>Ga0207426_1000133_pt1 | contig 206783 bp, 200 predicted proteins | sample AraplaMF_Cvi_mMS_FD_184265 | JGI IMG/M metagenome (GOLD analysis project Ga0207426, IMG submission 184265) | Arabidopsis root microbial communities from the University of North Carolina, USA - plate scrape MF_Cvi_mMS (SPAdes) (version 2) | ecosystem: Host-associated > Plants > Roots >...
CGGCACATTGCGATAGCCGACGATGGTGACACCACCGTCCTCGACCACCTCGCCCGGTCGGGTCAGGGCGCAGTTGCCGCCCCGCTCCGCCGCCAGGTCGACGATCACCGACCCCGGCTTCATCGACCGCACCATCGCCTCGTCCATCAGGACCGGCGCCTTGCGGCCCGGGATCAGCGCGGTGCAGATCACGATGTCCTGCTTCTTCACCGTCTCGGCGATCAGGGCGGCCTGCTTGGCCCGGTAGTCCGCCGACATCTCCTTGGCGTAGCCGCCCGCCGTCTCGGCCGCCTTGAACTCCTCGTCTTCGACCGCGACGAAGCTGGCGCCGAGCGACTGCACCTGCTCCTTCGCCGCCGGGCGCACATCGGTCGCCGACACCACCGCGCCCAGCCGCCGCGCCGTGGCGATCGCCTGCAGCCCGGCGACGCCCGCGCCCATCACCAGCACCCGCGCCGGCGGCACCGTACCCGCCGCCGTCATCATCATCGGATAGGCCCGGCCGAACACCGATGCCGCCTCCAGCACCGCCCGGTAGCCGGCCAGATTCGCCTGGCTCGACAGCACGTCCATCGACTGCGCCCGGGTGATCCGCGGCACCAGCTCCAGGGCGAAGCTTTCGATTCCCGCCGCGGCATAGGCCGCCAGGCTGTCGGCGTCGTCATAGGGCTCCAGGACACCGATCAGGGTCGCGCCACGCGGGATCAGCGACAGCTCGTCGATCTCGCCCTCGCCCGACCGCAGCGGACGGCGCACCTTCAGCACCACATCAGCGCCCTGCAGGGCCGTCGCCGCATCCGGCGCCACCTCTGCCCCCGCCGCCCGATACGCCTCGTCCGTCACCGCGCTGCCGACGCCGGCGCCGGTCTCCACCGTCACCGTCGCTCCCAGGGCCACCAGCTTCTTCACGCTGTCCGCCGTCGCCGCCACCCGGCGCTCCCCGTCCCGCCGCTCCCGCAACACACCTATCCGCATGGATCGTTCTCCCTTCGCGTTCCCGGCGATGGATCCGCAAGTTTTTCCCCGCGGCGACGCAACGAGCGACCATGCCTCACGCCCCCGCCCGCTGTCCACGATCCTTCCACCTGAAACAACGGAACCCGGATGGGGGCTCGCGCCTTGATTCCCACACCGCATTGCCGGGCGTCCGGCGCGGCTGACAACCTTCGAGGAACCGCCCTTGTCCAGCTTCCTGCGCACCCTTGCCCTGACCGCCGTCGCCGTCGGCGCCATCGCCTGCGTCCCGCAGGACGGCTCCTATGGCAACGGCTCCTACGGCAACGGCTCCTACAACGACGGCTATTACGGCGACGGCGGCTCTTACGGCGACGGCGGCTACACCCGGATCGACGATCGCTACCGCCGCAACCGGAATGACAACGACCGTGCCAATAGCTGCCGCCGCGCCTATGACGGCGAGTGCGACGAAGGCCGCTACGGCGGCAGCAACCGCTGCGACGACGGCACCGACACCGCCGATTGCCGCGGCTATGCCAGCCGCGACCGCGACCACGGCCCGAACAGCTGCAGCCGTGCCTATAACGGCCAATGCGACGAAGGCCGCTACGGCGGCAGCAACCGCTGCACCGACGGCACCGACACCGCCGACTGCACCGGCGGCGGCCGGCGCGGCAATCGCCGCAGCTACAACGACGACGACGACAACAACGGCTGGCCGTTCAACTGACGGTCGCTCCGGCGTGGCGGAAGGACTTCTTTCCGCCACGCTCGGCCCCACATGGCCGCGGCGTCGCCATGATCGCCGCGCAAGGTCGGGTCCTCGATCCTGAAGGGGGACCTGCATGACACCGATCCGCCTCGCCTTGCCGGCCGCCGCGGCCGTGGCGTTCCTGGCCCTGCCAGCCTTCGCCGCCGAGCCGCTGGCGCTGAAGCGGGTGCTGCTGTCGACCGGCGGCGTCGGCTATTTCGAATACGAGGCCAAGGTCACCGGCAACGAGACGCTGGACCTGGCCGTGCCGCTCGACCAGGTCGACGACGTGATGAAGAGCATCGTCGTCTATGACGACAAGGGCGGCATCGGCGAGATCAGCCTGCCCGGGCGCGAGCCGCTGGCCGCCGCCTTCCGCGAGATGCCATTCGGACCGGAGGCGCTGGCCTCCCCTGCCGACCTCTTGAACGCGCTGCGCGGCGCCGAGGTCCGGGTCGAGGGCGCTCGCGGCGTCTCCGGCCGCATCCTGTCGGTGGTGCCCGAGACCTCGAAGGACAAGGACGGCGCCGAAATCACCCGCCACCGGGTCAGCCTGATGACCACGGGCGGGGTGCGCCAGTTCCTGCTGGAGGAAGCGGACGGGCTGCAATTCGCCGACCCGGCGCTGCAGGCCAAGCTGGATGCGGCGCTGGCCGCCCTGGCCCGCGATTCGGCGAAGGACCGCCGCACTCTGGCGATCCGCGCCACCGGCGAGGGCGAGCGCACGCTGCGCGTCGGCTATGTCGTCGAGGCGCCCTTGTGGAAGACCAGCTACCGCCTGACCCTGGCCGCAGACCCGAAGGCGGACAAGGCGGCGCTGCAGGGCTGGGCGGTGCTGGAGAATATGAGCGGCGCCGACTGGGACGGGGTCGACCTGACCGTCGTGTCCGGCAACCCGGTCACCTTCCGCCAGGCGCTGTACCAGAGCTACACCGTCAATCGGCCGGAGGTGCCGGTCGAGGTGGCGGGCCGGGTGCTGCCGCCGGTCGACGAGCGGGCCCGCGACGCCGACGGGGACGGGCTGGGCCGCGCCGCCGCGGGGGCCGCCCCGCCGGCGCCGATGGCCCGGATGATGGCGGCGCCGGCCGCCGAAGCGATGATCGCGGACCAGATGGACGCGGCCCCGCAGCAATACGCCAAGGTCACCGCGGCGGAATCGGGCGAGACCGCGACCCAGGTCACCTTCCGCCTGCCCGAGCCGGTGACCGTCGCCGCCGGCCATTCGCTGCTGGTGCCGATCATCGACCGCGAGATCCCGGCCGGCCGGGTCGACCTGTACCTGCCGCAGACCGAGCCGAAGCACCCGCTGGCCGCGGTCGACCTGAAGAATGACGGCCAGACCGGCCTGCCGCCCGGCGTGCTGACCCTGTATGAGCGCGGCGCCGACGGCGCTGTCGCCTATGTCGGCGACGCGCGGCTGGGCGCGCTGCCGGCCGGCGAGACCCGGCTGGTCAGCTTCGCCGTCGACCAGAAGGTGACGGTCGACCGAGAGGACAAGCGCGACGACACGCTGGCCCGCGCCCGTATCGTCGACGGCGTGCTGGAGCTGACCACCACCCAGCGCGCCAGCGTCACCTATGCCGTCACCGGCGCCGCCGGCGAGGACCGCACGGTGCTGCTGCAGACGCCGCGCTACGAGGGCTGGACCCTGACCGAGCCGGCCCAGGGCCCAGGGAAGGATAAAATCGAGATCGTCGCCGGCCAGTACCGCATCCGCCAGGCGGTGGCCGCCGGCAAGACCGAGACAGTGACGGTGACGCAGGAGCAGCCGCTGTCGCAGAGCATCGACCTGGCCGACGACGCCGACGACCAGATCGCCGCCTGGGCCGAGGACCGCACCCTGCCGGCCAAGGTGCGCCAGGCGATGGCGGATCTCGCCGGCCAGCTGGCGGTGATCCGCGACCATGAGGCCGAAGCCGACCGGCTGGAGCAGCGCCAACGGGAGATCGGCCAGGAGCAGGCGCGGCTGCGCCAGAACATCGGCGCGGTGCCGAAGGACAGCGACCTGTTCCAGCGCTATCTCGGCAAGCTGAACGACAGCGAGAGCGAGCTGGAGCAGGTCGGCACCGACCTCGGCAAGGCCCGCAAGGCGATCGACGCGGCACGGGCCCAGTTCCGCCAGTCGGTGCGCAAGCTGAATATCTGACGGCGACGAGACCTTCCAGAATCCCTCACCCCGAAGGGAGGGGCTGGCACATCCCTCCACCCCTCCTGACAGGATGCTGTCAGGAGGGGTGTCGTATTCTCCCATCATCGATGGCCCGGCAAGGGCCTCACGGATGGAGAGACACCGATGGCCTTCGTCACCGAGATCGTGCTGTTCCGGGACCGGCCCGGCATCGCGGTCCAGACCGTGGTTGCGGCGGCGGTCGGCCAGCCGGCGACCGCCGGGCTGGACGGCACCGTCGACCGCAGTATCGGCGGCGACGCCAGCCGCCTCACGCAGGTCATCGACGGGCCGGCCGTTCGGCTCTATCACTTCAGGAGCCGTTCCCTCTGACCCTCACGCCTGCCCCTTCGGCGGGCCTGCCGCCGATGCGCCGAGCCGACCGCCTGATCCAGATCCTGCTGTTGATGCGCGGCCGCACCCTGGTCACGGCGCAGCAGCTGTCCGAGGCGCTCGAGGTCTCGGAGCGCACGATCTATCGCGACATGGCGGACCTGCTGGCCAGCGGCACGCCGATCGACGGCGAGGCCGGGGTCGGCTACCGGCTGCGCCGCGGCTTCGAGCCGCCGCCGGTGCAGTTCACCGCCGAGGAACTGCTGGCGCTGAGCCTGGGCGCCCGCATGGTCGCGGCCTGGACCGACCCGGCCCTGGCCCGCGCCGCCGGCAATGCCGCGCGCAAGATCTCCGGCGTGCTGCCCGAGGCCAGCGCCGCCTCGCTCGACGAAGCGCCGATCCATGCGCCGAGCCGTCGCCCCTATCCGCTGGAGCTGATGGAGCCGATCCGCCTGGCGATCGCCGGGCGGCGCAAGCTGCGGCTGCACTACAGCGCCCCGGAGGCGACCAGCGAGCGGATCGTGCATCCGCTCGGCCTGTTCTTCTGGGGCAATCGCTGGACCGCCACCGCCTGGTGCGAGCTGCGCCAGGATTTCCGCAGCTTCCGCCTCGACCGGATCGACACGCTGGAGACGCTGGAGGAGCGGTTCGAACCGGTCAGCGGCCGCACCCTCGAGGACTACCTCGACCGCGAGCGCGAGTGGCGCGAGGCGGAGGAACTGAAGGAGGCGCGCTCCCGTTCCGTTCCCTAGAGGCCGCCGCCCGAAACCAGGGCGTCGACCGCCGAACGAACCGGAGACATCGCGTGCGCTACATCCTGCTCTGGCTGCTCGGGATCCCGATCCCGCTGTTAATCCTGATCTGGCTGTTCTTCCGCTGAGAGACCGTATGGAAATGCTACTGGCGCGGCCGCCTAGCGGCGGTTTCTCCGCTTCCGGTGCTCACGGACCCAAACGTCCGCTGCGCGCCGGTTCTCGAAACCACCGCCAGCCGACTCACGCCAGCGCATTTCCAAACGGTCTCTGAGGACACGGATCAGCCGGGGCTCTGTGGCTGGTCCACTCCCGCCGCCCGGAGCGCCGAGCCCAGCTCGTCTCCGCTGAACGGCTTGGCCAGGACCACGATCCGGGCAAGGTCCTTGAATCGGTCGCGCACGGCACCTTCGCCCTGGCCGCTGGCGACGACGACCGGCAGCGACGGGTGCAGCGCCCGCATCTCGCGGATCAGCACGTCGCCGCCATAGTCCGGCAAGCCGAGATCAACGACGGCGCCGTCGAAGCCGCCGGCGACCAGGCGCAGCTTGTTCAGCGCCTCGGTCGCCGAGCCCGCGGTCTCCGTCTTGAAGCCCAGCTCCTCCAGATTGTCGACGACCAGCATCTGCAGCAGCGGCTCGTCCTCCACCACCAGGATGCGCCGTGGCCCCGACTGCCGGTCGAGGACGTCGCGCAGCTTGGTGGCGAGCGCCGCATAGGTGAAGGGCTTGGTGATCAATTGCACCCCCGGGTCCAGCCGGCCGTCATGGACGATGGCGTTGCGGGCATAGCCGGTGGTGAACAGGACCCTGAGATCACTGCGGATCCGCCGCGCAGCCTCGGCCAGCTGGCGCCCGTTCATGCCGCCCGGCAGGCCGACATCGGTGAACAGCAGGCTGATCTCCGGGTGCTGCTCGATCGCCCTCAGCGCCGACTTGCCCTCCGGCGCCTCCAGCACGGCGTAGCCCAGCTCGCGCAGGATGCCAGTGGTGTGGCTGCGGACGTCGGCGTCGTCCTCGACCACCAGGATGGTCTCGGCATGGGCGGCTGCGGGCGCCTTGGTGACGACCTCCGGCTCGGCGCGGTCCTCGGTCGAATGGAAACGCGGCAGGTAGATCTTCACCGTCGTCCCCTCGCCCGGCTCGCTGTAGATCTTCACATGGCCGCCCGACTGCTTGACGAAGCCGTAGACCTGGGACAGCCCAAGGCCGGTGCCGTGCCCGACATCCTTGGTGGTGAAGAACGGCTCGAAGGCGCGGGCCACCACCTCCCGGCTCATGCCGGTGCCGCTGTCGCTGACCGCCACCACGACATACTGGCCCGGCACCACCTCCGACTGCGAGGCGGCATAGGCTTCGTCGAGATGGGCGTTGGCGGTCTCGATCGTCAGCTTGCCGCCCCCCGGCATCGCATCGCGTGAATTGACCGCAAGGTTCAGCAGCGCGACCTCGATCTGGTTCGGATCGGCATGGACCAGCCACAGCCCGCCGGCCAGCACGGTTTCGACCGCGATCTGCTCGCCGATGGTGCGGCGCAGCAGGTCCGACATGCCGCCGATCAGCCGGTTGGCGTCGGTCGGCTTCGGATCCAGCGGCTGCTGCCGTGAGAAGGCCAGCAGCCGCTGGGTCAGCGCCGCGGCGCGCTGGGCGCCGCGCGTGGCCTGCTCGGCCGAATGCTGCAGCGCGGCGACGGCCTGCTGCGGCTGGCGCAGATGGCGCTGGATCGTCTCCAGATTGCCGATGATGACGGTCAGCAGGTTGTTGAAGTCATGGGCCACGCCGCCGGTGAGCTGGCCGATGCTCTCCATCTTCTGCGCCTGACGCAGCGCCTCCTCGGCGCGCTCGCGCTCGGCCGCCTCGGCGCGCAGCCGCTCGTTCGCCGTGGACAGCTCGGCGGTGCGCTCGACCACCTTGGCCTCGAGCTGCTGCTCGCTTTCGCGCAGCGCCGCCTCGGTCCGGGTCCGCCGCTCGATCTCGACCTGGGCGGCGCGGTACAGCCGGGCCTTGTCGATCGCGATCGCCGCCTGGGTGGCGATGCCGGCGACCAGCCGCTCGGCCCGCTCGTCGAACCGGCCGGGCTCGGGATGGCCGCAGAACAGGCCGCCCAGCACCTCTCCCGATTGCGAGACAACCGGCGCCGCCAGGTAGCTGCGCACCGGCAGATGGCCCTCGGGCATGCCGTGATAGGGCGCGTTCCGCCCATAGCGGGGATCCCGGGTGATGTCGTCGGACCGGACCATGCCTTCGCCGCGGAAGGTCGGGCCGAACACCGCGGTGTTGCGCGGCATCGGGAAGCGGGAGAAGGCCTCGCGCGGCACGCCGGACAGGGTGTAGAGCGTGTAGGCCTCGCCGTCCTCGTTGACCACGTTGTAGAAGAACGACCCGAAGGCCGCGCCCGACAGCTCGGTGGCGGCGTCGGTGACGATCTGCACCGCGCGCTCGAGGTCAAGCTCGGCGGCGATCGCGGTGCCGACCGCGTTCAGCCTTTCCTGCGTGTGCGCCTCCTCCTCGAGCACCCGGGCGCTGTCGCGCCGGATCGCCGCCAGGCGGAGATTGGCGTCGACCCGCGCCAGCAGCTCGCGCGCCGAGAACGGCTTGGTCAGGTAGTCGTCGGCGCCGGAGCGGATGCCCTCGACCTTCGCCTCGTCACCGGCCCGGGCGGACAGCAGCAGGACGGGCACATCCCGCAGCTGCGGGTCGCCGCGGAGCTCCTGCAGCAGGCCGAAGCCGTCGAGCTTCGGCATCATCACATCCGACAGGATCAGGTCGGGCTTCGACCCGCGGGCGATCTCCAGCGCCTCCTCGCCATTGCCGGCCGTCTCGACCCGGTACCCGGCCGACCGCAAGAGCCGCTTCACATAATGGCGCATGTCGCCGTTGTCGTCGGCCAGCAGCACCAGGCAGCGTTCGGCGCCGGGGATCAGGACCGGCGGCGCCAGATCCTCCTCGGCCGGGGTCGGCGGCGTCTCGGACGGCGCCGCATCGTCCGGCGACAGCCAGGCCAGGGCCTCGTCGACATAGGCCTGGGCCCGCAGGCCGGTCGAGGCCAGGGCGCGGGCGCCGCCGATCCGGTCCTGCGGCAGGTGCCCGGTGCCGAAGGGAATGCCGATCGTGAAGGCGGTGCCGCGCCCGACCTCGCTATCGACCCGCACCTGGCCGCCATGCAGCTTCATCAGCTCCTGCACCAGCGCCAGGCCGATGCCGCTGCCCTCGTAAGACCGGCCGCGCGCGCCCTCGATGCGGCGGAAGCGCTCGAACAGGCGCGGCAGCTCCTCCGCCGCGATGCCGGTGCCGGTGTCGGCCACCACGACCTCGGCGAAGCGTCCGTCCGCCGACGGCCGGACCGTGGCCGAGATCTCTCCCTCGAAGGTGAACTTCAGCGCGTTCGACAACAGGTTGAGGACGATCTTCTCCCACATCTCGCGGTCGACATGGACCGGCTGGGGCAGCGACGGCGCGTCGACCACGAGGCGCAGCCCGGCGCGGTCGGTGGCCGAGCGGAAGGTCGAGGCCAGCTCGGCGGTGAGCTTCGCGAGGTCGGTCGGCTCGTAGCTGGCCTCGACCCGCCCGGCCTCGATCCGCGAGAAGTCGAGCAGCGTGTTGACCAGCTTCAGCAGCCGGACCGAGTTCCGGTGCGCCACCTCGATCAGGGCGCGGCCGGCGGCGGGGACGGCCGAGTCCGATGCGGCGAGCAGGTCCTCCAGCGGCCCCATCATCAGGGTCAGGGGCGTGCGGAACTCGTGGCTGACATTGGAGAAGAAGGTGGTCTTGGCGCGATCGATCTCGGCCAGCGCCTCGGCCCGCCGCTTCTCCTCCTCATAGGCCTGGGCGTTGGCGATGCTGGCCGCGATCTGGCCGGCGGCGAGGGTCAGGAAGCTGCGATAGCTGTCGTCGAAGAGGCGGAACGGGTTCAGCCCGGCAACCAGCACCCCCGCCCGGCCGGTCTCGCCGGCGGCGGGGATCGGGACCAGCACCGCGCGGGCCGGCGGCTGCTGCCAGTCGCCCTGGGGAAAGGCCCCGGCCGGGAGATCGATCTCGGCATGGCGGTCCGGCTTGCGCAGGACATCCGCGATCGGCCAGGGGCCGAGGGCGCCCGATGCGATCTCCAACGGCGCCGCCGGGTGATCGGGGGCGATGCCGCTGAGCCCGGCCAGCCGCACATGGTCGGCCTCCGGCTCCGCCATGTAGATCAGGGCGAAGGGCAGGTCCCGGCGGTTCGCCCCGAGCGCCAGGGCGCTGCGCTCGCAGGCCTCCTGCCAGGTCCGCGCATCCGCGGTGCTGGCGGCCAGGTCGCGCAGCAGGGCCAGCTGGCGCTCGCTCAGCACCCGCTGGGTGTCGTCGGTGTTGGCGCAGATGATGCCGGCGGTGCTGCCGTCGTCGTTCGGGACCGGGCTGTACGAGAAGGTGTAGTAGGTCTCCTCCGGATAGCCGTTGCGCTCCATCACCAGGAGCTGCTGCTCGACATAGGTGCCTTCGTCGCCGGCCAGGGCGGTGGCCAGCATCGGGCCGATCTCGGTCCAGATCTCGCGCCACACGGCCGCCGTCGGCTGGCCCAGCGCCAGCGGGTGCTTGCCGCCGATGATCGACTTGTAGGGATCGTTGTAGAAGAAGATCAGCTCCGGCCCCCAGCCGATCCAGATCGGCTGCCGCGAGGTCAGCATGATCCGGATGGCCGTCTTCAGGCTCTGCGGCCAGCGCTCCGCCGGGCCGAGCGGCGTCGCGGCCCAGTCATGGGCGCGGATGCGCTGCCCCATCTCGCCGCCGCCCCTGAGGAAATCGGGGGTCGACACGAACCCGCCCGCATCGCCCGCCTGATTCACCGCCCCGACCTCGACGCGACTGCTGTGTTGATCGCAGCATAGTCCGCGGTCGGGCAGAAATGGCCAGTAAAATCGACGATCGACGGCGTCACCTCGACAATGACCAGCGGTTTTCGTCCTGGAAAGCGAAGCACCGGAAAGTTCTCCCAATCTCGCAATTATCCTTTGTTAAGAATTGCGTTCGGCTGCGGCGGCATCGCCCGCCTCGCGCCCATCCGAAGAACGGAGCGAGCCGGCGGCACAGGAATCAGCCTCGGCTTCACTTGCTAGCGAGGCCGAAATATCCATTACAGAACAAAGACTTGCGCCGTTGACCCATCGTGTCGGCATGGTTATTGGGACACATCGACCGTCACCTGGAAGTCACTCGTGCCCCTCGCCACCACCCTCGGCCTCGCCTTCAGCCTGTCCATGGACGCCTTCGCCGCCGCGATCGGCAAGGGCGCCGCGGCCCGCCGCATCCCGGTCCGCGCCCAGGCGGCGGAAGCGGTGCGGGTCGGCGTGGTGCTGGGTGGGTTCGAGCTGGTCATGCCGCTGCTCGGCTGGGCGCTGGGCATCGCCTTCGCCGAGGCGGTGGCGGCGGTCGACCATTGGGTCGCCTTCATCCTGCTCGGCCTGGTCGGTGGCCGCATGGCCTGGCACGGCATGATGCCGGAGCGGGTGTCGGCGCCGGACCGCCGCTCGAGCCTCGGCGCGCTGGCCATGGCCGGCATCGCCACCAGCCTGGACGCGACCGCGGTCGGAGTCAGCCTTGCCTTCGTCCGGATCGACATCTGGACGGCCAGCCTGACCATCGGCGCGGTCACCTTCGCCATGTGCCTCTTCGGCTTCCTGCTCGGCCGCGGCGCCGGGGCGCGGCTCGGCCGGCTGGCCGAGGTGCTGGGCGGCCTCGGCCTGATCCTGGTCGGCGCCCGCATCCTGGTGGAGCATCTGGGAGGGGCCTGAGCCCGTCACCATCGCGAGACCTTCAGCGGCCTATCCCTTTCCCGTCATTCCCGCGAAAGCGGGAATCTCTCTCCGGTCAATGCGGCGCGAGATCCCCGCTTTCGCGGCGACGACGATCTTGGGAAATCGTGCAGCCTACTCCGCCGCCAGCTTCGGCGCGGCCGGGGTGCGCAGGGTGGCCAGCAGCTCGGCTTCGCGGGCCTTGGCCTTGTCCCGGTTCTCGTCCTTGATGTGGCCGTAGCCGCGGATCTGCTCCGGCACCCGGGCGATGGCGACGCAGATCGCGTGGGTGTCCGGACCCAACCGGGCCAGCAGCTCCTCCACCACCGCCTCGTAGTCGGTGATCAGCTGCCGCTCGCCCTTGCGCTCGGCGGTCCGGCCGAACGGGTCGAGGGCGGTGCCGCGCAGCCGCTTCATCCGCGCCAGCAGGCCGAAGGCCCGCAGCATCCACGGCCCGAAGGCGCGCTTCTTGAGGTGGCCGGTCTCCGGGTCCTTCTCGGCGAAGGCGGGCGGCGCCAGGTGGAACTGCAGCGTGTAGTCGCCCTCGAACTGCGCCTCGATCTGCTTCAGGAAGCTGCCGTCGGTGTACAGCCGGGCGACCTCGTACTCGTCCTTGTAGGCCAGGAGCTTGTAGTAGTTCCGGGCCACCGCGTCGGTCAGGTCCTCGCGTCCCAGCTTCGCTTCCGCGGCGCGCACCTTGCCGACCAGCGTGCTGAACCGTGCGGCATAGGCGGCGTCCTGATAGGCGGTCAGCTGCTCGACCCGGCGGGCGATCGCCTCGTCCAGGGTGCGCGACAGCCGGTGCCCTTCCTCCTGCGGCGGCGCGGCCAGCCGCTCGACCCCGGCAAGGTCGTGGGCGGCGCGGCGGCCCCACAGGAAGGCGGCCTTGTTCATGGCGACCGCGGTGCCGTTCAGCTCGATCGCCTTCTCCAGCGCCTCGTGCGACACCGGCACCAGCCCCTTCTGCCAGGCGTAGCCAAGCATGAACAGGTTGGTGGCGATGCTGTCGCCGAGCAGCGCCGTGGCCAGGCGGGTGGCGTCGACCGCGTCGAGCAGCTTCGGGTCGCCGCCATTCTTCGCCACCGCCTCCAGCATCGACTTGCCGGGGACGACGAAGTCAGGGTTGCGGGTGAAGGCGCCGGTGATGGTCTCGTGGCTGTTCACCACCTGTCGGGTCAGGCCGGGATGGATCTTCGACTGCGCCTCGCCCGAGGCGGCGACCACCAGGTCGCAGCCCAGCATCAGCTGGGCGCCGCCGGCGGCGATGCGCACGGCGTGGATCGCCTCCGGCGTCCCGGCGATGCGGACATGGCTGACCACGGCGCCGCCCTTCTGCGCCAGCCCGGCCTGGTCGAGCACCGAGACGCCCTTGCCCTCGAGATGCGAGGCCATGCCCAGCAGCGCGCCGATGGTGATGACGCCGGTGCCGCCGATGCCGGTGATCATGATGCCGTAGGGCTGGTCCAGCGACGGCAGCTCAGGCTCCGGCAGGACCGGGAACAGGTCCGCCTGCCCCTCCGCCGCCGGCTTCGGCTTGCGCAGCTTGCCGCCGAGCACCGAGACGAAGGACGGGCAGAAGCCGTTGACGCAGGAATAATCCTTGTTGCAGCTGGACTGGTCGATCGCGCGCTTGCGGCCGAACTCGGTCTCCACCGGCACCACCGACAGGCAGTTCGAGACCTTGGAGCAGTCGCCGCAGCCCTCGCACACCGCCTCGTTGATGACCACCCGGCGGGCCGGGTCCTCCATCAGGCCGCGCTTGCGGCGGCGGCGCTTCTCGGCGGCGCAGGTCTGGTCGTAGATCATCACCGACACGCCGGGCGTGTCGCGCAGGCGCTGCTGGACGTGGTCGAGCTCGTCGCGATGCTCGACCGGCACGCCGGTCGGCAGCAGCTTGCTCTGCGTCCCCGCCTCGCCATAGATCTCCGGCCGGTCGGTGACCACGACCAGGGTCTGGACGCCCTCGGCTTTCAGCTGGGCCGCGATCATCGGCACGGTGAGGGTGCCGTCCACCGGCTGGCCGCCGGTCATCGCCACGGCGTCGTTGAACAGGATCTTGTATGTGGCGTTGACGCCGGCGGCCAGCGCCGCGCGGATGGCCAGGCTGCCGGAGTGGAAATAGGTGCCGTCGCCGAGATTGACGAAGACGTGCTTGGTGTCCGTGAACGGCGCCTGGCCGATCCAGGCCGCGCCTTCGCCGCCCATCTGGCTGAAGGTCTCGGCTTTCCGGTCGGGCATCCAGGTCGCCATGTAGTGGCAGCCGATGCCGGCCAGGGCACGGCTGCCCTCCGGCACCCGGGTCGAGGTGTTGTGCGGGCAGCCGGAGCAGAAATAGGGCACCCGGTCGACCGCGGCCTTGACGATCTTCTTCTGGCCCTCGCGCTCCTCCAGGTAGCGCACCCGCTCGGCGAGGCCGGGATGGTCCAGGTATTTCAGCAGGCGCTTGCCGATGGCGACGGCGATCTGCGCCGGCGTCAGCTCGCCGGTCGAGGGCAGGATCCAGTCGCGCTTCTCGTCGAACTTGCCGACGATCACCGGCCGCTTGTCGGCATGCCAGTTGTACAGCTGCTCCTTCAGCTGGTTCTCGATCAGGGCACGCTTCTCCTCGACCACGATCAGCTCATCGAGGCCTTCGGCGAAGGCGCGCACCCCGGTCGGCTCCAGCGGCCAGGGCATGCCGACCTTGTAGATGCAGATGCCGAGCTCGGCCGCCAGCGCCCGGTCGATGCCGAGGTCGTCCAGCGCCTGGCGCACGTCGAGATAGGATTTGCCGGTGGTGACGATGCCGAAGCGGTGCCGGCCGCTGTCATAGACCAGGTGGTCGAGCCGGTTGGCGCGGGCGAAGGCGAGCGCGGCATACAGCTTGTCGCGCATCAGCCGCTCCTCCTGCACCAGCGGCGGGTCGGGCCAGCGGATGTTCAGGCCGCCGGGCGGCATCGCGAAGTCTTCCGGCAGCACGATCTGGACCCGGTTCGGGTCGACATGGACCGAGGCCGAACTGTCGACATTCTCAGCGATGGTCTTGAAGCCGACCCAGAGGCCGGAATAGCGGCTCATCGCCCAGCCATAGAGGCCGTAATCCAGGATCTCCTGGACATTGGTCGGGTTCAACACCGGCATCATATGGGCGATGAAGGCGTGCTCGGACTGGTGCGGCACGGTCGAGGATTTGCAGGCATGATCGTCGCCGGCCAGGGCCAGGACGCCGCCGAATTTCGAGGTGCCGGCGAAATTGGCATGCTTCAGCACGTCGCCGGTGCGGTCGACGCCCGGGCCCTTGCCGTACCAGATGCCGAAGACGCCGTCATGCTTGGCGCCGGGCCACAGCCCGACCTGCTGACTGCCCCAGACCGCGGTGGCGCCGAGATCCTCGTTCAGCCCCGGCTGGAACTCGATGTTCTGCTTCTGCAGGAACTTGCGCGCCGACCACAGCGCCTGGTCGTAGCCGCCCAGCGGCGAGCCGCGATAGCCGGAGATGAAGCAGGCGGTGTTCAGCCCGGCGGCTTCGTCGCGCCGGCGCTGCATCAGCGGCAGGCGGACCAGCGCCTGGATGCCGGTGAGATAGATGCGGCCGGAGTCGAGGGTGTATTTGTCCTCGAGGCTCACGGAAGCAAGCGCCGTTGCCGTCATCGATGCCTCCCGAAAGGCCGCCGTCTGTCGCCGCGGCCACCCCTCAATAGGTAATCTTCTTTCGCTCCGGGGACAATCGCACCAGGGCTACCAAGGTAAGAAAGCAACGGGAAACCGACAGCATTGCTGTCCTTGATCCAAGATTTCCGGCTTTCCCGAAAACGCGACGGAAACGAACCCGGCTCATGCCCGAAGGCCGGCTGCGACACCGCCGGGGGTGACGGAACGGGCTTCTGACCCTAGATAGGTCGGGCGGCCGGGCCCGGCCGCGCTGCCCCGGTTGGATCATGGCCGACGAAGAGAACAGTTTCGGCGGACGCCTGCGCCGCTATGCCCGAGTGTCCGGCGCCATGGGCGGCCTGGCCGCCCGGGTGGCGGGCGAGCGCTATCTCGGCCTCAAGGTCGACCGCGAGGCGCATGCCAATGAGCTGCGGGCGGCGCTGGGCGGGCTGAAGGGCCCGCTGATGAAGGTGGCGCAGATGCTGGCCACCATCCCCGAGGCGGTGCCGAAGGAATATGCGCAGGAGCTGCAGCAGCTGCAGGCCGACGCGCCGTCGATGGGCTGGCCCTTCGTCAAGCGCCGGATGGCGAGCGAGCTGGGCCAGGCCTGGCAGGGCAAGTTCCAGAGCTTCGAGCACGAGGCGGCAGCCGCGGCCTCGCTGGGCCAGGTGCACCGGGCGGTCGGGCTGGACGGCCGGCGCCTCGCCTGCAAGCTGCAATATCCGGACATGCAGTCGGCGGTCGAGGCCGACCTGAAGCAGCTGAAGCTGATCCTCGGCATCTTCGAGCGCTATGACAAGACCGTCTCCACCAAGCAGATCCACGCCGAGATCTCGGAGCGGCTGCGGGAGGAGCTGGATTACGCGCTGGAGGCCCGGCACTCTCAGCTCTATGCCGAGATGCTGGCGAAGGAGCCGAACGTCCATGTGCCGGAGGTGGTGCCGGAGCTGTCGACCAAGCGCCTGCTGACCACCACCTGGCAGGACGGCAAGAAGATCCTGACCTTTATCGAGGGCAGCGAGGAGCAGCGGGCCCAATTGGCGCTGAACATGTTCCGGGCCTGGTACGTGCCGCTGTACTATTACGGCGTGATCCATGGCGATCCGCATCTCGGCAACTACTCGGTGCGGGAGGACGATTCGATCAACCTGATGGATTTCGGCTGCGTCCGGGTGTTCCCGCCCAGCTTCGTCGGCGGGGTGATCGAGCTGTACCGGGCGCTGGAGACCAATGACCGCGACCGCGCGGTCGCGGCCTACAGGACCTGGGGCTTCAAGAACATGACCAACGAGCTGGCCGACGTGCTGAACGTCTGGGCCGGCTTCCTGTACGGCCCGATCCTGGAGAACAAGGTCCGGCTGATCGGCGAGGCCAAGAACGGCGTCTATGGCCGCGAGACCGCCGAGCAGGTGCACAAGGAGCTGCGCCGCGTCGGCGGCATCGAGGTGCCGCGCGAATTCGTGTTCATGGACCGCGCCGCGCTGGGCCTCGGCTCGGTGTTCATCCACCTCAAGGCCAAGGTCAACTGGCACACCCTGTTCAACGAGCTGATCGCCGATTTCGACCAGGACATCCTGGCCAAGCGTCAGACCGCGATCCTGAAAAAGCACGGCCTGCCGCTGCCGGTCGCGGGCGCCTGACCGGGGCTCGCCCCGGTCCAAGCGGGACGCAGCCATGCGGGGCACTGAAACGCTGGATCGGCGGTTTCCTTAGGAGGACAATGCCCCAGAGACCTAAGCCCTCGGAGGCTGCATGACCATCCAGCACCTGCTCGTCCCCCTCAGCGGCCATGCCGGCGACCGTGCCGCGCTCGACGCGGCGCTGCGCGTCGCCAAACGCTTCGACGCCTCGGTCGAGGTGCTGTCGCTGCGCCCCGACCCGCAGCGGGTCCTGGCCTATACCGGGGCAGAGATGGCGGTCGCCACCAGCATGCTGCTGGAAGGGGCGGAGAAGGCCTCGAACGAGGTGGCCGCCCGCAACCGCGCCGTGTTCGAGGCCGCGACGGCCGAGGCCGGCACCGGCCCGGAGGTGGAGTTCCGCGAGGAGACCGGCGGCGAGACCGCCGTGATCGGCCATCGCGGCACCGTCGCCGACCTGATCGTGACGCCCGGCCCGGGCCAGGACCCGAACGCCAGCCGCGCCGTGCTGGAGGCCGCGCTGTTCGAGACCGGCCGGGCGGTGCTGATCGTGCCCGGCCCGGTGGCGGAGGATTTCGCCGAGCGCATCCTGGTGGCCTGGGACGGCGGCAAGGAGGCGTCGCGCAGCGTCGCCGCCGGCCTGCCCTTCCTGGAGGCGGCGACGGCGGTCAGCGTCTACACCCGCGACGAGGGCGAGGACCGCTGCACCGCGGCCGAGCTGGTGCGCTATCTCAGCCGCCACGGCGCGCCGGCCAACCGGGTCGCCGAAGACGACCCGAAGCAGGGCGTCGACGCCGCCATCCTGGCCGCGGCCCAGCGCGGCAATGCCGGGCTGATCGTGATGGGCGGCTACAGCCACAGCCGGTTCCGCGAGATGATCCTGGGCGGCGTCACCGAGCACATGCTGTTCCACGCCGACCGCCCGGTGCTGATGGCGCATTGATCCGGCCCGGACGCGGGGCTTCCCGCATCCGGACGCTTCCGCTAGTCTCGTGCTGCCGTCAGCGATGACGGCAGCCACGAACGAGGATTTCCGGTGACCATCGCCGGCACCCAGCACGACGCCACCTCCACCGCCTGCGGCGGCGGATGGGTCGTGCCTGCCCTCGTTCCCGCCATCGGGCGACCGTTCCCGGCGCGCTGACCGCGTCCGGACCGTCCAGCCAAAGCTTCACAGCTCACGCAACGCTCCCGGGCTCGGTCCGCGCCGCGGTCCCGTGCGTCGTTGCGTCCGGACCGTCCGTCCCTGCTGTCTCCCACGCCAGGAACACCTCCGATGATACAGACCACCGCCGTCACCCCCACGCGCGCCGAGGATTATGCCGGCTGGTACCAGGCCGTCGTGCGGGCCGCCGATCTGGCCGAGCCCGCCCCCGTGCGCGGCTGCATGACGATCAAGCCCTGGGGCTACGGCATCTGGGAACGCATCCAGGCCATCCTCGACCGCCGCTTCAAGGAGACCGGCCACCGCAACTGCTACTTCCCCCTGTTCATCCCCCTGCAGTACCTGCAGGCGGAGGCCGAGCATGTCGAAGGCTTCGCCGCGGAGGTGGCGATGGTGACGCATCACCGCCTGGCCAATGTCGGCGGCCGGCTGCAGGTCGACGCCCCCCTCGAGGAGCCCCTGGTCGTCCGCCCCACCTCGGAGACGATCGTGGGCGAGGCGTTCTCGCGGTGGATCCAGTCGCATCGCGACCTGCCGGTGCTGATCAACCAATGGGCCAATGTGGTGCGCTGGGAGAAGCGGCCCCGCATCTTCCTGCGCACCTCGGAATTCCTCTGGCAGGAGGGGCACACCGCGCACGCCACGGAGGCTGAGGCGCTGGAGGAGACCGAGCGCATGCTGGGCATCTATCGCGAGGTGGCCGAGGCGGCGCTGGCGCTGCCGGTCATCGCCGGACGCAAGACAAGGCGGGAAAAATTCCCCGGCGCCGTCACCACCCTGTGCATCGAGGCGATGATGCAGGACGGCCGCGCCCTGCAATCCGGCACCTCCCACTTCCTGGGCCAGAACTTCGCCCGCGCCGCCGGCATCCGCTTCACCGATGCGGACGGCGTCGTCCGGCTGCCCTACACTACCTCCTGGGGCGCCTCGACCCGGCTGATCGGCGCGCTGATCATGACCCATGGCGACGATAATGGGCTGCGCCTGCCGCCCGCGGTGGCGCCCGACCAGGTCGCGATCCTGCCCGTGCTGCGCGGCACGCCCGAGGACGCCGCCGTGCTGGCCCGTTGCGACGAGATCGCCGCGCGGCTCAGGCGCGAATCCTGGCAGGGCGAGGCTGTGCGGGCCACGATCGACCGGCGCCCCGGCAGCGGCTCCGCCAAGCGCTGGGACTGGGTGCGCAAGGGCGTGCCCGTGATCGTCGAGCTCGGCGCCCGCGATCTCGCCGGCGACCGGGTCACGACCTGGCGCCGCGACCGGCTGCAGGACGGCAAGGCCGAGGCGGGCCTGGGTGAGTTCGTCGCCGCCCTGCCCGGCCGGCTCTCGGAGATCCAGGCCGCCCTCGCCGCCGAAGCCCGGGCCTGGCGCGACGAGCGCCTGCGCGACGCCGCGTCCCTGGAGGAGGCCCGCGCCCTGCTCGGCGACGGCGGCGCCGACGGCTACCGCACCGGCGCCGGCTTCGTCCGCCTGCCCTGGAGCGGATCGGAGGCGGAGGAGGCCGCGCTGGCCGAGACCGGTGTGACCATCCGCTGCCTGATCCCGGCCGAGGGCCCCGCCCCTTGTGCCGCGACCGGGGCGGAAACGACCGACCGCGCCATACTGGCCCGCGCCTACTGAGCGGCTCGACGGGGCAGCAGCAGCACGGCGCCGGCCAGGCCGATCACGGTCAGGCCGGCGCCGGCCAAAAAGGTGGCGCCGGAGCCGATCCAGGTCCAGAGCCCGCCCGCCAGCGCGCTGGCCAGCAGCAGCGCCAGTCCGCCGGCCAGGTTGAACAGGCCGAAGCCGGTGCCGCGCCGGTCGGCCGGCACCGTCTCCGCCACCAGCGCCGCCAGGACGCCTTGAGTCATGCCCATATGCAGCCCCCACAGGGCGGTGCCGGCCAGGACGGCCCAGAGCCCGCCATCGAGGGCCAGCACCAGATCGGCCGCGACCAGCACGGCGAAGCCGAGGACCAGCAGCCGCTTCGGGTCGTGGCGGTCGCTCAATATCCCGACCGGATAGGCGGACAAGCCGTATGCGATGTTCATCACCACCAGCACCAGCGGCACCAGCGCCATCGCCAGCCCGGCCTCCTGCGCCTTCAGCACCAGGAAGGCCTCGCTGAACCGCGCCAGGGTCAGCACCGCCGCCACCGTCACGACGCGCCAATAGGCACCGCCCAGCCGCCGCAGCTCGTCGCGCCGGATCGGCGACCGCGCCGCTTTCGCCGGTCTGGTGGTGTCCGGCTCGCGCACGCCGCCGATGAGGATAGCAACCGAGATTACGGCCGGGATCACCGCCAGCCAGAACACCAGCTGGATGTCGCCGCCGCTGGCCAGCATCAGCCCGATCGCCAGCAGCGGCCCGGCGAAGGCGCCGACCGTGTCGAGCGACTGGCGCAGCCCGAAGGCGGCGCCGCGGATCGCGGGCGGGGTCAGGTCGGCGACCAGCGCGTCGCGCGGCGCGCCACGAATGCCCTTGCCGACCCGGTCGACGAAGCGCGCCGCCAGCACCAGCCCGGCGCTGCCGGCCAGCGGGAACAGCGGTTTGGACAGGGCGCCGAGGCCGTAGCCGATCACGGCCAGGAGCTTGCGCCGGCCGAACCAGTCGCTGAGCACGCCGGAGAACACCTTGACGATCGAGGCGGTGGCCTCGGCCACGCCCTCGATCAGCCCGATCACCGCGGCGCTGGCGCCGACCGTGGTGAGCAGGAAGACCGGCAGCAGGGCGTGGATCATCTCCGAGGAGACGTCCATGAACAGGCTGACGAAGCCCAGCATCCACACGCCGCGCGGAATGGCGGCCCTCGCCCTGGGCCTTACGGGGATCTCGGCCGTCATGGCGGTCGCTCCGTCTGCTCGTCGGTCCGGCTGGCGAAGGGCTGGCGGGATGTGCCGGTCGTCTAGGGCCGGCGGCGGGCGACTGTCAACGGCGCCAGCCCGTCCGCCAGCATGGCGACCAGGCTGCGCGCGTATCCGCCGTCCGGGTCGAGGTCGGGGTCGTAGATCGTGACGGTCAGGCCGAGGCAGCGGGGCGAGGCCAGGAAGCCGCGCAGCAGTTCCGCCAGCCCGTCGAAATTCAGCCCCGGGCTGCCCGGAGAATCCACCGCCGGCATCACCGCCTGGTCGAGGATGTCGACGTCGAGATGGACCCAGAACGGGATCGCCGGCGCCCGGTCCAGCACGGCGAAGCTGCGTCGCAGCGCGTCCGGCAGCCCCCTCTCCAGCAGCTCGAACATGTCGATCCGGGTGATCGCGGTGTCGGCGATGTCCTCCCAGCCCCAGTCCGGGTCGCGGCTCTCGCGCTCGCCGATCTGGATCGCGCGCTCGGCCGGCACCAGCGGGTCCGGCGCGCCGTCCCAGCGCAGCATTTGCGGATCGCCCAGGCCGATCGCCAGCGCCAGGTCCATGCCGGCGGCGGAATGCAGCGGGAAGTCCTCGTAATTGCCGGGGTGGCGGAAGTCGCTGTGGCCGTCGAGATGGACCAGCGCCAGCTCGGTGTGCCGCCGTGCCCCGGCCAGGGCGCCGATCAGGATCGAGCAGTCGCCGCCGACCACCACCGGGAAGAGCCGGTCGCGCAGGGCCGCGTCGACGGCATCGGCCACCTGCTGGTTGAAGCGCCGGATCACCGGGCCGTTGCGCAGCACGGTACCGGGCTGCGGTTCGATGCTGTAGCGGGGCCGCCCCAGATCGACCGTGCGGTCGGGCCGCAGCCGGCTCTCCAGCCCGGCCTGGGTCAGCGCCTGCGGCCCCCGCCAAGTGCCCGGCTCATGCCCCGGCCGCAGCGGCCTGAGGCCGAGATTCGACGGCGCCCGGATCAGCGCCGTGCCGGCGATGCTCGCGATCGGATATGTCATGGTCGTCCCCTCACCATCAGGCCGCAGTATGACCGGGGATGCGGAGCCCGTCCCAGATCCTCGCGCTCGCTGATCGAGCTTGACTCGCTACCTACTAGAAGGTAGACAACTCGTATGAAAACCTCTTCGTCCACGGCCGATGATATCCTGGCTTGCGCACGGTCCCTGATCGTCGCGGGGGGCTATAACGGCTTCAGCTACGCCGACATCGCCACCGTGGTCGGGATCCGCAAACCCAGCATCCACCATCACTTCCCGAGCAAGGCCGATCTGGTCCGCACGCTGGTCTCCCGCTATCGCGAGGAGGCTGCGGCGGGACTTGCACAGCTCGAAAGCCATGTCTCCGATCCGGCAGAGCAGCTGCGAGCCTATCTGGGATTCTGGGAGAAGTGCATCACGGATGCCAGCCTGTCCTTCTGTGTCTGCGCCCTTCTCGCGAGTGAGCTTCCCATGCTGCCGGAAGGGGTGGCGCACGAGGTCAAGGCGCATTTCCGTTTCCTGTCGGCTTGGCTGACCTCGGTGCTGGAACGCGGGGCGCAGCAGGGCCGCTTTCACCTCGCGAGCGCGCCCCGCGTGGAAGCGGAGGCTTTCATGGCGACCGTCCATGGCGCGATGGTGTCGGCCCGCGCCTATGGCGACCCGACGATGTTCGGCGTCATCACGGCCCCCCTCCTCGACCGGCTGTCCGCCCGGCACTGATCTACCAGCCGGCCGCCATCGGGCCCAGCGGCGCGTCGTACCGCGACCGGCCCATAAGCTGCACATCGAAACTACCGACTAGTCGGTAGACAACCTTTGGAAGGACGTTTCCATGACGGACCAACCTATGACTCTCGCCGCCGCCCAGGAGCGATGGCTGAGGCTCTACTACTTCGCCCGAGCGGCGTTTTCCGTCCTGTGGGTGGCCGCGTCGTTCACCCTGGGACAGCAGACGCCGGCGATCGCAGCGGTTCTGCTGATCGCCTATCCTGCCTGGGATGCCCTGGCCAACTATGCCGATGCGTCGCGAAGCGGTGGGCTCGGCCGGAACCGCACGCAAGGCTTCAACGTCATCGTCAGCCTGATCACTGCCGTCGCCGTCGCTGTGACTCTGCAGACGAGCATGAACGCGGTGCTCGCGGTATTCGGCATCTGGGCCATCCTGTCCGGATTGCTGCAACTCGGCACCGCAGTCCGCCGCTGGACGAGCCATGGCGCGCAGTGGGCGATGATCCTGAGCGGCGGCCAATCGGCGCTGGCCGGCGGGTTCTTCATCGTGCAGGCGCGGATGCCGGCAGCGCCGTCGATCACCGCAATCGCCGGCTATGCTGCGGTGGGTGCAGCCTATTTCCTGGTGTCGGCGGCGTGGCTGTCGGTGAGCGAGTGGCGCCGCAGGGCCGGTGGAGCGTCCCGGTCTGCGCCGGGCCGGTTGTGAAGTGTCTTCCAAGGTGATGGGCCGGTGCGCCGGTTACCATATCGGCCCGGCCTCGCCATATCCGGCCCATCACGACATCTGGAAGGATCTGATCATGCGCCTGCCCCTCCACCACGCGCAGGGCTTCGGCGGCGCGCCGCTGGGCAACATGTTCCGCGCCATCCCGGAGGACGAGGCCATCGCCGCCGTCCGCGACGCCTGGGATGCCGGCATCCGCTATTTCGACACCGCGCCCTTCTACGGCGCCGGCCTGTCCGAGATCCGCATGGGCAAGGCGCTGCAGGACAAGCCGCGCGGCGACTATGTGCTCAGCACCAAGGTCGGCCGCCTGATCCTGGACGAGATCGAGACCGGCACCCGCGACCAGGGCGAGAAGGGCGGGCTGTTCGAGGCCGGCCTGCCGAACAAGTGGGTCTACGACTATTCCGCCGACGGCACGCTGCGCTCGATCGAGGACAGCCTGAAGCGGATGGGCACCGACCGCATCGACCTGGTCTGGATCCATGACGTGGCCGAGGATTTCCACGGCGACCGCTGGCGCGAGGTGCTGGACCAGGCGCTGGACGGCGCCGGCAAGGCGCTGACCCGGCTGCGCGAGGAGGGCGTCATCAAGGGCTGGGGCCTGGGCGTCAACAAGGTCGAGCCCTGCGAGGTCGCGCTCGACCGCGCCGACCCCGACGGCTTCCTGCTGGCCGGCCGCTACACCCTGCTGGACCATCGCCAGGCCCTGGCCGGGCTGATGCCCAAGGCCGAGCGGCGCGGCGCCGGCATCGTCGTCGGCGGCCCGTACAATTCCGGCATCCTGGCCGGCGGCGCGCATTACGAGTACCAGGCGGCGACGCCGGAGATCCAGGCCCGGGTCGACGGGCTGAAGGCGGTGGCGGCGGAGTTCGGCATCGACCTGCGGGCCGCGGCGCTGCAGTTCCCGCTGGCGCATCCGGCGGTGGCCGCGATCATCCCGGGCGCCAGCCGCCCCGGCCGCAGCGCCGAGAACCTGGCCCTGGCGGCCGCACCGATCCCGGCGGGCTTCTGGCAGGCGCTGCGCGACCGCGACCTGATCGCACCGGACGCGCCGACGCCCTGACTACTCCTCCTGCTCCCGGCCGGTGATCAGCCGGGCGCTGCGCTGGCCGGTGGTGTAGATCCACAGCCAGCTCAGCGCCACGGTCAGGCGGTTGCGCAGGCCGATCAGGAAGTAGATGTGGGCGAAGCCCCAGATCCACCACGCCAGCCAGCCGCGCAGCTTGATCCAGCCGAAATCGATTACCGCCGCGCGCTTGCCGATGGTGGCCAGGCTGCCGGCATGCTTGTAGCGGAACGGGCGAGCCTCCGGCTTGCCCGCCAGCCGCGCCCGGATGGTGTCGGCGACATGCTGGCCCTGCTGCTTGGCGGCCGGGGCGATGCCGGGCAGCGGCTGGCCGTTCCAGGCGTCGAGCCGGGCGGTGTCGCCGACTACGAAGATCTCCGGATGGCCCGGCAGGGTCAGGTCGGGCGCGACCATGACCCGGCCGGCGCGGTCGGCCTCGGCCCCCAGCCAGGCGGCGGCGGGCGAGGCCTGGACGCCGGCGGCCCAGATGATGGTCTTCGCCGGGATCCGGTCCGCCGTCAGCGCCACGCCCTCAGCGTCGCAGGCGGTCACAGCGTGGCCGGTGAGGATCTCCGCCCCCAGCCCCTCCAGCGCCTGCTTGGCGTAGGCGGACAGGTCCTCCGGGAAGGCCGGCAGCACCCGCGGCCCGGCCTCGACCAGCAGGATGCGCGCCTCCTTCGGGTTCAGCGCCCGGAAATCCCTCACCATCGTGTGGTGCGCCAGTTCGGCGATCGTGCCGGCGATCTCCACCCCGGTCGGCCCGGCGCCGACGATGACGAAGGTCAGCAGCGCCCGGCGCACCTCCGGGTCGGTCTCGGTCTCCGCGCGCTCGAACGCCGTCAGGATGCGGCGGCGGATCGCGGTGGCGTCGTCGATGTCCTTCAGGCCGGGGGCGAAGGGCTCCCAGTCGTCATGGCCGAAATAGGCGTGGCGGGCACCGGTGGCGACCAGCAGCGTATCGTAGGGCACCGGCGTCTCGCCGCGCACCTGCACCTGCCGCCCGGCCATGTCGACGCCGGTGACCTCGCCCAGGATGGTCCGAACCTCAGGCCGCCGCGCCACCAGGTGCCGCACCGGCCAGGCGATCTCCGACGGCGCCAGCGACGCGGTGGCAACCTGGTACAAGAGCGGCTGGAACAGGTGGTGGTTGCGACGGTCGATCAGGGTGATGTCGACCGGCGCGCCCTTGAGGCGAAGCACCGCCTGTAGCCCGCCGAAGCCGGCGCCGATGACGACCACGCGGTGACGCGCTTCGGCCATGATGGTCCCCTCGCCCTCAGTCTGCACCACACGGTCCGCTATCGCGGTGCAGCATGCAAGGGCAGCGGCGTCGCGCCCCCTCAGGCCGGCTTGTGCACCGGGGTGGGGAGGCCGGCATGCCGCGCCGCAATCTGCAGCGCCAGCGCGCGGGAGTAGAAACGCGAGGCGTTGAGGTTGCCGCCATGGAACCACAGCGCCGTCTGCCCGGTCGGCTTCCACAGGCCGCGCTGCTCGCCCTCCCACGGGCCGGGGTCGCCGCGGACGCCGGAGCCGAGGCCGTAGATCGGCCCGACCTTGCGCATCACCTCCTCGGACAGGATCTGCGCGGCGGCGTCGGCCAGCGGGACGAAGCCGGTGGCGTAGACGATGACATCGGCCTCCAGCTCGCTGCCGTCGCTGAGCACGACACCGGTCTTCCGCACCTCCTGGATCTCGACGCCGGCCCGCACACCGATGCGGCCGTCGGCGATCAGCGCCATCGCCCCGACATCGATATAGGTGCCGGAGGCGCGGCGCTGCAGCTGCGGCAGCAGGCCGGAACCGTCGTCGCCATCGGTCAACAGGAAGCCCGCCTGCTCGAGTCGGGCATAGTATTCGGCATCCTGCTGCCGCATCGCCGCCGTCGCCCCCACCCAGCGCCGGGCTACCAGCTTGTAGGGCAGCGAGGCGAACAGCAGATCGGCCTTCTCGGTGGTCATGCCCTGCGCCACGGCCTTGTCGGAGTAGGAGGCGTCGATGGCTTCGATCAGATGGGCGAGGCGGGCGACGATGGTCGGCGATCGCTGCACCATGGTGACATGGGCCCCCGCCTCCCACAGCGATGCGGCGATGTCGAGCGCCGAGGTGCTGGCGCCGACCACGATGCAGCGGCGGTCGCGATAGGCCGGGCCGCCGTGATGGCTGGAGGCATGGTGCTGCTCGCCGCGGAACGTCTCCATGCCGGGATAGCGCGGCAGGCGCGGCGTCCCGTTCAAGCCGCTGGCGAAGATCAGGTGCCGGGGCCGAACCGTCAGGACCTGGCCGCCGCGCAGGATCTCGACCCGCCATTCCTCGCACAGGTCGTCATAGACGGCGGACCGGCATTCGGCCCCGGTCCAGATGTCGAGCTCCATCAGCGTGGCATAGGCATCCAGCCAGTCGGCCATCTGGTCCTTGGACCGGAACACCGGCCAACTCTCCGGATAGGCCATATACGGCATCTCGTCGAAACGCACCGGCGAGTGCAGCATCAACGTGTCGTAGCGGTGCCGCCAGGTGTCGGACGGCCGGTCTTGCCGGTCGACCAGCAGGGTCGGCACGCCCAAGCGCTTCAGCCGGGCGCCGAGCGACAGCCCGGCATGGCCGGCGCCGACGATCAGGCAGTAGGGCTGGCGGTTGACGCCGAACTCCGCCGCGTCGCGGTCCTTCTGGATGCGCCAGGATGGCCGGCCGAGGCTGTAGCCTTCGGGCATGCCCCAAGGCCGCCGGAGGCCCACCGCCTCCTCATGGCCCTTCAACTCCGTCATTGCCGTCATCAGGGTCCAGCAGCGGCCGTCCCTGAGGCGGATGACGGCGCTGCCGCGGCCCACCGCAGTCTCGAAGGTCAGCATGGCCTCGACCACGCCGTCCGCCAGCCGGGCGGGGCCGGCGGCAGACCAGGCACCGGGATCGGCGTTGTCGAGGCAGCCCTCGAGCAGGCGGCAGATGGCGTCGCGGCCCTCTGCCGTATGGATGGTCCAGGTAAAGGCGACGATGTCGCGCCAGAACCCGTCCGGCAGGAACAAGTCGGTCGCGGCGGCGATGTCGCGGCGGGACAGGGCGCTGTCGAATTCCGAAAGCCAGAGCGCCAGCTGGTGGTCCGGCGAGGCAGTCATCATCGAGGCCATCGACAGGTCTTTCGCTTGTGCAGCAAACAACCTGTCCTGGCCTAAGGACGCCGGATTACCCGTTGATGTCGCGCGGGGTTACAACCGTCATCGTCGGCTAGCGCCGGTCGGCGATGGCCAGGCGGCAGGCCAGGCCGAAGAACACGCTCGCCAACAGATACTGCGGCAGGCGCGGCCAGCGCCGCCGGCGCGCCAAGCCACGGCCCAGCCGGCTGGCCATCAGGATGACGGCGCCGTTGACCCCGAGGCCGATCAGGTTCAGCACGGTCGCCAGCACCAGGATCTGCACCGTCACCGGCCCAGCCTCGGGCTGGATGAATTGCGGGAACAGCGCCAGCACGAACAGCGCCATCTTCGGGTTCAGCAGGTTGGTCACCAGCCCCTGACGGAAGATCCGGCCGACCGGCTGGCGCGCCATGGTCCCGTAGGGCGCCGGCAGCGTGCCCTCGCTGCGCAGGGTCTTCCAGGCGAGATACAGCAGATAGGCGGCGCCGACCCAGCGGACGATGTCGTAGGCGACCGGGACGACCAGGAACAGCTGCGACAGGCCCAGCGCCGCGGCCAAAGCGTGGCAATAGGTGCCGGCCTGGATGCCGGCCAGCGAGGCGAAGCCCGCCGCCCGTCCCTGGCTGACGCTGCGCGAGGCGATCAGCAGCATGTCGGGACCCGGCGTCGCGGTCAAAGCGAGGCAGGCAGCGGCGAACAGGGTCAGGGTGGTGAAGTCCGGCATGAGGCGTCTCCGTGGTCAGGCCGGAATTGCACCGTAGCGATGAAGCCCGCGGCACGCCATGCCGGCGCGCGCAGGCTGGTCATGCGCCGGGCCGGGGTGGCGCTCGCCGGCCGGCGGCGGGAGAATTGCTCCCCCACGGCACCGGTGCTGCGGCAGTCTCCATCTGCACGATGCCGCCGGCGGGGCAGCCACCGGGCCAAATGGGTTTGCGATCCTGGGCATCGAGGTTAGACTTCCTCGGCTTATCCGCGCGGGCTGGACGGAGATGCAGCATGTCCTCTCGGATCGACACCAGCGCATCCATCCAAGGCTGGCGAACGACGCCGGCGTCATCGGCAGGGCCGCAGGCCTTCAACGACGCGGTCTCGCGGTCGCGGCGCGGGGCCGGAGAGGCGAGAGGGACGGGTCTGAGCGACGATCCCGGCCCTGGCGGGATCGGCGGCATCGGGAAGAGCGTTGCGGACTGGATCGAGCAACTGGTGCAGCAGGCTGCGGCGAGGCTGGAGAAGCTCGAGCGCTATAAGGCCGAAGAATCGAAGCAGTCTCCGACCGGGGCGAAGATCATCGCCGAGGCGGAGCGGCTGGGCGTGCCGATCCACGTGCTCAGCGATCAGGACTATCGGAGCCGATATCCCGGCACGGGAGGCGTGACCGTCAACGGCGAGGTCTATGTTCCGGAATCGGCCCTGACCACGGGTGGTAACCCGGTCCTCGAGCATGAATTGCTGCATGCCATTTTCGGCCGCAACCCCGAGATCTTCGACAATGCGCGGCCACTCGACGAGCGCATCAAAGGCGCGCGCGATCTGTTCCAGACAATGGGATTCGACCCCGATGACGGAGAGCGCTTTGCGCGGGCGATCGATGGCTGGCCGCCGGAACGGCACGTCGACGCGGATCACGTGCAAGCCTATGTCAGCGGTGTCGACATCGGACGCGAGAAGGCCGGCCTGCCCCCGCTGACGGACGCGCAGCGGGACGAGCTGTATGCGGGTGCGGCGGAGCGGGAGGCGGCGCTCGGTGTCCAGCGCGGCCCCCTTGCCGACTATGCCAAGACGGACTCGCCCATCCTGCGCATGATGGCTCTCTCCCAGGCCGAGGCCCAGTGGGCTGAGACGCCCCAGGGCCGTGCCCACCCGCCGTCCGGCAACACGGTGGAGGAGCGGGCCGCGAGCCTGAAGGTCATCATCGAGACATATGCCAGCGAAGACCGGCTGCTGAAGTTCAGGCCCTAGCCGGCGCAGGCCGCCGCCAACCTCAGCCCCGCTCGACCGGCACCAGCGCCGCGACATCCTCCCGGCCCTCGGCGCCAAGCCCCTCGGCCACGCCGGCGCGGTCGGCCGCCGGCCGGTTCTGGCTCATCTTCCACTTGCCCTCCAGCCGCGCGATCGGCAGGGCGAAGCCGACGATGCCCTTGAGCTGGCCGCGGACGAAATCGGCCGGCGCGTCGCTGACTGCCCAGGGCGCGGCCCGGCCGCCCTCGTGCCGCCGGGTCAGGCGGGTCACCAGGTCGAGCAGCCGGTCGGCATCGTCGAACATCTCCAGCGGCCCGCTGGCGTGGATCGCGACGTAGTTCCAGGTCGGCACCACCTTGCCGGTCTGGCGCTTGGTCTCGTACCAGGACGGGGTGATGTAGGCGTCCGGCCCCTGGAAGATCGCCAGCGCCTCCACCCCCGCCACGCCGCCGGTGGCATGCGGATTGGCCTTGGCGAGATGGCCGTACAGCGTGCCGTTCGGCCCGGCCTCCGGGTCCAGCAGCATCGGCACATGGCTGGCGACCAGGCCGTCGGCGCCGAGGCTGACCAGCGTGGCCAGGCCGGCCTCGCGGATCGCGGCGTGCAGGATCTCGATCCGGTCTTCTCGGAAGGCGGGCGGGACATACATGGCAGGGGACCCGGGCAGCAGGGTGGATGCCGCACAGATGGCGATGAATCGGACTGGCCGCCAGGGCCAATTCGCCAAATCGAGACAGTCCAATTCCAGCCAGCGCAGCGGCGGCATGCGCCCTCGGCAGGGCCGCGCGCTTCCGCCATGCCGCCGCATGCTGCTATATCCGGCCAGCCCCCTTCCCCGCCTGCATCTGGACCACGCCGATGATCCCCCGCTACAGCCGCCCCGAGATGACCCGGATCTGGGAGCCGGAGAACAAGTACCGGATCTGGCTGGACATCGAGGTCGCGGCGCTGGAGGCGATGGCGCAGCTGGGCATCGTGCCGGAGACCGCAGTGAAGGCGGTGCGCGAGCGCGGCAATTTCAATGTCGAGCGCATCGACGAGATCGAGCGCGAGACCCGGCACGACGTCATCGCCTTCCTGACCAACCTGGCTGAGTATGTCGGGCCCGAGGCGCGCTTCGTGCACCAGGGCATGACCTCCTCCGACGTGCTGGACACCACGCTGTCGATCCAGCTGTCCCAGGCGATCGACCTGCTGATCGCCGATGTCGACGGCCTGCTGGCGGCGCTGCGGCGGCGGGCGGAGGAGCACCGGCACACCCTGACCGTCGGCCGCAGCCACGGCATCCATGCCGAGCCGACCACCTTCGGCCTGAAGCTGGCCGGGCACTGGGCCGCCTTCCGCCGCAACCGCGACCGGCTGGTGCAGGCCCGGCGCGAGATCGCCACCTGCGCCATCTCCGGCCCGGTCGGCACCTTCGCCTCGGTCGATCCCTTCGTCGAGCGCTACGTCGCCGACAAGCTGGGGCTGCAGGTCGAGCCGGTGTCGACCCAGGTGATCCCGCGCGATCGCCACGCCATGGTGTTCTCGGTGCTCGGCGTCGTCGCGTCGTCGATCGAGAACCTCGCCATCGAGATCCGGCACCTCCAGCGCACCGAAGTGCGCGAGGCGGAGGAGTTCTTCCACCCGGGCCAGAAGGGCTCGTCGGCGATGCCGCACAAGCGCAACCCGGTGCTGACCGAGAACCTGACCGGCCTGGCCCGGCTGGTGCGCGCCGCGGTGGTGCCGGCGATGGAGAATGTGGCGCTGTGGCATGAGCGCGACATCAGCCATTCCTCGGTCGAGCGGATGCAGGCCCCCGACGCCACCGTCACCCTCGACTTCGCCCTGTCGCGCCTGACCGGCGTGGTCGACAAGCTGCTGATCTATCCGGAGCGGATGAAGGCCAATCTGGAATCGCTCGGCGGGCTGGTGTTCTCGCAGCGCGTGCTGCTGGCCCTGACCCAGGCCGGGATCAGCCGCGAGGACGCCTACACCCTGGTCCAGCGCAACGCGATGAAGGTGTGGCACGAGGGGGGCAGCTTCCTCGACCGCCTCGCCGCCGACCCGGAGGTCACGATCCCGCGCGAGGAGCTGGCGCACGCCTTCAGCTACGATTTCTACACCAAGCACGTCGACGACATCTTCGCCCGCGTCTTCGCGGCGGCCTGAACCATGGCCGACAAGGACAGATCGATCGCCAGCATCGCGGCGCAGGCGCTGGGCTGGGTCGACCCGGTGACCAGGGCGGTCACCCCGGCGATCCACCCCTCCTCCACCTATATCCGCGACCCGGACAACCAGTACCGGTCCGGCCGGATCTACGCCCGGGACAACAACCCGAGCTACGACCAGGCCGAGGCGGTGCTGGCGGCGCTGGAAGGCGCCGAGGGGGCTGCCGTCTTCGCCTCGGGCATGGCGGCGGCAACCGCGGTGTTCCTGGCGCTGGCGCCGGGCGACCATGTGCTGGCGCCGAAGGTGATGTACTGGTCGCTGCGCAACTGGCTGGTGACCGAGGCCACCCGCTGGGGGCTGAAGGTCGAGCTGGTCGACACCCATGATCTCGACGCCGTCCGCGCCGCGCTGCGCCCGGGCGAGACCAAGCTGGTGTGGCTGGAGACGCCGGCCAACCCCTTATGGACCGTCACCGACATCGCCGCGGTGGCCGAGGCGGCGCACGCCGCAGGCGCCCGGGTCGCCGTCGATTCCACCGTGGCGACGCCCGTGCTGACCCGGCCGCTGGCGCTGGGCGCCGATTTGGTCATGCACTCCGCCACCAAATACCTGAACGGCCATTCCGATGTGATCGCCGGGGCGCTGGCCACCGCCCGCGACGACGAGACCTGGCAGCGGATCAAGCGCATACGTGCCCAGCACGGCGCCGTGCTCGGCCCGTTCGAGGCCTGGCTGCTGCTGCGCGGCATGCGGACGCTGGTGCCGCGGGTGCGTCAGGCCTCGGCCACGGCGCTGGCGATTGCCGAGCATTTCCGCGGCCACGACCTGGTCTCGGCCGTGCTGTATCCCGGGCTGGACGACGCGCTGGGCCATGCGGTCGCCGCCCGGCAGATGCAGGGCGGCTTCGGCGGCATGCTGTCGGTGCGGGTCAAGGCCGGCGCCCGGGCGGCGATCGCCACGGCGGCAACGGTCGAGCTGTGGAAGCGCGCCACCTCGCTGGGCGGGGTCGAGAGCCTGATCGAGCATCGAGCCAGCGTCGAGGGGCCTACCAGCCCGGTGCCGGACGACCTGCTGCGCCTGTCCGCCGGCATCGAGGACCCCGCCGAGCTGATCGCCGACCTGGAGCAGGCCTTAAGGTCGGCGGTGGGCTGAGACGGCAGGGCTCCCTCTGTATTACCTCTCCCGCTTGCCAGGTTGCGACGGAACGCCGGAACAAATCGCCGCCCCATGTCTTTTGTGAAGACCATGCTGACGGCAGAGCGAATGACGAACGACGGCCATAGCCTCGCGCAGACGCTGCACTTCTGGTTCCGTATCCAGGGCCAGAACTGGGAGGACGGATTTCCGCCCAGCCCGGAGGAGACGTGTTGGATCTCGCTGGCGATGGTGGCGGCGCGGCAGGGCAGCCTCGGACGGACTCAAGAATGCATCCTGCACGCGATCCTGCGGGACCGTGCCCCTCCCCTGGAGACCGGAGACTACAGTCTTGCCAGCTTCCGGCACGACCTCTCCGCCTTCCAGACACGATATCTCGACAGCCATTAAGATCCGTAAAAAATCCGTAAGATAATTTAATTCGCAGAGGCCTGCTTCGGAGTTGCCAAATATCCCGATCCAAGGGATCGTGGATGCTTGATTTCCCGGGAGGCCCAGCATGGATCGGCCGACGCGCATCGTTCCACCGATCCGCTTCATCTCGACCGAGGGCGACGAGGCTTCGATCGCCGCCGCCACCACCCTGGTCGAGCATCTCGACGCCCTATACGACACGCTGCTCGATCCCAGGCGCCGGGAGGCGCATGTCGCCGGCACGCTGCGGAGCAAGCATCTCGACACCATCGAGCGGCTGCTGTTCCGGGTGACCGACGAGATGGGGCGCGGCGCGCCGCAGATCAGCGATGCGCTGCGGACCCAGGCGGCGCTGCTGATCGGTCAGTACCGGCCGATGGACACGCCGGCGCGGGCCGTTCTGGGTGAGGACCGGCCGGCACTCTGACCACGCTAGAAAGTCTCCGCCGTCGCCGCCCAGTCCGCAAAGCTGCAGATCATCGCCGGTTCATGCTCGGGATCGCCGGCGAGTTCGGCCAGCTCCCACAGGCGGTGCGTGCCGGTAAGGATGGCGATCCGGCGGCGGTCGAGCGTCAGACGGGTCAGCGCCTCATACGCCGTCACCAGCCGGGCGGTGAGGTCGGGCGAGACGAAGCCGGAATCGACGAACTCCTGGTGCAGCGGCCCGATGCCGGAATCCGCGAAGTCGTAAATGCCGTTGAGCCGCTGCCGGTCGTGGTCGAACGCCATGTTCCAGCCATGCCCGTCGAAGAAGCCGTAGATCGACCCATGAGGATCGGGCGGCAGCCCGCCATAGGCCGCGAGCAGCCGCTCCGCCGCCGGGCGCAGCTCCGGCGTCAGCACCGGCAGGGCTTTGGCGCCGATCTCCTCCGCCGTCCTCCAATCCTCGACCGGCCCGGCGCCGGCAGCCGTCATCCGGCCGGAATCGAGCCTGTGCAGCTCGGCGTGGAAGCCCGCCAGATCCTCGGCGAGCCGCCGGCGCGCCACCTCCGGCAACTCGGCATACTGCGCCGTCAGCAGATGCCCGCCCGGGATCTTGGCGTGCCGGGAGAACAGCGGCGGCCCCTCCTCCAGCACCAGGTCGGGGACCGGCAGCGACACCGCGGGCCGGACCACGGCCAGAAGAGCGGCTTCCTTGCGCAGCCGCTGCGCCGCGGGCTCATGGCGCGGGAACTTGAAGACCAGGCGGCCGTCGACCTCGACCGCCGTCGAATCCCAGCTTTCCGCCAGCAGTCGGAGGGACGACGCGGCGAGCTCCGGCACGGCGCCGAGGATGGCGGCGCGATATCGATCGAGATCCTTCATGCGGTGGCGACACGGTGAGGCGAGGTCAAGCCGCGTCCTTCCCCAGGCAGCACTTCTTGTACTTCTTGCCGCTGCCGCAGGGGCACGGGTCGTTGCGGCCGACATCCCGAGTCGGATTGACCGCGGGCTCGCCAAACGCGATGGACGGCCATCCATGGGGAACCAGCGGGTCGCCCGGATCGCCGATCTCATCGTCTGCCCCCTCCCCTCTCGCCAGCTGCTCCCGGTACTCCTCCGAGAAGCCGTGCCAGGTGGAGAGGGTGCCGATCGCATCCACGAAAGGGCCAATGTGGTTGGCAGTGAAGCGCACCATCCGATCGGGGTCGGCGAGGGTCTGGCGGAGATCGTCGCGGAAGTCGCCGACATCCATCACGTGCAGGAAGAACTCGTCGACCAGCCGCTCCGCCTTGTCCGCCAGGTCCTGATAGCCCAGGCTCGAGACCGCGTTCACCCAGCCGAGCCAGACCATGTTCTCGTCCGGCTGCGTCTGCTCGTGGAGATGCAGCAGATAGGCCCGCATCTCGTCGTCGGAGATCGTGCCCGTGCGGCACTGCCAGGCCAGGGCCTGGAACGCCGCCTCGCGCACGAACTCGTCGGCCGCGGTGTCCTCGATCACCGCCTTTAGCAGCGCCGCGTTGCCGTCGAAGGTGCTGATCAGGATCTGGCTGAGCGTCTCGGTGATCGCGTCCCCGATAATCAGCTCGATCGCCTCACTGTCGCGGGCCAGGCGGCAGAGAGCCGGAAAGGCGCGCGTCTCCTGCTTCTCCGCCAGCAGGTGGAAGATGAAGAAGAGCGCATCTTCCATGCCCTCCGACCAGACGCGGCCATCGGCACAGCGTTCCAGCAGATCGACGAAGCGGGGACCGGCTTCGTCCCAATGCTGCAGCGCCCAGGTCATGGCGTCGACGGGCAGGACGCCGTCCGGCGCCTCTGCGAGCTCCCGGATCGCGTCGTCGATGGTCGTGATGGTCCGTTCTTCCGACATCGCCGTCAGCCGCCCCAGCTCCGCTCCAGCACCCCGAACCAGTTCTCGGTGCCGAGCTTGCGCAGCAGCGGCTCGTCATAGCCATGGGCGCGCAGCGCCTCGAACAGCCGCGGCAGGCCGGCCACGTCCTTGATCGCCGCCGGCACCGTGGCGCCGTCATAATCGGAGCCCATGCCGACGCCGTCCTCGCCCAGCCGCTCGATCAGCGCATCGAGGTGCCGGATCATGACCTCGAGATCGGTGTCGGCATTCATCGACCCGTCCGGCCGCAGGAAGGCGGTGGCGAAGTTGAGGCCGACCATGCCGCCGCTCTCGCGGATCGCGTCGAGCTGCCGGTCGGTCAGGTTGCGCGCATGCGGGCAGACCGAATGGGCGTTGGAATGGGTCGCGACCAGCGGCGCCGTCGACAGCTCCGCCACGTCCCAGAAGCCCTTCTCGTTCAGATGCGACAGGTCGATCAGGATGCGGCGCTCGTTGCACACCCGCACCAGCTCGCGCCCGGCATCGGTCAGGCCCGGGCCCGTGTCCGGCGTGCTCGGGAAGGTGAAGGGCACGCCATGGCCGAAGGCATTCGGCCGGCTCCAGACGATGCCGAGCGACCGCAGCCCGGCGGCGTAGAGCAGGTCGAGCATGCGGAAATCGGTATCGATCGCCTCGCAGCCCTCGATATGGAACACCGTGGCCAGCGAGTCGCGGGCAATGGCGGCGCGGATCTCGGCGACGCTGCGGCAGACGCTGAGGCCCCCGGCACGCTCCAGCCGCAGCAGGATCGAGGCCATCGCAATGGTCGGGGCCTGAGCGTCCACCAGCCCCAGCTCCGCCGGCAGCGGCACGGTGTAGCTGCCGCCCTTCATCCGGTCGATCGGGCTGCCGGAGCCCTGCACCGGCGGCGGGAAGATCGCGAACATGCCGCCGACGAAGCCGCCCTTCCGCGCCCGCGGCAGGTCGAGATGGCCGGTCGCCGTGCCCTCGATGAAGGCGGTCTCGGCCGAGGCGGCATGCGACTTCAGCAGGCGCAGTAGAACGTCATTGTGCCCGTCGAAGACAGGGATCAGCGCAGGCTCGGTCATCAGGAATCCATCATCTCGGGAGCGCGGCCACGTGTCGGCCGGATGTCCGCGAGTTGAGCAGCCCCGGCGCACCCTGGCAAGGCATCATGGCCGGCCGAGCCGCCGGGCGGCGACGCGCAGCTCGGCCCCCAGCACGTCCAGGAAGGCACGGGTCTTCGGAGCGAGATGCCGGGCCGAGGGGAACACCGCCTGGATCGGCGCGGCCGGGGACTGATGGTCCTCGAGAACCCGGACCAGCCGCCCGGCCGCCAGGTCCCCGGCCACGTACCAGATCGATTTCAGCACGATGCCGGCGCCGGCCAGCGCCGCCTCATGCGCCACCTCGCCGTCATTGCTCATGATCGTGCCGGAGACGGCGACCTCGACTGGCGGCTCGCCCGGTCGGACGAAGCTCCAGGCGGTCAACGGCGGGTCGCCATAGACGATGCAGGCATGGCCGGCCAGATCCGCCGGCGTCTCCGGACGGCCGCGCCGGGCGAGATAGTCCGGCGCGGCGCAGGCCACCCGCCAGTTCGGTGCCAGGTCCCGCACCATCAGGGAACTGTCGGGCAGCGCCGCCTGGCGGATGGCGAGGTCGATGCCGGCCTGTACCAGGTCCAGCACCGCGTCGGTGGCGGCCACCTGCACCCGCACCTCCGGACAATCCGCCTGGAACCGGGCCAGGACCGGCGCGATCCAGCGGCGGGCGAAGGCCGCCGTGGTGGTCACCCGCAGCAGGCCGCACGGCCGGCCGTCGCCGCCCACCGCCTCCTGTGCCGCCTCCAGCTCCGCCAGGATGCGCAGCGCCCGCTCGTGGAAGGCGGTGCCTTCCTCGGTCAGGCTCAGCCGGCGGGTGGTGCGCTGCACCAGCCGGACGCCGAGCGCCGCCTCCAGCCGCGCCAGCCGCTTCGACACCACCGCCAGCGACAGGCCGAGATCCCGCGCCGCCGCCGACAGGCTGCCGGACGCGGCGATGCGGGCGAAAACGGCGATGTCGGTCAGGTTCTCGATCGCGCCCATTCTCAAAGATCCGGCAAGAGTGGCTTTCCAAAGCCGAGTATTATTTCCGGAACGCAGAGGGTCCAGATCTTCGCGGTGGCCGGACGGACGGGCCGGCGGACAGCGAGGGAGAAAGATGATGGACGATCTCTCAGGCCAGCGCGTGCTGGTGGTGGGCGGCAGCTCGGGGCTCGGCCTGGCAACGGCGCAGGCGGCGGCCCGCCTGGGCGCGGCGGTGACCGTGGCCTCGCGGTCGCAGGACAAGCTCGATGCCGCGGTGTCGGCGATCGGCGCCGGCGCCGGGGGCCGGGTGCTCGACATCACCTCGGATGCCGCGGTCGAGGCCTTCTTCGCCGACGGCGCCGTCTACGATCATGTCGTGGTGACCGCGGCACAGACCAAGGTGGCGGCGGCGCGCGAGCTGCCGCTGGCCGACGCCTTCGCCTCGATGAACTCGAAGTTCTGGGGCGCCTACCGCGTCGCCTGCGCCGCGCCGATCCGCGATGGCGGGTCGCTGACCCTGGTCACCGGCGTGCTGGCGATCCGGCCGCGCAAGGGCGCCGCGATCCAGGGCGCGATCAATGCCGGGCTGGAGGCGCTGGCCCAGGGCCTGGCGCTGGAGCTGGCGCCGGTGCGGGTGAACGCGATCTCGCCGGGGCTGGTGGTGACGCCGCTGTACGACCGCATGGCCGAGGAGGCCCGCCAGGCGATGTACGACCGCGCCGCTGCGACCCTGCCGGCCGGGCTGGTCGGCCGGCCGGAGCACATCGCCACCCAGATCCTGGCCTTCATCACCAACCCTTACGCCACCGGCAGCACCGTCTATATTCATGGCGGCAGCGCCCTGATTTGACGGCGGCCTTCTCCCCGTATCCCGGAGATCACCCATGAAGATCGACCTGTCGGGCAAATCCGCCCTCGTCACCGGCTCCACCACCGGCATCGGCTTCGCCATCGCCCAGGGCCTGGCGGCCGCCGGGGCCGAGGTGATCGTGAACGGCCGCAAGCCCGCCGCGGCGGCCGAGGCGATCGGGCGGATCGGGGACGCGGTGCCCGGCGCCAGGCTGCGCCCCGCCGTGGCCGACGTCTCGACCGCCGCCGGCTGCGCCGAGCTGGTCGCGGCGGTACCGGAGGTCGACATCCTGGTCAACAATGTCGGCATCTTCGAGATGAAGGACTTCTTCGACATCCCGGACCAGGAGTGGGACCACATCTTCGACGTCAACGTCATGTCCGGCGTTCGCCTGTCCCGCGCCTACATGAAGGGCATGCTGGCGCGGGACTGGGGCCGGGTGGTGTTCATCTCCTCCGAATCCGGACTGAACATCCCGGTGGACATGGTGCATTACGGCGTCACCAAGACGGCGCAGCTCTCCCTCGCCCGCGGCCTGGCGAAGCGGACCCGCGGCACCGGCGTCACCGTCAATTCGGTGCTGCCCGGCCCGACCATGACCGACGGGGCCCGGGAGTTCCTCCGCGGCATGGCGGAGGAGTCCGGCAAGTCGATCGAGGAGACGGCAGGCGATTTCGTGCGCAACAACCGCCCGACCTCGATCCTCGGCCGCATGGCCACGACCGAGGAGGTCGCCAACATGGTGGTCTATGCCGTCTCGCCCCAGGCCGCGGCCACCAACGGCGCGGCGCTGCGGGTGGATGGAGGCGTGGTCGACTTCATCTCCTGAGAGCCCATCCGATACCGCTACTGGTGTGGCCGTCCGACGGCGGTTTCTGCGCTTCCGGTGCTCACGCACCAAACGTGCGCTGCGCGCCGGTTCTCGAAACCACCGCCAGCCGACTCACACCAGCGCGGTCTCGGAAAGGCTCTGAGTTAAGGCGAGGGGCCGGGGCTGCCCGTCGCCGCCACGGCGGAAGGCGCGCGGCGACCGGCCGGTCTCCCTGGCGAACAGCCGCGAGAAATAGGCGGGGTCGTTGAAGCCGAGGGCATAAGCCGCCTCGGCCACCGAGACATTGGTGTAGAGCAGCAGGCGCTTGGCCTCGAGCAGCAGCCGGTCCTGGATCAGCCGGGCCGGCGGGGCGCCCGCCACCCGGCGGCAGGCGGCCCAGAGCTGCTTCGGGCTGACCGCCAGGGCGTGGGCATAGGCCTCGACCTCGTCATGGGCGCGATAGCGCTGCTCGATCCGCTCGCGGAACCGGGCCACCAGCAGCGCCTGCGGGCCGGGTGCCGCCCTTTCTCCGTCCCCCGCCTGCACCAGGCGCAGCGCTTCGACCAGGATGCCGACCAGCAGCGCCTCCACCGCCGCGGCGCGGCCGGGCGCCAGCCAGGCCAGCTCGCGCGACAGCCGGCCCAGGCTGGCCAGGATGAAGCCCTGGTCGGCGACCGGGATCACCGCCGGCGCGGCGAAGAGCGGCCGGAACTCCGGCTCGCGCCGCACCAGCTCGCGCAGGGTGGCGTCCGAGACCGTCAGGACGGAGCCGACCGTCTCCGGCTCGAAGTCGAAGCCGTGCACCACCCCGGCCGGCATCAGCAGCAGACAGGGCGCTGGCAGCCGGATCGACTGGCCCTCGGCCCGGACCACGCCGCCGCCGCGGGTGAAGTGGAAGATGTGGTTCAGGTTGGCATGGGCGTGGGGCCGGATGGTCCAGCCGCTCGGCCGGCTGCGGTCTTCCAATGCCTCCAAATGCAGGAACCGGTCGTCGACCGTCCGCGGCGCCTCGCCATAGAGGAAGAAATTCGGAATCGCAGGCGTTTGCATGGGCTTTCCGCCTCCAACCACCCGGAGCGAGCGGGAAGAAATGTCCAGGTTTTCCGACGCCGCGTCCATGGCTTTCCGCGCCGCCGCGCCTAGCCTCTCTGGGAAGGGAGGGCCCATGCGCACACAGATCGCGATCATCGGCGCCGGGCCGGCCGGGATGGTGCTGGCCCATCTGCTGCACCGGGCCGGCATCGAGGCCGTGGTGATCGAGCGCCGCAGCCGCGACTATATCGAGGGCCGGGTCCGCGCCGGGGTGCTGGAGCAGGGCACGGTCGACCTGCTGGACCGGCTCGGCCTCGCCGACCGCCTGCATCGCGAGGGGCTGCCACATGCCGGCACCAACCTGGCGATCGACGGCGAGATGTTCCGCATCGACATGCAGGCCCTCACCGGCTCCTGCATCACGGTCTACGGCCAGAAGGAGGTGATGCACGACCTGTTCGACGGCGCCGAGGAGCGCGGGCTGACGGTCGTGTTCGAGGCCGGGGACGTGGCGCTGCACGACATCGACACCGACCGGCCGCACGTCACCTGGCGGCAGGACGGCACCGAGCAGCGCCTGGACTGCGACTTCATCGCCGGCTGCGACGGTTTCCACGGCGTCAGCCGCGGCTGCATCCCGGAAGGCGTGCGGCGGGAGTTCGAGCGGGTCTACCCCTTCGGCTGGCTGGGCGTGCTGGCAGAGGTGCCGCCGGCCCATCACGAGCTGATCTATGCCAATCACGAGCGCGGCTTCGCTTTGGCCAGCATGCGGTCGGCCCATCGCAGCCGCTACTACGTGCAGTGCCCGCTGGACGACCGGGTCGAGGACTGGCCGGACGACCGGTTCTGGGACGAGCTGTGCCTGCGCCTGGGCCCGCAGGCGGCGGTGGTGCGCGGCCCGTCCTTCGAGAAGAGCATCGCGCCGCTGCGCAGCTTCGTGTCCGAGCCGATGCGCCACGGCCGGCTGGTCCTGGCCGGCGACGCCGCCCATATCGTGCCGCCGACCGGGGCCAAGGGGCTGAACCTGGCGGTGTCCGACGTGGTCATGCTGGCCGAGGCCTTCGAGGAGCGTTATCGCGAGCACTCGGCCGCCGGGATCGACGGCTATTCCGCCCGCGCCTTGGCCCGGGTGTGGAAGGCGGAGCGCTTCTCCTGGTGGTTCACCGGCCTGACCCACCGTTTCCCCGACACCGGCCCGCTGGAGCGCCGGCTGCAGCGGGCCGAGCTGGACTATATCCGCGGCTCCCGCGCCGCCCAGACCGTGCTGGCCGAAAACTATGTCGGACTGCCGCTCGTTTAGCTTCGCCGAACCGGCCTTTCCTTCCCAATGTCGTCATCCCCGCAAAAGCGGGATCTCGCGACACGCTCATCGGAAAGAGATTCCCGCTTTCGCGGGAATGACGCCCAAAGAGGAGACGGTGAGGCTACCCCGCATCCGCCAGGATCATCCCGGCGCCCTTCTCGGCCACCATCATGGTTGGGGCGTTGATGTTGCCGGCGGTGATGTTGGGGAAGACCGAGGCGTCGACCACGCGCAGGCCGGACAGGCCGTGCACCCGCAGCCGGGCGTCGACCACCGCGGTCGCCGCATCCGGCCCCATCGCGCAGCTGCCGCACAGATGGTAGATCGAGCCGCTGTTCGCCCGGAACCAGTCCAGCAGCGCCGCGTCGCTCTCGGCCCCGGCGGAGGGCGGCATCTCCTCCACCGTGATCGCGGCCAGGCTCGGCGCCGCCATGATCCGCCGCGCCAGCCGGCTGCCCTGCAGCACCTCCTCTATGTCGCGGTCGGTCGACAGGTAGTTCGGCCGGATCTTCGCCGCCGCCGACGGGTCGGGCGAGGCGATGGCGATCTCGCCCCGGCTGGTCGGCCGGCATGAGTTGAAGGCGAGCAGGAAGCCCGGATAGGGCTCCGGCTTCAGCCCGGCCTTCGGGCTGTCCGGGATGCGGTAGGACAGCGGGTTGAAATACATCTGGATGTTCGGCCGCGGCTCGCCGGGCGCGCCGCGGAAGAAGCCGCCCGCCTGGTTGACGCTCATGGCGAAGGGGCCTTTTCGCGTCAGCAGGTATTGCAGCCCCAGCCGGGCCTGACCCAGCAGGCTGCCGAAATCGCCGTTCAGCGTCGGCACGCGCGAACGGTAGTAGAAGCTGGCGCAGAGATGGTCCTGCAGGTTACGGCCGACCGCCGGCAGGTGACGCGCCACCGCGACGCCCGCTTCCTTCAGGCGAGCCCCGTCGCCGATGCCGGACAGCTGCAGCAGCTTCGGCGTGTCGACCGCGCCGGCCGCCAGGATCACCTCGCGCTTCGCGGTGACGATGCGCGTCTCCGATCCCTGCCGGATCTCAACCCCGGTGGCGCGGCCGGCGGAGTCCAGCACCACCCGCAGGGCCTGGGCGTCGCGCTCGACCGTCAGGTTACGGCGGCCCAGCGCAGGATGCAGATACTCGACGCTCGACGACGACCGCCGCCCGTCGCGGGTGTTGACGTCGTAGACGCCGGCGCCCTCGATCGACGCGCCGTTGAAGTCGCCATTGGCCGGCAGCTGCAGCTCGCGGCAGGCGGCGAGATAGGCATCGGTCACCGCATGGGTGCCGCCGCGCATCGGCGTGACATGGATCGGCCCGTCGCCGCCATGCCAATCCGAGGCGCCGCCGGCATGGCTCTCCAGCCGGCGGAACTGCGGCAGCACGTCGTCATAGGCCCAGCCGGGATTGCCGGCCGCTGCCCAGTCGTCGAAATCGGCTGCGGCGCCGCGCACGAACACCATGGCGTTGATCGACCCGGACCCGCCCTGCACCTTGCCGCGCGGGACGTAGATGCGGCGGCCGCCCAGCTCCGCCTCCGACTCCGACCAGTACATCCAGTTGACCCGCGGGTTGTAGTAGCTGCGGGCGTAGCCGACCGGGATGCGGAACCAGAAGGAATCGTCGCGGCCGCCGGCCTCCAGCAGCAGCACGCTGTGCCGGCCGCTCTCGCTCAGCCGCGCCGCCAGGATGCAGCCAGCCGAGCCGGCGCCGACGATGACGTAGTCGTGGGTCATGGGGAGGCTTTCAGGTCAAGGCTGTCATCCTCGGGCTTGACCCGAGGATCCAGGGGCCACCGAGAGCGGCTCTTCGTGGCCCCTGGATTGCCGGGTCAGGCCCGGCAATGACAGGAAAGGGGACTACCCCCGCGCCGGGGCGAACTGCTTCACGTCGGCGGGCTCGGACGCCATCTGCAGGTGCAGCCGGTCGCCGGTGTAGGGCGTGTGCTTCGCCACCACATCCAGGTTCAGCTCCACCCCCAGCCCGGGCTCGCGCGACGGGATCAGGTAGCCGTCGTCGAAGGCCAGGGGCTTCTTGAGGATCTCGCCGTGGAAGCCGCCGTAATCGAGGATCGATTCCTGGATCAGGAAGTTCGGCGAGCAGGCGCCGACCTGGATGCTGGCGGCGGCGACCACCGGCCCGCAATAGACATGCGGCGCCAGCTGGGCGTAGTGGGCCTCGGCCATGCTGGCGATCTTCTTGGTCTCCAGGATGCCGCCGACCCGGCCGATATCCGGCTGCAGGATCGAGGCGGCGCCGAGCTCCAGCACCCGCTGGAACTCGTATTTCGTGCACAGCCGCTCGCCGGTCGAGATCGGGATCGAGGTCGCGCGCGCCACCTCGGCCATCGCCGCTTCCTGCCCCGGCGGCACCGGCTCCTCGAACCACAGCGGGTCGTATTTCTCCAGCCGCTTGGCCAGGCGGATGGCCGAGGACGGCACCATCTGGCCATGCGTGCCGAACAGCAGGTCGGCGCTGCTGCCCACCGCCTCGCGCACCTTGCGGCAGAAGATCTCGCAGCGGTCCATCACGCCGAGCGACACCTGGTGACCGGAATAGGCGGTGTAGGGTCCGGCGGGGTCGAACTTCACCCCGGTGAAGCCCATCCGGACCATCTCGACCGCGCATTCCGCAGCCAGGTCCGGGTCGTTGAAGTCGAACTCGCCGGCCGCGTTCTTCGGATAGAGATAGGTGTAGGCGCGCAGCTTCTCATGCACCAGCCCGCCCAGCAGGTCGTAGACCGGCCGGTCCGCCGCCTTGCCGATGATGTCCCAGCAGGCCATCTCCAGCCCCGAGACGATGCCCATCATCGTCGGGTCGGGCCGCTGGGTGAAGCCGCTGGAATAGGCCGACCGCCAGAACCGCTCGATCCGGTGCGGGTCGTGGCCCTCCAGGTGGCGCTGAAACACGTCCTCGATCAGCGGCACCATCGCCTGGGGGTGGAAGGCGGTCGAGTAGATCTCGCCGACGCCCTCGATGCCGTCATCGGTCTTCAGCTGCACGAAGATCCAGTACATGCCGCCGATATGCGGCGGCGGGACGGCGACGACATGGGTCTGGAGCGATGCGATCTTCATGCGACAGCCTTTCGCTTGAGGCGGACCATCAGCCAGGCCGTGGCCAGGGCGCCGAGGACGCAGATCGCGGCGATGTAGCCGAAATAGATCTGGTAGCCGGCGATGCCCGGATAGCGGTCGACGATGATGCCGTTGACGATGGGAAGATACGTGTCCGGCGCGTAGCCGACGAGCGAGATGATGCCGATGGCGAGGCCGGTGATCTCCGGCGGCACGCCGCATTCATCCAGGATCGCCCAGTACAGGCCGCGGATGGCGTATGTCAGCAGCCCGGCCAGCAGCAGCAGGCCGATCAGGATCGCCGAGGAGCCGATGCCGGGCAGCGCGATCATGCCCAGCAGGCTGGCCGCCGCCAGCACCAGCGACCAGAACAGCACCCGGCTGTTGGAGTAGCGGTCGCCGAGGAAGCCGCCGCCGATGCCGCCGACCGGGCGCAGCCACAGCTTGACCGTGACGATGAAGCCGGCCGCCGCGGCGGACAGACCGAAGCCGCCCTCCTGCAGGTAGCCGGAGAAGCTGTAGGTGGCCAGGAAGACGTGATAGCCGCAGAAGATGATCGCGGCGACCAGCCAGACCTCGGGGATGCGCAGCAGCGCCTTGAGGTCGGCGATGGTGTCGCGCTTGGCCCGCACCGCGCGCTCGCTGCGGGCCGAGCCGCGCGACGCCAGCGCATAGGCAACGCCGACGACGAGGCAGGCCACGGCGTACATCAGCACCACGTCGCGGAACCCGGCGGCCAGGCCGGCGCCGCGCGTCTCGGTGGCATAGACGAACAGCGCGATGGCCAGGCTGGCCAGCACCGCCTCGACCAGGCCGCGGCCGCCGTCCAGCACGCCGAAGAAGCGCCCCTGCTCGCTGTGGCCGGCGATCAACTTGACCTGCTTCAGCGTCGCCGCCCAGAAGGTCAGGCCGGTGGTGATGCCGAAGCCGCAATAGATCACCAAGAGGGCGTCGTAGCCCGGCAGCGCCGCGTACCACAGGCCCAGCAGCCCGGTGCCGAGCAGCGAGAAGATGATCAGCAGACGCGGCTGGATCCGGTCGGCCAGCCAGCCGCTGGGCAGGTAGCTGACCAGGAAGCTGGTGCCGAGGATCGAGTACAGCACCCCGAGCTCGGTGTTGTTGATGCCCAGCACCTCCAGCATCGTCGTCTGGTAGACCTGACGCAGGTAGAGGATCGGATAGATCGCGCCGGCCGCCAGCACGATCAGCGCCAGTTGCAGGTAGCGCGACCGCGCGCTGGGCAGGGCGGCGGTCGCGGACAGGTCCGGTTGGACGATGGATGCCACGAACGGCTCCTCCCGATGATTTCTTCTGCTGGTTTCGGCCGTCAGTGCTTCAGCACGACGAGCCGCGTCTGGGTGAATTCGAGCATGCCGTGCTTGCCGTCGTCGCCGCCGAGGCCGGAGCGTTTCCAGCCGGCGTGGAAGCCCTGATAGGGATCGGCCGGGAAGCGGTTGACGTAGAGCTCGCCAGCCTCGATGGCGTCGGCGAAGCGCATCACGGTGCGGTAATCCTCGGTGAACAGCACCGAGGTCAGGCCGAACTGGTGGTCGTTGGCCAGGGCCAGCGCCTGGGCGGCGTCGCGATACGGCATCATCGCCAGGACCGGGCCGAACACCTCCTCGCGGATGATCTCCATCTCCTGCCGGCAGCTGGACAGCAGCGTCGGCGGGTAGAAGAAACCGTCGCCGTCCGGCAGCACGCCGCCGGCCTCCAGCACCTCGCCCTCGGCCACGGCGCGCTCGACCATGCCATGGACATGCGCCCGGGCGGCGGCAGTGGCCAGCGGGCCCATCCGGTCCGGGTCGACCGCGCGGTCGCCGAAACCGCGGGCGCGAAACGCCTGGCGCAGCCGGTCCAGCAGCGCGTCATGGATGCCCTCATGGACATAGAGCCGCTCGGCCGCGGTGCAGACCTGGCCGCAATGGGTGGCCTTGGCCGCGACGATGCGGGCCGCCACCTCGTCCAGGTCGGCGTCCGGTTCGACGATCACCGGCGTCTTGCCGCCCAGCTCCAGCGACGGTTTCGCGATGTTGTCCTTGCAATAGTCGAGCACGATGCGGCCGGCGCCGACGCTGCCGGTCAGCGTGATCATGCCGACCGCCGGCCGGGTGCACAGCGCCCGCGCCGTCTCATGCGTCATCGCCAGGACGCTGACCAGGCCCGGCGGCAGCCCGGCCTCCTCCACCGCCGCGGCGATGGCGAGGGCCGAGGTCGGGGTGCTGTTGCTGGGCCGGACCACCACCGCGTTGCCGGCGATCAGGGCCGGCGCGATCTTCCGCACCAAAGTGTAGACCGGATAGTTGAACGGGATCAGGCAGGCGACGACGCCGATCGGCTCGCGCTTCAGCAGCAGCGTCTCGTCCGGCGTGTCGCTGGGGATGATCTCGCCCTCGATGCGGCGGGCCCATTCGGCGTGGTAGCGCATCAGCTCGGCGGCATAGACCGCCTCGGCCGTGGCGTCGGCCAGGCTCTTGCCGGATTCCTGCGCCAGGGCGGCGCCGATGGCGCCGGACCGCGCCTCGATCGCCGCGGCCAGCCGGCGCAGCGCGTCGCCACGCTGGATCGCCGGCAGCTGGCCCCAGGCCTTCTGCGCCGCCGCCGCGGCCGCCACCGCCTCAACCGCCTCGGCCTCCGTCGCCGCGGGAACAGTGGTGAAGACCCGGCCGGTGGCGGGGTTGCGCACCTCGATCATCGCGTCGGAGGACGGCGCCGCGAAGCGGCCGGCGATGAAGTTCTGGTGCTGCGTCATGGTCGGATCCGAGCGCGCGACCGGGCGCATTCCGGCAGCCGGGTTTGCGGCGCGGAGCATCCGGAGCGATGGGCCAGGGAGAGGGGCGCTGTGGTCGCCGGTCCTCCCGAGGCCGACGGCGCCGCTGTCGTGACCGCGATCTAGCCGCGCCGCCGCAGCGGCCGCAAACGACTTGTTCTTGGGCAAAGCATTCCGAAACCGAATGCTACTCCCCCGCCCCCGCGACCTCCGCCGCCAGCCAGGCGCGGAACAGGGCGACATTGGCGCTGTCCTCCTGCTCCGCGCGGGTCACCACCCAGTAGGATTCATGGCCCTCGACCTCGACGTCGAGCAGCTGGACCAGGCGGCCGGCCGTCAGCTCGCGCTCGACCATGAACCGGTCGACCACCGAGACGCCCAGCCCGTCGCAGGCGGCCTCGATGGCCAGGTCCAGCAGGTCGAACTCCAGCCCGCCGCGGGTGTCGACCTCGTCCAGGCCCGCGGCGCTCAGCCAGTGCCGCCAGGTCAGGTAGCGCCGGTCGTCGGAGGCCAGGACATGCAGGAAGGTGAAGCGCGACAGGTCGACCGGCCGGTCGCGGTCGACGCCATGCAGCAGCGCCGGGGCGCAGACGGCGATGTGCCGCTCGGTCATCAGCCGCGTCGCCCTGAGCATCGGCCATTCGCCGTCGCCGAAGCGGATGGCACAGTCCAGCAGGCCGCGCTCGGCCAGGGTGTCCGACAGCCTGGTGCCGACGCTGACGTCGAGATCCGGATGGGCGCGGCGCAGGCCGGGCAGCCGCGGCATCAGCCAGCGCCGGGCGAAGGTGGGCGGCACGTTGATCCGCAGCCGGTTGCGGTTGCCCTTCTCCTCGATGCCGCGCACCGCCAGCTCGACCTCGTGGAAGGCGTGCTGCAGCGCCTCGAACAGCTGCACCCCGGCGGCGGTCAGTTCCAGCCGGTGATGGCGGCGGACCAGCAGGTCCGTGCCGAGCTGTTCCTCAAGGTGCTTCACCTGCCGGCTGACGGCGCTCTGGGTCAGGTTCAGCCGCTCCGCCGCCCGGGTGAAGCTGCCGGTCTGGCCGACGACCTCGAAGATCCTCATGGCGGTCAAGGCGGGGAGTCGGCGCATCGGGGGGTCTCGGCGGATCGCGAACGACCCTGTATAGCGCATCGCGGCGCCGGGCCGTCATCACGCTGTCATCGTCCGCCCCTAAGGCAGCAGCCCATCACCAGCAGGAGCAAGCCCATGCCTGACGGCATCGAAATCGTCGCCAACGGCCATCGCACCCGGCTGAAATGGCACCGGCTGCAGCGCTTGCCCGAGGACATCCCCTTCACCCCCGCCCGGCTGCGCGAGGGCATGGCGCTGGGCGCCTCGATGGAGGTCGATCTGCGCCGCCGTGCCGATGGCGGCTTCGCCTGCCTGCATGACGAGACGCTGGACCGCGAGACCACAGGAAGCGGCCCGGTCGCGGCCGCCAGCTTCGGCGATCTGCAGGCCTTGCGGATGCGCGGCAACGACGGCAGGCCGACCGAGGAGCGGCTGCTGCTGCTCGAGGACCTGACGGAGCTGGCCGCGGCAGGGGCCGATCCTGCGACCCTGGTCCAGCTCGACCTCAAGGAGGCGGATGCGGCGCTGGACGGGCGCAGCGTCGACGCCTTCCACGCCACACTGGCCCCGGTGGCCGGCCGCTTCATCCTGAGCGGCGGCGACTGGGCCGCGGTGCGCCGCCTCGGGGCCGGCGTACTACGCCTCGGCTTCGACCCCTGCGACGACGACACCCTGGGCACGCTGGTGACCTCGGCGGATGCCGAACGCTTCATCGCCGCGGCGCTGGAGCGCGCGCCTGAGGCGGCGATGATCTATCTGTCCTGGCCGATCGTGCTGCGGGCCGATGCGCTGGGGGTCGACCTGATCGCCGCCTGCCACGCCGCCGGCAAGTCGGTCGATGCCTGGACTCTGAACCCCGACCATCCCGGCGCCGCGGCCGCGCTGCCCCGGCTGGTGGCGCTGCGCGCCGACCAGATCACCACCGACACACCCGCTGTGCTGGAGGCGATGTTCGGGGCGACAGGGAGACCCTAGCCCGGAACCCATCGCGGCCCTTCGCATTGCCATGCAGAGGGGACACCAGCATGGGACTGCCGATGATCGATGCCGTCGAACGCTGGCTGGACTGGTTCCAGGCCCAGCTGCCCTGGATGCCGGCCTGGGCGATCAGCGCCGGCCTGCTGGCCCTGGCCGTGGTGGTCGCCAGGGCCGTGCACAAGATCCTGTTCCGCACCGCGACCCGCATCGTCGCCGGCAAGGACCTGTTCTGGCGCTCGCTGGTGTCGCGCACCCATGGGCCGACCCGGCTGGGCGCGATGATCGTCGCGATCTCGGCCGCGGCCGCCGTGGCGCCGCTGACCGACGCCCAGGTCGCCATCGTCCGCCAGATCCTGCTGCTGGCCTTCATCGCCCTGCTCGGCTGGGTTGCGCTGACCGCGCTGCACATCTGGATGACCGTCTATCTGCGCCGCTTCACGCTGGACGCCGAGGACAACCTGCTGGCGCGCAAGCACGTCACCCAGACCCGGATTCTGCGCCGGGTCGCGGCCACGCTGATCGTGATGGTCACGCTCTCGGCCGCGCTGATGACCTTCGAGGAGGTGCGGCAATACGGCATCAGCCTGCTGGCCTCGGCCGGCGCCGCCGGCCTGGTCATCGGCCTGGCGCTGCAGCCGGTGCTGAAGAACGTCTTCGCCGGCATCCAGCTGGCCATGACCCAGCCGATCCGCATCGACGATGCCGTCCTGGTCGAGAATGAATGGGGCAACATCGAGGAGATCACCTCGACCTATGTCGTGGTCCGGCTGTGGGACTGGCGCCGGCTGGTGCTGCCGCTGAGCTACTTCATCGAGCAGCCGTTCCAGAACTGGACACGCGAGGGCTCCGCCCTGATCGGCAGCGTCTTCCTCTATCTCGACCACACCGCGCCGGTGGCGGAGATGCGGCGCAGGCTGGATGAGACCGCCAAGGCCTCGCCGCTGTGGGACGGCCAGGTCGCGGTGCTGCAGGTCACCGATTTCCGCGAGCAGGTGATGGAGATCCGCATGCTGGTCAGCGCCCGCAACTCCGGCCGGGCCTTCGACCTGCGCTGCGAGGTGCGGGAGAAGATGATCGCCTGGCTGCAGCAGGCGCATCCGCACGCCCTGCCCCGCTGGCGCGGCGAGGTGCAGGCCGCTGCCGAAGCCGAGGAGATCGTGCTCCGCCGGTCCGGCGGCCGCGCTTAGCCTTCGGTCAGCAGCCCGACCAGCCAGGAGTGTAGCCCGGCATTGGCACCGAGCACCGCGCCGGTCGCGGGGATCGGGCAGCCGTCGAAGCCGGTGGCGACCCCGCCGGCCTCGCGCAGCACCAGCACCGCCGCGGCATAGTCGAGCGGCGACAGGCCGTCCTCGAAGAAGGCGTCGTGCCGGCCGGCGGCGACATAGCACAGGCTGAGGGCGGCGGAGCCGAGCCGACGCACCCCGGCGGCGCGGTCGATCACCGCCCGCAGCGCCCGGTGATAGGCCTCGACATCGATGCTGCGGAGCTGGCCGGGGATCGGCAGGCTGGCGCCGACCAGCGCCTCCTCCGGCGCCACACGGCGGTCGATCCGCAGCCGCTTTCCGTTCAGGAAAGCCCCGAGGCCGCGCTCGGCGACGAAGGCCTCGCCCAGGCTGGGGTCCAGCACCACGCCGGCCACGGTCTCGCCGCCCTCGACCAGGGCGATGGCAATGCCGAAGAACGGCAGGCCCCAGGCGAAGTTGGTGGTGCCGTCGATCGGGTCGACCAGGAAGGTGCCGACGCCTTCGCCGCGGATCGCCGTGCCCTCCTCGCCGGTGATGGCGTGGTCGGGGAAGGCCACGGACAGCGAAGCGGCCACTGCCGCTTCGGACTGGCGGTCGGCGGCGGTCACGAAGTCGCGCGCGCCCTTGCGCTCCAACGCCGCGCCCTCCCAGCGCCCGACTTGGGCCCGGATCGCCTCGGCCCCGGCCAGCGCTGCCTCCAGCATGCGCCGGCTGCGATCGGTCGGCGCCATGGCCGCGATGTCGGTTGGCGGTCGAAGCATGAATCGGTCTCGGTGAAAGGTCGAATCCGCTTATCCCATGTGCATCGGAACCGGCCAAGGCACCGCTTCCCGATTGCAATGTTCTATATTTGTTCTTATGATAATTGAGCCATGGGCCGGTGACACTCGATGCAGCTTTCCCTCGCCCTCGACGACCGCCCGCTGCTGCCCCGCGTGCGGGACCGGCTGTTGGCCCGGCTCGGGCCGCGGCGCGACGGCCGGCGCCGCGATCCGGTCAGCCAGCTGGTGCGCAGCATGCTCGGCTCCAAGACCCGGGACGAGGTCGCGCGGCGGATCTTCAGGGAGCTGCGCCGGCGCTATCCGTCCTGGCATGGGCTGGCCCGGGCATCGCCCCGCGCGGTCCTGCGCATCATCTGGCCGGTGAACCTGGCGGAGCCGAAGGCCGAGCAACTGCCCCAGGCCCTGCGCATGATCGTCGCCTGCACCGGCCATCTCGCCCTCGACCACCTGGCCGATCTGGACGAGGAGGCGGCGATGCAGTGGCTCCGCCGCCTGCCCGGAATCGGGTCGAAGACCGCCGCGGCGGTGCTGAACTTCAGCACCCTGCGCAAGCGCGCTTTGGTGGTCGACACGCATCTGCTGCGGCTCTGCGGCCGGCTGGGGCTGCTGCCGCCCGACGCCGACTGCGACGCCGGCTACGAGCACCTCATGCGCCAGATGCCGGATGCGTGGGACGCCGATGATCTGGCCGAGATCCACAGGCTGATGACGCTGCTGGGCCAGACCATCTGCACCGCCCGCGCCCCGGCCTGCAGCGCCTGCCCGCTGCGCGACCTGTGCCCACGCTGCGGGGTTTGACCGCTCAGCCCGCCTTCGCCGCCGGCTTCAGCAGGTCGCCGTGGACCGCCTTCAGCTTCTCGACCTTGGGCGTCGAGACCGCGCGGATATAGGGCTGATTCGGGTTCCGGGCGGCGTAGTCGTGGTGATACGCCTCGGCCTCGTAGAAGGCCTCCAGCGGCACCACCTCGGTCACCACCGGCGAATCGAACAGCCGGTCACGCTCGATCTGGGCGAGATAGGCCTCGGCCACCCGCTTCTGCTCGTCATCGGCAGTGAAGATCGCCGAGCGATATTGGCGACCCACATCGTTGCCCTGACGGTCCTTTTGGGTCGGATCATGCGCGATCGAGAAGAACAGCTTCAGGATCTGGCCGAGGCTGATCTTGCCGGCGTCATACGCCACCTCGATCACCTCGGCATGGTCGGTGGTGCCGGTGCAGACGGTGCGGTAGTCGGCCGTCTCCTTCGTGCCGCCGGCATAGCCGGGCCGCACCGACAGCACGCCGTCGAGCTGGCTGTACACCGCCTCGGTGCACCAGAAACAGCCGCCGCCCAGCACGATCGAGCGGCGGCCCTGCTCTTCGGCGTCCAGCTCAGGGGCGGGAAAGGTCCAGGGATCGATCTTCAGGGCCATCGGGGTTTCTCCGGCGGCCGGGCGCGGCCGCGAGCGCGTTTGCTCTCCAAAGTGAGATCGAGGCCCCGGCCGGACAAGGGCCTTCAGCCGACGGGCAGGCTTGCGGCCCGCCAGGCCCAGCGCCGGCCGTCATAGCTCAACTCCACAAGGCTCAGCGGCGCGATGTCGAGGCGCCAGAAGGACGATACGGGCGCCGCCAGGGCATGCAGGATCGCCGCCCTGATAACCGACGCATGGGTGATGGCGATGCCGGGACCGCCGTCGCCGGCGCGGGCATCGAGCCAGGCCGCGGCCCGGCCGAGCAGTGCCGACAGCGTCTCGCCGCCATGCGGGGCCGCGTCGGGGTCGGCCAGCCAGGCGATGACGGCGTCCGGCTCCTCGGCCTGGACCTCCTCCAGCCGGCGCCCGGCCCAGCGCCCGGAATCGATGTCGCGCAGGGCCAGATCCTCCACCGCATCGATCCCGAGCGCCGCCGCCGTCTGCCGCGCCCGCAGCGCCGGGCTGGTCCAGGCCCGGTCGGCCCGCCGGACCATCGGCTGCAGCGCTGCCGCACGGGCCAAAGCGCGCTCCTCCAGCGGCTCGTCGGCCGGGAACGCTCCGGACCGGGTGGCGGCGGTGGCCCCGTGGCAGATCAGCGTCAGGCGGGTCGGCATCGGCAGGACTGCTCGGCGGCGGTGGTGCTCGCCGCCAGCAAAGCACAGCCCGATGGCGGTCGGCAGCAGAGCAATCGCTCGGTCCCGCCCCGAACCGGCCGCAGTCGACCCCGATCGGACCTTTCGGCGTCCATACCGACATGACCGGTCACTTCATCCGGCCCGCGGAAACGGACAGCCATCGGGCCGGCGGCGGCTGAGTTGTTGCGCCGCGAGTTCTGTTGCTGGCGCAGTATTTCGAGTTCGCGCCCGCCCCTTTTTCTCATTCATCGAGCCATGCAATTCGACTGTCCCGGCTCTCTACCGCACTGGGAAAATCATGCTAGTGTCGAACCAATCATTCTCGAATTCGCGCCCTCGCGGAAGGATATTGAAATGGCGATTATCACGGGAACAGCCGGCAACGACACCCTGTCAGGGACCGCCGGAGACGATACCATCAGCGGCTTGGCTGGCAACGACGCCCTGGCGGGCAGCCTCGGCGCCGACAGATTCGATGGCGGGGCCGGGATCGACACGGTCGACTACACCTTCAACGGCGGGTCCACCTACGGAGTCAGTGTGAACCTGTATACCGGCGTCGGCGAGTATACCGGTGGCGCCGCTGGCGACCGGTATACCGGCGTCGAGAATGCCACCGGCAGCGTCTACGGGGACGGGCTGACCGGGGACAGCGGCGCCAACGTCCTCAACGGCGGAGGCGGCAGCGACTATCTCACGGGCCTGAACGGAGCAGACACCCTGATCGGCGGAGCCGGAACCGACTATGCGTATTATACGACATCGATCGGCCCGGTCGTGATCGACCTGTCCCTGGGCACCGGCAAGGGCTTCCAGGCCGAAGGCGACAGGCTCATCGGGATCGAGGGCGTATTCGCGAGCCGCAACGACGACACTCTCATCGGCAGCTCGGGCAATGACTTGCTCTACGGTGACAGCTCCGAGGACACGCTGCGCGGCGGCCTGGGCAACGACTATCTCAACGGCGGCACCGGCGATGACATCCTGACAGGCGGGACCGGCGCCGACAAGCTGGATGGCGGACTGAACTCCGACTTCGCCAGCTACCAGGGTTCGGCCGCGGCGGTCGCGGTCGACCTGACGACCGGCATCGTCTCCGGCGGCGATGCCCAGGGCGACACGCTGATCAGCATCGAAAGCCTCTATGGGTCGGGCTTCGCCGACCGGCTGTCCGGCAGCACCAGCCGGAACACATTCTATGGCGAGCTCGGCAACGACACGCTCTCCGGCGGTCGCGCCGAGGACCTCCTGTCGGGCGGGGCCGGCAACGACCTGCTCAATGGCGGCATGGAGGCCGACCGGCTCGACGGCGGCGACGGCGTGGACACGGCCAGCTACGTCGACAGCTACGCCGCGGTCCAGGTCAGCCTCCTGACCGGCAAGACCTATTATGCCGAGGCGCAGGGCGATGTCCTGATCGGGATCGAGAACCTGACGGGCAGCAAATACAATGACGCGCTGGAGGGGAATGCCGGCGCCAACACGCTGCAGGGGCTGGACGGCAACGATCTCATCATCGGCCGGGGCGGCAAGGACACGCTGACCGGCGGCGCCGGAGCCGACCGCTTCTACGTCACCGCAGTCGCCGACAGCATGTCCGGGGCCAATGCCGACCTGATCACCGATTTCAGCCATGCCCAGCGCGACAGGATCGACCTGTCGCTGATCGATGCCAACACCGGGGCAGACGGCGACCAGGCCTTCATCTATCTCGGCACCGGGCTGTTCACCGGCGTCGCCGGCCAGCTGCACAGCTGGTACGACGCCGGCAAGACCATCGTCTCGGGCGACACCAACGGCGACAAGCTGGCGGATTTCGCGGTCGCCCTTACCGGCATCCTGTCCCCGGTGACCGCCGACTTCGTGCTCTGACGGCGCTCGGGCGGCACGGCAAGGCCCCGTTTCATCATGCGGCGCAGCCATGCTGTGCCGCAGCCCGCGAAGCATCCCGCTTGCGCCAGGGCGGTCAGACCGCAGCGGCTTCGATTGACAGAAGGCGGGCCGCGACCCATGCTGCAACCGGTTCGCCATGCATGCGGAAGCCGGTGCAACTCCGGCACGGTCGCGCCACTGTGACCGGGACGGCGTCGTCGACGCGGTTCCGGGAGTCAGACCCCGTCATGGCCCAAGGTGCATATCAGCGGGACGCGAATCCCAGGGGAGCGCTATCATGTCCGTCACCACCGCCACGGCCCGTCCCATCTCCGTTCCCGTCGGGCCGATCCCGGTCGGCGAGGTGTTGCCCTGGGCGGTGTTCGCCGGGCTGCTGCTGCTGCTGGCGGTGTATTTCGTCGGCGCCGAGCAGGGCGCGACTGCCCTCTTCTCCGGCAGCTATGTGCATGAATTCGTGCATGACGGCCGCCACCTCCTCGGCTTCCCCTGCCACTGAGGCCAACCGCCATGGTTGGAAGCCTTCTGCTGCGCGGCATGCTGGTCGGCGTGCTGGCGGGGCTGCTCGCCTTCGGCTTCGCCCGGATCTTCGGCGAGCCGCAGGTGGACCGGGCCATCGCCCTGGAAGGGACGTTGGGCCATTCGCATGACCATGGCGAGCATGACCACGCTGCGGCTTCAGCCGGCGGCGGGGCCGAGGAACCGGAGCTGGTCAGCCGCGAGACCCAGGCCGGGCTCGGCCTGCTGACCGGCGCGGTCGTCTACGGCGCCGCCATCGGCGGGCTGTTCGCGCTGGTCTTCGCCTTCACCTATGGCCGGGTCGGCCGGCTCGACGCGCGCGCCACCGCGGCGCTGCTGGCGCTCGGCGCCTTCGTCGCGCTGGTGGTGGTGCCCGGCCTGAAATACCCGGCCAACCCGCCCGCGGTCGGCAATCCGGACACGATCGGCGAGCGCACGACCCTGTTCTTCATCATGCTGGCGATCTCGATCGCGGCCCTGGCGCTGGCGGTCAATCTCGCCCTGGGCCTGGCCCGGCGCCATGGCGGCTGGACCGCTGGCCTGATCGCCGCCACCGTCTACATCGCCATCATCGCCGTCGCGCAGATCGCCCTGCCGGTGGTGAACGACGTTCCGGAGGGTTTCCCAGCCGACCTGCTGTGGAACTTCCGGATTGCCTCGCTGGGCATGCATGCGGTGCTGTGGGCCACCATCGGCCTCACATTCGGCGTCCTGGCCGAGCGGTCCTTCGCCCGTCGCACCGGCGGGCGCTTCGCACTGTCCCGCTGACCCTCTACGCCGGCAGCAGGTCCGCGAAGCGGCCCAGCCGCGCCGCATCCCCGACCGGCACGGCCGGGCCGGTGCCCCAGTCGACGATCCGGCAGGGCACGCCGGCAGCCCGGGCGCAGGCCAGGTCGATGCCGGTGTCGCCGACATAGACCGTCTCGCCCGGCACGACGTCCAGCAGGTCCAGCGTGTGCAGCAGCGGCCGCGGGTCCGGCTTCACATGCGGCGTGGTGTCGGCCCCGACCACAGCGGACAGATGCTCCAGCAGCCCGAGCCGGTCCAGCACCTGCTCGGCCAGCGCCTGCGGCTTGTTGGTGCAGACGCCGAGACGGATGCCTGCGGCCCTCAGCGCCGGCAGCGCCGTCGCCGCATCGGCGTAGAGCCGGGAGTCCGCCACCGGCCGGGCGGCGTAGTAATCGAGATAGATCCGGGTGTCGCGGTCGACGTCCTGTTCCGGCAGGCCCAGGGCGCGGTGCAGCTTGACCACCAGCATCCGCGCCCCCTCGCCCACCAGGGTCTCGATGAACGCGACCTGCTGCGCCGGCGCGCCGCGGTCGGCCAGCATGCGGTTGACCGCATGAGCGATGTCCGGCGCGCTGTCCACCAGGGTGCCGTCGAGATCGAAGATGGCGGCTTTCATGCCGGGCCTGCCTGCTGTGGGTCCGGCCTAGCCGGTGATGAACCGGTAGCGGCCCGTGACCGGAAAGTCGAGCAGCCGATCCTCCAGCCGTGCCCCGCCGCCGATGTTGTGGACCACCAACGGCGCCCCGCCGGCGCCAGTCTGGCCGGTCACGATGGCAATGTGCGGCAGATTGCCCGGCAGCATCTGCGTGACCAGGTCGCCCTCGGCGAACGCCGCCGGCGATTCGGCGGGCAGCGCCCGGCCGTGACGGCGAAAAAAGGCCTGCAGATTCGGCACCCGCCGGTGGTCGATGTTGGGGTCGGGCCGCGACAGGCCCCAGTTGCGGGGATAGCGGGAGAAATTCGCCCGCATGTCTTCATGCACCAGCCGCTGCAGGTCGATGCCGAAGGCATCGCGATAGGCCCGGATCACCACATCGGTGCAGACGCCGCGATCGCGGGGCACGTCGCCGCCGGGATAGGCCAGGCGGGCATAGGCCGGGTCATAGGTCACCGTGACGCCGATCTGGGCCTCGGCCGCTGCCACCAGCTGCCGCGGCCAGTCCGGCGCTTCGGCCCGGGCGATGCGGCCGCCGATCGGCAGAAGCAATGCTGTGAATAGGAAAAGGCGGCGCCGCATTCGAGTACAGGAAGCAGTGTCAGGTCGGCCATCGAACCAGGATCCGGTGGCCGGATTGCGGCGGCCGGTTCAGAGCTCGTTTGAGAATACGCTGGCGTGAGTCGGCTGGTGGTGGTTTCGAGAACCGGCGCGCAGCGGACGTTATGGTCCGTGAGCACCGGAAGCGCAGAAACCGCCGTCAGGCGGCCGCGCCAGTAGCATTATCGAACGAGCTCTCAGGCGATGCGGCGGAACGGATACGTGTCGCGGATGCGGGTGTTGACGAACCGGCCTTTGGACGGCGCCCGCAGCAACTGCCGGACGATGCGGTCCGGAACCGGGGCGTAGCGATAGACGGCGCCGCCGGCATATTCGATGTCCAGCGCCTTGGCCTGCGGATCGTAGCCAACGGATGACACGGCGCTGGACTCGATCGGGATGCGCGGCATGGGACAGCCTCCTCTCTTTCCGAATGGCCGAATGCCCTGCCGCGTTCCGGCCTGCAAATCCGCCTCTATCCCAATGGCCTCTTGCTGTCCTAATATCGTCGTACAAATGCCTTTGAAGTGGGGCGCCGACGCAAAGCGCGGCGTTTGGAGGAAAGAAGACGATGGCCGGCCAAGACCGTTCGAGACCGCTGCGGTCCCAGCAATGGTTCGACAACCCCGACGACCCGGGGATGACTGCCCTGTATATCGAGCGCTACCTGAATTTCGGGATCACGCGTGAAGAACTCCAGTCCGGCAAGCCGATGATCGGCATCGCCCAGACCGGATCGGACCTGTCGCCCTGCAACCGGCATCATATCGAGCTGGCGAAGCGGGTCAGCGCCGGCATCCGCGCCGCCGGCGGCGTGCCGTTCGAGTTCCCCTGCCATCCGATCCAGGAAACCGGCAAGCGCCCCTCGGCCACGCTGGACCGCAACCTCACCTACCTGTCGCTGGTCGAGGTGCTGTACGGCTATCCGCTGGACGGCGTCGTGCTGACCGTCGGCTGCGACAAGACCACCCCGGCGCTGCTGATGGCGGCCGCCACCGTCAACATCCCGGCCATCGCCCTGTCGGTCGGGCCGATGCTGAACGGCTGGCACAAGGGCGAGCGGGTCGGGTCCGGCACCATCGTCTGGCGGTCGCGCGAGCGCCTGGCCACCGGCGAGATCAACTATGACGAGTTCATGGACATCGTCGCGGCCTCGGCCCCGTCGGTCGGCTATTGCAACACCATGGGCACGGCGTCGACGATGAATTCGCTGGCCGAGGCGCTGGGCATGCAGCTGCCCGGCTCCGCAGCCATCCCGGCCCCCTATCGCGAGCGCGGCCAGATCTCCTACGAAACCGGCAAGCGCATCGTCGAGATGGTGGAGCAGGACATCAAGCCGTCCGACATCATGACCCGCGAGGCGTTCGAGAACGCGATCGTGATCAACTCCGCCATCGGCGGGTCGACCAACGCGCCGATCCATCTGAACGCGATCGCCGGCCATCTCGGCGTGAAGCTGGACAATGACGATTGGGAGAAGATCGGCCACGACATCCCGCTGCTGGTCAACCTGCAGCCGGCCGGCGAGTATCTCGGCGAGGACTACCACCAGGCGGGCGGCGTGCCGGCGGTGGTGGTGGAGCTGCTGAAGGCGGGCCTGCTGCCGCATCCGGGCGCGGTCACGGTCAATGGCCGCGCCATCGGTGACAACTGCCGCGACGTCGAGAACCTGAACCCGGAGGTGATCCGCCCGGCCGACCGGCCGCTGAAGGCCCATTCCGGCTTCCTGAACCTCAAGGGCAATCTGTTCGACAGCGCGATCATGAAGACCAGCGTGATCTCGCCGGAGTTCCGCGACCGCTACCTGTCGAACCCGCAGGACCCGGAGGCCTTCGTCGGCAAGGCCGTGGTGTTCGACGGGCCGGAGGACTACCACCACCGGATCGACGACCCGGCGCTCGAGATCGACGAGTTCTCGATTCTGGTCATCCGCGGCACCGGCCCGATCGGCTATCCGGGCGCCGCCGAGGTGGTCAATATGCAACCGCCGGCGCGGCTGATCCAGAAGGGCGTGCATGCCCTGCCCTGCATCGGCGACGGCCGGCAGTCCGGCACCTCGGGGTCGCCGTCGATCCTGAACGCCTCGCCCGAGGCGGCGGCCGGCGGCGGCCTCGCCTTGCTGCAGACCGGGGACAAGGTCCGGGTCGACCTGCGCCAGCGCACCGTGAACGTCCTGATCTCCGATGAGGAGCTGGGGCGCCGGCGGACCGCGCTGGAGGCCCAGGGCGGCTACAAATACCCGGCCAGCCAGACCCCGTGGCAGGAGATCCAGCGCGGGATGACCGACCAGCTGGCCGGGGGCATGGCGCTCAAGCCGGCGCTGAAGTACCAGCGCGTCGCCCAGACCAAGGGCGTGCCGCGCAACAACCACTGAGGACGCCGGAGGCTCACCTCATCGTCATGGCGAGCCCCGAAGGGGCGTGGCCATCCAGGCGGCACCGGCCCCTGGATGGCCACGCCGACTTCGCCGGCTCGCCATGACGGTTTAGGGTGCCCCGCCGCTGTTTCTAGATCGTCCGCACCAGGTCGTGGAACAGCCCGCCCATCCGCTCCGCCGTGCCCTTCGCGACCTCGAGGATGTGCTCGTGGTCGAGGTCGGCACCCGGCAGGCCGGCGGCGAGGTTGGTGACCAGCGACAGGCCCAGCACCTCGGCGCCGAGATGGCGGGCGGCGATCGCCTCCAGCACCGTCGACATGCCGACCATGTCGCCGCCCCAGCGGCCGACCATCTGGATCTCCGCAGGCGTCTCGAACATCGGCCCCGGGAAGCCGACATAGACGCCCTCGGTCAGCGCCGGGTCCAGCGCCTGGGCCGCCTGCCGCAGCCGCGGCGAATAGCAGCCGGTCAGGTCGACGAAGCGCGGCCCCAGCCGCTCCGGATTCGGCCCGAACAGCGGCGACACGCCGGTGAAGTTGATGTGGTCGCGAAGCAGCACCGGCTCGCCCGGCTTCATCCCCGGCCGCAGCCCGCCGCAGGCATTGGTCAGGATGATGATCTTCGTGCCGGCCAGCACCGCGCTGCGCACGCCATGCACCACCTTGGCCGCCGGATGGCCCTCATAGAGATGCACCCGCCCGGCCATCACCAGGATGCGCCGGTCGCCGGCCTTGACGCTGCGGAACACGCCCTTGTGGCCCAGCACGGTGGTCGGCGGGAAGCCGGGGATCTCGGCGAACGGCACCTCGGCCACGGTCTCGCCGATCCTGTCCACCGCCGGTCCCCAGCCGGAGCCGAGCACGATCGCGGCGTGATGGTCGGCGCCGAGCTTGTCCTTCAGGACCGCGGCGGCGGCTTCCGCCAGGGCATAGGGGTCTTCCATCGTCTCCTCGCTTTCAGGCCATGACCCCGCGCCGGCGGCGCCCGCGGGCGATCACCAGCGCAACCAGGGTGATGACATAGGGTGCCATATCGGTGAGCTGGTTCGGCAGCCCCCTGCCCTGCAGCCGCAGGCCGGCGGCGTCGGCAAAGCCGAACAGCAGGCAGGCCAGCGCGACGCCGACCGGATGGCCGCGGCCCAGCATCACCGCCACCACCGCGATCCAGCCGCGCCCGGCGCTCATATCCTCGGCGAACAGGGTGACGCTGCCGAGCGACAGCTGCGCCCCGGCCAGGCCGCACAGCGCGCCGCCGGCCAGCACCGCGGCGATGCGGGTGCGGGCCACGTCGGCGCCCAGCGTCTCCGCCGCATCCGGCCGCTCGCCGACGCCGCGCAGCCGCAAGCCCCAGATGGTGCGGAACAGGAACACCGCGATCAGCGCCACCAGGATCCAGGCGGCCCAGGTCAGCACGCTGTGGCTGCCGAAGACGCGGTTGAACCACGGCACCGCCGCGATCCGCGGCAGCACCACGCGCGGCAGGTCCTGCATCGTCGGGTCGGTGAAGGTGCCGGAGACGCCGAACAGGATGCGCAGCAGGAAGGCCGTCAGGCCCGAGGCCAGCAGGTTGAGGCCGATGCCGATGACGATCGGGTCGCCGCGGAACCAGGTCGAGCCGAAGGCCAGGATGGTCGAGAACGCCATCGTGCCGATCAGGGCGACGGCCACCCCGCCGGCGACGCTGCCGGTATACCAGGTGCCGGCGATCGCGGCGAAGGCGCCGATCAGCATCTGGCCTTCCAGCGCGATGTTGAACACGCCGGCGCGGTCGCACAGCACCCCGGCCAGCGCCGCCAGCAGGATCGGCGTCACCGCCTGGATGGTCTGGGCGAACAGCACCGCGTTGAACAGCGACAGCCAGTCCATCACCGTCGCCTCAGGCCGTGGCGCATGGCCAGCAGCAGGATGATCACAGCCTGCAGCACCAGGGTCAGCACCCGCGGCACCTCGGTCGCCCGCTCCATGGCGAAGCCGCCGGTCTGCAGCGCGGCGAAGAACAGCCCGGCGCAGACTGCGCCGATCGGCTCGCCCATCGCCAGCAGTGCCGCCATCAGCCCGGACCAGGTATAGGCCGGCGACAGCAGCGCGTTGTCGGTGAAGCGGAACTGATCGCCCAGCACCAGCATGGCGCCGACCAGCCCGGCCACGGCGCCGCTGGCGAACAGGGTCCGAATGGTCTGGCGGCCGAGATCGACCCCGCCATAGGCGACGAAGCGCGGGTTCAGGCCGCGCAGCCGCAACTCGTAGCCGGCGGTGCCGCGCCGGTCGACGAACACCACGGCTGCGATCACCAGCAGCAGCAGGACCAGGCCCCAGGTGATCGGCGTGCCCGGCACCAGCACCGGCAGCCGCGCCGCCTCCTCGACCCGGTAGGTCTCCGGCATGCCGGTCGACGGGTCGCGCAGCGGAAACCGCGCCAGGTAGGAGCTGACGCCCTGGGCCGGGTAGCTCAGCAGCAGGGTCGAGATCAGGAGCGGCACGCCGAACCGCACCTCGCCCCAGGCGGCCAACGCGGCATAGGCGCCGGAGACGGCCATGGCGGCCAGGATCGCGGCGACCAGCCGGACCTCGCCGGGCGCCGGCAGGTACAGCGCCACCACCGCCGCCACCAGCCCGCCCAGCACCAGCTGGCCGTCGCCGCCGAGATTGACCATGCCGCCGCGCAGCGGAATCGCCGCCACCAGCGTCATGCCGACCAGCGGCACGGCCCTTGCGACCGTCTCCGCCAGGTTCGGCCCGACCACCGCGCCGGCCAGGATCTCGCCATAGACCGCGATCGGGTCGTGCCCGGCGGCCAGGGTGATCAGCGCCCCGATGACGAGCCCGCCAAGGATCGCCCAGAGCACCGAGGAGGTCGCGGCGCCGCGCAGGACACTGGCGGCGGCAGTCATGCCGCCTGCCCTGTCACCCCGGCCATCAGCAGGCCGAGGCTGGTCTCGGTGGCGTCGGCGCCCGGCACTTCGGCGATCACCCGGCCCTCATACATCACCAGCACCCGGTCGGAGAGGGCGAGGATCTCGCCGAGCTCGGCCGAGACCAGCAGCACGGCCCGACCCTTGTCGCGCTCCGCCACCAGCTGCGCATGGATGAACTCGATGGCGCCGACATCGACACCGCGGGTCGGCTGCTCGGCGATCAGCACCGGCGCCTGATGGTCCAGCTCGCGCGCCACCACCACCTTCTGCAGGTTGCCGCCGGACAGGGTGCCGACCGTCGTCCCCTCGCCCGGGATCTTGATGCCGAAGCGCGCGATCAGGCCGCGCGCCCGGTCGCGCATCGCCGCGCGATCGAGCACGCCGCGGCGCGACAGCGGCGGCCGGCGGTGGAAGCCCATCGACAGGGTGTCAGTGGCGCTGGCGCGCAGCGCGGTGCCGGTGTGGGCGCGGTCCTCCGGCACATAGGCGATGCCGGCGGCGCGGCGCCCGGCCACCCCCGCGGCGGTGACGTCGCGGCCGTCGACCCGGATCGCTCCGGCATCGGCGGCCCGCAGCCCGGCCACGATCTCGATCAGCTCGGTCTGGCCGTTGCCGGCGACGCCGGCGATGCCGACGATCTCGCCCGCCCGCACGGCGAAGGAGACGCCGTCGACCGTCGGCTTCCCAGGCGCCGCCAGGGTGAGGCCTTCGACCTCCAGCAGCGGCTTGCCCGGCTGGGCCGGCGCCCTGTCAGCCTTCAGCGAAACGTTGCGGCCGGTCATCGCCCGGATGATCGCCTGCGGGTCGGTCTCGGCCGTCACCATGTGGTCGGCCACCCGGCCGTCGCGCAGCACGGTGATGCGGTCGGTCACCGCCATCACCTCGTGGATCTTATGGGTGACGAACAGGATGGTGCGCCCGTCTGCCGCCAGGCCGTGCATCACCTGGAACAGCCCGTCGCGCTCGCCCGGGGTCAGCACCGCCGTCGGCTCGTCCAGGATCAGGATGCGGGCGTCGCGGTACAGCGCCTTCAGGATCTCGATGCGCTGCTTGACCCCGACCGGCAGGGCGCCGACGCGGGCGTCGGGGTCGATCGGCAGGCCGTGGCGCCGCGCCAGATCCGCCACCGTCCGGCGGGCGGCGGCGCGATCGATGAACGGCCCCCGCCGCGGCTCGGCCCGGTAGACCACATTCTCCCAGACCGTCAGGCTGTCGAACAGCTTGAACGCCTGGTGCACCATGCCGAGGCCGGCGGCGATGGCGTCGATCGGCGAGCGGAACGGCCGCGGCCGGCCGTCGATCACGATCTCGCCCCCGTCCGGCTGCACCAGCCCGTAGAGGATGCCCATCAGGGTCGATTTGCCCGCCCCGTTCTCGCCCATCACCGCATGGATCTCGCCGGCCTCGACCGCCAGGTCGACCCGGTCGTTGGCCAACACCCCGGGGTAGCGCTTGACGATGCCGCGCATCTCCAGGAACGCCACCGCCCGGCCCTCCGCGCGGCGGCTACTGGGCGGCCGTCAGCGGATCGGTCACCGTCACCGTGCCGGCGGCGATGGCGTCGCGCAGCTCCCGCACCTTGGCAATGACGTCGGGATGCTCGGCGATCAGGCATTTGGAATTGGCGACGTCGTCGCCGAGGCCGGTCAGGGTGATGCCGCCCTCCTTCACGCCATAGGAGGTCAGCGGCGCCTGGGTGCCGGCGAGGATGCCCTTGACCGCTTCGATCAGGGCGACGTCGACCTTCTTCTCGATGTTGTCCAGCACCATCCCCGGCGCCAGCGGGCACTGGTTGACGTCGACGCCGAAGGTCAGGGTGCCGGGCGTCGCCTCGGCCGCCTTGAAGATGCCGCCATTGCCGCCGGAGGTGGCGGCCAGCACCCGGTCGGCGCCCTCGCTGATCAGCGACACCGCCTGCTGCTGCGCCCGCACCGGGTCGGAGAACGGGTTGTCGCCGCCGACCCAGACCGTCGGGCTGACCACGATCTCGTCGTTCACCGCCTTGGCGCCGGCAGCGAAGCCGTCGGTGAAGCGGTGCAGGAACGGGATGTCGAGCGCGCCGACCGCGCCGATGGTACCGCTCTCCGAGGTCAGCGCGGCCTCGGCGCCGGCCAGATAGGCGCCCTCATGCTCACGGAACACGGCGCAGTAGACGTTCGGCATCGGCTTCTGGATGCACTGGTCGACGATCAGGAACTTGATGTCCGGAAACTTCGCCGCCGCATCCGGGACGATGTCGCCGAACTCGAAGCCGATCACGATCACCACCGCCGCGCCCTCGCGCGCCGCCGCCTCGACATTCTGGCGGCGGGTGGCGGGGTCGGTGCTCTCATAGATCCTGGCCTCGCCGCCGATTGCGGCCGCAGCCTCCTCGGCGCCCTTCTTGCCGAGCTTCAGGAAGTCGTTCACCCCGAGCGGATCGGGCGAGATGAAGACCAGCTTGCCGCCAGCCGCCTGGGCCGGCAGCGCGGTGCCGAGGACGAGGGCAGCCGCCGCGATCGAACCGATGAGATGCCGCGAACGCAGGTGTTTGCGCATGATCTTCCCCAAATCGCCATCGCCGGCATGCCCGGAACCGCCGGCGGCGGATTGCGGCCCGGATGCCCAAGGTCCACCTTTGGCGGCTGCCGTTCGATTCGTCAATGCGCGCGGCCGACAGCTCCGCGACTCGGCACCAGCCGACTGGACAACGATAAGGAATTGCACTTTAATAAAACTGTATTTATCTGAATTGCCCTTCCGTCCCAGGCTTGAATCCGGCTCTAATCGGTGGAGGACCGGCGTCCCAGCCGGGACCCTTTGTCCGATCGGAGACTCGGAAGTCATGAGCGGCAGATTTTCGACCGGCCTGCCGCTTTTCGATCCGACGCCGGCCGTCTCGCTTGCGGTGACGACCGCTCCGGCTCGATGACCGACCCCTCCCTGCCTTCCCTGATAGCGCTCGAGCGCGACGCCCTGCAGGCCTTGGTCGACGGCAATCCGCTCGAGGCTATCCTGCGCGATGTGGCCGGAACGGTGATCCGCCTGCACGCGCCTGCCTCCCGCCCCGGGGGCGGTGTCGCCTTCCTGCGGCTCGATGAAAGCGGCGCCAGCCTGTCCCTGCTGGCGCAGAGCGGGCTGCAGGGCCCGGTGCTGGATGCTCTAGGGACGATCCGCGTCGGGCCCGCCGGCCCGCCGCCCGGGGTCGCCGCCTTCACCAACGCGCCGGCCTTCGGTCCCCTTGGCCGGCCGGAGCAGCCCATTGCGGCGGTCGCCGAGCCGCTGACCGACGACGACGGGCGGATTGCCGGCGCCCTGGTGCTCGCCGGCCTGTCGCCGCCGGACCGGATGCCGGACGCGCTGCGGCAGACCGTCGGCCGGCTGTTCGCCATGGCGCTGCGGCGCGACCGGCGCGACCGCGAGGTGCAGGACCTGATCTACCGCGACCCGCTGACCGGCCTGCCCAACCGACGCTGCTTCGACGAACGCCTGGCCGAGACCTTCGCCCGCGGGGTCGATGCCGCCTCACCCGTCTCGGTCCTGTTCATGGACCTGGACGAATTCAAGAAGGTTAACGATACCCTCGGGCACGAATTCGGCGACCTGCTGCTGGCGATCGTCGGCAGCCGGCTGCGCCGGGCCCTGTCAACCGACGCCTTCGTCGCCCGGCTGGGCGGCGACGAATTCGCCGCCATCGTCACCGCGGATGCCGGCGCAGCAACGGCCGCCGCCGGGCGGATCACCCAGGCGCTGAAGGAGCCGGCGATGCTGCGCGGCTACCGGCTGCCGATCTATTGCAGCATCGGCATCGCCACCTGCCCCGACCATGAATCCGATCCGGCCCTGCTGAAGCGCCTGGCCGACATGGCGATGTACTACGCCAAGCAATCGGCCACCGGCATTGCCTCGGCCGCCACGCCGGAGGTGCGCCGAGCGATGTCGATCTCGGCGGTGGAGTTCGATATCCCGGCGGCGCTTCAGTCAGGCCAGATCGGCCTGGTGTTCCAGCCGCGGGTCAACCTCCTCAGCGGCCGGGTGACCGGGTTCGAGGCGCTGGCCCGCTGGAACCACCCCACCCTCGGCGTGCTGTCGCCGAGCCATTTCATTCCCTGGGTCGAGCGCCGGCCCGACCTGGCGTTGAGATACACCGAGTGGCTGCTGCACTCGCTGGCCGACACGCTGATCCAACTGCCGCACAACGCGCTGGTGCCGATCTCGATCAACATCCCGGTCGCGGTGATGCAGTCCGACGCCGTGTTCACCGCCATGCTCGGTCGCATGACCGAGGCCGGGCTGCCGCTGAGCCTGCTGCAGATCGAGATCGTCGAGCGGGCGCTGACCCGCATGCCGGCCGAGGTCGAGGCGGTGGTCGAGCGCATGGTCGGACTCGGCATCGCCTTCGAGCTCGACGATTTCGGCAGCGGCGAGGCCAATCTGGCGGCGCTGTCGCGGCTGCCCTTCTCCGCCATCAAGATCGCCGGCGAGATCGTGCAGACGGTCGCCACCGAGCCCCGCTGCGAAAGGCTGATCGACGGCGTCGCCCGCTTCGCCGAGACCTTCGGCGTCTCGCTCTGCGCCGAGCATGTCGAGAGCCAGGCGCAATGCGACATCCTGCGGCGCCTCGGCGTCGAGCAGGGCCAGGGCTACCTGTTCGGCCAGGCGGTGCCGGCGGGCGATCTGGTCGCCGCGGCGGGTGCCGTCCACCGCGACACATAGCGCGGGAGACCGATCAATGGTAACGTTCACATCAGCCACCAGCGAATCCATTGCCAACAGATTGATTGTCTGCAATTGGTCGCTGGCCGGAACAAGTCGCCCCTCAGAACGGGCGGGATGCCGGCCTCGGAGAGCGGAGCAGCAGCGGGAAATGCGTCATGTCGGAAGCCGCCGGCCTCACCCTTGCGGAAGGCGTCGCTCATGATCCGGCGGGCCTCGCAGCCGTGAGGAAACGGGCCACCCCGATGAAAATCCTGCTTGTCGATGACGACGAGCTGTTCCTGGACTTCGCCGCGGCCATGCTGCGAGCCAGCGGCGCCGTCGTGGAGACTTGTGCCAGCGCCACCGAGGCCATGGCCGCGCTGCATCTCGACGACGACAAGCCGGCGCAGGACTTCGACGCCGTGCTGATCGACATCGTCATGCCGGAGATCTCGGGCACCGAGCTGTGCTCGCTGATCCGCGGGCACGGCGGCTACGACGACCTGCCGGTGATCATGATCAGCGCCACCCGCGAGATGAGCCTGATCGACCAGGCGCTGACCGCCGGCGGCTCCTCCTACATCCAGAAGCCGATCCAGGCCGCGACCTTTGCCGAGGAGATCCGGCAGAAGATCGCAGCGGCACGGGGCTGACGACTGAACCTCGATCGACTGTCCGCAGCGCCAAAGCGAAGGAAATCGCCCATCGCCTCGCGCTTCGTGAGAAGCGGTCATAGCCGGCGACGACGCCTATCCCTCAAACCGCTCCGACGTCCGGTAAGTGTCGAGAAGGGCCTGCCACCATTCGCCGTGGCGTTGCAGGAACACCGGGTCGGGGAAGCGGTGCCGGGCGACATGCTCCTGGGGCACGCTGTCCCAGCCGCGATGCTCGACGGTCACGCGGGTCTCGTCGCCGACCGGCTCGAACCGGACCTCGACCTCGGTGGCCTGAGCGGGCGCGAAGCTGGCCTGCCGCCAGGAGAAGGCCAGGCGGCTGCCCGGCTCCCACACCGAGATCCGGCCGATCTCGAAGATGCGTCCGTCCGGATAGGTTTCGGTGAACCGGCCGCCAAGCCCGGGCTCGAAGCCCAGCGTTCCGGGCGCGCCGGGGCTGAACTGGAACAGCGGGTTCGGCCGCCACCATTCGCCGATGCCCCGGACGAAGGCGGCGAAGGCACGCTCCGGCGCCGCCGGGACGCGCAGCGAGACGAGGATGCGCGAGGTCATTCGGATTGCTCCAGATGCGCCTTGAACGCGGCGAGCTGATCGACCCACAGCCGCTCGGTCTCGGCCAGCCAGGCTTTCAGATCGGCCATCGGTTCCGGCCTCAGGCTGTAGATGCGGACACGGGCATCGAAGTCCGGATGCGCCTCCTCGACCAGCCCGCCCGCCTTCAGCGTGCGCAAGTGCCGGCTGAGCGCCGGGGGGTTCAGCCCCAGCGCCTCCGCCAGTTCCCCCGCCCGCCGCGGCCGCTCGCGCAGCAGCTCGACCACCCGCCGCCGATGCGGATCGGCAAGCGCCGCCAGGGTCTGGTCGAGGACCGTCCGGCCGAGAGCGGCGGCCGGCCTCACATCCAGCCTTCGATCTTCAGCCCGGATGCCTGCTCCGCCTCTTCGCGAGAAACGCTGCGGACGGTCTGGCCGAAGACCCAGACATGGCCTTCCGGGTCGGTCGCGCGGTAGGTGCGGTCGCCATAGAACTGGTCGGACGGGCCCTGCAGGACCACTGCCCCGGCCGCCTTCGCCCGGGCGCAGTGCTCATCGATGCCATGATCGATGTGGACGTGGATCGATTGGGTGTTCTTGCCGCCGACCGAGGCAGGGCTGGCGACGGTGTCCGTCCATTCGGAGCCGACATAGATCAGGCCGTCGCCGACCCGCATCTCGGAATGGGCGATGTTCCCGTCCTGGTCGGTGATGACCATGCTGCGCTCAAAGCCGAAGGCCTTTTCCAGCCAGTCGAGGGCAGCCTTGGGATCCCGGTAGAAGACGCTCGGCGTCAGCGCCGGGCGCGGGGCAGACTCAGCCATGGCTCATCTCCTTCACTCGATAGGAAACATTTAACTACAGAGAGAAATATCGAGTCAAGCGACCGCCCCGCATTGGCTGGAGCGGTCGGCGGCGGCCAGCGTTCCGACCGGAGCGCGAGCTAGCGGCCGATCACCTTGGGCGACACTGTCTCCACGATCTTCTCGGCATTGCGTCGGGCGGTGTCCGCGTCGTCGGCAACGGACCGGATCGTCAAGAGATCACCATCGCGCAGAATGATGGCGGTAGAGCCAATGATCGGTCCCATGGACCATTTGGTGATCCAGCCGACCGCAGGGGAAACGCTCAACCCGGTCAGGCTGCAGGCCGGGTCCTTGGCCTGGCAGAGCCTCTCCAGATCGGCCATCGACGTCTGGCCGGAGCGCACGCGCTGCTCTGTGCCATCGGTCTGGCGGCCGATCTTGATGTCGATCATCGGCCCGCCCTTGCAGCCGGCACAGAACAGCGTGACGCGCCCGGGCTCGGCCTTGTGGGTGAAGCCGGCCCCGAGCGCGGCGCTCGCGTCGCCCGCCACCGTCGAGAGGTCGTGAACGGCGAAGCCCTCCGCATGGGCTTCCGTCGCGATCAGGGCGGCAAGGCTCATGACCAGGAAACGCATCGGCGGGCTCCGTTCCGATAAAGACCTTACTTGATCGCCTGCGCCTTCTCGGCGAAGCGCGGATCCCAGGTCTTGGTCAGGTCGATCTGCGCGTCCTTCAGCTCCGGACTGAAGCGGTGCAGGATGTCGAGCGCGGTCTGCATCCCCTCCGGCTTGATCAGCCCGTCACGGGAATACATCGGCAGCGAGGCCTTCACCGCCGCGACATAGAGGTCGCGGTCGCCCAGCAGGTATTCCTCCGGCACCACAGCGGCCACATCCTCCGGCGTCGCCGTCGCCAGCCAGCGCAGCGACTTCATGAAGGCGTTGACCAGCGCCTGCGCCGTTTCCGGATTCTCCTCGATGAAGTCCGCCTTGGCGTAGAGCACGGCGGCCGGCACCGGGCCGCCGAACACCGCCTTCACCCCCTCCTCCGTCCGGGTGTCGACCAGGACTGTGGCCGCACCGGTCGACTGCAGCTTCGAGATCACCGGGTCGAGATTGGCCATGGCGTCGATCTCGCCATGCTGCATCGCCGCCACGGCGCTGGGGCCGCCGCCGACCGAGACGAAGGACACGTCGTCCGGCGTCAGCCCTTCCTTGGCCAAGAGCGCGTTGACGAAGAAGTTGGTCGAGGAGCCGGGGGCGGTGACGCCGATCTTGCGGCCCTTGAGGTCGGCCACCGACTTGATCTCGCCGGCCAGCGACTGACGCACCACCAGCACGATGCCGGGGAAGCGGCCGAGCTCGATCAGCGCGCGGATGTCCTGGCCCTTGGCCTGCATCAAGATGGTGTGCTCATAGGCGCCGGTGGTGACATCAGTCGACCCGCCCATCATCGCCTGCAGGCTCTTGGCGCCGCCGGCGAAGTCGCTTATCTCGACCTCCAGCCCCTCCTCCTGGAAGAAGCCCTTCTTCTCGGCGACGGTCAGCGGCAGGTAGTACAAGAGCGGCTTGCCGCCGACGCCGATGTTGACATGCGTCTTCTCCGGCGCCGCCATGCCCGCTGGCGCCGCCAGCGCCAGGCCGAGAACCAGCGCGATTCCGCGCAGCAGGGTCTTCATCCGTTTCCTCCTATCCTTGGGCCGAGGCTGCGGCCGCGCTGTCGGGCCGCCACACCAGGAGCCGCCGTTCGATCACCGAGACGAATGCATCGATCGCCACCACGAAGGCCGACAGCACCAGCATGCCCGAGAACACGCCGACCACGTCGAACACGCCCTCGGCCTGGGCGATGCGGTAGCCGAGCCCGGCGGTGGCGCCGAGATATTCGCCGACCACGGCGCCGACCAGGGCGAAGCCGACCGAGGTGTGCAGGCTGGAGAACACCCAGGACAGCGCCGAAGGCATATAGACATGGCGCAGCAGCTGCCGGTCGTTCATCCCCAGCATACGGGCATTGGCCAGCACGGTCGGGCTGACCTCGCGCACGCCCTGGTAGACGTTGAAGAAGACGATGAAGAACACCAGCGTGACGCCCAGCGCCACCTTCGACCAGATGCCGAGGCCGAACCACAGGGCGAAGATCGGTGCCAGCACCACCCGGGGCAACGCGTTGGCGGCCTTGATGTAGGGGTCGAACACCGCCGCCGCCATGGCCCGCCGGGCGAACCAGAAGCCGAGCGCCGTGCCGCCGAGCGAACCGATGGCAAAGGCCAGCACGGTCTCCAGGAGGGTGACGCCGAGATGCCGCCAGATCACGCCGGAGGCGAAGTCCTTCCAGGTCCGTTCGATCACGCCGAGCGGGGTGGCGAAGAAGAACGGGTCGAGGATCTTCGTCGCCGTCAGCACGTGCCAGGCCAGCAGGCAGATCACCGCAACGGCGATCTGCCAGAACAGGATGCGGGCGCGTTCAGATGGCATCGCCATAGGCCTTCATCACCTCGTCCTTCAGCGCCCCCCAGATCGCGCGATGCAGGCCCGTGAACTCCGGATCGTGCCGGGATTCGGCCAGCTCGCGCGGCCGGGCCAGCCCGACCCGGTGGTCGGCGATGATCCGCGCCTGCGGCCCGGCCGACAGCACCACCACCCGGTCAGCGAGGGCGATCGCCTCCTCCAGGTCATGGGTGACGAACAGCACCGCCTTGCGCTCGGCCGACCACAGCGACAGCAGCAGGTCGCCCATCACGATCCGGGTCTGGGCGTCGAGCGGGCCGAAGGGCTCGTCCATCAGCAGCAGCTTCGGCTCCAGGATCAGCATCTGGGCCAGGGCGACACGCTTCTTCTGGCCGCCGGACAGCTGGTGCGGGTAGCGGTCGCCCATCGAGGCCAGCCCGACCCGTGTCAGCCAGGCCTGCGCCCGGTCCCGAGCCTCCGCCGTCGCCACGCCGCGCACCGACAGGCCGACGGCGACGTTGTCCCGCGCGGTCTTCCACGGCATCAGGGAGTCGGCCTGAAACAGGTACCCCGCGTCTCGGTTCAATCCCCGCAGCGTCCGGCCGAACACGGTGCAGCCGCCGGAGGCGGCCGGCACCAGCCCGGCGGCGACATTCAGCAGGGTCGACTTGCCGCAGCCGGTCGGGCCGACGATGGCGGTGAACTCGCCATCGGCCACCACCAGGTCGGTCTCGCCCAGCGCGACGTAGCGCCCGCCGCCCTTCAACGGGTAGGCGACGGAAATCCCGGAAAACGCGATCGCCGGCGGGACCTCCCCGCCGCGCGCGGCCTCGGCGATTCTTTGCACTCCTGGCTTCCCCCGGATGGTCGGGTCTCTTCGGACTCGGGCGGCAAGTCTGTCCCAGATCCGGCCCGGCTTTCCAGTCAAACGCGCTCGACAATCGCGATATGTCCGATCAATTTGGGGCAACCCCGTCCCGACCCGACATGGACCGACGATGAAAGCGATCCTCTGCGAGAAGCCCGAGACCCTGCGCCTGATCGACCGGCCGGAGCCGCAGCGCCGCCCGGGCGAGGTGCTGGTGCGGATCCGCCGGGTCGGCATCTGCGGCACCGACTATCACATCTACAAGGGCAACCAGCCCTATTTCGAATATCCGCGGGTCATCGGGCACGAGCTCGGCGCCGAGGTGGTGGAGGCCGATGCCGGCAGCGCCTTCCGCCCCGGCCAGGTCGTCGCCATCCAGCCCTATCTGCATTGCGGCACCTGTGGCGCCTGCCGGCGCGGCCGCACCAATTGCTGCAAGACCCTGTCGGTGCTGGGCGTGCATCGCGACGGCGGCCTGTGCGAATTCCTGTCGGTGCCGGAGCAGAATATCGTGCCGGCCGAGGGCTTGAGCCTGGATCAGGCGGCGATGGTGGAGTTCCTGGCGATCGGCGCGCATGGCATCCGCCGTGGCGCGCCCATGGCCGGCGACCGGGTGCTGGTGGTCGGCGCCGGGCCGATCGGCATCGCCGCGACCATCTTCGCCAAGCTGCGCGGCGCCCAGGTCAGCGTGCTGGATCTCAATCCGGGCCGCCTCGCCTTCAGCCGCGACGTGCTGCAGGCCGATGCGGTGTTCGAGGGCGGCGGCGACATCGACGACCGGCTGAGCCGGGCGACCGATGGCGACTTCTTCGACCTCGTGGTCGACGCCACCGGCAGCCCGGCGGCGATGCGCAAGGGCTTCTCCTACGTCGCCCATGCCGGCGCTTATGTTCTGCTGGGCATCGTCCTGGGCGAGATCGGCTTCTCCGACCCCGAGTTCCACAAGCGCGAGACCACGCTGCTGGCCAGCCGCAACGCCACGCGCGAGGATTTCGAGCATGTGCTGGCATCGATGCGGGCCGGGCATGTGCCGACCGACGCGCTCGGTACCCATCGCGGCGTCCTGGCCGAGGTGCCGGCGCTGGTCCCGGGCTGGAGCCGCCCTGAGGCCGGGGTGATCAAGGCGCTGGTCGAGGTCTAGCCGAACCGCGCCATCGGGATCCGGTCGGACGCCGCGGCCGACGGCACCGAGACCACCACCCGCTTCTCCTCCATGGCGATGACGTGGCCGAGCCCGCGGCGGATCTCCTCCGCCTCGCGGCCGGTCAGCGAGGTGACCGGCATGGGTCCGGTGAACACCGCCCCCCGGCGATCGGCCGGCAGCTCGAGATAGTTCAGCGCGGAAATGGCGCCTTCTGGAATCCCTCGGCGCAGGAAGTCATACCCACGGCGCAGGAAGTGGACCTCCCAATGATCGAGGGCGACGTCGAGCTTCTGTAAATACCGCTCCGCCAATGGAGCCGAAAACAGACCGTAATAACTGGATATTTCCCCGCACATGCGACCACCCCTGGCTGACCCGGTTCACCCCCGGCAAACGCCATCATTGGCGGCGACCGTGAATTGTTCGTGAACCCTGATGCGGGCTGGCGCAGCCCCCTCGTCACGATCGATCGGCCTGGCTCCAGGACGCGGCAGGCGACCTCTCTTCGACCGGATGGAACGGCCGGGTGCGCAGATCGAGCCGCCGCTTCAGCCGCTTGATCTCCTCCTGCAGCCGGGCGTTCTCGCTGCGCAGCTGCCGCATCCGCGAATCCGCCGCGGCGAGCCTGTCGGTGAGCGGATCCGTCGATTGCACCCGAACCGGCCGCGACACCCGGGCCGGCGCCAGCAGGTCCGACCAGCTCCAGCCGCTGCCGCGCACCAGCCGGTCCGCCGCCTGCGCCGCCGCCGCCCGTTCCCCGTCATGGTCGGAGCCGAGCATTCCCAGGATCCGGATCAGCCGCGTCAGATCGCCCTTGCGCATCCCATCGGTCCCCTTCCCGCCTCAGGTCCCCTGAGATGGCGGCCGCGCCGGCGACGGCAAGGCTGCGCCCCGCGGGATCTGGCCTGCGGCTTCTCGGCTGGTCGGCCGCGGCCGGATTTGCTATGGTTCGATCGTCGCAAGGGCAGCGGGCCGCACCGGAACACCGGCGCGGCCCGTTCCGTTTGTGCGGCAGGCCTAGGACCGCTTGCAGCGGACCGGTCCTGCCCGCACCATGGCGGCCGGGAAACGCCGGGACGGGATAAGATGAGCGAGACGCGCCGCCGCCTGGAGACCGCGAAAGCCCGTCCGCGGGTGCCGAAGGCGGATTCGGCCGAGATCCCGGTCGATCCCGAGCAGCAGCAGCAGATCCGCATCGCCTGGGCCTATTTCGTCGAAGGCCTGACCCAGGCCGAGATTGCCGAGCGGCTGGGGCTGACGCGCCTTCGGGTCAACCGGATCCTGCAGATCTGCCGCGAGGCCGGCGTCATCCAGATCCGCATCCAGTCCCCCCTCGCCTCCTGCGTCGCGCTGGAGCGGGCGCTGATCCGCCGCTACGGGCTGCGCGACGCGGTGGTGGTGCCGACGCCGCGCGACGAGGACAAGATCCGCGCCGCCATCGGCGTCGCCCTCGGCGGCTATGTCGAGAACGCCGTGCATGACGGCATGCTGGTCGGCATCGGCTGGGGCCTGACCCTGCGCCTCGGCCTGCAATCGATCCGGCGGCGGCGGATGACCGACCTGTCCGTTGTCTCGCTGATCGGCAGCATGACCCGCGGCTCGGGCGAGAACACCTTCGAGATCGTCTCGCGCTTCGCCGACCTGCACGAAGCCGAGCGCTTCTACCTGGCCGCCCCGGTCTACGCCGACGACGAGGCCCAGCGCGACGGCCTGCTGGCCCGCGGCGTGTTGCGCGAGATCTACGACAAGGCGAAATCGGCGGATATGGCGCTGGTCAGCGTCGGCAACGTCTCCGACCAGAACCTGATGCTGGCGCTCGGCGTCGTCGACCGCGAGGTTGCGGCGCTGCGCGCGGCCGGCGCCGTCGGCGACGTGCTGGGCAATTGGCTGGACGCGCAGGGCCGACCGGTCGACCATCCGCTGAACCGGCGCATGGTGGCGCTGTCGCTCGACGACCTGGCCCGAATCCCGACCGTGGTGCTGGCCTCCGGCGGCGGCTACAAGTTCGAGATCATCCGCGCCGCGCTGCGCCGCCGCTGCGCCAACGTCCTGATCACCGACGAGAAGCTGGCGGAACGGCTTGCGGAAGATCGCGAAGGCTGAGATGACTCGGCTCCGCATCGGCGCCGGCCCCGGCGCCCCTCCGGAATACGGGCGCATACCATGGACTTCCAAGGCAGGCACTTCCTCTCGACGCGCGAGCTGACCCTCGACTCGCTCGCCGCGGTGTTCCGCGTCGCCGACCTGCTGGCCCCGGTCGCCCAGGGCCGCGCCACCACGCGGGTGCTGGAAGGGGCGGTGCTGGGCAGCCTGTTCTTCGAGGCGTCGACCCGCACCCGACTGAGCTTCGAGGCCGCCTTCCAGCGCCTCGGTGGCGCCGTGGTCAACACCACCGGCTTCACCTTCTCCTCAATCGCCAAGGGCGAGTCGATCTACGACACCGCCCGGGTGGTCGCCGGCTATGTCGACACGGTGGTGATGCGCCATCCGGAGGAGCAGGCGATCCACGAATTCGCCGCCGCGACGCACATCCCGGTGATCAACGGCGGCAACGGCGCCGGCGAGCACCCGACCCAGGCGCTGCTGGACATCTATACGATCGAGAAGGAATTCGCGCGCATCGGTCGGCCGGTCGACGGCGCCCGCATCGCCCTGGTCGGCGACCTGAAACACGGCCGCACCGTGCATTCGCTGATCCATATCCTGTCGCTCTACCAAGGGCTGACCCTGAGCCTGGTCTCGCCCGAGCCGCTGCGCATGCCGGCCGAGCTGGTGGAGCACGCCCGCAGCCGCGGCCATACGATCGAGGAGCATGACGAGGTGACGCGCGGCGTCGCCAAGGCCGACCTGATCTATGCGACCCGGGTGCAGAAGGAACGCTTCGCCGAGGGCGAGATTTCGGCCGACTACGCGCCGGACTTCCAGATCAGCCTGGGCATCCTGAACGTCCATGGCACGCCGCACACGGTGGTGATGCACCCGCTGCCGCGCGACAGCCGGCCGGGCGCCAACGACCTGGCGCAGGACCTGAACACCGACCCGCGCCTGGCGATCTTCCGCCAGACCGACAACGGCGTGCCGGTCCGCATGGCCCTGTTCGCCCTGACCCTCGGCGTCGCCGACGGCATCGAGAAGACCTTCCAGCCGGCGCGCTGGTGGCGCCCGGAACGGATCGGACCGGACGACGCGGAGTTCTACCGGCCAGGGAAGGCCGGGGCGTAAGGCCTTTCGATCATTCTTTATTGTCATGCCCCGGCTTGTCCCGGGCATCCAGAGATATCGAGGCCGCTCTGGGTGGCCCCTGGATCGCCGGGTCAAGCCCGGCGATGACAGATGAGGGGGCGGTGCTCTCGTCTCCTACTTCACCGCCCCCATGGTCAGGCCGCGCACCAGCTGGCGCGACACGATCAGCGCGAAGACGATGACCGGCAGCACGATCAGCGTGCCGGTGGCCATGATCTGGCCCCAGGGTAGGTCGTAGCCGCTCATGAAGCTGGTCGCCGCCACCGGCGCGGTGCGGCTGGCGCTGCGCGTCAGCACCAAGGCGTAGAGAAGCTCGTTCCAGGAGAAGATGAAGGAGAAGATCGCCGAGACGGCGACGCCGGGCGCCGCCAGCGGCAGGGCGATGCGCCAGAACACGGTGAAGCGCGAGGCGCCGTCGATCCGAGCCGCATCGTCCAGGTCGCGCGGAATGCCGCGGAACTGGTCGGCGCAGATCCACACCACGATCGGCAGGTTGAAGGTCAGGTACAAGAGGATCAGCACCAGATGGGTGTCGATCAGGTCCAGGTTGCGGGCCAAGAGGAAGATCGGCAGGGCCAGCACGATCGGACTGACCATGCGGTTGGTGATGAACCAGAACCACAGGTCGGACTTGCCGCGGAACTCGAACCGCGCCAGCGCGTAGGCTGCGGGCGTGCCGAGCAGGATCGCCAGCGCCGTGGTCGACACCGCGACGATGATTGAGTTCAAGAGGCTGGGGCCGACATCCTTCGGGCCTAGCACCATGCGGTAGTGGTCCAGCGTCGGCTCGAACAGCCAGACCGGCGGCGAGGCCAACGCCACCGCCTGATCCTTCAGGCTCGTCGTCACCATCCAGTAGAACGGGAAGACGCAGACGAGGGCGATCGCGATCAGTGCGATCGCATGCCAGGGCGAGACCCGGATGCGGGCCTTTGCCGGCCGCGCCTCGGCCCGCGCCGCTGCCGTCGACGCGACCATCACTCGACCTCCTGGTAGACGAGGCGGATATACATCCGCGACAGCACGATGGTGAGGACCAGCAGCAGGATCGCCTGGGCCGAGGCAACGCCCTGGTCGAACACTCGGAAGCCGATGCGCTGGATGGTGATCGAGATCAGCTCGGTCGCCGCCCCCGGGCCGCCACGGGTCATGGTGAAGATCATGTCGAACAGCTTCAGCGTGTCGGCGGTGCGCAGGATCAGGATGGCGGTGATGCCCGGCAGCAGGAAGGGCAGCTGGACATGGCGCAGGATGTGGCGGAAGCGCCGCGTCTCCAGCCGCGCCGCCTCCTCGATCTCCGGCGGCACCATGGTCAGCCCGGCCAGCAGCACCAGGGCGCAGAACGGCGTCCACTGCCAGATGTCCATCAGCGCGATCGAGACGAAGGCCCAGCTCGGGTCGCCCAGCCATTCGACCGGGCCGATCCCGACCAGGCCGAGGAACCAGTTCACCACGCCGAAGTCGCGGTTGAAGATCAGCCTGCCGATCAGCCCGACCACGGCATAGGTGGTGGCCATCGGGATCACCAGGCTGAGCCGTGCCAGCGTCTTGAGCAGCGGCAGCCCTGGCTTGTGCAGCAGCAGGGCGACGCCGAGGCCCAGCAGCAGCTCCGCCGGTAGCACGATAGCCAGGAACACCAGGGTCCGGCCGAGCGCGTCCCAGAAGGTCGGGTCGGTCAGCACCGACAGGTAGTTGCCGAGGCCGACGAAGGGCGTTCCCTCGCGCGGGATCTTCGGCAGGATCACCTGGTGCAGCGAGTTCCACAGTGCATAGAGCGTCGGGAAAATGCCGATCGCGAACAGGGCGATCACGGCCGGGGCGAGGAACCAGACCGGGGTCCAGCGGCTGTCGAGACGGTGCGCCATAAGGTCTACTCGAGATTGGTGTGCCGCGCCCGCATCGCCTCGGGCGCGACGCCGAGCCGGTCGCGCAGCCTCAGCACGACCAGCTCGAACAGCAGGAACTGCGCCCCCTCGTACAGGCTGCCCATCGGCAGCACGGAGGCGACGGTGGGGCCGGTGTCATTGGCCATGGTCTGGGCCGGCAGCACGAAGACGGTGTCGGCCAGGGTTGCGGCGCTGCCCTCGGGCTGGGCAGTGAACAGCAGGGTGCGCGCCCCGGCGTCGCGGGCGATGCGCATCAGCCCGTCGATGGTGGCGAAGCCGCCCGGCCCGGCGCTGACCACCAGCAGGTCGCCCGGCCCGACCGGCGGCGCCGACATGTCGCCGACGACATGGGCGTCGAGGCCGAGATGATACAGGCGCATCGCCAGCGCCCGCATCATCAGCCCTTCGCGGCCGACGCCGTGGCACACGATCCGGCCGGCGCCAGCCAGGGCGTCGAGCACCGGATCGATCGCGCCGGGGGCGAGCCGGCCGAAGACGCCGCGGATCTCGTCCAGCGCCCCTTCCGCCAGGGCGCCCAGGCTGTCGAGCATGGAATGGTCTCCGGTCCTCAGGTCACAACACAAACTGAACCGTCATCCCGGACAAGCCACGAACGTGGCGCAGATCCGGGATCTCTTCGGCATGTCTCCGCGCCAGATCCCGGGTCTGCGGCGCAGCATTTCGCGCCGCACCGCGCCCGGGATGACGGATCTGGAGTAGCGCAGATTACTGCAGCTTCTCTTTCTTGCCGTCATAGTAGCCGGCCTTCTGCAGCACCGCTTCCATACGCTCGCCGATCTTCTGGGCGCCGGAGTCCGTGGTCTCCTCGCCCAGCATGATCTTGGTGCCGAACTCGGCGACGATCTCGGAGATCGCCGGCCATTCCGGGAAGCGCGGCCGGAAGGACGGCACGCCGCCCTGCCAGGACGCCACCGTCGGCTCGACAAAGGCGTATTTCGCCTTGATCGCCGGGTCGTCATAGACCGCGGTGCGGCCGGAGACGCCGCCGGCCTCGACATAAGGCTTGGCCATCGCCTCGGACGTCACCCACTGGATGAACAGCCAGGATGCCTTTTGCTCCGCCTCGCTGGCCTGCGATGCCACGCCGAGCGAGAAGCCGCCCAGCGCCGGCTTCAACCCGGCCTCACCCTTCGGCTCGGTGGCAACGCCCAGGCAGTCCCCCAGCTTCGAGGTCGCCGGGTCGACCAGCGTCGAATAGAAGGACGACCATTCGGTGATCATCGCCACCTGGCCCTGGGCCAGCGCGTTGACCGATTCCGCATGGTCATAGTCGACGATGCCCGGCGGCATGATCTTCATCAGATCCTGCCGGAATTTCAGCCCCTTCTGCGACTCCGCTGAGGTGAGATTGGACTTGAAGTCTGCGTTCAGCAGCGACCCGCCGAAGGGCCATAGCACGCGCATGAAGCTGTCGGCCGACTGGGTCTCGCCCCGGCGCGATTGCAGGGCATAGGCGTATTTGCCGTCATGGGTGAGCTTCGGCCCGTAAGTGTTGAGCAGCTCATCCCAGGTTGCCGGCGGCTTGTCGAAGCCGGCGTCCTTGAGCATGCACTTGTTATAGAACAGCAGGCCCGAATAGTTGTCGAAGGGCAGGCCGTACAGCTCCTTGTTCCAGGTGCCGAAGCTCTCCAGCAGGATCGGGAAGAAGCCCTTCAGGTTCAGCGCCGGATCGGCCAGGGCGGGGTCGTCGGTGAACTTCTTCAGCGGCACCAGCCAGCCGCTATCGGCGTATTCGCCAATCCAGACGACGTCGGTCAGGACCACGTCGATCTCGCCGCCGGCCGTGAAATCGAGGACTTCGCGCTCGCGGCTGTTCTCATAGGGCAGGATCTCGTATTCGACCTTGATGCCGGTCTCCTGCTCGAATTGCGGCAGCAGCTGGATCGCGGCGCGGTAGCCCGGCCGGTCGAGGAAGATCGCCTTGATCGTCGTGCCCTTATAGGGCTCCGCCGCCTCCTTCAGGCTCCAGGCCATGGCCTGGCCGGCCGTCAGCAGCGCAGCGATCGCGGCGCCGGAACACAGAAGCTTCTTCATTGGGTTCGCCTCCCTTTCTGATCGGTCATGCCCGGCCGCTGCCGGGATTCTCCCGCCCGTTCGGATGAACGATGCTCTTCATCGCGCGGTCGCGCCATTCCGCCTGATGGCGAAGGCTTGGCCGAACATGATAAACATTTGTATCTTGGTCGATACAATCGTCCAGCACGCGCGCGCGAGTCAAGCCGGGCCTTGTCAGCGCCGCAGCACCGTTCGGCAGGCGCCGAGCCGGGACTGCCAACCCTCGCGCTCCAGTTCCGGCACCGGCTCATCCGATTCCGGGAAGCCGAGGCAGAGATAGCCGATCAGATGCCAGTCCGGCGGCACGTCGAGCAACGCCGCCACCGCCTGCGGCTCCAGGATCGACACCCAGCCCAGCCCGACACCTTCGATCCGGGCGGCCAGCCACAGCGTGTGGATGGCGGTGACCGCGGAATGGTCCAGCGTCTCCGGCATGGTCTGCCGCCCCAGCCCGTGCCCCTGCCCGGTCGACTGGTCGCAGAACACGGCGAGCTGCACCGGCGCCTCCTGCAGCCCGGCCAGCTTCAGCCGGCGATAATGGGCCGCGCGGTCGCCGTCATAGCCGGAGGCGGCGGTGTCGTTGCAGCGGCCGAACACGGCCCGCACCGCGGCGCGCCGCACCTCGTCCTCGACCAGGACGAAGCGCCAGGGCTGGCTGTTGCCGACCGAAGGGGCCAGGCAGGCGAGGTCGAGCAGCCGATCGAGCTGCCCGGGCGGCAGCGGGTCACGGCGGAAGCGGCGGACGTCGCGGCGCCAGCGCAGCAGCTCGACGAAACGGTCGCGGAACTCGGGCGGGAAGTCGGGGATGGCCACAGGGTCCTCCGGGCGGCGGCGTCCCAGCTATAGCCGTCCGATCAGGGCCCGGGAAACAGCGTGTCGATGCGACCCGTTGCCCAGTAGGCGAGCAGGCCGACCCATTCATGCTGGGCGATGCTCAGAACAGCCATCTGTTCGACCAGATTGGACCTGGGCAACAGTTCCGGCGGCCTGCCGTAATAGTCGACCGGCCAGGGCACAACCTTCCAGCCGGCCTTGGCGAACAGGCCCATCGACCGCGGCATGTGATAGGCGCTGGTGACCAGCACCCAGTGCTGCCCGGCTTGCGGCTGCACCAGCTGCTTCAGCAGCAGGACGTTCTCGTCGGTATTGCGGGCCTGCCCTTCCAGGATCATCCGCTGTTCCGGCAGCCCGGCCATCATCATGGTGTCGCGGAAGATATCCGATTGCGGTGGGATGCCGTTCCACGGATCGCCAAGCCCGCCGGAGAACACGACCGGTGCGTCGGGGAAGCGGCGGGCCAGATCGAGGGCGGCGAACAGCCGTTCGGCACCGTTGTTCAGCGAGGGCTCGCCACGCAGGCCCGACATCAGGTTCTCCTCGGCCCCGCCGAGCACGATGATCCCGTCCAGCGTCGCCGGCAGCCGGTCCGGCTTCTGGAAGCGGCTCTCCAGCGGCAGCATCAGCAGATCGCCGATCGGCAGCACGCAGGCCGCGACGAAAGCCAGGGTCACGGCGATCACCAGGCGTCGGGCCAGACGCCGCCAGCGGAACAGGAACCCGGCCGTCGCCGCCAGCAGCGCCAACAGCACGAGACCGAGCGGCTGGATGAAGAACCAGATCAGTTTCGACAGGAAATAGAACACGTCCCACCCACCCGGCGTCCCATCCGAGGAATGGCCGATCGCAGCCGAAGATGCAACCTGTCGGGCCATGCGCGGCTTGACGCCGAGGCGCCGCGTCCGCACATGGGCTAGGCTGTCCGTCCCAAGGTCACCGGAGTCCGTCGCCCGTTCATGGAGCTGTTCCCCACCGACCTTCTCGATCGGGCCAGCGAGCTGTTCGACCGCCGCATCCGCCTCGGCGTCACCGGGTTGAGCCGGGCGGGCAAATCGGTGTTCATCGCCGCGCTGGTGCATGGGCTGACCGATCCAAGGCGTTTCGGGCTGCTGGACGCCGTCGCCGAGGACCGGCTGCGCGCCGCGGTGCTGCGGCCGCAGCCGCATCTCGAGCTGCCGCGCTTCCCCTATGAGGAGGCGGTGGGCCGGCTGACGGGATCCGGCGGGTATCCGGACTGGCCTGCCGGCACCCGCAACGTCGCCGAGTTGCGCCTGTCGCTGCGTTTCGCGCCGAAGGGCGGGCTGCGCAGCCTCTTGGGCGACCAGGTGCTGCATCTCGACATCTTCGACTATCCCGGCGAATGGCTGATCGACCTGCCGCTCTTGGAGCGCGACTATGCCGGCTGGGCGGAAGAGGCGCTGGCCCTGGCCACGACCGGGGTGCGGGCGCCGCTGTCCCAGGCCTGGCGCGACGCCATCGCCGGGCTCGACCCTGCCGGGCCGGCGAAGGAGACCGATGCGATCGCGGCGGCGCGGCTCTACACCGAATATCTGCGCGGCTGCCGCACCCATGCGATCCCGCTGAGCCGGCTGCAGCCCGGCCGCTTCCTGCTGCCCGGCGACCTGGAGGGATCCCCCGCCCTCACCTTCTGCCCGCTGCCGCGGCCTCGCGAGACGCCGCGCGGGTCGCTGTGGCGGCTGATGGAGGAGCGGTTCGAGGCCTACAAGGCCAAGGTCATTCGCCCCTTCTTCAACGACCATTTCAGCCGGCTGGACCGCCAGATCGTGCTGGTCGACCTGCTGGCCCATCTCGCCGCCGGGCCGGAGAGCCTGGAGGATCTGGGCCGGGCCATGGACGACATCCTGACCTGCTTCAAGACCGGCGGCATCAACTGGCTGTGGCCGTTCGAATCGCGGATCCGCCGCGTGCTGTTCGCCGCCACCAAGGCCGACCACCTGCCGCGCGAGGGGCATGAGCCGCTGGTCGGGCTGATGGACGAGCTGCTGCAGCAGAGCGTCCGCCGCACCGCCTTCCAGGGCGCCACCGCCCGGTCGATGGCGATCGCCTCGCTGCGCGCCACCCGCGAGGTCGACGTCAAGCATGAGGGCGACACCCTGCGCTGCGTCGCCGGGGTGATCGAGCCGGGCGGCAAGCCGGTCGCGGCCTATCCCGGCGCGCTGCCGCGCAGCCTGCGCGACGCCCGCGGCGGCGGCCGCTTCGGCGCCCAGCGCTTCCTGCCGCCGGCCGAGCTGGGCGCCGACGGCCAGCCCTGGCCACATATCCGCCTGGACGGGGCGCTGCAGTTCCTGATCGGGGAGGATCTGGCATGAGCCGCCCGCCCTTGATCCTCGACCAGCCGCCGGAGCCGGAGCGCGACACCGGCCGCGCCCCAGCGGTATTTGCGCTCGACCAGGCCGAGGCGGTGCCGGTGGAGGACGCGCCGGTGCCGGCCGCGCCCGACGCAGTCGATCCCGGCCTGCGCCGCCGCCGCAGCCCGGGCAGCGTCGCCCTGCGCATCGCCTTCGGCGCCCTGGTGGGCTTGGTCGGCCTGGGCATCGGCCTGTGGGTCGAGCGGCTGGTCACCGACCTCTTGAGCCAGGGCGGGCCGCTGCAAGCGGCGACGCTGGCGCTGCTGGCCGTGGCCGGGGGCGGCATCCTGGTCTGGGCGGGCTGGGAGCTGCTGGCGCTGCGCCGGCTCGGCCGGGTCGAGGAGATCCGCAGCCTGGGCCGGGCGGCGGCAGGCGGCGACGCCGCTGCGGCCGACGCCGTGATCGCCCGCTTCCGCCGGCTGCACAGCGACGGCCCCGCGGCCGACGGCCTGGCACGCCTGGAGCGCGAGCGCGACGAGCTGCGCGACCCGGCGGAACTGATCGCCCTGTTGGAGTTGCACGCCCAGCGGCCGATCGACGCCGCCTGCCGCGCCGCCATCGCCGCGACGGCCCGGCGCACGGCGCTGATCACCACGGTGACGCCCTTCGCCATCGTCGACATGGTGGCGTCCGCCGCCCTGAACCTGCGGATGATCCGGCGCATCGCCGAGATCCAGGGCTTCCGCCCCGGCCTGTTCGCGACGCTGGCGCTGATCCGGCGGGTAGCGACGACGCTGCTGATCGCCGGCGGCATCGAGGCCGCCAACGACTATCTCGGCGACTTCCTGGGTGCCGGCCTCTTGCGCGCCTTCGGCCGCCGCGCCGGCGAGGGCGCGATCAACGGCATCCTCAGCGTCCGCATCGGCGTCGCCACGATGAAGGTGTGCCGCCCCCTGCCGTACCTGCGCGACACCCCGCCCGGCACGATGAGCCTGGCCAAGGCGATCTTCGGGGCGGAGGCGGCGCCGAAGGGGAAGGATTAGGCCGGGCTGCCTCGACAGGCCCGGCCTGCGTCCTCAGTTCTGCTTCATCCCCGCGACCAGGGATGAAATGTTATACTGAAACATTTTCGCGTAAGTCGAAGCCGGCCCGTCCGCGGTCGAGAGGGCCTCGGCATAGAGCTCGCCGCCCATCTCCGCGCCGGAGGCCTTGGCCACCTGCTGCACCAGGCGCGGGTCGGTCGCGTTCTCGATGAACACCGCCTTGATGTGCTCCTGCTTGATCTGGTCAATCAGCTTGGCGATGTCGCCGGCCGAGGCCTCGCTCTCGGTCGAGAAGCCGACCGGGGCGTGGAACTCGATGTCGTAGGCGGCGCCGAGATAGCCGAAGGCGTCGTGGCTGGTGATGACCTTGCGCTTGGCCTGGGGGATGGTCGCCACCTCGCTCCGGGCCCAGGCGTCCAGCGCCTTCAGTTCGGCCTCGTATTTGGCACCATTGGCCTGGTAGGCCGCGGCATGGGCCGGGTCGGCGGCGGCCAGCGCCTTGGCGATGTTGGCGGCATAGATCGCGCCGTTCGCCGCGCTGTTCCAGGCATGGGGATCGGTGATCTCCTGCCCGTCCTCGTCCATCTTCCGGGTCGGCACGCCCTGGGTGGCGACGACGATGGTGGCCTTGCTGCCGGAGGCGGCGACCAGCCGGTCCATCCAGCCTTCCAGCTCCAGCCCGTTGACAACGACCAGGCCGGCCTTGGTCACGGCCTGGGCGTCCTGCGGCGTCGGCTCGTAGACATGGGCGTCGCCATTGGGGCCGACCAGGCTGCGGACCTCGACATTGTCGCCGCCGACCTGCTTGGCGATGTCGGCGAGGACGGTGATGCTGGCGACGACCTGCAGCTTCTCCGCCGCCCCGGCGGGCAGCGACAGGACGGCAAGCGACAGGCCGAGCAGGCCGGCACGGAACGGTATCCTCATGCGTAAGGCTCCGGTTGCGGGAGGCTCAGTGCGCGAAATGCGCGGTGGGCAGGTATCGGGCCCGCAGGCTGTCATGCGTCCCGAAGATCAGCGACAGCAGGTAGAAGCCGCCGGCGGTCAGCACGATGCTGGGGCCGGAGGGCAGGCTGCCGTGATAGGAGACCAGGAGGCCGGAATAGCCGGACAAGAGCGCCAGCCCGGCCGCCCAGGCGAACAGCGACCACAGCGACCGGCTCCAGAACTTTGCCGCCGCCGCCGGCAGCATCATCAGCCCGACCACCATCAGCGTGCCGAGCGCCTGGAAGCCGCCGACCAGGTTCAAGACCACCAGCATCAGAAAGGCAAAGTGGACCATGGCGCCGACGCCGCCGACCATGCGGAGGTAGCCGGGGTCGAAGCATTCCACCACCAGCGGCCGGTACAGCAGCGCCAACGCGATCAGGGTGACCGTGGCGATGCCGGCCATCAGCAGCAGCGCCGCGTCGTCGACCGCCAGGATGGTGCCGAACAGCACATGCATCAGGTCGACATTGCTGCCGCGGGTCGAGACGATCAGCACCCCCGCGGCCAGGGCGATCAGGTAGAAGGCGGCGAAGGAGGCATCCTCGCGCAGCGCCGTGACCCGGGTGACGGCGCCGGCCAGCAGGGCGACGGCCAGGCCGGCGATCAGCCCGCCCAGCCCCATCGACCACAGCGACAGGCCCGACACCAGGAACCCGACCGCGGCACCCGGCAGCACCGCATGCGACATGGCATCGCCGACCAGGCTCATCCGCCGCAGCACCAGCAGCACGCCGACCGGGCCGCAGCCCAGCGACAGCGCCAGGCAGGCCACCAGCGCCCGCTGCATGAAGGCGTAGTCGAGGAAGGGCGTGACCAGGAAATCCCACACCGCCGTCACGCCGCGCTCCGCCGGCAGGGTTCGCCGCGATCGTGCCAGGCCTCTGCCATGGCGCGGGCGCGCAGCAGGTTCTCGGCGCACAGCACGTCGCCGGTCGGGCCCCAGCCGATCGGGTCGCGGGCCAGCAGCAGCGTGTCCGGGCAGACCTCGCGCACCTGGTCGAGGTCGTGCAGCACGGTGATCACCGTGCGGCCCTCGCCGTGCCAGCGCCGGACCACGTCGACCAGGTCGCGCGTGGTCTTGGCGTCGAGCGCGGTGAACGGCTCGTCCAGCATGATCACCCGGCCGTCCTGCAGCAGCAGCCGGGCGAACAGCACGCGCTGGAACTGGCCGGCGGACAGGCTGCCGATCGGCCGTGCCTCGAAGCCGCCGAGGCCGACCGCCTCAAGCGCCTCCTCCGCCCGGTGGCGCAGATCCTTCGACACGCCGCCTAAGATCCCGGTCCGGGCCCAGCCGCCGAGCAGCACGGTGTCGGCGACCGAGATCGGGAAGCTGCGGTCTATCTCCGCCTGCTGCGGCAGATAGGCGATGTCGCGCCGACGCAGGCCGCTGAGATCGACATGGCCGGACAGCGGCGGCAGCAGGCCGGCGATGGTCTTCAACAGGGTCGACTTGCCGGCGCCGTTCGGACCGACGATGGCGGTCAGCGTGCCCGGCTCGAAGCTGCCATCGACATGATGCACCGCCGGGTGCCGCTCATAGCCCGCGGTCAGGTTGGCGAGGCGGATGCGCCCGACGCTCATGGCGCGGCTCCGAACCAGCCTATGGCCCAGGCCACGGCCAGCCACAGCACCGCGATCAGCGCCAGGGCGACGAGCAGTCGGGCCCCGACCGGCGCGGCCAGGGCCGACGGCCCGATCTCCCCGGCCCGGCGGGCGGCATGGTGGTGGTGCGACACGGTCATGGATCAGCCGATGGCGTGAGAAGGTCCGGCACCATAGCGCCCGGCGGGCGCGGCACCATTGACGTTAATGTATAACATCTTTGCAAGATCGGAAAGCGCAGCCGGGCGGATATCGACCAAGGGAGGAGCGATCAGTCGGCCGGCTTGCCCGGCAGGTCCTCGAGGTGATGGATCCAGGGCAGGGCCGAGCGGCACCACATCTGCCGCTTCGGCACCAGCTGATCGCGCTGGCGGATGCTGCCCCAGCGGATGCCCCAGATTTCGGCATCGGCGCCCTCGCCCGTGACGAACAGCGGCGAGCCGCATTCCGGACAGAAAGACTGCAGCCGCCGGCGGCCGCTGTCGCCGACCTTCACATAGACCTTCGGCTCATGGGCGGTCAGCCGGATGCGGTCGCGCGACGCGGTCACCGTGACCCGGAACGGCGAGCCGGTCAGCGCCTGGCAATCGGTGCAATGGCAGACCCCCACCCGCTCCGGGTCGATCTCCGCCTCATACGCAACATGGCCGCAATGGCATTGGCCGTCGATCTTCATCATGGCGCGCCCCGCATGGACCCGGGCGCCACCCTAGCCTATCGCCGGCCGGGCTGCAGCCGGCGCAGCACCAGATGCTTCAGCGCCGGCGGGATATGGCCCGGCGACGGCCAGTCCACCGCCATGCCGAGGGCGGCGCATTCGGCCGCGATGTGGCGCCCGTTCTCGTAGCGGATCTGGCCGAGAAGCGGCAGCGCGTCGGCTCGGCGATGGTCGAAGGGCCGGCCGGACTGCGCCTCGCGGAAGCCGTGGTGGAAATCGGGATGGGCCAGCACCCGCCGCGCCTCCGGCCAGTGCCGGGCCCGGCGCGTGGCGACGTCGGACAGGTCCCTCACGGCTGCAGGTCGACCAGCGTTGCCCGGCCGCCGGCATCGCCCGCCGCCAGCCAGCGCCCGTCAGGCGAGAAGGCCAGCGCCTCGACCGCGGCGCCGTTCGGCCGCAGCACCGGGACATAGCCGCTGCCGTCGAGCGGCATCAGCGCGACGAAGCCGTCCTTGGCGCCGGCTGCCGCGACCGGCAGGTGCGGATGCGCCGCCACCCGGGTGATAGGCACGCCGCGGGCCCAGCCGCTTTCGCTGGCGGTGCCGCCCATCGGGCCGTCGCGGCCGGTGAAGCGCCACGACACCACGCCTTCGGATCCGGAGGTCAGCAGCGCCCTTCCGCCATCGGCCCAGGCCAGCGACCGCGGCTTGGCCGGATAGCCCGGCATCTGCATGTGCACGCCGTCCGACAGGCGCCAGGCGTGCAACGCCTTCTCCTGCATCGCCGAAACGACGAAACGCGCCCGCGGATGCCAGATCACCGCCAGATGCGCGCCCTGCCAGCCATACAGCTTGGCCGCCCAGGCTCGCTTCCGAGGCGACCAGACGGTGACGCCGCAGTAGTGCGCCGCGGCGATGCGCCGGCCGCGCGGATCGAAGGCGGCACCGTCCAGCCCGGCCGCACCCTGCAGCCGCGTCACCGGCGCCCCGTCCGCGTCGAACACCAGCACCTCGCTGCCGGCGACGGCGAGGCGCCGCCAGGTGGCGGGCGCGGCGTCGACGACGCTGATCCAGCGGTCCTGCGCGGCGGCAATCTCGGCCGCGGTCCCGTCCGGCCCGATATGCAGCAGGCGGCCATCGTCGCCGCCGGTGAGGAAGCCGTCGCCGACATCCGGCGCCAGCGCCAGCACGGCGCCGCGATGCGCCGGCACGGCGACTGCCTCGGACGTGTCGGGCGACGCCAACCGGACGGTGCCGTCGCCCAGGCTGAAAGCGAGATGCCCGGCGGCATCGAAGGCCGCGGCCACCACCGGCGCCGGCCAGGCCCAGACCGTGCCCCTCTCCTCCGCCAGGGCGCGCGGCGGCAGCAGCAGGCTCATGCCGCGGCGCAGCCTTCGAAGCCGGCGCGCAGCACCGGGGCATCGAGGTTGCGGCCGATCAGGACCAGCCGGCTGTCGCGCCGCTGGCCGGGCCGCCAGGCCGGGGCGAAATCGCCCTCCTGCAGCATGTGCACGCCCTGGAACACGAAAGGACGGTCCTCGCCGGCGAAGGCGAGGATGCCCTTGCTGCGCAGGATGTCGGCGCCGCGGATCGCCAGCAGCATGCCGATCCAGTCGACGAAGCGGCGGCCGTCCAGCGGCCGGTCGATCCGGAACGAGACGCTGCCGACGCCCTGGTCATGCTCGTGATGATGGTGGCCATGGCCGTCGCGCAGGTCGGGCTCGAGTTCCAGCAGCCGGTCGAGATCGAAGGCGCCGTTGTCCAGCACCATGCCGAGATCGACATCACACCGCCGGGTCCGCAGCAGCCGTGCTACCGGGTTGATGGCGCGCAGCCGCGCCTCCACCGTCGCCAGCCCGGCCTCGTCCGCCAGATCGGTCTTGTTGACCAGGATGGTGTCGGCGAAGGCCACCTGCTCCTCCGCCTCGTCGCTGTCGGCCAGCCGCGCCTCGATGTTGCGGGCGTCGACGACGGTGACGATGGAATCGAGGGCGGTGCGCTCGCGCACCTCGTCGTCGACCAGGAAGGTCTGCGCCACCGGCGCCGGGTCGGCCAGGCCCGTGGTCTCGACCAGGATGCGGTCGAAGCTGCCGGCCCGCTTCATCAGCCCGCCGATGATCCGGATCAGGTCGCCGCGCACCGAGCAGCACAGGCAGCCATTGTTCAGCGCGAACACCTCCTCGTCGACGCCGACCACCAGGTCGCCGTCGATGCCGATCTCGCCGAACTCGTTGACGATCACGGCGTAGCGCCGGCCATGCGCCTCGGAGAGGATGCGGTTCAGAAGCGTGGTCTTGCCGGCGCCGAGAGTGCCGGTCAGCAGGGTGACGGGGATGCAGGACATGGGAGGCCTCGGGCTCGGGATTTAACTGTTATTATATAACATAATAGCAATACGCAAGCCTGTCGCCCATGGGCCGATAGGATGGTATGCACGGACTCGCCTCCGGCCGCTGCGCCGGCATCACGCCCCAGAATCGCCCAGATTCTCCGCGAGGGACGATGCCGGGCGGCCGATCTGCCGTCCCGTCATCCGAGGACCGACATGCCCGTTCCCGCCCCGTCCCGCCGCGCCTTCCTGCAGGGCTGCGCCGCCGGCCTGTCCCTGGCCCTGATTCGGCCGGCCGCGGCCCAGGATGCGGAGGCACCGCCGCCGCTGGGCTTCCGCGAGCTGGCCGATGGCGTCTGGCTGCACACCAGCTGGCGGAAGGGCGATCAGGGCTGGATCCCGTCCAACGGCCTGGCCGTGATCGGGCCCGAGGAGGTGCTGCTGATCGACGCCGCCTGGACGCCGGCGCAGACCGTGGCGTTGCTGGAGCGGGTGGCCGAGGCCGCGCCGAACCGGCCGGTCAACCTGGTGGTGACGCATGCGCATGACGACCGGTTGTCCGGGCTGGCGGCGGTGCATGCCCGCGGCGGTTGGTCGCTGGCCCGCGACGAAACGGCCAAGGAGGCTGTCGGCGCGGCCTTGATCCAGCGCAGCTGGAGCGGCGAGTCGACCACCATCACCGGCGGCGGCCGTACGATCGAGCTGTTCTATCCCGGCCCGGCGAACACCCGCGACAACACCGTCGCCTTCTTGCCGGACAGCGCCGTGCTGTTCGGCTGCATGATCCGGGCGGCCGAGCAGGCCAATCTCATTTCCGGCCCCGACTCCGACATCTGCCGCTGGCCGCAATCGGTCGAGGCGGTGATCGCCCGCTACGGCAAGGCGGCGAAGATCGTGGTGCCGGACCAGGGCGAGCCCGGCGATGCCGGGCTGCTGTCCCACACCCACCAGCTGGCCAAGGCCGAGGCGGCGAAGAACTGCAGCCCCGCGGGCTAGCTGGCGGCCTGTGTCGCCCCCGCGGCGCAGTCGCGGCAGCGGCCGAGGATCTCGATGGTGCGGCTGTCGGCGACGAAGCCGATCCGCCCGGTCCAGGCCTCGATCAGCCCGTCCACCGCGGCATCGGTGATCTCCTCCACCCGGCCGCAGTCGCGGCAGATGGCGAATTGCGCCGGATGGGTGTGGTGGTGGTCCGGTCCGCCACACACCACATAGGCGTTGAGCGATTCGATCCGGTGCACCAGGCCGCGGTCGAGAAGCCCCTTCAGCGCCCGGTACACCACCGGCGGCGCGGTGATTCCGTCATCCTTCATCTCGCGCAGGATGTCGTAGGCGCTGGCCGGCTCGGCACTGGCCCGCACCAGGTCGAGCACGCGCTGCTGCCAGTGCGACAAGCCGGCGCGGGGCGGCCGGCCGCGGCGGGCCGAACCCGTCGCCGTCTTCGGTGCCGCCTTGCCCTTCGGCGCCGCCGGCGCGCCTTCCAGCTTCTGTCTCATGGGTCGAGTGATAGCATGCGGCTTCCCCCGAGCGCCACGCCCTGCCCGATCTTGAAACCGACCGGTCACCCCCCATTTCCTGTTTAACGAGAGTGGGGATGCCGCGTGGTCCCTGCTCCGCAGGCGCCGGACAACCGGGCCGCCCAAGCCGGGGGTTCCGGCAAGCTCGCTCTCAGGAGGAGTGACCATGACGCGGGTGTCGCTGTTCAACAGCCCGCTCCTGCTCGGCTTCGAGCAGTTCGAGCGGACGCTCGACCGGATCGGCAGAACGCCGAGCGACGGGTATCCGCCCTATAACATCGAGCAGCTCGGCGAGGACCAGCTGCGCATCACCCTGGCGGTGGCCGGCTTCACTGATGCCGACCTGACGGTGCAGATCGAGGACAACCAGCTGGTGGTCCGCGGCAAGCAGACCGACGACAAGGACCGCATGTTCCTGCATCGCGGCATTGCCGCCCGCCAGTTCCAGCGCGCCTTCGTGCTGGCCGAGGGCATCGAGGTGACCGGGGCTTCGCTCGACAACGGGCTCCTGAACATCGATCTCCGCCGGCCAGTGCCCGAGGCCAAGGTCCGGACCATCGCCATCAATCGTTCCGCGGCGAAACCCAACGGCAAGACCGCGATCGACGTCTCGACCGACGTCGAAGGGTGAACCGAAACTCGTGGTGACCATCATGAATACCAACGCCATCCCCGCCTTCACCCAGATGTCGCCGACCGATTTCGCGGCGATCGGCCTGAACCAGATCGCCTTCGTCAAGCCGACGGTGGTCGAGGGCGAGGCCGCCTTCGCCGTGCACGGCGCCGACGGCACCCCGCTGGCCGTGGTCAAGGACCGCGACCTGGCCTTCGCCGTGGTCCGCCAGAACGACATGGAGCCGGTCAGCGCCCACTGACCCGGTCTCCTGACGAGTGAGTGCGAAAGCCCCGCCGCCGGCGGGGCTTTTTCTATTTCACGGCCCCTGCGGTCAGCCCGGCGATGAACCAGCGGCCGACGATGCCGAACAGCAGCACCACCGGCACCGTCGCCAGCGTCGCCCCGGCCAGCATCAGGCCCCAGTCGATCTGGTACTGGCCGATGATGCCGGCGAAGCCGACCGGCAGGGTGCGGTTGGCGTCGGACAGGATCAGCACCGAGGCGAAGAGGTATTCGGTCCAGCTGGCGATGAAGGCGAAGATGGCGACGCTGGCGATGCCGGGCGCCGCCAGCGGCACCATGATCCTGAGCAGGATCGCCAGGCGCGAGGCGCCGTCGATCAGCGCCGCCTCCTCCAGCTCCGCCGGGATCGAGGCGAAGAAGCTGCGCATCATCCAGATGGCGAAGGGCGAGGCGAAAGTGACATTGACGATCACCAGCGCCGCTGGCGTGTCGATCAGCCCGGCCTGCGACATCATCCCGTAAAGCGGGATCAGGATCAGGATGCCGGGAAAGGCGTAGGCCACCAGCACCGCCCGGAACAGCAGGTCGCGCCCGGGAAAGCGCAGCCGGTAGAAGCCATAGGCGGCCAGCACCGACAGCACCACCGTGATCGCGGTCGAGCCGAGCCCGACCACCAGGCTGTTGCCGAGATAGCGCGGATAGTCCGAGGCGCCGAGCAGCTTGTCGAAATGCCGCAGGGTGAAGCTCTGCGGCAGCAGGGTCGGCACCCGGGCGATGATCTCCTGCGGCGCCTTGATCGCGCCGGTGGCAATGAACCAGAAGGGCAGCAGCACGACGACGGCGAGGCCGAGAAGCCCGCCGGCGATCGCCAGGGATTGGCCGAGTCGGCGCTTCACCCCTGCCCCTTCGGTGCCAGCGCCCGGGTCAGCAGCACAGCCAGCGCCATCAGCAGGAGGCTGACCAGCACCGACATCGCCGCCGCCTGGCCCAGCCGGTACGACTTGAACGCTGTTTCGTAGATCAGCACCGGCAGAGTCTGGGTGGCGCCGGACGGGCCGCCCGCCGTGGTCAGCCAGATGATGTCGAAGACGTTGAACGACAGCAGCGTTCCGACCACGCCGAGCACCAGCATGGTCGGCTGCAAGAGCGGCCAGGTGATACGACGGAAGCGCTGCCACGGGCCGGCGCCGTCGATCGCCGCGGCCTCGTACAGGTCGGCCGGGATGCGCTGCAGCCCGGCCAGCAGCATCACCGCGACGAAGGGAAACCAGCGCCAGGAGTTGATCACCACCAGCGACGCCATGGCGCTGCCCTGTCCGGCGAAAAAGCCGACCGGTCGATCGGTCAATCCGAGCGACACCAGCAGATAGTTCACCACGCCGCCGGAGGTGCCGAGCAGCCAGCGCCAGATGATGACGACGACGATGGTCGGCACGATCCAGGACAGGATTACCCAGACCCGCACCAACCGCACGCCGCGGAAGCGCTGGTTCAACAGCAGCGCGGTGCCAAGGGCCAGCAGCGTCTGCAGTACGGCGTTGCCGGTGACCCAGACCAGGCTGCGACCCAGCGCCGCCCACAGCCGGGCCATCTCCAGCACGTCCGCGTAGTTGCCGAGCCCGACGAAGCCGCCATCGGAGCCGATGATGCGGATGTCGCGCAGGCTGATCGCCACCGACGTGCCGAGCGGATAGAGGATGGTCGCCGCCAGCCACACCAGCACCGGCGCCACCATCAGCATCCCGGCGATCGCCTCGGACCGAGCCCGCGACAGGCGCCGGGGTCCGGCGCTCATCCTTCGCTCGCTCTTTGGGTTCGCCCCTTCAGCCTCTTACTTCACCGCCTCCTGCATCCGGGCCTGGCCGGCCTTGACCGCATCCGCGGCGGACATCTCGTCGACCACGACCTTCTGCAGCGTCTCGGCCAGGATATTCTGGGCCGAGATGGCGGCGATGCTGGGGAAGGTGTGGCCGCCGGTGAAGCCGAACAGGGCGCCGTTGCGGCTGTTGGCGATCATCGCCTCGATCTGCGGCTTGTACTTCACCACCAGCGGGTCGCTCCACAGGCTCTTGGCCTTGGCGCCGTCGGCGGTGACCGGCAGGAACAGCCCCGGCTCCATGTTCAGGAAGCGGCCATAGGTCTCCGGCTCCAGCAGCCAGGCGATGAAGGTCTCGGCCGCCTTCCGCTTCGCCTCGTCCTTGGCCAGGATCATCACCGCGTTGGAATAGGCGATGGTGCCTGATTCCTTGCGGTCGTCGGCATGCGGGATCGGCGCGACGCCGAGATCCTGGGCGTCGCCCTCGGCCTGGCTGTCATAGGTGCTGATCACGGTGAACTGCAGGATCATGCCGCAGCCGCCGCTGGCGAAGCAGGCCTCGGCCTCGCCCCAGGTCCAGCCCGGCGCGTCGGCGGCGGAGAACTGGTACAGGTCCTTGTAGAAGTCGTAGGCCTTGACCGTCTGCGGGTTGTCGAAGCGCAGCGTGCCGTCCGGGTTGTAGATGTCGGCGGCGCCGGCATTGACCATCAGGTCGTAGACGGTCTGGTCGGTGTAGAGCTGCTTGTTGGCCGGCAGGCCGATGCCGTAGCGGCCGTCCGCCGTCAGCTTCTCCGCGGCCGCCTTCCACTCGCTCCAGGTCTTCGGCGGCGTCAGCCCGGCCTCGGCGAACACGCTCTTCCGGTACCACAGCGACATCGCCATGTTGTACAGCGGCACCGCCCAGACGCCGCCGTCATAGCTGTAGGGCGCCAGCGCGCTGGGCACGAAGTGATGCTCGGCATCGAGCCGCTTGACAAAGCCATCGACCGATTGAAGCGCGCCCAGATCCTTCAGGATCGGGGTGAAGTCCGGGATCGCGAACAGCAGGTCCGGCGCGTTGCCGGCGGCGATCGCGGCCGGCGCCTTGGCGTAGATCTCGCCCCAGCTCTGCGGCTCCTGCTTCACCGCGATGTCCGGATGGCTCTTGTTGAACGCGTCGATCAGCTCCTGCACCCGCGCCACGCGGTGCGGCGGCTGCTCCATGTGCCACAGCACCAGCCGCACCGGTTCCGCCTGGGCCGCCGCAGCCCCCCAGACCAGCGCGGCCGCGGCCACGCCCGACACGATCGACCATCTCGTCGCCATTGCCCTCTCCCCTGTTTGTCCTGCGGCCCGGGATGCGGCGCGTCGTTGGCCGAGCGTCCGCCGGGGCCGCCTTACAGATGCGGATTGCGCGTCCGGTAGCGTTCCACCAGCGCCGCGTTGCGCTCCTTCGACCCCGGCATGTTCGAACTGATATAGGCCGGCGCCACCTCGCCCGATGCCGCCATCCGGGCCACCGTCTCGGTCAGCACCGCGTTCCAGATCGCGGCGCCCAGCACCGTCGAGATCGGGCCGACGGTCAGCCCTTCTGCGGCGGTCACCAGGGCGTCGCCGGGCGGGCCCTGGTTGTCGATGGCGATGTCGGCGGTCTCGGCCAGGGTCGGCCGGCCGGCGGCCGCGGCCCGCGAATAGGCGATCGAGGTCACCGCCACCACCGTGGCGCCCTTCTCCCGGCCATGGCGCGCGGCCTCGACCGGCACGGCGTTGACGCCGCTGTTGGAGAACACGAACAGCGTGTCGGCCGGCCCGATCGGATAGCGACCGAGCAGCGGCGCGGCCAGGCCGGGCATCCGCTCCAGCGCGCCGGAGACCACCGCGCCCTCATGCAGCATCACCGAGGACGCCAGGATCGGCACCACGCAGGCTAGGCCGCCGGCGCGGAAATGCCCCTCCTCCGCCATCAGATGCGAATGGCCGGTGCCGAAGATGTAGATCAGCCCGTCGCGCCGGATGGTCTCGACGCAGGCGGCGGCCGCGGCGCCGATCGCCTCGCTTTGGGTGGCGGTCAGGTCGGCGATGCGGTCGGCGATGCCGGCGAGATAGGCGGCGGCGCCGGAAAGGGCGGTCGAGGTCATGAGTCTGTGGTGTCCGGTGGGGAGAGCCGCGCCCGCATCTTGTAGCGGTCACCGCGATAGGCGGAGCGGACGAATTCGATGACATGGCCGTCGGCGTCGGCGGTGCGCCGGGTGAACACCAGCACCGGCGCGCTGCGCGGGATGTCCAGCGCTCCGGCTGTCACGGCGTCGGGCAGGTCGGCCTCGACTGTCTGCTCCGCCTGCCAGGGCACCAGGCCGTAATCGTGACGCATCACCTCGTACAGCGAGGCGGTGCGGAAATCATTGCGGTCGAGGATACCGGGCACCAGCGCTGCGTTCAGCCAGGTGACCTCGAACGCCATCGGCACGGCGTCGGCCAGGCGGACGCGCTCGAGCAGCACCAGCGGCGCGCCCTCGGCTACGCCCAGCGCCTCGCGCGCCTCGCCGATCGCCGGGATCACGGCCTGGCGCAGGATCACGCTGGCGGCGCGGCGGCCCAGCCGCGCCATGTCCTCGCTGAAGCCGGTCAGGCGCTGCAGCCTCTGGTCGACCTTCGGCCGGGCGACGAAGCAGCCACGGCCGATCCGGCTCTCGATCAGCCCGGCATCGGTCAGGCTCTTGAAGGCCTGGCGCACGGTCATCCGGCTGATGCCCAGCTGGTCGGCCAGATCGCGCTCGGAGGGCAGCCGGTCGCCCACGGCGAAGCCGCCGGCGCGGATCCGGTCGGCCAGATCCTCGGCGATCTGCTGGTAGATCGGCTTGTCCGCCGGAATCGGCTGTAGGTCGGTCATTGGCTGGCTCTGGTGGTCTAGACCACAATCGGCATGATGCAGGCCGATCCGGACCTCGTCAAGAAAGGTCGGACATTGGAGCAGGCATGCGCAGCAGCGCGTCACGATGCCCGCCATAGCGCCGCCAAGCGGCCTCATAGGCCTCTCGCAGCGCCGGATCGGGACGATGCGTGCGCCGGACCCTGCGGACCCGGCGCGACGCGTCGCCGATCGAGGGATACCATCCGATGCCGGTCCCGGCCAACAGGGCCGCGCCGCAGGCCCCGTATTCGCTGCCGTCGGGGATCTCGACCGGCAGGCCGAGCACATCGGCGATCATCTGCGACCAGAACCGGCTGCGGCCGCCGCCGCCCGACAGCAGCACGCAGTGCGGCCGCTCCGCCATCGCCGCGAAGCAGTCGCGGATGGCGTAGGCCAGGCCTTCGTAGACGGCGCGCACCAGCTCGGGCCGGCCGTGCTCCGGGACCAATCCGGCGAACTGGGCCCGGGCCGCGGCCGAGACCGCCGGGGCGATGATCCCGACCTCGCTGAGATAAGGCAGGTAGACGGCGCCGCCGGCGCCCGGCGCGGCGGCCTCGGCCAGCGCCTCCAGCGCGGCATAAGGGTCGGGATCGCGGGCCAAGTCGGGGCACAGGCTGCGCAGGCACCAGTCGAGGTTGCTGGTGCCGGCAACATTGACCATCGACCGCATCCACAGCCGGCCCGGCAGGCTGAACAGCAAGCCGAGATCCGGCGGTTCGAAGGAGGGCGTGTCGAGCACCACGCCGTTCAGGCAGGTGGTGCCGAGCACGGTGCAGGCCGACCCGGCGGCCAGTCCGCCCGAGCCGATGACACTGGCGGCGACGTCGCCGGCGCCGGTGGCGACCGGCGTGCCGGCGCGCAGCCCCGTCTCCGCCGCGGCGGCCGCCGTCACCGTCCCGGCGATCGCCTCCGACGGCAGCACCGGCGGCAGCAGGTGCCGGTGCGGGTCGAGGCCGAACAGCACGAGCATCGCCTCGCTGCGGCCTTGGGACCGGGCATCGCCCGGCGCCACCGACGCCTCGGTCGGGTCGGCGGCGCGCTGGCCGGTCAGGCGGAAGCGCAGATAGTCCTTGCAGCCGAACACGCAGTCGGCCCGGGCCATGACTTCGGGCTCGTGGTCCAAGAGCCAGCGCAGCACCGGCAGGGTACAGCCCTGCTGCATGACCGAGCCGGACGAGGCGAAGATACGGGACAGGAAGGCCGGATCGCGGGCCTGCCTCTTCTCGATCCAGGGCTGGCTGCGGCCGTCGTCCCACAGGATGCCGGGGCGCAGCGGCCGCCCGTCGGCGTCGATCACCCAGGCCCCGATCATGGCCCCGGTGACGCCGATGGCGGCGACGGCGGAGCCGTCGGCCCCGGCCTCGGCCAGCACCTCGCGGATCACCGCCGTTGTGGCGGCCCAGGCGGTCTCGGGGTCGCTCTCCGACCAAGCGGGATGGGGGTGCGAGACCGTCGTGCGGCGAGACGCGGCGGCGCGCTGCCGGCCGTCGCGCCCGAATAGCGCGGCCTTGATGACCGAGGTGCCGGCGTCGAGGCCGAGCAGAAACATGGCGGAACCGCAGGCGAGGACCGATCCGCTCCGGCTAGCGGAGCGGAGGGCCGGCGGTCAAGCGGCGTTCACCGACTCGCTCTGCGACAGCAGGGCGAAGATGGCGTCGGCGGTCTGGCAGCCGCGCAGCTTCTCGCACAGGCCTTCGTCGCGCAGCATGCGGCTGATCCGGGCCAGCGCCTTCAGATGGTCCGCCCCCGCCCCTTCCGGAGCCAGCAGCAGGAACACCAGATCGACCGGCTGCTCGTCGACCGCGTCGAAGTCGATCGGCCGCTCCAACCGGGCGAAGGCGCCGAACACGCCCTGCAGATGCGGCAGCTTGCCGTGCGGAATAGCGATGCCGCGGCCGACGCCGGTCGACCCTAGTCGCTCGCGCTCCAGCAGCACGTCAAAGATGAAGCGCTCGTGCTGGCCGGTCAGTTCGGCGGCACGGCGAGCCAGTTCCTGCAGCGCCTGCTTCTTGCTGGCAGCCTTGAGATTGGCGAGAATCGCCTCGGGGCGTAGGAAATCGATCATGACAAATCGGATGCGCCGCCCTCAGGCGGCGACATCCTCGGTCCCTTTCGGATCGACCCAGCCGATGTTCCCGTCGGGGCGGCGGAACACCATGTTGAGCCGGCCATGGGCCTGGTTGCGGAACATCAGCGCCGGCAGGTCACCAAGGTCGAGGCGCATCACCGCCTGCAGCACCGTCAGGCTTTCGATCGTGGTCGACACGTCGGCGATCACGATCGGCTGGTTCGGCTCCTCGCCGTTCAGCCACTCCTCGGATTCGGCCTCGAGGATATAGGCCTGCGCCGGCAGAGTCGGCTGCTGGCCGTCGCCGTTGTGATGGTCGCGCAGCCGGCGCTTGTAGCGGCGCAGCCGCTTGGCCAGCTTGTCGGCCGCAGCATCGAAGGCGTGATAGGGGCTCTCGGCCTCCGCATTGCTCTGCAGGAGGATGTTGCGGCCGACATGGACCGACAGGTCGCTCCGGATCAGATGGGCGTTGCGGGAAAAGACGACATTCGCCTCGATCGCGTTGTTGAAGTACTTCGCGGTCGTGCTGGTGAGGGCATCGCTGACATGGGTGCGCAACGCGTCACCGACGTCGATCTGCTTGCCTCGAACGGTCAGTTGCATGGCTGTCGCTTCACTGCTGCACGATGGAAAACGGGCGCCCAAAAAAGAACGGGGCGGCCTTGGGGGCCGCCTTCGGGCGGCGACCATAGGGATGGGGCGCCTTCCTGTCAATGAAGGGGGCCCGGTCCGGGGCTGCGGGGGGAGCGCTCATCGGCTCAGACCCTTCTCACGCCGTCGTTGGACGGAGGATGGTATCCGCATCCCCTCACGGTACTTGGCGACGGTCCGCCGTGCAATGTCGATCCCCTCCCCACGCAGGATTTCGACGATCCGGTCGTCGGACAAGATGGCATCCGCCGGCTCGGCGTCGATCATGGCGCGGATGCGGTGGCGCACCGCCTCGGCCGAATGCGAGTCGGTTCCGTTCGCCCCCTGGATCGCCTGGGTGAAGAAGTATTTCAGCTCGAACACGCCGCGCGGAGTGGCGATCACCTTGTTGGTGGTCACCCGGCTGATCGTACTCTCATGCATGTCGACCGTCTCGGCCACGTCCTTCAGCGTCAGTGGCTTCAGGTGCTGCACGCCGCGGACGAAGAAGGCATCCTGCCGGCGCACGATCTCCGACGCCACCTTGAGGATGGTGTTGGCGCGCTGGTCGAGGGCCCGGACCAGCCAGTTGGCGTCGGCCAGGCAGGTGCCGACATAGTCGCGGTCGACCTTGCTGCGGGCGCCGCGGCTGATCTCGGCATGATAGCGGCGGTTGATCAGGACCCTCGGCAGGGTGTCGGCGTTCAGTTCGACCACCCAGCCGACCTCCGGCTCGGCCCGCATCAGGATGTCCGGGATCAGGGTCTGCGCGATCTCATGGTCGAAAGCGGCGCCGGGCTTGGGGTCGAGGGCGCGGATCTCGGCGATCATCTCGGCCAAATCCTCGGCGTCGACGCCGCACAGCCGCATCACTGCGGCCAGGTCGCGCCGGGCCAGGAGGTCGAGATGGTCGAGCAGGATGCGCATCGCCGGGTCGAGGCGGTTGCGCTCGGCCAGCTGGATGCCCAGGCATTCGGCCAAGCTGCGGGCGAAGATGCCGGGCGGGTCGAGCCGCTGGCAGCGGCGCAGCACCGCCTCGACCCGCTCGGGCGGGCAGCCAAGGCCGGCCGCCACCTCCTCGACCGTGGCGCCGAGATAGCCGGTCTCCTCCAGGAGGTCGACCAGCCGCGCCGCGATCAGCCGGTCGGCCGGGCCGAGGAATTCGATCGCGATCTGGCTCAGCAGATGGTCGCGCAGGCTCGGCCGCTCCGCCAGCGTCTCCTCGAGGCCCGGCAGGTCGTCGGTGAAATCCGACCGGCCGCGTCCGGCGCCGGCGAACTGCGCCTCGCCGCCATAGTCGTCGTTGCGGTCGGTGGCGCTGGCCCCGGTGAACAGGTTGCTCCAGTCGGTGTCCAGCGGCGCATCCGCCGACACCATGGCCGGCGGCTCCGGCGCGGTCAGGGCGACGTCCGACGCCATCGTCCCCGCTGATCCGGAACCAGCGGGGTCGGTGTCGTTCCGGTCGCCGGTCGCGTCGCCGCCGTCATCACCGCGCTCGCCCTCCTCCCGTTCCAGGAGCGGGTTGCGCTCGAGCTCCGTCTCGACGAAGGCAGAGAGCTCGATGTTGGACAGCTGCAGCAGCTTGATCGACTGCTGCAGCTGCGGCGTCATGACCAGCGCCTGGCTCTGCCGGAGCCCGAGGCGTTGCGAGATGGCCATGGCTGTCCGGTGGCCTACAGGCTGAAGCGTTCGCCCAGATACACGCGCCGCACCTCCTCATTGCCGACGATGTCGGATGGTTCGCCTTCCATCAGAACACGGCCGTCATGGAGGATATAGGCCCGATCGACGATATCGAGGGTTTCGCGCACATTGTGGTCGGTGATCAGGACGCCGATGCCCCGGTCGCGCAGATGCGCCACCAGGTCGCGGATGTCGCCGACCGCGATCGGGTCGATGCCGGCCAGCGGCTCGTCCAGCAGCATGAAATGCGGATGGCTGGCCAGCGCCCGGGCGATCTCGACGCGCCGGCGCTCGCCACCCGACAGCGCCAGCGCCGGGGTGCGGCGCAGGTGGCTGATCGAGAACTCGGCCAGCAGGTCCTCCAGCACCGCCTCGCGGGTCGACCGGTCCGGCTCGGAGATTTCCAGTACCGCACGGATGTTCTGCTCGACCGTCAGGCCGCGGAAGATCGACGCCTCCTGCGGCAGGTAGCCGATGCCGAGCCGGGCGCGGCGGTACATCGGCAGGTCGGTCAGCTCCTGCCCGTCCAGCAGGATCGTGCCGTAATCCGGCTGGATCAGGCCGGTGATCATGTAGAAGCAGGTGGTCTTGCCGGCGCCGTTCGGGCCCAGCAGCCCGACCGCCTCGCCGCGCTGCACCTGCAGGCTGACGCCGCGCAGCACCGGGCGCTTCTTGTACTGCTTGCCGAGATTGCGGGCGACGAGCCCGTCATTCTTGGCGACGAGGCGCGGTGCGCCCGTGGTGTCGGACGGCAGCGGGTTGATCGGCTTGGTCATCGCCCGCCCCTTACGGCTTCGGCGCCGGCTGGGCCGGTGCGGCGGGCTGGCCGGGCAGGCCCGGCTGCCCCTGGTTCTTCTCGTCCGGCACCAGCAGGGCGCGGGCGCGGCCGCCCTGGCCCGGCCTGGTCAGCAGCTTGCTGACGCCGCTGGCCATGTCCACCTCGGCGTAGTCACCGTTCAGCTGGTTGCCGCCGCGGGTCATGCGGACATCGTCGGTGATGGTCGCGAACTGGCTCTTGACGTCGTAGCGCCCGGTCCGGCCGGTGACCACATCGGTCGGTGTGGTCAGCTTGACATTGCCGTCGGCGTCGACCACCGACAACTCCTTCTCGCCCTTCTCGTTCGGGGCGAAATGGCCGGTCAGCGTGTCGGCGCGTATCGTTTTCTGCTCCTTGGGGCGGGTCGCCGTGGCGTTGCCGCGGGCGATCGCGACATCGTCGGCCTGGCGGTACACCATGCTGTCGGTGGCGGTGATCACGTCGTCGTTGTTGACGAATTTCAGGTTGCCGCCGGTCAGGGTGAAGGTCTGGGCGTCGAGCTCGTAGACCCCCTTGCCGCCGGTGGCGCTTGTGGTGTCGCCGCGGGTGATCAGCACATTGCCGTCCGCGGTCGCCCGGAAGATCTCGGTGCTCTTGTCCGGCAGCTCGCGGTAATAGGCGGTCAGCACATCGGCCTTCACGGTCAGCTCGCCGCGCTTGTACACGGCATTGCCGCGGGCGATGTAAGTCTTCTCGTTCTGGTGCCACTCCAGCGCGTCGTCGGCCTGGATCTCGGACGGCTCGCCCTTGCCGCCGCCGAGCTGCAGCTGCTGTTGCGCCAGGGCAGGCATGGCCGCGGCACTGAGCAGGACTGCGAGGATCAGCGGACGGATCATTGCGGCGTTCCTTCGAAGGCCTTGTCGGCGCCGGGCTTGAGAAACAGCTTGGTCGGGCCGGTGAAGATGATGACGTCGCCCTGCTGCTCGACCTTGAAGCCCCCGGCCGACAGCGTACCGAAAGGCCCTTCCGCCGTCACGGGTGTGCTGCTGCGCGCGCCCTTGTCGGCCAGGCTGATATCCGCGGCGTCGGTGACCATGGTGGTGCCGTCGCTGCGGCGCAGGGTGACGTTGCCGCTGAGATGCACCGATTTGGTGCTGCGGTCCAGCTTGCCGGCCTGGGCGTCGAGATTCAGCACCAAGCCGCTGGGCAGCTTCATCTCCCCCTTGGGCCGGTTCAGGTCGAAGATCTGGTCCTGCACCTGCTTCGCCAGCGTCGCCCAGACGGTGTAGGGCCGCGCCGCCTCGTCAACGCCGCTGTAGCGGGGATTCTGAATCTCGCCCGCGACCGCGGCCGGGCGCTCGGTGGGGTTGGAGATGTCGACCTGGGTGTGGTGCAGTTCCGGCCACGCCACGACCAGGGCCACGATCAACAGGCCGGCGGCCGGCAGGGCGTATTTCAGCAGGCCGACCATGCGGCTGTAGGTCCGGCTGAGGCTGCCGCCGCGGCCGGACGCGACCAGGCGCGCGCGTCTGGTCGCGGCGCTCGCGCTGCGCTGCGCTCTACCCGGGCCCGGTGTCTGCGGCGCGGCCACCGTGCTCAACTCAGCCCTGCCCGCAGGCAGTCATGCACCCTGAGGATGCCCACCGGCCGGCCCTCCAATGTGACGAAGAGGTTGGTCACCTTATAGCGGTTCATCAGCCCGAGCGCCTCCGCCGCCAGCGCCGCGGGGCGGATGGTGCGCGGTCCCGGCGTCATCACCTCGCCGGCGGCCTGGCCCAGGAGGCCGGCGCTCATGTGCCGGCGCAGGTCGCCGTCGGTGATCACGCCGACCAGCCGGTGGTCGGCGTCGATCACGCCGACACAGCCGAAGCCGACCCGGCTCATCTCGATGATCGCCTCGTCCATCTGTGTCTGCGGCTTCACCAGCGGCAGCTCGGCCTCGGCATGCATCAGGTCCTGCACCCGGATCAGCCGGCTGCCGAGCGAGCCGCCAGGGTGGAACACCCGGAAATCGTCGGAGGAGAAGCCGCGGCGATGCATCAGCGCCACCGCCAGGGCGTCGCCCAGCGCCATCATCATGGTGGTCGAGGTGGTCGGCGCCAGCCCGGTCGGGCACGCCTCCTCCGCCGCCGGCAGCAGCAGCACGGTGTCGCACTGGTCCGCGAGGTTCGACGGCGACCGGCTGGTCATGCCGATCAGCGGGATGGCGAAGCGGCGGGTATAGGCGATCACATCCGCCAACTCGGCGGTGTTGCCGGAATTGGACAGCGCCAGCACCACATCCTGGCGGTGGATCATGCCGAGATCGCCGTGACTGGCCTCGGCCGGATGGACGAACAGCGCGGCAGTGCCGGTCGAGGCCAGGGTTGCCGCGATCTTGCGCGCGACGTGGCCGCTCTTGCCGATGCCGCTGACCACCACCCGGCCTTCGGCGCCGAGGATCGTGTCGATGGCCCGGTCGAAGCTGGCGTCGAGCGATTCGGCGAGCCGATCGAGCGCGTCGCGCTCGACCAGCAGCGCCTTGCGGCCAGCCTCGATCCCTGCGGTTGCCACCATGCCTTCTCCCAAATGGTCCACGCGGCGGCTGCTATAGCCGGTCCGGCGGGCGCGAACCACGATCGATACCCGGATCGGCGCCGGAGTCCCCTGCCCGTACCGCCACAAGACGGCACGAATGTGACCCCATATCGGGCTAGTGGGCGAAGATATCCAGGTCCGACCAGCCGCCGAGGTCGAGCGCGGCCCGCGCCGGCAGGAAGTCGTAACAGGCCTGCGCCAGCGCCTCGCGCCCTTCGCGCCGCAGCATCTCGTCCAGCTTCGCCTTCAGCGCGTGCAGATACAGGACGTCGCTGGCGGCGTAGCGCAGCTGCTCGGGCGTCAATTGGTCGCTGCCCCAGTCCGAGCTCTGCTGCTGCTTCGACAGCTCGACGCCGAGCAGGTCACGGCACAGATCCTTCAGCCCGTGGCGGTCGGTGAAGGTGCGCACCAGCCGCGAGGCGATCTTGGTGCAGTAGACCGGCGCGGTGACGACGCCGAGATAGGCCTGCAGCGCGGCGATGTCGAAACGGGCGAAATGGAACAGCTTCAGCCGCGCCGGGTCGGTCAGCAGCGCCGACAGGTTGGGCGCGTCGTAGACGCCGCGGCGGAGCTGGACGAGATGGACGGTGCCGTCGCCGGCGCTGAGCTGGACCAGGCACAGCCGGTCGCGCACCGGATTCAGGCCCATGGTCTCGGTGTCAATCGCGATCACGTCGCCGAGATCGAGGCCGTCGGGCAGATCCCCGTCATGCAGAATCGGTTCGGACACCGGTCGCCACCTTCCATAGTCGGCCGCGGCACCCATGTGGCCGCGGCGCAATCCGGCCGCGGCCCTCGGCCTTTCCGAAGCTGGGCGTCGGCCCCAAAAAGGAAAGACCCGCTTTGAACAAGCGGGTCATTGCCACTGCATCGCATCGTTGGGCCCATCAGAGAGAGATGGTGCCCAGGAGAAGACTCGAACTTCCACGACCTTTCGGCCACAGGTACCTGAAACCTGCGCGTCTACCAATTCCGCCACCTGGGCGATGCGGCGGGCCGTGATGTAGGATGCCGTCCCACCCCCTGTCAACAGGGGAATTCGCGCTTTGTGAAACTTTGACGGTTTCCGCGGCCGGCCCGCCCGCCGGGCCGCGTCGCATCGCTTGTTCCCCAGCGGCGGCCTCGGTACGGTACGGGCGGATTCGGCGACCGGGCCGGCACGGACCACCCTTGGAACAGGCGCATGATCGTCATCGACCCTATCTTCCGCATCATCGACATCGCGCTGCAGATGTATGTCTATGTGGTGATCGCCGCCGCCATCCTGAGCTGGCTGGTCGCCTTCAACGTCGTCAACACCCGCAACCAGGTGGTCTACCAGATCGGCAACGCGCTCTACCGGCTGACCGAGCCGGCGCTGCGGCCGATTCGCCGGATCCTGCCCAATCTCGGCGGCATCGACATCTCGCCGGTGGTGCTGCTGCTGCTGATCTATTTCGTGCAGATGGTGCTGCGGAACATCTACATCGAACTCGTGACCTGATCAGGCCGGCATGGCCGGCCCGCTCTTCGTTACCGGTCCCCGCGGCGTGCGGGTCAAGATCCGGCTGACGCCGAAAGCGGGGCGCAACGCGGTGACCGGCCGTGCCGTCGACGCCGATGGCGCCCCGCTGCTGAAAGCCGCAGTCACGGCAGTGCCGGAGCGCGGCGCCGCCAATGCCGCGCTGATCGCCCTCCTGGCCAAGAGCTGGCGCCTGCCGAAATCGGCGCTGGCCATCGTCGGCGGCGCCACCGACCGCACCAAGCTAATTGAAATTGCTGGGGGCGATGCCCTCGCCGCCCGGCTTGAGGCTTGGGCTGACGCTCTGGCGGCGACCGGAAGATGATCGGCCGGATGCGTACTGGGCAGCGACCCGGCAGCGATGCACCGCCCCGTCGTCGAGATTACCACGCTCCCCGACCCAGCGGACATTGCAGTTCATCACGTCCGGCGCGGCGGCGAGCGGCGCGGAGAAGATGGTGACGCAGCTGTCGCCGATCTCGCTGCGGCTGAGCCGGCCGGTGCAGATCGTGCCGTCCTCGAACCGCCAGTTGCCCTCCCGCTGCAGCATCGGGCGGCCGTTGCCGTCGAACGAGCTCAGCGTGTACTTGCCGTTGCGGCGGTATTCGAACAGCCGATCCGGCCCACCCATCACGCCCTGCACCAGGAACGGCTTGCCCAGCACATAGCGGTCGAACTCCGCCCGAGTCATTCGGACATAGTGCGGGTTGGTGTCGAGTGCCGAGGGCGGCGTGCAGGCGGTGAGCCCGAGGACGATCGCCAGACCCGCGAACAACGCGGTCAAACGCATCTTGGCCTCCATTCGAGTCCCGCCTCTGTCGAGCGGTGCAGCAATTAACTTACGCCGCGCCTCGCCTCGGCAGCAATATTTCAATGAATAATTCCCCATTCATCGGACAATAAATTGACAATCCTGCCGCGGACCGGGACCATAGGCATCAAAGGCGCTCATTCTGTAATCGATTGCATTGCGCGTCGCCCGGACGGGTTGCTAGGCTTGCGCATCGAACAAATCATCGCCCAGGGAGGGGGTGCTGCCGCGCCCCACGGAGGAGAACCATGAAAGAGATCAAGGGTCCGGCCATCTTCCTCGCCCAGTTCGCTGGCGACGCTTCACCGTTCAACAGCCTGGATGCGATCGCCGGCTGGGCCGCGGGCCTCGGCTACAAGGGCGTGCAGATCCCGTCCTGGGACGCCCGGCTGTTCGACCTGAAGCGCGCGGCGGAGAGCCAGGATTACTGCGACGAGGTGCTGGGCACGCTGAGCAAGCACGGCCTGGCGCTGACCGAGCTTTCGACCCATCTGCAGGGCCAGCTGGTTGCCGTGCACCCGGCCTATGACGAGGCCTTCGACGGCTTCGCGGCGCCGGAGGTCCGCGGGAATCCGAAAGCGAGACAGGAATGGGCGGTGCAGCAGTTGCGCTACGCCGCCCAGGCGTCGAAGCGCCTGGGCCTCAAGGCCCATGCCACCTTCTCGGGCGCGCTGGCCTGGCCCTATGTTTATCCCTGGCCGCAGCGCCCGGCCGGGCTGATCGAGACCGCCTTCGACGAGCTGGCGCGGCGCTGGACGCCGATCCTCAACGCCTTCGACGAGGCCGGCGTCGACCTCTGCTATGAGATCCATCCGGGCGAGGACCTGTTCGACGGCACCACCTTCGAGATGTTCCTGGAGCGGGTCGGCAACCACCCGCGCTGCAACATCCTGTACGATCCGAGCCATTTCGTGCTGCAGCAGCTCGACTATCTCGGCTACATCGACCGCTATCACGATCGGATCCGCGCCTTCCATGTGAAGGACGCCGAATTCAACCCGACCGCCAGCCAGGGCGTCTATTCCGGCTTCGCCTCCTGGGCCGACCGGGCCGGCCGCTTCCGTTCGCTCGGCGACGGCCAAGTCGATTTCGCCGGCATCTTCTCGAAGCTGACGCAATACGGCTTCGACGGCTGGGCGGTGCTGGAGTGGGAGTGCTGCATCAAGCATCCCGAGCAGGGTGCGGCCGAAGGCGCCCCGTTCATCGCCTCGCATCTGATCCAGGTCACCGAGCGCGCCTTCGACGATTTCGCCTCCGGCGGCACCGACGAGGCGGCCAATCGCCGCCTGCTCGGCATCGACCGCTGAGCGGCCAGGCATAGGGAGAACAGCCATGGTTTCCGGAACCGCGGAACGGGCGCCCAGCCGGCGCCTGCGCCTGGGCATGATCGGCGGCGGCCGCGACGCCTTCATCGGCGCCGTGCACCGCCTGGCGGCGCGGATGGACGACCGCTGGGACTTCGTCGCCGGCGCGCTGTCGAGCGACCCGCAGAAGGCGCTGGCCTCGGCCGCCGATTTGCGGCTCGACCCTACCCGCGCCTATCCGAGCTGGCAGGCGATGCTGGAGGGCGAGACGAAGCTGCGCGACGGCGGCGGCCCTGCGATCGACGCGGTCGCCATCGTCACCCCGAACCACGTTCATCACGGCCCGGCCAAGGCCTTCCTGGAGTCCGGCTTCCACGTCATCTGCGACAAGCCGATGACCACGACGGTGGCCGATGCCGAGGACCTGGTGGCCGCGGTGCAGAAGAGCGGCCAGATCTTCGCCCTGACCCACAACTACACCGGCTATCCGATGATCCGGCAGGCCCGGGCGATGGTGGCCGAGGGCGCGCTCGGCAAGATCCGGCTGGTCGAGGCGGAATACGCCCAGGATTGGCTGGCGACCAAGGCCGAGGACACCGGCAGCAAGCAGGCGGAGTGGCGGGTCGACCCGGCCCGCAGCGGCCCGGCCGGCTGCGTCGGCGATATCGGCACCCATGCCTATAACCTGGCCAGCTTCGTCACCGGCGAGGCGGCCCAGTCGCTGGCCGCCGACCTGCAGAGCTTCGTCCCCGGCCGGCGGCTGGACGACAACGCCCATATCCTGCTGCGCTACGCCAGCGGCGCGCGCGGCATGGTCTGGGCCAGCCAGGTGGCCAGCGGCAACGAGAATGGGCTGCGGCTGCGGGTCTATGGCGAGAAGGCCGGCCTGGAATGGGCGCAGGAGAACCCGAACTATCTGACCTTCATGCCGCTGGGCGAGCCGCATCGCCGCCTGACCCGCGGCGGCCCGGGCAGCGGCCCGGCCGCGGCCCACGCCACCCGCGTGCCGCCCGGCCATCCCGAGGGCTATCTGGAGTGCTTCGCCCAGATCTACAGCGACGCGGCGGAGCAGATCCTGGCCCGGCTGGAGACCCGCGACCCGGCACCGGACGCCCTGCTGGTGCCGACCGTGGCGGACGGCCTGGCCGGGGTGCGCTTCATCGCCGCCTGCGTCGCCTCGTCCCAGAACGACGCGGCCTGGACGAAGATCTGACACCTGTCCCCTCCCTTCTTCGTCATTCCCGCTTTCGCGGAGATGACGGCCGAGGGGGTGAAGACTGTGGGGCTGGCATCGGCCATGTGAGCGCGGCTAGGGTGCGCCGCCATCACCCTGTCGAAAGAGCCGCCATCATGAAGATCAGCGCCCGCAACCAGCTCAAGGGCACCGTCGTCGAGGTCACCAAGGGCCAGACCACCGCGCATGTCCGCATCGACATCGGCGGCGGCGTCATCGTCACGTCCTCGATAACCAACGAGTCGGTCGATTCGCTCGGCCTCAAGGCCGGCCAGGCCGCCTATGCCGTGATCAAGGCCTCCGACGTCATGGTCGCGATCGACTGATTGCCCTGCCCCGCCGCGCGCAACCGCCCTCCCTTCGGCCCGGTTGCGTCGCGGCGGCCGCTGTGGTTCGGTGCCGGCAATCTTGCCCCTGACGAGAGAGCCGAGCCGATGAGCGCCTTCAAGACCCTCGACGACGTGGATGTCCGCGGCAAGACCGTGCTGGTGCGCGGCGACCTGAACGTGCCGGTCGAGGATGGCACCGTCAGCGACACCACCCGCCTGGACCGGCTGGCCCCGACCATCGACGAGATCGCCGACAAGGGCGGCCGCGTGGTGCTGCTCTCCCATTTCGGCCGGCCCAAGGGCGTGACCCCGGAGTTCAGCCTGAAGACCATCGTGCTGCCGGCGCTGGAAGAGGTGCTGGAGCGGCCGGTCGCCTTCGCCGAGGATTGCGTCGGGCCCAAGGCCGAGGCGGCGGTGAAGGCACTGAAGGACGGCCAGATCCTGCTGCTGGAGAATGTCCGCTTCCATCCGGAGGAGGAGAAGAACGACCCGGCCTTCGCCAAGGCGCTGGCCGCCCTTGGCGACATCTACGTCAACGACGCCTTCTCGGCGGCGCACCGCGCCCATGCCTCGACCGAGGGCATCACCCATCACCTGCCGGCCTATGCCGGGCGGCTGATGCAGGCCGAGCTGGAGGCGCTGTCCGCCGCCCTCGAAGCCCCGAAGCGCCCGGTGCTGGCGATCGTCGGCGGCGCCAAGATCTCGACCAAGCTCGACCTGCTGGGCAATCTCGTCGCCAAGGTCGACCGGCTCGTCCTCGGCGGCGGCATGGCCAACACCTTCCTGGCCGCCCAGGGCGTCGATGTCGGCAAGAGCCTGTGCGAGCACGACATGGCCGGTGCCGTGCACACCATCCTCGGCAAGGCCAAGGCGGCCGGCTGCGAGATCGTGCTGCCGGTCGACGGCGTGGTCGCCCGCGAGTTCAAGGCCGACGCGCCGCATCAGGCGGTCGACAATGCGGCCATCCCGGCCGATGCCATGCTGCTGGATATCGGGCCGAAATCCGTGGCCAATCTGAAGGCGCTGCTGGCCGAGACCAAGACCGTGGTCTGGAACGGCCCGCTCGGCGTCTTCGAGAAGCGTCCCTTCGATGCCGGCACGGTCGCGGTGGCCCGTGCCGCCGCGGACCTGACCCAGGCTGGCAAGCTGCTGACCGTCGCCGGCGGCGGCGACACGGTCGCCGCCCTGGCCCATGCCGGGGTCGAGGACCGCTTCTCCTACATCTCCACCGCTGGCGGCGCCTTCCTGGAATGGCTCGAAGGCAAGGACCTGCCCGGCGTTGCCGCGCTGAAGCGCTGACGGGACCGGGGGCTGGAGAGCTCCGATCCTTTCGGAATTCCTCAACGCCGTCATTGCGAGCGCAGCGAAGCAATCCAGGGCCGCTCAAACCGGCCTGGATTGCTTCGTCGGCTGTGATCTTCGCCCTGGGCCGCCTCCGGTCGCGACCGCCACCTCCTCGTCAGAAGGGCAGGATCGACTGGTTGAGGATCTGCTCGATCCATTCATTCGCAAACACGGCGCCCCAGACAAATCGCCCGACCTGCGGCGACAGTTCCTGCTTTCTCGCCAGCTTCGGCCGGATGTCGTGGAGGAACTTCCGGTCGAGAAAGCGACGCATCGGGGACTGGGGCTCCAGCAATTTGTCGAACGCCGCCAGAAAGGCCTTGTGGCCGAGCTTGGCAGGCATCGACGGCATGAACGCGCTCTTGGCCCGGTACACCATCGTGGGCGGCACGTGCTGCGCCAGCGCCGCCTTCAGGACCCATTTCGGTTCCTTCTCGGATCCGGTCCAGTTGGCTGAGGCGAGCGCGACCTGGATCACGTCCGGAAGCAGGTAGGGATAGACGATGTTCAATGACGTCCCATTGAACAGCGATCGTGCCTTTTGCGCCGCAACCGATGCGCAGAGCTGCGCGAGATCGAAGGCGATCAGCTGCGGCCGAGGCTCGGGCGACGCTATATAGGCCAGCCACTGGTCCAGATGCCCTTCGATGTCGCGAACACTTTCCTTTGACGGATGATAGGCAATACCAAGCAGTGCATTCTGGGCGAAAGTCGCAAACGGATATTGCCATTGGCTGGTACGGCGAAGGAGCCTCAGCCAATACTCGAACTTGCTGTCATGTTTCCACGCGCGTGTTCCCCGATAGGCCATGGCACCGAGTTTCCGGCCCAAAGCCGGCACCGAATGCAGACGCTGCCACTGCGCTACCTTGGCGAAGAGCCCGAAGTCACCGTCTGCGCCGATTCCATCGAGAACGACACCACCGGCCGCACTCTGCGCAATGACGGCACGGACCAATGCACAGGTTGGAGCTGCCGAGGGATCGGAGAAGGGGGTTCGATAGTAGCGACCGGCATGCTGCAGCACATCCGCGACATCGGATCCGTCGGAACACTCTTCGATTCGCACGAACTTCAGCCCCAGATACTGGGCCATTTGCTCAGCAAGCTTCGATTCCGGGTCATCCGGGCCGAAACTATAGTTGACGAGCGTGACGTCTTTCAGCCCGATGGCGGATGCTCTGGCTGCGAGAAGCCCTGAATCGACCCCGCCGCTGAACAGGATCGTGACCGGACGGTCGGCGCAGTGCTCGAGCAGAACGCGATCAAGCGCCGACACCACTGTCGACACCTGTTGCGCAATGCTCGGGGATGGAGAAACGCTGGGGAAGGATTTCAGGGAGGATTGCTCGCGGATCGCCAGCTCACCAGAGGTGGACACAGCTGTGGTGGTGCCGGGAATGAATCGACGAATTCCCTTCCAGGGACTGAGAGGAGGGACAACCGCGCCGAACTGCAGGTACGAATAGATGGCGGTTTCGTCCAACTCATCCCCGTGGGCGTACAGAGTTCGCAAGTCATCGCTGGTCCGAAGCGCCCCATCCGCTATCCTGAAATGCAATTGGTCTGTCGCAGCCAGTGGAATGGACACCTCGGCTTTATCCTGACTCGGATTCAGCCCAAGGCTCGTCGAAGAATGGCTGCTGCCTTCGGTCTGGACGGCGTTCCCACTGGGGTCGAAACCCTCGCGCCCGACCGCCCCAGCTCGAATCATCCCGTAGCCTCCCAACATTAATTATTTGCAAAGTTGGGTGAATCTGCAACACACCCCCTAGTTTACGTGGCCGATACTACGGCGAAGCCTTATACAAAAGAAGAAATGGGGTACCAAAGAGGCGCAACCGCGACTTCGGAAGCGACTCGCAAAATGCGGTCCCCTACCGCCCCCAGGGCAGTGCCGGGCGTCGCCGCGCTGAAGCGGTGACCATACGCTCGCCCTCGATCCCCTTGCCGCATTCCCGCGAAGGCGGGAATCTCTTTCCGATGAAGACGTTGCGAGATCCCCGCGAAAACTTCAGCGGAGATGACGGGTTGGAGGATGAAAAGACAAGGATGGCACAGGCCCTGTCCGAATGGGGCATGGCGGGCGTCGAGGCCATGCGAAACCGGGTCGCAGTGCTGGTCATCGTCGACGTGCTGTCGTTCTCGACCGCCGTCGACGTGGCGGTGTCGCGGGGGGCTGCCGTCCTCCCCTTTCCCCATGGCGACGACGCGGCCGCCCGGCTGGCGGCGGAGCGCGCCGGCGCGGTTCTGGCGCGGCCGCGGCGGGCCGCCGGCGGTTCGTTCAGCCTGTCGCCGGTTAGCCTTCTTGAGATCCCGGCCGGGACCAGACTGATGCTGCCCTCGCCCAACGGCGCGCGGCTGTCCCTGGCCGGCGGCGGCACGCCGGTGCTGGCGGGCTGCCTCAGGAACGCCGCCGCCGTGGCCAGGGCCGCACGGGGCTTGGCCCGGAACGGCGCGGTCGGCGTCATTCCCGCCGGCGAGCGCTGGCCGGACGGTGGGCTGCGCCCCGCAATCGAGGATCTGCTGGGCGCCGGCGCGATCATCGACGCGCTGGCGCTGCCCTGCTCGCCCGAGGCGCAGCTGGCGCGGGATGCCTGGCGGTCGGCCGGTGCGGACCTGCCCCGCCTGGTCGGCGCCTCGGTGTCGGGCCGCGAGCTGATCGATCGCGGCTTCCCCCGCGACGTCGACCTCGCCTTGGAGCGCGACGTCAGCGCGTCCGCGCCCCTGCTGGTCGACGGCGCGTACCAGGCTGTCTAAAAAATCGCTTCTAGCGACCCGATCGACGAGCCGGGCATGACGAGATCGTCGGCACTTCAACGCCTCGCACCCGGAGTGATGGGACCTATCCCCCGGTATGGCTCGTCCTCTCCCACGACCCGATCGACCGCAAACACGCCTCGCCATAGCGTTGTCGATGTCGCGTGCAACGCGGTCAGCAGGAAACAGACATGAGCCCGGACAGCATCTTGCACCCCGGTCGACCGGGGTCCGACGAGCTGGTTCCGTCGCGCTATGCGCTGCGGGTCGGCGAGATCGACATCATGGTGGTCAGCGATGGGATCATTTCGATATCAGCCGAGGCGATGGCGACCAACGCCGACCCTGCCGTCAGTGCCGGCCGGCCTTTATCGAAGCCCTCGAAACCGGACAGCAACTGAGAGGGCCAGCACGGCGCGATCGCGCGTCCGCGCGTGAAACCCCTCCTCAAAAAACTCGTCATCCCGCGAACCGGGGATCTCGCCACGCCCGAAGATCGGAGGGAGAGTCCCGCGTTCGCGGGAATAACGGCGAGCGCCCTCACTCCGCCCGGCCGAACTGCCGGTCGAGCCAGTCGAAGGCGTCCGCCTGCTCCTCGGCCCGGAAGATATGGGCATTCGGCCAGACCTTGGCGGAGAACCGATCCGGCGCCCCGGCATCGGCCCAGACCTTTTCCATCCTGGCGAAAGCCTGGCGCACCGAGGCCACCGGGAACAGCGGGTCGGTCTCGCCGGCGTAGAACAGCATCGGCTTCGGCGCCGCGATCGCGGCCGCGTCGGGGTAATCGAACCAGCGGAACATGCCGGGATGCAGCATGTTGAAGGCCGACTGGCCCTTGAGCTGGTTGTTGCCGGGCACCATCAGCCCGTCCAGCGTCGCCATCCAGTTGACCGCGACGCCGGCCGTGACCGCGTCGGTCAGCGCCGCCACCTGCCAGGCACGGAAAGCGCCCATCGAGAAGCCGATCGCGGCGACGCGGCCCTTGTCGACCTCCGGCAGCGACGCGAGCCAGCGCGCCGCCCGCACATCCTCCACCGCGATGGTACCGGCCAGGGAGGAGCCGAGGTTGAACAGGTTAGCGGCCAGCGCCTGCTGCGACTCCGGACCGTTGTTCTGGCGGTCGCCCCAGCCCAGCGCGTCGGTGGCGAGCACGACATAGCCGCGGCGGGCCAGATCGTCGCCGATGAAGCGGCCCGAATAATACTTGTCGACCCAGGCCTGGGCCGACGCCAGCCGAGCGTCGTCGCCCCAGGGCCGGATCATCTTCTCCTTGCCGATATCGAACTTGCCGCCGTGGTCGTGCAGCACCAGCGCCGCCGGGAACGGCCCTGGACCTTTCGGCACCAGCAGCAGCGCGGCGATGCGGCTGTTGCCGGTGATCGACAGGGCGATCTTCCGCGCCACGTAGGTGCCACGGTCCTGCTCCTCGACCGTCTGGGCGTCGAAGGGCGTCGCATCGTCCGGCTGGATCAGCAGGTCCCACAGCTTCGCCCGGGCGGTCGCCCGCCAATGCGAGAAATCGCCGCCGGCCGGGTCCCAGGCCAAGGCGAAATGCAGCTGGTTCTTCAGCTTCTGGTAGAAGACCGGGAGGTTGTTCTCGGTCACCCCCTTTGTCTCGTGATCCGCCTCGGCGGCCATCGCGATGCCGCCCGCGATCAGGAGCGCCGCGGCCATGGCCGCCCGCGCCAGCATCCGGAGTCCAACCACGCGCCCTCCCCCAGGATCGTTGTCCTGCGAGCTCTACCACATCCCGGCGCCGGACGCGCCCTGCGGCAGCGCCGCTGCGATCGGCTCCAGCATCGCCCGGCCGAGGCGGGCGCTGCGCTGCGGCGACCAGCCGTATCGTGGGTCCGGCGCATCGACCTGGTCCTTGAACGGCATCTCCAGCAGCACGGTCAGGCAGCCGAAGCGCTGGGCGATCCAGTTCCAGGCCATGCGCAGGTCGGCCGCGGCCGGCGGTCCGCCCGGATAGGGGTGCCGGCGGTCGTAGTCCGGGCTCGCCGCCTCCAGCCCGCGCATGAAGGCGACGAAGCGCTGGCGCAGCACTGGGCTGCGCGACGGGATCTCCAGCGGCCCGCCGAGGAAATTGTAGGGCAGCTCCTCGTCACCATGGATGTCGAGGCAGAAATCGACGCCGTCCGCCTCCATCGCGCCGCGGATCGCCGCCACCTCCGGCGCATCGGTCGCCGCGGGATCGTTCCAGGCGCGGTTCAGGTTCATGCCCAGCGCGTTGGTGCGGGTGTGGCCGCGGGCGCAGCCATCCGGGTTGGCGGTCGGCACGATGTGGATCACCGCCGCCTCCCGCAGCCCCGCGGCGAGCGGGTCGGCGGGGTCGAGCAGCCGGTCCACCAGCCCCTCCAGGAACCAGCCGCCCATGGTCTCGGACGGGTGCTGCCGCGCCATGATCCACAGCTGCGGCTTGCCCGGCCCGGGCCGGCCGATGGTCAGGCGGTCGATCGGGTGCCCGTCCGGCGTCCGGCCCAACACGTCATGCGCGACCTGCGGCGCCTGCCGGGCCCGCTCGACCAGCGCCCGGTGCCGCGCCAGCGGATAGGGCGCGAAATAGGCATAGTCGACGGCGTCGTGCCGCGGCCGGTCGACGATCGAGAACACGCCATTCCTGGTGTCCGCCCCGACCCGCAGCCACTCCGCGCCGTCATGCGAGGCGACGGCGCGGTAGCCGGTCCAGCAATCCGGGATCTCGTCCCGCCCGGCCAGCCGCGCCAGCCGGTCGGAATTCTCGAAGGTAATGCGACAGTCCCGGCCGCGGGCGCCGTGCAGCCTGAAGTGGAACCACTGCATGTCCGGCGCCCGCCCGTCCGGCTTAAGCGCCAGCCGGATCGCGCCGGGATCGCCGCAGTCCAGCACCTCGACGCTGCCGCCCTCGAAATCGGTGGTGATCCGCAGCTCGGGCATCGTTGCGCGCAACGCCTACTTCAGGGATGCGGCGATGAAGTCGCCGGTCTTGGCGATCAGCGCATCGACCATCTCGGTCCCCTCGAAGGCATTGAAGGCGTGGTCCATCGGCTGCACCCACAGCTCCTCCGGCCCGTCATGGTTGTCGAGCAGCACCTGGCCCGCGATCGGCTGCGGGAAGACCACGTCGTCCTTGGTGCCGACCGCGACCAGCAGCGGCCCCTTGTAGCGGGCGATCTCCGCCACCGGGTCGATCGCGTACAGGCTCCGGAAGAAGCCGCTCTTCAGCGAAACCTCGGCGCCCCAGGGCAGTTTCGCCGTGACGGGCGTGTCGCCACTGGCCAGGCCCTGCTTGACGAGGTCCGCCCCGAACAGCAGGGCGATCGACGCCGGCATGTTGGTGCCCGGCGCCCAGAGCGAGACCGAGGTGAGCTTCTGCTTCGCGCGGCCGGCGACGATGGCGCCGACCGCGCCGCCCATGCTCCAGCCGACCAAGGCGATGCGGTCCTTGTCGACCGCGCTGTCCGCCGCCAGGACGTCGAGCGCAGCCAGCGCGTCCTTCACTTGCCCGTCGAGCGTCATGTCGGCGAATGCGCCCTCGCTGTCGCCATTGCCGCGGAAGTCGATGCGCAGGCTGGCGATGCCCTGGGCCGCCCACATCCGTGCGGCACGGCGAAAGATGCCCTCCTTTGCCGCCGGGATCTCAAGCTCGTCCCGGCTGCCGGTGAAGCCGTGCAGCAGCAGCACGGCCGGCGGCGCCACCACGCCGTCCGGCAGCGCCAGGGTGCCCACCACGGTCTGGCCGTCGACCGTGAACTCCACCCTCTTCTCGGCCGCCAATCCGGCCGCCGGGGCCGAAAGCAAGCCCACCAGCGCCATCGCCATCAACACCATCCTCGACATCGACCTGACTCCTCCGCCGTCAGCTTCCGCGACCGGCAACCGCTATTGCGGCGTCGGCCGCATCACCCCGTCGGGGCCGCGGCGCAAGGGGGCGGCCTGCTTCGGCAACGGCGCGCCCGGCGCCTCGGCGATGGTGACGCCGTGCGGCCAGTCGGCCGGCGCGATGGCGACGTAGCGCGCATAGCCGCCGGTGCCGCCCAGCGGCTTGGCGAAGCCGATGGTGATCAACGCCCCGGCCTCCGGCACCTGGTCGAGATTGGCCACGCCTTCAGCCTGGGTGAAGTGGTTGTGCATCAGCCAGGCCTCGCCCTCCAGCGTCGGCGTCGCGTCGGTGTCCAGCGGCTCATGGCCGTGGAACAGGATGCGGCGCTCGAGATGCAGGAACTTCAGCGCGTCCAGCGACACGCCGGGGAACGGCTTGTCGTTGAAATGGGCCACGTCGCCCCACTTCTTCGACCAGTCCGACCGGACCATGACCACGCTGCCCTCCGGCACGGTGCCGTGCTTCGCCTCCCAGGCGGTGACGTCCTCCACGGTCATGGCGTAGCCCGCGTCCTTCGCCACCTTCTCATGGATGTCGATCAGCACCAGCGGCCGCACCGCGAAGGTCGGGGGCAGGTCGCTGATGGTGGCGCCGAACTCGTCCCAATGCGCCGGCGGGTCCAGCTGCGTGCCGTACTGGTCGGTCGGCAGCACATAGGCGGTGGCGACGAAGCCGTGCTGGTCGTATTTGAACTCGTCCCCCTCCTTGGCGTAGTCCGGCAGCGGGTTGCCGGCCGCCGCCGATTTGAACTGGGCATTGTCGAAGCCCGGCCAGACCGGCTGGTCAGGCGCAAAGGCGTGGGTCAGGTCGATGTATTTCGCGCCCTTCAGCGCCGAATCATAGACGCTCCAGAGCCCCTCCGCCGCCTGTGCAGCCGGCGCCAGGGCAAGGGCGAGCGACAATGCGGCCGTCGCAACCGGGATCCGCAGCATGGAAACCCCCTCCGATGGTTTGCGGGAACGAGCATCGCCCGACCGCGGTCCGGCCTCCAAGCAGTAAGATCGTGCGCCGGCTTGACGCCCCGCCCCGTCCGGCTTATCCCTGAACTGCCCCTGACGGCTCGGAAAGGAGGGTATGAAGATGGCTGCGATTGTCCGCGCGCTTCGCGCCTTCCTTCGCTGCGCCGCCATTCGGGCCTCCTGACAGCAGGATCTCCTCGGCCGGCGCCTGACAGGCTTTCCGATCGAGGATACCCCATTGATCGACCGCTATGGCTGGAGCCCGGCGCTCCAGCAGGATTTCCGTTCCCATGCCGCCCGCGGCTTCAGCCCGGCGCGCGTGACCGTGCAGCAGCGCGGCGCCTACCATCTGGTCACCCCGGCGGGGGAGATGACCGGCCAGCTTTCCGGCCGCTTCGCCCATGAGGCGCTGGAGGGCGACTATCCGGTGGCCGGCGACTGGGTGGCCGCTGCCCTGCGCCCGGAAGAGGCCGCCGCCACCATCCACGCGGTGCTGCCGCGGCGCAGCGCCTTCACCCGCAAGGCCGCTGGCCCTGGCCGTCCGACCGGACAGGTGGTCGCCGCCAATGTCGAAGTGGCCTTCCTGGTCACCTCGCTGAACGCCGACCTGAACGCCCGGCGGGTCGAGCGCTACCTGGCCACGGCGTGGGAAAGCGGCGCCACCCCCGTCGTGGTGCTGACCAAGGCCGATCTGTGCGACGACCGCGACGGGCCGCTGGCCGAGATCGAGGCCGTGGCGCTGGGCGTGCCGGTGCATGTCGTCTCCGCCGTCACCGGCGAGGGCGTCGACGGCCTGCGCGACTGCTTCGGCCCGGGCCAGACGGCGGTGCTGCTGGGCAGCTCCGGCGTCGGCAAGTCCAGCCTGGTCAATGCCCTGGCGGGGACCGAGCTGATGGCGACGGGCGGCATCCGGGAGGACGATGCCCGCGGCCGCCACACCACCACCCATCGCGAGCTGGTGCTGCTGCCGAACGGCCGGCTGGTGCTGGACACGCCGGGCATGCGCGAGCTTGGCCTGTGGGATGCCGGGGACGGCGTCGCCACGACCTTCGCCGACATCGAGGCGCTGGCTCCCGAGTGCCGCTTCGTCGACTGCCGGCACGAGGCGGAACCCGGCTGCGCCGTGCGCGCGGCGCTGGAGGACGGCAGCCTGGACCCGGAGCGCTGGCGCAGCTGGGGCAAGCTGCAGCGCGAGCTCGCGCATCTCGAGCGCAAGGAAGACCCGCTGGCCCGGGAACGGGAGCGCAAGCTCTGGATCCAGCGGCACAAGCAGTACCGCGCCGGCAAGAAGCGGGGGGACTGGGGATGACAGGGGGAGATGCCGGTCGGCTGGTCCGTCAGCGGCGCGCGTTCGCAAGCGATCCTTGAGCCATCCAGCGGGCCAAGGAAGACGCGCATGCAGTCCTGAGGGCGGTGTAGGCCTCGACAAGATCGGCCAGGCTGAAGCCGCGATTGAGCCCACTCGGGTTCGGCAGGATCCACACCGCGGCGCCGCCGAACCGGGACGCCTGCCGTCCCCAATCGACCTTGCTGCCGCCGATCGCTTCATACGCCGCCTTTCCCAAAAAGGCGACGAGCTCGGGCCGAAAATGCTCGACCTTGGCACGGAGCTCCGCGCCGGAGTTCCGGAGTTCATGGCCGGACAGCTCTCCGGCGCTGCGCGTCGGGCGGGACGCAGCGGCGGTGATGCCGCAGCCAAAGGCAAGAAGACGGCGGTCCTCCTGCGCCGAAATCCTCTCAGGCGTGAATCCGGAGAGGTGGAGAACCGGCCAGAAGCGATTGGATGCCGAACCGAAATTGTGACCGGAGGCAGCGGCCCGCGTGCTGGGGTTGATGCCGCAGAAGACGACCGGGAGGTCCGGAGCGAGAATGTCGAAGGAGGACAGTTCCATCGGCGACGACCGGCCTCTCTTTCAAGCCGGGTTCGAGATCTCGATCAGGTTCTGGTCGGGATCGCGGAGGTAGACCGAGCGGATCGGCCCGGTCGCCCCGGTGCGGGGCACCGGGCCCTCCTCGATCGCGATGCCGAGGCGTTCGAGATGGGCCACCACCTGCTCCAGCGGCGTCGCGGCGATGAAGCAGAGGTCCCCCGATCCCGGAATCGGCCGAAACGCCTTCGGCTCGAACTCGCGCCCGGCCTGATGCAGGTTGATCTTCTGGCCACCGAAGCGCAGCGCCGTGCGCCCCTGGCCGAAGATCTCGACCTGCATGCCGAGAGCCCGGGTGTAGAAGTCGCAAGTCGCCTCGATGCTGGCCACGGTCAGCACCAGATGGTCGAGATGGTCGATGCGGATCATGCCGTCCTTCTCCTCAAGCCTGGGGATGATAGGACGGCTCGCTGGTCAGTCCCAGCGCCCGTCCCGGCGGAAGCGGTCGCCGCCCACCTCCAGGGTGCCGTCGGCGACGGTGCCGGTGGCGGTGAAGCCGGAATCGTCGGCGAAGAAGAGTTGGCGGGGGCCGCGGACCTCCCAGCGGCCGGTATAGGCGCTGCGCCGGGCGCCGCGCGCCTCGTCATAGCGGCCGCCGGCCAGCAGCTCGAGCCGGATGTGGCCGTTCTCGGTCACCCACATGCCGACGAGATCGGCTTCGGCGAGATCGGTGCGTGTCATCTCGATGGCCTGCATAGGGATGGTCTGGGCTTCGGCGACTGGGGCGGAGAAAACCGCCAAGGCCGCCAGGGCAATGCGGAAGGGCATCATCGCGGCCGCCGCTCAATAGGCCTGGGCGGTCGGGCGCACGACCAGCTCGTTGACATCGACCTCCGGTGGCTGGGAAACGGCATAGGCGATCGCGTGGGCGATGGCCTCGGCCGGGAGCAGGTCGCGGCGGTAATCCTCGATCGCCGCCCGCCGCAGCTCGGGATCGGAGATGCCGTTGGCCAGCTCCGATTCCGTCGCGCCCGGCGCCACCACGGTGACCCGGATGCCGCCGCCGATCTCCTGCCGCAGCCCCTCGGAGAAGGCGCGCACGGCATATTTCGTGGCCGAATAGACCGCTGCAGTCGGCACGATGCGCCGATCCGCCACCGAGGTGACATTGACGACATGGCCGGAACCCTGGGCCTGGAACACCGGCAGGGCTGCGGCGACGCCGTACAGCACGCCCTTGAGGTTGACGTCGACCATCCGGTCCCATTCCTCGACCTTGAGGTCGGCGACCGGGGACAGCGGCATCACCCCTGCATTGTTGACGATCACGTCCAGCCGGCCGAACTGCGCCACCGCGGCCTGGACGAAGGCCACGGCATCCTCGCGGCGGGTGACGTCCAGGCGCTGCAGCGCGGCCCTGCCGCCGTCGCGGCGGATCTCGTCGGCCACGACCTCGAGCCGGTGCAGGCGACGGGCGCCCAGCATCACGGCCGCGCCGGCCTTGGCGAAATGGCGGGCCACGGCCTCGCCGATGCCGCTGGACGCGCCGGTGACGGCGATGACTTTGCCTTCCATGTCGGATCTCCATCAGCAGCGGCGAGCCTCGCCGCTGCCGGGGACCCTATGGCTTGACCCCTCACGACACGAGCGCATAGTCGACATCATTTCGATGACTGGGAGTCACGCTCATGACCTTCGACGGCCGTCTGCTGAGCGGCATCAGCGCCCTGGCCGCGGTGGTCGAGGCCGGCAGCTTCGTGCGGGCGGCCGACAGCCTGGGGCTGACCCAGTCCGGCGTCAGCCGCGCCGTCGCCCGGCTGGAGGCGCGTCTGGGCGTCCGCCTGTTCGACCGCACGCCGCGGGCGATCACGCTGACCGAGGAGGGCCGCCGCTTCTATGACGGGGTGATGCCGCACCTGACCGGCATCGAGGAGCGGGCGGCCGAGGCGTCGGGCGGCGCCACCGCGGTGCGCGGCCGGCTGCGGGTCAATGCCGACGCCGCCTTCGGCCATACCGTCCTGGCCCCGCGGCTGGCCGGCTTCATGGCGCGCCATCCGGAGATCGAGCTGGAGCTGGTGGTGCGCGACCGCATCGGCGACCTGGTGGCCGAGGGCTTCGACATCGCCCTGCGCTTCGGCGAGCCGGAACCCTCCGGCCTGAACAGCAAGCTGCTGCTGGAGACGCGGGTCGTCACCTGCGCCGCCCCCGACTACCTGGCGCGGCGCGGCCGGCCGCAGCATCCGGACGACCTGGTCCGCGACGCTCACGAATGCGTGCTGGTGAAGGAGGCGGCAACCGGCCGGCCCTATGAGTGGGAGTTCCGGCGCAAGGCCGAGGTACTGTCGGTTCCGGTGCGCGGCCGGTTGACGGTGAACGATTCCGGCAGCCTGATCGGCGCCCTGCTCGGCGGCCAGGGTGTCGGCCAGCCGCTGGAGTTCAGCGTGCGCGACCTGATCGCCTCCGGCCGGCTGGTCCGGCTGCTGCCCGACTGGTCGGACGAGCGCTTCCCGGTCTATGCCTATCACCGCTCACGCGGCCTGCCCCCGGCCCGGGTGCGCGCCTTTCTCGACTTCGTCTTCGAGATCACAGTGTGAAAGAGGCGCCGGAGCGCCCCTTCCCTCCCCTGTCCTGTCAGGCCGCGGCGGCGAGCGGCTGGGGCTGGAGCACCAGCCCGTCCTCGCCCGCGGTGACCTTGACCGTGCTGTCGTCGGCCACCCGGCCCTCCAGAATCGCTGTCGCCAGCGGGTTCTGCAGCTCGCGCTGGATCACCCGCTTCAGCGGCCGCGCCCCGTAGATCGGGTCGTAGCCCTGATCGGCCAGCCAGCCCTTGGCCTTGTCGTCCAGCTCCAGCACCACCTTGCGGTCGGCCAGCAGCTGGCGCAGCCGCTGCAGCTGGATCTCGACGATGCCGGTCATGTTCGCCCGGGTCAGCCGGCGGAACACGATCATCTCGTCGAGCCGGTTCAGGAACTCCGGCCGGAAATGCTGGCGCACCGCCATCAGCACCTTCTCGCGGCTGACGAAGTCGATCTCGCCCTCGCTGTCGCCCTGTTCGATCGAGGCGACGGCGAGATGCTCGGAGCCCAGATTCGAGGTCATGACGATCAGGGTGTTGCGGAAATCGACCGTCCGCCCCTGGCCGTCGGTCAGGCGGCCGTCGTCCAGCACCTGCAGCAGCACGTTGAACACGTCCGGATGGGCCTTCTCGACCTCGTCGAACAGGATCACCTGGTAGGGCCGGCGCCGCACCGCCTCGGTCAGCGCCCCGCCCTCGTCATAGCCGACATAGCCCGGCGGGGCGCCAATCAGCCGGCTGACCGCGTGCTTCTCCATGTATTCCGACATGTCGATGCGGACCATCGCCGTGTCGTCGTCGAACAGGAACTCGGCCAGCGCCTTGGTCAGCTCGGTCTTGCCGACGCCGGTCGGCCCGAGGAACAGGAAGCTGCCGATCGGCCGGTTCGGGTCCTGCAGCCCGGCGCGGGCGCGCCGCACCGCATTGGCGACCGCGGTCAGCGCCTCGTCCTGGCCGACGACGCGGGTCTTCAGCTTCTCCTCCATGTGGAGCAGCTTGTCGCGCTCGCCCTCCAGCATCTTGTCGACCGGCACGCCGGTCCAGCGGCTGACCACCGCGGCGATGTCGTCCGGCTGCACCTCCTCGCGCACCATGTGCGAGGCCTGTGCCGCCTCGGCCTCGTTGAGCTTTTTCTCCAGCTCCGGGATCACGCCATAGGTCAGCTCGCCGGCGCGGGCCCAGTTGCCGCCGCGCTGCGCCTGCTCCAGCTCGCTCCGGGCCTGGTCCAGCTGCTCCTTGACCTTGGTTGCCGCGGACAGCTTCTCCTTCTCCGCGGTCCAGGCGGCGGTGAGCGTCGAGGACTGCTCCTCCAGCTCGGCCAGGTCCTGCTCCAGCTTGGCCAGACGGTCCTTCGACGCCGCGTCGGTCTCCTTCTTCAGGGCCTCGCGTTCGATCTTCAGCTGCATGGCACGCCGGTCCAGCGCCTCGATCTCCTCGGGCTTGCTGTCGACCTGCATGCGCAGCCGCGACCCAGCCTCGTCGACCAGGTCGATCGCCTTGTCCGGCAGGAACCGGTCGGTGATGTAGCGGTTGGACAGGGTCGCCGCGGCCACGATCGCGCCGTCGGTGATGCGCACGCCGTGGTGCAGCTCGTATTTCTCCTTCAGGCCGCGCAGGATCGAGATCGTGTCCTCGACCGTCGGCTCGGAGACGAAGACCGGCTGGAACCGCCGGGCCAGCGCCGCATCCTTCTCGACATGCTTGCGGTACTCATCGAGCGTGGTGGCGCCGACGCAATGCAGCTCGCCGCGCGCCAGGGCCGGCTTCAGCATGTTCGACGCATCCATGGCGCCGTCCGCCTTGCCGGCGCCGACCAGCTGGTGCATCTCGTCGATGAACAGCACGATCTCGCCGGCGGCGGAGGTGACCTCCTGCAGCACGGATTTCAGCCGCTCTTCGAACTCGCCACGGAACTTGGCGCCGGCGACCAGCGCGCCGAGGTCGAGCGCCAGCAGGCGCTTGTTCTTCAGGCTCTCCGGCACGTCGCCGTTGACGATGCGCAGGGCCAGGCCTTCGACGATCGCGGTCTTGCCGACGCCGGGCTCGCCGATCAGCACCGGGTTGTTCTTGGTGCGGCGCGACAGCACCTGGATGGTGCGGCGGATCTCCTCGTCGCGGCCGATTACCGGGTCGAGCTTGCCCGACCGCGCAGCCTCGGTCAGGTCGCGCGCGTATTTCTTCAGGGCGTCGTACTGGCCCTCGGCTGTGGCGCTGTCGGCAGTTCGGCCCTTGCGCATGGCGTCGACGGCGCGGTTCAGCGTCTGCGGCGTCACGCCGGTTTGAGCCAGGGCGCGGCCGGCCTCGGTCTCCTTGGCGATGGCGAGCGCAAGCAGCAGCCGCTCGGCCGCGACATACTGATCGCCGGCCTTTTTCGCCTGCTCCTGCGCCTGGTCCAGCACGCGGGCCAGCTCGCGGCTCATATAGACCTGGGCGCCGCCGCCCTCGACCTTGGGCTGCTTGGCCAGCGCCTGCTCCACCGCCTGGACCGCAGCCTCGGGCCGGCCGCCGGCGCTGCGGATGAGGTTGGCCGCCAGGCCCTCCTCGTCGTCGAGCAGCACCTTCAGCAGGTGCTCGGGCAAAAGCTGCTGATGGCCGCGGGTCAGCGCCGCGGTCTGAGCGGCCTGGAGGAATCCCTGGCTGCGCTCGGTGAACTTCTGAAGATCCATACCTCTAGTCTCCACTGTCCGGCGCGATCGTCTTGCTCGAAGCCCGACCCCGCCTTGATCCACATTCGTGCGATCCGGGAGGATGCACGACTGATGTAGGGGTGTGGCCGGGCGGCAACAAGGGCCGTCGGGGACCTTCGGACGGGCAGTGGTGATTGTGTCGCGACAGCCGGGCCTCAGCCGCGACGCGCCGCCAGGTGCTGCGCTGAGAACCGGGCGATCTCGGACGCCAGCTCGGGGCTGAGGTCGCGCTTCGGGATCAGCAAAGCCTGGATATCGCTCAGCATCAGAAAAATGTGCGTCGGCGTTTCCTCGATCCGCTTGACGATCCGCCACTCGATCATGGAGCGGCTCCCCTCCCCGTTGCACTCGATGCCCTTGTCGTCCATGACGATGTCCACGGGCCCTTCCAGCACGGCCCCCGGCTTGGAGCTGATGGCCTTTCGGAGTGACGACCGAACCAACAGCTTCCGACACGCGAGATAGGCGATGAAGACCGCAAAGGCGGCCGCGCCGTAGACGAGAAGAGACGTCGATGAGGCTTGCTCACGCGTCGAATTCTTAACGGCGGCGAGACCCAGGAGCCCGATGACCAGCCAGACCAGAAAGGTCTTGATGAAGCTCTTCCAATATCGAGCTTTAGCCTCCGGCCGTTCCGCCCGGAATATATTGAAGTCCACATAGTCGGCTCGGGTGATGCGGTAGGTGAATGCAAGCCGTCCTGCCGGATCGGTTGAAATCGGCTGATTCAAAATGCGACCCCGTCTGTGCCAAAGCGCTCCTGAGCGTAGCGCAATGCCGGAAGGCCGCCCAGCGCGGCCGACCACACGCGTACCAATCGCGCATAGCGGCGATCTTCGGCGCGCTGATTGTTTCCGCCGGCCATAACGCGCTAGGGTTTTTGCCCGGAACCCGAGACCCGCCATGACCGCCGCCCGCCTCGCCGAACTGTACCGCTACCCCGTCAAGGGTATGACCGGGCAGAAACTCGCCGCCACCGATCTCGCCGCCGGCGGGACGCTGCCGCATGACCGGCGCTTCGCCATCGTGCATGGCGCCAGCCAATGCGACCCGACGGCGCCGAGCTGGCAGCCGAAACGGCAGTTCCTGCAGCGGATGACCGATGAGCGGCTGGCGCTGCTGGGCATCGACTATGACGACGCCACCGAGGCGCTGACGCTGAAGCGGGACGGCAAGCAGGTGGCGCGCGGCCTGCTGTCGCTGCCGATCGGGCAGGAGCTGATCAACCAGTTCCTGAACGCCTTCATGAAGGACCCGCGGGGCGCGCTGAAGATCGTCTCCGCCCCGGGCATCGCCTTCACCGACATACCGGAGAAGGTGGTCTCGCTGATCAACCTGGCCTCGGTGAAGGACATCGAGCGGGTGACGCGCGCGCCGGTCGACCCGCGGCGCTTCCGCGGCAACCTGATCCTCGACGGCCTGCCGGCCTGGGCGGAGTTCGACTGGATCGGGCGCGAGCTGACGATCGGGCCGGTGCGGCTGAAGGTCGTCTCGCGCATCACCCGTTGCGCCGCCACCAACGTCAACCCGGCGACCGGCGACCGCGACCTGAACATCCCCAAGGCCCTGATCACCGGCTTCGGCCATGCCGATTGCGGCATCTATGCCGAGGTGCTGGCCGGCGGCCGGATCGCCGAGGGCGACGCAGTGACAGTCGCGTAGACCGGGCCCGTCCGAAGGCGGACCCGATCGACTGGAACGTTACGGCCGCACTGGCCCGGTGCCGGCGCCGGTGCGCTCGATCGCGGCGGCGATTTCAGCGACATCCTCCGCCGTCAGCTCCAGCGTCGCGGCGTCGAGCCAGCCGTCGACCTGCTCCTGGCTGCGGGCGCCGACGATGGCGGCGGTGACCGCCGGCCAGGCCAGCGTCCAGGCCACCGCAACGGCGGCGACCGAGGTGCCGTGCCGCGCCGCCACCGGCTTCAGCGCCGCGGCCAGCGCCAGGTTGCGGGCCAGGCCGTCGCCGGTGAAGTGCGGCGAGCGCGAGCGCCAGTCGTCCTTCGGCAGCGCCGCCGCCCGCTCCGCCGTGAAGGCGCCGGTCAAGAGGCCGGACTGCATCGGGCTGTAGACGATGACGCCGGTCTGGTGCTGCGCGCACCAGGGCAGCTCCGCCCCGCCGATGTCGCGCCGGATCGCCGAGAAGGGCGGCTGCAGCGTGTCGACATGGCCGACCGCCTCGGCCCGCGTCAGCAGCTCGACATTGTGGTTGGACAGGCCGACGGCCCGCACCTTCCCTTCCTTCTTGAGGTCCTGGAAGGTCTGCCAGAGGGTCTCGATCGAGGTGCCGTCCTCGGCTGGCCAGTGCAGCTGGTACAGGTCGATGCGCTCGACCCCGAGCCGCTGCAGCGACGCCTCGACCTCGCGCCGCAGGCTGGCCGGGGCGCCGACGCGCTTCGGCACGGCGGTGCGGTTGGCCTCGTCCCAGATCAGCCCGCCCTTGGTGAAGACATAGGGGCGCTTGTCGGCCGGGATCTCGCGCAGGGCGCGGCCGACGATCTCCTCGGAATGGCCCAGGCCGTAGACGGCGGCGGTGTCGATCCAGTTGATGCCGACCTCGGCGGCGTGGCGGATCGCCGCCACCGAGGCGTCGTCGTCCTGCTCGCCCCAGGCCGCGGCCCAGCCGGCGCCGCCGATCGCCCAGGCGCCGAAGCCGACCCGGGTGATCGCCATGTCGGTGGTGCCGAAGCGCCGTGTCGGCAGATGCGTGTGGCCTTCGCTCATGGTCTTCTCCCGGTCATGTCCGGCCTGGAGAATGACGGCATCGCATTCAGCGTTCCAATTGAATGTTCAGATCGCATTCAGCATGATCGCAGCACAATCGTCAGGATCGGGCAGGACCATGGATCTGAGGCAGCTGGAGCATTTCCTGGCGGTGGCGGAGGAGCAGCATTTCACCCGCGCCGCCCGTCGGGTGAACATCGTCCAGTCCGGCCTGTCGGCCTCGATCCGCGCGCTGGAGGAGGAGCTGGGCGCGCCGCTGTTCATCCGCAGCACGAGGCGCGTCGACCTGACCGCCGCCGGCCGGGTGCTGGCCGAGGAGGCGCGGCGGGTGCTGGCGGCCGCCCAGGGCGCCCGCGACGCCGTGGCCGCGGTGCAGGGGCTGGCGCGCGGCCGGCTGGCGATCGGCACCACCCACAGCCTGGCGCCCTTCGTCGACCTGCCGGCGCTGCTGGCCCGCTTCCACGCCGCCCATCCGGGAGTCGAGATCCGGCTGTGCCAGGGCGGGTCGGACCGGCTGTTCGAGAAGCTGCGCGACAGCCGGGTGGACCTGGCCTTCGTGCCGATGCAGCCGGCGCCGCCGCCGGACGTCCAGGCCACCATGCTGGCCTGCGAGGAGCTGGTGGCCGCCTGCCGCCACGACCATCCGCTGGCGGGCCGCAAGACCGTGCCCCTCAGCCGGCTGGGCCGCGAGACCTTCGTCGATTTCCAGACCGATTGGGGCACCCGGCAGTTGGTCGACCAGGCCTTCGCCCGGGTGCGGGTGGAGCGCCGCACCGGCTTCGAGGTCAACGACCTGCCGACCGCGCTGGACCTCGTCGCCCTCGGCCTCGGCATCGCCCTGGTGCCCGAGGCGCTGATCGCCGCGCATCCGGCCGACCCGCACCGCCCGCCGCTGGCGGTGGCGACGCTGGCCCCGCCCGAGATCTGCTGGGAGCTGGGCGTCGCCCATGCCGAGCGGGGCGCCGGGGATGGCCCGGTCAACCCCGCGGCACGGGCCTTCCTGGCGCTGATGGAGTCGGACCGGGTCGCCGCCGCGGCGGCGTGAGCGGCCTCAGGCCACCTGCACCAGCGGGCCGGTCCATTCGGTGACGACGTCGGACAACGCCGGGCGCGGCCGGTCCTCCATCGGCTCGGTCGGGGTGCCGAGATAGATGAAGCCGATGATCTTGTCGGTCGCCGGGTCGTGGCCCAGCAGCTCGATGATCTGCGGGTGGAAGGCCGCCCAGCCGGTAATCCAGCTGCCGCAGAAGCCCTGGGCGTGCGCCGCCACCAGGATGTTCTGGCACAGCGCACCGCCGGAGAGGATCTGCTCCAGCTCCGGGATCTTGCCGGGCTGCGGCTTGTGGGTGACGACCAGCAGCAGCGGCGCCAAAGCCGGCTTCTGCCGCGTCGCCTCGACCAGCGCCTCGGTGGCGTCGGGGGTCTCGCGGGCGAAGATCTCGGCCATCGCCTCGCCCAGCCGGCGCTGCCCGTCCTTGCGCAGCAGCTGGATGCGCCAGGGCGCCAGCTTGCCGTGGTCCGGCACCCGCGTGCCGGCCCGCAGGATCCGCTCCAGCGCCGCCGCATCCGGCCCGGGCTCGACCATGTTGCGGGCGGGCACCGAGCGGCGCTTCAGCAGAAGATCCAACGCATCCATGCTTCGTCTCCGATGAATCCGCCGCCGGGACGGCGCTATCTAAGAATCACTCTCAACACCACAGATAGGACGGACCGGGTCAGAAATCCAGGTCGCGATAATGCGCCGGCGCCGGAATGCCGGGGACATGGTCCTCCAGCAGCGGCCGGAAGCTGGGCCGGGACTTTATGCGCGAATACCATTGCCGTGCCTCGGAATGGCTGTCCCAGGGCACGTCGCCGAAATAGTCGACCACCGAGAGATGGGCGGCGGCGGCGATGTCGGCCAGGCTGAATTCGTCGCCCGCCAGCCAGCGCCGGGTCTCGGCGAGGTAGGAGATATAGTCGAGGTGGTAGTGCACGTTCTGCCGGCCGGCGCGGATCGCGTCGGAGCTGGGCTGGCCGCTGCGCATCACCCGCTTCATGAACTTCTCGCCGACCAGGTTCTCGGTGACCTCGCGGCCGAACTTCTGGTCGAACCAGACCAGCAGGCGCCGGGTCTCGGCCCGCGCCAGCGGGGTGTCGCCGAGCAGCGGCACCTCGGGATGCATCTCCTCCATGTATTCGACGATGACCCAGACATCGGTCAGCGTCGTGCCGTCCGGCTCGATCAGCAGCGGCACCTCGCCGGTCGGGTTGAGGGCGAGGAACTCGTCGCGCCGCTCCCAGACCCGCTCGACCTTCATGTCGCAATGCAGGTCCTTCTCGGCCAGCAGCAGCCGGACGATGCGGGATTGGGCTGAAAGCCAGATGTGATAGAGGGTTCGCATGGCGCGCGAACTCTAACCGATGCCGCCATGCTTCGGTAAGGGCCACGTTGCGCTGCAGCGTCACATGCCACCCCCGCGCCGCGGCCGGGAACCAACTGTCGGGCCCGCGCCTTTGGTCTGGCTGCGACCGCGAGTCACGCCGCGACCGGCATGCGAAAGGCGGCGGCGAGGCCGCGCAGGGCGCCGGCGAGCCGGGAATCGGACAGGCGCGAATGCAGCATCACCTCGATCGGGGCCAGGGCCGGCAGGCCGAGCCGCGGCCCGACATCGACGGTGCCCGGCGGCGCCGTCCGGCGGGCCAGGGGGGACACGCCGAGTCCCGCCATGGTCGCCGCCGCCACGGCGGAGCTGCCGCCGCCGGCGAAGACCTCGGCCCAGGCGACGTCGGCGGCATCGAGCGCGCGCAGCGCCACCGTCCGCACGCCGCAGCGCGCCGACCGGGTGACCAAGGGGAGCGGTTCGCCGGGACGGTGGTGCCAGCCGGTGGCGGCGAACCAGCCGAACTCGTCGCGGAACAGCGCCTCGCCGTCGCGCCGGCCGGCGTCGCGGCGGACGATCACGGCGTCGAGGAGTCCGGCGTCGTACTCGGTGAGCAGGTCCTGCGACAGGTCGAGCCGGACCTCCAGCGCCAAGCCGGGCCCCTGCCCCGCCACCCGGGCCAGCAGCCCCGGCAACTCCGGCCCCGCGACATGGTCGCTGATGCCCAGCACCAGCCGCTGCGGTCGGGCCGCAACCGCGGCGACAGCCTCGTCCTGCGCCTCCAGCAGCCGGCGCGCCCGCGGCAGGAAGGCCTCGCCCTGCGGCGTCAGCCGCACCAGCCGCGGCGTGCGCTCGAACAATCGGGTTCCGAGCCGGTCCTCCAGCCGCTTCAGCCGCAGGCTGACGCCGGACTGGGTGGCGCCGGTCGCGTCGGCGGCCCGGGTGAAGCTGCCGTAGTCTGCGACCAGGACAAAGGCCTGGACGGCGTCGAGGTCGAGGGAGCGCATCAGGTCATCATTTCAAGTCATCATCATTGATAGTCATATCGAGTTCATTCCGAAATGATCAAGCGGGAAGTACGTAGAGGGCATTGCGGCACCCGCCGCCCGACATCGGAGACATCCCATGCCCCTCGTCCGGATCTCGCTGCGCAAGGGCAAATCGGCCGATTACATCCAGGCCATCCGCGACGCCGTCTACCTGTCGCTGGTCGAGACCTTCAACGTGCCCGAGAACGACCGTTTCCTGCTGGTGCACGAGCATGACGGCACCGGCTTCGACTACGACCCCACCTATCCCGGCATCGCCCGCACCGACGACGTGGTGTTCATCCAAGCGACGGTCAGCAACACCCGGACGGTCGAGCAGAAGGAGGCTCTGTACCGCCGCCTCGCCGATCGGCTGGCCGAGAGCCCCGGCCTGCGCCGCGAGGACGTGTTCATCAACCTGATCGAGGTGGCGAAGGAGAACTGGTCCTTCGGCAACGGCATCGCGCAATACGTCTGAGTCACGCCATAATCCCACGCCCGTCCCGGCAATGCTATGATCGACGGGGACGATGCGGGGGGAAGCATGGCCAGGAGGGGATCGACGCGCCGGCGCGTGCTGGCGACGGGTGCCGTAGCGCTGGGCGCGGCAGCGCTAGGCGGCATCGGCGGGGCCTGGCTGCAGCGCCTGTCCGACGCGGCCAGGCTGCCGCCCCCTGCCCCGCCACGGACCCTGCTGGACGATGCCAGCGGCCTGAACCCGACGCCGGTGCGCGGCATCGCCTTCGCCGAGGCGGAGCCGGATGCTGCGGCCAGGCAGCTGGCGCCGCTGCTGCAGCGGATCGTCGCCGGGCAGGAGCCGGGCCTGGCGGTGTCGGGCGCGCGCCACTCGATGGGCGGGCAGAGCCTGCTGCGCGACGGCTGGGTGCTGGACACGCTGCCGCAGAACGGGCTGGCGATCGACGCCGAGGCCCGGGTGATGCGGGTCAGCGGCGGAGCGCTGTGGCGCGACGTCGTGCCGGCACTGAACGCCGCCGGCTTCTCCCCCGCCGTGATGCAGTCGAACAACGACTTCAGCATCGGCGGCACGCTGAGCGTCAATGCCCATGGCTGGCACGCCAACAGCCCGCCGGTCGCGAGCACGGTGCGGCGGCTGCGGTTGCTGACCGCCGACGGCACGGTGGTGGAGTGCGGCCCGGACGACGAGCTGTTCGGCTTGGCGCTGGGCGGCTACGGGCTGTTCGGAGTGATCCTGGAGGCCGAGATCGCGGTGCTGCCCAACGCGCTCTACGTGCCGGACTTCGCCACCATGCCCACCCGGGACTACGCGGCGGCCTTCGCCGAGCGGGTGGTTGCGCCGGTGGAGATGGCCTATGGCCGGCTGTCGGTCGATCCGGGCAGCCTGTTCGAGGAGGCGGTGCTGGGCTGGTATGTGCCGGTGCCGGAGACCCGCGGCGCGGTGCTGCCCCTGCCCGCCTTGGACCATGGCGGGATGCAGCGGCTGGTGTTCCGCAACGCCGCCGGCAGCGACACCGGCAAGGCGGTGCGCTGGTGGCTGGAGCGCGAGGCGGGGCCGTGGCTGGCGGAGCGGACCAGCCGCAACAGCCTGCTGAACGAGCCGGCCGCCGTGTTCGCCAACCGCGAGGCCGGGTCGACCGACATCCTGCACGAGTACTTCGTGCCGCGGGCCCGGCTGTGGGACTTCGCCCAGGCGGCCCGCACGGTGATCCGGCGCGACGAGGGCAACCTGCTGAACGTCACGGTGCGCGACGTCCGCCGCGACGGCCGCAGCGCCCTGGCCTATGCCCGCGAGGACGTGTTCGGCCTGGTCATGCTGTTCGTCCAGGAGCGCTCGGCCGCTGGGGAGGAGCGGATGCAGCGCATGACCCGCGGCCTGATCGACGCGGCGATCGATGTGGGCGGCACCTACTACCTGCCCTACCGGCTGCACGCGACCCCGGATCAGCTGCGCCGCGCCCACCCCGCCTGGGACGAGGTGATCGCGGCACAGCGCCGGCACGACCCGAAGGGCGTGTTCCGCAACGGGTTGTACCAGCGCTACGCCACGGCCTGACCGGTCACTCCGCCGGGATCCGCAGCGCCTCGTCCTCGCCGTGGATCGGGTGCTGCAGCCGCGACACCATCTCCTTCGGCACCACCTGCCAGAACTTCGACCGCTCGATCGGCCAGTCGTGCAGGATCGAGGCGGCCCAGGCGCTCTGGGTCTCGCGCACATGCTCGGCGATCAGGGCGCGCAGCTGGTCGTCATAGTGCCGGGTCTCGACCCGCTGCCACAGCACGCTCTCCGGGTTGACCCGGCGGGCGAAGCTGCCCTCGGCGTCGTAGACGAAGGCCATGCCCCCGGTCATGCCGGCGCCGAAATTGTCACCGACCGGGCCCAGGATCACGGCGGTGCCGCCGGTCATGTATTCGCAGCCGTTCGAGCCGCAGCCCTCGACCACCACCGTGGCGCCGGAGTTGCGCACCGCGAAGCGCTCGCCCGCCTGGCCGGCGGCGAACAGCTTGCCCGAGGTGGCGCCGTACAGCACCGTGTTGCCGATGATGGTGTTCTCGTTGGTCTTCAAGGTCGACGCCGCGAAGGGCCGGACCACGATGGTGCCGCCGGACAGGCCCTTGCCGACATAGTCGTTGGCGTCGCCGAACACCTCCAGCTTCAGCCCCTGCACCGCCCAGGCGCCGAGCGACTGGCCGGCATTGCCGCGCAGCCGCACCGTGACATGGCCCGGCTGCAGCGCGGTCATGCCGAACTTGCGGGTGATCATCGCCGACATCCGGGTGCCCACGGCGCGGTGGGTGTTGCGGATCGAGTAGGTCAGCTGGGTCTTCTCGCCGAGCTCGAACAGCGGCCGGGCGTCGGCGATCATCTGCGCGTCGAGCGTGTCCGGCACCGGGTTGCGGCCCTCGAGCGTGCAGTACATCGCATGCTCGCCCGGATCGGCCTTGGCCAGGAGCGGGTTGAGGTCGAGGTCGTCGAGATGGGCGGCGCCGCGGCTGACCTCGCGCAGCAGCTCGGTGCGGCCGACGATCTCGTTGATCGAGCGGTAGCCGAGCTGGGCCAGGATCTCGCGCACCTCCTCGGCGATGAAGCTGAACAGGTTCACCACCTTCTCGGGCGTGCCGCTGAACTTCGCCCGCAGCTCCGGATCCTGGGTGCAGACGCCGACCGGGCAGGTGTTGGAATGGCACTGCCGGACCATGATGCAGCCCATGGCGATCAGGCTGGCGGTGCCGATCCCGTATTCCTCGGCGCCGAGGATCGCGGCGATCACCACGTCGCGCCCGGTCTTGATGCCGCCGTCGGTGCGCAGCCGGATGCGGTGGCGCAGCCGGTTCAGGGTCAGCACCTGGTGCACCTCGGACAGCCCCATCTCCCAAGGCACGCCGGCGAATTTCAGCGAGGTCTGGGGCGAGGCGCCGGTGCCACCGACATGGCCCGAGATCAGGATGATGTCGGCATTGGCCTTGGCGACGCCGGCGGCGATGGTGCCAATGCCGGTGCGACTGACCAGCTTGACCGTGACCTTGGCGTCCGGGTTGATCTGCTTCAGGTCGTAGATGAGCTGGGCCAGGTCCTCGATCGAGTAGATGTCGTGGTGCGGCGGCGGGCTGATCAGCATCACGCCCGGGGTGGCGTGGCGCAGCTTGGCGATCTCGACTGTCACCTTGAAGCCGGGCAGCTGGCCGCCCTCGCCGGGCTTGGCGCCCTGGGCGACCTTGATCTCCAGCTCGCGCGCCTGGTTCAGGTATTCCGCCGTGACGCCGAAGCGGCCCGACGCGACCTGCTTGATCGCCGAGTTCCAGTTGTCGCCGTTCTTGTCCGGGCGGAACCGGGCCGGGTCCTCGCCGCCCTCGCCCGAATCCGACTTGGCGCCGATCCGGTTCATGGCGACGTTCAGCGTGCCATGCGCCTCCGGCCCCAGCGCGCCGAGCGACATGCCGGGGGTGACGAAGCGCTTGCGGATCTCGGTGATGCTCTCGACCTCGTCGATCGACACCGACTCGCGCACCGGCACGAAGTCCAGGAGGTCGCGCAGCGCCACCGGCGACTGGCGCCGGATCAGGTCCGAGTATTTGCGGTACAGGGAATAGCTGTCGGTCGCCACCGCCTGCTGCAGCATGTGGATCATCTGGCCTTCCCAGGCGTGCCGCTCCTGCCCCTGGCGGTAGCGGTAGAAGCCGCCGATCGGCAGGGTGACCACGCTGCGGTTCCACGCCGCCTCATGCATCTCGATCGACTTCATCTGCAGCCCGGCCATGCCGATGCCGGAGATGCGGCTGGGCATGCCGGGGAAGTATTCGGCGACCAGCGAGCGCGACAGGCCGACCGCCTCGAAGTTGCAGCCGCCGCGGTAGGACGAGATCACCGAGATGCCCATCTTGGACATGATCTTCAGCAGCCCGTCGTCGACCGCCTGGCGGTAGCGCTTCATGCAGGCGTCGAGCGACAGGTCGCCGAACAGGCCGCGGCGCTGCCGGTCGGCGATCGCCTCCTGCGCCAGATAGGCGTTCACCGTGGTGGCGCCGACGCCGATCAGCACCGCGAAATGGTGCACGTCGACGCATTCCATCGACCGCACGTTCAGCGAGGTGAAGGTGCGCAGCGACTGGCGGATCAGGTGGGTGTGCACGGCGCCGGTGGCCAGGATCATCTGGATCGCCACCCGGTCCTGGCCGACATGCTGGTCGTTCAGGACGATGTGGGTGGCGCCGCCGCGCACCGCGTCCTCGGCCTCGCGGCAGATCCGGCGCAGCGCGTCGCGCAGCGCGTGCTCGCCCCCACCTTCACCCGAGGGCCGCGGATCGAAGGTGCAGTCGATCTCCGCCGCCGTCGCGCCCATATAGGCGCGCATCGCCTCGTATTCGGCGTTGGTCAGCACCGGGCTGTCGAGCTGCAGCAGGTCGCACTGGCTGGCATCCTCGTCGAGGATGTTGCCGAGATTGCCCAGCCGGGTGCGCAGGCTCATCACCCGCCGCTCGCGCAGGCTGTCGATCGGCGGGTTGGTGACCTGGCTGAAATTCTGCCGGAAGAAATGGTGCAGCGGCCGGTTCAGGTCGGACAGGATGGCGATCGGCGCGTCGTCGCCCATCGACCCCACCGCCTCCTTCGCGTCCTCCACCATCGGGTGCAGGATCAGCTCCAGGTCTTCCATGGTGATGTTCATGGCGACCTGGCGCCGGCGCAGCTCCTCGCGGCTCATCGCCGCCTCGGTGCCCTCGCCGCCGGCGCGGATCAGCCCGTCGATCACCTTGATCCGCTTGGTCCAGTCCTGGAAGGGCTGTCGCGCCGCCAGCACGTCCTTGATCTCGCGGTCGTGGTAGAGGCGCCCTTCGCCCAGGTCGACCGCCAGCATCTGGCCGGGCCCGAGCCGCCCCTTCTCCGCGATCCGGCTCTCGTCGAGCCGGACCATGCCGGCTTCGGACCCGGCGATCAGCAGCCCGTCATGGGTCAGGGTGTAGCGCATCGGCCGCAGGCCGTTGCGGTCCATGCCGCCCATCACCCAGCGGCCGTCATACATCGCCAGCGCGGCCGGCCCGTCCCAGGCCTCCATCACCGCGTTGCAGTAGCTGACGAAGGCGCGGTGCGCGTCCGGGATGTCGGCGTCGGCCGGCGTCGCCTGCGGCACCAGCATGGCCTTGACCAGCGGCGCATTGCGGCCGGCGCGGACCATCACCTCGAACACCGCGTCGAGCGCCGCGGAATCCGAGCTGCCGCCCTGGATCACCGGCTTGATGTCCTGGATCGCGTCGCCGAACACCGGGCTGGCCATGCGCGTCTCATGCGCGCGCATCCAGTTGGTGTTGCCCTTCAGCGTGTTGATCTCGCCGTTATGGGCCAGCATGCGGAAGGGCTGGGCCAGGCGCCAGGTCGGGAAGGTGTTGGTCGAATAGCGCTGGTGGTAGATCGCGAAGTTGGAGACGAAGCGCTCGTCCAGCAGGTCCGGGTAGAAGTCGGTCAGCTGCGCCGCCAGGAACATGCCCTTGTAGATGATCGACCGGCAGGACAGCGAGCACAGGTAGAAATCGGCGATGCCGGCGGCCTGCGCCGCCTTCTCGATCCGCCGCCGGATGACGTAGAGGTCGCGCTCGAACTGCTCCTCCGGCACCCCCTTGGGGTTGCCGATCATGATCTGCTCGATCTCCGGCCGGGCGGCGTTCGCCTTGTCGCCGATGATCGCCACGTTGATCGGCACCTGGCGCCAGCCATAGATGTAGTAGCCGAAATTGAGGATCTCGCCCTCGACCAGGCAGCGGCACTTCTCCTGCGCCTCCAGGTCGGTGCGCGGCAGGAAGGCCTGGCCGACCGCGATCAGCCCCTGCATCGGGCGATGGCCGACGCGCTCGACATGCTCGTGGAAGAATTGCTGCGGGATCTGCACATGGATGCCGGCGCCGTCGCCGGTCTTGCCGTCGGCATCGACCGCACCGCGGTGCCACACCGCCTTCAGCGCGTCGATGCCGGCCTGCACCACCTCGCGCCGCGGCTTGCCGTCGAGGGTGGCGACGAAGCCGACGCCGCAGGCGTCATGCTCCTCCGCCGGGTCATAGGCATGGGCCGCGGTCAGCCGGGCGACATTGGCCTGGTAGTCCTCGACGAAGCGCTGGCCGGGGGTCTTCTCAAACTGGCTCATGAGCTGGCTCCTTCCGGCTGGCGTCATTCCGCCGCGACCGCCGGGACGGCGGCCTTGGCGAGGTGGCTATGGATCGCGGCGGCGGCGTCGCGGCCGTCGCGGATGGCCCAGACGACGAGGCTGGCGCCGCGGACGATGTCGCCGGCGGCGAAGATGCCGTCGACCGCGGTCATCATCGTCTTGTGGTCGACCCGGACCGTGCCCCATTTCGTCACCGGCAGGCCCGGCGCGTCGAACAGGGTCGGCAGGTCCTCGGGGTCGAAGCCCAGCGCCTTGACCACCAGGTCGGCCTCGATGGTGTGGGCCGAGCCCTCGATCACCACCGGGCTCTGCCGGCCGGTGGCGTCGGCGACGCCGAGATGGATCGAATGGGCGCGAACGCCGGTGACAGTGGCATCGCCCAGGAAGGCCTCGGGCGCCGCCTGCCAGACGAACTCGACGCCTTCCTCCTCAGCGTTCTGCACCTCGCGCTGGCTGCCCGGCATGTTGGCGCGGTTGCGGCGATACAGGCACTTCACTGAGACGGCGCCCTGGCGCACCGCGGTGCGGACGCAATCCATCGCCGTGTCGCCGCCGCCGATCACCACCACCCGCTTGCCGGCGGCGTTCAGCGTGCCGTCGGCGAAGCCCGGCACGTCGTCACCGAGGCCGGTGCGGTTCGAGGCGGTGAGGTAGTCGAGCGCGGCGACGATGCCCTTGAGGCCGGATCCCGGGGCCTGGAAGTCGCGCGCCTTGTAGACGCCGGTGGCGATCAGCACCGCGTCGTGGCGCGACCGCAGCTCCTGCAGCGTGGCGTCGCGGCCGATCTCGAAGTTGAGGTGCAGGGTGATGCCGGCATCGGCCAGCCACTGCGCCCGCCGGGCGACGATCTCCTTCTCCAGCTTGAAGCTGGGGATGCCGTAGATCAGCAGCCCGCCGACCCGGTCGTAGCGGTCGTAGAGATGGACCTGGTAGCCGAGGCGACGCAGCTGCTCGGCCGCGGCGATGCCGGCCGGGCCGGCGCCGATGATGCCGACCGACTGGCCGCGTTCGCGCAGCGGCACCGGCGGCTTGACCCAGCCCTCGGCCCAGGCGGTGTCGGTGATGTACTTCTCGATCGAGCCGATGGTGACGGCGCCGTGGCCCGACTGCTCGATCACGCAGTTGCCCTCGCACAGCCGGTCCTGCGGGCAGATGCGGCCGCAGATCTCGGGCATGGAGTTGGTGGCCGAGGAGATCTCATAGGCCTCCTCCAGCCGACCCTCGGCGGTCAGCTTCAGCCAGTCCGGGATGTTGTTCTGCAGCGGGCAATGCACCTGGCAGAACGGCACGCCGCATTGCGAGCAGCGCGACGACTGCTCCTCGGCCTTCTGCCGGACATAGGGGCCGTAGACCTCGAGCCAGTCCTGCCGGCGGATCTCGGCAGTCCGTTTCGACGGCATCTCGCCGGCGGTCTTCACGAACTGCAGCATCTTCGTCGCCATGGGCGGCTCCCTGGTCACGCGGAGTCGGACAGCTCCCGCATCGGCGGGGCCACGCGACATTTACGGATTTCGACGAGGCATGGCGAGCAGTTTTTCGCGATTAGGTCATATTTGTTGACTAATTTCGCGTTGTTAAGAGCCATTCGCAGATGGAGCGGCGTTTCGGCACGATTATTTCAAGAAAATTGGGGCCGATCCGGAATTATCGGAGAATCATGTCGCTTAACCGCCGTCTCAAGTGTCACTTGTTCCGAGGCAATGGAAGAAGAGGTGCTATCTCTGTGTTGCCTCTCCCACGGGTCCCCGGATCAAGCCCGGGGAGGAGAGGTCGGGCTCGTGCAGCGAGACCGGGTGAGGGTTGGTCCCGGCCTCACCCCCTCACCCGGAGGCGCAAGCGCCTCCGACCCCTCCCGCAACGGGAGAGGCAAAACCATCGAAGCTGACTGCCAGAGAGCGCTCGACGACGGGCGACGCTCAGCTGCTGTCCGATTTCGGCGGCTTGGGGAGGGGCCGGCCAGCGGCAGACTCGTCCGGCGCCTGCGACCAATCCTGTGCGGGTTCTCCATCGGCGAGGGCGTCATCGGTTCTGGTCTCAGCGCCATCGCTCCGGCCTTGCGGCGGACGGTCCGAAGGCGGCATGCGGCCGATCTTGCGGCAGACCTCGCGCAGGAACTCCTCGGGCGACATCGTGTCGAACTGCGCGTCCAGGATCTCGTCCTCGACCAGCGTCTCCCGCACCATCGACCGCACGCGTTCGACGTCCCCGGCCTCGTCCGGCTGGCCCACCGCCTCGGCGACGGACTCGGCGGCCTGCTCCCGCCGCTGCCGGCGGCGCTCCTGCTCGCCCGATTCCTTCCGTTTGTCCTTGCGCATCAGGTAGTCGGCGCGGATCCGCTCGGTCATCGCGATCGACAGCCGCACCGACCGCGACAGCCGCGACTGCATCAGCGCGTAGTCCGGCATCTCCGACCCCCGCAGGATCTGCGACTGCTCCCGCGCGATCGCCCGCTTGGTGCTGATGTCGAGGTCGACGAGCTCGCGCAGCTTGTCCAGCGCCCACCCCGTCCACTTCATGTCGGGGTCGGTCGGCTTGGTCTCGTCGGAGTCGGATTGCGCCATGTCCATAGAACGTATCATGAACGAACGCAGCCGATAATACCACTGCAATTGCATTTCCGGCCTTGACCTCAAGCCGGCTTGAACCTTTAGCAGGGTGGCTCCTTCATGCGGAGCCGACCATGACCAAGCCCTATGTCTCGATCAGCGTGATCACGCCGAAGTCCGGCCGGTTCGAGGAGTTCATGGAGCTGCAGCTGGCCCAGCATCACCGGGTGCGCGGCGAGGTCCAGGGGCTGCGCGGCGGGAGGCTGTTCCGGTCTCTCGACGGCCGCAGCGTGGTGCTGGTGACCGCCTTCGAGACGATCGAGGACGCCCAGCGCTTCCGCCAGGACCCGCGCTTCACCGAGCACGTCGCACGGATCCAGCCGCTGCTCGAAAGCGCCGTTCCGGGCGGCTATGAGACGGCCTATGAGGTCGGTACCGTGTGAACCGGCCGGCCGCCCCCTTCCGTCGTGGCGAGGAGCGCAGCGACGTGGCCATCCGAGCGGCACCGCCCCCTGGGTGGCCACGCCCCTTCGGGGCTCGCCATGACGACTATGGGAAGCCGATCATTTCTGCATCCGGCCTGAGACGGCCGGCGGCATACGAAGAGGTAATTGGACGCCGGCTCCGGCCGGGCCTAACGGCTCGGGCCGGTTCCATTGCCCGCCCGCCCCTCATGTCGATCGCGATCAGTGCCCCGCTTCGCCGCTCCGACGGCGACACCCGCGACCTCCTGCTGCTGCTGGCCGCGCATGTCCTCCTGTGGACCGCGTTCTGCCTCCTGTACCTGGCACCGTCGGACCTGCAGAACGACATGGCGGAGGCCTTCTCCTGGGCGCAGGAGATGCCGCTCGGCACCTACAAGCACCCGCCCTTCTACGCCTGGGTGGTGCATGGCTGGTTCAGCCTGTTCCCGACCGCCGACTGGGCCTTCTACCTGCTGTGCGCGGTCAATGCCGCGATCGGCCTCGCCGCGGTCTGGGCCATCGCCGGCCGGTACCTGTCCGGCCCAGCGCGGCTGGCGGCGGTGCTGCTGCTGGAGGCCCTGCCCTTCGCCACGGTGCAGTCGCTGAACTTCAACGCCAATTCGGTGCTGCTGTCGCTGTGGCCGCTGGTGATGCTGCTGTTCCTGCGCAGCTTCGACCGGCGCGACCTGGCGAGCGCGGCGGCGCTGGGGCTGGCGGCGGCCGCGGCGATGCTGTCGAAATACTACAGCGGCATCATCCTGGCCTGCTGCCTGGCCGCGGCGCTGGCCCATCCCGACCGCCGGCGATACTTCGCCGGCCTTGCCCCCTATGCCGCGCTTGCCGTGTTCGCCGCGGCGATGATGCCGCATGTGCTGTGGCATCTCCATGCCGCCATCGGCCCGCTGCAATACATGGCCAGCAAGGGCAGCTCCAGGCCGCTGGAGATCCTGGGCAAGGCCGCGGTGTTCGTCGCCGGCTGTGCCGCCCTGCACGCGCTGCTGGGCCTGACGCTGGCCTGGCTGTGGCGACGGGGACGAACAGCGCCGCCCGAGGACCGGCCTGCGGTGCCCTCCGTGGGCGATCGCCGGGCTCTGGCGATCTTCGCCCTCGGCCCATTCCTGCTGACGGTGCTGATCGCGCTGGTCTTCTCGGTGCGGATCAACACCCATTTCGCCATCCCGATCTTCAGCCTGTCGCCGCTGGCCGCGATCGTATGGCTGCGCCTGACGGTCGACCGGGCGGCACTGCGCCGGCTGGCGCTGCTGGCCGGCGGCGCAGGCCTGCTGCTGCTCGCGGCGGCGCCGCTGGCCGGAGCCTGGACCCTGCGGCACGACATCGAGCACGCGGCCGAGCCGCGCCGCCTGGTGGCCGAGCGGGTGACGGCGCTGTGGCGCGAGCGGATCGGCACCCCGCTGGCCATCGTCGCCGGCAGCGAGAGCTATGCCCTGGGCGCCACCTTCTACAGCCCGGACCATCCGACCGACTTCACCGCCTTTGCCCGGGCCTATGCCCCCTGGATCGACGCCGACCGGCTGCGCCGCGGCGGCCTGGCCGTGATCTGCCTGAAGGACGACGACTGGTGCCTGGGCGAGGCGGCAAAATACGACGGGCTCGACACCTGGCGCACCGAATTCAGCGTCGCCAAGCGGCTGCGCGGCGTGACCGGGCAGGCCTTCGACTTCGTCGTCGTCTTCGTCAGGCCGGGACAGAGCCTCCCCACCGAACCGATCCGGTTGCGCCCGTTCTGACCGCCCCCGGGGTGCGTCCCACCGAGACTCGGTCTAGGGTGGGACCAACACCTATGGGAGCGAACGCATGCGCAAGAACCGGACCGCCCCGCGCGGGCAGCTGGAGAGCCTGACCATCGACAGCCGGGTGCTGCGGGACAACCTGCTGGGCGATCCGCATGAGCGGCGGGTCGACCTGTACATCCCGGCCGGGCATGACGGGCGCGGCCTGCCGCTGCTGGTCGACCTAGTCGGCTTCACCGCCGGCGGGCCGGCCCACACCAACTGGAAGAATTTCGGCGAGAACGTGCCGGAGCGGGCCGACCGGCTGATCGCCGAAGGCAAGCTGCCGCCGGTGGTGATCGCCTTCCCCGACTGCTTCACCCGGCTCGGCGGCAACCAGTACATCAACTCCGCCGCCATGGGCCGGTGGGAGGATTTCCTGATCGACGAGATGCTGCCGGCGGTGGAAGGGCGGCTCGGCTGCGGTGGGCCGGGCCGGCGCGGCGTGTTCGGCAAGAGCTCGGGCGGCTACGGCTCGATCATCCACGCCATGCGCCGCGCCGACACCTGGAGCGCGGCCGCGTGCCATTCCGGCGACATGGCGTTCGAGCTGGCCTATCTGCTGGAGATGCCGAACGTGCTGCGGACGCTGGCCAAGCACGAAGGCTCGATCGAGCGCTTCATCACCTCGCTGGAGTCGGCGAACAAGATCCAGGATGCCGACCTGCACGTCCTGATGTGGCTGGCGATGGCCGCGACCTACGACCCGGACCCGTCGCAGTTCCTCGGCATCCGGCTGCCGGTCAACCCCGACACCTGCGAGCTGATCGAGGAGCGCTGGGCCAACTGGCTGGAATGGGACCCGGCGCTGCTCGCCGACCGGCACGCCGATGCGCTGAAATCGCTGAAGGCGCTGTACATCGATTGCGGCGACATCGACCAGTTCAACCTGGTCTATGGCGCCCGGCGGCTGCACCGGTCGCTGGAGCGGCTGGGCGTGAAGCACCGCTACGAGGAGTTCCCGGACAACCACTCCTCGGTCGACTACCGCATGGATGAGAGCCTGCCCTTCCTGGCCCGGGCGCTGACCGCCTGAGGGCGGCGTCGCCCCCTCACCCTCCCGGCCCAAGCGGGCCGGGCCCCTCCCTCTCCCCGACTAGAGCATCTACACATCGGTGGGCGGGATCGCACTGCGGGCATCATCCGAACAGATTGCCTCTCCCGCTTGCGGGAGAGGTCGGAACCGCGCTAGCGGTTCCGGGTGAGGGCCTCTTCGATCCGCAAGAGCACACCTTCGAGACTTTGCAGGACATCGTTGTTCCAGAAGCGGAGGACCATGAAGCCTTCGGCCTCCAGTATGGCAGTTCGTTGCGCATCGCGAGCCGGCCCGTGCTGGCTCCCGTCGACCTCGACGATCAGCATCGCCTCAAGGCAGCACAGATCGGTAACATACGGGCCCACCGGGTGCTGACGTCGGAATTTGGCTCCAGCCAGTCCGCGGTCGCGCAGATGGCGCCACAGCCCCCCCTCCGCCAGGGTGCTATCCCGGCGAAGCCTGCGCGCCTGCTTGGTCCGAGCCCCCTCCCTCACCCGGACATCCTGCGGATGTCCGGCCTCTCCCGCAAGCGGGAGAGGCCAAGGAAACTTCGACTCGAAGATCTGTAGATGCCCTAGCTCTCCCCGAGGGGAATGTCACCTCTCCCCCGGGGAGAGGTCGGAACCGCGTCTGCGGTCCCGGGTGAGGGGGTGGCTCCGCCCTCACCCGTTTCAGAACCGGTGATCCCTCAGGCGACCATGCGGTTGCCGAAGCGGCCGCCGGGGCGGTAGCGGTCGAGATAGCTCGGCAGGATCAGCTCGGCCGGGGTCGCTTGGATGCCGAGATCGGCCAGCGACTTGCTGCCCGGGCTGACCACGTTGTCGATCTTCAGCTGCACCACCTGGTCCGGGGTCAGCAGCGGCTTCGGCAGCAGGCCGAGCAGCTTCGCCTCGAACGCCGCCATGCCCCAGGACAGCGAGACCAGGCGCTTCTTCCGGCCGGTCTGCTGCAGGGTCAGCTCCATCAGCTCGCGGAAGCTGTAGACCCGCGGGCCGCCGAGCTCATAGGTCTGGCCGGCGGTGCCGTCCTGCTCCAGGCACGCGACCACCGCGGCGGCGACGTCACGGACATAGACCGGCTGGAAGCGGGTGGTGCCGCCGCCGAACAGCGGCAGGAACGGCGCCGTGCGGGCCAGGCCGGCGAACAGGTTGAAGAAGCCGTCCTCCGGCCCGAAGACCACGCTCGGCCGCAGGATCGCGGCGCCCGGGAAGGCCGCGCGCACCGCCGCCTCCCCCGCCGCCTTGGTGCGGGCATAGGCGGACGGGCTGTTGGCCGAGGCGCCGATCGCCGAGATCTGCACGAACCGGCTGGCGCCGGCGGCCGCCGCGGCGCGGGCGACGCGGCCGGCCGCCTCGCCATGGATGGAGTCGAAGCGCTGCTTGCCGCGCTCGAACAGGATGCCGACCAGGTTGACCACGGCATCGGCCCCGGCCACCGCAGCCGCCACCGAGCCGTCGTCGCGGATGTCGGCGAACACCGGCACGACCTGGCCGACCGCGCCCGCCGTCTTCAGCGGCAGGGCCCGGTCGGGATGGCGCGAGGCGACGATGATGCGCCAGCCGCGCTGGGCCAGCATCTGCGCCACGTAGCGGCCGACGAATCCGGTGCCGCCGAAAAGGGTGACCGTCTTTTGGCCGATGAAGTCCGTCATGATACCGCCTGCGAGCCGATCAGGCCGCCCTGGCTGCGGCCCGGCCCCCTTATATCCGAGCCGCCGGAGGTTTCAAACGACCGGTGCGGAAAAACGCCGGAGGGCCGGATCAGGCGCTTGACAAGCCATCGGCCGGGCACGATATTCCGCGCCGTTCGCCGGGATGCCCAACCGCCCGGATCCGAACTCAGTGGGGCTGTAGCTCAGTTGGGAGAGCGTCTCGTTCGCAATGAGAAGGTCAGCGGTTCGATTCCGCTCAGCTCCACCATCTCTCCCCTGACGACACTCGCTGAAGACAACAACGGCCGAACGCCCGCATAGGCGCCCGGCCGTCGATGCGTTGGGCTGAAGAGCCGCGCTAGCCGCGCCTGAGCAGCCCGGCGACGAGCATGACCACGAAGATCACGATCGCGACCCAGAACAGGAGCTTGGCGCCGGCCATCGCCGTGCCGGCGACGCCGCCGAAGCCCAGCAGGGCCGCGACCAGCGCGACGACCAGGAAGACCACGGCCCAGTGGAGCAGACTGCCGAACATGTCGGGCACCTCGTTCTTGTGAGCCGACCGGCCGGCGGCGCCGGCGCGGACGTTCACATCGAGAACAGGGCTTGCCGCCCGGCAGTTCCCGCTTCGCTGCGCCGACCGCGTCAGCTGGTGGTGATATATTCGCGCAGGCTCTCGGCCTCGCTCTCGATCTCGTCGAGCCGCGCCTTCACCACGTCGCCGATGCTGATCATGCCGCAGATCAGCCCCTGGCCATCCACCACCGGCAGGTGGCGGAAGCGGCGCTGGGTCATCATCCCCATCAGCTCGGCCACCGTGTCGTCGAGGCCACAGGTGATGACGGTGCGCACCATGATGGCCGACACCGGCTCGTCCAGCAGGGCCGGGCCCTTGTCGGCCAGGCGGTGGACGACGTCGCGCTCGGACAGGATGCCGTCGATGTGGCGGCCATCGCCGCTGACCAGGACGGCGCCGATGCGCTTGTCGCGCAGCAGCGTCACCACCTCGGCCAGCCGGAGATCCGGCGCGACATGGATGACGGTGTTCCCCTTCACATTCAGAATACGGGCAACGTTCATGGCGATTCCCCGATTTGTTCTGACTTCGGCCGGTTCTTGATTTTCGGGAATCATAACACGGCTGCGCCGGACCGCGACTCGGCAGTTTCCCGATGGTCTCGTCCGATGGTCCGAGATCCTTCAGCCGATCCGCATCGACAGCTCCACATCCTCGCCGAACGGCGTCGACAGGTAGCCGCCGCCGGGCGAGCGCACCCGCGCCAGGTAGTCGGGGCTGTAATCGGCATTGTCGGCCACGATGAAGGCGCCCGGCCGCAGCCGGCTCTCCACCAGGTCCAGGATCTCGGGGTACAGCGCCTTGGCGCCGTCGAGCAGCAGCAGATCGACCGTCTCCGGAAGATCGGTGCTCAGGGTCCGCAGCGCATCCCCTTCCCGGATCTCCACCAGGTCGATGACGCCGCCGGCCGTCAGGTTCTCCCGCGCCCGCGCCACCTTGGACGGCTCGAACTCGCTGGTGATCAGGCGGCCGCCGCCATTGTCGCGCAGGGCCGCGGCGAGGTGCAGGGTCGAGATGCCGAAGGATGTGCCGAACTCGACGATTATCCGGGCGCGGCAGCCCCGCGCCAGCATGTACAGCAGCGCGCCGGCCTCGCGCGACACGGCAAGGGGGAAATCCTTCAGCCGGCCGTAGAAGCCGAGATACTCGGTCTTGCTGCGCATCAGCCGCTCATGGTCGCCGGCGAGGTCGGCCAGGTCGGGGCTCGCCATCGGAGAGGCTTCGTCGGCCGCTGCGAACAGCCGGGCCAGCAGGGGCGCGATCGGGGCGGTGGTCAGGGTGGTCATGTCGGTCTCCGGTCGAAACGGGGCGCGTCCTTGCGCCGGGCCGAGAATACGACTAGTTCGTCAGGTTCCTCAGTCGCGTTGCCGAGGCCGGCCGTGCCCGATCGCCGAAGACCGCAGATTTCCTCGCGAAAGCAGCCGCAGCAGGCACGCTCGACAGACCTCGTCGGCGCGATCCTGGAGGCCGCTGTTCAGGTTTTGGCAAAGGAGGGCGTGCAGCGCTTCACCACGGCGCGGGTGGCCGAGAAGGCCGGGGTCAGCGTCGGGTCGATCTACCAGTATTTCCCGAACAAGGCGGCGATCCTGTTCCGGCTGCAGAGCGACGAGTGGCGGCAGACCAGCGACCTGCTGCGCCGCACGCTGGAGGATGCCGGCCGGCCACCGCTGGAGCGGCTGCGCCTGCTGGTCCACGCCTTCCTGCGCTCGGAATGCGAGGAGGCCGCGATCCGGGGCGCGCTGAATGACGCCGCCCCGCTGTACCGCGACGCGCCCGAGGCGACGGAGGTGCGCGCGGCCGGGCGCCGTGCCGGCGAGGCTTTCATGCGCGAGGCGCTGCCCGGGGTCCCTGACGCGGTCCGCAGCCTGGCCGGCACCCTGGTCATGACGACGCTGAGCGAGGTCGGGAAGAGCTTCTCGGAACGCCCCCGCGCCGCGGCGGAGATCGAGACCTATGCCGAGGCTCTGGCCGACATGCTCTGCGCCTATCTCGCGGGGCTGCGGGCCGCGCCGGACCGGAGCTAGGCGCCCGGCCGGTCCTTCGCCATCGCCAGAAGCGGGCCGCCGTCATCGCCCAGCGGATGGAACCCCGCCCCCTCCAGGCAGCGGACGGCGCGGTGATTGGTGCGGGCCGGTCGGGCCAGGATGCGCAAGGCACGCCCGCCCTTCAGCAGCCGGTCGGTGTAGGCGCCGAGGAAGGCGGTGCCGAGGCCCTTGCCGACATAGCTCGGCTCGCCGATGAACAGGTCGATGCCGAAGCTGCCGGGCTCGGCATCGCCGCCGGGCGCCGCCGCGGCCGCGTCATAGGCCTGGAGATAGCCGATCTGCCGGCCCTGCCAGGCCACCAGCATCGGCTCGGCCCAGTCCGACGCCATCAGCCGGCGGATCTCGCGGATCCCGGTGTCCGGATCGCCCCACCAGGCGCGGACATGCGGCATGGCGAGCCACAGGCGCAGGCGCGGCAGATCGGCGGGGCGGAGCGGCGTGAAGGTGAACATCGGCGGGAGCTTAGCAGAGCCGAAGCCCATCTTTAGCTGTCATCCTCGGGCTTGACCCGAGGATCCAGAGGCTTTCAAGGCAGTTTTCCACGGCCCCTGGATTGCCGGGTTGATCCTCGGATCAAGCCCGAGGACGGCAATGACAGACGGGAATGGCGCTCCACGCCCAAGGACCACGCACTCAGTGCTTTCGCCGGCGCAGATGCGGGGTGATCTTCCACTCCACCGCCCGCACGCCCTGCGCCACCACGAAGTTCATGGCGAGGTAGAGGATGCCGGCGGCGGTGAACACCTCGAAGGGTGCGAAGGTGCGGGAGTTGATCTGCTTGGCGATGCCGGTGATCTCCATGATGGTGATGATCGAGGCCAGCGAGCTGGCCTTCACCATCAGGATGATCTCGTTGCCATAGGCCGGGAGCGCCTGGCGGATGGCGATCGGCACGGTGATCCGCCGGAACACCAGCGACCGCGACATGCCGCAGGCGCGCGCCGCCTCGATCTGGCCGAAGGGCACGGCCTGCAGCCCGCCGCGGATGATCTCGCTGGTATAGGCGGCGGTGTTCATGGCGAAGGCGATCACGGCGCAGGGGAAGGCCTCGCGCAGCGGCCAGTTCCAGACGCCCAGCGCCTCCCATAGCGGGCGGAACTGGCCGAGGCCGAAATAGATCAGGAAGATCTGCACCAGGAGCGGCGTGCCGCGGAACACGAAGACATAGGCGCGGGAGATGCGCGACAGGATGCCGTCGCCGGACATCCGCATCACGGCCAGCACCATGGCCATGACGACGCCGAGGGCGAGCGCCGGCACGATCAGCTCGATGGTCACCAGGGCGCCGCCGAGCAGCTTGCCGAAGGTGTCGAGGATCAGGTCGAGATCCATGGTCAGCCCGCCCGCCGCACGCCGCGGTCGTAATGCGCCTCGGCCTTGCGGAACATCTTGGTCGAGAAGGTGGTGATGACCAGGAACAGCACCGCCGCGGTGATGAAGAACGGGAACGGCTCGCGCGTCGACCGCGCCGCCACCTGGCTGATCCGCATCAGCTCGGTCACCCCGACGACGGAGACCAGCGCAGTGTCCTTCAGGATCAGCTGCCAGATGTTGCCGAGGCCGGGCAGCGCCAGGCGGATGGTCTGCGGCAGGATGATGCGGCGGAACACCATGAAGCCGTGCATGCCGAAGGCCCGCCCGGCCTCGATCTGGCCGTGCGGGATGACCTGGATGGCGCCGCGCAGCACCTCGGTCGCATAGGCGCCGGAGATCAGCCCGACGGCCAGGACGCCGATCGCGAATTCGTTCAGCTGGAACGGCTGGGTGATGCCGAACGCGCCGAGGATGGCGTTGATCGCCCGCTCATTGCCGAAGAACAGGAGATAGATGATCAGCAGTTCCGGCACGCCGCGGATGACGGTGGTGTAGATCTCCATCAGCCCGCGCAGCACGAAGCCGCCCCAGACCTTGAGGCAGGCGGCGATCAGCCCGACCACGACGCCGAAGATGTAGCTGGCGGTGGACAGCAGCACGGTCATACCCGCCGCCCGGACGAACTCGTCGCCCCAGCCCTGGTCGCCCCAGGAGAACAGCTGCGCCCAGTGGGACAGCGAATCGATCAGTCCTTGCATGCCTTGCGCGCTGCCTCGAACGGAGCGGGCGGCCGGTCAGGCCGCCCGCCTCCTTCCTAGTTGCTGGGAGCCAGCGGGTCGTAGCCGAACCACTGCATCGCCAGCTTCGTCAGCGAGCCGTCGGCCTTCATCGAGTCGATCGCCTTGTCGAGCTTGGCCTTGAGCTCCTTGTCCTCCTGGCGCAGGCCGATGCCGATGCCCTGGCCGAACAGCGGGTTGTCCTTGCCGGTCAGGGTCGGGCCGTAATGGCTGAAGCCCTTGCCGGCGTCGCTCTTCAGGAACGAATCCCAGGACGTGCTGTCGCCCAGCCCGGCGTCGATGCGGCCGTTGACCAGGTCGAAATTGAGCTCGTCGACCGTGTCGTAGAGCTTGACGGACGCGTCCTTGAACTCGGCTTCCAGGAAGTTCTGGTGGGTGGTCGAGCGCTGCACGCCGATGGTCTTGCCGTTCAGCGCGGCATGGACGTCGGCGAGGGTCTTGGCGTCCTTCAGGAGCCCGTCCTTGGCGCCGACGAACCAGGCCGGCGTGTCGGTGTAGGGCACCGAGAAGGCGATCTGCTTCAGCCGCTCCTCGGTGATCGACATGCCGTCCATGAGGGCGCCGCAGCGCTTGTTCAGCAGCGCCGGAATGAAGCCGTCCCAATCCTGCTGCACGACCTCGCAGGTCAGGCCGGCCTGCTTGCACAGGCTGTCGGCGACGTCGACCTCGAAGCCGACGATCTTGCCGGTGGAATCGGTGTTGTTGAAGGGCGGGTAGGCGCCTTCCATGCAGATGCGCACGGTGTCGGCCGCTGCCGTCCCGGCGGCCAGCGACAGCGCCGCCGCCCCGACCAGGGACACCCAGAACTTGGTCATGAACCTCTCCCGTTGGAACCTGCGGTCCCGGTTGGGGGCGGGCGCCGGCACCGCATCCGCCGGCGCCCGTTCTCCGCTTGCTTGACCCGGTTACTTGACCGACGTGTCGAAGCCGAACCACTGCATCGACAGCTTGGTCATCGTGCCGTCGGCGTTCATCGCATCGATGGCCTTGTCCAGCTTCTCCTTCAGCGCCGAATCCTCTTTCCGCAGGCCGATTCCGACGCCCTCGCCGAACAGCGGATCATCCTTGCCGGTCAAGCCCGGGCCGAAATGGTCGAATTTCTGTCCCTCCGGGCTCTTCAGGAACGGATCCCAACCCAGGCTGTCCCCGAGCGCGGCGTCGATGCGCCCGTTGACCAGATCCAGATTCGTGTCGTCGACCGTGTCGTACAGCCGCACCTCGATGCCAGGCACCTTCTGCTCAAGGAAATTCTGATGGATGGTCGAGCGCTGCACACCGACCGTCTTGCCCTTGAGCGCGGCCTTGATGTCATCGAGCGTCTTGGCGTCCTTCAGGATGCCGTCCTTGGCTCCGACGAACCAAGCCGGCGTGGTGCTATACGGCTTGGAGAACGCAATCTGCTTCTGGCGTTCAGGCGTGATGGACATGCCGGCCATGATCGCGTCGAAGCGCTTGTTCAATAGCGCCGGGATCATGCCGTCCCAATCCTGCTGGATGATCTCGCAGGTCATCTCGGTGCGCTTGCACAGCTCGTTGGCGAGGTCGACCTCGAAGCCGACCAGCTTGCCCGAGGCGTCGGTGGCGTTGTACGGCGGATAGGCGCCTTCGGTGCCGACGCGCAGCGTCTCCGCCGACGCGGTGCCGGCGGCCAGCGCGAGGGCCGCGGCGGCGGCCAGCGACAACCAGCTTTTCATCATGAAGTCTCCCGTTCAAATCTGGGACCCTGCGGTCCCGGGTTGGATGGGCCGATTTCCGCGAAATTGCCACGTGCGGTCAAGCATCGCAGCGAAGCGGCGCCCATCAATGCTGTGCCTTGAGAAATTGCCGGATCCGCTCCGAGCGCGGATTGTCGAACACCTCGGCCGGCGTCCCCTCCTCCTCCGTCCGCCCCTGGTGCAGGAAGATCACCCGGCTCGACACCTCGCGGGCGAAGCGCATCTCATGGGTGACGAGGAGCATGGTGTTGCCCTCCTCCGCCAGCTGGCGGATCACCCGCAGCACCTCGCCGACCAGCTCGGGGTCGAGGGCGGAGGTCGGCTCGTCGAACAGCATCACCTTGGGCTGCATCGCCAGCGCCCGCGCGATCGCGGCGCGCTGCTGCTGGCCTCCGGACAGGTGGCTCGGGTAATGGTCGCGCTTGTCGGCGATGCCGACCTTGGCCAGCAGCGCCTCGGCGCGCTCGACCGCCTGCCTGCGCGGCACCTTCAGCACATGCACCGGCGCCTCGATCACGTTCTCGAGCACGGTCATATGCGACCACAGGTTGAAGCTCTGGAACACCATGCCGAGCGAGGACCGGATCCGGTCGACCTGCTTGCTGTCCTCGGGCTCGGCCTCGCCGGAGCGCAGCTTCCGCATCCGGATCAGCTCGCCATTGACCCAGACGCGGCCGTCATTGGGCATTTCGAGCAGGTTGATGCAGCGAAGCAGCGTGCTCTTGCCCGAGCCGGAGGAGCCGATGATCGAGATGACGTCGCCCTGCCGGGCCTGCAGCGACACGCCCTTCAGCACTTCGAGCTTGCCGAACCGCTTGTGCATGTCCTCGACGACGATCGCCCCGTCCGAGGGCGCCGCGGCGGCAGCAACAGAGACCACGATAAAAGAGCCTCACCCGAGTTCTTGTTGCAGTCGAAACAACCATTGTTTCGCGGTGCCGGTCAACCGCGGCCCGATGCCACGACGCCGCAACCGCGATGGCGAAAGTCCGGCGCCGGTTTTCATCTGCATAGTTGCGGAGATCCAGGTGGATCCGGTCATCCCGCGCCGGGGGCCGGCAGCTGGGACATGCGGCCCTCAATCGCCCGGCGCTCCTGGCTGCCCTCCTGGAACTGGTCGCGCATCCGGCCCCAGAGCCGCCGCGCCTCCTCCGGCTGGCCCGACTTCTGGGCGGCGACGCCGAGGAACCACAGGGCGATGGCGTCGTTCGGGTCCGATGCCAGGATGCGGCGCAGCCCGGTCTCCAGCAGCGGCGGCACCTCCTCGCCCCGGCCGGCGGCCAGCAGGGCGTCGGCATAGGCGCGCAGCAGATCGTTGTTGTCCGGCGCCAGCGCCGCGGCCCTCGCATAGGCGTCGGCAGCAGCACCGGCATCGCCCAGCACGCCGCGGGCGCGGGCCAGGCGCACCCAGCCTTCGAGATCGTCGGGCGACTGCTCCAGCCGCGCCGCCAGGCCGTCGACCATGCCGCGGATCGCCTTGGCCTGCTCGTCCGGCGGCAGCGAGGCGATGGCGCCGGCCGCTCCGCCCGCGGGCGGGGCAGCCCGTGCGACCGGCGGCTGCGGCTCCGGTGTCGCGGTCTTCGGATCGAGGCCGAGCCGCTGCGCCGCCTCGCCCAGGTGCTGGCGCACCGAGGGCAGCCAGGGCGCGTCGGCCGGGGACTCCCGCGCCAGCGCCTGCCACAGATCCAGCGCGGCCTGGTCGTCGCCGGCCTGGGCGTTGCCGAGCGCCAGGAAGTAGCGGGCGCGGATGTCGCCGGGCTTGAGCTTCAGCGCCTGCTCGAAGGCGGCACGCGCGGTCTCGGTGACGGTGCCGCCATTGGCGCCGACCAGGGCCTCGCCGTAGCGGCCGGTCAGCTCGGCATCGGCATTGCCCAACCCGATGGCGCGGCCATAGGCGTCGGCGGCCTTGGCACTGTCGCCCAGCTGGCTCCAGCGCTGGCCGAGCTCGATCCAGCCGGCGCGGTCCTGGGGGCTGGCGGCCAGGCGCTGTTCCAGGGCCCGCGCCTCCGCCACCGCGGACTGGGCCGCCATGCGCTCGCCCGGGTCGCGGCTGGCGAAGGGCTGCGAGGGCAGGCCAGGCGTGCCCTCGACCATGTAGATCGCCAGCGCGGCCACCGGCAGCAGCACGGCGAGGCCCAACGCCACGCGGCGCGGGGGGAGCGCGGGTGCGGCGGCTGCCGGCGTCGCCTCACCGGCGGCAGCCAGAAGGCGGCGGCCGATCTCGGCCTTCGCCGCCTCGGCCTCGGCGGCGCCGATCTCGCCGGCGGCGCGCTCCCGCTCAAGCTCCTTCAGCTGGTCTCGGTAGATCGCGGCGTCGGCACCGGAGGGGAGCGAGGCGTCGGCGGCGAACAGGCGGCGCAGCAGCAGGGCGACGGCGCCGCCGGTCATCAGCGCCGCGACGATCCAGAACAGCCAGCCGGTCACGGCGCCTGCTCCTCGTCCATCAGCCGGGCCAGGCGACGGCTTTCCTCCGCCGACAGCGGCGCCGCCTCGGCCGGGCGCCGGCGGCGGCGCAGGATCAGGAGGGCGATGGCGGCGAACAGCAGCACCACCGGGCCGAACCACAGCGCCAGCGTGCCGGCGCGCAGCGGCGGCCGCAGCAGCACATAGTCGCCGTAGCGGGCGGTGACGAAGTCCAGCACCTGGGCGTTGCTGTCGCCGGCCTTCAGGCGCTCGCGCACGATGGTCCGCAGGTCGCGGGCCAGGTCGGCGTTGGAATCGTCGATCGACTGGTTCTGGCAGACCAGGCAGCGCAGCTCCTGCCCCAGCTCCCGCGCCCGCGCCTCCAGTGCCGGGTCGGCCAGCTGCTCCTGCGGCTCGACCGCGAAGGCGGGAGCGGCGAGAGTCAGGGCCAGCAGCAGCGCCGCCAGGATAGGCGGCGCCCTCACTTCGCCAGCTCCGTCAGCAGCGGCCGGATCTCGCGGTCGACGATGTCGGGGGTCAGCGGGCCGGGGTGGCGGTAGCGGATGCGACCGGCCTTGTCGATCACGAAGGTCTCGGGCACGCCGTAGACGCCGAGATCGATCGCGGTGCGGCCTTCGACGTCGGCCCCGATCCGGAGGTACGGATCGCCGTTGCGCTTCAGCCAGGCCAGCGCGTCCTCCGGCTTGTCCTTGTAGTTGATGGCCAGGACCGGGATGCCGTCCTCGCGGCCGAGCTTGGTGATCACCGGATGCTCGGCCAGGCACGGCACGCACCAGCTGGCGAAGACGTTCAGCAGCATCGGTGCGCCGCCGAAATTGCCGGTCGAGAGCCCGTCGGACCGGCCCGGCAGCGCCGCCAGGTCGAAGGCCGGCAGCGGCTTGTCGATCAGGGCCGAGGGCAGCGATTGCGGATCGCTGCCGGACAGGAGCTTGGTGCCGACCCCGACGGCCAGGGCGGCGAGCAGCAGCAGCGGCAGGAGGAACAGCAGTCGGCGCATCTTTCGCAGTCCTCAGGCCGGCGACCCGACGGCCGGCGCCGCCGCCCGCCGTGGCGCGCCGACGCGCAGCCGGCGGTCGCTGAGCGACAGGGCACCGCCGAACGCCATGACCAGGGCGCCGCCCCAGATCCACGGCACCAGCGGATGGTGGTACAGCCGCAGGCTCCAGCGGCCGTCCGCCTGCTCCTCGCCCAGGGCGACATAGACGTCGCCGGTCAGGGTGGTATGGATCGCCACCTCGCTGGTCGGCATCTGGGCCACCGGGTAGAAGCGCTTCTCGGGGGCGAGATCGGTGACCAGGGCACCGTCGTGCAGCAGTTGGAGGTCGCCCAGGCGGGTCTCGTAGTTCGGGCCCTGGCGCGCCTGCACGCCGTCGAACACGACCTGATAGCCGGCGGCGAGATCGATGCGGTCGCCGGGCTTGGCCAGCACCAACCGCTCGGTCGACCAGTAGCTGGTGGCGATCATGCCGAGCAGCGCGATGCCGAGCCCGGCATGGGCGAAGGCGGTGCCCCAGGCGCTGCGCGGCAGGCCGGTGGCGCGGGACAGGCTGTCGCGCAGCGGGATCCGGAACAGCCGCACCCGCTCGGCGATCTCGGTGGCGGCGCCGAGCACGACCCAGGCGCCGAAGGCGATGCCGAGCAGCGCCAGCACCGGGCCGCCGCCCTGCAGCCACAGCGCAGCGAGGACCACGACCACAGTGCCGGCGGCCGCGAATTTCAGCCGGCCGAGCACGCCCGGCAGGTCGCCGCGCTTCCAGGCCATCAGCGGCGCGATCACCATCACCACCACCACGGGAGTCATCAGCGGCACGAAGGTCAGCTGGTAATAGGGCTTGCCGACCGAGACCGCCTTGTCGAGCAGCGGATAGAGCGTGCCGACGAACACCGTCACCGTGGCGGTGCAGATCAAGAGGTTGTTCAGCACCAGCGCCCCTTCCCGGCTGATCGGGGCGAAGACGCCGCCCAGCTTCAGCCGCGGCGCGCGGATGGCGTAGAGGGTAAAGGCGCCGCCGACGGTGATCGCCAGCAGCAGCAGGATGAAGACCCCGCGCTCCGGGTCGACCGCGAAGGCGTGCACCGAGGTGATGATGCCGGAGCGCACCAGGAAGGTGCCGACCAGGCTGAGGCCGAAGGCGAGGATGGCGAGCAGGATGGTCCAGCTTTTCAGCGCGTCGCGCTTCTCCACCACCACGGAGGAGTGCAGGAGCGCGGTGCCCGCCATCCAGGGCATCAGCGAGGCGTTCTCGACCGGGTCCCAGAACCACCAGCCGCCCCAGCCGAGCTCATAATAGGCCCAGTAGGAGCCGAGCGCGATGCCGATGGTCAGGAATGACCAGGCGGCCAGGGTCCAGGGCCGCACCCACCGCGCCCAGGCCGGGTCGACCCGGCCCTCGAGCAGCGCCGCGACGGCGAAGGAGAAGGCCATCGAGAAGCCGACATAGCCGAGATAGAGGAAGGGCGGGTGGAAGGCCAGGCCGGGGTCCTGCAGCAGCGGGTTCATGTCCCGGCCGTCAAGCGGCGCCGGGTCGAGCCGCAGGAAGGGGTTCGAGGTCAGGATGATGAAGGCCAGGAAACCGACCCCGATCATACCCTGCACCGCCAGCACCCGGGCCTTCAGCGTCGGCGGCAGGTTGCTGCCGAACAGCGCCACCGCAGCCCCGAACAGGGCCAGGATGAGGACCCAGAGCAGCATCGAGCCCTCATGGTTCCCCCAGACGCCGGTGACCTTGTAGAGCATCGGCTTGGTGGAAAGGCTGTTGTTCGCGACCAGCGCCACCGAGAAGTCGGAGACGACATAGGCCCAGGTCAGGGCCGCGAAGGCGATGCCGATGGCGGCCAGCTGCAAAGTCGCCGCCGGCTCGGCGATCGCCATCAGCCCGGGGTGGCGCCGGGCGGCGCCCCACAGCGGCAGGGTCGACTGCACCAAAGCGAGGATCAGCGCCAGGACCAGCGCGTAGTGGCCGAGCTCGGGGATCATTGCGCGGCCACCGTGCCGGGGGAGAGGGCGGGCTTGCCGGAGCCGCCGGGCGCGCCCGGATGGCCGGCGTCCCGCAGCGCCTTGGCGACTTCGGGCGGCATGTATTTCTCGTCGTGCTTGGCCAGGAGCTCGTCGGCGACGAAGGTGCCGTCGGCCCCGACCCGGCCGTGCGCCACCACGCCCTGGCCCTCGCGGAACAGGTCGGGGACGATGCCGGCATAACGCACCGGCACGTCGAAGGCGGTGTCGGTCACGGTGAAGGTGATGGTCTGCCCGTCGGGCAGGCGCTGCAGCGAGCCGTCGACCACCAGGCCGCCGAGGCGGAAGCGCTGCCCCTCCGCCACCTTGCCGTCATGCAGCTCGGTCGGGCTGTAGAAGAACAGCAGATTGTCCTGGAAGGCGGTCAGGGCCAGGGCGGAGGCGGTGCCGAGGCCCAGGGCGGCGAGGCCCAGCAGCATCAGGCGGCGGCGCTTGCGGGTCATGCGCGTCTCCCGCGGCCGCGCAGCTGCTCCAGCGCCTCGAGGCTGCGCCGGCTGCCGCGCCGTCGCACCAGGGTGGCGACGGTGAGCCCGACCAGCACCACCACGGCCGCGCCATAGGCGGTCCAGACATAGGCGGCGTATCCGCCCATCGCGAAGAACTCGGTCATCCGATCGGCTGCTCCAGCCCGGGGGCCTCGCCGCGCCGTGAGGCCGTGGCGGCGGCCAGGCGCAGGGCGCGAATCCGGCGTTCGGCGATCTCGGTCTCGGTGCGCAGCAGCACCAGCCAGGCGAACAGGGCGGTGAAGGCGACGGCCATCAGCAGCAGCGGGTAGAGCATCGAGGAATCGAGGGTCGAGCCGCCCAGCTTCATCACCGAGGCCGGCTGGTGCAGCGTGTTCCACCAGTCGACGGAGAACTTGATGATCGGCAGGTTGACGGCGCCGACCAGGGTCAGGACCGCGCCGGCCTTGAGGCCACGCTGCGGGTCGTCGAAGGCCGAGACCAGCACGATGTAGCCGAGATAGATGAAGAACAGGATCAGCACGCTGGTCAGCCGCGCATCCCACACCCACCAGGTGCCCCACATCGGCTGGCCCCACAGCGAGCCGGTGAGCAGGCACAGCGCGGTGAAGCCGGCGCCGAGCGGCGCCGCGGCCTTGGTGTAGAGCTCGGCCACCGGATGCTTCCACACCAGGCCGACCGCCGAGGCCACCGCCATGGTGGTGTAGACCATCATCGCCATCCAGGCCGAGGGCACATGGATGTACATGATCCGTACCGTCTCGCCCTGCTGGTAGTCCGGCGGCGAATCGAACAAAGCGAGCCACAGCCCCGCGACCAGCGTCAGCAGGGCGACACCGAGGGCCCATGGCCGCAGGGCGGCGCTCAGGCGCAGGAAGCGGGCCGGGTTGGCGAAGCGGTGCATGGCGTGGCGTGGCGGTCGTTGGGTCCCAGGATAGACAAAGCTACGTCGCGTGTCGGCGGTTCAATTGCCGCGCCCCGCGGGCCCGCCGGCCGCCCCGCCCGACGCGTGGATGGCGTCGCGCAGCTCCGGATGGAAGGCGCCGTAGTCGCAGGTCAGTTCCTCCCCCGCGGCGATGTCGCGCCGGGCGACGCAGACCTCGCCCACCGTCTCCAGCGTCGGGTCGTCGCTGTGGTTCATGAAGCGGGCGTCGTCGAGGTTGAGCGACAGCCCGCCCGGCAGCTCCGGCGCCGGATAGGCGTAGCGCTCGAGGAAGTCGCGCCCGGTCTCGGGTAGGGCGGCGACCTGGGCGTCGGGCACGAAGACGTCGAACACCGGGTGCCAGCGCCAGACCTCGGTGCCGGCGGCGATCGGTTCGGCGGCGAGCAGGCCCAGCCCTTGGATCCGGCTGGGACCGACGGTGGTGGGGACGAGAAGCATCGGCCGGGTTCCTTTTCCCACAGCATTACGCGACGCCGAGGCCCGCGTCACCCCGGACGAAGGATCGACGGCGATATGACGTCATGTGGCGAACCACTATCCTGTCATTGCCGGGCCCGACCCGGCAATCCAGGGGCCACCGGGAACCGCTCTGGCCGCCCCTGGATCCTCGGGTCAAGCCCGAGGATGACAGTAAGAAAGACAGCCCTAAGACTGCGCCTGGCGCAGCGCCGCCGCCGCCGCGATCGGGGCTAGGGGCAGGGCGGCGGCGAGGCAGCCGCCGAGCAGCAGCAGGTGCGGGCGGGCGGTCAGGCCGGTCGCCACCGCCTCCACCGCCGCGGCACCGAAGATCAGGACCGGGACGAAGAGCGGCAGGATCAGCAGCGCCAGCAGGGCCCCGCCGCGGCGGGCGCCGAGGGTCAGGGCGGAGCCGACCGCGCCGATCAGGCTGAGGCAGGGCGTGCCGAGCAGCAGCGATAGCGCCAGCACCGGCCAGGCCGCCGCCTGCAGCCCCAACATCGCCGCCATCAGCGGCGACAGCAGGATCAGCGGCAGGCCGGTCAGCAGCCAATGGGCCAGCGCCTTGGCCAGCACCGCGGCCTCCAGCGGCAGCGGCGACAGCATCAGCAGGTCGAGCGACCCGTCCTCGTAGTCCTGGGCGAACAGGCGGTCGAGCGCCAGCAGCGTCGCCAGCAGCGCCGCGACCCAGACCACGCCGGCGGCGATCCGGCCGAGCAGCGCCAGCTCCGGCCCCACCCCCAGCGGGAACAGCACCACGGTGATGACGAAGAAGGCCAGCACGGCGGCGACGTCGCCGCCGGAGCGCAGAGCCAGGCGCAGGTCGCGCGACAGCAAGGCGAGGAAGGCGCTCACAGCGGCAGGTCCTCCGCCGCGTAATCCTGCAGCGCCAGGCCACGGGCATCGCCGAGCGCCAGCGGCACATGCGTCGCCAGCATCACCAGGCCGCCGCCGGCGCGGTGCCGGGCGATGCGCCCCTCCAGCCGCACCACCGAGGCGGTGTCGAGGCCGAGGGTCGGCTCATCCAGCAGCCACAGGGCGGCGCGGCCGAGCTCGAGCCGCGCCAGGGCCAGGCGGCGGCGCTGGCCGGCGGAGAGGTAGCGGCAGGGCAGGTCGTCCAGCCCTTCGAGCCCGACCGCGGCGATGGCGGCATCGACCGCCCCCTCCCCCGCCGCGGTTCCGGCCACGGCGGCCCAGATGCGCAGCGCCTCGCGCACGGTCAGCGCCGGCTTCACCGCATCCTGGTGGCCGAGATAGGCGATCGAGCCGGGGGCGCCGGTCCAGGCCAGGGCCCCAGCGAAGGCCGGCACCAGTCCGGCCACCAGCCGCAGCAGGCTGGACTTGCCGCTGCCGTTCGGGCCGGTCAGCACCAGCGCCTCGCCGGCATCGAGCCGGAAGGACAGCCCGGCGAAGACCAGCCGGCCGCCGCGCAGGCAGGCCAGGCCGTCGGCAGTCAGACTCGGCTCGGGCTGGGTCGCAGCGGTCATCCTCCGCCAATAGCAGCCGGACGGCCCCAAACGGAAGGGGCAGGACCGCGGACGGACCTGCCCCCTCGTGCCGCGCCGCCCCCCGGCGGCACGGCCTCCCCCCCGCAACCGGTCAATAATGCGGGTTGTTGGCGTTCGAGTTGCCGATGATGTCGAAGCGCTGGCTGGCCCCGCCGGTGCAGTTGCGGATCTGCAGCCGGGTGCCGACCGTGTTGTCGACCACGTCGGCGCAGCGGCCATTCATGCCGATCAGCCGGCCGTCGGACTGCAGCTGCCACTTCTCGCTGGAGCCGCCGTCGCAGTCCCAGATGTGGAGCTTGTCGCCGTTGTTGCCGTTGCCGCCGTCGATGTCGAAGCAGTATTCGGCGTTGCCGACCGCGCGCAGCTGGGTCTCGTCGCTGTAGATCCATTGCTGCGGCACGCCGCTGGTGCAGGGGCGCTGGTTGAGGTCCGAGCCGTTGGCGTAGAGGCCGCTCTGGATCTCGACGCAATAGCCGCTGGAGGCGCTGCGCAGGTTGAACCCGGTCGGGACCGAGCGGCGGATGCCGTTCAGCGGCAGCTTGCCGGAGAAGGTGTCGAGGCTCTCGCGGCTGATCATCGAGGCGCCCCAGCCCACCGCGAGATACATCTGCTGGAAGGCGTCGAACTGGTTCTCGCTGCTGGACCAGAGGTTGACGATCTGGCCGTTCTGCTGGGCGGTCAGCGTGTCCTTGTACCAGTACTGCACCGCCTCGTGGTTGCCGCAGACCACCCACTTGTTGGTGTTCGCGTCGTCGAAATCGTTGGCGTTGCCGTTCCAATAGAAGTCGTTCGGCTCATGCGCCTCGGGGCAGACGAAGATCTGCGCCGCGCTGCCGAACTGGGTCACGTACTCTTCCTGGGTGTCGTTCTTGTCGCCGATCGGGCCGCCCATCATCAGCACCAGGATCTTGCCGCGCAGCGCATCCACCGCCGGCCAGCCGGCACGGTAGACGCCCTCACGCAGCGAGGCGTAGCCGGTGAAGGCCCGCAGCGTCTCCGGCTTGTAGACCTTGGCCCCGAACTCGTTCGCCACCAGCGTGTTCAGCGCCGACATGTAGCTGGCGTCCCAGCCCCACAGGCCCAGGCTGGGCTTGAGGTCGAACTGCACCGTGATCGGCAGGTGGCCGGGATGGGCGTCGCTCCACGCCTTGATGTCGCGCAGGCAGTCCTGCAGCAGGCCTCCGGCGCCGGCCTTGCAGTTGTTGGCGGTGGCCGCCTCGCCCGGCTCATGCTTCACCGGAAAGCCGCTTCCGTCATAGACGTCGATCTCAACGACCTGGTTGCCGCGGTCCAGCACGTCGGTCAGCCTGGCGAAATGCGCCTTCTCATAGGCGTTGTGCGGCCGCGACCAGTAGGCGGCGTTGTAGGTGGTGGTCCCGGCCAGCGGCTGGCCCGCGGGCACGTCGGCCGAGGCTCCGGCCGAAAGCAGCAGGGCGGCCGCGACGGTCATCCCGGACAGAAGACCTCGTCCCATCGATTCCCCCTTCGTCAGAGGCCCGGTCCCGGGCCGGTATGGCGGCGATGCTAAGCGGCTTCCGAGACGGACGCGTGACGATTTGAACACGTGTTCATGACGATCGCGTAGCGACAGGCGGCGCGAAGAGGGGGCAGGACGAGGACGGCCCTGCCCCTCGCGCTCAGTAATGCGGGTTGTTGGCGTTGACGCTGCTGCGGAGCCGGAAGCGCTGGCTGGCGCCGCCGGTGCAGTTGCGGATCTGCAGCCGCCGGCCGAGGGCGGTGTCGACCACATCGGCGCAGCGCCCATTCATGCCGACCAGCCGGCCGTCGGGCTGCAGCTGCCACTTCTCGCTGGCGCCGCCGTCGCAATCCCAGATGTGCAGCTGGTCGCCGTTGTTGCCGTCGCCGCCCTGGATGTCGAAGCAGTACTTGTCGTTGCCGACGGCCCGCAGCTGGGTCTCGTCGCTGTAGTGCCACTGCTGGCGCACCGCGTCCGTGCAGTTGAACTGGTTGAGATCCGAGCCGTTGCCGTAGGACCCGCCCTGCACCTCGATGCAGTAGCCGGTCAGCTCGCTGCTGAGGACGAAGCCGGTCGGGACCGAGCGGCGGACGCCGTTCAGCGGCAGCTTGCCGCCCCAGCTCTCCAGGCTTTCGCGGCTGATCATCGAGGCGCCCCAGCCGGCCGCCAGATACATCTGGGAGTAGCCGTCGAACTGCGTCGCGTTGCTGGACCACAGGTTGACCAGCTGACCGTTCTGCTGCGCGGTCAGGGTGTTCTTGTACCAGTACTTGTCGTTCTGCTGATTGCCGCACACCACCCATTTGTTGGTGTTCGGGTCGTCGAAATCGTTGGCGTTGCCGTTCCAGTAGTAGTCGTGCGGATCATGCGATTCCGGGCAGACGAAGATGTGCGCGCCGGCGCCGAACTGGTTGACGTATTCTTCCTGGGTGTCATTCTTGTCGCCGAGCGGCCCGCCCATCATCAGCACGATGACGCGGCCGCGCAGGGCATCGATGGTGGGCCAGCCGGCGCGGTACACGCCCTCGCGCAGCGAGGCGTAGCCGGTGAAGGCCCGCAGCGCCTCCGGCTGGTAGACCTTGGCCCCGAGCTGCTGGGCAACCGTGGAGTCGAGCGCGGCCTTGGAGGCCGCATCCCAGCCCCAGAAGCCTAGATCGCCAGGCTTGAGATCGAGCTGGACCGTGATCGGCAGGTGGCCGGGATGCGCGTCGCTCCAGGCTCGGACGTCGCTGAGGCAGTCCCGCAGCCAGCCGCCGGCGCCGCCGCGGCAGTTGTTCTGGCTGATCGAGTCACCGGGGTTGTGCTTCACCGGCAGGCCGGAATCGCCATAGACGTCGAGCTCGACCACTTGGTTGCCGCGATCCAGCGCGTCGGTCAGGCGGGCAAAATGCGTCCGGTCATAGGTGTTGTGCGGTCGCGACCAGTAGGCCGCGTTGTAGCGCGTCGCCCCGGACACCGCCTGGCCGTTCGGCACCGCGGGCGGCGGCGCCGGCGGGGTGATGATCATTCCCGGCGGCCGGGGGTTCAGGATCGGACCGATCGGAATCAACCGCTGGGCCATGGCCGGCGCCATGGCCGACAGCAGCAGGGCGTCGACCGCCGCGAATATCAGACCTCGTCTCATCGGATCCCCCCTCCAGATGCTCGAGCCGGCCGGACCGGCCGGCACTGGAATGCTAGGGGACCTTCGAAGACGGCCGGATGACGGTTTGAACACGTGTTCATGACGATTGAGACACGTGTTCACGGAAGCCGGAAAACCACAACGCGGGAGGGCCGCCGATCGCGGCCCTCCCCTGCCCGTCACGCAGCCGGCGGCTCGTTGCAGGCGGCCTCCGCGGCAGACGGGGTGGCGGCGTACCAGTCGATCCGGCGGGTCACATACATCACCCCGCTGAGCGCCAGGAACAGGCCGATCGAGCCGAGCAGCAGGGCCAGGTCCTCGAGCTGCATCAGCGCGTAGAGGGCGCCGTAGAGGATCGCCAGCAGCGCGCCGAGCACCAGGCTGCGCTTCCAGGTGCCGAGCACCGGCCGGCAATACAGCACGATCTGCGCCACCACCGCGGCCGCGCCTAAGCCATAGGCCGCGGCGAAGCCGATCTGTTCGGCGAAGGACAGCAGCAGCAGGTAGAACAGGCATAGCGACAGCCCGACCAGCCCGTATTGGAAGACGTGGATGCGCAGCCGCGCCACCGCCTCGAACAGGAAGAACAGGGTGAAAGTGAAGACGATGAACAGCATGCCGTATTTCGCCGAGCGCTCGATCTGCTGATAGGCGTTGACCGGCTGGAAGAAGCGCACGCCGAAGGCGGAGCCGGAGACGGCGGAGAGGTAGTCGCCCTCGCCGCCCACCCAGGCCTGGGGATAGCCGCGGCCGAAATAGGACAGCTCCCACTCCGCGGTGAAGCCCTGCGGCCCGATGGTGGAGCGCACTGGCAGGAAGGCGCCGTCGAAGCTGGGATCCGGCCAGTTCGAGCTGGCGATCACCCGGGTGGAGCGGCCGAGCGGCAGGAAGTCGAGACGCTGGCTGCCGTTCAGCCGCAGCGTGGTGGCGAAGGGGATCGCCGCCTGGGCCGACGCCGCCGACAGGTCCGGCAGGGGCAGGGTCATGCCGGCGCCGAAGCGCTGGCCCAGCTCGCCCGGCGCGCCGGGCTGGAACGGCAGGTCGCGGTCGCCCCAGCGCAGCGACGCGCCCTCGCGGATGCTGCGCGGATCGGCCACGCCGACATAGAGATAGGCTGACGCCCAGTCGATCGTCGCCTCCGGCCCCGCCAGGGACGCGGCGTCGCCGATCAGGAACTGGCCGGACAGGGCGAGATCGACGGTGTAGACCACGGCCTCGAACAAACCGCGCCTGCGCGTCTCCGGCGCCGCCTTGGCCTCGACCTCGTAGCGGTCGGGCAGGATGACGAGCTGGCGTTCCAGCGGCGGCAGCGGCGTGCCGTCGGCCCGCGGCTCGGACGGCACCCGGAACGGCACCACCAGGATCGGCCCGATGACGCGCTGCGGCCCGCCCCAGCTGCCGCCGATCTCGGCCACCACCTCGCGGTAGCGGTCCTCGCGCTCGCCGATCACGTCATAGACCAGGAAGACCGGCAGCAGGAAGGCGACGGTCAGGAAGACGATGGCCAGGACCTTCAGCGCCGGCGACCCGCCGCGGAGACGCCGGGCGGGCCAGGCGGCGGCTGGCGGGACGGAGTCGATGCTCATGGCGGGCCTCGCTCATGGATGCGAAGCCCGCAGCGTCCGGGCCGCCGATGGCCGCTTCGTGGCGGCGCCGCGGAAAGCTGGAGGCGCCTGGACCTCAGGCGCCCCCCGAATCTCACCTGGCCTGGACCAGCTTCCAGCCGTTGCCCGACGGATCGCGGAAGCTGGCGTCCACGCCGCCATAGCGCTCCATCGGCTCCTGGGTGAACTCCACGCCGCGGGCGAGCATCCGGTCATGCGCGGCGCGGCAGTCGGCGACGACGAGCACGAGCGGCGGCATGGCACCCTTCGCCACGATCTCGCGCAGGGCCTGGACGGTCGCGGCATCGACCGTCGGCGACTGCGGCGAGAACAGGCCGAGCTGGAAGGAGGGCTGGTCCGGGTGCTGCACCGTCAGCCAGCGATAGTCGCCGTTCTGCGCGTCGGTGTGGACGCGGAATCCGAGCTTCTCGACATAGAATTCAAGGGCCTCGTCCTGATCGCGGACATACAGGCCGACCACCGCGACACCCTGGCTCTGGCTCATGGGACCTCCGTTTGCTGAGACCCGGGCACCCTATCGTCCGCCTCCAGCCGCCGCTTCTCCGAAACTGCGATTGTGAGGTCGGGCCGGTGGGCGGCGCTGAGAAAGCAGCCCGGCACCCGCTCGCGCTGGTGCGGGGCGGCCTTCTCGCGGGCCCGGAGCTGGCCCGGGCTTTCGCCGGTGACGTCGCGGAAGGTGCGCCCGAAGGTGCCCAGGCTGTTCCAGCCGGTCTCGAACGCGATCTCGGTGATGGACAGCTCGGTGTCGCGGAGCAGCGCCGTGGCCCGCTCGATCCGGCGCGTCAGCAGGTAGCGGTGCGGCGGGACGCCGAAGGCATCTTTAAAGGATCGTGCGAAATGAGCCTCGGACACGCCGCTGACCCGCGCCAGCCGCGGGACGGGCCAGTCCTCGTGCGAGGCGGCGTCCATCCGATCCTTCGCGCGCAGCAGCCGGCGCAGCAGCGCCGGGTCCTGGCGCCTGACCGCAGCGGTTTCGGCTGGCGCATCGGACATGGTGTGTTCCTCCCCCGGCGGAAAGGTGCACCATCGGGCGCCGGGAGAGAAACACCATAAGCATCTTGTGAAACAGTTGCGGCCCGACCTATGCCAAGGGCCAGGATTTCTCACCTTTCGATGTGCGGGACCAGCGGTGGGCACAATTGCCCGGGGGCTCCGGGATCCGCAGTCTTCCACCATCATCTCCGGCATGAGCGGCGTCAGGATTTGATGACGCCGGCGCAGGGCCGGGTGCGGCGCGTCCTTCGACATCGAGCCATGACTCTCAAACCCCTGATCGGACTTCTCGGAGTCCTCGTGGCCGCCCTCAATGCCGAGTTCAACGAACTCGTGATGGCGACGGCCCTGCCCGATTTCCGGGGAGCGTTCGGCATCAGCCACGACCCCGGCATCTGGCTCGAGAGCCTCTACGCCTCCGGCGTGGCGGTCGGGATGGCCCTGTCGCCATGGCTCGCGGTCACCTTCACGCTGCGCCGGTTCACCCTGTTCGCCATCGCGCTCACCTGCGGCACGACGCTGCTCATCCCCTTCGCGCCGGATTGGGCGACGATGCTGGGCCTGCGCCTGTTCCAGGGACTCGGTGGCGGCTTCACCATTCCCCTGCTGATGACCACGGCGCTGCGCGTGCTGCCCCCGCCGATCCGTCTCTACGGGCTGGCGGTCTATGCGCTGACCGCCACCTTCTCCCCGGCGATCAGCAGCTCCATCGCGGCGCTCTGGACCGACATCGTCGATTGGCGCTTCGTGTTCTTCGAGGCCCTGCCGCTCGGCGCGATTTCAGCCGTCCTCGTCTGGCACGGGATGTCGCAGGATTCGCCGCATTACGAGCGCCTGCGCCGGTTCGACTGGCGCGGGGGCGTGCTGCTGGCGGTAGGCGCGGGATCCCTGGCCACGCTGATGTACCACGGCAACCACCTGGATTGGTTCAACTCGCGGATGGTCTGCATCCTGGCCGCCCTGTGCCTGGTCGCGTTTCCGCTGCTCGCCCTCAACGAATGGTTCCATCCGCTGCCCCTGCTCAAGCTGCAACTGCTCGGCCGGCGGAACTTCGCCTATGGCGTGGTCGCGTTGTTTCTCTTCGTCGTGCTCAGCCTCTCCTCCTCGGTGGTGCCGCTGACATACCTTGCCGGGATTCAGGGATATCGCGCGCTGCAGGGTCACTGGATCATGCTGCTGATCGCGCTCGGACAATTCCTGATGCTGCCGGCCGTGGCGGTCCTGCTCGACCGCAGATGGGCGGATGCCCGCATCGTGACGCTGTGCGGGCTGGGGTTCGTCGCCTGCGCCTGCCTGGGCGCTGCCGCGATCGACGCGTCCTGGAACCGGGAGCAGTTCTACCTTTGGCAGGCTCTGCAGGCGATCGGGCAGCCGATGGTGGTGGTGCCGTTGCTGATGATGGCCACGAATTCCCTGAAGGGCCCCGAGGAAGGTCCCTTCGCCTCGGGGCTGATCAACACGGCGCGCAGCCTCGCGGTACCGGTCGGCACCGGCATCCTGGAGCTTGTCGAGCGCTGGCGCGGAGCGTTCCATTCCGAACGCCTGGTGAACCAGGCCGGCCTGAACCGCTTTCAGCCGATGTCATCCCCGATGGGGCTGACCACCGCGACCGGCGACCATGGCGAGGCCCTCGCCCATGCCGTCGAGACGCAGGTCAGCGTGCTGACCACCGCCGACACCTTCCTGGTCCTGTTCGCGGTCGGGGCCGTCCTGGCCCTGCTCGTCCTTCTCCTTCCGGTCCGCACCTATCCGCCGCGCATCCTGTTCGCGAAGCATTGAGGCCTCATGGACACCCATGCAAACGAATCGCAGCCGCCGGCCGTGATCGGTCCGGCCGCTCCCTCGTCAAGCGTCGCCCTCGTCCCGAGGAAGGGCAGGTTCGCAGCGTCCTGGCCATGGGCGCTCGCAGGCCTGATCGGCGTCGGGTTCGTCGCCGTGGTGACCTGGCGCATCGTCGCGCCGCAGGCGGACGTTTGGACGGACAACGCCTATGTGCGTGTGCACGCCGCGGTCATCGCGCCACGCATTTCCGGCCAGGTCACGGCGGTCCGCGTCGGCAATGACGACGCCGTCAGAGTCGGGCAGGTGCTGGTCGAGCTCGACGACCTCGATGCCCGCGCGGCCGTCGCGGCGGCCGAAGCGGGCCTGTCCCGTGACCACGCGATGGTCGAGAATGCGGCCGCCTCCATCCTCCGCCAGAAATCGGTCATCGATCAGGCCGGCGCCCAGGTGAGCACCGCGAGCGCTCAGCTGGACTTCGCCAAAGCCGATGCCACCCGCTACGACTACCTGGCGAAGACCGGCTCAGGGGCGGTCAAGACGCAGCAGCAGGCCGACAGCGCCCTGCGCCAGAGCAGGGCGGCCCTCGACGAGGCGAAGGCTGCGCTGGAGGCGGCTCAGGCGCAGATGAGCGTTCTGCAGACCCAGGAGACATCGGCCCGGGCCAGCGTCCGCGCCAGCGAAGCCCAGCTCGATCAGGCACGCCTCAATCTCTCCTACACGAAGGTTCTGGCTCCGGTGGACGGCATGGTCGCGCAGCGCGGCGTGCAGGTGGGCAACTACGTCAATGCGGGCGCCGGCATGATGGCCGTCGTGCCCCTGTCCGAGGTCTATGTCGAGGCGAATTACCGCGAGGTCGAGCTGAGGCACGTCGAGACCGGCCAACGGGCCCGGATCCATGTGGATGCGTACGACATCGACCTGGACGGCACGGTGGTCGGCGTGCCGGCCGCGACCGGAGCGACATTCGCGACGATCCAGCCGGACAACGCCACCGGCAACTTCACCAAGATCGTGCAGCGTCTGCCTGTGCAGATCGTCATCGCGCCGAACCAGCCTCTGGCCCGGCTGCTGCGGGCCGGCCTCTCCGTGCAGGCGACGATCGAGACCCAGCTCGCCGACGTGGTCGGCCGCTACCGCACGGCCGCTCGGCCCGCCGTCGCCAGCCTTCCGATATCCCGCTGAGCCTTCGGCAATGTCCCGGCTAGTAGTTGGCGCGCAGCCCCGGGGTCGCCAGCTCGATGGCATGGCCGTCGGGGTCGCGGAAATACAGGCTGCGGCCGCCGCGCCGCCAATGGGTCTCGCCGGCCAGCGGAACGCCCTCGCGCTCCAGCCTGGCCCGCCATGCCGGCAGGTCCTCCGAGGCGACGGCGAAGGCCATGTGCAGCCGCCCCTGCCCTTCATGGCCCGGGATCGTGCCCTCGTCGTCGACCATGCCGTCCGAGGTCAGGCCGTGGCGGAACAGCAACAGCGCGCCCTGGCGCCCGGCATCCAGCGCCGCCAGCCGCGGCGAGCGGGACAGCAGCTCCAGCCCCAGCACCCGCTGGTAGAACTCAGCCGAGCGGTCGACGTCCTCGACATAGAGGCAGGTCTCGGCCAGCCCGTTGATCCGCGGTGTCGTGTCCATCCCCCGGCTCCTTCGTTTCGGGAGGCCAGGATGAGGCGGCGGACGGCGCCGGTCCACGCATCAGTCCGGCAGCACCTCGAACACCAGGGCCTTGGTCACCTGCACCGGGTTGAAGTTGTCATCGGACATCACGACCAGGCTGCGATGGCCGTCGGCGAGGTCCGGGCCCCAGCCCATCGCCTCGAAATTGTCGAGGGCGACGCCGAGCGTGCCGAAATCCAGCAGCAAGGTCTTCGGCATGGCGAGCCAGCTGCCGTCGAGCAGCGAATCGAGCCCTGAGACGTCCGTGGCCAGGGTGGGATCGGCGCGGTACAGCCGGATCGAGTTGCCGCGGCCCTGGGCATAGGCGCGCTCCAGCACCAGGAAGGTGCCGTCGCCGGCGGGCAGGATCTCCGACACGCCGTTGTCGGCCGAGCCGCCCGGGAGCAGCGGCGCCACCGGGATCGGGTCGGTAATATAGACATGCTCCGGCCCCGGCGCGCCGGTCGCCGTGTCGAAGCTGGCGATCCGCACCGGGCTGCCCCGGGCCAGCGAGGCCGCCGGCCCGTCCTGGACCAGGGCGTTCTCCAGCGATGCGAACAGGGTGCGACCGTCGGGCGAGAGCGCCAGCCCCTCGAACACCAGATTGTCCCGCGGGCCCAGGTTCCTGTCCTCGGAGACGCGGTAGCGCTGCGGCAGGTCGAAGCCGCGCTGCCAGCGCCCGTCCGGCATGGCGACGCTGATCGCCGGGTCGATCCCGGCCTTCACCCCGCCTTCGCTGCTCCAGTACAGGAGGCCGCCGGTGGGATCGCGGCGGATCGCCTCCGGGTCGACGCTCTTCGGCGCGAAGCCGGCGCCGGACGCGTCGCGCAGCGTGGTCACGCCGGTGACGGCGATGCCGCGCACCGCGCCGGCGTCGTAGTCGATCGCGAGGGTGTAGAAGCGGGCCGGCGCCTTCTCCGACCGGTCGTCGCTGAGGGCGATCCATTGCCGGGCCGCCGGGTCCCAGTCCAGCCCCGACAGGCCGCCGACGGTGGTGCCCTGATAGTCCAGGCCCTTCGGCAGCGTCGCCTCGCCGATCAGCCGCAGCGTTCCGATCCCCTCGGCCCCGGCCGACAGCGCGGCACAGGCCAGCAGCCCGCCGAGCACGGCAATCCCGAACCTGCCCATGACGATCTCCCCGATATTCGCGCGCCCCTGTTGACCACGGCGGCGCGACAACGGCATGACGAGCGTGTGTTGCCTTGATGACGGAGCGGCGGATGGATAACCCGGCGGCCACCCCGGCGAACGATTCCGCCCCGCTGCGGCGCAGCGGGGGCTTCGCCCGCATTGACGGGCACTGCCTGTATTGGCAGCGCCTCGATCCGCCCGGCAGCGCCGGGCGCCTCCCCATCCTTCTTTTACACGAAGGGCTGGGCTCCGTCGCGCAATGGACGCGGCGCGGCGTCGATGTCGCCGCGCACCTCGCCATTGCCACCGGCCATCCGGTGCTGGCGCATGACCGGCTGGGCTTCGGCCGGTCCGACCCGCTGCCGGCGCCGCGCGGCGTCGACTATCTCTATGACGAGGGGCGCGAGGCGCTGCCGCGGGTGCTGGATGCGCTTGGGGTCGACCGCGCCGGGCTGGTCGGGCACAGCGACGGCGGCAGCATCGCCCTGATCTTCGCCGCGGCGCATCCCGACCGCACGGCCTGGGCGGTGACCGAGGCGGCGCATGTCATCGTCGAGGAGGAGACGGTGGCCGGCATCGCCGACGTCCATGCCGCCTTCCACGCCCCGGAGTCCAAGCTGCGCGCCGTGCTGGCCCGCTATCACGGTGCCAAGACCGACTTCACCTTCGCCAACTGGGCCGAGCTGTGGCCGACCCCCGGATTCCGCAGCTTCGACATGCGCGTCGCGCTGCGCTCGGTCCGCTGCCCGGTGCTGGCGATCCAGGGCGCGGAGGACGAATACGGCACGCCGGCCCAGCTCGACGCCATAAAGGCCGGGGTTTCCGGCCCTTGCGAGACCTGGCTGGTGCCGGAGTGCAGGCATGCGCCGCATTTCGAGGCCGCCAACCGCGTGCTGCCCCGGATCGCCGATTTCGCAGTTGCGAACGGTTCTTAACCCGTTGCATTTGAACGGCTTGCGCGGACGCGCTACATGAAGGCCGCACACCCATTCGCGACCAGCCTTCGACCGAAGGAGCCCTTCCGTGACCTTCACCGGACATGACACGCTCAAAACCCGCCGTCAGCTGACGGTCGACGGCAAGAGCTATGATTATTTCAGCCTCGAGGCCGCCCAAGCCCAGCTCGGCGACGTCGCCCGCCTGCCCTTCTCGCTGAAGGTGCTGCTGGAGAACCTGCTGCGCTTCGAGGATGACCGATCGGTCACGGTCGATGACGTCAAGGCGATGGCGCAGTGGCTGAAGGACCGCCGGTCCGACCGCGAGATCGCCTACCGCCCGGCCCGCGTGCTGATGCAGGACTTCACCGGCGTGCCGGCGGTGGTCGACCTGGCGGCGATGCGCCAGGCGATGGTCGCGCTGGGCGGCGACCCGCAGCGGATCAACCCGCTCTCGGCGGTCGACCTGGTGATCGACCACTCGGTCATGGTCGACGCCTTCGGCACCCCGAACGCCTTCCAGCAGAATGTCGACCTGGAGTTCGAGCGCAACCACGAGCGCTACGCCTTCCTGCGCTGGGGCCAGACCGCCTTCGACAATTTCCGCGTCGTCCCGCCCGGCACCGGCATCTGCCACCAGGTGAACCTGGAATACCTGGCCCAGACCGTGTGGGTGGAGAAGGACCGCAACACCGGCAACCAGGTCGCCTATCCCGACACGCTGGTCGGCACCGACAGCCACACCACCATGGTCAACGGCCTGGCGGTGCTGGGCTGGGGCGTCGGCGGCATCGAGGCCGAGGCGGCAATGCTGGGCCAGCCGGTGTCGATGCTGATCCCCGAGGTGATCGGCTTCAAGATCACCGGCAAGCTGAAGGAAGGCCGCACCGCCACCGACCTGGTGCTGACGGTCACCCAGATGCTGCGCAAGAAGGGCGTGGTCGGCAAGTTCGTCGAGTTCTACGGCGAGGGCCTGGACCACATGTCGCTGGCCGACCGCGCCACGATCGGCAACATGGCCCCGGAATACGGCGCCACCTGCGGCTTCTTCCCGATCGACGCCGAGACCCTGCGCTACCTGGAGTTCTCCGGCCGCGACCCGCACCGCGTGCGCCTGGTCGAGGCCTATGCCAAGGCCCAGGGCATGTGGCGCGACGCCAATTCGCCGGAGCCGGTCTACACCGACAGCCTGTCGCTGGACCTGGGCGACGTCGAGCCGTCGCTGGCCGGCCCGAAGCGGCCGCAGGACCGGGTCGCCCTGACCCAGGCCGCCACCGCCTTCACCAAGCTGCTGGCCGATGCCGGCACCGCCGCCGCGCCGACCAAGGTCGACGGCATGGACCATGACCTCGACCATGGCGACGTGGTGATCGCGGCGATCACCAGCTGCACCAACACCTCGAACCCGTCGGTGATGGTCGCGGCCGGCCTGGTGGCCCGCAAGGCGCGCGAGCGCGGCCTGACCCGCAAGCCCTGGGTCAAGACCTCGCTGGCCCCGGGCAGCCAGGTGGTCACGGAGTACCTGAACGCCGCCGGCCTCAATGTCGACCTGGACGCGGTCGGCTTCAACACGGTCGGCTATGGCTGCACCACCTGCATCGGCAATTCCGGCCCGCTGCCGGACGAGATCGCCGCGGCGGTCGAGACCGGCAACCTGAATGTCGCGGCGGTGCTGTCCGGCAATCGCAACTTCGAGGGCCGGATCAGCCCGCATGTGCGGTCGAACTACCTGGCCTCGCCGCCGCTGGTGGTCGCCTACGCCCTGCTCGGCAGCATGACCAAGGACATCACCACCGAGCCGCTGGGCACGGGCCACGACGGCCAGCCGGTCTATCTGAAGGATGTCTGGCCGACCGCCCAGGAGATCGCCGAGACGATCGAGCAGTGCCTGACGCCGGAGATGTTCCGCAGCCGCTACGCCAATGTGTTCGAAGGCCCGCAGGAGTGGCGGAGCATCGAGACGGTGGCGAGCGAGACCTACAACTGGAACCCGGGGTCGACCTACGTCCAGTACCCGCCCTTCTTCACCGGCATGCAGAAGGAGCCGGAGCCGCTGACCGACATGCGCGGCGCCCGCCTGCTGGCGGTGCTGGCCGACAGCGTCACCACCGACCACATCTCGCCGGCCGGCTCGATCAAGAAGGACAGCCCGGCGGGCGACTATCTGCTGGAGCACCAGGTCCGGCCGCTGGACTTCAACAGCTACGGCGCCCGCCGCGGCAACCATGAAGTGATGATGCGCGGCACCTTCGCCAACATCCGCATCAGGAACGAGCTGGTGCCGGGCATCGAAGGCGGCTTCACCAAGCACCAGCCCTCGGGCGAGATGCTGCCGATCTACGACGCGTCGATGCGCTACCAGGCCGAGGGCGTGCCGCTGGTGATCATCGCCGGCAAGGAATACGGCACGGGCTCCAGCCGCGACTGGGCGGCCAAGGGCACCCGCCTCCTGGGCGTCAAGGCGGTGGTGGCGGAGAGCTTCGAGCGTATCCACCGGTCGAACCTGGTCGGCATGGGCGTGCTGCCGCTGCAGTTCACCGGCGGCACCACCCGGGCGGACCTGAAGCTCGACGGCACCGAGCAGTTCGACATCCTCGGCATCGCCGAAGGGCTGAAGCCGCGGCAGGAGATGGTGCTGACCGTCACCCGCGCCGACGGCAGCCGCCAGGACGTGACCCTGCTCAGCCGCATCGATACGCTGGACGAGCTGGAGTACTTCAAGAACGGCGGCATCCTGCAGTATGTGCTGCGAAGCATGGTGAAGCAGGCGGCGTAAGCCGTTTTACTGCCTGAGTCTTCGGAAGAGCCCGGCGCGAGCCGGGCTTTTCTGCTTTCTGTGGCCTGCACGACAGCAGCAGCGACGATCCGGCGCACCCTACGCCAAAAGAGGGAACCGATAGGCCCTTCGATCCTTGATGGGCGGTGGCGATGGTGTGGCCGAAATTCGTTTTCGGCGGGAATAGGAATCGCCGCCCGGGCGTCCTTGGAAGGTCACCGGATAGAGCAACAGCAACGAGGGGGCCGGATGCCCATCGATGAGATCGGCGCGGCGGCGCTGTCGACGCCGAACCAGGTTCTCGAAGTCACCGCGGCGATCGTCGCCGCGCATCTGCGCGGGACCACGACCTCGGCCGCGCATGTGCCGGACATCATCCGGCAGGTCTATGACGCCTTGACCGAGCTGGTCGAGGGCTCCGGGGCGGAGGAGGCGCCCCGTACCGTGGTCGATGCGGCCCCGCGCCGCCAGATCGCCGAACCGCCGGCGGAGGCCGCGCTGCCCTGGCGCGAGACGACGGCCCTGCGGGGGATACGCGCCGGCACCCGGATCGGCGAGACCCCGCGCGAGCGCTTCCGCTCACGATATCGCTGACGCGGGGTCGCCGCGGCACGGCACAACAAAAAGGGCGGCATCCGTCTCGGATGCCGCCCTTTTGATTCAGCTTCGATGCGGACCGTCAGGAGACCTGCAGGTTCGCCGCCGACTCCCGGCCGTCACGGCCGCGCGCCAGCTCGAACGTGACCTGCTGACCTTCGTTCAGGGACCGCAGCCCGGCCGCTTCCACAGCCGAGATGTGGACGAACACGTCCTTGCCGCCGTTGTCCGGCTGAATAAACCCGAAGCCCTTGGTGGTGTTGAACCACTTCACGGTACCAGTCGCCATACGTCTTCACTCCATAGGCAGCCGAAGCCGCCGTCGTTCACGGCCGAATGAGATCCCGGCCGGTCGGCCAAGTGAGCCGAAGCCAGTCAGATAGGCAACCTTCCGGCCGTCGCCTAGTCACCCGATGCGGATTCGACCGAAACTTGCGCGGGCGGAGGCACAACGGCGCAAGCCGTAACCGGTTGGAATATCGATCTATGCGGCGCGGGAGCGGACCGAGGCGACGACAAGGCCGACAGGTTCCTCGGCTGCCGCACCAGCGGCAGGACCGCGCAGGCGGCGATGCCCGACGTCGTGATGATGCCGCTGCCGCAGGAGCTGGCGGTCGGCCCTGACGATGGAACGACCGCCCTGAACGACGCCTCGCCCGAGGCCTGGTCGCCTGGTGCCGCTCATCCCGTCCCCGGCCGAGCGAACCTGGCGGGATCAGATTTCGAATGGGCGACGGCATCCTCATCCTTCGCCATCGGCAACCGATTCTGATTTCAGATTCGTCCCGACGGAGTTCGATGGTGATTCGCGAAAATCGAGCGCAACCAATCGAGATTTCATGAGATTCGCTTTAGAGATCGCATTTTTGATACAGCTTCCGATTGGGAGCTCTCAACCCCAGGCTTTCCGCCGCACACAGCGATCAAAACGCTAATCCGCAAAATGCCCGAGACATTGCTGATGGGTTTTGTGGGGAAGCCTATGGGTGGACACGACGGAAATCTTGTGATGATTCATACATCGGTCACGGTTCTGAGTATTATGCCTTAGGGCATAAGGTTTCCCACATACAGGAGTATTCAGGCATGCCGAATCCAATCTTGGGCGGCTTGGGCGACGACATCCTTGTCGGTGGCACGGGCGATGATCTGATCATCGATCCCTGGGGCAACGACCGGATCAACGGCGACCTGGGCAATGACGTCATCCGGGCGGGCGAAGGCAACGACGTCGCCAAGGGTGGCAGCGGCCTCGACAACATCGACGGCGGCTCGGGCAACGACCTGATCCGGGGCGACGCCGACGCCGACGTCCTCAACGGCAACCTCGGCGACGACCTCGTCCATGGCGGCACCGGCGACGACCACGTCAACGGCGACCAGGGCAACGACACCCTCTACGGCGACGACGGCAACGACTTCGTCTTCGGCGGCCAGAACATCGACCATCTGTATGGCGGCGCCGGCAGCGACCATCTTTTCGGCAGCGAAGGCAACGACGCTCTCTATGGTGGTCTCGGCAACGACGTCCTTGCCGGTGACAACGGCCGCAACACCGCCCGCACCGATGTCGGCGAAGGCAACGACAAGCTCTACGGCGAGTCCGGCAACGACACCCTCATCAGCGGCGACGGCAGGGACTACCTCACCGGCGGCGCCGGCGACGACACCTTCCTGTTCCGCTTCCACGACCCGAAGTTCGGTTCGACCCAGGGCTACACCACGGTCACCGACTTCGACGCGGCGCATGACAAGTTCGCCTTCGACGCGGTCGGGATCGGCACCGACGGCGCCGGCGCGAACTTCGTCAACAACGCCAGCGGCGGCTCCGGCAGCGCTGTCGACACCTTCTACAGCGGTGCGGCGTCCGGCGCGAACGGCGAGCACGTGGCCGTGATCACCGACCAGGGCTTCGCCTCGGCCGATGCCGCGGCCAAGGGGATCTCGGGCGAGCACGCCGGCGATATCATCGGCTACTACGACAGCACGTCCGGCACCGCCAGCCTGGCCTTTGTCACCTCGGCCGACCACGCGGACACCTTCGTCCAGCTGTCGAACGTCCACAGCGTGGGCGATCTGGCCGCCCTGGGACTGCACGCGTCCGACTTCACCTTCGTCTGATCCGGAACGTCCCGACAGATCCGCGCCCCGCCGTTCGCGGCGGGGCGCTTCTGTTTGGCGGCTAGCGCTGGAGCTTGTCCTGGGTCCGGGTCGCGAAGTCGCCGGCGTCGTGGCGCTCGTGCAGCTGCTCCGACGGGTCGCCGCTGAGGCGGTTGACGATGCGGCCGCGCTTCACCGCCGGCCGGGCGTCGATCGCCTTGGCCCAGCGCTGCACGTGCTTGTAGCTCTGCACGTCCAGGAACTCCGCCGCGCCATAGGCCCGGCCCAGGGCCAGGCCGCCGAACCAGGGCCAGTTCGCCATGTCGGCGATGGTGTATTCGCTGCCGGCGACGTACTCGCTCTCGGCCAGGCGCCGATCGAGCACGTCGAGCAGGCGCTTGGCCTCCATGGCGTAGCGGTTGATGGCATACTCGATCTTGGTCGGGGCATAGGCGAAGAAATGGCCGAAGCCGCCGCCGAGGAACGGGGCGCTGCCCATCTGCCAGAACAGCCAGGACAGGGTCTCGGCGCGCTCGGCGCCCGATTTCGGCAGGAAGGCGCCGAACTTCTCGGCGAGATGGACCAGGATGGCGCCGGATTCGAAGATCCGGATCGGGGTCGGGCCGCTGCGGTCGACCAGCGCCGGGATCTTGGAGTTCGGATTGATCTCGACGAAGCCGCTGCCGAACTGGTCGCCATCGCCGATCCGGACCGGCCAGGCGTCATATTCGGCGCCACCATGGCCGGCGGCCAGCAGCTCCTCGAACAGGATCGTGACCTTCTGGCCGTTCGGCGTCGCCAGCGAATAGAGCTGGAACGGATGGCGGCCGACGGGCAGCGCCTTGTCATGCGTGGGGCCGGAGATCGGGCGGTTGATGTTGGCGAACTGGCCGCCGCTCGCCTTGTCCCAGGTCCAGACAGTCGGCGGCACGTATTCGGACGAATTGCTCATCTCATGGCTCCCGGTGGGGCGGAGAGGGAATCGCGGCGTTCAGTTGAGCTTCGACCCTAGACCGCCATTGCCGCGGAATGAAGCGTTTCCGTTGCCATCACGTTCATGGTCTGGGTTTGTTCCGTTCGCAGGGCGAGGCCGGCGCGTGGTCGGCGGCGGTGTAGCGCAACAGCAGGCGCTGCAGCCGGCCGCGGCTGCCATCGGCGGAGAAGTCGACCGCAGTCAGCGCCACCTGGGCCGAGGGGAAGCGCCACAGCCGGGTCACCAGGCCGGATTCGACGACGCAGTTCTCGGCCGGCGGGCCGAGCCTGGCGTGCAGGTCGTTGACGAAGGATTGCAGCTCGTCCGGGCCGGGGATCGGCGAGCGCCGCTCGAACAGGATCTGGACCAGCCTCCCGTCCCGGCGCGCCAGCTCCGGCACCAGGTCGAAGGCGATGCCGCCGACCACCACGTTCTGCACCATGCGCTCGGCATAGAGCGGCCCGAAATCCCAGGGCGGCGACAGCGGCACGGCCTGCGGCAGGACGGAGTCGACCTGCCGGGCGGTCATGCCCCAGGTGAGCTTGTCCCAGCCGCGGATGTCGGTCTCCACGGCAAAGGCATGGGACGAGAGCAGAAGCCAGGCCAGGGCCGACGACAGCGCCAGGCCGAGGCGCCTCATCCCCGGTGGACGACATGCGGCCGCTCGCCGTCGATGCGCGGCCAGCGGATGAAGGCGATGACCCAGAGGACGATGACGTCGAGATAGGGCACCAGGAGCAGTATCGACCACAGCGGCGTCACCCGCGCCTTGACCAGCGCATAGGCGGCGAAGCTCATCAGCAGAACGATGTAGATGCCGATGACGAGGTTGGTGCCCCAATGCGGAAAGGTCGCCATCCAGCCGGGGCCGTAGAAGGACGACAGCGCCTCGAGCACATCGCTCATCGCTTGCCCTCCCCCAGCGCCATGATCGCCGGCCAGCGCCGGAACAGCAGCACGGCGAAGACCAGCATGACGCCGACATGCGGCACCAGGGCCAGCAGGGCCCAGCCGCGGGCCAGGCCGGCACGGGTCAGGATGCGAGCCAGAGCCGGCATCGCCAGCAGGGCGAAGAGCAGCGCCCAGGCGCCCGGGGTCTGGAAGAATTCGGCGAGGGTCATGCAGCGATCAGTGCACGGCCGCCGGTGCCGCGGCGGCGGCCCGGGCCGAGGCGCGCTGGCGCACGCTGTCCGACTTCAGCTGGCCGCAGGCGGCGAGGATGTCGCTGCCGCGCGGGGTCCGGATCGGGCTGGCATAGCCGGCCTCCATCAGGATGTCGGCGAAGCGGTCGATCGCCTCCGGCGTCGAGCATTCGAAGGGCGCGCCCGGCCAGGGATTGAAGGGGATCAGGTTCATCTTCGCCGGGATGCCCTTGAGGATGCGCACCAGCTGGCGGGCATCGGCCGGGGTGTCGTTGACGTCCTTCAGCATCACATATTCGAAGGTGATGCGGCGGGCGTTGTTGACGCCGGGATACGCGCGGCAGGCGTCCAGCAATTCCTTGACCGGGTATTTCTTGTTGATCGGCACGATCTGATCGCGCAGCTCGTCGGTCACCGCATGCAGCGACACCGCCAGGTTCACCCCCAGCTCCTCACCGCAGCGCTTCATCATCGGCACCACGCCGGCGGTCGACAGGGTGATGCGGCGGCGCGACAGGGCGATGCCCTCCGGGTCCATCACCAGCTTCAGCGCCCGCTTCACATTCTCGAAATTGTACAGCGGCTCGCCCATGCCCATCATGACGATGTTGGTGAGCTGGCGGTCGTCCCCTTCCCGCCCCCAATCCTCCAGGATGTCGCGGGCCAGCATGACCTGGCTGACGATCTCCGAAGCCTCGAGGTTGCGCACCAGGCGCTGGGTGCCGGTGTGGCAGAACTTGCAGGTCAGGGTGCAGCCGACCTGGGAGGAGACGCAGAGCGTGCCGCGATCCTCCTCCGGGATGTGCACCGATTCGATCTCCTGCCCGTCTTCCATCCGGGCCAGCCATTTCTTGGTACCGTCGAAGGAGTTCTGCTGCCGCACCACCTGAAGCCGGTCGAGGGCGTAGCCGTCCGCCAGCTTGGCGCGGAGGCCCTTGGCCATGTCGCTCATTGCCTGGAAATCGGTGGCGCCGCGCTTGTAGATCCAGCCGAACAGCTGGCGCGCGCGGAATGCCGGCTCACCCAAGCCCGCCAGCGTCTCCGCCAGCTCGGCACGGTCGAGCCCGACCAGGTTGATGCGGCCGTCGGCGCGGGGCGCGGGCGGCGCGAAGGTGGTGGCGTGGCTATCGATACCCATGGGACCTCCGGAAGGCCCTGAAATGGCGACGGCCCCTCCCGTTGGGAAGGGGCCGCGCGATTGTAAAGGCAAGTGCGGTCAGGCGCCGCAGGCTTTGTTGATCTCGCCCAGCGCCGCCGAGATGCCGGCGAGGGAGAAGGTGTAGTTGGTGCCGGTGCCGCGCGAGGAGGTGGCCTTGACCGTCATGGTCGAGCCACCCTTCATCGCGTTGACCAGCGCGTCATCGGCCGCCGCGTCGCGCGACCAGGCGGTGTTGCCGTCGGTGAACAGCTGGAAGTTCTTGCCGCCGATCGTGGCGGTGACGTCGGCGCCCGACTTCAGCGTGTACCCGACCTGCAGGCTGACCACGTTCTTCTGCTTCTCCGCCGGCCGGTTGGTGACCAGGATGAAGACGTCGCCGTGGCGGACATTGGCCGGCTCGGACTTGGTCGGCTTGCTGGCGATGTAGCAGGCCTTGCCGCCGTTCTCGCTGAACTGGAAGGCGTGCCAATCGCGGCTGGAGGAGATGTATTGCACGTTCTGCGCCGAGGCCGTTCCCGGCAGGACGACGCCGGCCGCCATGGCGAGACCGGCCAAGGCACCGAGGACAAACTTGCGAGGACGGGTTCTCAGCATAGCGCCACTCTGGATTCGGGGTTGCAAGGCTGGACGACGCGGCCCGATGCGACCCCACGACATACATGGATTTATGCGCGACGGGAACCACCCGAACGCATACCGCATTGTCGATCCCGTCGGATCGGCCGCAGGGCGCAGCGCGACGCCGCCATCCCCCGCAGGCGCAGCCGGCTTCGGCCCCGCCCGCAGGGCGGGAGAGGCGAAGCGCCAGCCGGTCGTGGATGCACACCGCTCGTCCGGCATCGGCCCGGTCGGGGTCGAGATCGGGTGCTCCGAATAGGCCTCGCAATGCGCGAGACGACCCGGGCGCGGTCTGCGCCCGGGTCGTCCGGGTATCAGAGCACGAAATCCGCCGCCGTCAGCGCGTGGTCGGCATAGACCGTGATGATCGAATCCGCCGCCTTGTCGCCGTTGATGTCGAGATAGACGCCCTGGCGGCCGTCGCCGAAATCCACCACCCGCAGCTGCCCGGCGACCCCGGTGAAGCCACCGGTGCCGAAGGTGAGGGCGGTGTCGCCGTTGTCCGAGTTGCCGTCGGCGTCGATGCCCGACAGGTCGATCCGGTCCCCAGTGGCGAAGTCGGCGATCGTGTCCTTGCCGGACGCGGCCACCGTGCTCTCGGAAATGGCGGTGTAGACGAAGCTGTCGTTGCCGGCCCCGCCCTTCAGCAGGTCGGCCCCGCCCGCGCCCTGGATCACGTCGTTGCCGGCGCCGCCCCAAAGCGTGTTGTTGCCGGCGTCGCCGCCGAGATTGTCGGCGAAGTCCGAGCCGATCACCTGCTCGACCCCCGCCAGCGTGTCGCCCTGGGCCTCGCCGCCGGTGCCGGTGCCGGCCTGCAGGCTGATGGTCACCGCCGCCGTCGAGTGGGCGTAGACCGCCGTGTCGATGCCGGCGCCGCCGGTGATGGCGTCGACCCCGGCCCCGGCTTCGATGTAGTCGTTGCCGTCGCCGCCATCGATCTGGTCGTCGCCGGCGCCGCCCATGATGGTGTCGTCGCCGGCCTCGCCGAAGACCTGGTCGTTCTCGCTGCCGGCATCGATCGAATCGTTGCCGAATCCGCCATGGATGGTGTCGATGCCCTCGCGGCCGATGAGCCGGTCGTTGCCGTCGCCGCCGTCGAGGCTGTCGTCGCCCGCCTCGCCGTCGAGCGAGTCGTCGCCGCCATTGCCGACAATGATATCATTGCCGAGCTCGCCGCCGATGATGTTGCGGTCGTTGCTGCCGGTCAGGGTGTCGGCGTTGCTGGAGCCGTAGAGGTTCTCGATGCCGGTCAGCGTGTCGCCCTCGGCGTCGCCGCCGGAGGCGGTGCCGGCCAGCAGGTCGACCGTGACCCCGACCGCCGAGCCCTGGAAGTTGGCGAAGTCCGACCCGTCGCCGCCGATCAGCTGGTCGGCCCCCGCGCCGCCGCGGAGAGTGTCGTTGCCGGCATCGCCGTTGAGCACGTTGGCCGCCGCGCTGCCTTCGAGATGGTCGCTCAGGCCCGACCCGGTGAGGTTCTCGATCGCGGTGAGCGTGTCGCCGAGGGAGTCGGTGTTGGTGGCCAGCGAGGCCGTCACCGCCACGCCACCCTGCCGGTAGTCCACCGTGTCGTTGCCGGCGCCGCCATTAAGCGTGTCGCCGCCGCCGATGGCGCCGAGCACGTCGTCGCCGAGGAACCCGTCGAGGACGTTGACCCCGGCATCGCCGGTGAGCGTGTCGTTCTCCCGGCTGCCCTGGAGGTTCTCGATGCTGGTGAGCGTATCGCCGGCCGCTCCACCGGCAACCTCCCCGGTGGCGAGATTGATGATCACGGCCGTGTTGCCGACCGGCGCATAGGAGGCCTGGTCGATGCCGTCGCCGCCATCCAGACGATCCGCGCCAGCATTGCCGAACAGCCGATCGTCGCCCGCACCGCCGCTGAGCGAATTGTCGCCCGCATCCCCGAACAGATTGTCGCCGAACGCCGATCCGACGAGGTTTTCAATGCTGGTGAAGGTGTCGCCGGTCGCCACGCCGCTATTGGCCGTGCCGTTCAGGTTGGCGGTGACGCTGCCAGCCGCGTCCGAATAGTCGACGGTGTCGTTGCCGTCGCCGCCGATCAGCTGGTCGGCGCCGGCACCGCCGTTGAGGATGTCGTCGCCGGCATTGCCGTTGAGGATGTTGTCGCCCGCGTTGCCGGTGAGACGGTCGGCGAAGGCGGAGCCGGAGACCCGCTCGATCGAGGTCAGGACGTCGCCGTCGGCATAGCCGCCGACGCCGGTGCCGGCGGCCAGGTCGACCGTCACCCCGGCGGTCGAATCCACGTAATAGGCTGTGTCGTCGCCGTCCCCGCCGATCAGGCTGTCGGCCCCGAGGCCGCCATCGAGAGTGTCATCGCCCGCATTGCCGTCGAGGGTGTTCACCGCGTCGCTTCCGACCAGCGTATCGGCCGAGGTGGAGCCGACGAGATTCTCGATGCTGATCAGCGTGTCGCCCGCGGCGCCGCCGCCCACGAAGCCGAGCGCCAGATTGATCTGGACCGCGGCGCCGTCGCCGTACCAGACCGTATCACTGCCGTCGCCGCCGTCGAGGGAATCCGGGCCGGCATCCGCCCCGGCCAGGACGTCGTCGCCACCCCCGCCGGACAGGGTGTCACTGCCGCCCTGCCCGTTGAGGTTGTTGTTGCCGGCATCGCCGATCAGCGTATCGGCGTGGGCGGTGCCGGTGACATTCTCGATGTTGGTCAGCGTGTCGCCTGCCGCCGCGCCGCCGGCGGTGTGGGTCTCCAGATTGACCGTCACGCCCGAGGCGGGACCTTCCAGATAATAGGCGATGGTGTCGATCCCGTCGCCGCCGTCGAGGGCGTCGGCACCGGCACCGCCGACCAGGGTGTCAGAGCCGGCACCGCCGTTCAGGGCGTCATCGCCGACCCCGCCGTTGAAGAAGTTGGCCGCGCCGTCGCCGGTCAGGGAATCGTTGAAATCGGTGCCGATCACGCCTTCGACGCCGGTCAGCACGTCGCCGGCGGCCTGGCCGCCATTGGCGTTGGTCACCAGGTTGATGATGATGCCCTGGACCTGCGCCTCCCGGCCGTAATGAACGGTGTCGATTCCGGCGCCGCCATTGAGCTGGTCGCTGCCCGCGCCGCCGACGAGGATGTCGTTGCCGGCATCGCCATTCACCGTGTCGTCGCCGTCGCCGCCGTCGATCCCGATGGCGTTGCCGCCACTGTCGACGCCATCGTCGCCATCGCCGCCATTAATGATGTCGTTGCCGCCGAGGCCGGCGATGATGTCGTTGCCGCCCAGGCCATTGATGGTGTCGGCCTCCGGGTTGCCGTTCAGGGTGTTGTTGTTGTCGTCGCCATTGATGTCCGCCACGGTCTGCTTCCTCCGTCAGAGTCGGCGCTGCTGCCACGGGAGCAAGGGTTCGCGCGTCGCGGAGGCGGCCCTGGGCTCCCACTCACGATTTGGTCGACTGGATCGTTCCCACCGGCGCAGCCGCGTCGGTGCAAAAGTCGCTCCTCGCAATTGAGGAATAAACAAAATCTGAGGTGGATAGGATGACTCGCCTACCCTATCGGATTCATCGACAAATTCAAAAAGATTGGCAAGCGTTTTGTTTGCTAAATTACCTGGCATTTTCTGAATAGAATCAAGAAATAAAAATATAAAACCAACCACGCGCGATGTTTCGGCAGTTATGTATTGAATAATTTAAGATTATTTTATATATCTTGACAAAAGCGTGACTGAGCATGTGGTGCCAACCCGGCTTCGCTGGCCGCGCCGTGGCAATCGATTGCCAAATCGTGGCAACGTTACCCTGCTTTGCAACGGCTTTTTTCCCGGGTTTATTGGAACGGATTTGATCGACCATATCGGCCGCCGACCCTGCCCCGACGACGCGCCGCCGGGTGCACGGACAGCGGCAAAGCGGAAAGCATACGCAGATTATGGGCAGACGCCCGAGCGGCCACGAGGCTTTCGGTCCCCTCATGCGCGATGTCGCGAAGCTGGCCGGCGTTGCGACATCGACAGTCAGCCGCGCGCTGGCCAATCCAGGCCGGGTCAACGAGACGACGCGACGCCGGATCGTCGCCGCGGTCGAGCAACTCGGCTACGTCCCCAACGCCACCGCCCGAAACCTGCGGGTCGGCAAGTCCGACATCGTCATGGCGGTGATGTCGGAACCGGCGATCGCCAACGACGTCTCGCAGGTCACGTCCGAAGCCCTGCAGAGCGCCGCCTCGACCCTTTCGGATGCCGGCTTCAACCTGGTGATCGCCAGCCGCAGCCGCTCGGGGGAGAAGCACATCCCCGACCTGGCCATCGGCGGCATCGTGGCCGGCGCGATCGTCCTGGGGTCCGGCGAGCTGCCGTCCTATGGCCGGCGGTCGCTGGCCGGCGCCGGCATCCCGATCGTGTCCCTGCTGCACGACCGCAGCGCAGAGGGCATTCCGACCGTGGTCGCCAACGACCGGGAGGCGATGCGCGAGGCGGTGCGGCACCTGATCGGCCTGGGCCACCGGTCGTTCTTCTACAGCGCCGGGCCGGACGGCAACTATCACGAGACGGAGCGGTTCGCCGGCCTGGCCGAGACGGTGGCGGCGGCCGGCCTGCCCGACCGGGCGGTGGTGCGCCATGGCGGCGGCCATTCGTTCCAGGACGGCTTCCAGTGCGGCATCGACGCCGCCCGGGCCTATCTGGCGCGGAAGCGGCGGCCGACGGCGGCGGTGTGCTGCTGGGACGACGCCGCCATCGCCCTGATGAGCACGGTCCGGGCGCAGGGCGTGTCGGTGCCCGGCGACCTGTCGGTCATCGGCTTCGACGGCGCCCCGGTCGGCGCCTTCTGCGAGCCGCCCCTGAGCACGATCCGGCAGCCGACGGCCGGCCTGGGGGCGACGGTCGCGCGGATCCTGCTGAAGCTGCTGGACGGCGACGCCGCCGATCTGCCGCTGAAGACGACACTGCCGAACCAGCTGCTGCTGCGGGCCAGCACGGCCGCGCCGAGGAGCGGCGGCAGCGTCCCGAAGACGCCCTGACGATCCGGTCGAGGACCGAAGCCGGATCAGATCGCGCCGGTGCCGCGCCAGCCGACCAGCGCGCCCTCGTCCTCCAAGAGGTGGAGGCGCTGGGCCGCGACCCGGCCGAACTCCAGCACCAGCGCGCGGCGCCGGGGCGGCGGCAGGCGATGCTCCGGCGGCGGCCGCAGCAGCACCGCGTCGAAGCCGTCGGCGACGATCAGGCCGCATTCCGGGCCGATCAGCTCCTGCGGGAAATCCTCCGGCACGGCGAAGCAGAAGCGGTCGCAATAGGCGGCATAGTTCGGCCATTTCCGGTCGCCGCGGAAATCGGCGATCGAGACCTTGACCTCGACCAGGGTGATGCCGCCCGCGCCGTCGAGCGCGAGGATGTCGGCACGGCGGCCGTCGGGCAGCCCGAACTCCAGCAGGCTGGCCTGGCCGGCTGCGGCGAGCCAGCGGCGGACCCCGCGCGTGACCTGCGCCGTCTGCAGCCGGGCCAGGGAGTCCATGTTGCTTCTTTGTTCCATGAGAGACCCATCCTAGAGGCACTTGGCCCTACCGCCAAGGAATAAGGATCGGTCTCGAAATGGTCAGAATTCTGCCACGGCGATCACTGAATCTGTCGCGACATTGGCTGTTACCTATGACACAGTTACAAAGCATGGAATGATTTAATCAATTACGGGTCCTTGAGGGGATTCAGTTCGCTTTCCGGTAGCGAGGCGATCTGCTTCTCGATCAGTATACTCCGGTATATAAAGTCGGCTGCAGGCGGTGGCGCCAGGACATGTCGACGAGGGGAAAAAGAGATTATGGCGAAGACCGAATCGACACCGCCAAGCGCCGCTCGCCTAGCCCTGCGATCCGTCAGGCCGTGGTTCCTGGTGGCCGGGGGGTTCAGCTTCGTCCTCAACCTCCTGGTGATGGTGTCGCCGCTCTACTCCTACCAGCTGTTCGACCGGGTGCTGGGCAGCGCCCATGTCGAGACGCTGGTGTTCCTGACGCTGATCGCCGCCTTCGCCTTCATCATCCTGGGCTGGCTCGACGGGCTGCGCTCGGCCCTGCTGGCCCGGATCGGCACCCGGTTCGAGCGCCAGCTGGCCGGCACGCTGGTCGAGACCGGGGTGAACGGCGCGGTGCTGGGCGCGCCGGTGGGCGGCCAGGCGCTGCGCGACCTGTCGCAGATCCGCGCCTTCATCGGCGGCCCGTCGATCGGGCCGCTGTTCGACGCCCCCTGGGCGCCGGTCTTCATCGTCGTCATGTTCATGCTGCATTGGCTGCTCGGCGTCACCGCGCTGATCTCGGCCCTGGTGCTGTTCGGGCTGGCGCTGGCCAATGAGAAGATGCTGCGCGGCCCGACCACCGAGGCCAACAAGCTGCAGGTCACCGCTCAGCGCCAGGCCGAGGGCGCCATCCGCAGCGCCGAGACGGTGCGCGCCATGGGCATGCTGCCGGCGCTGCTGACCCGCTGGCGCAAGGATGCCGAGGCGGCGCTGCAGGGCCAGGAGAAGAGCTCCGACCTGTCGTCGATCATCGGCGGGTCGTCGAAATTCGTCCGCATCTTCGTGCAGAGCCTGGTGATGGGCGTCGGCGCCTATCTGCTGCTGAAGGGCGAGCTAACCTCGGGCGGCATGATCGCGGGGTCGATGCTGCTGTCCCGCGCCCTGGCCCCGGTCGAGCAGGCGATCAGCTCCTGGCGCCAGTTCATCAGCGCCCGCCAATCCTATGAATCGATCGAGAAGATTCTGACCGCGCTGCCGAAGCGGCGCGACGGGCTGACCCTGCCCCCGCCGTCCGGCCAGGTGCAGATCGACAAGCTGGTGTTCGTGGCGCCGCAGAGCAAGACCCCGATCATCAAGCGCGTCAGCTTCGAGATCGCCGGCGGCGAGGTGCTGGGCGTGGTCGGCCCCTCGGCGTCGGGCAAGAGCACGCTGTGCCGCCTGCTGTGCGGCATCTATCCGCCGACCGATGGCGCGGTGCGCCTGGACGGCGCCGATCTCGGGCAATGGTCGCCGGAGACGCTGGGGCCGCATCTCGGCTATCTGCCGCAGGTGGTCGACATCTTCCCCGGCACGGTGGCCGAGAACATCGCCCGCATGGGCGCCGTCGACTCCGAGCAGGTGGTGACGGCGGCGCAGCTGGCCGGCGTGCACGACATGATCGTGCGGCTGCCGCAGGGCTACGACACGCCGATCGGCGACGGCGGGGTGCCGCTGTCGGGCGGCCAGCGCCAGCGCGTCGGCCTGGCCCGCGCCGTGTTCGGCCGGCCCAAGCTGGTGGTGCTGGACGAGCCCAACTCCAACCTCGACGCCGATGGCGAGGCGGCGCTGATGGGCACGATCAACGGGCTGAAGGCGCTGGGCACGACCGTCGTTCTGGTCGCCCATCGCCCGCAGATTCTTGCCGATGCCGACCGTTTGCTGGTGATGCGCGACGGCGAGATCGCGCTGCTTGGACCGCGGGCCGATGTTCTGGCCCGCATTGCTGGACCACGCGCCGCGGAGACCACGCCGGCGCCAAAGGGAAGTTCGGAAAATGTCGCTCACGCCTCAGGAGCCTGGACAGCCACTGCCGCCGGCCGTCCTCAGCAGTCCGCGCCTGCCCGCTCCGCTGGATGACACTGCGACGGCGCTGAAGCGCAACGCGTACGGCCTGAACCGCCTGAGCCTGATCGGCGGCGTCGTGATCGGCGTCTTCGTCTTCGGCTTCGGCGCCTGGGCCGCGGTGTCCCCGCTGGCCAGCGCCGCGATCGCCATGGGCGTGGTCAGCCCGGAGGGCAACAAGCGCACGGTGCAGCACCTCGAGGGCGGCATCATCCGCGAGCTGCTGGTCAGGGACGGCGCCGAGGTCAAGTCCGGCGACACGCTGCTGGTGCTCGACTCCACCCGCGACCTGGCGACCTATGATTCGGTGCGCATGCAGCGCCTGGCCGACATCGCGGCGCTGGTCCGGCTCGATGCCGAGCAGACCGGCGCGGCGTCCATCAGCATCCCGCAGGAGGTGCAGGACGAGGCAGCGAAGAACCCGGTCGCCGCGGCCCTGGTCAAGGCGCAGCAGGAGCAGTTCGTGTCCCGCCGCGAGTCGATCATGGGCCAGAAATCGGTGCTGGAACAACGCGTCCAGCAGAGCCGTGCCGACATCGAGGGGCTGCGCGCGCAGATCACTTCGTCCGACACCCAGCTGGACCTGATCCAGCAGGAGATCGACGGCGTCGCCCCGCTGGTGGCCAAGGGGTTGGAGCGCAAGACGCGCCTGCTGCAGCTGCAGCGCGCCCAGGCCCAGATCATCGGCCAGAAGGCGTCCGACACCTCCTCGATCGCCAAGGCCGAGCAGACCATCGGCGAGAGCCAGATGCGGATGCTGGCGCTGGACAGCGACTTCCGCGACAAGATCGCCGAGGAGCGCTCCAACACCCAGAAGGAGTTGGCCCAGCTCGAGGAGAAGCTGCGCTCCGCCGGCGACGTGGTCGGCCGCACCCGGATCCTGGCGCCGCTCGACGGCACCGTGGTGAACCTGAAGTATCATACGCTCGGCGGCGTGATTCAGCCGGGCGCTCCGATCCTGGAGATCGTGCCGAAGAACGACAAGCTGATGATCGACGTGCAGGTGCAGCCGAACGACATCGACACGGTGCGCGAGGGCCAGTCGGCGCTGATCCGCTTCACCGCCTACCACCAGCGCAACATGCCGCGGATCGACGGCAAGGTGGTCTATGTCGCCGCCGACAGCACCCAGGACGAGCAGACCCGGCGGTCGTATTTCCTGGCCAAGATCGAGGTCGACCCGACCCTGCTGAAGCAGGTGGCGCCGCAGGTCAACCTTTCCGCCGGCATGCCGGCCGAAGCCTCGATCCAGACCGGCACACGCACCGCCCTGCAATACGCGGTCGACCCGCTGGTGCATGCCTTTCAGCGCAGCTTCGTCGAGGATTGAGGCGGGCGGCGGCCAGGGTCCTTCAAGCCTGGAGCCGCCGCCCCCGCGCCAAGGTCTTTTCAGACTCTCCAAACCTGTCATCCCCGCGAAAGCGGGGATCTCGTAGCGGTTGACCGGGAAGAAATTCCAGCTTTCGCGCGGATGACGGCAAGGGTATGGGCCGCTGCTCTGAAAAGGTCGCCTAGGCCGCCAAGGCCAAGGCGACCACCTTCATCGATGCAGGCCCCGCCCTCCCCCTGCGAAGAGAAGGGCGCCTGCCTGTCCCGGATCAGACCCAGCTGAAATCAGCGGCGCTGAGCTGGCCCGCGGCGGTGATGCCGGTCAGAATGAGGGTGAGGTCCGCCGTACCGTTGCTGTTGGTGTCGACCAGCAGCGCCGGCCGTTGAACCGGGCCTCGGAATTGCCGGTCGCGGTGAAGGCGCTCGCTCCGCGATACACGAAGTCGCCCGAGCGCAGGTCGAAGAACTGCAGTCGGTCTCCCTGGCCGGTGCTGCCGCTGAAATTGGTGATGGTGTCGCCGCCCTCCCCGGTCGCGGTGTAGACGAACTCATCCGCGCCCGTTCCGCCGGACAGCGTGTCGGCGCCACCTCCGCCGGTGATGGTGTAGTTGCCGTCCTGGCCGGACAGATGGAGGCTGTTGCCGGCGGCGGCCAGGATGAAGGTCGAAACGCCGACGAAGGTGGCGTCGTGCAGGTCGATCGTGCCGCCGGCGGTCACCTCGCGTCGCTTCTGATCGGATCCGGTAGGAGAGCGACCGTCCACACCAGCCTCATGACCGAACCCGGCATAGGCCGGCCGAGGCGGTTGGGCCGCCCCGCGCCCGCGGTTTCGCTTCGCCGGCGACGATTGTCTTCGACGGGGGTGTCATCGCCCCCGCCGGCTTGCTATAAGGGCGCCGGGTCCCCGTAGCTCAGCAGGATAGAGCGGCTGCGTCCTAAGCAGCGGGTCGGGAGTTCGAATCTCTCCGGGGACGCCATTTCGATATAGAACTGGGAACGCCGAGACCGGACGCTTTCGCCCGACGCATCGGGCTGCGTGCCTGCAGCCTCCGGCGTCACCGTCTCGCCGACTTTGGTTTGGCGGACCGGCCGTCCCCTCGATGTGATATCGTGGAAGGTGGGAAGGGCGCGTTCAGGGAGCGTGCGAACGGTTGCGCGCAACGCTCCGGACACGGCGAAGCGCGGGGCTGTATCATCCCCATAAGCGGCCGCTGCCCCAGGGGACGGGGGGGATCCGTATGAGGACGCTCACGCGCGCGCTGGCCCTCGCGGTGCTGCTGCTGGCGGCGCCGGCCGGCCTGCAGGCCCAGGAACCGGTTGCGCTGTGCGATTCGCTTGCCGGCGAGGCGGTCGCGCCGGCGGATATCGATGCCGATGCGGCGCTGGCCGCCTGCGGCGCTGCCCTGGCTGAGCAGCCGGCCGAGCCGCGGCTGGCCTACCAATACGCCCGTGCCCTGGAGCGCGCCGGGCGGCTGCAGGACGCCGCGCGGCTTTATGGCTGGGCGGCGGAGGGCGGCCATGCGCCGGCGGCGGCGGCACGGCAGCGGCTGGCGAGCCTTGCCGCAGCGCCGGCCCCGGCGCAGCCGGCGCAGGTCGAGGACCTACTGGCCGGCACCGCGGCCCTGCTGCGGCGCTACGGCGCGAGCCTGCCGGCCGACCCGAGCGATCCGCTCGCCGTGCTGACCGGGCTGGACGGCGGTCCGGCCGAGCTGTTGCGCTGGGTGGCGGCGGAGACGCGGCCGGTCGCCTATCGCGGCACGCTGCGCGGTGCGCGCGGCGTGCTGCTGGACCGCGCCGGCAACAGCCTGGACCGCGCGCTGCTGCTGACGGCGCTGCTGCGCCAGGCCGGCTGGGAGACACGGCTGGCCCGCGCGCAGCTGTCGCCGGCGCAGGCCGCGGCCCTGCTGCCGGGCCTGCAGCGCAGCGTCGCGGTGCCCGCCGCCCCGCCCGGGCGGCAGCCGGTGCTGGAGCTGCTGCGCGCCGATCCGCGCTTCGACCCCGCGATGGTCGCCGATATCGAGACGCAGAGTGCCGCCGAGGCCGAGCGCCTGCGGGCGGGCTATGCCGGGCGGATGGCGCTGTTGCTGCCGGCCTTGCAGGCAGCGACCGCGGGCCTCGCGCCGGCGGCCGACGCCGTGGCCGAGGCGGCGGCGCTGGAGGCGCTGACCGACCATGTCTGGGTCCAGCTGCGCGGCGCGCAGGGCTGGCAGGACCTTGATCCGGAGGCCCAGGTCCTGGGGCCGCTCACCGCCGCGGAGGTCCTGGATCCTGCGGCACTGCCCGAGGAGCTGCGGCATGCCGTGACGCTGCGCGTCGTGCTGGAGCTGCAGGGCGCGGCCGGGCTGCGCGAGGAGCGGCTGCTGGAGTGGCAGGGCCACCCGCCCGAGCTGCTGGACCAGGCCGTCGTGCTGGTGCACCTGCCGCGCCGCATGGGCGCGATCGAGCAGAGCTTCGGCGCGGCCGACTACCCGGCGCGGCTGGTCGCGGCGCTGGACGGCGAGACCGCCTGGGTGCCGATGCTGCAGATCGGCCGGGACCTGGTGAGCGACCGCCTGTTCACCCGCGACGGCGAGATCGCCGCAGCCGACCTCGCCCCCCTCGCCGGCGCGGGCAGCGGGATCGCCGGCCTGTCCGGGAGCCTCGATGCGGCCTTCGGCGGCCCGGAGGAGGCGACCGCGCCGGCCGAGCCGGCGATCCCGACCGCCGAGTGGCTGGAGATCGAGATCCACGCCCCCGGCGCCGCGCCAATCGTGCAGCGCCGGACGGTGTTCGACCTGCTTGGCCCGGCGGCGCGGCGTGCCGGTACGAAGCTGGCGCCGACGCAGGACCAGCTGCGCGACCGCGCGGTGCATCTGCTCGGCCGCACCGAGGTGCTGATCGGCGGCGCCGCGCCCACCCCGCTGCTGCTGGCCCGGCTGACGGCACAGGACCTGGCCGGGCTCGTCGACAGCCTGCGGCGCGTGGCGGCGGCGAGCGATGCGGCCGAGCTGGCGGCGGTGCCGCCGGCGCCGCCCCTGCCCTATGCCCTGCTGCGCTTCGCCAGCCAGCGCTTCCCCCGCAGCAGCACGACGGCGCTGGCCTCGCCCAATGTCGTGCTGCACCACCTGCGCTACGCCTGGAACCCCGACGGGACCATCACCGAAGGGCTGGAGCTCGACATCGTCGGCAACCAGGTCACCGCCAGCGGGGACTGGTTCCGGCGCCGTCTGACGCAAGGCGTCTCCGACACGGTGCTGGAGGGGCTGCTCTCGCCGCTTGCCGAAGCGGCGCAGAACGCCGCCCGCTTCCACGCCGAGGACCTGGCGGCCGGCAAGGCCTGGACGCCGCTCGACGCCGCCCGCCTCGCCGCCGCGCCGCTGCCGCCCGACCTCGCCGCGCGCCTGGCCGCGGACCTGGAGGCCGGGTACCTCGTGATCGCCCCGGCCGACCTGCCGGCCGCGGCCGCCGCCGACCGCCTCGCCTGGTGGCGCATCGACCCGGCGAGCGGCACGGCGCTCGGCATGCTGAAGACCGGGGGCGGCGCCGAGCTGTTCGAGACGGTCTACACCACCGTGAACATCGCCAGCTGCGCGCTGAGCGGCTACGGCCTGATCTCGGCCGTCATCAACAAGCGCATCGCCGACGCGGTGGTCGGCATGCTGACCACCGGCATCTGCGTGTTCGGCATGGGGCTCGGCGCTCTCAACTCCCGCGTCGGCGTGCCCAATCCCGACACCAAATACGTGGGCTATGTCCTCGACGCGATCGGCATGATCATCGACGCCGGCAGCAACCTCATCCCCTCATGAGCGCCGGCCTCCGCCCGCTGCTGCTCGTGGCCGGCCTGCTGCTCGCGGCTGCGCCGGCCTTGGCCTGCCAGCCGGAGAGCGAGCCGGAGACGGCGGTGGCGCTCGACACGCGGACGCCGCTCTGCCTCGCCGGGGCCGCCACGCCCGAGGACCAGGACCTGGCGCGCCTGACCCTCGGCAGCGAAGCCGGCGGGCTCTGGACCCTGACGGCCGAGGGCCTGCCCGGGCAGGGCCTGGCCGCCGCGGTGATCACCGAGGACGCCAGCGGCACGCAGACGCCGCTGTGGAAAGGCGACGGCGCGCCGCTGGCCGTTTCGCCGCCGCTGTTCCTCGCGCCGGGCGACTACCTCCTCGGCGTCGCCGCGGCCGGCCAGCCGCTGGTCTACCGCCTGCGCCTCGAGCCGGGGCCGCCGCTGCCGGCAGCACTGCCGGCCGCAGCGGAGGGCTCCTTCAGCGGGCTGGCGACCGGCCAGGACGCCGAGGCGGGCCTCGACTGGACGCCGGGACAGACCGCCCCGGGCCGGCTCTGGACCTTCACCGCGCAGCCCCCGCTCGGCAGCAGCGCCAGCCTGACGCTGCTCGACGAGAGCGGCACGGCCATCGTGACGAGCGACGCCGCCGACGGCGCCGGCGTGGTGCGGCTGCCCGACCTGGCGCTGGGCGCCGGCCGCTACCGCCTGTCGCTCGGCAGCCTGGCGGCGGGCCAGACCATCCTCTCGGGCGCCACCGCCGAGGAGCGGCCGCCGAGCTTCGCCGCCGAGCCCGACGGCGCCGCGGCCCTCGCCAAGGCCATGACGCCGGGCCAGGGCAGCAGCGGCCACCTGTCGGGCGGCGGCCTGTTCGAGGAGTGGGACTATTTCGCCCTCACGATCCCGCCGGAGCAGGGCACCCGCCTGATCGATGCCGTGCTGACCGGCCCGGCCGGCGCGCCGCTGACGCTCTCGCTCCGCGACGAGGCCGACGAGGCGGTGGCCGAGCGCACGGGCAGCGGCGAGGTGGCGCTGCGCGGCCTCGCGCTGCCGCCCGGCCGGCATCTCTTCCGCGTCGCCGGCAAGCTGCCGCCCGACGCGACCTACGGGCTCCGGCTGGAGGCGGTCGGCGACCCGCCGGGCGACCAGGAGATCGAGCCGAACGATACCGCGGCGGCGGCCATCCCGGCGCCGGCGGGCGGCAGCCTGGCGGGCAGCTTCGGCGAGGCCGACCTCGACTACATCGACCTCGGTGTCGAGGGCGGGCTGCAGCTCTGGGACTTCCAGGTGACCGGCGAAGGCCTTGCCAGGATGACGCTCTATGACGGCGCCGGCGACCGCATCGTCGAGGCGGTGCCCGAGACGGCCACGCCGCTGATGCGCCTCTCGCGCTTCCTGCTGCCGCCCGGGCACAACCTGGTGCGCCTGGAAGGCTCGGGTGGCCGCTGGCTGCTGCGCGCCCGCCCACTCGGGCCGCCGGTCGCGGGGCTGGAGGTCGAGCCGAACGACGAGGAGACGCGGGCCACCACCCTGGCGCTAGGCCGGACGCAGAGCGGCGCGCTCGACCGGCCGGGCGACACCGACGTCTACGCCTTCAAGCTCGCGGCCGAGCACCACGTCGTCATCGAGCTGACGGCGCCGCCCGACCTGCCGGTCAAGCTGACGCTCGGCTGGGGCGGCTGGCAGAACCGCCTGCTGCAGACCGCCAGCGAGGGCGCGCCGGGCGCGCCGCAGCGGCTGGTCTGGGACGGAATGCTGCCGCCTGGCGACTTCCTGCTCTCGCTCGCCGCCCCCGCCGGCTTCCACCGCGACCCCTACGCCCTGACGGTGCGGACGGCGCCCTTCTTCCTGCGGCCGGCCGACCGCGAGCCGAACGATGCCGCCTGGCAGGCCGGCCCGGCGGAGAACCCGCTGGCCGGCCATCTCCATGACGGCGACGACGACTGGTTCCGCCTGCCGGCGGAGCTGACCGGCCGCACCATCACCGCGCAGGAGGTGCCGTCGGGCGGGATCTCGGTGGCCCTCTACCGCGGCGAGGCGCTGCTGGGCGAGGCCTCGCTCTACGCGCCGGGCGAGGTGGTCACCATCCCCGAGGCCGTCGGCGAGGGGCTGCTGCTACAGGTCTACGGCAACGCGGGCGACTACCGGCTCGCGCTCGATGGACCGCCGGTTGCGGCGGCCGCCGCGCCGCCGCTCGACGCGGCCCTGCTGCTCGACGCCGATGCCGTCGCCGCCTACGAACCCCGGGGGCAGCGCGTCACCGGCCGGCTCGTGCTGCACAGCCGCGCCGCGACCGATCTCGCCCTGGCGCCGCGGAGCTGGGTCGGCGACGAGCGCTGGCGGCTCGCCGGCCTGCCGGACAGCATCGTGGTGCCGGCCGGCCGGCGCGCCGAGGTCCCCGTGACCCTGGAGGTGGCGCCGGATGCCTGGGACGGCCAGCCGGTCGAGGTCGAGGTGGCGCTCGGCGGCGACCAGCCGGTCGTGGCGCGTGCGGCGCTCGCAGTGCTGCCCGAGGGGCCGGCGGTCGCGCCGTTCCGCGGCGCGGCCCTGCCGGAGCCGCTGGCGGGCGGCCTCGATTTGGCCTGGACGGCGCTGGGCGGCAGCGTCGACCCGGCCAATGCCGGGCTGATCGACGGCATCGTCGACGCCGCCGGCGTGACGCTCTCGCCGGGCAGCGATCCGGTCATCGACCTCGCCGGCGACGCAGCGTTGCCGGTGGCCGGCGTCAGCTTCCTGCTGCCGCCCGGCGCCGCGCCGGGCGACCGCCTGGCCGAGGCCGCGGTCGAGCTCTCCGCGGACGGCGTCACCTTCGAGCGCGCGCTACAGGTCCGCCTCTCACCGCAGCTGCGCGAGCAGGCCTTCGCCCTGCCGGCGCCGGTGCCGGCCGTCGCCGCGCGCCTGGTGCCGCTGGCCGCCCAGGCCGGGCCGGACGTGGCGGCCATGGCGCTGGCCGAGGTCAAGGTCATCGCAGCACCCGGCGTGTCGCTCGGCGACATGGACCTGATGGCGCGGCCGCTCGGCGGCCACCTGGTGTGGCACCGCGGCTTCGGCCGGCAGATGCTGACCGGCGAGGCCGCCGCCTGGCCGGGCCAGGACCACGTCGCCGTCGCCGACCCTCGCGAAGGCGAGGTGAGCTGGGCGCTGGGCTTCCTGAACGGGCGCGCGGCGCGCATCGACCGACTGGAGTGGCAGGCCTGGCCCGACGTCGCGCCCGAGGCGCAGATGCGCGTGGTGGAGGTGTCCGCCAGCAGCGCCGGACCGCTCGGGCCCTGGACGCCGCTCGGCCGCTGGGATGTGGCCGCGGCGCCCGGCTTCGCGCTGCCGGAGCCGGTCTGGGCGCGGGCGCTGGCCTTCCGCCTGGTCGAACCGGCGGACGGCATCGCCACCATGCCGCAGGGCATCGCCGTGCACGAGGCGCCGGGGCCGAGCATCCTCGGCGAGTGGGGCGACATGGGCCGCGACGGCCCCTTCGAGGCCGCCGCGCCGCCGCCGGCCGAGGAAGCCGCGCTGCCGCCGGTCGGCAAGGCGCCGGCGGAGGCGACGCCGCTGCCGCTCGGCGCCGAGGCCTGGGGCCGCGTCCGCCGCGGCGCCGGCGAGGACTGGTACGCGCTGGAGCTGCCGGCCGAGACCCGCCTGCTGCGCGTCCGCTTCCCGGAGGCGCCGGAGGCGGCCCTGACCCTGGTCGATGCCGCCGGCGCCGAGCGCGCGCTGGTGCCCGACCCGCGCCAGCCGCGCGAGCTGGTCGCCGCCGCCGGCCCCGGCCGCTGGCTGCTGCGCGTCGCCCAGCCGCCGCAGTCGATCGTCGTCGCCTGGGACACCAGCATCAGCGTCGCGCGCTTCTTCAAGACCATCGTGCGCCTGGTGCAGCAGCTGGCCTGGGAGCTGCGGCCGGAGCGCGAGGCGGTGAACCTGGTGCCCTTCCGCGGCGAGGACAGCCGGCTCCTCCTGCCGGAATGGACGGGCGAGCCCGGCGCCGTCTACGGCGCGCTGCACGCCTATAGCTGGTACGACACCTCCAGCGACGCGGAGACGCCGCTGCTGGTCGCGGCGCAGGCGCTGCAGCAGCGGGTCGGCGCGCGGGCGGTGGTGATCATCACCGATGCCTCGTTCGACTCCGTCTACCAGAACGAGCCGCTCTGGCAGGCCCTGGACGCGGGCCGCATCCGCGTCTTCGCGCTGCACCTGCCCGGCACGGTCGAGGCCGCCGCAGCGCGGGCGCAGGCCGACCTGCTGCAGGACTGGGCGGGGGCGAATGGCGGCTTCTATGCCCGCTTCGCCTCGCAGGGCGAGAGCGAGACCACCTTCAGCCGGCTGACCGCCTGGCTGGCGCGGCCGGCCGGCTACCGCTTCGTGGCGCTGGCGGACACCACGCCGCCGCCGCCGGGCCGCCTCTCGGTGCAGTTGGAGGAGAGCGCCGCCGGCGCGGCCGACGCCGCCGCGGGCCGCAGCGTGGAGCTGGTGCTCGACGCCTCGGGCTCCATGCTGAGCCGCATGGGCGGCAAGCGGCGCATCGATGCGGCCAAGGAGGTGCTGGCCGAACTGGGCGGCAGCCTGTTGCCGGAGGGCACGACGCTGGCGCTGCGCGCCTTCGGCCACCGCCGCGGGCTCGGCTGCAAGAGCGAGCTGGTGCTGCCGCCTGCCCCGCTGGAGCGCGCCGGCTTTCTGGCCGCGGTCGGCAAGTTGACCGCCATCTCCAATGCCAAGACGGCGCTCGCCGAGGCGATCCGCAACGCCGGTGCCGACCTGGCGGCGACGGAGGGCAGCCGCCTCATCGTGCTGGTGACCGACGGCGACGAGACCTGCGGCGGCGATCCCGCCGCCGAGGTGGCCGCACTGGCCGCGCAGGGCATCGACGTGCGGCTCAACGTCGTCGGCTTCGCCGTCGCCGAGGCCGGCCTGCGGGAGAAGCTGGAGGCCTGGGCCGCGGCCGGCGGCGGCGCCTATTTCGACGCCGCCGACCAGGCCGCGCTCGCCGCCGCGCTGCACGGCGCGGTGGGCCGGCCGCTCGCGGTCTACGACGCGGCCGGCGCCGAGGTCGCCCGCGGCCTGGTCGGCGGCGCACCGCTCGAGCTGCCGGCCGGGCGCTACCGCGTGCGCATCGGCGAGGCCGAGTACGAGGCCGAGGTGCCGCCGGGCGAAGAGATCGTGCTGACCGTCGCGCCGGGGTGAGAAGGCGCGCGTTCCTGCCGCTCTCCTTGCCACATCGCCACCGCTCGGCTGACGCTCGCTCGCCAGATGGGGCATCGCCGAGTCTGCCCCCGATGCTGCAGCCGGCCCGCAATACCGGCTGTCCGCCGGATACGTCCGGCGATGACCAGGCCGCTTCACTCCGCGATGGCCCGACTGCTTGAGCTCGACGTGCGCGCGGTCCATGGCGGCCATGGCGACAGCCTGGACTGCGACGGCATGAGGGCGATTGCCCGCGGCTATCTCGATCGCGTTCCATGAGGCTGTCGCGCCGGACGTGCGATCCTCGACCCGAAGCGCCGACAAGGAGGACAGGATGGACACACGGAAGCTCGAGGCCCTGCGTGCCCGCTACGGCTCCGCCGGCGGCGCGGACCTGGACGACCCGGATTTCCGCAAGGCGGCATCGCTGCAATTCGGCGATGGCGACCGGCGCAGGCTGCCCTTCGCCGACCCGTCGACCCTGCTCGACGCGCCCTTCCGGCCGGATGCCGCGAAAGCCGACTTCGATGGGATCGATGTCGCCCTGATCGGCGTGCCGATGGATCTCGGCGTCACCAACCGGGCCGGTGCGCGCCTCGGCCCGCGGGCGGTGCGCGGGATCGAGCGCATCGGCCCCTATGAGCATGTGCTGCGCATGACGCCGATGGCCGACTGCCGCGTCGCCGATATCGGCGACGTGCCGTTCCGCAGCCGCTTCAGCCTGGAGGAGTGCCACGCCGACATCGAAGCCTTCTTCACCAGGGTCGTGGCGGCGGGCGTCGTCCCGCTGGCCGTCGGCGGCGACCATTCGATCAGCCGCGCGATCCTGGCGGCGGTCGGCCGCGACCGGCCGGTCGGCATGATCCACATCGACGCCCATTGCGATACCGGCGGCAGCTTCGAAGGCGCCAAATTTCATCATGGCGGCCCGTTCCGGCATGCAGTTCTCGAGGGCACGCTGGACCCGGAGCGGACGATCCAGATCGGCATCCGCGGCGGCGCCGAATATCTCTGGGAGTTCTCCTACGCCTCCGGCATGACCGTGATTCATGCCGAGGAGGTGCCGAAGCTCGGCCTGCCCGCGGTGATCGCCCGGGCGCGGGAGGTGGTCGGCGACGGTCCCACCTATGTGTCCTTCGACGTCGACAGCCTGGACCCCGGCTTCGCGCCCGGCACCGGCACGCCCGAGGTCGGCGGCCTGCAGCCGCGCGAGGTGCTGGACCTGCTGCGAGGCCTGGCCGGCATCGATTTCGTCGGCGGCGACGTGGTCGAGGTGGCGCCGCAATACGATGCGACCACCAACACCGCCCAGTGCGGAGCCCAGGTGCTGTTCGAGCTGCTGTGCCTGGCGGTGAAGTCGAGGCCGGACGCGGCTCGCCGCCAGAACCGCGCGGATGTGCCCTGAAAAGGAAGGAGGCGGGTATGGCCAGGCTCGTGTTCGGAATGAACCAGTCCCTGGACGGCTATGTCGACCATATGGCGTTTGGGCCGAGCCCCACGCTGTTCCGCCACTTCATCGCGGAGGCTCAGGGGCAGGCGGGCAGCGTGTATGGTCGCCGGATGTATGAGATCATGCGGTACTGGGACGACGACCATCCCGAATGGGATGCCGATCGGCACGCCTTCGCGGCGGCGTGGCGGAACCAGCCGAAATGGGTCGTCTCGCGCTCGCTGACCTCGGTCGGTCCCAACGCCACGCTTGTCGAGGGCGATCTCGAGGCCGCGATCCGCGCGCTGAAGGCCGGGCGCGACGGGGAGATCGAGGTGGCCGGCCCGGACCTGGCGCGAAGCCTGACCGAACTCGGCCTGATCGATGAGTATCGCATCTACCTGCACCCCGTCGTGCTCGGGCACGGCAAGCCCTATTTCGCCGGCCCCCGGCCGCCGCTCCGGCTGATGAGCCATGACCGGATCGGCGCGGATGTGCTCAGGCTGACCTACGCTCCCGCCTAGTCAGCGCTCCTGACAGCTGGTCCGGTACCAGTCGGCGATCTCGCCGCCGGTGGCGAGCCAGACCTCGTCATGCGCGGCGATATGCGCCAGCGCCGCGGCGAAATGCCGGGCCCGGTGCGGGTGGCCGATCAGGAACGGGTGCAGGGCGATGCCCATCACCCGGCCGGTCTTGGCGCCATCCTCGTAGAGGACGTCGAACTGGTCGCGGATGGTCTGCGCGAACTGCTCGCCGGTCTGGCCCTGGAAGAGGAAGGCGTTGAAGTCGTTGATCTCGATCGAATAGGGCAGCGACAGCATCGCACCGGTCTTCACCCGCATCGGATAGGGCTGCTCGTCATTCACCCAGTTGGCGACGTAGTCGATGCCGGCCTCGGCCAGCAGGTCGAGCGTGCGGTGCGATTCCGTCAGCGCCGGGCTGAGCCAGCCCCGCGGCCGCCGGCCGGTGGCCTGCTCGATGGTCTCGACCACGCGGCGGATGATCTGCCGCTCCTCCGCCTCCGGCTGGGCATGGATCAGCGTCGAGTTGGTCTCGCCGTGACCCATCCACTCCCAGCCCAGCGCCTGGCCGGCCTCGACGATGCGCGGATAGTGCCCGACGACGTCCGAGTTCAACGCCACCGTGCCCTTGAAGCCGTGCTTCTCCATCACCTCCATCAGCCGCCAGATGCCGACCCGGACGCCATAGTCGCGCCAGGAATAGTTCAGCACGTCGGGGACGAGGTTGGCGGTATGCGGATTGATCGCGCTGGACGGCCGGTCGAACAGGAAATGCTCGATGTTCGGCGTGACCCAGACCGCGACCCGGGCGCCGTTCGGCCAGCGCAAGGGCGGCCGGTCGACGATGGCGGAATACGGGAACCGGTCGTGATGCTGCGGCATGCCTGCCTCCTTGGTGGGTGACTGCCCACAAGGTGAGACCGCCGTGCATTCCGGAGAATTAGGCTATAGTTCCGGACAGTTGGGATCTGAATGTCCGGAATGACCATGCGGCCCACCGACAGCCTCGGCGCGCTCGACGCCTTCGTCCGCGCGGCCGAGGCCCGCAGCTTCACCGCGGCGGGGCGGCAGCTCGGCGTCTCCCCTTCCGCCATCGGCAAGGCGGTGGCACGGATGGAAGAGCGCCTGGGCGTAAGGCTGCTGCACCGGTCGACCCGCTCGGTGACGCTGACGCCGGAGGGGGCGCTGTTCCTGGAGCGCTGCCGGCGGATCTTCAGCGAGATCGAGACCGCCGAGGCCGAACTGGCGCAGACCCGGGGCGCGCCGCGCGGCCGGCTGCGGGTCAGCCTGCCGCTGGCCGGCATGCTGATGATGCCGACCCTTGGCGCCTTCATGCGGGCTTATCCCGAGATCGAGCTGGATCTCGACTTCACCGACCGGCTGGTCGACGTGATCGAGGAGGGCTTCGATGCGGTGATCCGCGCCGGCGAAGTCAGCGATTCCCGGCTGATGAGCCGCTTCCTGGGCGTGTTCAGGCTGCAGCTGGTGGCCGCACCCGACTATCTCCGGCGCCGCGGCGTGCCGCTGGTGCCGGCGGACCTGGCCGGCCATGCCTGCCTGCAGCACCGCTTCGCCACCAGCGGCAAGTTCGAGCCCTGGCCGCTGCGCGGCGGCAAGGAGATCGTGCTGCCGGCCACGGCGGTGGCGAACACGATCGAACCGCTGATCGCCCTGGCCGAGCTGGGGCTGGGCATCGCCTGCCTGCCGGATTTCGCCATCCGCCGCCAGGTCGCCGAGGACCGGCTGGCGGTGGTGCTGGGCGACCACACCGTGCATGAGGGCGTGTTCCGCCTGCTGTGGCCGTCGAGCCGCTACCCCGCCCCCAAGCTGCGGGTGTTCGTGGACTTTCTGGCGAAGACCTTGTTCCCGGCCTAGCGGGCCGGCGCAGGGCCTGCCTTCGCTGCCGGATTCTGATCCACGCCTGTGGCCATCCCGGCATGACGCTGGCCGCCGTGGCCTCGCGCACCGTCGCAGCCCCGCTGCGCGACGCCGGACAGGTTGTCAGATCTCAATCACTCTCGATCATGGCGAGAGCCGCGCTTCGGTCTCTCGGATTGAGCTTGAGGAAGAGCGTCCGCGCCTTCTTGACGTCGCTGTCCGATCCGGATTCGGCGGCAAGCTTCAGCGCCACGGCGGTCTGATGATCCTTGCCGCAGACGAAGGCCACGGCCTTGGCCAGTCGCTCCATGGCGGCACGGTCGATTGCAAGCTCTGACACGCTGGTTTCCCGAATTGGCGGAGACCGATGTTATCCGACGCCGCGGCGCTCATGGCAACGCCCGATGATCGGCAGGACGCCGAAGAGGGTCCGGCCCGGGGCGTGGTGGGGTCAGCCCCGGGCCAGATTGGATGGCAACTCAGCGCGATGGCATCCGAGCCCATTTAGCGCCCGCCGGGCCGAGACCGTCGATCCCCTCGAAATAGGGGATCGGGGCGCTCACCCATGGGGTGTGCAAACGGTCCGGGGTCACAGGAAGCCGGCCACTCGCAAGATCAGAACGGCCGCAGCCAGGGCGAGCACCAGCACGGCCAGGGCACTGCCGCTCCAGGGGCCGGGGAAAGAGGATTTCGCTCCCGCCCCTTCGGCGCGGGACGAGGTCGGCCTCGCGCTTGGCAGGAGCGAGGCCAGACGCGTTGCGATGGCCATGATCTCGGCGTTCGACCGCTCGGCGCGCGCCGTGCCGGTGATGATCTCCGCCAGCTCCAGGACGGCGGCATCCCGCGGCTGCCCGGCCAGCCGGCTCGCCGTCGCCCAGGGATCGCCGCCCAGACGCCCGAGCATCGAAACCACGCTTAACGGCATGCCGTTGGATTCCGCGCCGACGTCGGCGAACAAGAAATTGTTCAGGTTCGACTTGCGCAGGCGAAAGACGTCGGTATCGGGCATGTCCAAGTCGCACCTCTAAGACGCATCAGGTGATAGCCGCATTCCAAAAATCAAGATTAAAATATGCCGACGATGCCGAACTATCTGAATTCTCTATCTTTTATTGAAAATAATAATTAACGCCTCAGCCGCCTGACAAGGCATTTAGATGGCAAAATTGAGAAGGATCGAAACTTGGCGCCCAGACGTCAGGGCCAAAATAAATCCCGGCCAGTATCTCGGACGTGGTAGTCTAGCGGGCGAGAGAGATTTGCCTCTCTCCGAATGAAAGCCCAATCCATGAAAACCCCTGAATGGCTGAAACCGGCGCTGTATGGCGCCGTGTGTGGTGCTGTTGCGCTTGCCGTCATCGGCTTCAGCTGGGGCGGCTGGGTCACCGGCTCGTCGGCCCAGCGCATGGCCCAGGATCGGTCCAAAACCGATGTGGTGGCCGTGCTGTCGCTGATCTGCGTCGACCAGTCGAAACGCGATCCGCAGCTGGCGGAAAGGCTGGCGGCGCTCAAGGCGGCATCGACCTACAGCCGCGGCGACCTGGTGGTCAAAGCCGGCTGGGCGACGATGCCGGGAGGGACGGTCGCCGATGCCCAGGTCGCCAAGGCCTGCGCCACCCAGCTCGCCAGCTAGGGAAGCGGGATCGGCTCGAGAGGAAAGCCCGAAGCTCGTCCATCGCCTGCCACGACGTGCTGGCGGCGACGGCGGGCGGCGGGACGGCGCCCGGCCTCGATCGCGAGCCGGGGCGGCAAGAGCCTGAGGCCGGTTCAGCGACCATCAGGTCGGCGGAGGGCCCGCGGGTCCGGCTCCGTCGGACGTGACAGCTCATCCTCCGGCACCATCCGTTCCTCGCTGCCGAGCACGCTGCGAACCCGATAGAGCGGGCCGGACGTTTCGCTGGGATAGCGGGCGAGCACCTTGAATGTTCCGCCTCCGGATCGCCCGGACAGCGACCGGCGCGACACATGCACGGTGGCGCCCACCGGGAATTTGTAGTCCTTCATCACGACATTTCTGGCCTCCCGGGGGAGCGCCGGCTGTGGGATCGGATGCGGTGGCGCGGTCGGCGCATCGAATTTTCTGACAGAGTACATCGGAACCCAGGAACAAGCCCGCTAAATCGGACCGCCCGCCTAATAATCATAGAAAACTTCAGCAAGATCTGAATTGTCTGTCGCGCAAAAATTCTCACATTTATTTCCAGACAACAAGAAGCCCCTCTTGTATGTCGAGGTCTCCATGCGCATTTGTGAAGGAGATAGTGAATCAAACCTATCTCCCAAAATTGATTTTCCGAAGGACTGAGCCGATGAAATTCCGCCCGCTGCACGACCGGGTCGTGGTCCGCCGCATCGATGCCGAAGCCAAGACCGCGGGCGGAATCATCATCCCCGACACCGCCCAGGAGAAGCCGCAGCAGGGCGAGGTCGTGGCCGTCGGCCTGGGCGCGCGGGACGCGCAGGGCGTGATCCAGGCGCTCGACGTCAGCGTCGGCGACCGCATCCTGTTCGGCAAATGGTCCGGC
>Ga0207426_1000134_pt1 | contig 202226 bp, 149 predicted proteins | sample AraplaMF_Cvi_mMS_FD_184265 | JGI IMG/M metagenome (GOLD analysis project Ga0207426, IMG submission 184265) | Arabidopsis root microbial communities from the University of North Carolina, USA - plate scrape MF_Cvi_mMS (SPAdes) (version 2) | ecosystem: Host-associated > Plants > Roots >...
TCATATCTTTCAAATCATTCAATCAAAAAAATAAAAAATAAAAAATAAAAAATCAGTCAAATCATCAAAATCAGTCTAATCCTGAGCAAGACAAAACCCGCTTACGCCAGTCCTTGCGGAAATGAGAGAAATCATGATATCCTAATGCTTCCCAGTCGGCCTTATAGCCGTGCTCCACGTATTGCGTTACGGCCTGCCGGAACCTGAGTATGGCCAGGCACTGTTTAGGGCTGATGTCGAGTGAGGTGGCAAAATATCTTTCGAGGGTGCGGGGAGAGAGGTAAAGTAAAGCGGCGAGTTGTTTAAGCTGGTAGCCGGACTGCAACAGGGCAGGGCCATTCAGCGATTGCAGCACATAATGGAAATGCCTGGCAGAACCGGGCAGGGGAGCCTGGTTCCGGAGAAACTGGTCCAGTAATGTTTTGATGGCCTCCGGACCGGCAGCTTCATATACGGCCGATTCCAGCTGACTGATATGATGCAGGGCATCTACGGCGGGCAGTGTTTTGCCGTTGATCTCCGTTCCCCTGATATGAAACAGGTAATTGAGCGATGCCGGTTTGAATTTGATGCCCACCAGGTAGTTATTAAAGAGATGACGGTAGGCTACGGCGGTGGGCCGATAGCCAATCAATTCGCTGTGGGCGCTGGTATGCAGGAACTTGTTTTGTGCATCATATATTTCAAAAGGGGCGCCCAGATTGAGTACCAGCGAGGAACACATATTGGCCAGCAACAGTTCCCGGAACTCCTGCTGCTGCATAGCGGGCTGGCGCAGATCCAGCAGCCAGTAATAAACCACATGCTCTGCCAGGTCAGGCGCCGGTGTCATGAACCGGTACTGGCTGGAGAAATATTGCTGGTTTATCAGTTCGATGGCTTGCATTAACAGGGACGCTAATTGTTTCAACAAATTACGAATAAGGCGCCTGATCTGTTTATAATTTTTCCGGGGTGAACTTTTTGGTCGAACGCCTGTTAACTAAGTTATCACTATGAAAAACACTATTACGGCAGCTCCCAACCTCCGGTAGTTGTTTTTCCCCTGGTAATGCAATTAAGTCATAGATAAAAGATACGGTTGATAAACAGGCACAGCATCTTGTAATGATTCAAGATGTGCAGGGGCGGGCCCTTGAGCGATGTAGCGCCCGCCCTTTTTTCTATTACGACAAATTAAACATAAACCCGATCCCATATACATTACGGATACTGATGTTTTCATTTCCCTGGAAATATTTGCGGAAGCGGGATACAAAAACATCAAGACTTCTCCCTACAAAATAATCATTGGCGCCCCAAACCTGGTGGAGTATATCTTCCCGCCGGATCACTTTATTGCTGTTATGATAGAAGTGTAACAACAGGTCGCTTTCCAGTGGTGTGAGGATGGTTTCCTTACCGTTGGGAGCTACCAGCTTCAGTGAATCTTTATGGAAACGCATACCTCCCAGGTCAATGGCGTTATTGGGACGAGTGCTGCCATTTACCAGCTGGTGTCGCTTCAGGATATTTTTGATGCGCAGCACGAGTTCATCCACATCAAACGGCTTCACGATATAATCATCTGCGCCTATTTTCAGCCCATATAGGCGGTCTTTCTTTTCGCCACGCGCGGTGAGAAAAAGAAAGGGAACATTGGGTTGTATTTTTACTACCTGTTGTGCCAGTTCAAAACCATCCATTTCAGGGAGATTAATATCTATCAGGATAATATGCCAGGCCGCAGGTGTGGCGGCAAAAGCCTCCAGTGCTGCCCGTCCGTTTTGTTGCCAGTCAACAGTAAAATCCATCAGTTCCAGGTATTGCTTCACTACATTACCCAGGTCTGTTTCATCTTCTACCAGCAGAATGTGATGTTTCATGATATTATATTTTTGAAGGTATGGTGATTATAAATGTGCTGCCTGCCCCTGGTTCGCTTTCTACGTCGATTTGCCAGCCATGCGCGTCAATACATTGTTTTACATAGTAAAGGCCGAGTCCCAGTCCCTTAGTGGGCTTTGAAAGCCGGGGCTGATGCCGGTAAAATTTTTCAAAGATGTGGCGTAGGGTATGGGCATCCATACCAATACCATTATCCCGTATTACCAGTTCCAGCTCTTCTTTTTGGCGAATAACGGAAATGGTGATTTCTTTTTGTGCGTGATCATTGTATTTCACTGCATTATCCAGGATATTCTGCAGCAGCGTGGTAAAATGAAACGTGTCGGTGTTGATCATCGCAGGAGAAGAACAGCTGTTAAAGGTGAACACGATGTTTTTGTTGGCGGCATTCAAACTATATACCGCCAGTATTTCTGAGATGAGTTCATTCAGATCATAGGTAACGGTTTTCAGTTCCAGCTTTTCTGTGGCCGCCACGTTGATCACCTTTTCCACCAACAGTTTCAGGCGTTCTGCCTGCCGGTGTATGATCATCGACAGTGCGGTAACGCTTTCCTTGTTATCCAGTGTTTTTTCGTTTTGTATATTTTTATTGGCAACAATAATGGCGGTAATAGGAGTATTGAATTCGTGTGTAATGTTATTGATGAAATCCGACTTCATATCCGACAGGTGTTTTTGCCTGATCCATTTGTGCAGGGTGATGCCAAAGAGCGTAACCACCGCCAGCAGTGTGAGTATACCCGGGAGAATGGTATATCTCATTTGCTGTAGTACCAGTGTGCGCCGGTTATACGGGTCTGCATAAAAGGAGAACGAAAGTGAATAGGAGTAGGGAAGCGGTGAGTTGGCTACCAACGACGATGCGGCGCTGTTTTCGCCGGGCTGCCGCAGGTTGCCGCAAATGTACAATCCCATTTCCTGCTGCCTGGCTGCAGGTATGAGCGGATATTTTTTGAAGCGGTTATAAATGTTGACGTACTGGCTGTCTTTGAATTTAATATCGAGGCGATGAATGCATAAGGCAAACAACAAAGAATCCCCGATATCATCCTTGGTTTTAATGGCTTTCAGCATGCTGTCGGCGTTCTCATGGCGTACGAGTTCCCGGATGATGCGGTTCACCAGATGTTGAGCGGCGGTGTCAAAGTCTTTGGGACTGGTTTTGTAGAGGTTTTCCAGGTAAGTGTATTGCGGCACAATGAGACTGTCGAGCAGTGGTTGTCCGCCCGGGAACAATTTGTCGTTGGCGATGGCCAGGTTGTAGGCTTCGCCAATGCGGCCTTTTTCCACATAGTTGAAGCGGCTGTCGAGCAGCTGGTAGGTATTGTATATCAGGAAGAATTGTACGATGGCCAGTGCCACGATACAGATAACTGCTGTCAATATATACAGCTTGATAGAATGCCTCATTCCCCGTTGAATTACTTTTGGTTGATACCCATATACTGTTGGCTGGCGTCACCCGTAAGATACTACTTTTTTTATTTTATAAAATCGATTTAGCAAAATTAGTTAAAAGGCCGGCTAATGGAGCCCCTTTCCATTTACCAGGTTCGGGTTTGCCTACACCGGGAACTGCTTTAGAGCTCCGCTGCATTTGGCTAAAAGCTAACTGCTAACCGCTAATAACTATTCGAATAATACCTTCTCGCTAACAGCGATAGTGGAATCCCGATCATCACCATCAGTATTGCCATATTAATCAGTGCGCTGGTTAAGCGCATGGGTCCATGCGGTACATGACTCAGTGGTACTACAACGAGGTTCATAATGCACCACACGATGGCGCCGTAGGCAATACCGGCAACAACGGGAGGGATGCGGCGCAGCTTGGGTATTTTAGGATATAACCGGAAGAAGATAAAAGTCCATATCATCGCGATACAGTAATGAAACAGCAATCCCCACCAGGGCATTGCAGGGTTTCCGCTGAAAGCTGTTTTACCGAATACCCCGCTGCCAACATAAGCCAGGAGCTTACTGATGGGCTGTCCATGAGTCACAATCGTAAAATACACCATGGCAGATAATATATCCAGGGTACCAACAATCAGACCTGCAAACAAAACAATGCCGGGAAACGAGGATGGAAGACGCATGTGGTTGATGTTTATATGATAATCGGGGGGATGATACTTGTTTCCTTTAAATTATAAAATTCCTTTATAAAAACCGCTTGTGTAAACAAGATTTTCCCTTCATTTATGAAGTAATTATTAAGAAATATTAAAATCTGCTTAAAACATTTTATCAAATGATTATTTATCAATTATGTATAAAGTATTAAAAAATAAATTTAAACAAACGATTAAATAAACGCTTGTTTAAATTAAACGTTTGTTTAACTTTGTTTTGTCAAATTTAAAAAAGGAACATGGAAGAGTATAGTGAAAAACAGCTCTCAATTTTAAAGGTTGCAGAGCGGCTATTTGCCGATCAGGGCTTTCATGGCACTTCGGTGAGAGACATAGCCCAGGAGGCGGATGTGAATATTGCCATGATCTCCTATTATTTTGGTTCAAAGGACAAATTACTGGAGACTATTTTCAGGTTTAGAATGGAGGCGTCGAGGAAGTTCATCAATGAATTATTGGAGAACGACACCCTGGAGCCGCTGGATAAAATATACAGTCTGATTGACCGGTTCATCAATAAAATGCTGGGAGAACAATATTTCCAATGCATTATGAGCCGCGAACAGCTCAACAGTCAGCAAAGCCCTGTAAGGGATCTGATCTGGCAACTGAAGGGAGAGATGCTGGGGTTAATGCAACCCATCGTTACCAACGCGCAGGAAGCCGGCATATTCCACAAAGATGTGGATGTTGAAATGTTGATGACTACTTTATTCGGGACTATCCATCAGGTAATACCTGCTCAGTATATACTAAAGAAAAGCGCACCGCCGGAGGTGATCAGTGATGAAGATTACGGCGCGTATATCAGGAACAGAGTTAGTACACATTTAAAAAAATTGTTCAAAGCAATCCTAACACATGAATTCTAAAAGCATATACACACGATTATATGCGCTTGCATCGGGAATCTTGCTGACTTTTTTCTTTCAGACAGCATCCGCACAACAGAGCGTAAAACCGCTTTCGTTAAATGAAGCCATATCGCTGAGTATACAAAACAGCAAACAATTAAAAGTGAGTCATGCTAAGGTAGATCAGGCTACCGCCTCACTAAAGGAAGCCAATGAGCGCCAGTTACCGGATGTTTCCGTTTCCGGTTCCTATCTCCGGCTTACACAACCAAACATTGACCTGAAACTTAAACTGGGAGATAACAACGGCAGCGGAAAATCAGAAAGCCCGAAAGTAAACCAGGCTGCTTATGGAATGGCCAACGTATCTATTCCCATCTTCGCAGGTGGATTGATCCAGAGCGGTAAGGAATCTGCCCGCTACCTGGCGGAAGCTGCCAAACTGGACGTGGATAAAGACAGGGAAGATGTGATTCAGAACACTATTGCTGCCTACAGCAATCTTTATAAGGCAAAAGCAGCAGTAGCACTGGTACAGGAAAACATCAGGCAATCAGATGAAAGAGTGAAGGAGTTTTCCAATAAAGAAAAGAATGGTCTCCTTGCCCGCAACGATCTCTTAAAAGCAGAGTTGCAACAGTCTAACTACCAACTGGCCCTGATGGATGCCGAAAACAACCTGAAGATCGCCAATCTTAATATGGATATTATGCTGGGCTTACCGGATAATACCACGTTACAGGTAGACAGCTCCACTTTTAAAGTAGATGATAAAGTAGATGGACGTGGCGTGGCAGAATTTGAACAGCTGGCTTATCAGAACCGTAAAGATGCAGCTTCTCTCAGCTTCCGCGAAAAAGCAGCTAACGCAGGTATAAAAGGCGCTAAAGCCGATTATTATCCTTCTCTTGCTGTAACCGGTGGTTATGTTGCGGCATATATTCCTAACCTGATCACCATTACCAACGCGGTAACAGCAGGTGTGGGTGTGAAATACAGCCTCTCTTCCCTTTGGAAAACAGGATCGAAAGTAGCCGGCGCCAGGGCGAAACTGGCAGAAGTACAGGCCAATGAGGAAAAGATCGTAGATAATATCCACCTGGATGTGTATCAATCTTACGAAAACTACCTCCTGAGCCATAAAAAAATGGACACTTATATAAAGGCGATAGAACAGTCAGAAGAAAACTACCGGATTACGAAAAACAAGCATGATAACAACCTGGCTACCACTACAGACCTGCTGGATGCAGATGTAGCCAACCTGCAGTCGCATCTCAACTATGCGTATGCAAAAGCGGATGCGCTGGTTGCTTATAACAAACTTTTACAGGCTGCCGGTATACTGGAATCTAACAACAAATAATACGAACAAACCAAAAACATCAAAGCTGTGGAAACGCAAACTCAAACAAAACCTACTAACAATATAAGCATGCAGGAAACTACTGCCCCTAAAAAGAAAAGCAAAGGCTTCGTTATAGTACTGGCTGTGCTGGTGCTGGGTGGTGGCGCATTTGGTATCACCAAGTATATTCATGGTCAGCACCATGAAGAAACTGATAACGCGCAGATCGATGCAAACGTAAGCCCTGTAATACCACGCGTATCCGGTTATGTGAAAGAAGTAAGGGTAAAAGATAACCAATTTGTAAAAAAAGGCGATACCCTGGTAGTACTGGATGACCGCGATCTGGCCATCAAAGTACAACAGGCAGAAAATGCACTGTTTGCCGCACAGGCAAATCTCGGTGCCGCCGAGGCTACCACCGCTGCTGCACAGGCAGGTATCAGCACTGCGCAGGCCCAGGTTGGGACTATCGATGCACAAATAGAAGCTGCTAAAGTAAACCTCTGGAGAGCCAGCCAGGATTTCGATCGCTACGCTAACCTGATCAAAGATCACTCGATCACCCAGCAGGAATTTGAACAGGCTTCTGCTGCCAAACAAACCGCTGAACGTCAGCTGGATGTACTGGCTAAACAGAAAGCTGCTGCCGGTCGCCAAACCAGCGTGGTAACTTCCCAGAGTGGCGCTACCTCTAAACAGATTAATGTGGCTAACGCCGGTATCAAACAACGTCAGACAGATGTGGAAGATGCAAAACTGAACCAGTCTTACGCCGTGATCACCGCACCGGAAGATGGTGTGCTGTCAAAGATCTTCGTACAACCAGGTCAGTTCGTTACCGCCGGTCAGTCTTTATTCAGCGTAGTACTGAATAATACTCCATGGGTAGTGGCTAACTTCAAGGAAACACAGCTCGACAAAATGAAACTGGGTCAGAAAGTAACAGTACATATCGATGCGTATCCTGAGAAAGCGCTTGAAGGAAAAGTAACTTCCTTCGCACCGGCTACAGGTTCCAAAATGGCCCTGCTGCCAGCCGATAACGCTTCCGGTAACTTCGTAAAAGTGGTACAACGTTTACCTGTAAAAATTGAGTTCGATAATCCAGGTGATGAACTGGTAAAACAGTTGCGCCCGGGTATGAACGTACTGGTAGATGTGCATCTCAACTAATCATACAAATGAATAACAACTTATCCGGAGTTAATAATTAATGGAACCATGCAATCATCAACGACAGGCATAAACCATTAGCAACAACAAATTAATAACGACAGCAAGGTCAAGTTTGTCATTAATTATTAACTCCGGGTAAGACTGTTTTCATCCAAAATACAAAGTGCTGCATGCAACAAGAATCATTGATAGAATACGGCTCGCGCAGGGTGATTATTACGATCACCGCTATATTCTGCGCCTTGCTGGAGATAGTGGATACCACTATCGTAAATGTGGCGTTGAATGACATGCGTGGTAATATGGGCGCTACGCTCAGTGAAATAGGATGGGTGATCACCGCATATGCTATCGGTAACGTAATCATTGTACCGATGACAAGCTGGTTATCCCAACAATTTGGCCGTCGTAACTACTTTGCGGCGTCTATTATTATCTTCACCGTTTCCTCCTTCCTCTGCGGTAACGCAACTTCCATGTTTGAGCTGATCATATTCCGCTTCATACAGGGTTTGGGAGGTGGTGCGTTGCTGGTAACCTCACAAACTATTATCACAGAAAGTTATCCGCCTGAAAAACGCGGGATCGCCCAGGCCATCTACGGTTTAGGGGTGATCATCGGTCCAACTTTGGGACCTCCTTTAGGTGGTTTTATTACGGATAACTACTCCTGGCCTTACATCTTTTACATCAACATCCCCATCGGCGTAATTGCTACCCTGCTTACCCTGCAGTTTGTACGCAGCCCGAAATATGGAGAAAAACGTTCCGTCAGCGAAATTGATTTCCTTGGGATAGGACTCCTGGCCGTCATGGTAGGCAGCCTGCAGTTTGTACTGGAACGCGGACAGGAAGACGATTGGTTTAATGATAGTACCATCACTGCTCTAACAGTAACAAGTGTACTCGCCCTGTTCTTTTTTGTATGGCGGGAGCTTACTTACAAGAACCCTATTGTGGAATTACGGGTACTCAAAAACGGGAACCTGCGGGTAGGTACCATCCTGTCGTTCATCATGGGCTTCGGGTTATACGGATCTACTTTCATTATCCCGCTTTATACACAGGGTTCGCTGGGATGGACCGCCACACAATCCGGTATGCTGATGATCCCTGCGGCATTGACCACAGCGGTAATGATGCCGTTGATCGGTAAAATGCTGGAAAAAGGCGTACCACAGCAATACATGGTAGCGAGCGGTATGTTCCTGTTCTTTGTGTTCTGTTTCTGGGGATATAAAATCATCACACCTGCCGATACAGGATCTGACGCTTTCTTCTGGATGCTGATTGTACGCGGTATAGGTATGGGTTTACTGTTCATTCCTATCACTACGTTATCGCTCTCCAGTCTGAAAGGACAGCAGATCGGTCAGGGTGCTGCCTTTACAGGGATGATGCGTCAGCTTGGAGGTTCCTTCGGGGTGGCATTAATCACCACCTTTATGGCCCGTCGCAATATGATGCACCGCAGCGACCTGGTAGCTAAACTGGATACCAACAACCCCGATGTAATGAACCGGATAAATGGTTTACAGCATAGCTTCATGGCGAAGGGAATGGATCCTCACCAGGCGTTAAACACAGGATATAAGCTGATGGACTTCACCATCACCAGGCAGGCAGCTACATTATCCTATATGGATGTGTTCCTGTACCTGGGTATCCTGTTCCTGATTTGTGTACCATTTGTACTGCTGGTAAAAGCGAAAAAAGCTGCAAAGCTCGATCCGTCTGCTATGCACTAACGGAACAGCTTTCAACATAAAAATATTGTTGCAATAACAGTGTAACAGTTGTAGGTTTAGGTAAATAAGCCCCGATTTTAATCGGGGCTTTCGTTTTTTTCAGACCTGGTGATATTTAGAAGTTCAGCGCTACTTTCGTAAACAGGCGAACGCCGTTAAAGCCCATCTGTACGGCATCCCAGGGACCGCCGGTTTCTCCGTCATAAGCCGATAGCTTGGCTCCCGGCACATAACCCAGATCAGGATGTACGTTAAAGATATTGTCTGCACCCAGGAACCAGCTCACATGCGAAGAGAAACGGAAGCTAACGTAGAGGTCTGTTGTCATTTTACCGTTATAGTTGAATTGTTCCGGTACCAGCGTACCGTCTTTATCCAGCGCTACCAGCGGGCTTATACCGGTACCTGCCAGGTTGGGATCTCCAGGTAAGCCGGTACCTTCTTTAGCCGGATCGCCGGCAAAGCCATAGCCCAGCAATACAATTTTACCATAGTAAGCCAGTCGCGTACCCACCGTGAATTTTTTGATGCCATATTCAAGATTCAGCCCCAGCTTGGTAGGAGGAGCAGACGCCAGTACAAAATGTTGTTCTCTTTCACTAAAAAATTCATTGCGGTGCAGGTAGCTGTCATTGAGTTTATCCGGCACATTGATTTTATTGATGTTCATATGCTGGATATTACCGGTAAACAATGCGCGGAAACGCTGATTGTTCCATTTTTTCTGGTAGTCGATCACCAGGTCAAGACCGGTGTTGGTGGTGTTAACCGCGTTGGCAAAAAATTGGGCGTTATCAATTTTTAGGTCAGTAAGGGCTTTGAGGAATACAGGGTCCAGGGTGGCATCTGATTTATTAAACTGCCCGGATAATACGATCCTGTCTTTCACCTTCACCAGGTATCCATCCAGGGTGATGGTCAGATCGGAGATAGGTTTCCAGGAGAATCCAAGGCTGGCATTCACGGATTTTTCCTGTTTTAGTGCGGGGATGCCGGCAGCCTTTGTAATGATATTGCTGTTGGGCGCAATTTTCACTTCGGTGATACGGCCGCCCTGTACGTTGGTAAACTGGGAGCTGTAGTTAATTTGCTGAAGAGAAGGGGCACGATAACCGGTACTAACGGAGCCGCGTATATTAAAATGTGGCGCCGCTTTGTAACGGGCTGCCAGCTTATAGTTGCTGGTAAATCCAAAATCGTTGTAATTCTCTGCCCTGATAGCGGCGCCCAGCAGGAATTTTTCGGTGATGTCCCATTCAGCATCTACAAACCCAGCGATATTGGAGCGGTTAGCTTTCACCTCATCGGTAGGGCGGTAACCCGGAAAGCCCTGCGCGCCGGTGGCCTTGATAAATGCAGGATCATAATTTTTCCAGGAGTTTTCATCGCCTGCATATATTTTGTATTGCTCATAGCGGTATTCTGCGCCCAATGCAAGATTAAAGCCGGCGCCTATATGTGGTATGTCTTTCGAGAAAGTAAGATTCGTGGTATTCTGGAAAAAGGAATAGCCTCCATCGTTAAAGTGAGTAGGTGTAGCGCTTCCCAGCGATGCGTTAAATGTTTTGTCGCCATAGAAATGAAAATCATTCCTGCCCGATGTATTGCTGATATCCCATTTCCAGTTGTTGTGGGTACTGCCTCTTACACCGGCGGCCAGCGATACATCCTGGATATGCGTTTGTATATGCGGGTTGAATATCGTGTCAGGAGCGCCACCGGGAGTAGGAATGCTTTCCATGATATCCGGGTAGAAGATCAGGTCACCTGCGGCATTGGTGGGAAAACGATCGGGGTGACCACTGGAGAGCGGGTTGTAGCCATGGAAAGTTCTCGTATAGGCGAAGGCATCAGACGATTTGTAGTTATAGCCGCCAAAAGCATACACGGTGGCAGGACTGCTGCCTACCGGCACTTCCAGGTTGATCATGCCGCCACCGGTGGTAACGGAGCCATCGCCGTGGGCGCGCCGGCCGGCATTAATGGGTAGTCCGTTTGTATGGGTGAGGTCAGTGTCTGATACTTGCCGGAATGTTTTACCCAGCTTGAGGAAGTTGCCCGAGAAGTTAATAAAACCGCCATGTTTGCCCAGTGGCAAACCATAGTTAATACCAACCGTAGCCGTGTTGCCATCAATAGGGTTGGCGTATTCATATTGTTTTAAGTCGCGGCTGAAATAGTTATTGTATTTACGATCGTAATAACCGGCGTAGCCGGCGGTGATGTTCAGGCGGTTAATATCTTTTTTGAGGATGATATTAATAACCCCGGCGATGGCATCCGAACCATATTGCGCGGAAGCCCCATCACGGAGTATTTCCACGCGGTCGATAGCCGATTCCGGGATGGCATTTAAATCGGTTCCGGAGTTACCGCGGCCCCTGGTGCCGAATACGGCTACAAAGGCTGTTTGGTGGCGTCGTTTGCCATTTACCAGTACCAGCGTTTGATCGGGACCCAGTCCTCTCAGGGTGGCCAGGTCGATCTGATCGGCGCCGTCGCTGCCGCTTTGTTTGTTGTAGTTAAAAGACGGGGCGGCGGCATTCAGCAGCGAAGTTAATTCCATATTGGCGCTGGGGAGTCCTGCCTGGTTAACGCTGATCACGTCTACAGGCACCGGTGTTTCTGTTTTGGCCCGCCCTCCGCCACGGGTACCTACGGATACGATGGGACCGAGTTCAGCGATCAGTGATATCAGCTGTACATCGATCCGGGTACGGCCATTAATATTTTGTTGCTGGGGCGCATAGCCGATGGAACTGAATTCCAGTACATCGGTGGATGCGGCATCCAAAGTAAACAGGCCGGCGGCATTGGTTTGTGCGCCTTTGGCAGCGGATTTAACATGTACGGTCACGCCTTCAAGGGGAGTGCCTGTACTGGCATCTGTTACTTTACCGCTGATTTTTTGTGTTTGCGCAAAAGAGAAAGATGCACACAGCAGCATGCCGGTGAAGCAGAGTAGAAGTTGATGTCTCATAATGCAGGGGCTTTACTGAATTTAAACAAAAAAACCGGAGATTGGATTAAATCTCCGGTTAATTATTTCCCGCGGGTAACGATGTTGTTGTATATTATAGCTTTATACCGGCCTTCTTATAAATGAAGCTCAGCAGCCAGGCTGGCCCGATGAGTAAAAACTGCAGGTCCTTAAAGAAGGAAGGCTTTGCCCCTTCTATTTTATGTCCAATAAATTGTCCTATCCAGGCCAGCACAAAAATGGCCAGTGCCACCTGCCAGATCACAACGCCGGTCAGGGCAATTATCCGCCATAGCCAGAGGCATAGGATACCAATCACCAGCATGCCCGCTGCCAGGGAAGGAGAGAGGCGCACGTAATAAATAATCAGCAGTAGTAAAGCCACATGCGCCAGCGTAATAAGGTAGGTATGCCATCCCGGTATGGGGAGTGGCACCGCGTATAAAAAGCCTACGATGCTAAAAAAGATCGCCGGTACACAAATCCAGTGAATCAGCTTGTTGGTATGGTTACGGTGGCTGCTGCCGTAATCGTCCAGCCATTGGTGGATTGTTTTCATCGTGGATATAGTGATTGGGTACTCTATTAAATTACGCCAAATAAAGCATTACTAAAAATTTAGGGTGAAGTCCGGAAAGTAATTTTTTACTTTCCGGAGATGATTACTTGTTTCATGGCTTCTCTGCCAAAAAATACCGGGAAGTACATCATTTCGGCTTTAGCCGGATTGATATGGTAGTAGCCGGTATAACGTGGCATCAGCGATATTGTAAAAGTATGTTTGCCTTTTGAGAGATAATTACTGAAGATGCTTACCTTGTTTTTGAAGTACTCCCGGTGTATTTCGTTGTGTTGCCAGGAAGGACTTTTATTATCGTAGGAGCAGCCGGCCGGAATGGGGATTTCTACCATCACATATTCCGCATCGGCTTTTACCTCCACTACTACTTCCATGGTAACGGCGCGGCCGGCAGCAAGACGGCTAACTGCCGTGTCTTTTTGCAGGAAGCGGCTGCTCACGCTGAACTGGTTGCTGGCTTTTTGAGGCGCCGGGTTCCGGTACTGCTGCCAGGCCGTAAAATATACATTGGCGCCGCCCCGTTTACTGATCTCCAACGGCTTGCCGGCAGCTACGGTACTGCTATACGGGAAGTTGCTGATGTGTTGACCGTTTACCGTTAAAGCGGCCGGCAACTGCTCAGCTGCTGATAATATATCCGGCATGATGGTGGCGAGAATAGCGGCCGATTCGTAAGTGTTGCGCCAGTTACCGCTATGTCTTTTTTCCATGAACCAGCCGCGGATGTTGCGCAGGAGGGCTTCCTGACCGCCCTTGACCCGCAGGATCTTATATGCCAGCAGGGTAAGTTGTACGCTGTTGTTGAACAGATGATAGCTTTCCTCCCCCCAGTAACTATTGCCCATCATGGTGGTATGCCGCCATGCCATTAATGAATCGGTGCTAACCTGCATGCCCGTAAGTTGTTTAAGGTACAACAACCGGAACTGGTCGTACCGGTTATCTTTTGGTACACGAAGCGTATCGAGGTAAGCCGCGTAATTCACTTTTGCGCCCAGCAGTTGAAGGGTTTCCAGTACGGTGATTTTATCGGTAATGGTAGCGGCATTTAATAGGAATACATAGTAATTGGTAAGCGCCGGTTTATCAAACCTGGTGTTGAAACCTGCTTTTTCTGCCATCAACAGGGCCTTTGTTACATGCAGGGATATCCAGTAGGCTGATGTGGTTTTATTCCACCAGCCCCAGCCACCATCTTTATTTTTGTTTTGTTCGAGTTCCTTGACCAGTTCCTTCACCTTTTTACTGTTTTTAAAGGGCTGTCCAAGGTATTGCATAGCTTGTTGCTCCAGCAACAGGCCGGTGAGTTTAGATGCCAGCTGTTCATTACACAGGTATTCGTAACGTTGCAGGTAATCTATTTCATCCAGTAATACGGGTAGCATACCGGTGCTGGCATAGAGGTGAACGGCGCCGGTATCGGCGGCAGGGGTGAAGGTGAAACTGGTGTCTGCGCCCAACGCGGCAAATATGCCTTTTGTTTCTTTTACGCCTTGCTCAAACACGGGTATCGCGCGGTATTCCCCGTCAAAATAATTATTGCGGCCACTGATGGTATATTTAAAAGAAACGCTGTCGCCCGGAGACACCTTGACAGGGAAAGTATCGATGCGGCTGTTCAGCACACCAAAGCTGTTATTTTGCAACAGCTGGTTGTCTTTGTAAAAGCTGCGGCTCACCGTGGTACTGTCTTTCCCATAATTCAGCACTTTCCCGATGATATTGATACTATCACCTGCCACTGCAAATGCCGGTAATCCCAGGTTGGCGCTCAGTGGCTTATACGATTTGATCTGGACGCTGGCGCTACCTGTTTGCCCCTGATCGGTGAAGGCGATGGCATTCGTTTTCCAGTTGGTGATATCATCCGGGAAGCTAACGTTAAATGTGACTTCACCTTTTTCGTTGGTGCGTAACCGTGGTTGCCAGCATGCATCATCGCGGAAGTTGCTGCGTAAACTGTTCATGGCCCCGGGAACCTCGTCGCCGGTGGCGGCAGCCAATGCCGCTGATTTTCCGCTGGTGATCAGCACTACACCATTGCTGGCCCTGGCGCCATATAAGGCGGTGGCCGTAGCGTCTTTCAGTACGGTCATATCCTTGAGCAGCGTTGGATCCAGGCTGCTTAGGTTTCCTTCGTAAGGAATGCCGTCGATGATGATCAGCGGTGGCTGGCTGGAGCCATTGTTTCTTCCCCGGATGTAAATGCCGGCCACCTGGCCGGCCAGGTTAGCAGTAATGGTGGTGAAAGAGGCTGTAAGCGCGGCTCTACGCTGGGTGCCAAACCCGGTTACCACTACTTCCTCAAGACGCTGAGATATCGCCGGCAGTTGAATATCGAAAAAGTCCTGGTCTTTCAGCGGCAGCTCCCTGCTTTCATAGCCAATATAGCTGATGCGGATCGCTCCTTTTGGAGTGGTGGTCAGGGTAAACCTGCCTTGCGCATCTGTGAGGGCGCCATGCCGGGTGCCTTTTAACAGCACAGATACACCTGGCAGGGCATGCCCCTTTTCATCTCTCACCATGCCACCGATGCGGCGCCGGAAGGTGCCTGTGTCAAGGTATTGCTGGTTAAATGGCATCGTGAAATCTGCGGCTACCAGTTGTGGAATAGCGGTTGCACGATAATCTCTCCATTCCAATATCGCTTTTTCCAATGCGATACTCGTGGAATCGCCGGAGATGATCCGGTGGGCATTCAGCCGGAAGAAAGTATTACCACCTTCATTTACTTTCAGGCTGTCGTTTACATAATACCTGTTCTTTTTCAGCAATACCAGCAAACGGTAATACCCCGGTTCCAGTGATCTGAAGCGGGTGGTACCGGGAGGATAGATGCGGATAAAGGAAGGATCGTCGTAACGGTACAAGAGCAGCTGGCGGATATCTTTTACGTTTTCCGCAGTGTCGGTTTCAATCACGAGGCCTTTTGAAAAACCGTTTTGCTCAGCTTCTGTATAAAATTCCTGGTTAATAAACAGGTTATCCTGGTGATCCTGCCACAAACTGTCCATTTCCCGGTTTGTTACCACATGGTCGTACAGGCGCGGACTATTCCATTCCGGTTGAAAATAGCCGCCATAAATAACACCGATGCTGTTTTCTTTTTCCTTGATGAGTCCTGGCTGTATGTCAAATTCATAGCCTGGTTCAGCCATAAAGGGTTGTGTAAAGCCACCTTTTACGACGTAGTCTGTCAGTGTACTTTTTAACGGGCCGGCTACCACGTGGGAAGTATTCTCAAAGCGTAATATGTTAGCTTCCTGCCGCAGGTAAATGAAGTCACCAGGGGCCTTCACGTTAAAAGTCATTAGATACCTGCTCCAGTCGGTTATTTCCTGTTTCTCCAATCCCGGCAGGGTTTTTATCGCCTGTATATTTTTACCGGATACGTTGGCGGCTATACTGATATAATTTTTCATGCCCTTTTCCAGGTACACGCTGTCCACAATGATTTTTTTGCCATAGATCCTGCATTCCAGCCTGTGCCAACCGGAGAAAGCCGCAAAGCTATAGGCGGGTTGCATATTGGTGTGGTGAAAGTAAACAGGCTGCCCATCAATTTTTAAATAAGCAATCCGTTGTAAAATGCCATTAGAAACGATATAGGGCGCCACCTGCGTAATTTGATCCTTTGCCGGTTCCCTGTTATAATAAATGCCATCAGGATGGAGGAAATGATAATATGCAATGCTGTCAAGGTGCATTTCTTTTTTCCATCGTTCCCAGGTCATAGTCAGGTTCATAGTCGGGAATGTCATGTAGGAAAGCTGTTGCCTGGCATAAGCTTTTCTCATGGCGTATTTCTTACCCAGGTAAGGAACATGTGGCATCGTTTGCTGGCTGAATTTCGCGGTAGCCGCCCATGCCGTTACATCTGCACCGGGTACCGGATGGCCGTTTATGTCACTAACGGTAATACCTATACGTGTGGTTTGACCGGGATATACTGTCAATGGATTATTAATCCCTACCTGCAGTTGTTTTTCCATGTAAGGCGCCACAAACTGTTCGTTTATTACCTGATCGTTCCATACGTATTGCAGCGATACAAAATAATAGGCAGGGGTACGAGCTGCCGCTTTCCAGGATAGCTGTTGATCATAGCCCTGGGCTACCAGTTTTTTACCGGCAAAAATGCTGTACCAGAAAAATAATTTCCGGGGATTGGTGATTTCGGCAAATACGGAATCGCGTGTATGTACTGCATTGCATTGTATGTTGCTGCCGTTGTTTGTTATTCTGAAAGTATTGCTGATGCCAGCGGCCGTTACTTTATAGGTTGCGACAAACGGATGCACCGGTACCAAAGCGGGGAGCCTGATAGGGTTCATACCAACAGTATCGTTGTTGTTGTTCAGCAACAACAGCGTGCCCGGTTGGTCAATGGAAGTGCCGGAACGGTTATACGTAATCGCCAGGCTGTCGCTGCTCATTAAAAAACTGATATCATCTGTGTCATAACTATATTGCTGGTCACAGATACTTTGCTGACTTTCATTGTTACTGTTCAGCAGCTGACAATTAATCGTATACGAAAAGGATGCTGCCGGGAAAATGCTGTCGGGGAGCACTACTTTTGTTTCCCCGGTTGGTTCCAGCGTAACTTCATGCGTCCAGAGAACGTCTGGTATAAATACCATAGGGGCACGATATTGCCGGATATCACCGGCTGTAACGGTAATGACTACACGCCCGTCCATGACAGGCAGGTTATTTTCATCTGCAGCCTTCAGGTACAGGGAAACGGGTGTGCCGCGGGAGTGTTCCTTATGATCGGTACGGGTGGTAAACCGGATTGTTTTTAATTCGTATTCTTCGTAACGAAAGGTCCCCCGCATCTTCACTTTTCTTTTGGCGGCATATTCCTGGTCGTCGAGATCGCCGTCGTTATCTGTCAGCATGTACCTTTTCCCGGAGGCGGATTCCAGGGTAAAGAGATAGTCCTCATCAAGGTCCAGGTCGAGACTGTCGTTCAGCACCATTTCAAAATCGTAGCCACCGGGACGATAAGGTTTTATCGTAGCGATAATGGTATCCTTATCCCGCCTGGCGGACAAACGCAGCAGCAGCGGTTCATTTACCGGCTTACCGTTATTATTTACGATAAAAGCTTTCAGCCGCAAGGTGTCATTGGGTTTATACATAGGCTTACTGAAAGTCAGGAAGCCTTTATACTGTTTTTCGGTTTCGGTACGATACCAGAAATCGGGTTCCGGGCGATTGTGACGGTGGCGGAATATTTTTTTCCACCAAAGGATTTTACGCGGACGCTGTTGATCGAGGTCGAAAATATTCAACACATCACGATAATATACCTGTACAATGCCGGCCTTTTTGTAACGGGGAATACGATAGGTTTGGGTATGTTCGTTCCAAGGTACATTGCGCTTATTAATGATCACCCGGGCATCTGGCACCGGCTTGCCATTCCGGTCATGTAACAATATTGCCAGGTCATAATTGTTAGACACCAGTTTCATATTAACATTCTTCACAGCATTGAACTCGTAGCGGAGATCATTGCCGTTCGCATACACATCTACATAGTTGCCGGGAGGGAGCGAGCCAGGGAATCGCTGATCTAACGGGTAAGTTGCTGCGGGGGTATGCAGATAATCTTCATCCGGCCAGTAGTCGTCTTCCTTATTTTTATTTTGTCTGAAAATTTTCAGCGCTTCCTTGTCGGTGACTTTATAAACATGATGCAGCGCACTGTGGGTTGTACTTTGCGATAGTGGTTGTTGGGCCCGGGCTACAATGCTGCACAGCAACAGCACGCATAAAATAATTTTTTTCAAGATACAGGTATTGTAACCGGAAATTAAGTAAAAGGATGGAGAATCAGCGCTTGTCATGATAAGTAGGACCTGATTTTTGCATGCTGTCGCCAGGAGAACAATTCTGTTTTCAAATATCCATCCAAAGCCATAGCTTTGAATAATATAACAGATGTAAGATGGAAACCATTGGATTTATAGGAACCGGGCATCTTGGATACCCCATTGCAGAAAACCTGGTAAAAGCAGGATACAACGTAAAAATATATAACCGTACCCGTGAGAAGGCGCTGCCGCTGGAACTGTTGGGTGCAGAGCTGGTCGATAGCCCCGAAGCTGCTGCCGTAAAAGGCGGCGTGGTGCTGAGCCTGGTGGCAGACGATAAAGCGTTGGAAGCCATTTCCACCGATGCGCTGCTTCAGGCGTTGGGTAGTGGTGGTATACATGTGTCTATGAGTACGGTGTCGCCGGATACCTCGATAGCGCTGGCGACGCGTCACCGTCAACAAGGAGTGGAGTTTGTAACGGCGCCGGTGTTTGCCCGTCCGGAAGCGGCGGCGGCACGTGTGGGCAATGCCGTTATTTCAGGAGAAGCAGCAGCTAAAGAAAGAATAAAGCCTTTGCTGGAGGCCGGGTTTGCGAAAAATATTTTTGACCTGGGCACCGACGCGGGCAGTGCGAATGTGCTGAAGCTGATGGGCAACTTTATGATTGGCGCAGCAATTGAACTGATGGCAGAAGCTTTTGCGCTGGCGGAAAAAAGTCATATGGATCCCCGCGTGGCCTATGAAATGCTGACTACTACTTTGTTTCCCGGGCCGGTGTTCCGCAATTACGGCGCCATGATACTGGACCGGAAGTTTACAGGAAGCCCTTCTTTTAGCGCAGCTTTGGGTTTAAAAGACATGGACCTGGTATTACAAACAGCGCGCAATACCTATACGCCGATGCCAATGGCTAACCTGGTGCAGGCGCGATTAACAAGCATCCTCGCAAAAGATATACATGATGCCGACTGGACGGCCCTGGCTATGGGCGCCCTGGAAGATGCAGGGCTCAGGTCAGTTCCTGAGTAATTCCTATTAACCTTTATCAGCCATGGCTACGGCAGCTTTTTTCGTTTCAGACTGCCGGGCCCTGGTCTCTTTTCTGTGCATCACGCCCCAGTCGGAGATATGTTGCAGCATACTTTCCATACTCCATCCGAGGGGGGTGAGTTCATATTCCACCCGGGGTGGTACTTCGGGGTATACAATGCGTTTTACCAGGTTATCATTTTCCAGTTCCCTTAACTGCAGTACGAGCACCCTTTCTGAAATACCGCTGATCGACTTCTTCAGCTCGTTATAACGTAATTTACCATCCAGTAACCGCCACAGTATGCTGGGCTTCCAGCGGCCACCGATCAACTGCAGGGTATAGGCAGTTCCGCAATCGCCGCGCAGCTGTCGTTCGTTGATGGCATTGGAGGAATTCTCTTTTCGCATACGATCATTTTTTCTTTCAGGTATAAAGATACGTAATGCCCCGCTATAGTGAGGGATACCACCATCCTTTTAGTAACCCTGGACCGTAAAAGATCCGATGCAGGCACAAATGCAGATGTCGATGTTCATGAAAAACATAGCTATCCCCGGTGACGCCCTGCTGCTGGCTTATTTGGGCGCCCGCCCCTATAGCATTGATAACAGGAAAGCCTGATTTTCCGCTCCCGGACAGGAAATAACGGATAACCGGTTTCCGGTAACGGATATAAACGCAGATCGCGCAAATTCGTTACGGGGAACCGGTTATCCGTATTTCCTTGGTACTTTCAGGCTTTAATCACCTGATAGACCATCAATTATGATAAGAAACCCGGTATTATATCTCTTATTACTACTTTCTTTTTTTTCCTGTGATTCCCCTGTCTCCGAAAAGAAGGCGGATATACTCCACCTCGAAAAAGTAACCCGCGATACCGATGTACTGACAGAACATCCCGGTCTGCGTTTTATAAACGGCAGCTTCTCCGGTTTTGAATTTAAAGATGAGCGGTTTATGCGGTTTTATGATATACCCGTAAACGATCTGCGTATTACCGTTACCGAGAGCAAAACACAGATCCAGCGGATTGCAATGGAGCTGCCGAAAGACCGCGAGGCCATCAAAGCCCTGAAGGAAAAACTCAGCAAAGCATTCGGACAGCCGGGAGGCGATTCATCGAACGACTTCTCTTCGTTCGACGAAGGAGCGCTACAGGTGTGGAAAGACAGCAGCCGGCTGATCGGTGTTTATACCGATAAAAGTTTTGACACAGCTGCCAAAATAGACCATGCACCCACTGTAAACATTTTGTTTGTTAAACCAGCAGAAACCAACTACTGATGAACAGATTATATACCTGCATACTGTTGTTATGCATGCTGGCCATAGCCGGTTGCGGCAGCAAACAAATAAAGATAGAACAGATTCATAACCGGCAGCAGCTGGATTCCATCATCGCAACATTACCCAAAACGCAGGTGAGAATTGATTCCGTGCCGGTACGTATTTTGGTGATGCACCTGAAAGGCGATTTCAGCTACTACGGGCAACCGGTAAAAGAACTATCTGTAGAAACAAAAGATGAACAGCTTTCCCGCTTTTCTTTTTACACGGAAAAAGGTGCGCTGGATGTATTAAACAGCCTGGAGAACGAGCATGGTACCGGGAGTAAAGAATATTCCTCTCCTAATTTAAACTGGAATACGGCCGGGGAAAAGATATTGTTTGGCCCGTCGGACGATTTCACCGGAGACCTGCTCACCCTTGGCAACAAAGAAAAGGCATCTATCTCCCTATATTTTAATAACCCGGTAAACAACCGCATTACCAATATTTACAAAACCCTGCAGCCAACAGCAACGACTAATAATTACCGGCTGGAAGTGGATAACGATGAATGTGGTTACCGCGTTTATGTGAATGGATTTTTAGCGATAGATCATCCGGGCGCCCGCACCTTTGGTGTAACCGCCGATATTAACCCGTATCTCGTGAAAGGTAAACAGCAACAGATCACCGTGGAGCTATTGCCGGGGCTCGACTTTGACGGTCATCCGCGCAGCCGGCTGGCACTGGAATCGGTGGTGCACGTAACTATGAGTAAATGGAGTGAAGCATCTCTTTTTTCGCCCGTTGTACTGGATTTTCGTACACCCTATGCAGATACCAGTATCTATGAAGATGCCCATTCTTCCAGGTATACACGCGCCTCCAGGTTTTACGGGCAGCTAAGCGCAAAAGTGGATAAGGCTTTTGAAACAGCACCGGTACCTTATGAACTGCCCTGCTATTCAACTACCACTACAGATATACGAACGATCCCGGACGCGAAAGAAAAGATCCTCGCGCATTACCGGAAGTTGCAGGCGGCATATGCGGAGAAAGATCCGCAACAACTGGATAGTTTACTGTATCCGCTGGAACAAAACCGGCAAATGGCCTGGTATCGTTTTAAGGCTACAGACGGACAGGCAACATGGACAAACATTCTGAAAATAGCAGGGGAAGCCAGCGATGTAAAGCTGGCCGACAATGTGGTTTTATCTATCACCGCAGATGGACGCTTTGCAAAGCTGTTACCGGCGGAAACATCGGCGAAACCAGCGTTTTACCTCGTGGGAGCGGAAACTATTTACCCGCTGGATTATTATGTAACCATCAGTAAAACCGGCGCAGTAGCATTCGCCCTGGAATAATTACTCATTTAACTATTTGATGATGACGTTAACCAAACCCATTTTCATTTTCGCAATCGCCATGATCACGGTGAGTGCCTGTAAACCCAAACAGCCCTCGGCCAGCGTACTTGCTTTCGTGAAAGAATTTGATGGCAAAAGCCTTACTGCTGCCAGGGAAATACTGAACAATGAAAATGAAAGAGTCGATGAGTTTATTCATTTCATGAAAAGCTTCAAAAAAGAAACGGTCAAAAGCTTTAAACCGACCGAAGAATCATTTGCCGCTCCTTTTCAGCAGCCATCAGCCAGCGAGCTGGAAACGAAATACGCTGCTTTCTTTGCAGGCGAACCAGGATTCAAACAGCAAATTGCTTATCCTAACAGCATATTAGGCGTAGATGGCGCTTTTCGCAACAACGGCGATTTTTCCGATATCAGCATACCGGATTTTGTAACAGCGAAAATATTTTTTCGTGATGGCAGCACCGATGATAAAAAATACCTGGTGGACGGGGCAGCCACCATACCATCTGTTAAAACAATCGATAGTGTGCTCGCAGATGCCAGTTACAGCTACCCTGCGAAGGTGGTGATGCTAACGCTTGATAAACAGCACGACAAAGTTACCTATAAAGGCGCCACCATAAGGATTGAAAAGTTAGGGGATAACCGGGTAAGGTTAGTGATGGAAGACAAAGCCTTCAGCGAATATCTCCATATCGACGCACTCAACAAAGATGGTAAGCCACTGGATTATACCAGCAAAAATAATGGTGTCGGCAACCCGGAAGATATGAGTCGTTTGCTGAACGATTTTAATAAAAAGTTGACCTCGCTGATCAGCCAACTGGATAAAGGGCGCTTTAAAGATGTGGCGGCCTTACAGGAGGAAATAAAAAGGCAGTTGCCGGACGGATCACCCTTTGATGAAGAAGGCCGGGATGGTTATGTAGAGGGATATTTCAAAGGTAATATCGCAAAGGTAAATGTGTACCTGGCAGATACGCGGTATGAAGGAAAGAAACAGCTGATGCTTAAAAACATCGCTCCTAACTATTCCGGGTTGTTTTTATCTAAAGATCCCAAAAGCAATAACTATGGGTTTACAGATGCCTCCGGGCGGTTTGTGATTCCAGCTACCTACAAAAAATTATCCCAGCTCAATAGTTATTTTTTTGCCAATGAAGATTATAACGGCTATTACTATTACCGGCTGGATACCGCCACCAGGCAGCTGCTGAAACTAGATTACGAGGTAAGGGAGCTCACTTCCCAACTGGCTGCCGCAACAAAATCCAACGCCACCAATAGCGCCGGCGTGATGGACGGAAATGGCCGCTGGATTGTACCGTCAACTTACGAAGGTATTTACCTGGATGAACATGAGCAGGTACTTTATGCCAATAAACCGGAAGAAGAGGGTCCTTTGCAGGGTATTACCACGTTATACGATTATAGTGGACACCAGCTTTCGCCGGAGTCGTATTACACCAACGGAAATACTTACCAGGATGGATTATTACTGGTGGAAGATAAAGCACACAGGCGTTATTTTATCGATAACAAAGGCAAAAAGGCCATAGATCTGAAAGCATACGCAGATGCATCATCCTTTTCGAATGGGCTGGCGCGGGTAAAAAATGCAGATTATAAATATGGGTTTATCAATACCAAAGGAGTACTGGTGATTCCCGTCAGTTACACAGGTGCTACGCCTTTCAATGAAGGTATTTCGATGGTAAACCGCAGCAACAATAATGTATCAGAGGTTGCGCTGATTAATACAAAAAATGAATTGGTGGCCCCATTCAGGCATGCAGCGTCTACCAGTCAATCCGGTACAGGGGCCAAAATGGAATATACCTTCGATGATAAAAAATATAATGCAAGGGGAGCGGAGGTCCGGTAGTTTGTCTTACCCAGGATTGTCTTTTCCAGGATTAAACTGATTTTGATGATTTTACTGATTTTTTATTTTTTTGATTGAATGATTTGGGGAGATATAAGCGGATAAAAAATTCACTGATATCTCCCAAAATCAGTTAAAATCATTCAATCAAAAAAATAAAAAATCAGTAAAATCATCAAAATCAGTTTAATCCTGGGTAAGACAAAATCAGTTTAATCCTGGGAAAGACAATCCTGGACAAGACAAATTATTCTGGTTTTTTATCGGCCTCCTGCTTCCTCGCTACATCTTCCAGTAGTTTTAGTCCGAGTAATCCGCTGATAGGGCCGTTGGCGCCGTCGCCGCCACCGCCGATCAGTACATCGGGCATGATGCGGATGTTTTGTGCACCGATGGCTTCCATTACTTTCAGTTGGGTAAAGTTGTTGCCACCCATGGCTTCCACGGCAAGTTTGTAGGATGCTGCACTGGACTGACCTATGGCCAGGATCTTCTCTGCTTCCGCTTTACCGGTGAGGGCAATTTTTTCTGCATCGGCTTTAGCGATCCATTCGGTACGTTCCGCTTCTGCTTTGGCGAGTAATCTTACTTTTTCCGCTTCACCGGCAGCCAGTAATTTCATTCGATCGCTTTCTGCGTTTGCCTGTAAACGTACGCTGTTGGCGTCACCGGTGGCTTTCTTTACAGAAGCGTCGGCATGTCTTTCTGCGATCCATACGCCCTGGTCGGCTTTTACGATTTCCTTCTGCATTTCGGCGATCGCAGTTTCTTTTTCGAGCGACTGGCGGGTTTCCTGAGCCAGTCTTTCGGTATCGTAGGTCACTTTTTGTTCTTCCGCGATTTTACGATCGGTGAGGGTTTTCATCAGTGTTTCCGGCGGTACGATATCACCGATAAGGGTGTCTACGCCAAACACATTATACTGGTCCAGCACGTGTCCGATATGTTCTTTGGCGGATGTTTGCCGTTCCTTACGACTGGTGAGGAAGCTGATCACATCGGAGCCCTGGGCCGAGTTACGGAAGTAGTTACCGATGGTAGGTTCCAGTACCTGTGTGACGAGGTTGCTCATATTACCGAAGCGGGCAATTACTTTGGGGGCTTCGTTGGTAGGGATATGGATGATTTGTGCCACGTCGAGGTTAAAGGTAAAACCGTCGCGGCTTCTCACGGTGATAGTAGAAAGGTTTTTATCCAGCTGGTGGGCTTCGCTTCTGGCGGAGGCCCAGTTGAGCACCAGGTTGGTGGTAGGCACCAGTTCTACTTTCATGATATAGGGATTAACAGGATATTTACCGGGGCCTAAAGGCTCTGCCCACACGCCTTTGGTGCCTTTAGCCACAATGTTGCCGTGTTTGAATTCGGCGCCGCTGATATCTACCCCGTCGTTACCCACGAAGGAGATGACTACTCCCACATGGCCGATGGCGATTTCGGTCATCCTTACCATTTCCAGTTTGGCAAACCAGGGATTAATAAAATAGGAACCGGCGAGGATGACCTGTTCCTGCAGCCCTTTGTAACCGCCTTTTTCGAGGAAGGCGTCTACGTCCTGGAAGTTGTTGTGGTTTTCGATGGTTTTACCCGCGATGGAGCCGGTTTCGATGGCTTGTCCTTCGAGGGTGGTAACAATGCCTACCGCATTATCCGGGATCGATAACATATCAGTCATTTCCACTTCAAAGAGGAAGGTATTGATACGATAGGATCCCGGTGTAATAATAGCTGTTTGCCGGCCTTTGCGGCCACCATTCTGGAGGAAGGCAACGGCATCCTGGAAGGAGTCGCAGGGCACTTTACGCGCGAGGATGGCGCCTGTTTCCAGTTCGGAACCATCTTTAGCCAGTACCAGTCCTATTTTACCGGTAGGGATGATGGTGAAGGGCTGGAAGGCGACGCTGTACTGCCAGATCCATTTCCAGAAGTATACGCCGGGGGCGAGGGTTTGTGCCTGGAAACCCGCTTCGCCGTTAGTGGCCAGGATGCGACCTTCGGGCAGTTCCTGTTTACCGAGGAGCACAAATTTTTTGGTAACCAGGCCGATACGGTCTTCCGGGACAATTACTACGCCGAAGCATATACGAAGAATTACCTTGTACAGAAGAAGGCATAGCAGGGGCACGCCAATGAGCATTGCCCATTTGAGAACAGTGTTTTCCATTGTTGTTGGGTTGTTAGTGAATGTTTAGGTAAAGTTTGGAGACTGTATAGCACAAGGCGGCTGACGGACCTGTCAGATCGGGGTTTAGCCAGGCAGTCTTATTTCAGAAAGTTGGGGGAGAAGTGTTAAAGTTAGTAGCTATGTAAGCGATCAGGGTGTTGTTGCCGGAGCAATTATCAGATTCCATTGTAAAAATGAATTACGATGTAAAAGTGATGATTATTTTTCATCCGTCAAAATATTTTCAGATAGAAAGCTTTCCCATTTTTTTGATTTTTCAAAAAACGCGCTATATTGGGATCAGTTTAACCATTTTTCACGTTGCTAAAACGATTTTTCAGAGCAAATCAACCAAATTATTTTTTTATATTTGTTTTGGTTAAACGATTTAGCAAACATTCTATCTTGAATTTTTATGAATAATTCCACGGCTTTGGGAATAGATATTGGCGGCTCACATATCACCGCAGCTTTGGTGGATCTGGGTACAAGATCCATCATAGAAGGTACCTGGAACCGCACCCGCATTAATTCACAGGGCGAAGCAGCTGAAATTATTGAAGCATGGGCAGCAGTGATCAGCGGGGTTTTCGCAAAGGCGCCGGCGGGCGTAAAGCATATCGGGATTGGCATGCCTGGCCCTTTTGACTATGAGCAGGGGATCAGTTTAATGAAAGGGCAGCATAAATATGATGCCTTGTACGGGTTAAATGTAAAAGAGCTGCTGGCAGCTGAATTAAATATAGCGCCGGACCAGATCCGTTTTATCAATGATGCCGGCTGCTTCCTGCAGGGAGAGGTGTTTAGCGGGGCAGGCAGAAACTACCAACGGGTAATTGGTCTTACGCTGGGAACAGGACTGGGGTCCGCCTCCTACCACGATGGCGTGGCTAATGATGCCAACCGCTGGTGTGCTCCTTTTAAAGACGGTATGGCCGAAGACTATCTTTCGACCCGCTGGTTTGTAAAACGTTACCTGGAAGTAAGCGGAGAGGCAGTGCCAGACGTAAAAGCATTAGTAGCGCGTATAGGCGTTGACGATAGCATACAACAATTATTCAACGAGTTCGCGGTGAACCTCGCCGCCTTCCTCAGCAGCTTTATCCGGGAAGAACAGCCCGAAGCGATTGTCATCGGCGGCAATATCGCCAATGCCGCGGATCTCTTCTTCCCCTTGTTAAAAGAGGAATTAAAACGGCAAGAGATAACGCTTCCCATTGTTACCGCCACACTGGGAGAAGCGGCGGCACTTATTGGTGCAGCCAGTTTATGGCATGCATTTGAGGCAGCGTGATTGTCTTACCCAGGATTATACTGATTTTGATGATTTACAGGATTTTTTCCTTTGTGATTAAAAAGATTGGGGAAGATAGCAACACATATATGCTGTTATCTTCCCTAATCTTTTTAAAAAATTTCGAAAATATTTTAATACCAAAAAATCCTGTAAATCATCAAAATCAGTATAATCCTGGGTAAGACAATCACGCTGCCTCAAATGCATGCCATAAAGGGAAGATAACAGCATATATGTGTTGCTATCTTCCCCAATCTTTTTAATCACAAAGGAAAAAATCCTGTAAATCATCAAAATCAGTATAATCCTGGGTAAGACAAAATCCCCCGCAAGAAAAGACCCGCATTTACGCTTTTTGATTTATCTTGGCTGCATCAACCACTTCTAAATATTTACTGTTTGAAAGACCATTCAGCCGCAGCCAATAATATTTTGTGGGACAACATTATCCTGGGCGATCAGCAGGCCTACAGGGAGTTATATGAACTGTATGCAGAAATGCTTTACCGGTATGGACTGCGTTATGTGCAGGATCCTGCCACCATCAAAGATTCGATACAGGATCTTTTCACTGATCTTTACCATTACCGGAAGAATCTTTCCCAACAGGTAAATGTGCGCTATTACCTGCTCCGGTCTTTTCGCCGTAAGATACACCTTGCGGTAAAGAAAAATGCAGCTGTTGCACAGGTAGACACCATCGAAGACTACTTCTCCATCACCTACGAACCGGATACAGAAACACAGATCATCGCCGCTGAACAACAACAGCAAATGCTCCGCCTGCTGGCGCAGGAGCTGAATGCCTTGCCGGCCCGTCAAAAAGAGGTGCTGTTCCTCAAGTTTAACTGCGACCTGTCTTATGATGAAGTGGCTGGAATCATGAAAATCAGCATTCCCACCTGCCGTACACTGGCTTACAGGGCTTTCCGGCAGCTACGCACCAATATGGAGAGAATACCGGTGCTCCCGCTGCTCATTTTACTGATGACATGGCTCTCTCAAAAAAATAATTAAAAAAAATTGCTCCCTGGAGTCTATATCTTCTCCATTTATCGCTCTTTATAGAAAAGACCCTGCATGAAGCCTGGCAAGAAACAACTGAAACTGGAAGATTTATTGGGAAATGACCACGTGCCACCCGGACAAAACGACGATCCATCGCAGCAGGAACTGGCAGCAGCCGTACAGCAAATGATCACCGGTGCCGGTAAGGAAGAGTGGGATCCGGCCGACAAGGAAGCATTGTGGCGGGATATTGCCGTAGGCCTGGTACCACGGCAGCGTAGCTATCGTTACCTGCTCATGAAGGTGGCGGTGGCAGCAGCCATATTGCTCCTGGTTGCAGTGGGAGGTTGGCTGTTCTGGCCCCGGCAGCAGAGCGCCCTGGTGCAGTTTGCCCAACGGCAGGCGCCTATGGCCCCATCTGCAGATACCCGTTTGATCCCAGGTCAGGGTAATGCCGTAGTGGTCAAAGGAAAAAATTCTTCATTAATATATGCCGGTAATAACGGCGGTGTTACTATCAACGAAGCGCATACGGAGATACCGGAGGCAGCCTTTAATACCCTGGTGGTACCATACGGCCGCCGTTCCCGCGTACAACTGGAAGATGGCACCATAGTACTGCTGAATGCCGGTTCAAGACTGGTATATCCCGCTTCCTTCAAAGAAAATAAAAGAGAAGTATACCTGGAAGGAGAAGCCTTTTTTGATATTGCACCGAACGCGCATTCGCCCTTTTTTGTATATGCTTCGGGAATAGAAACAGAAGTGCTGGGTACCAGTTTTAATATATCTGCTTATCCGGATGATGCGCAGCAGAGCCTGGTACTGGCCACGGGTAGTGTAAGGGTTCGCTCACAGGACCATGGCTTGTTTGGCAAACACACACAGCAGCTGCAACCGCGCGATATGGCCGTGGTAAACAGGAAAGGCGGCGAGGTGCAGGTGAGCCAGGTAAATGTGGCTACCTATACCGCCTGGAAAGACGGACGCCTGTTGTTTTACAGCACGCCGCTGAAGGATATCCTGAAAAAATTAACGCGATACTATAATGTACAGCTGGAGCTTGCCGTAACGCAGCCCGGACTGAAAACCTGTTCCGGCGATCTTGACCTGGAAGAAAACCTTGACAACGTACTCGAAGTCATCTGCGCCACTAACTCGCTGCGCTATGAACGCTTGGGTCAGCGTATCGTACTAAAAGAGAAAGAGTAAACCATACATATCACCAAAAAAAACCGGAAGATGGTGGGACATCTTCCGGTGGCACAGTCCCGCTGACAACGGGAACGGGCTTGTCTTTTTGTTTAACGAAAAAAACGTAGTGAAGTTATGAAAAAAATCTATGCACAATGGCGTGTTCCGCCAGGCAATGTTATTGCCGCTAAATTCGGGAGAGCAATGAAACTAACTGTAATTCTCTTATTCACGGGCATCCTGGGGATCTCTGCCAACGGCAGATCACAGGATAATCATCTTTCTGTAAAATTACACCAGGGCACACTGCCGCAACTGTTTAGCCAGATACAGTCGCAAAGCACCTGGCGCATCTTTTATAAAGATGAACTGGTAAACAGGGAACAACCCCTGACCCTGGAACTACAGGACAAAAAAATCAATGAGGTCCTCGACAAAGCATTGGCCAATACCAGTCTTAGCTACCGCATTGTGCGTAACCAGGTGGCCATCATCCCCAAAGAAAAATCAAAAAACGGGAACGATGCATCGCCGGGTATTATGGTGGAAGACAGCGCCTATCTCATACGTGGGCGGGTATATGACATGCATGAACCACCACAGGCATTGCCGGGTGTAACCATTCGTGTGAAAGATAACAACAGCATCGGTACTACCACCGATGCGGATGGTTATTTTACCATCAGAACCAGGAGGAATGCCGTGCTGGTATTCACTCAAATGGGTTACCTGGCAGAAGAACATACCGTGCTTCGCAGCCAGAATGCCCTGAATATTTCACTGAAAGAAAATGTGGCCGCCCTCGATGAAGTAGTGGTGGTAGGGCTTTCGGAGCAACAGAAAAAACATATTGCCAGCTCCATCAGCTCAGTAAATGTGGCGCAGCAAACCAATGGTAAACCTATTACGGCATTGTCGCAGGCGTTGCAGGGAGGCGTTACCGGTTTACAGGTCACCCAAAACTCCGGTTTGCCCGGGGGCGATGCCGCCGTGATCAAGATCAGGGGTATCAGCACCGTAAATGGTTCCAATCCGCTGGTACTGGTGGATGGCGTACCTATGGACATGGACTACATTGACCCGGTTACGGTGGAAAGTGTAACGATCCTGAAAGACGCGGCTGCCGCTGCAGTTTACGGCGCACGCGCCGCCAATGGCGTTATCCTGGTGACTACCAAAAGAGGGGTGGCCGGGAAAGTAAACGTAACTTATGATGGCTATTATGGCGTACAGTCGCCGTCTACCATGCCTAAACTGGTAGCCTCCCCGGAGTATATGCGTATGTTTAACGAAGCACAGGTAAATGCGGGTAATCAACCTTTTTATTCCGACGAAGATATTAAGCACACCGAAGCCGGTGATGATCCGATAAAATATCCCAATACCGATTGGCAAAAAGAAATCATTAACCGCGCAGCTCCTATTACCAGTCATTCGGTTGGTGTGAGCGGTGGTAACAGTCTGGCCCGTTTTGCCCTTACCGCCAATTACCAGAACCAACAGGGAATGATACCGCTGAATCATTCCAACAAGTATAATATCCGTGCCAATACCTCTATCACGCTGAACAAAAAGTTCCTCGTGTATATGGATATGCTGGCCATCAAGCGTAATACTTTTTATCCCAACAGACCCAATGGTAATGACGGTAACAGGATACTGGAAGATATTTTCCGCGTACCGCCTACTATTTTACCTAAGTATCCGCAGAAAGATGGTTCGCCGGTAATATATGGCCGTTATGTGGACATTGTAAACCCGGTGGCCTATGCCGAGCATGGAGGACGCAGCGCCAATGAATACGGGCAATCCAGCATCAACCTGCAACCCAAATGGGAAGTATTGCCGGGACTGAATCTCCGCGGACAATTCAGTTTCCGTCTGAACAGCGATGTTACGAGGACTACCCGCGATAACTATTATTTCTTTGACTACTACACCGGAAAGCTGGCGCAGACCTGGGGCGTACAGCGCTCTGCCAGCATGGCCAGAACCACTTATTACTATGCCGGTGTAACAGCAGATTATACCTATGATCTGAAGGATCATCACTTTTATGTGATGGGAGGTTATTCCCAGGAAGAAAATAACAGCGACTACTGGGCAGTAAAATCGTTGTTGTCCTTCTACGCTAAACTTAACTACTCTTACAAAGATAAATACCTGGTAGAAGGCGCCATGCGCACAGACGGCTCTTCGCATTTTGGCCCGGGACATAAATATGGTACGTTTCCTTCTGTGGCACTCGGCTGGAATGTGCACAAAGAAAACTTTATGCAGTCGATGCGCGCTGTCAACAACCTGAAGCTGCGCGCGTCTTATGGTCGCCTGGGAAATGAAGACATTGGGCTGTATCAATACCAGAGTATGATCAGCGCCACGGATGGTGTAGAATCGGTATTTGGTAACCCCGACATTACCTGGGAAACAGTAGATATGCTGGACCTGGGAATGGACCTGGCACTGTTTAACAGTAAGCTGGAGATGACTTTTGATTTTTATGACAAAAAAACAAACGGTATTATTCTCAAACCACCTGTGTCTTATGTAGGAGGTATGGGTACGCCTCCTATTAATGCAGGCAAACTTCGTAATAGGGGAATAGAGTTATCGCTGAATTATAATGGTAACATTGGAAAAGATATTACCTTATCAGTAAGACCGGGTATTTCCTATAATAACAACACGTTACTTTCCCTACGGGGCGGGCCTTACATCACCGATGGCAAATCTATTAATAAGGAAGGCTACTCACTATATAGTATCTATGGTTATAAAACCAATGGATTATTGCAGGCTGGTGATTTCAAGCCGGACGGTACTGCGTTGGTACCAATTATAACCAATGAAAAACAAGGAGATATCCGCTATGTAGATGTAAATGGAGATGGTCTTATTGATGGCAACGATCAAACAGTGATCGGTAATCCTACACCTAAGGCAGATTTCTTTGCCAACTTCCGTATTACCTATAAAAAATGGGAACTGGAAATGTTGTTACAGGGGGTGAGTAAAAACGATGCTACCCTCGCAGGAATGCTGGCCTATCCGCTGGATATGTCGTTCGATGGCGGCGTACCTACCCAATATTATGCGGATAACTACTGGACGCCGGAACGCACCAATGCACGTTTCCCGCGCCTGACCACTTCTCCCAGTATCAGCAAACTATCGTCAGATTTCTGGCTGCAGAACGGCGCATATGTGCGCATGAAATATATTCAGCTGGGTTACAATTTTAGCAGTACCAGGTTAAAACGTATAGGCATTAACAGTGCCCGCGCATATGTAAATGCACAGAATCCTTTTGTATTTACTTCCATGAAACTGGTAGATCCGGAAAGCCAGGGAAACCAGTGGACATATGGGATTATGAAGATGTATACAGCCGGGGTGAGTATCCAATTATAATTATTAAATTTTTTACGATGAAAATGAAATATAGTCTTATCATAACATTGGCGCTGACTTTACTATCGTTACCCGCCTGTAAAAAATTTCTCACCCATGATAATCCTTCCGGTGTAACGGATGAACAGTGGTGGAAAACGGAAGGGCATGCCTATAATGCACTGGCTTCTATTTATGCCGGTATACCGGCGGGCTCTGATGGCCGCAATGTGATGTTCTGGTCAGGGCTTAGTGATGAAGCTGTATGCCGTGGCGATTTCCGGGGGAACTATGATATTTATACCCGTGGTTTGCAAAACCCTACCTGGGATGTGGCAGAATGGATATGGAGAGATGATTATATTGATATCCGCAGGGCCTGCCGTTTCCTGGAGAACGTAGATAAATGTTTTATGGATGATGGCTTGCGTACCCGCATGAAGTTTGAGGCCCGTGCGCTCCGTGCATTTTACCATATGGAAATCATGCTATTCTTTGGTGATATTCCTATTGTTACACAGTCGCTCACCCCACTGGAAAATCATATGAAGCGCGAATCTGCTGAAAAAGTATATGCCTTTATACTGAGCGAATTACAGACTTGTGCCGAAAACCTGCCAAAGGAATATGACAGCGATGAAACCTGGCGTATTTCAGCAGGCGCCTGTAATGCTTTGATTGCGCGGCTGGCGTTATATTTTCATCATTATGATGTGGCGAGGGATGCTGCGGCAAAAGTGATCCAGTCGGGTGTATATAAACTATACCGCAGCGAAAAGCCTAACGTAAACAATTACGCAGAGTTATTCAGTTATTCCGGTGAGCTAAATAAAGAAAGAATATTTTTTAAGGCGGGCGGTTGTGGTAATGCCTGGACTACCTTTGCACCTTATGGCATTGGCGGCGAAACTTATGTATCGCCTACTTCACAGGTGGTAGATAATTTTGAAACAAAACAGGGCAAAACACCGGCGGAGCTGGGAGCGGATTCCCTGGCGATATATCGTAAAGATCCTAATTATAAGAACAACCGTGATCCGCGTTTAGTGGCTTCGGTATTATATCCCGGTGAACAGTTCCTCGATGCCAACTATATTTTATCTCCCTTCGATAACTCTCCTGCAAACACCGATAAAATAGGTGTACAGAAGTCTACCGCCACCGGCTATTGGATCCGTAAATACCTGGATGCGCGCGACCGGCAGAGCAGAGGCGGTTCTCTTGATTTTATGATTATCCGTTACAGTGAGGTGTTATTATCTTATGTAGAAGCGCTGGTAGAGCTGGGCGATGCGAAAAACCCGGCCATAGCCGTTCATTTAAATGATATACGTACCCGGGCAGGGATGCCGGCTGTAGATATGCAGCGGTATAATACCGCTGATGCGCTGCGGCAGCTTATACGTCGTGAGCGGCAATCTGAATTGGCGTTTGAAGGACAGCGTTATTTTGATATCCGCAGGTGGGGAATTGTAAAGCAGGTGATGAACGGGCAGGTGTTTGGCGCCACCAATCCGCAGACAGGCGTGGCCGTTAAAGTACAGGACCGGGCCTATACAGACCGGGATTACCTGTGGCCTATACCTGAAAAAGAAACGCTGTCCAACCCGGATATGGTGCAGAACCCGGGCTATTGATTATAAAACCGATTTTGCCGCTTATCAAATTTCCTTACGGGTATTTGCATATCACGGTGTTAGATTATATCTTACCAATCGGTAGACCAGAATCTAGTAAAAACAGTGAATTTATTATCATAGGGTGAACAAATACTATCAATTCCAAAAACGTTATTAATCAACCCGGCATACAATTAAACTGAAATATGGCGAAACAAAACAGCGATTCAAGGCGGGCATTTCTCAAGAATTCCCTGGGAGCGCTTGCTGCATTTACAATTGTGCCCAGGCATGTGCTGGGCCGCGGTTACCTGGCACCGAGTGACCAGCTGACCAAAGCCGTTATAGGCACCGGTGGCATGGGACGTGGCCACTTTGGCTACGCAGGCACCCGGGTGGTGGCGCTCTGCGATGTAGATAAGAGTCACCTGAAACTGGCAATGGACCAGTTGGGAGACAAAAGCAAAGGCGTTAAAACTTTTGCCGACTACCGCGAAGTGATTACTTTACCCGAAGTGGATATTGTACACGTAGCCACTCCTCCGCACTGGCATGGTATTATTGCAGCAGATGCGGCCCGCGCTGGTAAAGACATCTGGTGTGAAAAACCAATGACTGCCACTATCGGCGAAGGCAAGCGCCTGGTGGAAGCCGTGCAGCAGCATGGAAGAATTTTCCGCCTGAATACCTGGTTCCGCTTTGAAGACAGATTTTACGGAATGGGCACTACCGTGAAACCCATTAAAAAACTGGTGGATAGTGGTCTGCTTGGCTGGCCGCTGAAAGTAACGGTGAGTAAGCATACCGGTTTTGACTGGAAATTTTATTGGGTAGGTAAAACCAATCTCGAGGCTATGCCGGTGCCAAAGGAACTGGACTACGACATGTGGCTGGGCCCTGCTCCTTATCGTCCGTATAACCCGCACCGTGTGCACCAGACCTTCCGTGGTTACTGGGATTATGATGGTGGTGGTTTGGGAGATATGGGACAGCATTACCTGGATCCCATCCAGTACTTCCTGGGCAAGGATGACACGAGCCCGGTGAGTGTGGAAGTAGATGCACCGCAGCAGCATCCTGATGCCGTAGGTACCTGGAGAAGGATCACTTATACTTATGCCGATGGTTGCCAGATCATCCTCGATGGTGAGGGCGCTGATGAAAAAGCGGCTTATATAGAAGGACCGAAAGGCAAGCTGTATCCTGGTTTCCGCTCGGACATACAGGACCTGGAAAAGAAGCTGGCTTCCTTCCCTGACCCTGCACCACAGCAAACAGATTTTGTGGACGCCGTTAAAAACCGCCGCAAGTTTGCGCTGAATGAAGAAAATGGTCATCGTTCCGCTACGCTGGTAAATATGGGTAAGATTGCTTTGCGTCTTAACCGCTCTTTAAAATTTGACCCGGTGAAGCAGGAGTTTATTGATGATGCAGGCGCCAACGCCCTCATCTATCAGCCGATGCGTGGACCATGGACTATCTAAAACAGCCGGAATCAGAACAAATAAGTAAATGAATTATGAAAAAGATATTACACTTACTCATTGCATTACTGGTTGGCTGGAGTAGCCTGGTTTCCGCACAGGGACCATCAGATCAGCGTGCCTTTCATACCAAAATAGCCGATGTACTGGCGTTGATGCCAGCCCCGAATAAGACGCAGTTTAACACCAATATGGAAGCAATTGCAGCCCTGGGAGAACAAGGGCTGACAACTATTGCCGGTATGCTGGCTGCGCCGGGCAAGGGCGATAATACACAGTTACAGTACGCGATTGCTGGTTACGCTTTTTATGTAACTCAACCGGGAAAGGAAGCTGCCCGCAAACAGGCGGTGGCGGCGCTTTGCAAAGCCTTGCCTAAAACCGGCGATCCTGAAAATAAAGTATTTCTTATCACACAGCTGGAAACCATTGGCGACAACGACGCGGTGAATACGCTGCAGGCTTGTTTAACCGATGATCGTCTTTGTGATCCTGCTGCGCGTGCCCTGGTAAAAATCAATACGCCTGCAGCACAGGAGGCATTATTGAAGGCCTTGCCATCTGCCAAAGGCTTTAACCGCATTACCCTTACAGAAGCGTTGGGTGATAGCCGTTATACCGCCGCTGCTGCAGCCATTGCTCCATTAGCCGGTGATGCCGACAAGAAGCTGGCGAAAGTGGCCCTGTATGCCCTGGCACAGATCGGCGCTCCTGCATCTGCACCGGTACTCGCTGCCGCTGCTGCTAAAAGTGGCTATTCCTATGATGTAACGGATGCAACTTCTTCTTACCTGTACTATGCGGCCACGTTGAACAACAAAGCTGCAGCAGAAAAGATTGCAGACGGTATCCTGAAGCAGGCTAAAACAGACGGACAGGTACATACCCGCACCGCTGCACTGAAGTTGCTCACTGCTATCCGTGGTGAAAAGAGCATGTCGCTGTTACTGGCTGCTGCCGATGATAAAAACCGTGAATACCGCGATGCTGCGTTGAAGTTTGCAGGTCAGAATGGCCTTGCAGGCAATGCCCTGTGGTTAAAGAAACTCGTGGGTGCAGATAATGCCAATAAAGCTGCTGTAATAGGTATGTTGGGAGATAATAAAGTAGCCGCTGCTTTACCTGCTATCCTGAAACTGCTGGGCAGCAAGGATGCGGGCGTAAAACTCGCTGCTATCAAAGCCGCCGGTCAAGCCGGTGGCGTAGCTGCCTTGCCTGCCCTGCTGCAAACCATGAAAACCGGTGATGCGGCTACCACAGCAGCAGTGAAAGAGGCCCTGCTGATTATGCCGGGCGATGAAGTAGCTGCACAGTCGGGCGCTGCACTGGCCACTATGCCGGCAGCTGCACAACCGGCCTTACTAACGGTACTGGCCGCACGTAAAGCTGACGGTCGCATAAATGATGTGTTGCCGCTGACTGCCAGCACAGATGCCGCCACCCGCAGTGCTGCTATCAGTGCGTTGAAAGACGTGGCTACCAGGTCGAACCTTTCTGAACTGTTTACCTTACTGAATAATACCACCAATGCTACTGATATCAGCAGCATCCAGGCGGCATTGATCAGCGCCGGCGCCAATAGCGCTGATGTGCTGGCACAGATGAAGCAGGCATCTTCCGATAAACAATCCCGTTATCTTCCTGTACTGGCAGGCATCGGGGAAACAGCTGCTTTGTCGCCCGTACTGACTGCCTTTAATAACGGCGACGCTGCTACGAAAAAAGCAGCGGTAGCGGCTTTGTCTGCCTGGAAAAATGCAGCCGCCGCACCCGCCTTATTACAGATAGCGAGAGACAATACCAACAGCGCTTACCGCGAGGATGCACTGGCCGGTTATGTTTCGCTTACCCGCAAGTCGTCGTTCCCGGCTGATCAACAGCTGCTGATGCTGCGCAATGCAATGGAATTATCTACCACGCCGGCATTACAAAAAAGAGTACTGGAAGGGGTAGAACAATGCAAAACATTGCCTGCATTATTATTTGCCGGTAACTATCTCGACAATGCGTCCGTTCAACAGGCCGCTGCCAATGCCGTGATGAACATCGCCCTGGCCGATAAAAGCTATAATGGCGCTACGGTACGTGCGCTGCTGGAAAAAACATCACAGGTGCTGAAAGGTGGCGACGCAGATTACCAGCGTCAGTCTATCCGCAAGTACCTTGCGGAAATGCCTGCAGGCGATGGATTTGTATCGCTTTTCAACGGTAAAGACCTCAGCGGCTGGAAAGGCCTGGTGGAAAATCCTGTTGCCCGTGGTAAAATGGATGCCAAAGCGTTGGCCAAGGCACAGCAGAAAGCCGATGATAACATGCGTAAAGGCTGGTCTGTAAAAGATGGCCTGCTTGTATTTGGCGGCAGCGGTGATAACCTCTGCACCGAAAAGAAATATGGCGATTTTGAAATGCTGGTAGACTGGAAGATCACCGCCCAGGGCGACGCTGGTATTTACCTCCGTGGTACTCCCCAGGTGCAGATCTGGGATACTTCCCGTACAGATGTTGGTGCACAAGTTGGCTCCGGTGGTTTATACAACAACCAGCGTCATGAAAGCAAACCGCTGAAACTGGCGGACAACGCCATCGGCGAATGGAATCATTTCCGTATCCTGATGAAAGGCGACCGCGTAACGGTGTATCTCAACGGTGAACTGGTAACTGATAACACCATCCTGGAAAACTACTGGGACCGTGGCTTACCTATTTTCCCTGAAGAGCAGATAGAGCTGCAGGCGCATGGCACCTATGTAGCTTACCGCGATTTGTATATTAAGGAAATTCCGCGTCCTAAGCCTTATGTGCTGAGCGACGAAGAAAAGAAAGCCGGTTACAAAATATTGTTCGATGGTACCAACATGCATGAATGGGTAGGTAACACCAAAGATTATGTAATTGACAACGGCGACCTGATCATAGATCCTTCCAATGGTGGACACGGTAACCTCTATACGAAGGATGAATACAAGAACTTCTCTTTCCGTTTTGAGTTCCAGTTAACACCGGGTGCGAATAATGGTTTGGGTGTGCGCGCTCCGCTGGAAGGCGATGCCGCTTACCAGGGTATGGAATTGCAGATCCTGGACAACGAAGCTGATATCTATAAAGACCTGCACGTATACCAGTATCATGGTTCCGTATATGGCGTAATTCCAGCCAAACGCGGTTTCCTGAAACCGGTAGGAGAGTGGAATGTGGAAGAAGCGATTGTTGACGGTACGCATATCAAGGTAATCCTGAATGGTACGGTGATCCTGGATGGTGATATTGCAGATGCCCGTAAAAACGGCACGTTGGATCACAAGGAGCATCCTGGGTTGAAGAATGAAACCGGTCATATCGGTTTCCTGGGACATGGATCAAAAGTACGTTTCAGGAATATCAGGGTGAAGACGCTGTAGTTCGCTGAAGAGATAATTTGGGCCGCTCTTACGTATGGTAAGAGCGGCTTTTTTATTTTTAGCGGAGTGCTTTTTTATTTAAGTGCTGTTCAATCGCAGCTAATCTGGCCGTCAGTGCTTCGGTCCTCTTATTTTGTTCAATGATGTACAAAGTAAGTTCTTCTATTTTCTTTAGTAAAATAACCTGGTTATCACCCAGATCAATTCCTTCTGTTTTTACAATCGCAGCAGAAGGCACTTCCGGGAGGTGTTTGTGGCTGGCGATATAGTTTTCTACCTGTGGTAATGACATTAAACAATAGGTAGAATCAAAGACATAATCTGCCCAATCAACCTGTGTTACTTGCACCCTTCGGGTTTTAATATTCCCGTTTACATCGAGTTGTTTTTGTGCCGCGGTTGTTCCTATCACAATATTGCCGGTAATGTTTCCGCCAGACAAGGAAAGGTAAGTAGCGGGGTTAAAGTTGCCTGTATGCCAAACGGGTTTTCCCGCTTGTGATAATACGCCGGAAAAATTTCCGGTACCTGCTACATCAAGGGCATAAGCTGGCACGGTTACTCCGCCTATGCCAACGTTTCCATTGGACGATAATATAGTTAGCACATTCCGGTTGCCTGTGTTATTAAGCCGCCAGGAGCTGTCAACCGACGTAGCTCCCCAGTCCCAGTTTTTGCCATTAACGTTATTTCTGTATCCTACCTGTGAAGTTGAAACGATGAAGGTAGAGGTCGTGTTTCCGGCAGTTGTAACTGTTTGGAGTGTTTGTGCTACGGCGCTGTGGGCAAACAACGCAAAAAGGACGGAATAGGTTAACTTTTTCATACTATAAAGGGATTTATAATTTTAAGGGATGTAATATAAGGATTGATAACAAACGTGAAAATTTTATTTTCCAGAAGATTGTAGAAGTTCTATTTTTCTGCCGTCCAGGTCCTGGATTAATGCAATGTATCCCCATTCCGTTTGCGCTGCCGTTGTTATAATGTTTTCTGCTGGCAGGTTGCTTATCAACATATCAAGATCATCTACCGTAAAACCTAACCTTGTTGTATTATCCGCTGTTGTTATTGCTTTGGGCAGCGGGTAAATTTCCAGTAGTATATTGCTGTTTGTGCTGGCATAATGTAAGGGGCCATTGCCATGGCGATGATAGTGGAATTGGAAGCCGAGAAGGGTGTAAAATGCCGCTTGTTCGGTGAGTTGGCTGGTTTTGATGACGAGTAGGTGGAGGTTGGGCATACTTACTAAAAAAGTAAAAATAAATTTCTTTTTGTTGAATTAATTATTTATTTTGACCTCAAATGTTAACCAATACCTTTCATAGTAAAATCAATTTGTAGCAAGAATAGATTACCCCTAAGTGATTCTGGTATAACCCTGAACAGTGGAGTATTATTTACCTTTTTTGTGTGAATGTGTCCCTTATTAATGTTATAGCGTCTTTTAATTTTAACTTATGAAATTGTTTTTATTCCCTTTCCTATTGTTACTGGTATTTATAACCGGCTTGTCAGCACAAACTATAGATTCTGCCCATTATGTTCTTAACCGCACTGGTCCGGCGCAAGCGGCGAACTTTAACGTTAAGGGCTACGGCATATTTAGCCGTAACGGTTCCAATAGTTATTCCGGTACGCTCCTGCTTCAAAATGATTTATTAAACAGGGGAGCGAACATGCAGTTAACCGGAGATGCGATTCCGGGATTGTCTACCTGGATACATGATGGTGTAGGATTTAGTGAAAAAATGCGGATACTGAGCAATGGTAATATCGGTGTAGGTATCACAGCTCCCGATGAAATATTTCATATTAGAAGAGATGCCCCGGGCGATATTTATTTGAAGGTACAGAATAACCAGAACGATATCACATCAACCGCTGGAATTGCTATGGCAACGCAGAATGGTATCTGGAAGCTAAACGCCAGGCGTAAGAGTGGATTTTCTATAAGTTCACCAACGGTTACGGATGTAATGGTTGTTACAAACGAGGGCAACCTGGGGATTGGGGAAACAGCACCAACCGCCAAGCTTCACGTAACCGGGGATGTTGGCACCGTATTCGGCAGTTTTGCGCAGGATGGAATCCCCGTAAGTGATGCCGGGCTGACGATTAAAAATGGAACTGCTGCTCCTGGAGTATATATTCCCTCAGTCACGGGACGCACTTATATGCCAGGCCGCTCATACGGCTTTTATTGTGTTGGTGAAGCGGAGGATGTATTGCCTGCTTCTGATGCCAGTGTGGGAGCTATAGTATTGGATGGTAGAACTAAAACCTCGACAAAACTGGCAACAAACAACGTACTGGCAGTTAATAGCTTTGGGGTAAACCTGATGCTGGTAAAAGCTGATGGAAGCGTTGGCATCGGCACCACCGACACCAAAGGGTACAAATTGGCCGTAAACGGAAGTGGTGTTTTTACCCGTGTGGTGGTAAAAGCCTATAGCAACTGGCCAGACTACGTCTTTCATAAAGATTACCAGTTACCATCTCTGCAACAGGTAGAACAATATGTTAGTGAACATCAGCATTTACCTGGTATTCCATCTGCCGGTGAAGTCGAAGCTGATGGTGTTGATCTTGGAGATATGAATAAAAAGCTGTTACAGAAAATAGAAGAGCAGATGTTATACATCATTGAAATGAACAAAAAACTGGAATCATTGACGAACGAAGTGAAGGATCTTAAGGCAGCGAAAGTTGTTACCAAATAATACTACTCTTTCATGAGCGTGTATGCTGGCCGCATATGCAGCGGCCAGCATCTTTAAGATATTCTAAACCAGATAGTGCAAATTGCGCACTTGATTAATTTTATCTAGTGTGTACAACTAATGTGCTAGTATTTTGTTTGTAGTAAATGATTTTCTTTGCAGCAAATGTTAACCGGTTTATATTGTTTTTCATAATTAAAATAATTGTAGCGTTTACTCCATTTGTATTCTGACTCACTTTTTTTCGATGTATCGACAGTATAGGGCCTTTGAACAGTAACCTTAATAATATCCTGAACCATGAAACAAATTCTTTTTTTATCTCTCTTTTTTGTTGCATACCTGAATGCGAATGCCCAGAAGACCAATAAACTGGATTCTATCGGCAATGCAGGTATTGGTATATTATCTCCCACTGAGAAACTGGAAATATATTCCTACGGTTTGTCTAATATAAAACTCACTAGTTTCGGCGATGTATTGGGACCGGTGGGTGCGCTTAAGTTTAATTTAGCTGGTACGGATGTGGGAAAATTGGAAATGGAGCGGACTGTTGCAGATGGGAGGGGCTCTGATATGAAGTTTTTTGTAAGGAGCAGCAATGCTTTTTTTGAGGCAATGCGAATTACAAATGCAGGCTATATTGGGATTGGTACGGTTGCGCCGTCAGCGAGACTGTCAGTAGAAACAGCCGACAGTACCGATAATAACTTTATCAGGTTAGAAAATAAGGGGTTGGCTAATTCAAATTTTTATTTTGGTACCGCGAATAATAAGTATTCTGTATTTACATTCAGGATGGCAGCTGTGCTGGAGAGTTATCGTGATCTTCATATTTCCGCTGCCACTGCGGCTGGTAATCTTTTCTTCGAAACGGGTAGAGTAGATGGAGTCGCACCAGTGAGAATGATGATTAATAATATAGGAAATGTAGGGATAGGAACCACCACTCCTGGTCCGTACAAGCTTGCCGTAGAAGGCACTATCGGCGCCAGAAAAATAAAAGTAACCCAGGTAACTCCGTGGGCGGATTTTGTTTTTGATTCCGATTATAAATTACCTGCTATACATGAAGTAGAAGCTTTTATCAGCATCAATAAACATCTTCCGGATATTCCAAGTGCTGCTGAAGTAACAAAAGATGGTATTGATGTGGGCGAAATGAACCAAAAGTTACTCCAGAAAATAGAAGAACAGATGTTATATATTATCGAGATGAATAAGAAAGTCACAACCCTGACTAATGAAGTAAAGGATCTTAAGGAAAAAGTAGCCGCCAAACAATAATATTCCCCAATTATGAAATTTTTACTCTCCCTGCTCGTTTGTTGTTTCTGTTTTGTGGCCATACAGGCACAGGACAGTCTTGTGAAGAAGGCGACCCTTATACCTGGAAAGTATTTGTCGGACGTAAAGCGCAAGTCAGACAAGATGGAGCAGCAGATCTCCAAACGCAGCCAAAAGGCGCTGAGTCGCTTTATGAAGCAGGAAGAAAACATCAGGCGCAAACTTGGGCGTATTGATTCGCTGAAAGCTAACAACCTTTTTACGCATTCTATTGATTCCCTTGGCAGTCTGAAAGCCCGCATGAAAGGGAAATTAGGAAAGTATTCGGGAGCGCTGTCACAGGTGGGCGGCGGGGCTTACCTGGACAGTTTAGGAAATTCTCTTGCTTTCCTGAAACAATCAAAGGATTTAATGGAAAAATCCAAAGGAATCACAGATAAGTTAAACGGTTCCCTGAAATCAGTTGACAACCTGAAAGACAAACTGGCGCAGGCAGAGCAGATTAAAGCGTATATCCGGGAGCGTAAACAGCTGCTTAAAGAACAGTTGAGTCAATATACCGGGTTCACCAAGGATCTGCAGAAGATGAATAAGGAAGCCTACTATTACGCACAGCAACTTAAAGAATATAAAGAAGTATTTAAAGACAAGAAAAAAGCCGAACAGAAAGCAATGGAGGTGATGAAGAAGATCCCCGCCTTCAACGACTTTATGCAGAAGCATTCGCAACTGGCGAGTCTTTTTAATATACAGGGTGCCACCGCTTCTGCGCAAAGCCTGGAAGGGCTGCAAACCCGCACGCAGGTGGAGCAGCTTATTCAGCAACGCCTGGGGAATGGCCCTAATGCAGGAGCGGCTGTTAGTCAGCAGATGGCGGAAGCCCGCAGCAAATTTGACGAATTGAAAAGCAAATTCCCTGACCTGGATAATGCCGCGGAAATGCCGGACTTCAAACCAAAGGAAATGAAGACCAAAAGTTTTCTGCAGCGCCTGGAATTTGGCAGTAACATACAGTTCCAGCGCAGCAATAAGTTTTTCCCTACCACGGGGGACCTCGCAGGACAGGCAGCCTATAAGTTCCATAAAAACGGTAGTGCGGGTATTGGTCTTTCGTATAAACTTGGCATGGGTACCGGTTTTGATAATATCCATTTTTCCGGGCAGGGTATGGGCATACGGTCGTTTATTGACTGGAAGCTCAAAGGTACCTTCTTCCTAAATGGCGGATATGAACAGAACTACCAGCCGGATTATGTAGGCGTACCGGAAGGAGTGGGACAGAAGTGGACACAGAGCGGGCTGATAGGAGTGAGTAAGAAGTATAAGATCAATAGTAAGCTGAAAGGCAATATGATGGTGTTGTTTGATTTTTTGTATAACCAGCATGTGCCGAGAACGGACCCGGTGAAGGTGAGGCTGGGGTATAATTTTTAGACGGATTATTATGATCTGATTGTTACAAGTACTTAGAAATAAAAAGAAGAAATATTTTTCAACGTTGTATTATGAATAAGTTTTGTTGTATGGTTAACCCTCAGAGAACGCTGATCGTTTTTTTGAAAGCATTGTTATGTAGCCTGTTATTTGTTAGTAACCAGGTTTATGCACAAAAGGAAGAAGAGATTCCTATATATGATGTACAAATTAGCCCTCCTTCGCCGAACGCGGCCAAGCTAGGTGTTTATGGAGATGTTTCTGTGGGACTGTTTAACGGCACGTTAAACTTGACCGTTCCGATATACGAAATAAAACTCCCCGATTTTACGCTGCCAATTACATTGGGTTATAACACCTCTGGGATTAAGGTGGATGAGGTGGCAACGGATGTAGGTTTGGGTTGGGTCTTGAATGCGGGAGGAGTAGTTGCCGCCAGTATAAGAGGAATAGCCGACAATTTACCTAACAGATATATTCCTGATAATATAAGCCAGTTTGATCCGCAGGACACAACCAGAGCCACTCCTGGAAGCTTAAGTAGCTATGATATGGCTAAAAGAGTAATTGATCAAAACTATGATACACAACAGGACATTTACTATTATAATTTTGCAAACTACACAGGAAAATTTATTTATTCAAACGACCGGACGAAGATAGTCCAGATTCCCTATTCCAATTTGAAAATTGAAGGACCCACTAAAATAACCGATGCAGGGGGGAATGTTTTTGAGTTTTATAATAGAGAGACATCCAATATAAAAGAAGTAATGACATATGGTCCAGCAAATCCCAGACACTTTAATGGTACTTATACATCAAGTTATATGCTAAGCAGGATATTAACGAGGAATGGTCATGAGATTAAATTTGAGTATGAAACTATTAGTTTGAAGTACCCTTTGGGTTTGACTGAAACGAAGTATGTTTCTTCTTCTGGCACCCCAAGCGGCCAATGCCCTTTGTTATCCACGAAAGACAGGAAATATACTAATATTAATAACATTGCTCAGCAGCGTTTGAAGCGAATTGCAGTAGATAGCAGCGATATAATAGTAAATTTCACCTACGATACCGCAACCAGGGAAGATCTGGCATATGAAAATATACAGTATGGTAACCGGTTGAAAAGTGTTGAAGTCCTGAGCAATCAGAAAAGCATTAAAAAGGTAACGCTGATACACGATTATTTTAGAAGTACATCAGATTTAAGTAACCTGAGTATAGATGACAAAGCGCTGAATTCAAGGCTTAAGCTATTATCTGTTTATGAAGAAGGAAAAGGTGCTTATGTGTTCACTTATAAGGAAAACAGAATACCTGCAAGGCTCTCTTTTGCTCAGGATGAGTGGGGGTATCATAATTCACAGGGCCAGAATCGCACATTGATACCTGCGGATTTGTATCCGAATGGAACAGGTGCTGTAAGGAAAGGCAGCATGACAGGTCGGGATGCCTGGATGATAAGTAGCATTACCTATCCTACGGGAGGATCTTCGTCATTTGTATTTGAGCCTCATGTTGCATGGGAACAAGTCAAATATACTGTTAAACTGGTTAAAGAGCTATTCTACTTTCGGACTTCAAAGGCCCTTGAAACAAAAACATTTTATGTGGATGGCTCTTATCCTTATGGACATCTTTCCTACTTTTTGGCTTCGACTTCTACGGAGCGAACTCATGCTACCATAACTACGCCAGCCGGTAACAGCTTCACATTACGTGAATCCGGACAAACGAATTACCAATTTTCCCAAGGAAATTATCAGGTGCAAATAGTTAACGGCATAATAGATGAATTCAAAGATGTAATGGCAACTGCAGATGTTGACAGTACTTATTATGTATGGGAACATGTACCTGTTGGTGGGGTGCGTATAGCAAAAGTTTCAGATATTGATCTTTCGGGAAAAGTCATAAACACGTACTACAACTATAATTTACCAGATACAAATATTTCGAGTGCAAGTTACTCGCATGCGCCTCCATACTCTGTGAATTCATATGCCACGAGGAAGTTGGTGGATGGCGCACCGCAGATATGCGATTATTTGGTTCTGTCGTCCAGTTCATATCCGGAGCTTGGAACAGAGGGGCCGGAAGAGGCGGTAGGTTACAAATATGTAACTGTTACAAAAGACTCGGCTGTTGCCTGGGGAAGGGTAAGAAACAAATTCTCGACAGGTAAGAATGATTTACTGGGTGATATTAAAACAAATGCCAGTCTTGATTGGTGTCGTGGACTGAATCTAGAGGTTTCTAATGAAAGATATGATGCTGTAGAGGATAAATGGTATCCGGTCGAAAAGAAGATAAATTACTATAGAACGAATTTTAATCCCATTGACTATGATACGCCGCGTTATGTAAATGAACATGAGTCGATAGTGCCAAATTATAGTTTGGCTTATAGTATGCCTGAATTAACTTCAGGCGTAACAATGTTGCCAGCAACATTTTTGTATAACGTTTTTCGTTATGTTTCCGGCTGGGTGAGATTGGATAGCACAATTACTATTTCCTATTCTGGAGATGGAGGTGCAACATTACAGCAAAACTGGAAGTATAATTATGCAAATTATGCGCATGTTCAGCCAACGGAAATCCTGTCGGCTGACAGTAAAGGCGCCCTTACTGCAAACCGGCTGTTGTATCCACACAATTTTGTTGGAGATCCTGTATATGATACTATGATAAAAAGAAACTACATAACTCCTATAGTAGAACAAGACATTTATAAAGCGGGGAAACTGATAAAAACAAGCATTAATTCCTTTGGATTATTTAATGCGAACAACCTTGCGCTCCCAGCCATAATAAAACAGAAAAATGGAGATAATGCAATTGAAATCAGGGCAAGATTTTATAAGTACGATAAAAAAGGAAATTTGCTGGAAGCATCTAATGAGAATGATGTTCATTATAGTTACTTATGGGGTTATAATGATAATTATGTAGTTGCAAGCGTTACGGGAAGTGATTTTAATACAGTATCATCTTTTATTCTGAATGAGGGGATTTTAAGTGCTCCAGCTACTGACGATCAATTGCGGAATGAGCTTACCAAAATAAGGATTGGTCTTTTAGGAAGCAAGGCGCTGGTGAAAACCTATACTTATTCTCCCTTGATTGGTATGACGTCTGAAACAGATCCATCTGGCAAAACTATATTTTATGAGTATGATAGTTTTGGCCGATTAAAACTGATAAAGGATCAATACGGAAAAATTCTGAAACAGTTTAATTATCAGTATCAACAACCTGTTACCCAATAGTTATATATCCCAGAAACCAAATGTATGAATAGAAATATTGTATTTATAAATAAAAAAATACTGGCATTAATATTAATCATTGGAAAGAGCGCAGTGGGCCAAACGCCAGGTGGATCCCCCCGGCCAACAGGTGTACCAATGGGTGTACCAGCTGCATATACCAATACCACGATTAACTATGTCCGGACCTGGGAGCCAGCGCTACCAACATCAGATGCAACTTATGTGGTTTCCCCCAGCCGGCTGGTAACAGAGGTACGCCAGGCAACCCAATATTTTGATGGGTTGGGGCGTCCATTGCAAACAGTTTCGAAAGGGATAAGTGCCTCGGGTAAAGACCTGGTGGCTCCAGTTGTATATGATGCCTTTGGACGCGAACAGTTTAAATATCTGCCTTATGCGCAACAAAGTGGTAACACCAGCGATGGTAAATTTAAAGCCGATCCTTTTAATGGACAGAAGGCTTTTTATCAAAACGCTACCCTTGCGCCCGGTGCGGTGGGTGAGAGCGTGTATTACAACCGTGTTGACTACGAAGCCTCCCCTTTAAACCGGGTACTAAAAACGTATGCACCGGGTAATAGCTGGGCAAAGAATGATCCGGCAACCGTAGAGCGGGGTGGTAACAAGCCTGTTGAGGCACGTTACCAGATTAATACTACGGCCGATTCTGTACGGATATGGGATTTTTCCGCTAGCCTTGTTATTCCCGTTAGTGCTGCCGGCAAAATTTATGGCGCCGGACAGTTATATAAGAATCTCAGTATTGACGAAGCGGGCAACCAGGTAATAGAGTACAAAGATAAGGAAGGCAGAGTCGTTTTAAAGAAAGTACAATTATCCGCTACTCCCGGAACCGGCCATATGGGTTGGCTGTGTACTTATTATGCATATGATGATTTGGGCAATCTGCGTTTTGTAGTACCTCCTAAGGCGGTAGAGGCGATCATCAGTAACTGGACCATCAGCAATGCTATTGCCGCGGAGTTATGCTTTATTTATCGCTATGATGGCCGTAACCGGATGATTGTAAAAAAGGTTCCTGGGGCCGACTCCACTGAGATGGTATATGATGTCAGGGACAGGCTGGCCTTTTCCAGGGATGGTAACTTGAAAGGGAAAAGCTGGCTGGCAACATTTTATGATAACCTGAACCGGCCAACGATGACGGCGCTTTATAATGACGCTAGTACCAGGGATGCGCTTCAAACGTTGATGAATACGGCTACAGGCAACACGCAGTCTATACCATATACATTTCCCGGCACCGCCGACCTGGTGCTGGGCTCTTATGACGGTACTACTCCGTTATACCAGGCTACGAGCAGCATCACGCTGACAGATGGTTTCGATACGGGTAGTGGCGCATCCGTAACTGCTGAAATCAATACTGCTGTTACGCAGGGAGCAACTTCCATCACTGCAACGAACCCATTGCCTAATATCCCGGCTAATAAATTAACACCACTAACCTACACTTACTACGAAGACTATTCTTTTGCAGGTAACAGGGGATATGATACCAGGGATATTGCCAAACCACAGGCCGGCAGTAATCCATATGCGGAAGCTTTGCCAGGATCGGGTAGTAGCATGATTAAAGGGCTTGTTACCGGTACAAAAGTAAGGGTACTGGGAACAGATCAATGGCTAACCACCACCAATTTTTACAATGATAAAGGCCGTTTGATCCAGGTGTTGTCTGATAATATCAGCGGTGGATATGACGTGATGAACAGTCTGTACGATTTCAATGGAAAATTACTGAGTACCTATCAGCGTCACCGTAACCAGCATAGTGGCAGCATTCCGCAGGTAACAGTACGTACCATGATGAATTATGATGCAGGCGGGCGTTTAACCAGCGTTAAAAAGATGCTCAATGATGATCCGGTCCAGGAGAAGACGCTTGTGGTAAATGAGTATGATGAGTTAGGTCAGCTGAAGAAGAAACGTTTAGGCGTTACCGGTGCCAGCACGCAGCTGGAAACCCTGAATTATGAATATAATATCCGAGGCTGGCTGAAAGCCATCAATAAAGACTTTGTGGCTACCGCCAGTGGCTCAGCGAACTGGTTCGGGCAAACACTCAGCTATGATTACGGATTTACATCGGTGCAATACAATGGTAATATTGCCGGCGCTGTATGGAAAAGCCGCAGTGATACGATTGCCAGGGCTTATGGATTTGGGTATGACAAAGCCAACCGGTTGTTGTCGGCCGACTTTAACCAGGTCAATGTTGGTAGTACCGGCTGGACAAAGAGCCAGAAAGATTTTTCAGTTAGCGGTATATCTTATGATGCGGGAGGTAATATCCAGTTCATGAACCAAAGGGGGATGAACGGCCTGACGATACAAACCCTGGATAGTCTGAAGTATGGTTACAGTGCAGGTAGCAATAAATTATCCTTTGTAACAGACAGGAAGAACAATGCTCAAAGCGCGCTGGGTGATTTTAAGGAGATTAATAATAACGAAACAGCCGATTATAGCTATGACGTCAATGGAAATCTTACGGCAGATGCCAACAAGGGTATTTCCGTCATCCGGTATAATCACCTGAATCTGCCTGACAGTATTGTTATCACCGGGAAAGGAACTATTAAATATCTGTACGACGCTGCCGGCAGCAAACAGCGGAAAATTGTTACAGACAATACAGGCAGTACAGCCAAGATAACAACTACCGATTACATCAACAGTTTTGTATATGAAAACGATACGCTGGAATTTGTAGGGCATGAGGAAGGACGTGCACGGGCAGTATTGGCAGCAGGGCAGCCGGTGCGTTATATGTTTGACTACTTTGTAAAAGATCATCTTGGAAATACGCGCATGGTATTAACTGAACAGTCTGACTTTACGATGTATGCAGCCACGATGGAAGCGCCGGCTGCTGCTAAGGAAACAGCTTTGTTCAGCAATATTGATAATACCCGTGCAGATAAACCTGCAGGCTATCCCGCAGACGAAAGCGCCGGTGACAACGCTGCGGTGGCGAAGCTAACGGCTACTGGTAGCGGTAAGAAAATTGGCCCCTCTATTGTGCTCAAGGTAATGGCAGGAGATACCGTCTCCCTAAGCGCGAAAGCTTTCTATAAATCCTCAGGTCTTAAGGAGAAAAATGACATTACCCCTTCTGTTGAAAATATGCTCACTGACCTGGTGCATGCATTTAACGGCAACGGTGCAACAGATGAAGGTGTACACGGTTTAACCAGTGCTGATCAACAGACACCATTTACCAGTAACTTTTATAATAATGATTACCGGCGGTTAAAAGAAAAGGAACCTGATCAGGCTAATCTTGACAGACCAAAGGCATATCTTAATTTTGTAATGTTCGATGATCAGTTTAAATTAGTGGACGGCAATAGCGGCGTTAAGCAGGTTAAAGCGGAGCCTGATCAGCTGCAAACGCTTGGCCAGGATAAGATGGTGATGGAGAAATCGGGTTTCCTGTATGTATATACCAGTAATGAGGGAACTCAGGATGTGTTCTTTGATAATGTTATCTTAGGGGTTAATTCAGGGCCATTGCTGGAGGAAACGCATTATTATCCATTTGGGTTGACGATGGCGGGAATTAGTTCGAATGCGCTTCTTGGTAGCAATTATCCGGAGAACCGGATGAGATACAATGGAAAAGAACTGCAGAGTAAGGAGTTCGGAGATGGTTCAGGACTAGAGTTTTACGACTACGGAGCCAGGATGCAAGATCCACAAATCGGACGTTGGTGGGTAATCGATCCATTAAGTGAAGTATCTCGTAGATGGAGTCCTTATGGTTATGCTTATGATAACCCAATAAGATTCATTGATATTGATGGTATGGTTCCCGGAGATTTTTATAATCAGCGTGGGCAATATTTAGGTACTGATGGTCAGGATGACAAAAAAAATTATGTAGTAACTGATAAAAGAGAGGCAAAAGCTATTGAAACAACAAATAAAGCTGGGGGGACTACTAAAGTTTCTGACGTTAATTCTGCCGTTGAATTGCCAAGTGCATATGTAAGAGGAGAGATGGGAAAAGCTGTCGATCGCTCCAACAGTAGAAATGACAGAAGGAATGATGAGTTTAAAGGTGATGATAATGAAGGAGGCTTCCATGAAGAAGGAGGAATGTATGGGAGGACATTGAGTGGTGAAGAGTCTGTTGTACCGGCAAAGCCGGGAAAAAAAACAGATCCTTTAGAACAAGGCATGGCAACAGTAGCGCCTTCTGATCCGGCAGATCCATCAAAGGATAACTTACAGGATCTTGAAGGATCTTTCCATGTTCATCCTAAAGGGACAAGACAACCTCCGTCAAATTCAATTGGTGGTCAGACCGGATCTTTTGTTCAATCACCAACAAATCCGCAAGATTATAATGAGGCAAGGCGATACACTCGTAGCTCTTATGTTTTGGGGGCTGGAAACGGGACTGTTTATATTTATAATGGGAATGTAGCCACTCCAATTGCTACATTTCCATTAAAAACATTTTTAACAATAGATATAAAAAAATGAAAATATTAATAAGCGTTTTTATTTTTTCAATGTTGACTTACGCATCGAAATGTATGGGGCAACACAAAGATAATTTTATTGCTATTGAGTTTGATGTAGACGGAAAGCTGGAAAACGTTAAAGGAGAAATGGAAATGTTCTTTATCAGGAATACTGATACGTTGTTGGTTAAGACAAAAGATGGATATTTTTTTGTGCCTGACGAGTTAAAAGATGCAAAGGCAACCATTGTTTTCAATATTTTGGGATATCATCTCACATTTGAATCTATCCCAATAACATGGAATGCTGAAATGCCGAAATGGGTTATAGGAGTTGATACTAAACCATTTGATATGGATAAATTTTTTTTTATAAAGAAGGTGAAAAAATGGAGAAAGATTAAAATCGTATATTTCTTGCAAAATGGGACAGGTAGCCAAATCACATGTTATCGCTATAAATAATTGACAGCTATAAACGATAAAACCGTGAACTTGGATTCACGGTTTTATCGTTTATAGCTGTAGGCTTTATTTTCCCGGATCATAATGTCAATGTGATTGAGTATATAGTCTTTAGCTTCGGCAGGCAGTGCGTTGATATCTTCTAATCTTTTAGGGTAACCTTATCCAGTACCAGGTTTGTTCTACCACTTCGAAGTAATACATCATGTATCGCCAAACCATGACGATGTTTTTGGGCTGGATATTTTTTTACATGTTTGCATGAAATAGCGATCTCACACCTCATCTCCCCCCATTTTCCCCGGATCCTGCCTGAACATCCGCGTCAGCATCTCATATAACTCCGGATGCTTCTCCGCCAGCAAATCCGGCCGCTCAAAAAAGTACTCCGATATCACCGCAAAAAACTCCGCTTCATTAATCGCGCCATAAGGATTGATATCCGTATGCCCTTCAGAAATTTGTTGTATCGTTTGATGCACCAGTTTCATCCACGGAATGCTGTAGCTATGCTCCAGGAGCTTGCTCGGGAAGCCGTCGATGGAGCCATCTGTTTTATCCAGCAGGTGCACAAATTCATGAATAGCGGTATTGCTTTTATCGGTGACGTTGGAAAACCCTTCCCGCAGCGCGGAGCGCGACAGGATCATCTGACCGTGTAAGGCGCCGCTACCTACCATGCCGAGTATGTTACGGCGGTTGCCTTCATACTGGTAGGTTTCATCGAATGTATCCGGGTAAAGTATCACGTTAGTAAGATTAAAATACTCCCAGTCTTTGAAACCAAAGATGGGGATGATGGCGCTGGCGGCTACGAGTACACGATCCAGTGGTTCTACGGCGGTGCCTACGCCTTCTATATGTGTTCTTTTGAGGAAGCGCTGCACCATGGCTTCAAACCGCGTTTTTTCGGTGGGTGATAGCTGTTGGTAGTAGCGTACATTTGTTGCTAATAAAGCCTGGTAGTCGGCCGGTACGGCGCTTTTTTTTAGCTGCCTGCGACTGTACATGTTTTTAAAGTACAGGAACAGGATCAATCCTATCATTATCAATCCGAATAAAACCATCTTGCGTTATTTTCTATATGCTTTAAACTCTGATCCTTTCTTCCATGCAGGGAAACTGCTTTCGTTGCTGAGCTGGTATCCTACGTCGAATAGCAGGCGCACGTCTTCTACCATGCCATCCATTACCCAGGTGGCTGCGTCAAATTCGTCGGCGGGGGAGTGATAACGTAAACGATTATACGTAGCGATCATTTCTTTTCCTCTGCCGGCATCGCGGCCAACAGCGCTGGTACCCGGACCGATATACAATCCCGGCACCCCTTTCTTGGCGAAATTGAAGTGGTCGGAACGGAAAAACCAGCCGCCTTCCGGGTTGGCTTCCGGAACGGTGATGCGGCCCTGTTTGCGGGCGGCGCGCAAGGCGTATTCGTCCAGTTCAGATTGCCCGTAGCCGATCACGGTGATGTCTTTGGTGCGACCAAAAGTATTGAGTACATCCAGGTTGATGTCTGCCACTATTTTATGAAGGGCAAACGTAGGATGGGTGGTGTAATATTCTGATCCCAGCAAGCCCTGTTCCTCGCCGGTAACGGAAAGAAACAGTACCGACCGCGCCGGTGGATGGGGCAATTTTGTAAACGCCTCCGCGAGTGCAAGCAAACCGGCGGTGCCGGTAGCGTTGTCTACTGCGCCATTATAAATAGAATCTCCTTTAACGGGCTCGCCTATACCAAAATGATCCCAGTGGGCGGAATATACAACACATTCCTGCGGGTGTTTGGCGCCCGGCAGTAATGCCAGTACATTATGCGAGGTGGATTTTTTGATGGTATTATTAATTTCGAGAGATGTTTGTAAGTGGAGGTCTACTGGCTTGAAATCTTTTGTCCTGGCCTTTTCCATGATGTCTGGTGACATGCCTGCCAGCTGGAATATTTTTTTGGCAGCATCCTGTGTGATCCATCCTTCTATGGTGGTGCGATGCTGGTTGTTGTTGGCTGTTTGCAGATGCAGTTTTGAGTTGGACCATCCGCTGCGCACCACTTTCCAGGGATAACTGGCGGCGGCCGTTTCATGAATAATGATCACGCCGGCGGCGCCCTGGCGGGAGGCTTCTTCAAATTTATAGGTCCAGCGGCCGTAGTAGCTCATTACGCGGCCTTTGAAGAGCGTGCTGTCTGCAAAGCCAGGATCGTTGATCATCACAATCACTGTTTTGCCTTTTACATCCAGTCCTTTATAATCGTTCCAGTGATATTCCGGCGCTACAATGCCGTAGCCGGCAAATACAAGCTCACTGTAGCTGATACTTACCTGTTCCTGTACCTGGCGGGTGGCGGCCACAAAGTCTTCCAGGTATTGAAGTGATACTTCGCCGTTTTTGCCTTTTATAACGAGATTGCCGGCGGGTTTGGAGCTGATCGATACCATGGGCACCTCCTGGAAATAGCTGTCGCCATTACCCGGTTTTAGCCCCAGCTGTTTAAACTGGGCGGCGAGATATTGTATGGTACTGTCTTCTCCCCGGGTGAAGGGCTTGCGGCCTTCAAAGGCATCGGAGGCCAGTATTTGAATATGCTGTGCCAGCCCGGGCGCATTAATGGCCCTGATGGCAGCTGAGTCCTGTGCGGTAGCCCTGCTGCCTATCAAAGCGGCAGTCATGGCTAATATGATGGGTACTTTCAATGTATGATTATTTATTCCGGGCAAAAATTAGCGGAGTTCGGCTAGAATTCCAAAAATGCCTTACCGTACCAGTACAGTAGTACCTTTCCGGAATACCCGTTTGCCGCTTACTTTCTCTGTATACTCCAGCATCCACACATAAGTGCCCACGTCGGAACGCTGACCGTTTACCGTGCCGTCCCATTTATGGGTCCAGTCGTTGGTTTCAAATAGCAGGTTGCCGAGCCGGTTGTATACGGCGAAATGAAGATCCACTGCTTTATATGCATTCAGCGGATAGAGATAATCGTTTTGCCCGTCGTTGTTGGGAGAGAAGGCAGTGGGTACATCTATATAACAACTGGATACGGCGGTAATATAGTGATTGGCGGTATCAAAGCAGTTGGCGTCGTTTTTAACAATGAGCCGGATAAGATATTGCTGTTCTTTCTGTGTGGGATAGTATTGCATGCGGATGGGAACAGGCCCGTTAGCACGACCACCGTTGCCGTAGTCCCAGGTCCAGGATATTATTTTACCAAGACTCCTGTCTTTTGGTAACACCAGGTCCAGCGGACAATAAGGCCCCGGATCTACATCGAATAACGCTGTTACTTCACTTCTGATCAGGGTGTCTTTACTTTTGGTATCAGAACAAACCCCATTAGAAACCGTTAGTTGCAGGTGTTTATTCCCCAGTGTATTATAAATTTTCACCGGGTTTTGAAGACTACTGGTTTCTCCATCATCAAATACCCAGGTCCATTTATTTACCTGGTTTTTACCGTCATGCTGAAAACGCATGGTGGTGATGCGGCAGTCCTGCTCAATGGTATAATTAAACGTTGCATTAACGGTGTCGGCTGCACGAAAGGTGGACTGCTGGTTTACGGCAGCGGGTTGCCAGCATTCGCTTTGCAGGGTATTGCCATCTTTGCCGTTACGGAGTGTGATCACATAATCACCGGCGCGCTGAATAGGAGCCGACAGCAACAGTTCTACCGTATCCGTAAGAGCATTGGTGTTACAAATGCCTTTGGCGCCTGTAATATTAATAGCTGTTGGACCAGCAATAGAAAAATCGCTGCCGTCCGCTGAAATGGAGCTGCAACGCACGGGTATCGATAATCCTATTTTTATGGATACCGGCTGGCAGATGGCGGGCGCGGTACCCCGCAACAGCACTGCGGGCTGAGGATCAATTGTAAAGGGCTGTTGGGCGCCTGCCGGTGTTTCAATCCAGCATTCGCTCTGTAGTGTATTGCCATCTTTCCCGGTCTTCAGATGTACCAGGTAATTACCATCTTTTAGTATCCGGTCTTTCAATTGTAGTGTAACCGTTTTCGTGAGTCCGTTGGCATCACAGTCGGGCAGTGCCTTAGTAATTGTTACTGCCGATGCGCCGTCAATGGTAAAGTCGCTCCCATCGGCTGCTACGGAACTGCACCGGATCGGCTGGTCAAACACCAGTTGTATTTCATTAGGGGCGCATGGAGGCGGAGTCACAGGACCTAATGGTGCAAAGGGTTGTGGCGGTATCTGAAAATTCGCTGTACCACCGGCCGGCGTTTGCATATGACATTCGCTTTCAATGGTATTGCCATCAGGTCCTTTTACCAGCGTTACTTTGTAGTTTCCCGGTACGAGTATCCGTTTGTCGAGTTTTAGAAAGATGATGGTGGTAAGTCCGTCGGTGGTACAATTGGCGGTAGCGCCGGTAATCTTAACCGCAGAAGGGCCGCTGAGTACAAAATCTTTTCCATCCGCTGAAACAGATGCACAGCGAACAGGCGCCGGGAATTCCAGTTGTAGCTGATCCGGGCTGCAGGGTAGTGTTTTGATATGGCCCATATCTACCGGTACCATAGGTTCCACGGTAAAAGTGGTTTGTTCTCCTACCGGAAGCTGGTTGCCACAGGCATCCAGGAAAGTATTTTTATCAACACCATTTTTTGATACCAGGGTATGGCTGCCTACCGGGAGCACCTTATCCAGTTTCACCAACAGAGAATCCGTATCAAACCCATTGTCGCAACCAACACCGGTAACGCTGAGTATTTTTATTCCGGCGGTGTTCAGTGAAAACTCACTGCCATCGGCAGAAATGCTGTTACATTTAATTTTTTTGTTAAGTTTAATCCCTACGGAAATAGGACCGCAGTTATAGTGTGATGCTTGCAGCTTCGGTATTGTGGGATCTGTGATCACCGCCGTGCCTCCACCAAAGGACAACTCATATCCGCTTTGGGAATCGGAAAAATGGCTGATCAGCAGCAGGTACTCATGCCCTTGCTGTATGGTGGCCATTTTGCTGAACAGGGGCAGGTTGTAGCCCCCGCAAACATCGAGGGAGTTGCCGGCAGAAGACGCCCCGGTAACGCCAAATTCCCCTGACCAGTTCATCGTTACATAAAGACTCCCATCCGTAAATACATCATTGGGATGGCGGCCGGTAATGTCGAATATCTGCCAGTCATAGTCTTCTGCCAAAGTAAGTGGGGTGATAGTGAATCCCAGTGTGCCGGTTTGATAACAGGTGAACTTATACCAGAACGGGTTTTTGTCGGAATGCGGACCGTTACCCGGAGTATTGCAAACGGGGCCGGGAATAAACGAGGAGCCGCAAATAGGCACTGACAACTGTTTGAATACCTGTGTGCCACACACCGGAAAAGCAGAGGAAGGTGTTTGGCCGATTTGGTTACAATCCTGCGCCCTGGCCGTTATAGCAAAGGAAAGAAACAACAAAAAAAGGGCGAAGGCATTTACATAACGCATCGGGATAACAATTATATAGAACAGTGATAAATTAAGAAATATTTCCCAGATTGGGCATAAAAATCTATGCAGATATTTTTTCAATATGATGTTTAATGTGTTTTTTTCGGTTAAAATCTGCGTATAATTGATTAATTACAGTAGCATGCTATCGCAGTGCTCCGGCTATTTTTGTTGCACATAAAAAAGATAGGAAAATGGCACAAGTTAACTGGCAAGGCGTATTTCCCGCGTTGCTTACCCCTTTCACCGCCGATGATCATATTGATTATGACATGTTCGACAAAAACCTGCAGGCGCAGGTAGATGCAGGCGTTAATGGTATTATTCTGGGCGGATCTCTGGGAGAAGCCAGTAGCTTACTCAATGAAGAAAAGTATGCATTGGTGAAACATGCAGTGGCTTTCCTGGGTGGTAAACTACCTGTTATCATGAATATTGCAGAGCAAACCACCACTGCTGCAGTTGCCTGCGCAAAAGCTGCCGAAGATGCCGGAGCCGCTGGTTTGATGCTGCTGCCTCCCATGCGCTATAAGGCGGACGAAGCAGAAACAGTAGCTTACTTTCTGGCAGTAGCCAACAGTACGTCGCTGCCTATTATGATCTATAACAACCCGGTTGATTATAAGATCCTGGTAACACTGGATATGTTCGAACAGCTGGCTGCAGCCCCCAACATCCAGGCAGTAAAGGAATCCACCCGCGATACCACCAACGTAACCCGTATGATCAATCGTTTTGGTGACCGTTTCAGTATCCTGTGCGGCGTTGATACGTTAGCGTTAGAATGTATCCTGTTGGGCTCTAATGGTTGGGTAGCCGGTCTGGTGGATGCTTTCCCCCGTGAAACCGTGGCTATTTACCGCCTCGCCAAAGCAGGCCGCATCGCAGAAGCCCTCGCTATTTACCGTTGGTTTATGCCACTGCTGGAGCTCGATATTGACCCAAAATTGGTACAGTATATCAAACTGGCTGCCACAGCTACCGGTATTGGTACTACCAATGTACGTGCGCCACGCCTGTTGCCAACAGGTGCAGAACTGGCATACGCGCAAAAAGTAATTGCAGATGCGCTGGCTAAAAGGCCCGTGCTGCCCGAATATTTAAACCTCCCTGCATGATTACAGGAAAAAATATAATCGGCTTTGCTGCTGTTGCGGAAGGGAAAGAAGTAATTCGTGCGTACGATCCCGTTAGTAATACTCATTTGCCGGAAACTTTCGCGGTGGCCACCGCCGCGGAAGTAAACCTCGCGGTCAGCAAAGCCGCCAACGCCTTCAAAACCTACCGTTTAACCACGCCGGAGCAACGGGCGGTATTCCTGGAAACCATTGCCACAGAAATACTGGCACTGGGCGACCCATTGCTGGAAAGAACCGTAGCGGAATCCGGACTGCCATTAGCCCGCATCACCGGTGAACGCATGCGCACAGTTTCACAACTGCGGCTTTTTGCGTCCATACTCCGGGAAGGTTCCTGGGTAGAGGCGGTGATAGACCCGGCACAACCGGATCGTACCCCACTACCGCGTGCGGATATACGTAAAATGCTGGTGCCCTTAGGCCCCGTGCTGGTATTCCCTGCCAGCAATTTCCCGCTGGCTTTTTCAACCGCCGGCGGTGACACTGCCTCTGCACTGGCAGCAGGAAACCCGGTAATCGTAAAAGCACACGAATCACACCCCGGTACCAACGAATTGATAGCAACGGCCATACTCAAGGCGGCGCAGCAATGCGGCTTGCCCGATGGCGTTTTTTCGAGTCTCACCGGCGCCGGCCCCGCCCTCGGACAACAGCTGGTAAAACACCCCGGTATCCGGGCCATTGGATTTACCGGCTCCTTTAAAGCAGGTACCGCTATCTTTGACGCGGTAACACAACGGCCAGAGCCTATTCCCGTATACGCGGAAATGGGTAGTGTCAACCCGGTACTGCTGTTGCCAGCTAAACTGGCTGCATCCGGGGCTGCTGTAGCGAAACAATATGCACAGTCCATCACCCTGGGAACAGGGCAGTTCTGCACTAATCCAGGTTTGTTGATCGCCCTGGCAGATGAAGCCACTACAGCGTTCGCTGCTGCGTTACAACAGGAACTGTCGGCTATTGCCGCAGGCACCATGCTCAACCCGGGTATCTGTTATCATTATTATGAAAACAGGGAACAGCTGTCGCGCAGAAAAGGGGTGGAAACCCTGTTGGCTGGCGACGCCGGAGCTGCCCAAACAAAAGGCTCTCCCGCGTTATATCGCGTACAGGCGAAAGATTTTATCGCCAGCGATGAACTGCAGCAGGAAGTGTTCGGCCCCGCCGCCCTGCTGGTGGTTTGCGAGGATGATGCGGAGCTGCAAACCGTGCTCACACAGTTACACGGACAACTGACCGGTACAATAATGGCCGAGACCGCAGATCTGCAACGCTTTTCGGATGCGATTACGGTGTTGACCGAAAAAGTGGGACGCGTTATTTTTAATAATGTACCAACTGGCGTGGAGCCCGGCTATGCCATGCATCATGGCGGACCATTTCCTGCGACCACGGATATACGAAGCACCTCCGTAGGTGCGTCGGCGATAGTACGTTTTGCAAGACCGTTGTGCTACCAGGACTGGCCACCACACCTGCTCCCGGAAGCACTGAAAGATGAAAATCCATTAGGTATCTGGCGCCGCCTGGATGGCCAGTTGACAAAAGATGCCGTTAGATCATAACTTTGAATACGTATGTCAGCCAAAACATTTTTTTGTATAGATGCACACACCTGCGGCAACCCGGTACGACTGGTAGCCGGTGGCGGACCCATACTCCGGGGCAATAACATGATGGAGAAACGCCTGCACTTTTTGCAGGAGTTCGACTGGATCCGAAAGGGACTGATGTTTGAACCCCGGGGGCATGACATGATGAGCGGCAGTATCCTGTATCCGCCTTCCGATGAAGCCAACGATATCGGTGTGTTGTATATAGAAACCAGCGGCTGTTTACCGATGTGCGGACACGGCACCATCGGTACGGTCACTATCGCAATTGAACAGGGATTAATTACTCCCAAAGTGCCCGGGCAGCTCCGGCTGGAAACCCCGGCAGGACTGGTGTTGGTGAATTATGTACAGGAAGGGAAGAAGGTGAAGTCTGTAAAGCTCACCAATGTAAAATCTTTCCTGGCTGCCGAAAACCTGGAGATCAGCTGTCCCGACCTGGGCACACTCCACGTAGATGTGGCCTATGGCGGTAACTTCTATGCCATCGTTGATCCGCAGGAGAATTTTAAAGGACTTGAACATCATACCGCCGACCAGCTGATTTCCTGGAGCCGCGAACTACGTAAAAGACTAAACGAAAAATATACTTTCGTACACCCGGAAAATGAACATATCAAAGGGTTAAGTCATTTACTGTGGACAGGCGCCACGATCAGCCCCGAAGCCACCGCCCGCAACGCGGTTTTTTATGGTGATAAAGCCATCGACCGCTCTCCCTGCGGCACCGGCACCTCCGCCAGGATGGCCCAGTGGCATGCCAAAGGAAAGCTGCGGCAGGGCGACCGCTTTATTCATGAAAGCATTATCGGCTCGCAATTCACCGGCACCATTGAAGCGGAAACAACGATCGCCGGCAAACCGGCTATTGTACCGGGCATTGAAGGCTGGGCAATGGTAACGGGCTATAACACTATTATCCTGGACGACGATGATCCTTATGTACACGGATTCCAGGTGATCTAATCATTTTTTATATGAAAGCAATCGTCATCGGCGGTGGTATTATTGGTCTTTGCAGCGCTTACTACCTGCAGGAAAGCGGATGGGATGTAACCATTATCGATCAGGGAGATTTTACCAACAACTGCTCCTATGGCAATATGGGTATGATTGTGCCCAGTCACTTTGTGCCGCTGGCGGCACCGGGTATTGTATCACAGGGCATCCGCTGGATGTTCAACAGCAAAAGCCCGTTTTATGTAAAGCCCGCCCTGAACAAACAGCTCATCAGCTGGGGCCTTAAATTTATGAAGAACGCCAATGCGCAACATGTTGCTGCATCGGCACTGCCCTTGCGTGATATCAACCTGTTTAGCCGTGCCCTTTATGCCGATATGGCCAAAAAGGAAGGGTTTAATTTTGGCCTTGAACGCAAAGGCATTATCATGTACTATAAAACTGCGGCGGTGGCAGAAGAGGAAGCCCATCTGGCAAAACAAGCCAACGATATGGGACTGGATGCTGTAGTACTGGATAACGCCGCCCTGCGGGCATTGGAGCCACAGGTGGAAATGAATGTATTGGGTGGTGTGCATTATCGTTGCGACGGACACCTCTATCCCAATGACCTGATGCAACAATTGATCGCCTATCTGCAACAACAACGGGTGCAGTTTATTCCCGGCAAAGCAGTCACCGGTATTAAAACAAAAGAAGGTAAAGTTGTTGCCGTAACAACCGGAAATGACGATCATACCGCCGATGTTTTTGTATTGGCTGCCGGCTCCTGGACCCCCGCAGTGGCGCGTTTGGCCGGTAATCATGTACCCATGATGCCGGGTAAGGGTTACTCTGTAACATTAGAAACACCAGCGGTAAATTTAAATATTCCCGCCATCTTATGTGAAGCAAGAGTGGCGCTCACACCCATGGGAAATCGTCTTCGCTACGGTGGTACCATGGAACTCGCGCCCATCAACGACCAGGTAAATATGAACCGCGTGGCAGGTATCGTGGACTCCATACAACATTACTTTACCAATCTCCCGATAAATATGCCTGATAAAAAAGACGTATGGAGCGGATGCCGTCCCTGTTCACCGGACGGACTGCCCTACATCGGCTTTATGCCAGGCTACAACAACTTGTTGCTGGGAGCCGGTCATGCAATGATGGGCCTCAGCCTGGGACCCGCCACCGGCAAGCTGTTGGCGGAACTGGCAAACCGTAGCGCTACCAGTATCGACATCGGCGCTTTTTCGCCAACGAGAAAAAATGTGGGCGTCGGTTTTTAGTCTTACCCAGGATTAGACTGATTTTGATGATTTTCAGAATTTTTTATTTTGATTTTACAGGATTAAGGAGGATTTAGGAAGATGTAATCAATTCCTGCCTTTGTCTCCGCTAATCTTTTTAATTAACTAAAATCCTGTAATCATCAAAATCAGTCTAATCCTGGGTAAGACAATAATCGCTTATATTTGTTTCATGCAAACAAATATTGGCAAAAAGGCAGCCGGCGAAAAGGCGGCAGAATATATCAAGCCCGGTATGACAGTAGGACTGGGTACCGGTAGCACGGCCTACTACACCATTTTACGTATAGGCGAGTTAGTTAGGAACGGATTGGATATCAAAGCGGTGGCCACGTCTGCACAGTCGGAGGAGCTGGCAAGAGAGCAGGGGATCCCCCTGGTGGATTTTGATAAGGTGGAGAAAATAGATATAGATATTGATGGGGCAGATGAAGCAGATGCCCAGTTGCAACTGATCAAAGGGGGAGGAGGCGCGTTGCTGCGGGAAAAAATTATTGCCGCTGCATCAAAGGAAATGCTGGTTGTGATCGACGAGCATAAACTGGTGAAACACCTCGGTAAATTTCCGCTGCCAGTGGAAGTAGTCACTTTTGGCTGGGAGCTTACCTTCCGGCAATTATCGGCGTTGGGAGCGCATCCGGTACTGCGATTAAAAGACAACAACCGTTTTGTAACCGACAATGGCAATTATATCCTGGATTGCCATTATCAGAAAATCCACAATGCAGCTGCGCTGCATGCGCAGCTGAACAGCATCCCCGGCGTGGTGGAAAACGGCTTGTTTCTCGACTACGCCAGCAGACTGATCATCGGTCATGAAGATGGTTCTATCAGGGAAATCACACATCCCTATCCAGCAAAGACGTCTTTTTAGTATCTCTTGAAGTGATATATACCAACAGGGATATAAAAATGCAGATGGTCACGTACCAATAGTACATGGGTTCGTGGCCAATCTTTTTAAAATACAAGGCAATCGGTTCTGCCGTTCCTCCAAAAATGGCTACGGTTATGGCATAGGGAAAACCTACTCCCAGCGCACGTATCTCTGCCGGGAAGAGTTCCGCTTTTACAACCGCATTAATCGATGTATAGCCGCTCACAATGATCAGGGCCAGGAGTATGAGCCAGAAGGCAGTCCATTCGGAGCTGGTTTGACTGGTGGCAGTGAGAATGGGGACTGTAAAAAGCGTACCCAGTATGCCAAACCCTATCAGCAAAGGTTTACGGCCATAAATATCTGAAATCCAGCCAAAAAGCGGTTGCAAACAGGCAAAGATCAGCATCAGGAAAAAAGTAATGGTGGTGGAACGCTCAATGGTCAGATGCACCGTATTTACCAGGAATTTCTGCATATAGGTGGTATAGGTGTAAAAGGCGAGCGTGCCTCCCATTGTCAACCCCACGACCGTCATCACCGCCCGGGGATGCTGGCGGAACAAGCGTTTCAGTGAACCTTTCTCCTTTGCATCCTTAATTTTTTCAAAAGAAGTGGATTCCTGCATATGCTGCCGCAGGTACAATGCAAAAAAGGCCAGTGCCGCACCGATCACAAAGGGTATGCGCCAGCCCCATTCATGCATCTGGTCTGATGTAAGGAACACTTTCTGCAGCAACATCTGTACGCCCAGTGCAATAAGCTGTCCGCCAATCAGGGTTACATACTGGAAACTGGAGTAAAATCCCCGTAATTCAGGCGTGGCTACTTCGCTGAGATAGGTGGCAGAAGTACCGTATTCGCCGCCAACGCTCAGGCCCTGTAACAGCCTGGCGAGCAACAATAATGCGGGCGCAGCAAGACCAATACTGTTATATGAAGGAGTGAATGCAATGAGCAGGGAGCCAAGCGACATCAGGAGCACGGATAGTGTCATCGAAGCCTTACGGCCCTGCTTATCCGCTATACGGCCAAACATCCAGCCCCCAATAGGCCGCATGAGGAAGCCTACCGCAAAAATGGCTGCTGTATTAAGCAGTTGGGCAGTATAACTGCCTTTCGGAAAAAACACAGGTGCGAAATAGAGAGAAAAGGTCGCGTAAATGTACCAGTCGTACCATTCTACCAGGTTGCCGGCAGAACCGGTTAATATGGCTTTTATTCGCCATGCGTCAGGATGTTTCATATATAACGCGAAAATATATTTTAATATGGAATTATGAGCCGGCACGCCGCTGTGGCCGCGAAAAACTTTAAAATAAATTAGGATTGTATTCAATAAATCCCCTATCTTCGTACCGCTTCTTAAGATAATGTATTGCGATTCTGTTGGTAGATCACCTCTCACATTCAGCTTTTTCTTACACTTTTTCTTGTAGTCGCCCAGGTAGCCGCCTGCTGTAAAAAATGGCGGGAACACGTTCACAATTAAATATTAAATATAATGCAAACAGGTGTAGTAAAATTTTTTAATGAAGCTAAAGGTTTTGGATTCATTAAAATCGAAGGTTCAGGACAAGAAATTTTTGTTCACGTATCTGGTATCAAAGAAAGCATCGGCGAAAATGACCGCGTAGTATTTGACGTGGAAGAAGGTAGAAAAGGCCCGAATGCTGTTAACGTAAGACTGGCATAATTTATTTTATAATAGTTTTGTTATAAACCGCGCTGGCTCTGCCAGGGCGGTTTTTTTTATGTAAAGCTATTGAAGCGAGTAATGGCGCGGAGGGGATCGCCTTCGGCGATTGTCTTTAACCAGGATTAAAATGATTAAGATGATTGTACTGATTTTATTTCTTTTTTGAAAGATGCTTACTTCTTTTCCGAAAGTGTTCGCCAACAGGATAAAGACCCCGATCAGAAAAAGCTAAAATCATAATAATCATCTTAATCATTTTAATCCTGGTTAAAGACAATCGCCGAAGGCGATCCCCTCCGCGCTATTACTCGCTTCAATAGCTTTACACTTCTCCGATCCACACCACTTTCTGAACCGCTTCGTGTGGAGCCGCAATAACAGCCCCATACAGGTCTGGCCGGCGCGCCAGGCGATAACGGTAGCCACCGGCATCTGTGAGTTTTTTTCGTGTAAGCGTTGCCGTTATTACGTCGTTATCCAGTTTCCGGCACTCGCCAATCACATCGCCAAAAGGATCTACGATCATGGAACAGCCGTTTTTCAGCTGGTCGTCATCCATACCAATTGGATTGGAAAACACTACATATACGCCATTGTCGTAAGCCCGTGCAGGCAGCCATTTCATCAACCAGGAACGTCCTTTCATCCCATCAAATTCAAGTCGCAGCGAGGTAGGGTCATTATGCCGGTTTTCCCATAGTGCCGGGTCTACAAAGCCCGCACCGGGCCGGGTAGAAGGAGTACACATGGTAACATGCGGCATGAAAATTATCTCTGCGCCGAGTAACGCTGTAGCGCGGACATTCTCAACAACATTATTATCATAACAGATCAGGATCCCGCATTTCCAACCCAGCAGCGTAAATACAACGTATTCATTCCCCGGTGTCAGATGCGGGTTGATAAACGGATGCAGTTTGCGATATTTTGCTACCAGCCCGTTTTTGTCTACGCACACATAAGCCTTGAATAAATTATTGTGGGCATCTTTCTCAAACAATCCTGCCAGCACAGCAATATTACCGGCAGCAGCAATTTCCTGCAATGCCTTTATGGAAGGGCCATCCGGAATAAATTCGGCCAGGTCCAGCATCTGTTCCTTTGATAAATGCCGGGCAAAAGTATAGCCTGTTATCGAACATTCATGGAATGCCACCGCCTGGGCGCCATCAGCCGCTGCGCGTGCAGATAACTCGCGGATAATACCAAGATTGTAGGCTTTGTCGTTATTCCTGTTCTCAAATTGTGCGGTTGCTATTTTTATCGGATCCATGTTATTTTTATTTTGTTGGCAGATGTGAAAACGAATATACTACGCATTTAGTTACGCGCAATATCCACGGCATTCTCGCAGGTTTTCTGTATATTCGCCCTTTCAATTTAGAACTAAATGCCCCAACCGGATAATACAAATACCATCTTTCACCTGGCGGCAGATTTCATAAACCATACACACCGCCATATTTTCCTTACCGGTAAGGCCGGTACAGGGAAAACTACGTTTCTTAAATACATAAAAGAACATACCCGTAAAAACACGGTAGTTGTAGCGCCTACGGGAGTAGCCGCCATCAACGCCGGTGGTGTTACTATGCACTCCTTCTTTCAGCTGCCCTTCGGACCCTTTATTCCCGGCACTAAAAGAGGATTTGGCATGGATGAAATCAGCAGCACAGATAAACATAGCCTGTTCCGAAATATCCGTTTCACGAACGATAAGAAAGTGCTGTTGCAGGAAATGGAGTTGCTCATCATCGACGAGGTAAGTATGGTGCGCTGTGATATGCTGGACGCAATAGATGTGATCCTCCGTCACTTCCGCAACAAACCACTGCTGCCATTTGGCGGTGTGCAGGTGCTGTTTATCGGCGATCTGTACCAGCTTCCACCGGTAGTGCCCGACGCAGAATGGCGCATGCTCTCCGAATATTATAACAGCACTTTTTTCTTTGCCGCCAAAGTAATAGAACAGGCGCCGCCTCTTTATATCGAGCTGAAGAAAATTTACCGGCAAAACGAACAGGTTTTTATTGATATACTCAACCGGGTACGTAACAATGAAGTGCTGCATGAAGACTTGCTGTTGCTGAATGAACACTATCAGCCTAATTTTAAGGGAGAAGACCAGGAGTACATCGTACTCACCACCCATAACCGGAAAGCGGATGAAATCAATGCCCGGCGTTTGGCCGACATGCCTGGGAAAGTACATCGTTTTGAAGGAAAGATAGAAGGCGATTTCAGCGACAAAGCGCTGCCCACCGAACTATTGCTTCAGCTGAAAATAGGCGCCCAGGTGATGTTCCTGAAAAATGATCTCGCGCAGCCGCGGCGTTACTACAACGGGAAAATTGCCACTGTCAAGGAAATCCACGATGATGAAATTATGCTGGTGCTGGCGGGGTCCCACGAGGAGCTGAAACTGGGCAAAGAAACGTGGCGCAACATCCGCTATTCTTATAACCAGGAAGAAAACAGCATTGAAGAAGAGGAGATTGGCAGTTTTACGCAATTTCCTATCCGGCTGGCCTGGGCTATCACTATTCATAAAAGCCAGGGGCTTACCTTCGAACGTGCCATCATAGACGCCGGTTACGCCTTTGCCCCCGGGCAGGTATATGTGGCGCTGAGCCGTTGTACCTCCCTGGAAGGAATGGTATTGCATTCCCGCATCGGGCATGGCAGTATCAAAACAGACCGGCAGGTGATCGAGTTTGCAGAAAAGGAAAATGAAGCCAATGAACTGGTGGTATTGCTGGAAATGGAAAGGAAAAAATTCCAGGCCACCTCCCTGCTGCAACTGTTCGACTGGTACCGGATGCAGGCCACCATCCGCAGCCATGCAGTTTGGATACAGGATAAAAAGGTACCGGATTTCGATGCCGCTATTACATTAAGCCGTAGCATGTCTGCCAAAGTAGAACAACAGCAGGAAGTAGCCGCGAAGTTCGTGGTACAGTTACACCAGTTGCTGGACACGGCCGTGCAAACAGGGGAAATGGAGCAGCTGCAGCAACGGGTAAACAAAGCCATTGGCTATTTTACCCAAAGCATTTATGAAGACCTGATACAGCCTTTGCAAAAGCACATTACCGAGGTGAAGAAAGCAAAGTCAAAGAAATACCTGCTGCAACTCATGGCGCTGGAATCTGACTGCTGGAATAAACTGCGTCATGTGTGGGAAGTATCCTATGCCGACCTGGAATTTACCACCGGCCTGAAAGACTACACCAAACTAAGAGATGCAGATGCCGCCGCAGCCGCCATTCCCGTCGCTGCTGCCAAAGAAAAAGCCGCCAAAGGCAAAGTAGAAAAAGGCAGCAGCCGCAGAGGCACCCTGGAACTGTACCTGGGCGGCAAATCCATCGCCGATATCGCTGCCGCCAGGCAACTGGCCATCGGCACCATAGAAAGCCACCTGGCCCAATGTGTGGAAGCCGGGGAAATGGATATCCATCGTTTTGTATCCGAAAGAACCATGCGACTGATCCTGAAACATATCGGCGAACTGGGTGCCACCGCAGCAGGCCCCATCAAAGAAAGAGTAGGCGACTCCGCCAGCTTCGCCGAAATCCGCGTGGTGCAATGGTACCTTAAAAAGAAACAGGAAGAACAGATCATGAATGGATAAGAGCGCCTTCGGCGCTTGTCTTTGGGCAGGATTAGACTGATTATAATGATTAGACTGATTATATTTCTTTTTTTGAAAGATGTTTACTTCTTTTCTGAATGCATTCGCCAACAGGAAAAAGATCTGCAACGAAAAAGCTAAAATCAGTACAATCACTATAATCAGTCTAATCCAGCCCAAAGACAAGCGCCGAAGGCGCTCCTACCCGCTCCAATAGCTTTTTGCTTTCCGCTTTCACCAAAGCAGGATAGTCCGGGTTGGTAACGCCAATCCTGTTCATTATTTTGTAGCAGCGAAAAATAAGCCAGTAACCGGTAAAAAACAGGAAGGATTACTATGGCATTGCCCGCTAAATTTGCAAATAGCAATGATCAACTAAATTACGTTACCCGTGAAAGTAGGATTATTTATACCATGTTATATTGACCAGTTCTATCCGCAGGTAGGCATCGCCACCCTGCAGCTGTTACAGAAACTGGGTTGTGAAGTGGAATATCCGCAGGGACAAACCTGCTGCGGCCAGCCAATGGCCAATTCAGGATACGAGCATCTTACGCATCAGTGCAATACGCTGTTCATCAAAAATTTTGCAGACTACGATTATATTGTAGGTCCTTCCGGCAGCTGCGTGTTGCACATCAAGGATCATTTACATGACCCGGCTGCGGAAGAAAAAGCCACCGGGATACGCCAACGAATATACGAACTAACAGAATTCCTGACGGATGTGCTGAAAGTAACCTCGCTTCCTGCGCGCTTCCCCTGTAAAGTGGGCTTGCACCAGAGCTGCCACGGACAACGTGGACTGGCGCTGGCGCAGATGAGTGAGCTGGTGGCGCCGCCGTTTTCCAAACCGGAGCAGTTACTGCGAATGGTGGAAGGAGTGGAGCTGGTGCCGCTCGACAGACAGGATGAATGTTGCGGTTTTGGCGGTACTTTCTGTGTAACAGAAGAAGCCGTATCCGTAAAGATGGGAAAAGATCGTGTAGCCGATCACGTTAAACATGGCGCAGAAGTGATCACCGGTACGGATGTGAGCTGCCTGATGCACATGGAAGGCATTTTACGCAGACAGCATGCCGGGGTGAAGGTGATGCATATTGCTGAAATTCTCAATCAAAATATCCATGAACAGGCAAACAGCTGATCACGCAACACTGGCAGACAAGTTTAACCAGGATGAGGCCCGGGTAAACTGGCATGATGAAACTTTGTGGTGGGTGCGGGCGAAACGCGATCGCATCGCCTGGAGCATTCCCGAATGGGAGGCATTGAGAGATACGGCTTCCGGGATAAAGTTGAATGCACTGGGTAACCTGCATGATTACCTGCTGCAGTTTGAAGAACAGGCTGTAAAGAATGGAGCCATCGTACACTGGGCGGCAGATGCGGAAGAACATAACCGTATTGTCACCGGTATATTAAAAAAACATGGGGTGCAACGGATGGTGAAAAGCAAGTCGATGCTGACGGAAGAATGCCACCTGAATCCCCACCTCGAGGCCAATGGCATTGAGGTGATAGATACCGATCTGGGTGAGAGGATTGTGCAGCTCGCTAAAGAACCACCCAGTCATATCGTATTACCTTGTATTCATAAAAAGAAAGAAGAAATAGGGGAGTTGTTCCATGAACACCTGGGAACACCTGCCGGAAATGCGGATCCGAAATTTCTGACTGCCGCCGCCAGGCAACATCTCCGTAAAGAATTCCTGCAGGCGGATGCCGCTATTACAGGGGTGAATTTTGCCGTAGCAGAAACGGGGGAGATGGTAGTATGCACCAACGAAGGAAACGCTGATATGGGCGCCCATCTGGCCGCTGTGCATATTGCCTGTATGGGTATTGAGAAGATCATTCCGGAACGGAAACACCTTGGGGTGTTCCTCCGCCTGCTGGCAAGAAGCGCTACCGGCCAGCCTATTACCACTTACTCAAGTCATTTCAGGCAACCCCGCGCCGGGCAGGAATTGCATATAGTACTGGTAGATAACGGCCGCTCGAGGCAATTGGGACGCGAAGATTTCCGTAACTCGCTGAAGTGTATCCGTTGTGGCGCCTGTATGAATACCTGCCCCGTTTACCGGCGTAGCGGCGGACATAGTTACCATACGGCCGTGGCCGGTCCGATAGGAGCTATCCTGGCGCCTAATCTTGATATGAAGGATTATGCCGATCTGCCTTTTGCATCTACTTTGTGCGGCTCTTGCTCCAATGTATGCCCCGTTAAAATAGATATTCATCAGCAATTATATAAATGGCGCCAGGTGCTGGTAAAGGAAGGACATACCACCGCTGCCAAAACGGCCGGCATGAAAATCATGAGTGGCGTGCTATCGGCGCCACGCACGTATAAAACAGCAGGTAAAATGGGGCGCTGGGTGATGCGGGCCTTCCCTGGTATGGTCAACAACCGCATGAACCCCTGGTATAAACAAAGGGAGATGCCCGCGCCGCCGGCACAGTCATTTTCCCAATGGTATGAAAAAAATAAAAAATCCTCATGAGCAGCAGGGATAAGATATTAGCCGCCGTAAAACAAAATCAACCGGAGGCATCCGCATTACCAGCACTGACCGGATTATCGGGCGATATGCCCGGTACGCTGGAAGCTTACCGTAAAGTGCTGGAGGCGCTGGGAGGTACTTTGTTTGAAATAGAAAACGAAACAGCGATCCCTGCCTTGCTGGCGGAACACTATCCGCATCTGCAACGTATCATTACTGCTACCGGACCAGAACGTACATGGATCAACGAAGATCCCCATCTGCTGGAAAATGTGGATATGGCCGTTGTACCCGGGCAATGGGGCGTGGCAGAAAACGGCGCTATCTGGCTTACGGAACAGGAAATGGGAGTAAGGGCACTGCCTTTTATTTGTCAGCACCTGGCGATCGTATTACCACGGGAAAGAATATTACCTACCATGCATGAGGCCTATGATAAAATCGGCGCCCCGCAAACCGGTTTCGGTGTATTCATTGCCGGTCCTTCCAAAACCGCTGATATAGAACAATCATTGGTATTGGGTGCGCATGGCGCCAAAAGCCTGGTAGTGTTTATCACAGGTAAATCATATTAATTACGTAGCATCATATCAACTACGTAGTACTATATTGACCACATAATATCATATCAATTACGTATACCCGACTACGTTATAAGCGGCCTCACCTGTTAAAGGTGAGGCCGGTCTATTGTAAGGCATCCTGATGGAACAAAACTTATCAACTTCTAATTTTAGTTATTTTTTAAAAACTGCTTTATAATAGTAAATACTTCATTAACTTCGCCACCAGAAATTAGATGATTTATTGGAATTGGTATGGTGTTTGTTCGGAAAGGTGCGTTACAAGAATCATTTGGCGCAGTTTTTTTTTAACCATATTATTTATAGCCATATTTTAGCAGCTGCGTTAACCAAGAAAATTGAAAGACATGTATCATCTTTTTAACACCGTAGAGTGGCCCGGAAACAGCAAATCGTCACAGCAAAGAACGCTGTTGCATCACCGCCAATGTCGTATCACCGGAGCGTTTTCATTAATAGTATGTAATATGGATTGCACTTGTTGCTGATCTGTATGTTTTCGTAGATCCAATAAGGTTATTCGCCGTAATGTGCCAACAGATCAGTGATAACGCGAATAATCTCCGACGTTTTCTATTTTCATGACCGCTTGTTAAAGCCGGTACGGAATCTTATTAACTATCGTTCAAACTGAATAGTAAACAAATCGAAAAATTTTTTCAACAGTTTACTTTTTCATAACAGAACTTATCATTTTTAGTATTTACTTTGTGCTAACTTTGAAAACCGATAGTTTGTAATCATTTAGTATCCGGTCTGTTTAACTGAGCCCCTCAATGAAAACCTTGAAAAATACGCGTGGATTTAGTTGACAGACGAACATAAACACATTTAATAACCATATCTTATTATTGAACCTATGGTGCGTAGTTCATCGTGGATTACCCCGTCATGGCTAATTTTGTTGCTAGACCTGGGGTGCTCTGTTATCGCAATCAATTTAGCATTTCTTCTCAGATTAAATTTTGATGTGGATGCGTATCTATCTTTCCCGCTGGAGAAGATCGGTGTATCCGTTTTAGGCGTTAATCTCCTGTTGATGCTGTTATTGCGCACTTATCGCGGCATCGTAAGATTTACGAGTCTTACTGACATTGGCCGTATCGCAGGACTTAACCTCATCAGTTGTTTGATCCTGTTCACCTTTGGTTACAGCCACTTACCGGATGCAACACTGAATATTTTTCCTATTTCAGTGATACTGATCAATTTCTTTATCAGTTCCTTCTGTATGTTGTCCTACCGGTTATCGGTAAAATGGATTTTCCATTATTATAATAACTTCCGCAACCATAGTCGCCCCTGCGCAGCCATTTACTACACAGGCCATTCAAGCCTGATGCTGCGTAAAGCCATTCATGACGATCCCAACGCAGAAGTGAAGATCACCGCATTCCTGGCCGACACCAATGCACACGCCGGCAAATCAATTGAAGGCCTTCCTGTATATGCTTCGCGCAAAGGACAGCTCTTTAAGATGGTGAAGGAAGGAAAGATTTCCTTGTTGCTCATTCCTAATGATCATCTCGATGCAGCTCATCTCGACGAACTGGTGGATGAATGCATTTCGTTGAACATTAGGGTCCAAAAAATTATTCCCGTGAGTCAATGGACAGAAGGTTCTAGTAACAGTGGTGTTCAGTTAAAGGACATCAACATCGAAGATCTGCTGGAAAGATCTGTTATCAGTATTAAAAACCAGGAACTCAGCAAAGAGCTGAAAGGTAAAAGTATATTGGTAACCGGTGCTGCAGGATCTATCGGCAGCGAAATTGTAAGACAACTGGTCGGTTATGAACCATCCGTAATCGTGCTTTGCGATAAAGCCGAATCACCACTCCATGAACTGGAACTGGAAATAGCGGAAAAAATGGTGAACATACCGATTATTCCATTTATCGGAAATGTATGCGATAAAGTACGCATGCAACAGTTGTTCGAAATTTACGCACCTGCTATCGTATATCACGCGGCTGCCTACAAGCACGTGCCGATGATGGAAAAAAATCCTTCGATCGCCGTGATGAATAATGTGCTGGGCACCAAAACAGTGGCTGAACTGGCCGTTGAACATGGCGCAGAGAAATTTGTGATGGTATCTACCGACAAAGCAGTAAACCCAACCAACGTAATGGGTGCTTCCAAACGTATTGCAGAAATTTTCTCTCAATCTTTCAATAATCACCTCAACGAGAAGTACCAGAAAATGGGACCGGTATATGGCACTCCTCCAACACGTTTTATCACTACACGTTTTGGAAATGTGCTCGGATCCAATGGTTCTGTTATTCCCCGCTTCAAACAACAATTGGAAAAAGGTGGACCATTAACGGTTACCCATCCGGATATCACACGCTATTTTATGACCATCCCCGAAGCCTGCCAGTTAGTGCTGGAAGCCGGTGCCATGGGCAAAGGCGGCGAGATTTTTGTATTTGATATGGGTAAACCAATGAAGATCGCCGACCTGGCGAGAAAAATGATCCGGATGACGGGCAAAGAACCAGGCAAAGATATCCAGGTTGTTTTCACCGGACTACGCCCGGGAGAAAAACTCTACGAAGAGCTACTAAATAATGCCGAGAATACACTACCCACTTATCATGAAAAAATCATGATCGCCAAAGTAAGGCAATCTGATTTCACTGAAATTAACGAACGGGTAAATCAGCTGATAGAGTCAGCTCAAAAACATTACCTCACACCAACTGTAGCCAGGATGAAGGAATTGGTGCCGGAATTCATCAGCAAAAATTCTGCTTATGAAGAACTGGATAAGGGTAAAATAACTATGTAAAATTATATCGAGAACATATCCTTTCTGCAAGCCTGTTGGCTTGCAGCAGGGGAAGATTTATTTAAACTGTCGCCAGCAATGAAGATAATCAATCAGGGGATGACCCGTTTCAGACGTTTCAGAAGTTTACCTGTTTTACTGGGAGGTATGCTCGCCTTATTATTGGGAGCCTGCTCGTCACCAAAAAATATCTCTTACTTCAAAGATGTACCTGATACGGTTAAACAGAAGATGATGGTGGAGATGGCAACATATAACACACCGGTAATACAGGCAGATGATATTCTGCAGGTGACCATCCAAACACTGGATCCTGCTTCCACCGCACTGCTGAATCAGCAGAACTCGCCGACCTGGCCGGTAGGCGGAACATCAGGAGCCGCAGGCGCCGCCAGCACGAATAGCCCGGGATACCTGGTAGATAAACAAGGTTCTGTAACCCTGCCACTGGTAGGGAAAATACAGGTGAAAGGCAAAACAACCGGCGATGTGCAGGAACAGATCCGCGTAAAAGCCGCAGAATTTTATAAAGACCCGGTAGTAAGTGTGCGCTTTACAAATTTTAAAGTAACGGTTTTGGGAGAAGTTACCAAACCTGCTACCTACGTAATGCCTAACGAGAAAGTGACCTTACTCGATGCATTAGGCATGGCCGGCGATCTGACCATCTACGGTAAAAGAGAAAATGTTTTATTAATCCGTGAAATAGAAGGGAAAAAGGAATTTGTCAGGTTTAATCTCAATAGCAGCAATTTATTTACTTCTCCTTACTACTATTTACAACAGGGAGACGTGGTATATGTTGAACCGAATAAGTCGAAAGTGGTTTCCACGGATGCAGCACGTTTGAGGAATATTACAATCATATCATCCGTCCTTACGCTGCTAGTTGTAATTTTTTCTAGGGTTAATTTTTAAATGTTGCTGTCATGCTGGAAAATCTTAATGGTAATGGACAAACTGCTGTAAACGTAAATGGCGTATTACAACAGCATAGCGAACCTGATAAAGCTTTTGATCTCAGAAAGCTGCTTGATAAAGTAATGAGCCACTGGTACTGGTTCTTCCTGTGCATAGTAGCCGGTATTGCCTTGTCATGGCTTTACCTGAGATATGCAACACCCGATTATAAAGTGAACGCCAAAATATTGATCCAGGATGATCAAAAAGGTGGTGACAGCCCTGAAAAGGACGTACTACAACAGTTACAGATATTCAACAGTAAAAGTAACGTAGACAATGAAATGGAGATCATCAAATCCCGTTCATTGATGGAAAGAACAGTAAAGGACTTACAGCTGAACGTATCCTACTGGTTGGAAGGAAGACTGAAAACAGCCGAACAATTCCGTAAACTGCCATTCGCGGTACAGTGGAGTAACCTGATCGATTCCCTGCCGGATGCGGAATACATGGTAAGACCGGTGTCCGACACGAAAGTGCATATCAGCGCGGAAGGAGTTGTGGATAGGGATATTTCCTGGAATGATACCCTGCACCTGCCGGAAGGTATCATGAAAGTGGTAAGAGAACCCAATAACCCGCTGATTAAGCAAAACTACATCGTGAGGGTGGTATCGGTTGATAAAGCGGTTACTGTTTACCGTAATAAATTAGCGGTCAACATTCCAAATAAACAGGTGAGTACTATCGATCTCACCATGACCAGCACCATTCCCGAAAAAGGTGAAATTATCCTGAATGAGCTGATCAATGCCTACATGCAGCTAAGCGTAGACGCTAAAAACCGGATCGCCGACAGCACCATCGCCTTTGTCGATAACCGTTTGTCGTTGGTAAGCCGCGAATTGTCCGGTGTGGAAAAAGATATACAAACATTCAAACAGAATAACCAACTGGCAGATCTGGGTGAACAGGCTAAACTGTTAATTGCCAGCACCGGCGATTTCTCCCGGCAGCTGACAGAGCAGCAGGTGAAGTTAAGTGTGGTGGAATCGCTGGAAAAATATATCAATGATGAGGCAAATAACAAACGTATTGTTCCTTCTTCATTGGTACTGGAAGACCCCAACTTCGTATCTATTATCGGGAAATATAATGGCCTGGAACTGGAAAGGGAACGTTTGCTGATGTCAAATACCCCGTCTAACCCCGTGGTGAAAAATATCGATGAGCAACTGGTGAGTCTCCGGGGAGATCTGAAAAGCAATCTCTCTTCTTTTAAAACCGGTATCCAGACAAGTATTGCGCAGTTGCAGCAAAGGTCCGGCGCTATCGACAAAAAGATCCAGCAGGTACCCGCCAAGGAAAGAGTATTCCTGGATTACTCCCGTCAACAGGCGGTGAAACAGGAACTGTACCTGTTTTTACTCAAGAAACGTGAAGAGTCTGCCATCTCAAAATCTTCCAACCTGGCCGGTGCAAGAATTATTGACCTGGCAAAAAGTGAGGCTTTCCCTTACATGCCTAAACGTGCGCTGATTTACCTCCTGGGAATGATCCTGGGCGTAATACTGCCTTCTGTTGGTTTATACCTGCGTGATGTGTTAAGCCGCCGCGTAGTAAACAAACTGGATATCACCGAAAATACACCGGCGCCTATACTGGCTGAAGTTGGGCATACTGACGCCAAAGCTGCCGTGATCATATCAAAAGATTCAGTGACGCCGGTGGCTGAACAATTCAGAGCCCTGCGTACCAATCTGCAGTTTGTGCTGAGAGAGCCGAAGGAAAAAGTAATCCTCCTTACTTCCAGTATGAGTGGAGAAGGAAAAACCTTTATCGCCACTAACCTGGCAGCAGTGTTATCCTTATCCGGGAAAAAAGTACTGCTGATGGAAATGGATCTTCGTAAACCGAAGGTATCTGAAAAACTGGGCCTGGATAACCGCACAGGATTCAGTACCTGGGCAATAGGAAAAACACCGCTGAGTGAACTCGTTCGACCCTCCGGTATCAATGACAACTGTTGGCTCATCAGCTCAGGTCCTATTCCGCCTAACCCGGCAGAGCTGCTGCTCACAGAATCAACAAAAGAACTGTTTGCCCATCTCCGTGCACATTTCGATTATATCGTTATTGATGCACCGCCGGTAGGACTGGTAACAGACGCACAACTGCTCGGCACCTTTGCAGATGCAACCCTCTACCTGGTAAGACAGGGATATACTTTCAAACAACAGCTGCAGATATCGAAAGAGCTTTTCATCTTCCATAAAATGCCAAAAATGAACCTCATTATAAATGATGTGAAGGCAGGACAGGGATATGGATACAGCTATAGCTACGGATATGGTTACGGATATAATACCGACACCAAAAAAGGGCTGTCAAAGAGAATTAAGGTAATGTTTGGTAAATAATACTATAAGTGAAACCATATTAATTAAATCATCATTAAAATGAATCAGGAATCAAAAATTGCTATCATCGGACTGGGGTATGTTGGTTTACCACTGGCTATTGAGTTTGGGAAGCTGTACAATACATTGGGATTTGATATCAACACCAACAGGGTGGAAGAGCTGAAAAGCGGTCACGATCACACGCTGGAGGCAGATCTGGAAGGGATGAAGACAGCAATAGAGAAAAAGAAAGAAGGAAAGGGAACCGGCTTAAGTTTTTCTGATAAGAAAGAAGCGCTTAAAGATTACAACACCTTTATCGTTACCGTACCTACACCGATTGATCGCTTTAACGCACCTGATTTAACACCACTGCTCAAGGCAACGGAAATGTTGGGGACCATACTGAAAAAAGGAGATACCATCATTTATGAATCTACCGTATTCCCCGGATGTACTGAAGAAGATTGCATTCCATTACTGGAAAAAAAGTCGGGTCTGAAATTTAATACAGATTTCTTCGCAGGATATTCACCAGAGCGTATTGTGCCCGGAGATAAAGTGAATACACTGACCTCCATCAAAAAAATTACTTCAGGATCTACACCTGCTGTGGCAGAAAAAGTAGACCAGCTGTATAAAAGCATTATCAAGGCCGGCACACATAAAGCGCCGAGCATAAAAGTAGCGGAAGCTGCCAAAGCCATTGAAAATGCGCAACGCGACGTAAACATCTCCTTTGTAAACGAACTGGCATTGATCTTCGATCGTATTGGTATTGATACAAACGATGTGTTGGATGCCGCCGGTACAAAATGGAACTTCCTGAAATTCAAGCCGGGATTAGTAGGCGGTCACTGCATCAGCGTAGACCCTTATTACCTGGCGCATAAAGCCGAAGCACTGGGCTATCACCCACAGGTGATCCTGAGTGGAAGACGCGTAAATGATATGATGGCGGTATTTATCGCCAATAAAATCATTAAGCTGATGGTAAAAAAAGGCCGCAGGGTAGAAGGAGGCAAAGCACTGATCCTGGGCGTTACTTTCAAAGAAAATTGTCCTGATATCCGCAACTCCAAAGTGGTGGATATTTACAGGGAATTAACAGAATTCGGAATGAAGGTGGATATGTACGATCCGCATGCAGACAAAGAAGAGGTAAAGGAAGAATACGGACTAGACCTGGTAGACAGCGTATCAAAACAATACGATGCTATCCTGGTGGCGGTAGCGCACAACGAATTCCAGGCCATCGACTTCAAAGCACTGAAAAATGGTCATGATGCAGTGGTGTTCGATGCCAAAGCCATTTTAGACCGTGAACTTGTAGACGGAAGGTTATAATAAAGCAGGTAGTATACCCGCTTTTGAAACATATAGTATTGTTGAAAAACCATAACGGAAACCATAGCTTAGAAACCATAACGGAAAAGCAATAGTTGAATAAACCTTTTGAAGACCCATAAACAGAGCGAGGATGAACCATATCAAAAAGAAAAAAGTAATGGTAGTTTTTGGCACCAGGCCGGAAGCTATAAAAATGGTTCCTGTTGTCATGGAACTGGCCAGGCATAGCGACCTTATTGATGCAAGAACCTGCGTAACAGGCCAGCACAGACATATGTTGGACAGCGTACTGGAAACTTTCAATATAACACCGGATTTTGACCTGGATATCATGCAGCAATCCCAGGATCTTTATGATATCACCATTAATATACTGGCGAAAATGAAGGTGGTGCTGAAAGAATTCCGGCCCGACCTGATACTCGTGCATGGAGATACTACTACTGCTTTTGTGGTTTCGCTGGCCGCTTTTTATGAGAAGATCCAGATAGGACATGTGGAAGCAGGGTTGAGAACGTTCAACATTCACTCTCCCTGGCCGGAAGAGTTTAACCGCCAGGTAGTAGACAAAATCGCAGACCTCTGCTTTGTGCCTACCGAGAGATCAAAAGCTAATCTGCTCGAAGAGAAAATGCCGAAGTCAAAAATATTTATTACCGGTAATACCGTGATAGATACGCTGCTGCTGGCATTGGATAAAATAGGAAAAGATGCGTCGCTCAAATTGTCGCTGGAGAAAATCCTGGCAGAGAGCGGATACGATATTTCAAAAGGCCGGCAGTTTATTCTCGTAACAGGACATAGAAGGGAAAGTTTTGGAGACGGGTTCCTGAATATTTGTGATGCGTTAAAAAACATCGCCACCCGCTTCCCGGATGTAGATATCGTTTACCCGGTTCACCTGAATCCAAACGTACAGGAGCCGGTATACAGCAGGCTGGGAGGAATTGACAATGTATACCTCACCAAGCCGCTCGATTATCTGCCATTTATTTACCTGATGAAACACTGTTACCTGGTATTGACAGACAGTGGCGGTATACAGGAGGAAGCGCCAAGTTTGGGCAAACCAGTGCTGGTAATGAGAGATACCACCGAACGTCCGGAAGCGGTAGACGCCGGTACCGTGATTTTGGTGGGCACTTCTGCAGAGAAAATTTTCCATGAAACAGAGTGGTTGATACTGGATAGCGAAAGGTATGCGGCTATGAGCATGTTACATAATCCTTACGGAGACGGTAATGCGAGTGCCAGGATCATTGATGCAATACTTGAAAAAACAGCGGTAGTCAATTAACAATTAAACGGAATTATTACCGGGAACAGGAATAACATTTTCCGAATAAGATATAAGATGATAATTATCCAGAAGTATATGCCGCAGGTTGCAGATGTGATATTGGCCCTTAAACGAAAAGTAAATAAATCGGAAGTCGGTAAGAAGATTGTACACGGCGTTTTCTGGTCATTCCTGGGAACAGTAGTCTTCAGAGGGTTGATTTTTTTATCGTCTATCGTCATCGCCCGTTTGCTGAAAAAGGAAGGCTTTGGAGAGCTGGGGATGATCCGTTCTACCATCGATATGTTTATTGTTTTTTCCATATTCGGTCTTGGTATTACCACCACCAAATTTGTGGCGGAGTACCGCGACACCGATAAAGAAAAAGCAGGGCGGATAGCGAGGATGGCATTGCATATGTCGGTTATCATGGGCCTGTTGATCAGCGTATCCTTATTCTTTTCATCAGGACCGCTGGCAAAGCATTCGCTCGATAATGCCAACCTGGGAAGCGGATTGAGATACGGTTCCTGGGCCATTCTTTTTTATGCGATCAACGGGGTGCAAACCGGGATCCTGGCTGGCCTGGAGGCGTTTAAGAAAATAGCAAAAGTCAATTTGGTGGCGGGTGTCGTCAACTTACCGATTGCTATCGGACTTACCTGGTTTTTGGGTGTAAACGGCGCCATCATCGGTTTAACCATCAACGCCCTGTTAATTGCCGTTTTAGGCGGTATAGAGGTAAGAAGGGAAACAAAGAAGTTTGGTATCAATGTTAATGAAAAGAATTACCAGAAGGAGCTGAAAGTATTATACACTTTTAGTTTGCCTGCGGTGCTGAGCGGCTTGCTTGTATTACCGGTAAACTGGTATTGTAATGTACTCCTGGCAAAAGAACCATCCGGTTATGCTTACCTCGGGGTATATAATGCGGCACTCAGTATATCACTTATTATCAGCGTTATCAATACCACATTGGGCCAGGCTTTGCTGCCGCAGGTGATCCGGAATTTTAAGCAGAAGAATGCCAAACTGGAAGCGATCAACAACTTCGTACCCTGGGGCATAGGTATATTTTTATCCATGCCGTTTATACTGGTGCCGGAGATAGCAGGTGTGGCCTTTGGTAAAGATTTTACCTCCGGTAACTTAAATGGAACGGTGGTGATTGTAATGATAGGCACCATTGTAATAGCCCACCGGCAGGGGATCGCAAGAAACTTTGCAGCAGGCAATTTTATGTGGTGGAGTATGTTGAGCAACGGTATATGGGGGCTGTTGGCTATTTTCTATATGCTGGGACTTAAACAGGGTGGTTCTGAAGGACGGGCGGGAGCATATGCGTTTGCCTACTTTATCAGCACCGTAGTATTTGTGCCCTTCTATATTAAAAAGCAACTGGCAGATGCTTACTTCCTCATATCGCCGGAATCACTGGCTATCTGGGGGATCGTCTTTGTGGCATTTGCGGTCATGCTGATGTTCCATCTGAGCATCTACGTACGGATATTACTGTTACTCGTGGCATGTGCCATCATTTTATGGATCTTTTATAGAGTTTATAAACATGTCAGGTCTGTTTCTTAATAAAATAGCTAACGTGGTCGCCAACAGCTTTCACAAAGTAGGGATCAAACGGCTGAAGTTCCGGCAGCTGGGTACCGGGGTATCCATAGGCCGGCCCTTTCACTGCAGTAGCGAAGGCAATATCTCCATTGGCGAGTATGTATACATTGGCCCCGGCGCCAAATTATACGGCGTAGGAGGCATTAATATCGGTAAAGGAACAATCATCGGCCCGGACGTAACAATATACTCCGCTAACCATGTATTCAGGGAGGCGAATTATATTCCTTACGATCAGCGTGTGGAAATAAAGCCGGTAACTATCGGCGAAAATGTGTGGATTGGCGGTAACGTCATCATCGTTCCCGGCACTAATATAGGCGAAGGCTGTATTGTTGGTGCAGGCAGCGTAGTAACAGGCAGCATCGCTCCTTTCTCCATTGTGGCAGGTAACCCCGCCAAAGTAATTGGAAGTCGTGATGAAGCACATTATACCAGGCTTAAACAGGAAGATAAAATATACTTCAGGGCCAAGCAGCTGGGTACTTTATAAACAGCGGATGGCTAAGCCGGAAACTATTTGATAACCATATGAAAAACCATATAACAAGCAGATAACATGAAAGTATTGGTAAGGGGAGGATACGGACTGAATAATTTTGGCGATGATGCACTGATGATCACTATGTATGATCATATCAAGGATGTATTGAAGGAAGATGAGTTTGGCTTTTATTGTACCAAAGCAGATTATTTCAGGGAGTTACTCCCCGCAGCAAAGATTATTTCTTCCGAAGATCTTTTTAGTAAGCTGGAAGTAAAAATGCTGGTGTATGGAGGAGGAACCCAGTTTTTCTCCTTCCCTAACACAAAGGTTAAATATATCCCGAAAATGAACCTGGCAAAACTGAAGTACTTCTTTGACTACAAAACACTTAAATCAGTGGTACTGCCACGTTTAAGGGGTTTCAAAAAAGTAAGCGGGGTAAAAGCCGCCAAAACAGTGGCCATCGGAATAGGGGTTGGACCTTTTGTAAAAGACTCCGTAGAAGAGAAAGTAGCGATGCAAACTTTCCAACAGCTCGACCAGGCACTGGTTCGGGATGTAGTGAGTTATGATACCTGCAAATCATGGGATTCGAAAGGACTGTTCCTGGGCAGCGACCTGTGTCTGAACTCTTCTTTTGTCAACAACTACTTTACCAAAACAACGCCTGCCGCTAATCCTAAGGTGATCGGCATCATTGTACGCGACTGGAAACATACGGATGAAGGACATGCTTATTATGGAAAACTCCTGGAAGCTACCCGTATCTGGCAAAATAAAGGATACGAGGTAAAGTACATCCTGTTCTCCGAAGAACGTGATCCGGAGTGGCTCGATATCATTAAACAGGAAAATATCGAAGCCATGATATGGGATGCGAAGAAATATACTTTTAAAGCATTTATACAAAAACTGGCAGAGATAGACATTTTTGTTACCGCCCGCTTTCATGGGGCCATTTTTGCAGCACTGTTGAATAAACCTGCGGTTTGTATTGAAGTAGAACAGAAACTGAAAATTGTCAGCGATAATTTCAAATCCTTCGATTGCTGGAAATATCCTTTCGATGTGAACCAGGTAGTAAATTATGTAGAACAGATCAGAACGGATTATCCAAAGAGGGTAAGCCTTTTCCAGGAAGACCTGGACCGGGAGATCAGCCGCGGAGATAAAATGTTTGCGTTATTCAGGCAATCGATTCAGCAACTGTAGACAAATTTCAAATTATGAGCAAGTTTAAAGTACATATATTTTATCCAAGGGTCTACGACTACGACGGCGCTGCCGTAACGGTGGGTGGTGTGCAGACTTACCTGTTAACGCTGGCGGCCGTGCTGACAGGTGAGCAACTGGAGGTATCTATTATACAATTCGGTAACAAGGATTTCAACCGGAAAATTGACAATGACGTAAACCTGGTTGGATACAACCTGGCTAAACGCCAGATGAAATCGTTGTTTGATCGTCATGCTTCGCAGATCGACCGTCAGAAAGACCTGGTGATCTGGGGTGCAGATACCCTTTCTGAAAAGATTCCTTCTTACAAAGCTATCAGCATACAACACGGCGTGTATTTCGACTACCTGGAACCAAATACAGGTATGAGAAAGTTAATGGCACAGCTCCAGTTAAATGTGGTGACCAAGTTAATGCAATCTTTCAAGGCCTATAGTTTCTTCACCAGGTCTGAGTATAAAGTTTGTGTAGATTATAATTACTTGTCGTGGTACCGCACTTTTTCCGCCAGGGAAGGAGAGGAGCGGATTTTTGTGATCCCGAATTTTGCCAGTGTGAGTAAAACCACCAACGTCAACTTCTCGGGAGGTTCCGACGAAACCATTAAGATACTTGTGGCCCGCCGGTTTACAAAGATCAGGGGGATTGCGGTAATGGCCGACATTGTAGAAAGCCTGAACAAACGATATAAAAACCTGAGCTTCACATTTGCGGGAGAAGGAGAGCTGGAGCCCTTATTAGCCAGCCGCTTCAAGGATATGCCTAACGTGCATATCACCAAATATGACTTCAACGACTCCCTGCGGTTTCATGGCGATTTTCATATTGCAGTAGTGCCCACGCTGGCTTCAGAAGGAACTTCTCTTTCGCTACTGGAAGCGATGGGCGCAGGATGTGCAGTGGTAGCCAGCAATATCGGGGGGATCACTAATATTCTCCTGAACAACTACAACGGGATGCTGACCATGCCATTTGCCGAAAATATCATGGGTGCTGTTGAATACCTCATTAACAATCCTGAAGAAAGGAAAAGGGTGGCAAAGAATGCCATCGACACTATAAAATACAGTTTTAACGCAGAAAGATGGGCTGATTCCTGGAAGGAAGTGGTACGAAAAGTGAATAAGCAGGCATGATACAAGTGGGATTCAAAGATATAAACATGCATCATATAACGCTCGACGCAACGTATAACCGTTATAGTAAGATTGCCAATACTTTTGGCAGCGCTATCGTGTTGTTTCTTGCGCTCGGTTATCCGATTCAGTGTGCGGTGCCGTTGTTTCTGAAGGTAAGCTCCACACCGGTGAATGCAGCCTTTAGGGTGTTGATTGCCTTATCGTCGTTGGTGGTGATTGCGCGTTTACCATTTTCTTTAAAGAAAGTTTCCAAAGGAACTTTCCTTTTGCTGTTGTTATGGTTCATTTATTCCTGCCGGCTTTTTGTAGATGTAAGTCTGCGTGGAATAGAGTTTGGTAACGGCCGTTACAGCACTTTCTTCATGTACTCTATGGCGTTTGCCAACTGTTTCCTGCCGGTGATAGCAGTGGCGGCAGCGGCGCCTTATATCCAGATAAAGCAGTTCCTGAAATGGGCGTTTATTTTCGCGTTTGTCAGTAACATTATCATCTTTGTTTCTTTCTTCACAACCAATGGTATTACCATGGCGCTGATGTCTACCAGGGGCGCCCTGGGTGACGATGATCCCAGCGAAGCCATGATCAACCCGATCACTATCAGCTTCTACGGCATGTTGCTGGCAGTGTTGTCGTTGAGCAAATTACTGTTTGACGCACCAGTCAGCGTAAAAGGTAAGCTCGGCATGTTTACCTGCGTATTGATTGGTGTTGCCAACGTATTGCTGGGTGCATCGAGGGGGCCGTTCCTGTCTTTGATATTATCGGTATTTATTCTCTTTTATTTTAAACTGAGGATGTCCCGCAACACAGTTAGCATGGTACTAAAATCAGGTCTGGTAGTTTTCTTGCTGCTGGGGGCCATGATGATCAGTGGAGTAGGCTCAAAAATATTTTCGGACGATGTATTCCTGTTTTACCGTCTGACTCACTTTTTTGATAATGTAGCTAACGGGGAGAAGGAAGACCGTGATTATGAATATGCCAGCGCCTGGGATCAATTCAGCAATCACCCCGTTATAGGTGATAAATATGTCACAGATCACAGTCATATCTATCCGCATAACGTGTTTCTCGAATTACTGATGTCGCTGGGCATAGTAGGCGGTATACTGTTCCTGCTGATTTTATTTGAGGTGGCGGTAAAAGCCGGATATGCGAGCAGGCACCGTCTGCACCGGCATATTGCCCTGCTGCTTATACTGCTGGGGTATTTCCTGTTGTCGATGACCTCAGGAGGCGTATTTATTACACCCGGCTTATGGATACTGCTGGCATTGTTTTTTGAGATAAAACATACATCATTCAATGAATCTTTAAACTGAAGTGAATATGTCTTGGTTGAAAATGTATAGAATATTTACAGGTATACTGCTGGCCGGCCTGACCGGTATGCTGCCTGCAGCGGAGGCGCAAACAGGGAAACCTGCCAGCAGCAATCCCAGGTTATACATTGCCATCAGTGGCCTGGGAAACAAGGCGAATTCCTACATACAGGGACAGCAAAATATTTCTATCGCGAAAATTATCGGGCAAAGCAGCATTGTGGCGAAGAACAGTCTGAATGTAGACAGCAACTCGCTGGTAAGCATGATCCGGAAGATCTATCCCGATAAGAACGCTGCGGGCATGTGTATACTGGATTGGGAGGGAGAAGCGCTGGATATCTTAACCAACGATCATTCCGGCAGCTCCGGTTATCGCAAAATTGCAGCTGAATTCAGAAAGGCGGTCACCATCGCCAAACAGGAACGTCCCAACGTACAATGGGGTATTTACGGATTGCCGTTCAGAACCGTTTCTGCCAACGAAAAATGGCAGCAACAATGTTACCAGCTGAGAGACCTGCTAAAATATGTGGACATTATTTGTCCGTCGTTGTATATGATTTATTCCGAGCGGGTGGTCAGCAGAAGTTATAACGAAAGGTACATAGAAAATAACCTGCGGATAGCGCTGGAACTGGGGAAGGAATTGAATAAACCCGTACTGCCTTTTGTATGGCCGCGCTGGCAGGGTAAAGGTCCTTCGTTTATGACGCTGGTGCCCATGGAAGCTTTTTCCGCTTATGTTAAAAAGATCATGGGCGCGGAAGTAAATGGTAACCGGCCGGCAGGTGTGGTATTCTGGGATGGAGAGGTTTATTACTATAAGCAGAAACAGCCGCAGATGTTGAAGGAAGCTCCCAACCTGGAAAGCTTTGTACAGCGGCACGACAGCCTGGTGATGATGTATAGCGACCAGATACTTAAAACATTAAAAAGATAACCCGTATTAAAATAAAAGAGATGAAACTATTGATTGTGTATAACAAAGTATGGCCCTACCGTGAAAAAATATTTGAAATTATCAATGAGAAGTATGACTTAACGGTAGCCTATACAGACCCCAAATTTTTAAACAAAAAGTATCCGTATAAAACGGTGTTTACCCCTGGTAAGCAGGTGGGCCCATTTTTCTTTCATAAGGATTCGCTACACAAATTATGCGCGCAGTACGATGCGGTGATCGGCCTGTATGAACTGCGCTGGTTGCGGCTGATGGCCCTGATGCTGAATCCGTGGAGAAAGTACAGCATGTCTTTCTGGGGAATAGGCGTATCTGCTTCCTACAGCAATAAATTTGATGATAAAAAGCAATGGGATTTCGTAAGAAATTTCTTTGGTAAACGCGCTGAATCTTTGATCTTCTACAGCGACTATCCTAAAACAAAATTTGTTCAGGCGGGTTTTAGTCCGGATAAAATTTTTGTTGCCAACAACACTACTTATGTAAGCCCGGTAAATGGACTGGTGGCAGAAAGAAACACCTTCCTCTTTGTTGGAACTTTGTATAAAGAGAAAGGTATTAATATCCTGCTGGAAGCCTATAATAATATCGACATCCCCCGGGAGCAACTGCCGGTGTTGAATATCATTGGCGATGGTCCGGAACGCCCGGCCATTGAAAAATGGGTGCAGGAGCAGGGTCTGGAAGATAAGGTTTTCCTGCATGGCGCTATCTACGACAGCGAAATCCTCAAAACATATTATACGAAAGCACTGGCATGTATTTCTCCTAACCAGGCCGGCCTGTCGGTGCTGACCAGTATGGGATATGCCACCATTTTTGTTACAGAAAAAAACGCCATTACCGGTGGTGAAGTGCTGAACATCACCAATATGGAAAATGGTATCATCTATGAAGGCGGCACCGCGGAACTTACTGCACAAATGTCGTGGATCATTGCCAACAAGGAAGAGGTGATCCGTATGGGTAAAAGCGCACGGGAACATTATAAGAATAACAGAACGCCTGAACAAATGGCGAATTCGATCATGGGAGCGGTAGAATATGCTCTGAAAAAGAAGAAGCATGCTTGAACTGCTCATTCATCATTTTAGCATAAAGCACCTGAAAGAATGGTGGAAAAACCGCCATCTGTCCTTCTTTGTATTTTATGATAAGGCAACTGTTATTTCTGAAAAATGCCGCATACAAAGGTCTGTAGTCATAAGAAAAAGCACCATTGATAAGTATTCATATATTGGTTACAACACCAATATCAATAACGCTACGATCGGTAAGTATTGCTCCTTTTCAAAGAATATCGTGATTGGAATAGGAACACATCCAACGGATTTTATTTCTACTTCGCCTTTGTTTTTTGCAGTGAAAAACGGTACCGGGCATACCTGGATTACAGAAGATAAATTTGATGATACGCCGGCGCCCGTAACCATCGGGAATGATGTATGGATAGGATTGAATTCTTCTGTGATGGGTGGTGTAACCATTGGAAATGGTGCTATCGTCGCTGCTCATTCCGTTGTTACTAAAGATGTTCCGCCATATGCTATAGTAGGAGGAGTGCCTGCGAAAGTTATTAAATATAGATTTTCGGAAGAAGTGATCAGCAGGCTGGAAGCATTGAAATGGTGGGATATGCCGGAGGACGCACTTAAAAAGAATATCAGTCATTTTCAGTCTACACTCCGTCCGGAGGAAATAGAAGGTATCATGCAGGATTTTAAACAATATAAAAGTTAAGTTATGTTGATAGATATTATAGCCGGGGCCAGACCAAACTTTATGAAGATAGCGCCCATCATTGACGCTATAAAGAAAAGAAAAGAAGAAGGGATTCGCTACCGGCTGATCCACACCGGTCAGCACTACGATAAAAAAATGAGCGCCGACTTTTTTGAACAGCTGGGCATTCCTGAGCCGGACATCAACCTGGAAGCAGGAGGTGGCACACAGGCCGAACAAACAGCGGCGATCATGGTACGCTATGAAAAGGTATTGATGGATAACCGCCCCGACCTGGTACTGGTAGTAGGCGACGTTACGTCTTCCATCGCCTGCGCCCTGGCAGCAAAAAAACTAAACAACATTAAGGTGGCACACGTGGAAGCCGGTATCCGCAGCGGAGACTGGACCATGCCGGAAGAGATAAACCGTTTGCTCACAGATGCCATCACCGATTATTTTTTCACCACTACAGAAACAGCCAACGAAAATCTCCGGAAATCAGGAGTAACAGAAGAGCGGCTTTTCCTGGTGGGAAACACCATGATCGATACCCTGCTTACGCAGCAGCCTAATTTCAAACAGCCGGAAATCTGGAATACCCTTGGTTTACAGAAAGGCGGCTATATCGTAATGACCCTGCACCGCCCCGGAAACGTGGACCAGGAACAAAATCTCAAGCAGTTGATGGATGGTATCATCACCTCTTCAAAAGGACTTCCGCTGATATTCCCCGTTCACCCGCGTACTGCAAAAATGCTGGCCAACATTGGTATTGAAGCGCCTAACCTGCATATGATTGAACCGCTTGGATACCTGGAGTTTAACTATCTCGTGCAACATGCCCGGGCAGTTATCACCGATTCGGGTGGTATTACAGAAGAAACTACGGTAATGCATATACCATGTATGACATTACGCGCCAATACAGAAAGACCGGAGACCTGCGAGATCGGAACAAATGAATTACTGGGTGTAAGTCCTGCAGCAATTCCTCCCGCTTTTGAAAAACTGTTTTCGGGTAACTGGAAAAAGGGAGGCATCCCGCCATTATGGGATGGAAAAACTGCAGAAAGAATCGTTGACGTTTTATTAAAATTGAAATAATTATGTTTGAAGGTAAATCTTTATTGATAACCGGTGGTACCGGATCTTTTGGTAACGCAGTACTGAATCGTTTTTTACATACCGATATCAGGGAAATCCGCATCTTCAGCCGCGATGAAAAAAAGCAGGATGATATGCGCAACCTGCTCCGCAGCGAAAAAGTAAAATTCTATATGGGCGATGTGCGGGACTTCCGCAGTATCGATAGCGCCATGGAAGGAGTAGATTATGTATTTCATGCCGCTGCGCTGAAACAGGTACCTTCCTGCGAATTCTATCCTATGGAGGCTGTAAGAACCAACGTGCAGGGAACGGAAAATGTACTGGAAGCGGCTATCAAAAACAAGGTAAGCAAAATCATTTGCCTCGGTACCGATAAGGCGGTATACCCGATCAATGCCATGGGTATTTCCAAAGCCATGATGGAAAAAGTAGCTATTTCGAAAGCGCGCTTACGCACCGATCCGCTGATCACCTGTACCCGCTATGGTAACGTAATGGCCAGCAGAGGCTCGGTTATTCCCCTGTTCATTTCCCAGATCAAGGCTGGTAAACCACTCACCATCACCGATCCTGAAATGACCCGCTTTATGATGTCATTGGATAATGCCGTGGAACTGGTATTGTTTGCGTATGAAAATGCCAATCCGGGTGATATCTTTGTACAAAAGGCGCCGGCTGCTACCATCAGGCAGGTGGCTGAAACACTCTGCAAGATCTTCAACGCGAAGAACGAAATTAAAATAATAGGTACCCGCCACGGAGAGAAGCTCTATGAAACGCTGCTCACGCGCGAAGAGTTTGGTAAAGCAGAAGACCTGGGAGATTACTACCGTATCGCCGCCGATGACAGGGACCTGAACTACGCAAAATATTTCTCCGAAGGAGACAGTAAAATAGCAGAAGCCCAGGATTATCATTCCCATAATACCTATCGCCTGAGCGACCAGGAACTGGAAACGTTATTACTCAAACTGGATTATGTCCAGGAGCAACTGAAAAATTAATGGAGTCAGTAAAACTAATAAAAGGCGGCTCCTTTACAGATACAAGAGGAACACTGGGGTTTGTTAATGAATTTACATTCCCCGGTGTGAAACGCTTCTACCAGATCATACACCCGGATGTAAGTGTGGTACGGGCCTGGCAGGGACATAAGGTAGAACAGAAGTACTTCTATGTTCCCAAAGGAAAGTTCGCACTGGCATGGGTGGCCATCGATAACTGGGATCAGCCCTCGGCAGATCTGAAGGCGGAATATGTTATATTGAAGGAAGATGAACCGGCTGTGCTGAGTATCCCTCCGGGATATGCCAATGGCATCAAGGCACTGGAGCCAGGGTCAGTTTTAATGGTATACTCGGATCTGGATTTGCAGCAATCAGGAGAAGACCGCTGGTCTTTTGATGCTGGATTATGGTTAGACTGGAACAACATATAAAATGAAAAAAATAGGAATTACCGGCCAGAACGGCTTTGTAGGATCTTACCTGTTTAATAAAATAAGCTTGCTGAGCGAGGAGTTTACCCTTATCCCTTTCAGCAGGTCTTATTTTGACTCGGAAGCGCAACTAACGGACTGGGTGAAACAATGTGATGTGATTGTACATCTTGCGGCTATGAACCGTGATCCCGATCCGCAGCTGATCCATGATACCAACCTGGGGCTGGTACAACAACTGGTAAATGCGCTGACTAAAGCAGGAAATCATCCGCATGTTATCTTCTCTTCTTCCACACAGGAAGAGCGGGATAATCTTTATGGTAAATCCAAGAAAGGAGGCCGGGAATTATTGGTGAAGTGGGCGACAGATCATGGCGCGAATTTTACCGGCATGGTCATCCCCAATGTGTTCGGACCTTTTGGCAAACCATTCTATAATTCGGTGGTGGCTACTTTCTGCCATCAGCTCTGTAACGGTCAAACGCCTAAAATTGACCAGGACGGTTTTCTGAAACTGATCCATGTAGATGAACTGGCCAGCCTGATTATCGACGCTATCCGGACTGACAACAATCAGCAGGATTTTTCCATTACACCTACTGCAGAATTGTATGTTTCTGAGATCCTGGCTAAACTGACCGCCTTTAAAGAACTTTACCTGGAACAAGGGATCATTCCCGCGCTGCCGGATAAGTTCAGCATCCACCTGTTTAATACTTTCAGGAGTTATATCGATCATAAAAGCTACTTCCCTTTTAAACTGAAACAACATGCGGATAACAGGGGAGTATTTGTGGAGATGGTTAAATTGCAGGTGGGTGGGCAGGTATCTTTTTCTACCACGCATGCAGGTATTACCAGGGGGAACCATTTTCATACCAGGAAAATAGAAAGGTTCCTGGTGATTAAAGGCAAAGCCCTGATCCAGTTAAGAAAATATAATACCTCCGAAGTATTAAATTTTGAACTGGATGGTAATGAACCGTCTTATGTGGATATGCCCGTTTGGTACACGCATAATATCAAAAATATAGGAGAAGAGGAATTATACACCGTATTCTGGATTAACGAATTTTTCGATCCGCAGGACCCCGACACCTACTTTGAAACTGTTTAAGAAGCTTTTTTAACAATACTAATCATGAGTACAGCTGTAAAGAAATTAAAGGTGCTGACAGTAGTAGGCACAAGACCGGAAATAATAAGATTATCAAGGGTACTGGCCAAACTGGATGAGTCGGAAGCGATAGAGCATGTACTGGTGCATACCGGCCAAAATTACGATTATGAGCTGAACCAGATCTTTTTTGAAGACCTGGGTTTACGTAAACCGGATCATTTCCTGGAAGCTGCCGGCAAAACGGCGACTGAAACCATCGGTCAGATCCTGATAAAAATTGATCCGTTGCTGGAAGCCATACAACCGGATGCCTTCCTGGTACTGGGCGACACCAACAGCTGTTTGTGTGCGATCCCCGCGAAAAAAAGAAAGATCCCTATTTTCCATATGGAAGCAGGGAACCGTTGTTTTGATCAACGGGTGCCTGAAGAAACCAACCGGAAAATAGTTGACCATACCGCCGATATCAACCTCACCTATTCAGATATCGCCAGGGAATACCTGTTACGCGAAGGTTTGCCGGCCGACAGGATTATAAAAACCGGCAGCCCTATGTATGAGGTGCTGCATCACTACCTGCCAAAAGTGAAGCAGTCGGCTGTATTGGAAGAGCTGCAACTGAAACCGCAGCAATATTTCGTGGTATCAGCGCACCGCGAAGAAAATATTAACTCCGAAAGAAATTTCGATAACCTGGTAAAATCACTGAACCAGATCGCCTCGGTATATGGTTTCCCGGTGATTGTGAGTGCACATCCGCGCACCCGTAAAATGATTGAGGCAAAAGGAGTGACCTTTGATCCGCTGGTAAAGCTGATGAAGCCTTATGGTTTGAGCGATTATATCGCATTGCAGATGCAGGCGAAAGCGGTACTGTCTGATAGCGGCACCATTTCCGAGGAGTCATCCATACTTAATTTCCCGGCACTGAATATCAGGGAGGCGCATGAGCGTCCGGAAGCCATGGAGGAAGCATCGGTAATGATGGTAGGCCTGAACCCGGAAAGAATATTACAGGGATTAACGCAGTTGCAATACCAGCAGAAAGACACCCGTAACTTCAGGGAAGTGGCCGATTACAGTATGCCAAATGTAGCAGATAAAGTGGTAAGGATTATTATTTCCTATACTGATTACGTAAAAAGAACAGTTTGGAAAAATTATGAATAATTATGGAGAACAAATTGTGGATTGTAACGGAATTATTCTTTCCGGAAGAAACTTCGACCGCTTATATTATGACGGAAGTCAGTGCGCACATCGCGCAAAATGCTGACGTACATGTAATATGCGGACCTTCTTCCTATCAGAAGTCAAACATAGTATCCAATGCTGCTTTCGCTAACGAAAGCGTAACGATCCATCGGGTGAAGGCATTGCCGCTGAATAAAGATAAGCTGCTGCAACGCTCACTCAGAATGCTGTTGTTAAGCGTGCAGCTATCTTTTAAACTGCTGGCAAAATCCCGGAAGGGCGATCGGGTGCTGATTGTAACTAATCCGGCGCCTATTGTATTGTTGGTATCCATGATCAGCCGCTTAAAGGGGCTGAAATGTTTCACGATCGTACACGATGTTTTCCCGGAAAACCTGGTGGCAGCAAGACTGATGAACTCCGGCAGTATCGGCTACAAAATTTTGAAATGGATCTTCAATAAGGCTTATAGCAAAATGTCAGTGCTGTTTGTACTGGGAAGGGATATGAAGGAAGTTTTTGAGAAGAAGCTAAGCAGTTACCGGAAGAAACCTGCCATATACGTGGTGGAAAACTGGGCCGATACTACCGGTATCTTCCCTATGGGTAAAAATGAAAACAGGATTGTACAACAGCTGGGGGTAACGGATAAAATTGTTTTCCAGTTTGCCGGTAACCTGGGGCGGGTACAGGGATTGATGGAGCTGTGTAATGTTATAAAACAGATCCGGAATCCGCTGGTGCATTTTATGTTTATCGGGGAAGGCGCGGTGAAACAGGAGATGAAGGATTTTGTAGCAGTGCATCACCTGAGAAATGTATCTATGCTGGATTCTTTTTCCCGTAGTCAGCAACGGGAATTTTTAAATGCCGGAGATGTAGGCATTGTTTCGTTGCAGGAAGGGATGGCAGGTTTAGGCGTGCCATCAAAGTCCTATAATATCCTGGCAGCAGGAAAGCCGATTCTCTTTATCGGCGACCGGGAAAGCGAAATTGCCCGGATGATCGATGAACATGATGTTGGCTGGTGTTATGATCTGAAAGATTCCCGCAGCTTGTTGGATTTTTTTAATAACCTGTCTCCGGAAGATGTGTTACATCTCAAAGATAAAGGAGAGAAGGCAAGATCATTGGCTGTTACAAAATATACAAGGGAGATCATCCTCGACAAGTATTTAAAAATGACAACAAGTGAAAATTGATATTTTGTTAACCGGCGCCTCCGGCTTCCTGGGTGGAGAAATTATGGACACCCTCGATGGCAGGTACCACTTTGTGACGCTGGGCAGGCAATCACCTGTTTTAGGCGGGCGGCATATCGCAGCGGATCTGGGCAGTGGGATCATCATCAATCTGCCTGCAGTAAAGTATGTGATTCATTGTGCGGGTAAAGCACATAGCATTCCCGGTAATGCAGCAGAAAAAGAAGAGTTCTTTAAAGTAAATTTTCAGGGTACCGTAAATCTTTGCCAGTCGCTGGAAAAAGCGGCTGCACTTCCGGAAGCATTCGTTTTTATCAGCACAGTAGCCGTATATGGAAAAGAGGAGGGAGTGCTCATCGCTGAAGATCATCCGCTGGCGGGCGATACGCCATATGCCAAAAGTAAGATCATGGCGGAAGAATACCTGGCAGATTGGTGCCGGAAGCATAACGTAAAACTGAGTATCCTGCGTTTGCCGCTGATCGCGGGCAACAATCCACCTGGAAATCTCCGGGCAATGATCAAAGGCATTAAAAGCGGGAAATATTTAGGTATTGGTAACGGCAATGCAAAGAAGAGTATTGTATGGGCAAAAGACATTGCCGGTATAATACCTGCAGCGGCAGAAACCGGTGGAACCTATAATTTAACTGATGGCAATCATCCCAGTTTCCGGGAACTGGAACATTATATTGCCCGTGGCATGGGTAAAAAAGATCCCTTCAGGATCCCTTTTGCGGTAGCCAAATTGCTGGCCCTCACAGGCGATTTGCTGGGCGATAAATTCCCGGTGAACAGCAGTAAACTAAAAAAAATAACGACAACGTTAACGTTCAGCGACGTTAAAGCAAAAGAAACACTTAACTGGAAGCCATCGGTTGTTACCGAGAAAATACGATTTATAGTATGATGTACCTGGCATTGACAGCAGCATTTTTTTTGCTGATCAACATTTATTTTAAACTGGCCGCTCGTTATAATATCATTGATAAGCCGAATGAGCGTAGCTCTCATACCAGCATTACCATCAGGGGAGGCGGTATCGTTTTTGTAATAGCCGCGGTGGTTCCGCTGTGCCTGGATTTCCAGGCATTTGGTATTCCTGCTATAGGCGTTATTATTATCGGTACCATCAGTTTCCTGGATGATATTTACTCGCTGCCCAATAAGGTAAGGCTGTTGTTTCATATAGCAGCCGTATCGCTGATGTTTTATTACCTGGCTGTTTTTACCACCCTGCCTGTTTACGTTGTTGCCGCCTTTTACATATTGGTGATAGGTATTATTAACGCTTACAACTTTATGGATGGTATTAACGGCATTACCGGTTTATATAGCCTGGTTACCCTATGTGCGTTACAGTTCGTAAATATGGAACGCGTTCATTTTATCAATGAAGACATGATCTGGCTGCCGGTACTGGCCTGTGTTGTTTTCCTGTTTTATAATTTCCGTAAAAAGGCGGCCTGTTTTGCCGGCGATGTGGGAAGCGTTACCATTGCTTTCTGGATCGTTACCTTATTACTCAAACTTATTTTGTTTACAGGCGAATGGAAGTACCTGCTGTTATTGTCGGTGTATGGGGTGGATGCCGTACTCACTATCCTTCACCGGTTGTCACTGAAACAAAATATTTTCAAAGCACATCGTTTACATTTTTACCAGATAATGGCTAATGAGAGAAAGGTACCACATTTGCTGGTAGCTTCTTTATATGCCGTTGTACAGGGTGTTATCGACGTATTTGTGGTGGGTAACCAGCATAGTTTACCGGTAAATATCGGGCTCGTATGCGTACCACTGATACTGGTATACGTTATTTTTAAACCGCAGTTAATGCATAAAATAGCCGCATAATGTCCATGTCATTTCTTATTTACGGCGCCGGAGGGCATGCCAATGTGCTGGCAGACCTTGGGGTATTAGCCGGTGCAGATATTCCTGTGATGTTTTCCGATGATGCGGTACATCATGGTCAACGGAATAACAGGTTGATCCGTTCTTATGATCCCTTGCTTTTTCCTGAATTGCCGTTAATCTTAGGTATTGGAAATAATAGTGTACGGGAGATGATTGCCGGGAAGGTGGCACATACCTTTACGGTGTTATCACACGCTACCGCCTATGTGGCTGCTGACGCCAGTATAGGAAATGGAACCGTAGTGCTGGCAAACGCTGTGGTGCAGGCTAACAGCCACATCGGGAATCATGTGATCATTAACGCCGGCGCTGTGATTGATCATGATGCGGTGATCGGTGATTTTGTTCATATCTCTCCCAATGCTTACATCGGCGGCGGAGCCATTATTGAAAAAGGCGTGGTAATAGGGCCAGGGGCTATTATCCAAAGAAATGCTGTTGTAAAACAAGGTACCGTTGTACCTCCGCTTACCCTGGTAGCCTGATCGTTATCGTTCATTACCCTCCTTACCTTTTATCAACCAACGTTTTTTTATATTGTTATATTGAATTCCTTGTTACATTTACAAAGTGGAATAATATTTTACGGCAATCAGCCGTTATCCCGAATATAAGAATACCAGATGAACCTTATGACCTTATGAACCTTATAAATCGTATGATGACCAGATGAGCCTTATGATAACCGATTATTAAACTTGACAAACATTTTTTGATTTTTTTCTTTGGCAGTTTTTTTAAGTCCTTAAACTATTTATTAAAATAACCATATCATTTTTAATTACATATAGATAATTTTTTATATTTGTGCAATGTTTTGCTGACCTGGCTTGCCGTATAAACGTTGTAACGTTCGGAACCGCATAGCAGGGTAATCAGGGAATACCTTGTTTTTTTTGAAATGTGAATATCCTATGATGACCATATCTTCTGCATTGTATTTTATGCGCGGGAGGAGTCGTGTACCTACGTTTTTACTATATCTGTTACGGTTAAAGGAGTGGGTATGTGTCCTTCTTTTTATTTTTCTGATTTCACTGCAGCAGTTATCTGCACAGGATATTGTGATCAGGAATCCCTCGCTGGAAGGAGTGAGAGGGCAAACTAAAGCCCCTCCTTCATGGAATATTGCTTTTAATACGCCCGATATACAACCCGGCGTGCTGGGCATTGACCTGCCTGCCTCACAGGGAGCCACTTATGTGGGAATGCACAGTGCCGACTCCATACCGGAAGGCGTTTCACAGGAAGTATTTTTAAAAGGACAGCATACTTATACTTTTTCTTTTGACCTGGCCTATGCGCCGCTGTATATTTTCAGGGCATGTTATGGGGAACTGGCTGTTTATGGAAGTGACTCCGGTACAGATATGGCGGAGCTGTTGTGGAAGTCCGGCAAGTTTTATCATACGGATTGGAAAAGATATGATGCGGTATTCAAAACATCCCGGAACTTCAGGTACATTATAATCATGGCATATGTTTCCGGAACCTGCGACAAAAGTATCTACAGCTCTTCTCTGCTAATCGATAATTTGTCACCAACGATCAGGGAGGTACCCCAAATCGGTTTCAACATAGAACATACATGCGTGGGCGTTAGTAATGGCCGCATTTCAGCTGTCATAACAGGTATTGCGCAATCATGCACCTACCTGTGGAAGCCGGGTGGCCAAACCGGCAGCAGCATTGCCAATCTTGCCAAAGGAACCTACTCAGTAACCGTTACGGCGCCAAATGGAACAACCGCCACCGCCAGTGCCACCATCCTCGACACCGATCTGAAAAGCGAAGTCAGTACTATTATATCTGATTGCAATGGTGAAAATAAAAACCAGATATTAATAAAAACAACCGGGGGAATACCTCCTTACCGGTATTATCTGAACGACGACCAGCATCCCAGTTACACGCCGGTATTTAAAGAATTAAGACCCGGTAACTACCGGGTAAAAGTACAGGATGAACATAGCTGCGTAGACCGGAAGGATAATATACAACTGAGAGAACCCCTGCCATTGCAGATTGCGGACGTTAACACCACCGGTACCAGTTGCAGCAGCACCATAGATGGTAAGATTGCGCTGGATATTTCCGGGGGAACCCAACCATACGCCTACCGCCTGGAAACAAGCGAATGGCAGGCCGATAATGTGCTGAGCCGTCTCAGTGCCGGGATGTATTATTACCAGGTAAAAGACAAAAACAATTGCCAGGTAGATGGCAGGGCAACTGTCATCAAAAATGACCGGGAGTGCGCCGTGTTTGTACCCACTGCCTTTTCGCCCAATGGCGATGGGCTAAACGATCTTTTCCGTGTTAAATTACACGACGATGTCAGTGATTTCCGGTTCGATATATTCAGCCGCTGGGGACAACTGGTGTTCAGTACTACCAACCCGGAAGCCGGCTGGAACGGGGAATTAAAAGGACAACAGCAGGCAGTGGCCACCTATGTATGGGTGCTCACCTATACTGACAGTCAACAACAGGCGCGTAAACAAACGGGCGTGGTAACGCTGCTGCGGTAAATTAAAGGGTATTATTCCTGAACCCGTAAGTATCCAGGGTTCGTCTTAACTTTTTATGTTGGGCAATACCAGCGATGGCTTTAAGATGCTTTTCGTGATGCAGATCGGTACCGATCAGTTCTATCAGTCCGGCTGCCATCAGTTTTTCGGCGGCCTGCTGAATATGTTTGCCATAATACCCGGTAAGCGATAACAGGTTCACCTGCAGGATACAGCCCTGCTGCTTTAACCGCTCATACTGCTGCATATCCTTATGATAATAGGAATAGCGTTCAGGATGCGCCAGCACCGGCAGGTAACCCGCCGCCTGTATGTCAAACAACCACTGAGGTAACTGCGGAGGTGGCGACATAAAAGAAATCTCCACCAAAACCATTTTACCGGTGAGCGTTAACAATGGTTGCTGTAACAGGGGAATAAATTGCTCATCGAGATAGTACTCTGCGGCATGATGAAATACTACCGGGATATTTTTCTGCACAACCGCAGTAACTACACTATTATATGGCGCAGCCATGGTATCTGCTGAATTCGGATAACGGTCCATCATCACATGTGGCGTGGTGATGATTTTTCTTATCCCCATTTGTTGCAGTTGTTCAATGAACTGTACCGAAGTACCCACATCAGGTACGCCATCATCGATGCCCGGAAGCAGATGCGAATGTATGTCTGTTCCCATGAATGCCAGCAGATCGGCCGGTGGCGCTTTTTCCGTATTTCGTCTTTTGAAAAATAGCATATGGTTCTTCAATAAATCAAGGACACAAAAAATCGCTGTCTTACAACATAATCAGTGCCACAATTTCTTCCAGGTACTGCTGATCTGTAGCATCGAAATGGGAGAGCTGTTCACTATCCACATCCAGGACTGCTTTTACTTCGTTGTCACGGATCAGTGGTACTACGATCTCCGACCTGGAAAGACTACTGCAGGCAATATGTCCGGGAAATGCTTCCACGTCAGGCACGATCAGTGTACTTGCCTGTGCCCAGCTACTGCCACAAACGCCCCTGTTCTTACGGATACGGGTACACGCCACAGGCCCCTGGAAGGGGCCCAGTACCAGTTCATCTCCCTTTACAAGATAGAATCCCACCCAAAACCATCCGAACTGCTCTTTCAGCGCAGCCGCTACATTGGCAAGGTTGGCCACCAGGTCAGTTTCTCCTTCCAGCAATCCCTTTATCTGTGGGATCAGCGCAGTGTACTGCGCTGTTTTATCGCCCTCAATGATATGTAAGTCTTCTGCCATAATTGTTGTTGTTCTAATGCAAAAGTCCGGAAATTTATATATATTTAGTGTTATAACCGTTAAAGTAATTGTAGTTAACCATTCAACCAATATTTATCCGTGTAGAGCGCCTTTTTTTGGTGGTTTATCCTATTTTTTTCCGCCGAAAGGTTAATTAAAATATCTTTGTCACACTATGAAATCACCAGACGTAATTTTAGTGAACGAACAAGACGAGGCCATTGGTACCATGGAGAAGATGGAAGCCCATCATAAGGGCTTGCTCCATCGCGCTTTTTCCGTGTTTGTCATTAATGATGCAGGTGAAATTCTATTGCAGCGCCGGGCTCTGGAAAAATATCATTCCGCCGGTTTATGGACAAATGCCTGCTGTAGTCATCCTTTTCCCGGTGAAACCATTGCCGCTGCTGCACATCGCAGGTTGCAGGAGGAAATGGGATTTGACTGCGAACTGCAGGAAATTTTTACGTTCACTTACAGAGCAGAATTTGATAACGGGTTAACCGAGCATGAATTTGACCACGTGTTACTGGGTACCTATAACGGTAACATTCATCCTAATCCCGCTGAAGTATGTGATTATCATTACCTGTCGTCCGAACGCATCAACGAATTAATGGAAAATGAGCCAACTGCCTATACCATATGGTTTCATCGTGCCTTACCATTGGTATTGCAATATATAACTGTCAACGCCGGCGCCACCGGTCGGTAATTTTTTTGTTTAGCTATGCCAGTTAACCGATAACCTGGTTGTATTAATGAAATAAAATCTACAGCAACTTTTTGCTTTCACCGCTTTGTGCGGCTATGATTTCTTGTGCCAATAATTAGTCTCCCTGCCAGGACAAGCCTGGTACACCTATGCTATTTACTGCCCTCAATATTTAACTATTAAACCCAAAGGACATGACAACCATCCAATTGCCTGTTATCAGGTACCCCTTCCCTTCTGGAATTAATCAACATGCAGATGAAGCCCAGGTCCATATCAGATCCTGGGTAAAATCCTATCGCCTGCTGACTACAGAAAAAGCATGGCAGCGTTTCGACAAAGCACGTTTTGCATGGCTTGCCGCGCGGGCTTTTCCTAATGCGGCGCTGCATGAACTTTGCATCATTGCCGACTTTAATACCTGGCTGTTTATTTTAGACGACCAGTGCGATGAAGCGGCAGCTGGCCGTAAAGCAGACTATCTGAAAAGTATTATGGCCGGTCTGATGGACATCCTCCAGCACAACCGCGAAGTAACGTTGGAAAATGGCGGTCCGCTGGCTGCGGCCCTGTGTAGTATCTGGGATCGCATGCGCGCTATTGGCAGCCCGGCCTGGCGTTTGCGTTTTATCCGCAGTATGGATGATTATTTTACCTCCTGTATCTGGGAGGCAGAAAACAGGGAAGCGGGCATTGTACCAACCGTAGCCGATTATGTACGTATGCGACCCTTTACAGGCGCACTGCTGGCCGATATAGAGGCCATTGAGATCATCGAAAAAGTTTACCTTTCCCGTTCCGTGGCGGAGCATGCCCTGCTGCAACGCATGATAGAGGCCTGTAATAATATTGTATGCTGGGCCAACGACCTCTTTTCCTGCACCAAGGAAGCCCGGCAGGGAGATGTACACAACCTGGTACTGGTACTCAAACATCACCGGGGACTCACACTGCAGGAAGCCATCCAGGAAGCTACCCGCATGCACAACGAAGAAGTGGCCATTTTTGCCACACTGGAAAAATTACTGCCGCTTACCGGCGACGAAACAGATTATGAACTGCTGCGGTATGTATCCGTATTGCGCTCCTGGATTACCGGGAACTACGATTGGAGTGTACGCGATACCGGTAGATACGGTATGGAAGTAAAGGAAGTGGTACCGGCGTAATGAACGCCTTCGGCGTTTGTCTTGATCAGGATTAGACTGATTATAATGATTATGCTGATTTTATTTCTTTTTTTTGCCAGATGTTTACTTCTTAGTAAATGCTTTTTAAAAGAATAAAGCTCCTGCCACCCGAAGAGATAAAATCAGCATAATCATTATAATCAGTCTAATCCTGATCAAAGACAAACGCCGAAGGCGTTCACTCAACCCCGTTTCATCCGCCGCTCTATCAAACGGCCCACCCACCAGAAGGAAATGGCCAGTATGCCGAAGAACAATCCTTTGTTGGTATGATCCCACAAATATTCGAAGTAGCGGGTATACAGGTCCAGTAAAATAAAAATTACGCCGAGGTCGCGGAGAAAATTATCTTTCATCCGTAGCCCCAGCATTAATACCCCTGCGCATTGCAGGGTGTAAATGACTACCCATTGCAGTAAATGTACCTGTCTGAGTTGCTGCCATTCATCCCAGGTACCGCAGTTGCCGAAGATGGAGATCAGCCAGCCGGAAAGCAGCAACAACAGCCAGCCCCCGGTCCAGGTGATATCTTTGATAGGAGCGTATACCCGGAGCTGCCGTAATAACCAGGCGGCTAGTACCAGCAGGGCGCCCAGCAGCGCCATGCGGCAGGGGAGGTTCATGCCCAGGAAAAAAGAAGCGTCGCCGGTCAGGTAATAGCTGAGTTTTACATAAGCCGGTATCAGGCACAGCAGGGTGGCTACCCACAGTAACCGTGAGTGTAGCACAACCCCCAGCACGCCGTAGCAGGCGGTGGCCAGCAACCAGAAAGCGCCGTAGTTTCCGCCGAGGTAATCTACAGTTTTACCAAGATATACTACGCTGACGCCTATACTGAGTACGGGCAGCAACCAAAAAAGCTCCCGGTTAAAGGAGAATACGGGTTGATGTTTATTGCGGCGCCAGCCTTCATAACAGAGAAATATGGTCAGTCCTGTAAATAACAAGGTAATGACCCCGTCGGTCAGTGAAAATTTCTTCCGGATAATTTCTATCCATTTCTCATCCAGCACCAGCGACCCGAAGGCCATCAATGCACAGGAAATGGCGGCAATAAATATATAGAGCGTAATAGTTTGCCAGTCGGTGTTCACCACCTTATAGCTTTGCTGCAGCTTTTCAACCTGCTCTTCAGAGATCAGCTTCTCCTGCTGCCACGTGTCAATGGCGCGACGCAGCAATTGGGCTTCCCTTTTGTCTAATTGTAACATAGGCCGTTATTTCAGCTGTTTTGTTCCACTTTATGTACCAGCCGGAGTGTATTGCGCTTCTTTATCTTTAAACGAACGTAATTAAATATACCCAATGCCGGAATAATCATATAACTGATACGCTGGTACGCAGTATTTTCCGGGTACAGGAAATAGGTCATGGCTATACAGGTAAAGCCTGTGGCGGCTGTGAGGAAACCATATTTGAAGCGCTGGTACAACAACTCCTTTTCCATATGATGCCCCGGAACAGCCAGGTTCGGTTTTTTCTGAAAAACATAGTAGCTGATCCAGAACAAAGCCGCCAGGCAACCCGTCAGGTTGCACAGGTAAATAAAGAATGGCAACATGAAGTGGGTACTGGTATGCAAAATCGCCGAGGTGGAAAATGGGAACGACACAATAAAAAATAAAAAGAAAAGATTACGATGAATCAATCCTTCGTCGTAATTTTGAAGGAAGCGGCATATATGAAGATGCCGGACCCAGAAATTTCCAATAAATATAAAACTGACCGTAAACGTCAGGAACTCTATTAAAGTAGGTTGTAATAACTCCCAGTATCCGTTGGCAGGCATTTTTCCAGGAAGAACCGGCAATTTGATCTCGATAATCAGCAAGGTAATGGCGATGGCAAAAACCGCATCACTGAAAAGTATCAGTCGCTCCAGCTCAAACTCACGATGAAACGGTTTGGGTTCTTTTATAAAGGACATAGACATAGTTAACAATAACTTTTACGAAAGATACGAAAATAGCTATTAGCTGTCAGTTATTAGCGTTCGCCATGTGATGTGGGAGGCGCCGGGCAACAGGCCGGCACACCAACAAAACCTTTTTACCTGTTTGTTGTTAAGTATTTATCAATCATCATATACTTTCAAAGTAATAAGTATGCATTGTCGTTTTTTCCTCTTCACCCTTCTTTTATTGTCAGGAATAACAGCAGCTTACGGGCAGGCAGATACCACAAAGCCTGGCGAATACGCCTATAACCTGCTCAATTGCATACAATACGGTCTGACTCATCAGAATGATGTGGTAAATGCCCGGCTGGATGTAAAATTCTCGCAGGAACAAATAAAGGAAGCCACCGGTAAATTTCTGCCCCATGTAAATGTTAACGGCAGCCTGGTAGATAACCTTAAACTGCAGACCTCCGTTATTCCGGACATCGCCAACGGAAACTATGATAAAAAAATCCCCGTGCAGTTTGGTACCAAGTGGAATTCTTCCGTTACCGGCCAGGTTGACCAGGCCATCTTCAACAGCGATTATTTCCTCGGGTTAAAGGCATCCAGGGTATATGGCGGATTGTCTCAAAAAACTTACAAGCGCACAGAAATAGATACGAAAGTAGCCATTACCAAAGCCTACTATGCCGTGCTGGCCAGTGAAGAAAATATCCGGCTGGCCAAAGCCAATATGACCCAGCTCAACAAAACCCTGTCTGATACAAAAGCACGCTATGATGTAGGTGTGGCCGAAAGAGTAGATGTAGACCGGATACAGGTGTCCTATAATAATGTAGTGACAGATATAGAAACCCAGATCCGGGTTCTCGTATATACGATGCAGTTATTGAAATTCCAGATGGGCATGCCCCAGGAAACAAAGCTCACCCTCACCGAAACCGTACAGGACCTGAACCTGGATGCGTATGTGGCCGATACAGTCGATTACCAGGTACAGGACAGGATTGAATACAGTATTCAAACTACCCAGATCGCCCTCAATGAACTGAACCTGAAAAGCAAGAAACTGGGATACCTTCCTACCCTCAACGCCTATGTGAATTATGGGTTCAACTATTTCGCTTCTACCTTCGGGGATCTTTATAAAACCGGTTACGGCGCCTCCGCACTGGGACTGAGTCTTAGCTGGCCCATTTTTACCGGTACCGAACGACTCCACCAGATCCGGGAAAACCAGATCACCCTGGAGAAATCAAAAAATGATCTCGACTACCTCACCCAGCAAATCAAAGTGGAGGTGGCCAAATCAAACACCGAGTATCTTAATAACAAATCAAAATTTGTAACACAGAAAACCAATATGGGACTAACCCAGGGAATATATGATCGTATTGTACTCAAATTCGGACAGGGAGTGGCTTCCAGCCTGGATGTAACCTCTGCCGAAAATGATCTGCAACAGGCGCAGGTAAACTATGTACAGGCCCTGCTCAATACCCTGATCAGCAAAACAGACCTGGATAAAGCCATGGGCAAAATTAAGTAAGCAGTTAGCTTTTTTGTATTCGTAATTCGCAATTAATTTCTCATATGTATCTAATAAATTACAAGCGGACCTTTTACGTGGCAGGAATGATACTCTGTGTAGCCTGTGGCAATAGTAAAAAACAGCAACAGGCCGGTATGATGGGGAAGATGAAAGCTACGGTGGTAGCTGCAGAGGTAGTACCCGCCGTTTATACGGTATCAGAAAAATTTCCGGCTACCTTGCAGGCCCATGATGTAGTCGAACTCCGCCCGGATGTTTCCGGCTACCTGGAAGCCATCAGGGTGCCCGACGGCAGCAATGTAACCAAAGGACAACCCCTGTATGATATAGACCGGAGCCGTGCTGCTGCTGCATACGGACAGGTGGCCGCTTCCCAGCAACAGGCCGAAGCCGACCTCGCCCAGAAACAACGTGATTATGAAAGATATAAGTCGCTGCTGGACCACGACGCCATCTCCAAACAAACGGTAGACCAGGCTTATACCGCCATGATAACTTCGCAGGCTAACCTGGCGGCTGCCAAAGCTTCAGTAGCAAGGGCCGGCACAGATGTAAACCACGCCGTGGTAAAAGCACCGGTTACCGGTAAGATAGGTATCGTACAAATCAGGGTCGGGGATATCGTGAATGCAGGTCAAACCCTCATCAATACCATCGTGAATGAACATCCCATGTTTGCTGATATGGATATCCCGCAGGCACGCCTGCCCGAATTTCTGCGTATCCAGAAAGGACAGGGCGATGAAAAATTCCTGATCCAGTTTGGTGACGGCACCCGTTACGGAGAAGAAGGAAAGGTGCTGACCATCAATAATATCGTGGACCCACAAACAGGTACGGTGCGCGTACGGCTGGTATTCCAGAACAAGGACGGCATGTTGAAATCAGGTATGAGCGTAGTAGTGGTGATGCAGTATGGTACACCCGCTACACAGATCGCCATTCCGGCTAAGGCAATTATCCAGAATCTGTCGGAAACCAGCGTATACACTGTTAGTAAAGATAATGTGATCGGAGCCCGCGATATTATACCGGGCGCCGTTACGGATACCATGCAGCTTGTGAGTGCCGGTCTGAAAGCAGGCGACCGCGTCGTGGTGGAAGGTATACAACGCGTAAAACCAGGAGATACCGTAAACATTGCAGGAGCAGGAGCCGGAGCTGAAACAGCGCCAGGAAAACACTAATAATAAATCACCATCACAGTATGATCTCAAAAACATTTATCGAGCGCAAGAATACTACCATCGTAATTGCTATCATCATTGTGATTGTAGGGCTCATCTGTATGTTTAACCTGCCTATTGCACAGCTGCCGGATATTGCACCGCCGGTAACCGATGTAAGGGCCAGCTATGTAGGCGCCAACTCCACTACCGTGGAAGAAACCGTTACCACGCCGATAGAGAACCAGGTAAATGGTACCCCCGGCGCCATGTACATACAGTCGGTAAGCGCCAACGACGGCTCCATGGGTATTACGGTTACTTTTAATCTTGGTACCAATCCCGATATCTCTACACTGGACGTACAAAACAGGGTGAGCCTGGCGCTGCCGAGCACCCCCGATGAAGTAAGGCGTGTAGGCGTTACAGTGAAGAAAAGATCCAATGATATGTTGATGGTAATCGCCCTGAATTCTCCCAAAGGCAAACACTCGCGGGAGTTTCTCGATAACTATCTCAATATCTACCTGAAACCGGAATTAGCGCGTATTGTCGGCGTGGGTGATGTGAACGCCTTCTCCCAGGACTATAGCATGCGTATATGGCTTAACCCCGATAAGATGGCCGCTCTCGGTTTAACCGCCGGCGACATTGCCGCCGCTATTACGGAACAAAACAGGCAGGTGCCTGCCGGTAGTGTGGGCGCACCTCCCATGAACAGAACACAAGCCTTTGAATATACCGTGAGCGTGAAAGGCCGTTTGGTTACCTCGGAAGAATTCGGCAACGTAGTAGTGGCTACCAGTAAAAACGGCAGCCTGGTGCGCCTGAGAGATGTAGCCCGTATTAACCTCGGCTCGTTTACCTACTCCATTGAAGCAAAAGCAGATGGTAAAACCGGTAGCGGTATGGCCATTTACCTGTCGCCCGGCGCCAACGCCCTTAATGTAAATGACCGGGTAATGGCCAAGATGGCTGAAATGTCAAAGAATTTTCCGGAAGATGTAAACTGGCTGGTGCCATTTGAAACCACATCCTTCGTAAGGATCTCTATTGAGGAAGTGATACAAACATTTATTGAAGCGCTGATCCTGGTGGTAATAGTAGTATTCGTATTCCTGCAGAACTGGCGTGCCACCCTGATCCCGATACTGGTTATCCCCATTTCCCTGATCGGTACTTTTATATTTTTCCAGCTGCTGGGATTTTCCATCAACACCCTCACCTTATTCGGTTTTGTATTGGCGATCGGTATCGTGGTGGATGATGCTATCGTGGTGGTGGAAGCCGTACAACATCATATCGATGCGGATCTGATGTCGCCCAGGGATGCTACTTTCAAGGCCATGTCGGAGGTGCAGGGGCCGGTAATCGCCATTGCCCTCATCCTCGCGGCAGTATTTGTGCCGGTGGCGTTTATTCCCGGTGTGAGCGGCCGCCTCTATCAGCAGTTTGCGTTGACGATCGCATTTTCGGTGCTGTTATCCGCTTTCCTGGCATTGACTTTTACGCCCGCATTAACAGCTATATTATTAAGGCCTGCACATCTCACAAAAAAATCACATGGCCTCAATAAAATATTTTTCAAATTCAATGAGTGGTTTGCCCGCGTTACCAACAGGTATGGCAAAGGGGTGATGTTCTCCATCCGTAAAACCCCCGTGGTATTGATCATCATGGGAGTGATTTTTGCCGTGGCCTTTTATCTTTTCAAGAAAACCCCTACCACATTTGTGCCCCAGGAAGATATGGGCGCCTTATTTATTGCACTGGAACTGCCCGAAGCTTCTTCCACACAACGAACAAAAGAAGTAGTGGCCCAGATCAGCGATATCTTAACGAAAGACAGTGCTGTGAACCACTTCTTCGGTATTACCGGTATCAACTTCGTGGCCAATGCCACCAAGCCTAACTCCGGTACTTTTTTCGTAAGCCTCAAGCCATGGGACGAACGCTATAAGCATGGCGATAACATAAACGCGGTTTTAGGTCGTATACAAATGGCCGCAGGACGGATTATAGGCGCCAATGTGATCTGTATACCAGCACCTACATTACGTGGGTTAGGTACCTCGGGTGGTTTCTCCTTTATATTGGAGCAACGCAGCAACCCCGATATCAACCAGTTCCTGCAGGTAATGGGGCAGTTCCTCATGGCTGCCAACCAACGCCCGGAAATAGCCAGGGCATATGCTTTCTTCAGCGCCAACACCCCGCAGTTTAACGTGGATGTAGACCGCGATAAATGTAAACAACTCGGTGTAGCCGTGAGCGATGTATTCAGCGCCTTGCAGACTTTCCTCGGCGGTTTGTATGTCAACGACTTTACAAAGTTCAGCCGCAGCTTCCGCGTGGTGTTACAGGCCGATTCCCTATATCGTACCAGCATCAATAATCTGAATACCTATTACGTCAGGAATAATACCGGTGAGATGGTGCCGCTCAGCGCGCTCATCACCACGAAGAAATCAGCCGGGGCGCCCGTTATCAACCACTTTAACCTGTATCGCTCCGTTGAAATTGATGGCGACAGTAAAACAGGTTACAGCAGTGGTGATGCCATCAATGCGTTGAAAGAAGTAGCCGCTAAAGTGCTTCCTGAAAACTTTGGTTACGAATGGGCCAACGTATCCCTGCAGGAAATAGAAGCGGGTAACAGTAGTGTGCTGATCTTTGGCTTGTCTATCCTGTTTGTATTCCTGTTGCTCACCGCTTTGTACGAAAGCTGGTCGGTGCCGTTCTCTGTACTATTGGCGGTACCTATCGCATTGTTCGGGTCCATATTGGCATTGTCGCTCACGAAACAGGCCAACAGCGTGTACTCGCAGATCGGGTTGATCACGTTGATCGGCCTGGCCGCGAAAAATGCCATCCTGATCGTTGAGTTCTGTAAGGAGCGTGTAGACAGGGGCATGCCGTTGCTCGACGCCACCCTCGAAGCCGTAAAGCTGCGTTTGCGCCCTATCCTGATGACCTCCTTTGCCTTCATATTGGGTGTATTGCCTTTATGTTTGGCCCAGGGTGCGGGCGCCGCTTCCCGCGTTAATATAGGCTTTACCGTAGTAGGAGGTATGCTGGCAGCCACATTGCTGGGTATTTTCACCGTTCCTGTACTATATGTGCTCATCACGAAGATGGCATACGGTAAGAAGAAACTGGCCGACCTGGAGGCGCATGGTAGTGAAGATAAAAGACCAAAAGGTTTGGGAGAATAACCCTAACTTCATTACGATGAAAAATACGGAACGTTTCAGCTCACGCGTAGATAACTATGTAAAATACAGGCCACAGTACCCTGTGGCCATTATTCCGTACCTGGCTGCCGAAGCAGGTTTAACCCGCACCGGAGTGGTGGCCGATATCGGCGCCGGTACCGGTATTTCTGCCCAGCCTTTTCTCGACAACGGTAACAACGTATACGCCGTAGAACCCAACCGGGAAATGAGGGAAATGTCGCAGCAACTGCTGCAACGTTATCCCAACTTTACCGCTATCGCCGGGTCGGCAGAACATACCACTTTACCCGCAGCAGCCGTGGATCTCATCGTGGCAGGAACCGCCTTCCACTGGTTTGATCAGGCTGCCACCGCAGCGGAATTCAAACGCATAGGCCGTAAAAACACTTATGTGGTGTTGATGTGGAACGTACGGCAGGCAGAACTTCCCTTTGAAAAAGGCTACGAAAAACTACTGCATCAGTATGCCATCGATTATAAAGATATGCAGCACAGAAACGTAGGGGCGTCACAGTTAGCTGGCTTTTTTCAGCCCGGCACTATGAAGGAAAAATCATTTCAAAATGCACAGATCTTCGATTTTTCCGCCCTCAAAGGAAGACTGCTCTCTTCTTCCTATGTGCCTGAAAAAGGCCACCCATCCCATGATCCCATGATGAAAGCAGTCGAAGATTTGTTCGGAAAATACCAGGAACAGGGCATGGTGAAGTTTCATTATGAAACGAAGTTGTATGTGGGACGGGTATAGCGGATTTTGTTTTTGTTCAGGATTAGACTGATTTTACTGATTAGACTGATTTTTTCCTTTGGTGATTTTAAAAAGATTAGCGAAGACAAAAGTGGATACCCGCTTTTATCTTCGCTAATCTTTTTAATCAAAATATAGTTAGAAAAAAAATCAGTCTAATCAGTAAAATCAGTCTAATCCTGAACAAAAACAAAATCCGCTAAGCGAGGCTATTAAAAAGTACCTCCACCGGATGCAGCGCTTTCACCCCCGTTCCATCCTTTACCTGGTGGCGGCAGCTGGTGCCGGGAGCTGCAATGATAGTGCCTTCGGCCGCATTGCGTACCGCGGGGAATAACACCATTTCGCCAATCTGCATGCTCAGGTCGTAGTGTTCCTTTTCATAGCCAAATGAACCCGCCATACCGCAACAGCCGGAAGGAATTACCTCTACGGTGTAGTTCTGCGGAAGTGATAGCATCTTTTTGCTGTGCAGGGCCGATGACAGCGCTTTTTGCTGGCAGTGGCCATGCAGTTTAATATGTTGTTTGTTGCTGGTAAACTGTGCAGCGGTGATATGGCCTTTATCTGCTTCCATAGCCAGGAATTCATCTACCAGGTATACATGTTTGGCCAGTGCTTTGGCCTGGTCGCGAAGACCATCACGCACGAGGTCGGGATATTCGTCGCGGAAACTCAGTATAGCAGAAGGTTCTATGCCGAGTAACGGAACATTTTCGTTGATAACGTCACTGAATATACGAACATTCTTTTCCGCGAATTCGCGTGCCTTGCGCAGCAATCCTTTAGACATATAAGCGCGGGCGCTTTCCGGGTGTGCTATCATTTGCACGTCGTAACCCAGGCGGTGCAACAGTTGTACCGCTTTAATACCGATGCTGGTATCGTTGTAGTTGGTGAATTCGTCGCAGAAGAGGTATACTTTTCTATTGCCGGCAGGTCCTTGTTTTTCCCGGGGCCATTTTTCGTTGAACCATTTCCGTAAGGTGGTGCTGTAAAGCCCTGGCAAAGAGCGTTTGGCGGCAAAGCCGGAAAACCGGCGGATAATACCACCGGTAAAGGAATTGTTGATCATGGCATTGTATACACCGGGCGCAATGGCTGCCAGGGCCGACAATTTGGAGAAGTTACCGATCATTTTTGCCCTTAACGGAACGCCGTTGGCATCGTAATAGTGCTGCAGGAATTCCATTTTCAGTTTGGCCATATCCACGTTGGACGGACATTCTGATTTACAGCCTTTGCAGGCCAGGCAGAGGTCCAGCACCTCGTAAATTTCTTTATGGTCAAAGCGATTTTCTTTGTTGCTGTGCGTCAGGAATTCACGAAGGATATTGGCCCTGGCGCGGGTGGTATCTTTTTCGTTGCGGGTAGCCATGTAGCTGGGGCACATGGTACCGCCGCTGAGTTGTGTTTTGCGGCAATCGCCGGAACCGTTGCATTGTTCGGCATGCTGCAACATGGTTTGTTCCGGGAAATGAAAAATGGTTTGTATGTTGGGCGCCTTTTGTCCGGGCTCGTAGCGCAACATGCTGTTCATCGATGGTGTGTCGACGATTTTGTTGGGATTAAAAATATTTTCCGGGTCCCAGGTATATTTGATCTGACGTAGCAGTTCATAGTTTTTATCGCCTACCATCTGTTTGATAAATTCCCCGCGCAACCTGCCATCACCGTGTTCACCGCTGAGGGAGCCGTGGTATTTTTTAACGAGGGTGGCAATTTCTTCTGCAATTTTGCGGAACAGCAAATTGCCTTCTTCCGTTTTCAGGTTGATGATAGGACGCAGGTGGATTTCTCCGCTACCGGCGTGTGCGTAGTGTACTGCGTAAAGATTGTATTGTTTCAGGATATCGTTGAAGTCCCGGATGAAGTTGGGCAGGTCTTCTACTGCCACGGCGGTATCCTCGATCACGGGCACAGCTTTCTCATCGCCGGGGAGGTTGCTGAGCAGGCCCAGGCCCGCTTTGCGGAGTGCCCATATCTTTTTGCTGTCTTCCCCGAAAAGAAGCGGGAAGTGATAACCCAGTCCTGCGGTACGGAGGGTGGCTTCCAGTCTGCCCGCTATTTCCTGTACTTCCTCGCGGGTATTGCGGCAAAACTCCACCACCAGGATGGCGCCGGGGTCGCCTTGTACGAAGAAGCGGTTTTTACTCTGTTCTATATTGTCTTTGGTACATTCGAGGATATAGTGGTCTATCAGTTCGCTGGCGCTGGGTTTGTATTCCATTACCAGTATGTTGGCCCGAAGCGACTCATCTATATTATTGAAGTGAATGCAGAGCAGGCCTGTTTCCTTTGGTGGAACAGGGTCTACATGCAGTTTTATTTCTGTGAGAAAGGCCAGGGTACCTTCAGAACCGGCAATGAGCTTGCAGAAGTTGAAGTCTTCCGTGCCGGCGGTGAAAGGGCTGGTATCCAGCAGCATATCTACGGCGTAGCCGGTATTCCGGCGGGGAATGCTTTTCTTTGGAAATTCTTTCCTGATTTCATCCTGGTAGCTATGGTTACTAAGACTGCTGCGGATCTGGCGGTATAGTTTTGTTTCCAGGGTATCGGGGCCTTCGCATTTCTGGTGGAAGGTTTCTGCGTCCATACTGCCGAAAGTTACTTCTTCGCCGTTGCTCAGCAGGGCTTTTACTTCGAGCAGGTGTTCACGGGTGCTGCCGTATACCACGGAATTGGAGCCGCAGGAGTTATTGCCCACCATACCGCCTATCATGGCGCGGTTGGCGGTGGAGGTTTCCGGGCCAAAGTATAATCCGTGTGGTTTCAGGAACATATTGAGCTCATCGCGGATTACGCCGGGCTGTACGCGTACCCAGCCTTCTTCTTTATTTAATTCCAGGATATTGGTGAAGGTGCGGGATACGTCGGTAATGATCCCGTTGCCTACTACCTGCCCTGCGAGGGAGGTGCCGGCGGTCCGGGGGATCAGGGAGGTTTTATTTTCACGCGCAAAGCTGATCAGTGTCTTCAGATCCCCGATATGCTGCGGAATAGCCACTGCCAGCGGCATTTCACGGTATGCCGAGGCATCGGTGGCGTAAAGTGTCCGCATGGTATCGTCTGTATAAAGCTTGCCTTCCATTTTCTGGGCCAATTGCTCTAGCTTATCGCGCATCATGGTATATACCGGTTTTGAAGGGGCGAAATTAATATTTCAGTCCGGCTTTTTCATGCCTTGTAATGTAATCGTAAAAAAAAGCACTATTCTTTTACAAATTGAGGCTTTTTTACCTGTATGCCGCAAACGGCTTCCAGCTTATCGATCAGGTATACGGCCAGCTCCGGGGATTTGGCTTCATCGTGCATGTGCATAAAGAAATAAACTTCTTTCAAACCATTGTCCAGCCAGTATTTGATACGGTTGGCCCAGTCGTCGATCCGGGTATAATCGGTAGGATGCAGACTATTGCCCACAAAGCGTATAAATATTTTCGGGATGGTGAGGTACATATGGGCCATATCCCTTCTGCCCGCGGTATCGGTGATGATGATGCCTACATTGAGATCCCGGAGCTTATTGAACAGCTCCATGCGTATGGCTTCGTCTTCATACCAGTCTTTATGCCGCAGTTCCACAAAAAACTGCAGGTCTTTCGGTAGCGAAGCAAGGTATTCGTATAGGTATTCCCGTTTGGCCGGGCTATATTTATCACTCATTTGTAAAAAAATGGGTCCCAGGTGGGAACCAAATGCCAGCACGCCTTCCAGGAAGGAGGTGGTTTTGTCACCCGCGCTTACCAGGTTGCTGAAATGACTGATGCTTTGCGGCACTTTCGGACAAAATTTGAAATCCATCCCCGCTGCCTTTTCATCCCATTTGGAAATGGTAGAAGGGCCATAGATCTGGTAGTGGGTGGCATTTAACTCGATACTGTTGAAATGTTTCACGTACTCTCCCAGGAAATTGGCTTCTTTAGTGCCTTTGGGATATATTTTCCCGATCCATTCCTTGCGTCCCCATTTAGCACAGCCAAGATAAGCCAGTGGCTTCTTTACAGGTTTACCCTTCAGGATCTTTTTGTTATACAGGGGTTCTGCGGGCAGTTTGAAATCAATGTCTGATAGTTCAGGAGTTGGAACGCGACCGAAATCCATAGCATGTACTTTTAGAGGATGAACACATGACGATAACCGTTACAAATATACCCCGCGGATTTTGTCTGGCCCAGGATTAAACTGATTTTGATGATTTACAGGATTTTTTCATCCTGATTAAGGATGATTTTAAAAGATTTTGGGAGATATAAATGAATTTTTATCCGTTTATATCTCCCAAAATCTTTTAAAATTATCCTGTAAAAATCCTGTAAATCATCAAAATCAGTTTAATCCTGGGCCAGACAAATTCCGCGCTAAAATAAATTCTGCCTTGCCCTTTGTTTTCTTATTTTTCCAAGTTAACTTAATAAAGATTAATCAATTATTCAGCATGGAGATTTTACACATTAGCGCGGAATGTTATCCGGTAGCCAAGGTAGGCGGACTAGGTGACGTGGTGGGGGCATTGCCCAAATATCAGCATCAGCTGGGGAACTTTGCCAAAGTGGTAATTCCTGCCTACCGGACCAAATACTATCACACCCACGAATTTGATGTGGTTCACCAGGCGGGAATGTGGCTGGGGCACGACTGGTACCATTTCAATGTATTAAAGGAACGCAGTAATGAGCTGGGGTTTGATCTCTACCTTGTTGACATTCCCGGTTTGCTGGATACTCCGGGGGTATATGGTTATTATAATGATACAGAACGCTTCCTCGCTTTCCAGGTGGCAGTGCTGGACTGGGTCAACGAATGGCAGCATCAGCCGGACGTGATCCATTGCCACGACCATCACACGGGACTGGTGCCGTTCCTGATGAATTACGGATATAAATATGCCCGTTTAAAAGATATCACCTCTGTGCTGACTATACACAACGCACAGTACCAGGGCCAGTTTGGGTGGGATAAGCTTTACCTGATCCCTTCATTCGACCTGTGGAAATCCGGTTTGCTCGACTGGGGCGGCGCCATCAATCCGCTGGCATCCGCTATAAAATGCGCCTGGCGCGTTACTACCGTGTCACCCGGGTATTTGGAAGAACTGTTTGTTAATGCGAACGGCCTGGAAAGCCTGATCAGCCAGGAAAAATCCAAAATGGTGGGCATCCTCAACGGTATAGACACCCTGGTATGGGACCCGGAGTCAGATCATATGCTGCCACAGAATTATGATATAGATACCGCCGATGCAGGCAAGAAAGCCAATAAACAGGCACTGTGTGAGCGTTTCGGGCTGGACGCTTCTTTGCCGCTAATTTCTTTTATAGGCAGGCTGGTAGGGGATAAAGGCGCCGACCTGTTACCCGAAATCATAGGCCGCTCCCTGCATGAACTGCCGGGAGATGTAAACTTCCTCGTTCTGGGGAGCGGGGAACCACATATTGAGTGGGCCTTGCAGCAAACCCGGCAGGTAGTGAGCTATGGTTTCAATGTGCATATCGGGTATGATGAATCGCTATCCCACCTTATTTACGCCGGCAGCGACTTTTTACTGATGCCTTCCAGGGTAGAGCCCTGCGGGCTTAACCAGATGTATGCCCTTCGTTATGGAACCGTTCCGGTGGTACGCAGTACCGGCGGGTTGAAAGATACCGTTATCGATTTTGGAGATAAGGATGGAGTAGGTATCCGCTTCGACCAGGCAAGTGTATGGGATGTTTGTTACTCGGTAAAACGTGCTGTTGAACTATTCCAGGACACCACACACCTGGAAGAGGTCCGTTTAAGAGGCATGAACATTGATCATTCCTGGGGCAGCTCTGCGCAACGCTATGTCGACATGTACAGCAGTATGAAATAGATTAGAATATTGAATGATGAACTTCTAAAACCAATTCCCATTATGACAAACGATGTAATATCCATTATTCTCGGAGGAGGGGCCGGCACCCGCCTGTATCCGCTTACCCGTCGCCGTTCTAAACCAGCGGTGCCTTTGGCCGGTAAATACAGACTGGTGGATATTCCTATCTCCAATTGTTTGAATGCTGAGCTGAACCGCATCTTTGTACTGACACAGTTCAACTCGGCTTCCCTGAACAAACATATCAAGAACACCTATCACTTCAGCAATTTTGATAAGGGATTCGTGGACATCCTGGCAGCTGAACAAACCCCCGACAACCCCACCTGGTACCAGGGTACGGCAGATGCGGTACGACAATGTATCCATCACATGGAGAACTTTGAGTTTGAGTACGTGCTCATTTTGTCCGGTGACCAGCTGTACCAGATGGATTTTAAAAAGATGATCCGCCACCATATTGATACCGGTGCGGAAATATCTATTGCCACCATCCCGGTAAGCGGTAAGGATGCCTCCGATTTTGGCATATTAAAGGAAGACGAGCAAGGCGCCATCGTATCTTTTACAGAGAAGCCTTCCCAGGCCGTTTTACCACCATGGGCTTCGGAAGTAAGCGAGGAGATGAAGAAGGAAGGCCGCGTTTACCTGGCCAGTATGGGTATTTATATCTTTAACAGGCAGGTGCTTTTTGATATGCTCAATGATCAGCCGGAAGCGGCCGATTTCGGTAAACAGCTGATCCCGCAGGCCATTGAAGCTCACCGCAAAATCTATAGCTATCAATATGAAGGCTATTGGACAGACATCGGTAACATCGAGTCCTTCTTTGAAGCCAATATAGGCCTCACGGATGATATCCCCCTGTTTAACCTCTTTGATGAATCGCAAACTATTTACTCCAGGGCGCGGATGCTGCCACCGGCAAAAATTTCCGGCACCATGGAAAAAACAATGATTGCCGACGGTTGTATTATAATGGCAAACCGCCTCGAAAGGGTAGTGGTGGGTATACGAACCCGTATAGGTAGAGGCTCGGAAATCAGTAACGCCTATATCATGGGTAGCGATTACTACCAGACACTCGATGAAATCGAAAACGCGAAGGCTGCCGGTAAACCTACCATGGGGATAGGAGAAAACTGTATCATCAATAACGCCATCATCGATAAAAACTGCCGCATCGGTAACGGCGTACATATTAATGGCGGCAAGCACCTGGCAGACGGGGACTTTGAAAAATATACGGTGAAAGACGGCATTGTTGTTGTTAAAAAGGGAGTTGTCCTGGAAGACGGATTCAGTATTTAACAAAACGAAAGACATGCGATTGTCAATAGAGCGGAAATCCACAAAGATTTATCCTGATCTGAAGCGCGTAGTAGCGAGGTTTTTTTTTAACGGAGAGGCCAGGGCTAAATCTATCATTCAACAGGTAGTTGCTATGAGCGATCCGGAGGTAGACATAACGATTATGCCTATACTCAGAGAATTTTCCCGGCGCCACAGGAATATCACCCGGATTTTTGAAAGACACGCAGACCGGTTGCGTCACCTGTTTCCTGGTTTGCAGATCGACTATGACGGATTGTCGCTTAAACGAAAATTGCTGACCGGCTCTTATTTTACCAACGAATATTCTATTGAATCCGCCGCTTTTTTTAATCCCTCTTTGATTGAAGATGTGGACCAGAGCGGTTTGGAAGAAGGGCAGAAGCGGGTGATCATGAGCTTTCGCGCCGTAGGGGAAGGACACGTGTCCTCCATAGCTTTCAGGTCCGGTATCATTGACAAAAACAATGAAATATCGCTGATCGCTCCCGGTAATTATGTCGACGAGGCCGAGATCATCCGCAACTCTTTGTATCAGAAACATACTTTTTTCCAGAACGCCGCATCCATCAGGCTCCCGGATTCGGTGATGCAGGAAATACAAAGCAGTTTATCCGATCAGTTTGAATACCTCGCCCTTAAGAAAGTGATCCGTGAAATGCAGCAGCGTTTCCAGGTAGATCACCTGCTTAAAAAAGGCCTGGAAAGAATGCTCTGGTTGGCAGATTCCTACTATGAGCTGAACTTCTCGCTGGATACGGATCTTTCTGACCGCGTGATTTTTCCTTATTCGGATGCTGAAAGCAGGGGAATAGAAGATGCCCGCTTTGTAAAGTATACCAGTGAAAACGGTAGTGTCACCTATTATGCCACCTATACCGCTTACGACGGCATCACCATCCAGCCCAAGCTGCTGCAAACAAAAGACTTTTATAATTTCAAGATCATGCCCCTGTACGGTGAAGGCGCACAGAACAAGAACCTGGCGCTGTTTCCCCGTAAAATAAACGGCAAATACGTCATGATCTCCCGGATAGATGGTATTAACGGCTACATCATGTACTCCGATAAAATCAATATCTGGGAAAGCCCGCAGATACTCCATACACCAAAATATGCCTGGGAATTTGTACAGGTAGGCAACTGCGGATCCCCCATTGAAACGCCCGATGGGTGGCTGGTGATCACACACGGCGTAGGACCCATGCGTACCTACTGCATTGGAGCCAGTTTGCTCGACCTGGAAAACCCCGGCAAGGAAATTGGCCGTTTGCGGGAACCGTTGCTGATGCCCAACAAAGATGAGCGGGAAGGATACGTTCCCAACGTATTATACTCCTGCGGCTCTATGATCCACAATGATGAACTCATTATTCCTTACGGTTTGTCCGACTACGCTTCGGGATTCGCTTCTGTAAACCTGGAGAAGCTGCTCACACAAATAAAAGCTGATGGCATTTGATTTTTTTTTCTTGCCCAGGATTAACAGTGATTTTGATGATTTTCAGGATTTTTTTATAACGATTAAAAAAAGATTAGCGGAGATAAAAGCGAGTATAAAACTGTTTCTGTCTTCGCTAATCTTTTTAAAATCAAAATAAAATCCTGAAAATCATCAAAATCACTGTTAATCCTGGGCAAGACAAAAACTTGCGGCAGACAGCCTCAAAGCGTTTCATACAAAGCCATGTACTGTGCCGCCATTCTTTCCTGGCTGAATTTTTCTTTTGCGTGTAAATGACAGTCCAGTCGGGTTATCAGGGAAAGATCTTCCACTGCTGCCGCAGCTTCATGGATATCGTTCACCAGGAAACCGGTTTTACGGTCGCGTATCAGCTCGGGCATCGCCCCGCGGTTGAAGGCAATTACTGGTGTGCCGCAGAGCATCGCTTCTGCCACGCTCAGGCCAAACGGTTCATTAAAGCTGATGGGATGTAAAAGTGCCAGGGCGCCTCCCAGCAGATCGCTGCGTTTGTGACCACCCACTGCGCCGATATACCGGATCTGCGCTTCATCGATAAATGGTTTTACCTTTTCACGATAGTATGCTTCATCCTGTATAATGCCTGCTATTACCAGTTGCCGGCCGGTATGCAGGGCTATCTGTATTGCCTCATGCGTGCCTTTGTCGGGATGGATACGACCATAATAAAGAAGATAGTCGCCCGGCTGCGGTTCAAAGGCAAAATCGGGTGTCCGGATACCATTGTAAATGGTGGCTGCGTATTGGAGTGAAGGATGCCGGTCGGAGTTGCTGATAGATACGTATCTGCCAATATTATTGTACCGCTGGTATACCGGTAGTATTTTGGGAGAAGAAAAACCGTGGATAGTTGTTACCATCGGCGTTTTGATCAACCTCGAATAAGTAAGGGGGAGAAAATCGAAATGATTATGGATAACATCAAAATCACCGGATTGCTCCATAAGATAACTGATATGCATACACTCATTTACCTTGGCATCGGCGGCGGGATCTTCTGCATAGCCTTTAGCACAGATGGAAGCCAGTTTTCCGGAGGTCAGGGAATCGGCGGTGGCAAAAAGTGTAACGTCAGCTCCTTTCGCTAATAGACCTTCTGCCAGGTTGCCTGCCATTTGTTCCCAGGGGCCGTAATGCCGGGGAGGGGTGCGCCACGCTACGGGTGCCAGTATCGCTATCTTCATAATAATGCTGCTTTTTAGAATGGCCTGCCGGCCATTTATCCGCTTACCTGTGGTCAAAACAAGCGCCAAAGAACTCCTTCTCCGGTATCCGGTACCGGTTAACCAATATTCTGATCAACCAATTAACTATTTACCTAACTTCGTACATTCAAAAATTTCGATGTATTGGCACTGCATCCTTTTATAATTGGTAATTGTAATTCGCAACTTAATATGCTGGAGTATATTCCTTATGGGAAAACTGGTTATTTTAACCAGCTGGTAACAGATTTTTTAGCAGAGCAATCGCAGATAAGACCATTTTATACCTACTCTCCTGTACATCCGGACTTTGCGGCGGCTATGCAGGCACGACAAAAGTTTGACACGCCGAGAGCCGCACTGGTGGAAGCATTGGAGCAACAGTATGCACCGCTTGAACCAACAAAAGCGGTACAGGATAATATTTCAGCGCTGTTGCAACCTACCACATTTACGGTATGTACCGCGCACCAACCCAATATCTTCACCGGCTATCTTTATTTCGTCTATAAAATACTGCAAACCATAAAGCTTTGTGCTAACCTGAAAGCGCAGTATCCGCAGCATAACTTTGTGCCGGTATATTATATGGGTAGTGAAGATGCCGACATCGAAGAATTGGGCCGCATTTACCTGGATGGTAAAACCCTCACCTGGAACACCTCGCAGCAGGGCGCCGTAGGGCGTATGCAGCCCGAAGGACTGGAAACCATGCTGGCCGATGTAAAAAAAACACTGGGGTACGCGCCACACGCAGATGAACTGGTGGCCTTACTGCAAAAAACTTACCTCGAACACCGGAATATACAGGAAGCAACATTGTACCTGGTACACGCCTTGTTTGGCGGCTATGGCCTTGTGGTGCTGGTACCGGATAATGCCGCCCTGAAACGTTTATACATGCCCGTTATAAAGGATGAATTGTTTCACCAAACCTCCTTTGGCATCGTGAATGATACCCTGGAAAAGTTATCTGTGCACTATAAAGTACAGGCCAATCCAAGGGAAATAAATTTGTTCTATTTGCAGGACGGTATGCGGGAACGTATTGTACAGGAGGGCGATCAGTGGAAAGTATTACACACCCCGTTGACTTTCACCGCGGCATCATTGGAGACAGAGCTGGAAGCGCATCCTGAAAAATTCAGCCCCAACGTGATCCTGCGTGGTATGTTCCAGGAAACCATCCTGCCCAATATCGCATTCATTGGCGGAGGTGGCGAAATCGCCTACTGGCTGGAGTTACAGCAGTTGTTTGCGCATTACCAGGTACCTTTCCCGGTGTTACTGCTGCGCAATTCACTGTTACTGGTGGACGAACAGTCGAGGCAGCGGATGACAAAACTCGGGATTACAACCACCGAGCTTTTCAAAACCACTGAAGACATCGTTAACGACTATGTTAAGCAACATACCAATGCTTCGCTGGTGTTAAAAGATGAGTATGCAGCCATAGACCAGCTCTTCGATGCACTCGAAGCAAAAGCCAGGAGCATTGATGTAACCCTGATTGCGACCACGGCTTCCGAAAGAAAAAAAGCATTGAAATCTGTAGGTAAACTTGAACATAAGTTCCTCCGTGCCGAAAAGAAAAAATTTGCCTGGCAAACGGACCAGATACGTCAGCTCAAAAATAGACTCTTCCCCGCAGGCTCTTTACAGGAGCGGAAAGAGAACTTCATGCCCTGGTATGCGGCAGAAGGACCTGCTTTCCTTGACCGGGTACTGGCTGCCATCAACCCGGTAACAGATCAGTTCACTGTCCTGGACTGTGATTCATGTGATTAACCTGGTGAGCAAAGACAAACGAAGAGGGTGATGGTAGATGGGATAACGTTTTGTCGTTGCTGTTGGTTCAGATGCGAACAGGGATTGTATCAAAACCGAACAAGTTATATATAATATACATACGTATTCTTTTCGTACGTAGCGTCAATTGGCCATGGCATTGCCTTTGTTTTCGGGAAGGCACAACTCAAATGCTATGTTTGGAAACTACTTTAAAATTGCCTGGCGCAACCTGGTAAAAGACCGCCGTTTCGGCTTCCTGAACCTGATCGGTTTATCGACAGGTCTCGCCTGCGCTTTATTGATTTATATCTGGGTTACAGATGAGTTAAGCATGGATAAATTTCACCGGAAAGACGCCACCCTTTACCAGGTGATGGAAAACCGTGTGCAGGCCAGTGGTATATGGACCGCAAAGTCTTCCCCGGTACCCATGGCCGATGCCCTGGTTAAAGACATGCCGGAGGTTGAGTATGCAGTGATGACTTCCTCTTCCTCGGATCGAACACTCACTGTTAACAACGACAAGAATATAAGAACGGAAGGTAAATATGCAGGAAAGGATTTCTTCAGGATGTTTTCCTACGATTTGCTCCAGGGAAACGCCTCCCAGGTATTGGCTGATGAGCATTCGATAGTATTGTCCGATGCACTTGCTAAACGACTCTTTGGTACCACCGAAAACGTGATTGGAAAAAGCGTGCAGTTAGAGCATGAGGATGTATACCTGGTGTCCGGTATTTTTAAAGCACCGGGCGAACACTCATCTGATCAATTTGAATTTGTATTACCCCTTATGCGGTTGAAATGGGTTAAGCCTAACATTGATAATTGGGATAACACCGGGTTGAATGCTTTTTTAACCCTGAAGCCCGGCGCCAACCCTGATCAGTTCAATGCTAAAATTGCCGACCTGGTTAAACGTAAATCAAACGGAGAGATCACTTATCGCACACCCTTCATCAAACGTTACTCCGATCAATACCTGTATGGCCGCTATGAGAACGGCGTTCAGGCAGGAGGCAGGATAGACTATGTACGATTGTTTTCGCTGATCGCCATTTTTATACTGGTGATTGCCTGCATTAATTTCATGAACCTCTCTACGGCAAAAGCACATGGCAGGGCCAAAGAAGTAGGTGTGAAAAAAGCAATGGGAGCGAGCCGGGGGGCGCTGATCATGCAATATCTCAGCGAATCACTGCTGATGGCATTCATATCGCTGTTGCTGGCGATTGTGCTGGTGATGTTTATTCTTCCTGCCTTTAATAACATTACCGGTAAACAGCTTTCACTGGGACATCTTAACACCAACCTGATTTTATCGGTGCTTACTATCACCCTGTTAACCGGCTTGCTGGCAGGCAGCTATCCTGCACTTTACCTCTCCGGTTTCAAGCCTGTAGCGGTATTGAAAGGAAAACTCAAAGGGTCAATAGGAGAGCTGTTGGTGAGAAAAGGACTGGTGGTTTTCCAGTTTACCCTGTCTATCGTATTGATTGTAGCAGTGCTGGTGATTTACCGTCAGATCAGTTTTATACAAACCAAAAACCTGGGATACGACAGGGATCATATCATCACGTTTAACAGGGAAGGAAAACTGGGAGCAGACAAAGTGCAGGACGCTTTCCTCGCAGAGGTAAGGAATATACCCGGTGTTGTAAGCGCGTCGTCTATGGGCCATAGTTTAATGGGTCATAGCAGCGGTACTTCGGGTGTTATCTGGCAGGGAAAGGACCTGAAAGATAAAACAGAGTTTGAAGCAGTGCCGGCAGATTATGATATGCTGAAAACCCTCGACATAAAAATAAAGGAAGGCCGCGATTTCTCACGTGATTTTGGGGCCGATAGCGCTATGATCATTTTTAATGAAGCGGCTATCAGGTTCATGGGAATGAAAGATCCGCTTGGTAAGCAGGTAGAGTTGTGGGGAAACAAAATGCAGATCGGTGGGGTGGTGAAAGATTTCCATTTCCAATCGCTGCATGAAAAGGTAAAGCCTTTATTCTTCTTCCTGTCGCCCTCGTCGGCTTACCGTTTTATGATCAAGATCCAAACCGGTAAAGAAAAAAGCGCTGTTGCCGGCCTGGAGCAACTGTATCAGCGGTTTAACCCGGGCTTTTCTTTTGACTACAAGTTTCTCGATAGAAATTACCAGTCTGTTTACAAGGCAGAACAGCAGGTATCCATGTTGTCAAGATATTTCGCTGGTCTCGCTATCCTGATATCCTGCCTCGGTTTATTTGGCCTGGCCGCCTTTACTGCACAGCGCAGGAACAAGGAAATCGGTATCCGTAAAGTACTGGGTGCTACTGTAAGCACCATTGTGATCATGTTGTCGAAAGATTTCCTGAAACTGGTATGTATTGCGATGGTGATTGCTTTCCCGTTGGCTTGGTGGAGTACCAGTCAATGGTTAAATAGCTTTGCTTATAGCATTCATATTGGCCCCGGTATATTTGTAGCGGCCGGTGTTGCAATTGTGTTGCTCACCTTTGGTACCATCAGTTTTCAGTCGCTTAAAGCAGCTTTGGCTAACCCGGTAAAAAGTTTAAGATCAGAGTAATTGTTTATATCTGCCAGGTTAATCACCTAAATCATGGTTCCGGTTTCTGTGTCATTGCTTTTCCCATGTCTCTTACCAGCGACAGGATGGCCATTAGCTGGTCGTGTACCTGCTTGGTTTCGAGCATTTCATCCCTGGTGGACGTTGGGCCCTGACCTTCGTTGATTTCCTGTTGTCTTTTGTGTACCAGGCTTTCCAGGTGATCATCGAGCCGGTCAAACGCATGCACCTGCGGAGAGATCGTTGCATTTTCACTGGTAGCAGGGGAAATCAGCAGCAGGAGCTGATCCATATAGTTCAGCAGGTAATCGGTGATTTCGCGGTATTCAGGCCGGGGAAACTGTACTCCATGATGCAGATTGTAGGCGGCGAGGGTAGCAGTATGTGAGGTAAGCGTATGATTCAGCACCACGAAGTGATACACCTGTGATGCATTTTTTTGTTTGCTTTTGGGTTCCGACAACATGCGCTGGAATGCCGACATCATGTTGGCTGAAGCCACATAGGTATCTTTCCTGGCCAGTTTAAAATCCGTCACCGACACCTGTTCGTTGGAGTAGGCGCGCATCACGAGTTCAAAATAGCGGCGGTTGGCTTCCATCATTTTTTTCATGTAATCCGGCAGGAAGTTATGTTCCCAGGTAGGCCACAGCAGCATATTGGCGAAGAAGGCGATGCCCCCGCCGATAAAGGTATCCAGCACCCGCTGTGTAAGGTTGTACAAGTCGGATGGATGCAGGAAATGCAGCAAAAAGATCACAAATGGCGTCACAAAAAATACGCTGAGCGTATACTGGATGCTCATAAAACTATAGGCCCCCAGGATGCACAGCAACATTACAATGAATATAACGGTGTTATTGTGGGTGATATAGAGCAGGCCTGCTGCAAATAAAGCTCCTGTAACGGTACCGATTAAACGTTGTATGCTGCGGGATTTGGTTAAACCGAAGCCGGGCTTCAGAATCACCACGGTGGTGAGCAGAATCCAGTAGATGCGGTCCAGGTGTAATGCCATCCCCAGTCCGTAACCCGCTACGGTGGCCAGGCTCACGCGGATAGCGTGCCGGAAGATATGCGACTTGAAAGTGAGGTTGTCCCGGAAGGTTTCAAAGTCGTATTTCTGACGGGTGGTAAATTTGGACAGCTCCAGTTTAGGATCAATGGATTCGTCTTTCAATCTTTCCAACCGCGTAAGCCGGTGCAGGTTATAGATACGTTGGGCCATATCCTGCAGGTTCTGCAAAATGTTGGTCAGCGGTATGGTACGTGTTTTTTCTTTGAGGGTGGGGAGTTTCACGGTAATATCGGCGATGGCCTGTTTTACCTTTTCCATTTCAAATTTAAGGTTAGTTTTGGGCAGTGAGCGCTGCCCTGCTGCCACAGCCATTCCTATAGTGCGAAGCTCCTGCGTGAATTCCAGGATCAGGGCATGAAACTTCGCCAGTATATCTTCATCTTTAAAGTCGGCCTGCAGCGCATTATAATCTGTTTGGGACGCCATGATCTGTTCCTGCAGATCTACCATATCCAGGAATATCAACACCATGCTTTTGTTGATGCTGGTGGTGCCCTGTTGGGCGGAGCGTCTTTTCAGCAGCAATTCTCTTACGTTTTCCTGTTTTTCGTTAACGATCACCTGTTGCTCCAGTACCGCTTTATAGTTATCGGTCACATTTACGCCGGGGGTATAAAAATTGGCCCTTACTTCGAGGTAGCGGGCAGTTTGTATGATACAGTCGCCCAGCGCCTGCTGTACATTGAGATAGGGGCGTATCTGCCACAGGGTTAAAGCCAGTACGGCGTACCAGATGCTGCCCAGCAGCACCATGGAAGCATGCAGAAACGTGAGTTGCGGGGTGAGTTGCGTTTCACCCAGTATGGATACCATAACCAGCAGCGCACCCGTACCAATATTACCGCCGCGGTTTCCATACACCAGGAGCATGGCAAACAGAAAGCAGCAGGCTGCTATCCATAACGCCATGGGGATAGCATAGGGTATCAGCAAACCCGTGCCCAGCGCCGTGAAGAAGATGAGGATGGTGCTGATGATCAACCCGTTTCGTTTATGGATGATCGTACCCGGCACGTCGCTGAGCGCCGTACACAATGCCCCCATCGACATGGCAATACCAAGATCCAGTAAATCAAACCAGGCAAATACAAGCGAAGGCACTACCACACTGATGGTGGTACGCATGCCGTTGCTGAAATGATAACTATAAAGGAAGTTTTTAATGTTGTTGATCTGCTGTTCGGTACGCAAGCGTAAATAGGTTTTTGATGGCGCAAAGATAAGCGGATTTTGTCTTACACAGGATTAAACTGATTATACTGATTGTACTGATTTTTTTAACAGACTATTAAGCCCGTGTTTAATATTAGAAGTATTCAAAATGTCAAATATTAAAAAATCAGTACAATCAGTATAATCAGTTTAATCCTGGGCAAGACAAATTTCTCACAGCAAATTTAATTCTAATTGTTCTTTTTACTATATTTATAACCAATCTATTAGGCTTTTGAAGCGTGTTGTGAACGAGCGCAAGTCAGCGGTAATTGTGTATAAATAATTACTGTATATCATTGCATCTCACTTAAATTACTTTTTGATTCGGGTAAAATTATATCTTTGACGCCTTAAAAAACCTCGGAGTACGACGTGCGCTTAAAAACACTAGAAATTAAAGGCTTTAAAAGTTTTGCAGATAAAACCGTTTTGCAGTTTGATGAGGGAATCACCGGTGTGATTGGGCCAAACGGTTGCGGCAAAAGTAATATCATCGACTCCATTCGCTGGGTAATCGGCGAGCACAAGATCAGCAACCTCCGGTCCGACAACCAGGCCGGCCTTGTGTTCAATGGCTCCAAAAGCCGCTCCGCCAGCGGTATGGCTGAGGTTAGTCTCACTTTCGAAAATACCAAAAACGTACTCCCCACCGAATTTACTACGGTGACGATTACACGCAAATTTTATAAAAACGGGGACAGCGAATATCGCCTCAACGACGTGGCCTGCCGCCTGAAAGATATTCATAACCTGTTCATGGATACAGGCGTGAGCACCGATTCCTATGCCATTATCGAGCTGGGAATGGTGGATGATATCATCAAAGACAAGGAAAACAGCCGTCGCCGTATGCTGGAACAGGCAGCGGGCATCTCCATATACAAAACCCGTAAAAAGGAAGCTAAATCGAAACTGGACGCCACAGAAGGCGATCTTAACCGTATTGAAGACCTCCTGTTTGAGATCAATAACAACCTCAAAACCCTGGAAAGCCAGGCCCGCAAGGCAGAACGCTTCTATGAAGTAAAAAAGGAATACCGCGACATCAGCATAGAACTGGCGAAGGCCGCCCTCGAAGGTTTCAATATTACGTTTAAGGAACTGTCGGACACCCAGCAAACGGAAAGCGACCGTAAACTGGCCCTGGAAACAGAGATCCTTACCGCAGAAGCGGCAGTGGAACAGGACAAGCTCCATTTCGTGGCCAAAGAAAGAGAACTGCAAACCATGCAGAAATCTTTTAACGAACTGGTATCCACGATCCGCACCAAAGAAAACGATAAAAATCTCGCCACGCAGCAACTGACTTATCTGCGTGAGCGGGAAAAAAATATTAATGACTTCCTCAGCAATGCGGAAGGACAATTGCAGGGATTGACTACCTCCATTGAATTTACCGAGAAACAGGTAGAAGAAGAAGGAGAAGTATTTGAAACTATGGCCGACGAACTGGACACCCTCCGCGACATGGTGGAGGAAAAGAAAGAACGTTTCCAGCAAAAGAAACAAGCCCTCGAAACCCTGCGCAATGACCAGCAACGCTGGCAACGCCAACAGTTTGAGGCGGAAAAGAAAGTAGCCGTTGCCGATACTTCCGTACTCAACCTGCAACGCAGTATACAACAGCTGCAGGAAGAGAAAACAAACCGGCAACAGCAGATCGCCCAACTGGAAACAGAAAAGGAAGCGCTGCAGCAAACCCTTACCGGCAGCAAAACGGAACTGGACAACATGGTCCGCTTCCAGGAAGAAACAAAAGGCAAGATCCTCGCTACCCAATCCGATATAGAAGGACTGCGTGATAAACTGGTGGACGAAAACCGTACCCTCGATTCCAAAAAGAATGAGTACGACCTCCTCAAATCACTGGTAGACAGTCTTGAAGGCTACCCGGAAAGTATCAAATTCCTCAAGAAAAATCCCGATTGGAATAATAATGCGCCCATCCTGAGTGATGTGTTTTTCTGTAAGGAAGAATACCGCACCTGCGTGGAAAATCTCTTAGAGCCTTACCTGAGCTACTATGTGGTGAACAATGTGCATGAAGCGGTGCAGGCCATACAGCTGCTCGACAGCAACAAAAAAGGGAAAGCCAACTTCTTTATACTGGATCAGTTCCGGACCGATAGCACCCCGCTACTGGCGCCTCCGGGCACCATTCCGGCACTGGAAGTTGTGGAAATTGACGAGAAATATAAAGGACTGGGACAACATCTCCTGGGCAAAGTATTCATCGGCGAAGATCTTACCCGCCTTGAATTCAGCCAGCTGGCCGACGAAAGGATGCTGCTGGTGGAAAAATCCGGCCGCATGCATCGTGGCAAATACAATATCAGCGGCGGTTCTGTGGGATTGTTCGAAGGCAAGAAGCTGGGAAGGGCTAAAAACCTGGAGAAGCTCGAAGTGGAGATCAAAGACCTGGAAGCCGTAGTAAGCCGCCTGAAAGTAGCGCTGCAAAACAAACACGACGAAGTACTGGGCTACAACAGCCAGCTGAACGAAAATAATATCAATGCTGCCAGGGAAAGAGTGAACCAGCTGAGCAACCAGTTGTTTGGTTTGCAGAACAGGATTGAAAACTTCCACCACCTCATTGAAGCGGGCGACAAACGCCTCGAGGAAATGCAGCAATCCCTGGAAACCAACCAGGAAAGCATTTCCGGCGTAAAAGACGAACTGGAAGGCCTCAACGAAAGGGTAAACGAGCTGCAGGACAGCATCGCGGACGCCGACAGGACAGCCCAGGAAACGGAACAGCAGTTTAACATGGCTACCGTACAGTTCAACAACCAGAACCTGCAACATACCCGGCAACAAAGTAAAGTGCAGGCCCTGAAACAGGAACTGGAATTTAAACGCAAACAACTGTCTGATTTACACCAACAGATCACCAGCAATAAAACACAGCTGGAAGACGCCGTTGGCCACATCGCCGCCGCCGTGGAAAAACTCAGTCACGCCGACGATGGACTGGTAGAACTGTTCCGTCAGCGTGAAGAAGAAGAAAAAGCACTCAACGAAAAAGACCAGGAATATTATAATTTCCGCAACCACCTGCAGGAGCTGGAAAGTACGCTGAGAACAAAACAGCGCGCGAAGGAACAGCTGGAACAACAACTCAATACTATCAAGGATAAGGTGAATGAGCTGAAATTACAGCTCACCACCATGAAAGAGCGACTCAGTGTAGAGTTTAAGGTGAACCTGGATGAAATCATTGATGAACAGCGCAGTTCCGAACTGTCGGTAGATGAATTGCAGGGAAGTGCCGAAAGACTGAAAAAGCGGATGGAGAACATGGGTGAAATTAACCCTACCGCCATCGAAGCTTACCAGGAGATGAAGAAAAGGTATGAGTTCATCCTCGAACAGAAAACGGACCTGGTAAATGCGAAAGATTCGCTGCTGGCTACTATCCAGGAAGTGGAGTCTACCGCTAACCAGAAATTCCTCGATACCTTTAACCAGGTAAAGGAGAATTTTATCAGGGTATTTAAGGCATTGTTTACTGAAGAGGATCAGTGCGATATGATATTGAGCGATCCGGCTAACCTGGCGGATACCGGTATTGAAATCATTGCCAAACCAAAAGGTAAGCGTCCGGCAGCGATTACACAGCTGTCCGGTGGAGAAAAAACACTCACCGCTACGGCGTTGCTGTTTGCCATTTACCTGATTAAGCCGGCACCTTTTTGTATCCTGGACGAGGTGGATGCACCACTGGATGATGCCAATGTGGGTAAATTCACGAACATGATCCGGAAGTTTTCAGATAATTCACAATTTATTATTGTAACACATAACAAGCAAACAATGGCTGCTGTAGACGTTATCTACGGGGTTACCATGCAGGAGCCGGGTGTTAGTAAGCTGGTTCCGGTAGATTTCAGAAGTTTGAACTAGGGGAGTAGTTTGGTTGTTGTAAAAAGATTCGATTACTTTTATTCTTTATTCTAAAAAAATAAAAAAACGTAAACACTATGGGCGCATGGGGCACCAGGAATTTTGAAAATGACGGATCACAGGATTGGATATTTGACCTGATTGAAAACAAAGATGGTGGCTTGGTTGCTGATACGTTAGCCCGTATCATCAACAACATCGAAACACTGGAAATACCGGATTGCGAAGAGGCACTGGCAGCTGCGGAACTGGTTTCGGCACTGGTGGGCCGTCCCAGCGAAGATTTTCCGGAAGATCCGCTTGATCAACTGGATGTGCTAAACCTTATCGGTACCCGCGCACTCAGGAATCAGGCGATCGCAGCGGTTAATAAAATTGTGGCCGCTTCCGAAATGAAGAATTACTGGGAAGATGCAGGTCAGGGCGAAGCCTGGGCAGCAGTGCAGGCAGGCCTGATTAAGCGTTTGGACTAATTTTCAACAGGTTTATACCAGCCGGAGGGTAGGCGCAGATGCCTTACCACGGCCTTCGTCTTGCTCGGATTTTGTTGTTGGGCAGGATTAAACTGATTTTAATGATTTTCAGGATTTTTTCCTGTGATGATTATAAAAGATTAGGGGAGATGAAAGCATATTCGCTTTCATCTCCCCTAATCTTTTATAATTGTAAAATGATCAAATCATTATAATCATTAAAATCAGTTTAATCCTGTACAAAAACAAAAACCTAAATCAATATCCCCGCAATTGCGGCAGACATATAAGACGCCAGCGTACCACATAACAAGGCTTTCAGCCCCAGCTTGGCCAGATCAGCCCTCCTGTCGGGCGCCAGCTCGCCAATACCACCGATCTGCATACCCACGCTGCTGAAATTGGCAAAACCAGCTATGGCAATGGTCACAATAGCGATGCCCTTAGGCGTTATTATCGGTATCGTTTTATCTGTCATGCTTTTGAATGCAACAAACTCGTTGATGGTCAGTTTCTGTCCCAGCAGGGTGGCCACATTCTGTACATCAGATTCCGGTACTCCCATGGCCCACGCCATTGGCATAAATATTTTGCCAAAAATCCAGTCCAGGCTCAGGTTAAAGGCCGGGTTAAAAAGGTGGCCAATATGGATCAGGATCCAGTCTACAAATGCAATAAAAGCAATAAACCCGATCAGCATGGCTATCACGTTCATGGCTATCTTAAAACCATCACCGGCGCCATGCGAAATAGCGTCGATAACATTGGTGTAGTTACTTTTTACCTCCATCTTTACACGACCCATGGTTACGCTTTCCTCCGTTTCCGGAAACACGATCTTGGAAATTACCAGCGCGCCGGGAGCCGCCATGAGACTGGCGGTAATCAGAAAGGGCGCAATATGTAATCCCGCCTGCAGGCCCATGTTTACATACACCACCAGGATACCGCCGGCAATACAGGCAAGACTCCCGCTCATAGAAGCCAGTATTTCGCTTTTGGTCATACTGGATAAGTAAGGACGGATCATTACCTGCGCTTCCACTTGTCCAACAAAGGCGCTGGCCACATTACTCAATGCCTCTGCTCCGCTAACACGCATCACAAAGTTCATGGCGCGGGCAATCACCGCTACCACGCGCTGCATAACGCCATAATGATATAAAACAGCTACCAGTACACACACCAGGATGATGGTGGCCGTAACGTTGAACGCAAAAACAAAACCACCACCTGCATAGTCTTTTACACTTCCATCGTGTTGGGTAATGCCAATACCGCCATATACAAAGGCCGCACCCTTACGGGCAAAGCCTTCCAGCTTTCCCATAGCATCGCCTACCCGTTGGAAAAACCAGGTGATCGGGGGGACTTTAAATACGAGGATACCAATTAGCACCTGTAAACTAATACCACTCAGTACTAGCCGGTAATTGATTTTACGTTTGTTATTAGAAAATAAAAAGGCGATGCCCAAAATAAGTATGATGCCTATGATGCCCTGAAAGCGTTCCATAAATGCAAATAAATCGTAAAATGTATGCAATGAAGCGACGAAGATAGGTTTTTTTGCCATCTGAAGATGCTAATCTGTTATCTCATATAATTTTTCAGAAAAAATATTTTCTGAAATGTATTTTTATCTTTTCCCAATTGAAAACTAACAATGCAGCGTATTCATTATTTTATTACTACCACGTTATCTGTTGCGCTATTTGCCTGCGGACAGGGAGAGCAGCACAAGAACAGCAACAGCCGTCAACAGGATTCCCTGGCAATGCGGGAGCAGTTCGCCAGCTCTCCGGTGCTCGATGCTAAAACGGCTATCAGCCACATGAAATATGACCAGGGACTGGAAGTACAACTGGTAGCTGCCGAACCGATGGTGGTTGCCCCCGTAGCCATGACCTTTGATGAACGCGGAAGAATGTGGGTCGTGGAAATGACCGGTTTTATGCCCGATACCGTGGGTACCGGGGAAGATAAACCGGATGGTAAAATTGTGATCCTGGAAGATACCACCGGCGACGGCGTGATGGACAAACGGACCGTATTCCTCGATTCCCTCGTATTGCCCAGGGCTGTATGTTTAATAGAAAACGGCGTATTGGTGGCTGCGCCACCACAGCTTTGGTTCATCGAAAATAACAACGACAAACCAGGTAAAAGAACCCTCGTGGACGATCAGTACGCTGCCGGCGGTAACGTAGAGCACCAGCCCAATGGCTTGCTCCGCGCCATGGATAACTGGATCTATAATGCAAAATCGGATAGGCGTTACCGTAAGGTGGGTAATAAATGGTTGAAAGAAACCACCCATTTCCGTGGTCAGTGGGGTATTACACAAGATAACCAGGGCCGTGTTTATTATAACAACAACTCGGAAAACCTGTTGGGGGATTATTTCCCGCCCGGACTTGGCGGCGCCAATCCGCAGCAACAGAATGCAGCCGGCTTTGATCAGAGAATAGTACCCGATAACCGTACGTATCCAATACGCCCTACACCGGGTGTAAACAGGGGCTATATGAAAGGCACGCTGGACGATAGTTTGCGGCTCGTAAACTTTACCGCCGCCTGTGCTCCGTTGATTTACCGCGGCAACCTGTTGCCGGCTACCTACCAGGGCAATGCATTTGTGGCGGAGCCTTCCGCTAACCTGGTTAAAAGAAACATCCTGTCCGACAGCAGCTATGTGGTGAAAGGCGTGCAAGCCTATCAGGGTAAGGAGTTCCTTGCCAGTACAGATGAGCGTTTCCGACCGGTGGATTTAAAGACCGGTCCTGATGGGGCCCTTTACATTGCCGATATGTATCGGGGCATCCTCCAACATAAAACCTATATCACCGGTTACCTGAAGAATGAAGTGAAAACCCGGAATCTTACGCAGCCGCTGAACTGCGGGCGTATTTACCGTATTGTGCCTGCGGGAAAACAAGCGCCCAAACCAGCGGCGGCGGATAGTCCTGCTGCGTTGACAGCGCAGTTAAAATCGCCGAATGGTACGCAACGCGATAAGGCACAGCAGCTGATCATTGACCGGAAGCTGGTGACGCTTGCGCCCGCGTTAAGAGATCTCCTGTTAAACAGCCATGACCGGGTTGCTCAAACACATGCGCTGTGGACCCTGGAAGGATTACAACAACTGACGATTGAAGATGTCAGCGGCGTATGGAAAGCTTCCGATGCCGCATTGAAAGTACAGGCACTGGCTGCCCTGCCTTCCGTATTAAACGGCAGTAATATCAAAGTGGCCACAGCTGCATTGGATAGTTTGTCGGACAATCCTTACCTGGCGCCGGTAGTAGCCTACCTGTTGCCGGCAGTAACGAAGTTTGATAAAGCAGCTGGTGGTAAACTGGAAGACAAAATGATAAAAGCGTATGCCCCTAACCGTTATATAGCAGCGGCATTGGTGAATAACGCGGTGAACAGGGAAACTGCATTGCTGAAACAGGTGATCGCCCTGAACCCGGATACCACGCTGGCATTGCGCCGTCAACTGGAAGCGGTGCTGAAAAATGCAGAGAACAAGGCGTTTGCAAAAAAGATGAACGAGCTGAAAACAACATTGCCAAGAGGATATAAAATCTTTAATACCGTTTGTCAAACCTGTCATGGTAAAAACGGGGAGGGCATTGCTTCGATGGCGCCGCCGCTCAACGAAAGTAACTGGGTGAATGGAAATAAGAAAGCATTTATTTCTATTGTATTATATGGCTTAACAGGCCCGGTAGAAGTACATGGAAAAGTATACAAAGCGCCCGAAATAAACGGCGATATGCCGGGTATTGGCGGCAGTGATGAATTCAGTGATGCTGATATAGCGCAGTTACTGACGTTTTTACGCAGTGCCTGGAAAAACAAGGCCGACAAAGTAACCGCGGCCGATATACAGCAGGTGCGTAAACAGTTTAATGGCCGTCAGAAGCCTTTCACTGCTGCTGAGTTGTCGAATTGATCTTTTGTTGTAAATAAAAGTCCTATATTTGCCGGATTACAATTAGCTATTAATTGAATCCGGCAAATAACATATTATTCTTTCCAAACACCCCCCGTGCGTGCAAACGTATTGGCGGGCTCCAGTTGCCGTTCTTATCCTGCCCTAAAGACTTCAACAATTAATCCCGGGCAACTTTTAGTTTACAAAGCGTTGTACCCGGGGGAATGACTACCTGCGTAGTTTAGTTCCATTCGTATTTTTTTTCAATCGGATGCCGATGGCCAGCCTTTCAGCCACCGTTAGCGTACGGTAGTGTATCAGCGCTAAAGCTGGTGAATCCCGCAGCATTATGTTGAATAATAACGGGAACGGGCATACGATCACATAAGGAAATTTACGCACCGGATTATAACAGCAGGGCGGGTGCTTTGCTGGATCCGGGGCTTCGATTAATAACTAGCCGTGCGCTTTTAACCGGCGGGCAAACAAATGCCGCCCGTAAAAGCCGGCTCAAAAACCGGTTATCATGAAAAAGAAACAGATTATCGTGTCCCTACATGATTACGAAATCCTTAAAACCCTGTGCTATCATGCACCTGGCACCGACAAGCTAAAAGAAGAGCTGGAGCGGGCAGTGATCAGGAAAGGCAAGGTACCTGACGATGTAGTGCAGGTAAATTCAACGCTGCAATTCAGGGATGAGCGCAGCGGGAAGGTGAGAAGCGTACAGCTCGTATTGCCGGCGGCCAGCAACCTGCAGCTGGGCAAATTGTCGATCCTTTCTCCAATAGGTACCGCCCTGCTGGGATATAGTACCGGTGATATCATTGACTGGGAAGTTCCTGCGGGAAAAACCCAGCTGCATATACTGGACGTAGTGAATGCAGCAGTAGTATAAAGAAGCTATTAGTGTTAGCGATCAAATATGTATCAATAGGAGCAAAAAAAGCCCCCGCTTCGTGCGGGGGCTTCTTCTTTCAAATATTTTAAACATATTATTGGTAAGCAATTTTAGTACCATAAGCGATGTGGTACTTATCGCAGAATCCTCCGTTTACTTCCAGTACATACTTTGCTTTTTTGTAGGAAGGTAAACTTTCTTCTGACAGGGGCGTAGCGTATTTCTGAATGGACACAATTTCCATATTATCTGCTATGTAAATAATATCCAGGGAGATGTAGGTGTTTTTCATCCAGAACGCACGTTCTTCCATGTCGGGGAAGATAAAGAGCATGCCCTGATCGTCGGTCATAGACTTGCGGTACATGAGGCCATCGGAGCGTTGCTCATCGGTTTGAGCCAGTTGAATATCAATTTTACGCAGGGTATCTGCACCGGATTTTGACAGGAAAGCCAGGCTGCCCTGCTTTTTAAAAGCGCTCCCGTTGGAGGTTTCTGTTACAACATCCGTTGTTACCACCGAACCCGTGTCGCCGGAAGTATTGTTATTGCTGCCGGCGTTCTGGTGACAGCCAGCTGCATACAAACTGGCGATCAGTATACATTTCAGGTGTAATTGCATAAGACTGATGTACTATTTAATCAGGAGTTCTTCATCAGAAAAAACTACTTCTGTATAATCCTTTATTTCGTTGTAAACCGTATCGCGTTCAACTGGTCTTCTGCCGGCCTGTTTTATCAGCATGGCCAGCTGTGCGGTGTTCATCGAAGGGTTTTGCTCTTCGGAACCAGCCATAGAGTATATTTTGGTGGTATCGTCTATAGTGCCATCCAGGTCGTTAACGCCAAAAGATAAGGTCAGCTGTGCGGTATTTCTTCCCAGCATAGGCCAATAGGCTTTCAGGTGGGGGAAGTTATCCATGTATAAACGGGCTACTGCGTACAGTTTCAGGTCTTCCACGATGGAACTTTCCGGAATATGCGACATATCATTGCCTTTATTGCGGAATTTCAGTGGGATGAACGTGTTGAAACCGCCGGTTTCGTCCTGCAGGCTGCGGAGCCGTTCCATGTGATCGATGCGGTCGGCGAACGATTCCAGGTGACCATACAGCATGGTCGCGTTGGTGTGCATACCACGAAGGTGAGCGGCTTTATGAATGGCGAGCCAACCTTCTGCATCTACTTTATCATGGCATATTTTAGCGCGTACTTCCGGTGCAAATATTTCAGCACCACCACCAGGCATGGATTGCAGGCCTGCTTCGTTGAGGATACGCATGCCTTCATCGACGCTTACTTTGGCTTTGCGGAACATATAATCCAGCTCTACTGCTGTAAAACCTTTGATGTGCAGGTCCGGACGATGTGCCCTGATCTGTTTGATCAGTTCCACAAAAAAGTCCAGTTGCATTTTCGGATGCACGCCACCTACAATATGTACTTCTGTTACGGGTTGATTATCGTATTTCTTTACGATGTCCATCATCTGGTCTATACTCAGTTCCCATCCGTCTTCCCTGTTCTTATATAAACGCGAATAGGAGCAGAAGTGACAGGTAAATACGCAGACGTTGGTAGGCTCTATATGAAAGTTACGGTTGAAGTAAGTCTTATCACCGTGCATACGTTCCCGTACATGATTGGCTAAGGCACCTAACAAGCCGATATCGCCTTTTTCAAATAAGATCAGCCCTTCATCGGGCGTTATTCTTTCCTGTTGAAGGATCTTTTCTGCTATGCGTTTCAGATCTGCATCTATGTTGGGTTGCTGAAGGAGCATTTGAACCGCCGGATTATCTTTTCTCGTCGTCATCTTACTTTCATTAATTTGATGGTGTTGGCCCTGTTCCTGTAAATTAATTTTACAAAATAAACACCATTTGGCTCATTTACCAAATTAAAGGTAAGGCGGTTACCAATACCAATTTCTGCTGCCTTCCGGGTGGCAATTACTTGTCCATGTACATTGTAAATAGATACCTGCTGCAAGTCTTCCGGCACCTGGTAAAACGTTACCCAAACGATGCCATCGGTAGGGTTGGGATTCACTAAAACGCCCTTCTCCCGCAGGATTGGGTTCACTTCTTTCTTAACGATTCTTATATTATCAATATAAATGTTATTCTCTGAATTTGAAATGTTTCTGAAAGCCACCTGAAATTTTCCTTTATGTACAGCAGCGGTCAAATCCACCGAATCACGGCGCCATTCGCTGGCGGTAGGAACGAACTCGGTTTGTACAGCACTTTGGCGGGTGATCAGGTTGGGTCCCCATTTAGAATAGAGGAGGGTCCCGGTTTGGCGACAGTCGGTAGTAACCAGTACCTGCAGCGTATCCCAGGAATTGCGGGTATCGGTCGGATCGGAATATACGGCTGCGGCCACATCGAAAAAGAGGAACACCGAATCGGCCGACTGCGGATCTATTACGGGTGTAATGAGGTCGTCTGTTTGATCGTTGGTGTTATAGCCCAGGTTACGGATCAGCGCGGAGGCGCTGCTGCCTTTGCCTACATCGCGGGAGCGCTCCCAGGTAAAGCTGCGGTCGGGGTTGTACAGGTCCCAGCCCGGAGGCGGGAAGCTGTCATTTTCAAAACCCTGCTCCAGCGGAAGCATTGCTTCTGCATCATAACGGAAACGGCTCATCGCAGTATCGTTGGTGATGTTGCCGTCAGGCACACCGTTGGGCAATTGCGTGTAGGCTTTCAGGTTATAGCTGCTGATAGCCACATCGGCGCCGGGTAGTGTAACGGTGGTTTGTTTAAGACTGCCCAGGTTGCCGGTCCATTTATAGGAAGTAAGCGGTCCGTTGTTGAGCTGGTACCAGATGGTGACAGCAGTAAGCGGGTTAGTGCCACGGTTACGCAAGGTTACTACCGGAGTAATATGGTTGTTGCATATTTTGCCAACAGGATCGGTGACGTTTACCAGCGAGGCATCGTTGTTCACCAGCAGCGGGGGAACACAACCGTTGGACGTCATCAGGCTGGCAGCGATATTTTCCAGTACAAAGCGTACCCGGTCCACCTGGCCGGTGGTAAAGAGGTGCATACAGGCGTCGTCGGTGTAATCCATGTAATTCATGAACATAATACCCGGCGCCGTTTTAGTACAGTTATCCAGTTTAGGGAATGCGGGGCATCCATAGGTGTTATCGCCCTGAAGTGGTGTGTCTGCGATTCCATCATCGATATCACAGCTACCGTTGTCATCTCCCCAAATATGCTTTAGCCCAAAATAGTGGCCAATTTCATGGGTGGCGGTGCGGCCCAGGTTATATACGCCGCTAACGCTGCCAGTAGTGCCAAAAGCGCTGTATTGTATCATCACACCTTCCTGTTCTACCGGGTAGCCGGTACCGGGAGGGGCGGCTACACCCAGGTAGTTACCGGAAATCCGGGTCACCCATATATTGAGGTACCTCGAATGATCCCAGGCATCGGAGCCGCCGGTGCTGTTGTATTTGGCATCGGCGCCGCCATTGGCGATCGAAAAGGTTTGTCCGGGCGCTGTTTTTACTTTTACTACACCATCCGTGGGCTCATCCTCAGGTGTGCGCTGCGCCAGGCAGAAATTGATACGGGTATTGCCGATCAGCGGCTGCCATACAGCAGGCACCTGGCTAACATCAGGATTAGCGGCATTATAATCACGGTTGAGCACATCCAGCTGGGATAATATCTGTGCCTCGGTCACCAGGGAGGTATCGTCCAGCACAATATGTACTACCACCGGGATAGAAACGGTTTGAGGGGTAGCTTCTGTCCGCGTACGCAGGCGTTGTTGCACCTGGCCAAGCTGCATACGGGTTTCATTTTTCAGAAGAAGCTCCTGTAACGATGGTTTTTCTTTTACCCGTTGTTGTAATGCTTCCGCAGTACCGCATTTTCTTTGTGCAGTAGCCGTAGCGCAGTAGAAAAAGGTAAGGATAATGATTATAAAGTTCTGACGCAAAAAAGTAGGTTTTAAATGAAGATACGGCAAAGGAGCGGAATTGTCTTGCTCAGGATTAGACTGATTTAGATGATTAGGATGATTTTCTATCTTTTGATTTAAATGATTTTGGGAGATATAAGCGGATAGCATCCCCTGATATCTTTCAAAAGCATTTTAAAATCCTGTTAAATGAAAAATCATCCTAATCATCTAAATCAGTCTAATCCTGGGCAAGACAATCAGTCTAATCCTGGGTAAGACAATCCCGGGTAAAAAAAAAGCGTTCCGGAATAATCCGGAACGCTTCCTAAACTCAGTTTTTATAAAAATTACATATTGGCCTGTATTTTCTTATCCAGTACGGATTTAGGCACAGCGCCTACCTGTTTGTCAACTACCTGGCCACCTTTCACGAAGAGGATAGCAGGGATGCTGGTGATACCATAGTTTACAGACAGTTGTGGATTCTGATCCACGTTAACTTTTCCGATATTTACTTTACCTGCGTAATCTTTAGACAGTTCTTCAATTACCGGACCGATAGCGCGACAAGGGCCACACCATTCTGCCCAGAAGTCAATAACAGTTAATTTATCGGAATTCAGAACTTCCGTTTCAAAGTTCGCATCAGTGATTTCTAAAGCCATATTCTGTGATTTAAAAAGTTTTATTTAACGATTGTTTTGATTTTTGATCTGTGTTATCTTTTGATCAAATCTTGATCCGAGTGCAAATTACTGCATTTTTGGCATCCTACTTATTGATTATCTCTATGTACACATCGATATCCGGTTGTTTGTGCAGGAAACCCGCCAACTCGTCATTCATCTCGATATTCCGGTTAAAAGTGTGCAGTTTAGCCTGTGTTTGATCATCGTGGTCGGTCAGGTGTACGTGCAGTACGCTGTTACCCGGGAAACGGTTCACATTATCTACCAGGAAGTCGACCGTTTGTTTGTTGATATACTTGGGCATAGTGCTGAGATATACCTGCTTGGTATGTGTTTTCTTTACCTCCTGCAACAGCTGTATGCCATTTACCTTAAACTCGTATTCATTATCATTGAAGCGTTTGGATTTAAACCCGCCATTGATAAAGAGGCAAAGACCGGCTTTAAGGTAGGGAGCGAAGCGGATAAAGTCTTCACTCCAAAGGGCAAATTCAAATTTACCGGTATAATCTTCAATAGTCATTACCCCAAACTGCCGGTTATTGCGGGAAATCCTTTCCTGTGCGCCGGTTATGTACACGGCCAGGCGGAAGTTACGTTCCCTGGAGCGGCCACCATTGCCGCCGGGTTGGGAAATTTCCGTTTGGTATTCCAGCAGCTCCTGTACGGAGTTCATGTGGTAATGTTTCATTTCAAAGCGATAGTCATCGAGTGGGTGTCCGGAGATGTAGATACCGGTGATATCCCTTTCGTTGTTCAGCTTCATGATCAGCGGCCAGGCATCGCAGGCCGGGATCTTGGGAGGTTCCACATCCGGCAGGTCGTCGGCGCCGAAAAGGCTGCCCATATTGGAGGAGCCGGCAGTTACCTGCTGACCGAATTTCACGATCTTATCCAGCCCGTTGAGCTGCTCACCCTCCGGTTTATGGAAATACTGGGCGCGGTGCAGTTCGGGGAAACTATCGAACGCTCCTGACATCACCAGGGCTTCCAGCGATTTTTTATTAACGGCGCGTTGGTTAACCCGTTTGATAAAGTCGAATATGTTTTTGAAAGGACCGTCTTTTTTACGTTCTTCCAGCAGGTTTTCAATAGCGGCCTCACCCACACCTTTCAATCCTCCAAGCCCAAAGCGTACCTGGCCCTGTTTGTTTACCGCAAAACCTTTGAATGACTCATTCACATCGGGCGGTAATACATCGATACCCATGCGCTTGGACTCTTCCATGAAGAAGGTGATCTTTTCAATATTGCTGGCGCAGTTCAGTACGGCGGCCATGTATTCGGAAGGATAATGGGCTTTCAGGTAAGCGGTCTGGTATGCCACAAACGCATAACAAGTGGAGTGCGATTTGTTGAAGGCGTAGGATGCAAAAGCTTCCCAGTCCGTCCATACTTTTTCACAAACCTTAGGATCGTGGCCATTTTTGGCGCAACCTTCCATGAACTGGGCCTTCATTTTATTCAGTACCGCGATCTGCTTTTTACCCATCGCCTTACGGAGTACGTCGGCATCACCTTTGGAGAAGCCTGCCAGCTTTTGGCTCAGCAACATCACCTGCTCCTGGTATACCGTGATACCGTAGGTATCGTTGAGGTATTCCTCCATCTCGGCGATATCGTACTGTACGGGCTCCAGGCCATGCTTACGACGGATAAACGAAGGGATGTACTCCAGTGGTCCCGGACGGTACAAGGCGTTCATCGCAATGAGGTCATCAAATCTATCGGGCTTCAGCTCACGCAGATATTTCTGCATGCCGGGCGACTCGAACTGGAACGTGGCGTTTGTTTCGCCTTTCTGGTACAGGTCGTAGGTTTTGGCATCGTCCAGCGGAATATTATCTATTTCTATGCTGATACCATGATTCTGACGGATCAACTCCAATGCGCCTTTGATAATGGTAAGCGTTTTCAGCCCCAAAAAGTCCATCTTGATTACGCCGGCCGACTCGATGATGCTACCTTCAAACTGGGTAACCAGCAGGTCGGAGTCTTTCGCGGTCGACACCGGGATCAGGTCGTACAGGTCCTGCGGGGCAATGATGATACCTGCCGCATGGATACCGGTGTTACGTACCGATCCTTCGAGTACGCAGGCTTCGCGGAGCACTTCTCCCTGCAGGTCGTCGCCTTTAATAAGTTCCCGCAGCTTTTTCACGTTTTCAATGTCTTCACCGGCGAGGCCTTCTTTATCAGCGAGACTTTTCTCCCCGTCAAGAGGGGCGTTGAAGATACGGTCCAGCTGAATACCGGGCTTGTCCGGTACCAACTTAGCGAGACCATTGGAATCGATCAGTGGCAGGTCCATTACCCGCGCAACGTCCTTGATACTCATTTTGGCGGCCATGGTACCGTAGGTGATGATTTGCGCCACCTGGTTACGGCCATATTTCTGTACTACGTAGTCAATTACTTTCTGACGGCCCTCATCATCGAAGTCCGTATCAATATCGGGCATGCTCTTACGTTCCGGGTTAAGGAAACGCTCAAACAGGAGGTTATACTTAATGGGGTCAATATTGGTGATACCAATACAGTAGGCTACTGCCGAACCGGCTGCCGATCCGCGTCCCGGGCCTATAAATACGCCCAGCTCACGTCCGGCCTTGATGAAGTCGGCCACAATGAGGAAGTAACCGGCAAAGCCCATGTTTTCGATTACCTGCAGTTCAAAGTTGATGCGTTCCTCAATATCGGCGGTCATTTCCAGGTACCTGCTGCGTGCCCCTTCGTAGGTGATATGACGCAGGTACTGATCCTGGGTGATGAACTCTTTTGGAATAGGGAAGTTAGGCAGCAGGATATCTCTTTTGAGATCCAGCAGCTGTACCTTATCTACAATTTCGTTGGTGTTGTCGATGGCCTGCGGAAGATCATGAAATAGCTGGCTCATTTCTTCCGTCGTCTTGAAATAGAACTGGTCGTTATAAAACGCGAAACGACCTTTCTTGCCACCGGCGCTGTCATCGTCCGAAAAATCTTTATTGGTAGGGGTGCTTTTCTTTTCGCCGGTGTTGATACAAAGCAGGATGTCATGCGCGTTGGCATCTGCCTGATCTACATAGTGGGAGTCGTTGGAGGCGATCACCTTCACATTGTATTTCTCTGCAAAGCGCAGCAGTACTACGTTTACCTTTTCCTGTTCCGGGATGCCGTGGCGTTGTAACTCTACATAGTAATCTTCTCCAAAAATATCCAGCCACCAGCGGAATTCTTTTTCGCCTTCTTCTTCTCCATTGCGCAGAATAACGCGGGGTACAGAGGCGCCAAGACAACAGGTGGTGGCGATCAGTCCTTTGTGATATTGCACCACCAGTTCCTTATCGATACGGGGATACTTGCCGTACAGGCCTTCCATATAGCCGAGGGAACAGAGTTTGATGAGATTGCGGTAGCCTTCATCATCTTTGGCGAGCAATACCTGGTGATAACGTATATCTTTTTCCTCTCTTGTAAACGCACGTTTGTGACGGTTTTCCACCACATAAAATTCGCAGCCCACAATGGGTTTTACTTTCAGCCTTTTATCTTTCGGATCACCCGGATTTAATTTGTTGTTATATGCTTCCGCCACAAACTGAAATGCACCAAACATATTACCGTGGTCTGTAATCGCCAATGCAGGCTGATTAGAGGCCATCGCCTTTTTATACAGCGATTTAATATCGGCGGCGCCGTCCAGTAACGAGTATTGGGTATGAACGTGTAAGTGGGAAAAAATCATCAGCGAGTCGTTTTCGTCAAGCAGCAAAAGTAAACTAAAAAGCAGCAGAAAGCAAAAACGTCTTGAAGCGGATAGGGGCGCCTTCGGCGCCTGTCTTTGGACAGGATTAAGATGATTAAAATGATTTTACTGATTTTAGCTTTTTTTCTTACTGGTCTTTATCTTATTGACGAATGCTTTCAGAAAAGCAGTAAGCATCTTTCAAAAAAAGAAATAAAATCAGTAAAATCATTTTAATCATCTTAATCCTGTCCAAAGACAGGCGCCGAAGGCGCCCCCTCCGCTCTCCGCAATAATGTAATTCGCAATTACCTATATATTTGTATTTTAGCGAAAATTTAGCCAGGCTTATGATCAGAGTAAAGGGACATCTATTTGTGAAGTTATCGATTTGTGCATTGTCACTTAGTTCCTGCGCTTCATGGAAGAAAGGTACTGCTAATAAAAAGAGTACTGCAACACCTGCTACAGCCAACAACAGACGCGTAGAATTCATAGACGGCATTGCCACCAACCGTCATTCCCGCAATAATAATAATGATCGTAGCAGAGAGATAGGTATCAGTAAAAATATCACGAGGGGGAGTGCCAACCTGGAGAATGCACAAAGCTGGCAGTTTAAATATGCGCAACTGCTCGACGTTCCTGTAGAAGACGTATTGAATCAGAAACTGTATAGTTTTATTGATGACTGGTGGGGCACGCCCTATCGGCTGGGTGGTAAAACAAGAGATGGAATTGATTGCTCAGGGTTTGTGAACACCCTGATGAATACCGTATTTCAACTGGGACTTTCCGGCAACTCCACCGATCTTTTTACACAGGTAAGAAGATTGCCGGTGAAAGATCTGCATGAAGGCGACCTGGTATTTTTCCGCATTCATCATAAACGAATTTCTCACGTAGGGATTTACCTGGAAAATGACAAGTTCGTTCATGCCTCCACCAGTGCCGGCGTAATGATCAGTGATCTTAAAGAGCCTTACTGGAAGCGGTATTTTGCCGGCGGCGGCAGGTTATAGCCGCTTCTACACATTTGTTTTATTGTTAATTTTATCCGATTTTTACCCTTTTAACTTAACACCTGCCCTGTGCAGGACTTTTTCTTATCATGGAATTTGCTCCTATCGTACTATTTGTTTACAACAGGCCGGATCTGACGCTTAGCACGTTACAGCATCTGAGCAGGAATAAGGAAGCGAAGGAGAGTACCCTGTATGTTTATTGTGACGGACCCAAAGCCGGTGCTTCTCCTGAGCAGTTACAGCTGGTGAAACAGGTGCGGGAAATTGTGCACCGGGAGCACTGGTGTGGCGAGGTGATTGTGCTGGAAGCAGACAAGAATAAAGGCCTGGCTACCTCGGTGATTGATGGTGTTACAGAAGTGATCGGTAAACACGGAAAAGTGATTGTATTGGAAGATGACCTCACAGTGTCTCCCTTCTTTCTGCAATTTATGAACGATGGCCTTCACCGGTATGAGCAGGAGGAAAAGGTACTGGCGGTGCATGGTTACCTGTATCCGTTTACCATACCGGCAGATTATAAGTCATCCACTTTTTTGGTGCATGATCCGGGCAGTTTGGGCTGGGGTACCTGGAGCCGTGCCTGGAGTAAGTTTGAACGCGATACCGATAAAGTAATTGAACAGATTAAAGCCAAAGGGCTAAAAGCAGCGTTTGATTTTTGGGGCGCTTATCCTTTTTTCCGGATGCTGCATCAGCACAAACATGGAAAGGTAAGCTCCTGGGCTATCCGCTGGCGGGCTACTGCTTACCTTTATGATATGCTCACGTTGTACCCGGTGAAGTCGTTGGTACGACATGATGGTAACGTGGCCGCAGCTACGCATCACTATAAAGAGGAAGATTGGTTATATACAGAAATATACCAGCAACCCGTTCCGGTGGAAGATATCCCGGTAAAGAATAATTTGCCGATGGAAAAGGTGTTTGCGAAATTCCTCCGGGCAAATGCGGGAATGACCATACAAGCGAAAATAAAAAACAGGCTCAAAAAATACTGGAGAAAAATAACTGGCCATGCTTAAACTTGTTCGGAATATATTCAGAAAAATGAAGCGGGAAGTGATTTCACCGGTTTCCTGGGATAACCTGAGAAAGTTGCAACCGGTTTCCACCGGCTTTGGATGGGATAGGGGCACACCGGTTGACCGTCATTATATCGATGCTTTCCTGGATACGCATCGTGCCGATGTACACGGTCATGTACTGGAAATAGCAGAGAGCAGTTATTCAAAAAAATATGGTGCACAGGTAAGCAGTTTTGAAGTATTGCATGTGCAACCGGGGGCTCATGTAACCATAGTAGGAGATCTGACAAATAAAATTTCGTTACCTGCTGATAAAATTGATTGTTTTATCTGTACGCAGACCTTCAACTTTATCTATGATTTTAAAACGGCGATTGAAGGCGCTCATCACCTGTTAAAACCCGGTGGTGTGCTGTTGGCTACGCTGGCCGGCGCTACGCAGATATCGGCTTATGATCAGCAGCGCTGGGGCGACTACTGGCGTTTTACTGCTCAGTCGGCCGAAAAAGTTTTTGGTGAAATTTTTGGGAAAGAAAATATTGAGATCATTTCTTACGGTAATGTACTCACCTGTACAGCTATTCTACAGGGGATTTCGGCAGAAGAACTGTTGCCGGAAGAATTGAATTATCATGATCCGGTGTATCCGATTATCATTGCCGTGCGTGCCAGGAAGGCGTAGCGCGGTAAAATGCAGTATTATCCGATGGGAAACGCAAGTCAAAAAATATTTTCTGTGTTGCACTATGTTGCCAACAAGGTGCAACGTCCGGCCGTTGTTTTACTCTATCACCGGGTTACAACGCTGCAGCAGGATCCACAGGAACTGTCTGTTACCCCCGCTAACTTCAATGCACAAATGGCCCATCTGGCCAGCGATTACAACGTGTTGAATGCGGATCAGTTTTTATATCACGTAAAAAATAAAAAGGCCTTTCCGGATCGTTCGGTGTTTGTAACATTTGACGACGGTTATGCAGATAATTATCACGAAGCCCTGCCTTTGCTGACCCGGCATGAGGTACCGGCATTATTCTATATTACTACTTCAAAGATCAATACTGCCTATGAGTTGTGGTGGGACGACCTGGAACGCGTGCTGCTGACCGACGGCACCCTGCCGCCGACTTTAACCATCAATATAGACGGACAAGCCTGGCAATATGCCACCGGCACGCTCACGGCTATACGGGAAACCTACTATGCATTACAGCAGGTGCTGCGTTTTTGTAAGCCGGCGGTGATTGAATCGGCCATGATGCAGTTGTATGAATGGTCGGGGAAAACGGCCAAAGGGCGGCCTTCGCATAGGCTGATGAGCTGGGAGGAATTAAGAGCCATGGGAAATATGGACTATGCGGCTATTGGTTGTCATACGCACCGGCATCCCGCAGTGGGCATGCTGTCGTACGAAGAGCAGTATACAGAAATAGGGATGTCGAAGGAAATCCTGGAGGGTGTGCTGAGCGCTCCGCAGGTGCATTTTTCCTATCCTTTTGGCGGCCGTAAATTCCTGGGTACTAAACGCTATTATAATGCAAACAGTATAAAAGTTTGTAAGGCGCTGGGTTTACAGCTGGTATGCGCCAATTACCACGGGCAGGTGCATTCCTGGAGCAATCCTTATGCGCTGCCCCGTATCCTGGTGCGCGACTGGCCTCCTGATGTATTTCGCAGCCATATGCAACAGTTCTTTAAATACTAGCGGGTGAAGATACTTTTTATCAATAAATATGAAAACAGCGGAGGTGCGGCGATTGCCGCGCAACGGATAGCGGAAGGGCTGGCGTCGTATTACCATACAGAGAACCATTTCCTGGTTGGTACGCATACGGCGTCGGCGGCAGCAACGCCTACCCGTCCCGGGATGGTGCGTAATGTGATAGAAAGGGGGCTCAATGTGCTCAGCAACCGGGTAGGATTGCAATATCTCTATTTTCCCTTTTCAACACCAGCGATTATGCGTGCTACGCGTGCGTTTCAGCCGGATGTTATCAGTCTGCATAATATTCACGGCGGTTATTTCGATGCGTCGTTATTGCCGCGATTGTCGGCTGTAGCGCCTGTTGTATGGACGCTGCATGATATGTGGGCGCTGACCGGCAATGCTGCGCATACCTTTGGCGATAACAGCTGGAAAGCCGGCAGAGCGGGCAAATCAGAGCATAAACATTCGCCGGCGATGGGCCTGCCCAATGGTAATTACCTGATGAAAAGAAAGAAACGGCTGTATGCTGCCAGCGATCTGCATATTGTATCGCCATCGGAATGGTTGTACAATATGACCCTGGAAAGCCCGTTGACAAGAGAAAAACCATTATTTCATATTCCCAATCCTATTGATACGGATTATTTCCGGCCACAGGATAAAGCGGCTTCGAGGCAGGCATTGGGTTTGCCGGCAGATGCGCAGGTGATTACCTTTGTATCAGAACGCCTCTTTAATTCTGAGTTTAAAGGCGGCGTTGAACTGCTGAAAATCCTGCATTTGTTGGATGAACAGCTGGACCGCCCGGTGCACCTGCTGATGATAGGAAAGGACCGGCTACCGGGTACCTTCAAACACCTGCAGTGCGTATATACGGGTTATGTGAGCGACACCACGAAGATGATGCAGTGTTACAGCGCCGGCGATATTTTCTTTTATCCTACTAAGGCAGATAACCTGCCGAATGTATTAATAGAAGCAGGCAGTTGTGAAACAGCCTGCATTACTTTTAATGTGGGTGGCTGCCGGGAAATTGTAAAGCATGGAGAAACGGGGTATGTGATTACCCCGGGCAACCAGCAGCAGTTTGCGTCACTTACCTTATCATTGTTAAACGATCCGGCTACCTGCCGGCAATTTGGGAAAACGGCCAGAACCTATATAGAACAGCATTTTGGCATGAAGGTAGTAGCCCGGCAATACTATGAATTGTTTCAATCTGTGGTAAAGGAACCACTATAAATAATTAAATGAACAGATCATCGTTTCCGGTACTGAGCATTATTACGGTATGTTTCAATGCCGGTAAATTTATTGAAAGTACCATTCAGAGTGTGTTGGCGCAAACCTATCCGCATATTGAGTATATCATTGTGGATGGCGCTTCCAGGGATAATACCATGGAGGTGATTGAAAAGTACCGTTCGCGTATTGCTACCGTGATCTCTGAAAAGGATAAAGGCTTGTATGATGCCATGAATAAAGGCATGCAGCTGGCAACAGGCGAATACCTGTTGTTCCTGAATGCGGATGATGTACTGGCAGATAACGAAGTGATCAGCAAAATGCTGGCTGTATGCGCCGATGCCGATGTTTATTACGGGGAGGCGATGTTTATGGATGAAAGTGGCGCCGATATCGGGTTGCGTTCTGAACAAACCCCGCATAAAGTGCCCGGTCAGCTTACCTGGAAAAGCTTAAAACATGGTATGGTAGTATCGCACCAGGCATATATTATCCGTCGTAGTTTAAGCCCGTTGTATGATTTACAGTATAAGGTTTGTGCAGATATAGACTGGATGATCCGTACGCTGAAAGCATCCCGCAACATCTGTAATACACGGCAGGTGGTGGCACGATTCAGGGTGGGAGGCACTTCCAAACAGCATCAGCAGCTTGCGTGGAAGGAGCGGTATAAGATATTGAGCCGGTACTATGGGCATATTCCCAATTTTGCGCATCACTTGTTTATCGGGCTGCGGTATGTCTTCTCGAAACGGTATTAAAAAGAGCGCCTTCGGCGCTTGTCTTTGGACAGGATTAGGCTGATTATAATGATTGTACTGATTTTAGCTTTTTCTCTTATAGGTCTTTACTTCCTAACGAATGCTTTCGGAAAAGAAGTAAGCATCTTTCAAAAAAAGAAATAAAATCAGTATAATCATTATAATCATCCTAATCCTGTCCAAAGACAAGCGCCGAAGGCGCTCCCCTCCTTTACGCGGTCCGCTTTACGCTCTTGTAAATTTCCCAGGCAAAGATCGCAACTACCAGTAGCAATAATAAGGTAGAAGAGATACCTGCAATCTTCAAACCGGTGAAGACGGTAGTGGGTTCAAACCGCATTTCAACTTTATGGTCGCCTGCCGGAATTTTCAGTCCGCGCAGGGCATAGTCGGTACGGATGATCTCTGCTGGTTGTCCGTCGATGAATGCTTTCCAGCCGGCAGGGTAGTATATTTCGGAGAATACGCCAAAGCCATCTTGCGTGTTGTGCGTGGTGTATTCCAGTTTATTGGGACCGTATTTGCTAAGTTTGATTACTGCGGAGCTGTCGGCGTGTGTTTTGAAATTACCCAGCTGCTGCGTGAAACGTTTGTCGATCACGGCAGAGTCGCGGGTATTCAGGTAGTCCAGCGTTTTCATTTCCGTATTGGCATCAGGCGCCCAGATGATATCTTTTACAAACCATGCGTTACCGTAAGCATCGGGGTTACGTTGTGCAATAGGTTGACCGCTTTTTTGATCGGGAACAATAAAATATTTCGTGTTGAGCATATTCAGCACGTGCATATTTTGTTTGGAGATCTGATGCGTGATGAGATCCTGGTAGACCCACAATTTGGCAGGGCTGTAACCGCCGATGTTTTTGTGGAAATAGGAAGGAGAGGCATCATCGAACGGAGCGGTAGTAAGATTGAATACGCGGTAATACGGATCCGGGTCCTGTTTGATCTGTTGATCGGCCGGAGAGGGCTGCATGGCCTGCGTATAGCTCATATCATCCACGAAGCTCTCGCTGTTGAGATAGTTTCTGTCTACCTGCAGCAGATCGATCGTTACCGCTGCGGTGATAACCAGTGCGGCTACCTGCCATTTCATTTTGTTTTCCAGGAATGCCCAGATGGCGGCGGCGGCGATAGCGATGAATATCACGGAGCGGAAGCTGTCTTTCAGCAATAAGCTGCTGCGATCTTTCTCCAGCGCGCGGATCAGGAGTTTGGCGTTTTCTTCGCCACCCATGGCCTGTGCAAAATAGGAGATCATATTAGCATCGCTGGCGCTGCTGAAGCCTACAAAGAAGTTGGTGATCAGGATAAAGCCGAGTATGGCGCCACCGGTGATCAGCAGGGCTTGTTTCAGCTTTTTCAGCAGTTCCGCTTTGGTATGTTTACCGTCGGCTACTTCCTGCAGCCCCCAGCATCCAAGTACTACAAAGGTGAGGGAAGGCAGTACCAGCGCCTGTGCCGGTGCACGGAACTTGTTATATAATGGGAGATGATAGAAGAGGAAATCGTTGATGAAGGCCATGTTCTTTCCCCAAGCAAGAATAAACCCGATAACGGTTACCGCAATCAGCCACCATTTATGCCAGCTCTTTACTAACAGTAACGATAATACGAAAAGGAAGCAGATGATCGCGCCTACGTATACAGGGCCGGAAGTTCCTTTGGATTGAGCGCCATAGTATAACGGCAGTTTCTGCTGATCCAGGAACTGTTCTACCTGTGCAGCGGGTACGCCAAGACTTTGCATTTGCTCTCCAAAGTGGGAAGTGGTGCTTAATTTCTGGCCGGAGGAATTACCAACGTAGCCGGGGATCAGGAAAGTACCTGATTCTGCTTTACCATAGCTCCAGTCGTATGCATAATCGATATCGAGACCAGTTGATTTTTTTTGCGCCACATCGCCCTGGTCCAGGGTTAGTTCAGATTTGCTGCCGCGCATGGTATAATCGGTATACTCGCGGAGCATCAGCAGACTGTCCATGGAAGTAAGTATGGCAAGGGCGCCGGCGATGGCCAGCAGACCGGAGGCTTTAAAGAACTGTGGCAGTTGTTTCTCCCGAAGGGCATGAACAAAAGCGCCGACAGCCAGGCAGGCCACCATAATCAGTGTATAATAGATGATCTGCAGGTGGTTATTATAGATGAGCATCCCGGTGGCCAATGCGGTTAATGCGGCGCCAGCCAGCAGTTTACCACGGTAGGTAAGGATGATACCGGCCAGTACGGCAGGCATCAGGGCGATGTCGAACATTTTGGTGATATGGCCCACATCGATGATGATCACGTTGTACGAGCAAAAGGCAAAAGCGATGGCGCCCATTACGCGGATCCAGTATTTAAAGTCGAGGATGCATAAGAGCAGGTACATGCTCATCATGGCCAGGAACAACATATTAATAGGGGAGGGGGTTTTCAGGGTGATCACCCAGTTCATATACCCCATTTTATTGGTACCCGGACCGGTATAAATCACGTAGGAGGGCATGCCCGAGAACATGCTGTTGGTCCATAGGGGACGTTCACCGGTTGCTTCATAATAGTCCTTTGCCTCTTTGGCCATTCCCTCCACATTCTTCATGTCGGCCTGGTTTACAACTTTGCCTTCCAGGACGGGAGAACAATACATCACTGCAAGCAGCAGGAAGATACCTATTGCAGCAAGATGCGGAAGAATGGCTTTTAGCCAGTTTTGCTTCATCGGATATTTTGGATTTAGTTTTAAAGAAACAAAAATAACTGTAATTTATCCGAAATTTCAATATGCGCTGGATCCGGTTCCTCTTAAAATTTGCATTTATATGCAATCTGTGCTTTCTCATCAGTGAAATCCTGCGCATTACGGTATATGATCATTCATTGGATACGGTGGTCAATCATGTGCTGGTATTGGGTGTGGGGATTGCTTTCCCATTGAATGGGTTGGTTTGTGTGTTGACAGGTGTGTTGCTGTTGTTAAAAAAAACACAATGGCCATCTTTACCGCCCTGGTTATATTTAATCAACATTGCCATTTTTATATTTCAACTTATAGTTAATTACTAAATGATCAGGAATCTTTTAAACGATAAGCCCACAAAACTGTTTGTGATCTTCACCAGTTTTTTTGTAGCCAATGCGCTGATTGCCGAATGCATAGGCGGTAAATTGTTTTCCCTGGAAAAACTACTGGGCCTGCCGGTACATACCTTTTCCCTGTTTGGAGAAAGCGGGTTGTCCTACACCCTCACCGCGGGAGTATTGTTATGGCCGCTTGAGTTTGTGATGACGGATATTGTGAATGAATACTTCGGGCCCAAAGCGGTGCGTCGTATTTCATATATAGCGGTAGCGCTGATTTCTTATGCCTTTATTATGTTCCTGGTAGCTATGAGCGTACCGGCCGACGGCTGGTGGATAGGCAGCAAGGCCGCAGATGGCGTACCTAACATGCAAACGGCTTTCACCAGTATTTTCGGACAGGGCATGTGGATCATCCTGGGTAGCTTAACGGCTTTCCTGGTGAGCCAGATCGTAGATGTGACCGTGTTTCACCGGATTAAGAAACGCACCGGTGAAAAGCATGTATGGCTGCGGGCTACAGGGTCTACGGTAGTATCGCAGCTGGTAGACAGTTTTATCGTATTGTATATTGCGTTTAAGCTGGGGAACAACTGGAGCTGGCAGCGGGTGCTGGCTATCTGTATGGTTAATTACAGCTATAAGTTTGTACTGGCAGTGGTGCTTACGCCATTGATCTATTTGCTGGAACACCGGGTAGACCGGTACCTGGGGCATGATACCGCTAAGAAAATGAAGGCTGCAGCCATGGGTAAAGAACATCCGTTTGAGGAACCGGTAACGAATGATTAAAGCGAAAGACAAGCGCCGAAGGCGCCCCCGGCTTTTAATATTTTTCTTTGATGATATCTGCTACCACTTTATCGATCGGTAAAGTAACGGCTTCAGCGGAAAACTCGTTCCAGTCTATCCAGCGGGCCCGTTCTACTTCTTCCGCGCCTTCCGGTATAGTAAAATCAAATGGGGTGTTGCCTACGTTGGCGGTGAAAGGGGATACGGGTGTAACGAGGTAGTAGATGGAAATGATCTGTGTTTCGTTGTCAAAAGCGGAGATCTGGAAGAAGTCGGTGGTATAGATATGCTCTACTACTTTTACATCCTGTCCCAGTTCTTCCTGCCATTCTCTCACAATACATTCCAGGGTACCTTCTCCGAATTCAAGTCCGCCGCCGGGGAATTTGGTATAATAACCCCCACGGATATACTCATCACTTACCAGCACCTGTTGCTGGTTGTTGATCATAATACCGTATACTCTTACGTTAAATCCTGTTTGCATTTTATAGTATTGATAGGGTTAGAACCATTTCTTCTTCATAAAATACCAGCTGATCACCACAGATATGGCAATGGAAAGAATGACCGGTATATAAAAAGCGTGCATGGTATGCTGATAGGGAATATCTACGTTCATGCCGTAGATGCTGGCCACCAGCATTGGAAAGGTTAGGATGATGGTGATAGAAGTAAGCCGCTTCATTACCACGTTGAGGTTATTGGAAATGATGCTGGCAAATGCATCCATGGTACTGCTGAGGATGTTGGTGTATACGTTGGCCATTTCCAGCGCCTGTGAGGTATCTACGATCAGGTCATGCAGGAATTCCTTTTCATCTTCATTGAGTCCGAGGAAATTGGTGCGTTCCAGCTTCATGAGCAGGAGCTCGTTACTGCGCAGGGCGGTTACAAAATACACCAGGCTTTTCTGGATCCGCATAATACCCAGCAGCTCTTCGTTCCGGTTGGAATCGTAGAGTTTAGCTTCCAGCATATTTCTGCGCTGGTTGATTTCTTTCAGGTAATCCAGGAAGTTGATGACCACTTTCTCGAATATTTTCAGCACCATCATATTCCTTTTTTCAGGAGAACGGTTGTGAAAAGTATTCAGGAACTTCTTGATAGCAGTGTTATCAAAGGAGTTTACGGTAATGATCTGGTGGTGGGTCAGGATTATCACAATCGGGATCGTGATGTAGAAGGCCTCACTTTCGTTGATCGAATTGTTTTCGGTAGGGGTTTTCAGTACAATGAGTTTCACATTGTCTTCCAGCTCATACCTTGCCTTTTCGTCAATATCCAGGGAATCCGTGAGGAAGTCGAGGGGGATACCCAGTTCCTCGGATAACTGCTCAAATTCAGCCTGTTTAAGAGGAGGGGTAATATTTACCCAGACACCGTTATCCGGCTGTTTTATTTCTACAGTTTTGGAATCTATATTTGTGAAATACTGGATCATCGGGCGCAAAGGTAGTTAAAATGTTGAATCCTGTTTGCATTTGGTGTAATATTGCACATCAAGGGATAGTTAATTTTATTTATATATAAATGGGCGTAATAAAGCAACAGAGCATCAATTCAGCAATACTGATTTACCTGGGGTTTGCGGTGGGAGGTATTAATATTGTATTCCTGTTTCCCCACATATTCGGGGATGAGCAGTTCGGGCTAACTCGCCTGTTACCTGAAATTGCCATGATCATGGTGCCCATTTGTACCCTGAGTTCTGTACCTACCATCAGCCGGTTTTTCCCCTATTATTCCAGTCACCTGAAGGATAAAGATAACGATATGTTAACCTGGGCGCTGCTGGCTACAGTAGTGGGATTTGCTTTGTTTGTGGTCGGTACTTTCTTTTTTAAAGAAATGATTGTCAATGCGTATACAGAGAATTCGGCATTGTTTATCAATTATTTCTACCTGTTATATCCCAATGTTTTTTTATTTGCGTTGTTTGGTGTTTTGGAGAGTTACAGTGGTTCCCGGCACCTGTCGGTGTTCCCCAACTTTCTGAAGGAGGTAATGCTGCGTTTACTCACTACCGTATTAATTGTCTTCTATTATTTTAAATGGATTAGTCTCGATACCTTCTTCTGGTTGTTTTCTCTTCTATACGGGGTGTTGTTGCTGGTATTGCTGGTATACCTGCGTAAACATCATTACCTGCACTTTACCTTTAAAGTAAGCCGCGTTACGAGGAGGTTGTCGGGCAAGATGGCTACCTACTCGTTGTCGCTGCTGGGAGCCACTTTTTTTTCGTTGCTGGCGAAGAATATAGCCCCGCTTATCCTGGCGAAGACCGAAGGGCTTAAAGACGTGGCTTATCTTACCATTGTTACCTATGTGTCGATGCTGATATTGATTCCGCAGCGCAGTATTTCGGCCATTGGTTTACCGGTGCTGGCGCAAGCCTGGAAGGAGCGGGATATGACGAAGATAGATGAGGTGTATACGAAGTCGTCGTTGCTGCAATTGATTTACGGACTTTTCATTTTTCTCATTATATGGCTGAACATTGATGATTTTTTCAGGTTGTTGCCGGAGGGTTATAGTCAGGGTAAGTATGTGGTGTTGTACCTGAGCCTGGCCAGGGTAATTGATATGGGAACAGGGTTGAATAGCCAGGTGCTGGCTACATCCCGGTTCTGGCGCTATGATTTATATAGTTCTGTTATATTGCTGGCATTGTCATTCCCGTTGAACTATTTCCTGATCCATGACTATGGAATGATAGGATCTGGTTATGCCGAATTAATTTCCATCTTTGTATTTAATTTACTCCGGTACCTGTTTATCTGGATAAAGTTTGGCTTGCAGCCTTTTACATGGGGCACGGTGAAGGCGATAGGAGTAGCTCTGGTGGCTTATTTCGGCAGCATGTGGCTGCCGTTTATGATACATCCGATTTTTGATATTGCAGTGAAAGGCGCGTTGTTTGCTGTGATCTTTGTTTCCCTGATACTGGTGTTCAGGGTGTCTGACGATATTAACAGTACAGTGCTTACCACGATTAATAAGTTAAGAGGAAGAAAATAACCTGGTTAAAATAAGAGAGCCGCCATAGTGTTATCTATGGCGGCTGTCTTATTTTATAACAATTGTTTGCTTAGTTCAGTGCCTGTTGCAGCGCGGCTAATTTATCGGCTTCATTAAACAGTCTGTCTACTATTGTAATATTCTTTTCTATAGTGGCTTTGTCGAGTGGCGCTATAAACTGTTTAAAATCCATTTCACCGATTGTTTTAGAATCGAATACGGCAATGTGGTGGTTGTTCAACAGCTGGTACAGTGTGCTGTTACCGTGAATAAAAATCTTTTTGCCCCTGTACAGCAGCGCCAGCACATTACCTGCAGCCTGGGTACGGTAATGATACATAACGGCCACATCTACCTGCGCGAGTAGTTTGTAATAGTCGTCGCGGTTCAGGAAGCTGCGCAGCGCCATTACTTTATCGGCGCCAAAGATGCGTTTGGCCTCGTTTTCCACCAGGTCGCCATATTTCGGATTGCCATAGTTCAGTGGTATAACCAGTTTAATGGGCTGATCTTTATAGGGAGCGAGGGCTTGTAAAGCCTCCAGGTGGTTATTGGTAACGGTATCTGAATTACCCAGCAGGATGGTGGTAACGCTGGTATCTTTGGGCGCGTTCATCACCTTTTGTTCTGCTTCATCGGGTTTTTGGCCACAGTCGTAATAGAAATAGCGGTATTCCGCTGTGGTGGCGTAATGGTGGTGCAGCCATTCGTAGTCAATTTTGCTCCAGTGCAGGAAGAGGTTCAGGCGCTTAAAGAATTGTTCCCGGGTACGGGCTACTTTTCTGTCGGGCCCTTTATAGTTGAAAAAGCGTTGTGCAAAGGAGTTAAACACTCTTTTAGGCCGCATGGGATTGAATTTCAGCTTGGGGCGTTCTTCGTTTTTTTCAAAGTATTCGAGGCTTTGCGGGCCATAGATTGTTTTTTTGAAGCGGGAAGCGGGTATTTCTACTACATCGCCTCCCCAGAAGAACATACCGGTAGTAATATTTAACGGGAGAGATAACACGGCCTGTACCGCCAGATCTGAGGCCCAGTGTACGAATACTTTGTCTTTATCGGTAATTTTTTTTAAGATGGCAGTAAAGGCGGGCGTATAAAAGGGGGCAAAGATTGCCTGGTCGTATTTTACAAATTTTGCTTTGTTTTTCCAGTTATCAATGATGTAGGTATTATTTCCGGGCGCTACTTTTTCCGCATCGCGAATAAAATCATTGATGAACTTGTCGTCGACCATTAAGTGATAATTCATGCCGTCTGTTTATGCTGCTGCGATGAAGGGGGGATAGGATAAAAGCCGTTTTTGCAGGTGATAATCCTGTAAAAACGGCTATGGTAATGATGATTATTTTACGGTGATATCGCCTTCAAATACAAGGGTGGCGGGGCCGCAGAGCCAGATGTCACTGTAGGTACGTTCTCCTGTTTTGGAGAAACGGACCTCCAGTTGTCCGCCTAAAGTTTGCACGGGTACTACATATTCTTTTTCTTCTCTGCCTGCGAAGGTCAGTGCTGCGGCGGTTACGCCGGTACCGCAGGAATAGGTTTCATCTTCCACACCTCTTTCGTAGGTACGAACAAAGATGCCGCTTTCGAAAGGCTGTACGAAGTTGACGTTGGTACCTTCTGCTGCAAAGCGTTCGTTGTAACGGATGCCACGGCCTTCGTTGAATACATCTACGGCCTGTACATCTTCCACAAATTTTACAAAGTGGGGAGAGCCGGTGTTCAGGTAAAAGTACAGTGGACCGTTTTCCACGTCATGTACATCAGACATTTTGAGGTTTACCCAGTTGTTGCCGTCCATGGTGGCTTCGTGTTCCCCATCTACGGCAATGAAGTAGAGGTTACCGTCGCCTACGCCCATTTTATGGGCAAAGGCTACAAGGCATCTGCCACCGTTGCCGCACATGGTGCCTTCGCGGCCGTCGGCGTTGTAATATTTCATGGCGAAGTCGTAGTCTTCGCTTTTATTCAGTAGCATCAGTCCATCTGCGCCGATGCCGAAACGGCGATCGCACAATTCATTCACCTGTTCGTCTGTGAGCCAGTTGTATTGTCCGTCCCGGTTGTCCATGATCACAAAATCATTACCGGTGCCCTGGTATTTATAGAAATGGATATTATTCATGCAACAAAGATAAAAAAATAAGCTGTGTTTGGGATGGGATCGTTTCCGCTTAAATGGCAGCGATGATGCCCAGTCCTTTTTCGATGAGTGCTGCTACGGCGGCGCCTCCGTCTTTGCTGAACTCTTTACGGATCCTGTTGGCTACGATAGCGCTGATGGAGAGGCATTCATGGCCCAGCACGCGTCCCATACCGTAGATACCGGATGTTTCCATTTCAAAGTTGGTGATGCGATGCGATTCGTAGGAGAAGCCGGTGAGGTTATCGATCAGGTTGGGGTTTGACATGGTGCCGCGCAGTACCCGGCCCTGTGGTGCATAAAAACCGGGGCAGGTAACGGTGATACCTGTATGAAAACCATCCCTGAAATGATCGTGCAGTTTTGCAGATGCTTCAAACAGGCAAGGGTTGGCGCCCCCGGGTTGCAGGAATACCTGTCCGCGGAAGGCTTCCAGCAGTTGTTTTTCGGCGGTGGTATTTTCAAATGCATAGTAGGGCATAAGGTTATCGAGGCCCAGGGCATGAGAAGATACTACGAAGCTGTCGACCGGGATGCTTTCCTGTAAAGCGCCGGAAGTGCCGAGGCGTATGATTTGTAAGGCGGTAAGTTCGGATTTAACGAGCCTGGTATTAAAATCGATATTAACCAGTGCATCGAGTTCATTGAGTACAATATCGATGTTGTCGGTGCCGATGCCGGTAGATACGACAGAAATGCGTTTGCTGCCGATATAACCGGTATGGGTAACGAATTCGCGGTGTTGATATTTACCTTCTATTTTATCGAAGTGTTGACTTACTGTGCCAACGCGGTCGGGGTCACCAACGGTGATGATGGTATGTGCCAGTTCATCTGGTCTTACATCGAGATGGTATACCGCTCCGCGGCTGTTGATGATCAGTTCTGATTCAGCAATACGATTATCCATGGTTCCAATTTTTTATTATTCACAAATCAGCATTTCCGTTTTTTCTGACTCAATATTCCTTTGTTCTGCCCTATTATCAAAATAATTTTTTAGATATTTTTTAAATAATATTTGGTGGTAATCAGAAATTTACTACTTTTGCAATCCCACAAAACGAATGAGATGTACGCCAGTGGGGCAGTTAGGGCGGACGTTTTGAAATAGATGGTTTCGTGGCCGAGTGGCTAGGCAGAGGTCTGCAAAACCTCGTACAGCGGTTCGAATCCGCTCGAAACCTCTCAAAGAAAAGATAAAAGCCGCGAATTTCGTGGCTTTTTCTTTTTCGGTAGGTCGTTGTACAAATTGTTGCGATCAGCGCGCGTGTTGTTATCCATCTCTGTAAATACATTCTTTTACCAATTTGGTATCCTTTCCCCTTCCTGAATTCATATTTTTTTAACATACTGCGGAGGCAGCCCTGGTACTGACGTGTTTGTTGACCGCCATCAGCGCTTGCTTGCAGAAGGCCGCTGCCGGCTGGTTTCAGTGGGCAGAAAACGCTTGAAAAATAGATAAGGAAATGTCAATGTAAAAGGTTATATTGCATCCCCCGCATTAGGCTGGTTGAGTAAACAGAAGGCAAGAGTTTTTTATCAATAATTTACTAAAGCTTCAGGTACAGCATATGTAATTTGATAATAAGATATCGGCAGCATTTCTACTAAAAAGAACGTTGCCCACATTTATCCAAGCAAGAAGCCTTCTGCATGCAGAAGGCTTCTTGCGTTTTATGTACAATAAAAAGAAGTGGTTATGACAGAGATTATTAAAGTAACCGCCGAAGATTCCAAGCACCTGGACCAGGTGAAGCTGCTTTTCCGCGAATATGCCAATTGGTTAAATGTTGACCTTAGTTTTCAGCGATTTGAAGAAGAGTTGGCCAGTTTACCTGGTGTATATGTAGCACCTACCGGGGCGTTGTTGCTGGCGCTGGTAGATGGACAGCTGGCAGGCTGTGTGGCGATTCGGTCATTCGACAACAGTATTGCAGAAATGAAGCGCCTTTTTGTAAAGGACGCCTTTAAAGGGCATGGTGTAGGGAAGGCCCTCGCCAGTGCCGCAATAAAAGAGAGCAAGGCATTGGGGTATAAAAGGATTTTGCTGGATACCCTGGCGCATATGCGTCCTGCGATTGAGTTATATACTTCGCTGGGATTTGAGCCTATTGCGGCGTATTATGATAACCCGATCAGTGACGCGGTTTTTTTATCGCTGAATATTGAGGAGGAAGCGCCGATTTAATGCAGCGAATATTGTCTTTCCCAGGATTGTCTTTCCCAGGATTGTCTTTCCCAGGATTAAACTGATTTTGATGATTTGACTGATTTTTTATTTTTTTGATTTAAACTGATTTTGGGAGATATGAGCGGATAAAAAATTCACTGATATCTTCCTAAATCAGTTAAAATCAGTCAATCAAAAAATAAAAAATCAGTCAAATCATCAAAATCAGTTTAATCCTGGGAAAGACAATCCTGAGAAAGACAATCCTGGGCAAGACAAAAAATTGGTTTTATAATGTTCTAACCCATATGTTCCGATAGCTCACCGGATTACCATGATCCTGTAGGGCGATGGATTTGGCGCCATGTTTTGTATAAGAAGGCTTACCGATATACTGTGTAGATCCTTCCAGTTCCACATTATTCTGCACTAATACGCCATTTTGCAGCACCGTAGCGCGTGCCGGGCTTTTCAGCGATCCGTCGTCGTTAAAGCGGGGGGCTGTCCAGATAACATCATAGGTTTGCCATTCGCCTGGTTTTTTACAGGCGTTTACCAGCGGAATTTTCTGTTTGTAGAAACTACCCGCCTGCCCGTTAGAGTAGGTGCGGTTATTATAGTTGTCCAATACCTGCAGTTCATAGTTTTCCTGCATAAAAATGCCGCTGTTGCCACGACCCTGGCTTTCGCCTTTTACTTCAGCAGGGGTGCGCCATTCGATATGTAGCTGGAAGTCTTCGAACTGTTGTTTGGTTTTGATAAGGCCGCTGCCTTTTACCACTGTCATCACATCATTTTTTACTTCCCATTGGGCGGGGCCGCCTTTCTCTGCTTCCCAGTTATCCAGGTTTTTGCCATTGAAGAGTACGATGGCGTCGGAGGGAGGCGTGAGGACTTCGGTGCCGGGATTGATGACTTTGGGAACGGGTTCCCAGACTTCTGTGGCTTCAGGTTTCATCTGCCCGCTGTTTTGCGCGACTGCAGCAAAAGATAGCAGCGTGCAGGCAGAGAGAAGTAACGTACGCATGTGTGCTTTTATTTTTTTAGGTAGATGAAAACTTTGTGTATGATTTCGTTTATGCGGTTACGTTAGGAAGCCTGTACCCGTTGTGGTACTGTGCTGCTAACAGTTTGTTGGCATCGTTGTCGGTGAATTTACCCGCATCTTTATTCCAGTATATTTTTTTACCGGTGCGATAGGCGATATTACCCATTTGCGCGGTGGTAGCCACGAGGGAGCCTACTTCTACCGGTGCATGCAGATCGGAGAGGCGGCGGGATTTCACCACTTCCACGAAATTGGTGGTGTGGAGATCGAGCCCGTTGTCTACTGATTTCTGGCGGGGAACGCCTTCCATTTTATCTTTTTCGGGGATCACTTCCCAGCCGCCACGATCCAGTACCAGGGTACCATTGTTGCCGAGGAAGGCAATGCCGTGTGTACGTCCGTAAGGGCCGCCATCAATGCCTGTAGCCTGTTCCCACTGGATGTTGTAGTCATCAAATTCGTAAACGGTGGTGAGGGTATCCGGTGTTTCTGCGGCATCGTCTGGATAGGCAAACTTGCCACCGGCTGCCATAATGGATTTGGGAGCGCCGGATTTCATGCCAAGCAGGGCATAGTCGAGCAGATGAACGCCCCAGTCGGTCATCAGGCCGCCTGCATAGTCCCAATACCAGCGGAAGTTAAAGTGAAAGCGATTTTCGTTAAAAGGACGGGTGGTAGCCGGACCCAGCCAGGCCTTATAGTCTACGCCCGGAGGTGGGGTACCGTCTGGTTTTACGGGAATGGATTTCATCCAGCCCATATAGGCCCAAACTTTTACCAGGCGTATTTTCCCCAGTTTACCGGAATGTACAAATTCGATGGCGTCTTTAAAATGTTGCTGGCTGCGTTGCCATTGCCCAACTTGTACGGCGCGGTTGTGTTGCTGTTGTGCAGCTACCATGGAGCGGCATTCGATGATGGAATTGCCCATGGGTTTTTCCACGTACACGTCTTTACCGGCGGCGCAGGCATCTGTCATTTGCAGGCAATGCCAGTGGTCAGGCGTACCGATGATCACCGCATCGATGTTTTTATCTTCCAGCAGCTTACGGTAATCGCTGTAAGCTTTTACCTTGATACCTTTTTGCGCCAGTTCGCCCACGCGTTTGTCGAGCACGTTTTTGTCCACGTCACACAGTGCTACGCATTGTGCCGCAGGATTTTTCAGCATGGCGGTCAAATCGGACCAGCCCATGCCGTTGATGCCGATAGCGGCAACATTGAGCCGGTCGCTGGCAGCCACGGTTCTTAGTGGTAATGCCTGGAGGGAAGCTGGCAGGGCCGATACCAGTCCAGCCCCGGCCATCAGTGTGGAAGCTGATTTAATGAAGTTTCTACGGGAATTGTTCATGTAATAAAACGGGTTTTAATAATTGTGGAATTGACATTTAAATATACAAAACAGGAATTATGATTTATAGGATTATTTTGATTATCCTGGTGAGCGAAGATTAAACTGTGATTTATTCTTCTTCCGGTTCTTCACTATCTCCGCCCAGGCTGAAATTCATCATGGTACCGAGCAGGTCGCTGAAGCGGGTTTCGTTTTCCACCACCTTTTTGCTGATGAGGGAGTAGGAGGATAGGCCATGGAGCACGAATTCCATCAGGAGCAGTGCTTCTTTGTTATTGGCTTTCGGGAAGCTGGCTTTGATGAGTTCGTGGAGTCCTTCTACTTTGCCAAGAGTGGTCTCATATTGTTTGTCGCTTACGTCCTGGAGGAGTTGTACCGCGTTGCCTTTATCGAACCACTGGATCACGCTGCGGTAGGGATTTTCCACCTGGGCGCCCTGTTTCTTTTTCTTGAAGGAATCGGGGTTGGGGAAATAGAGGGCGAAGATACTGCGGATAGCTTTGTCGAGCAGGTTATGAGCTACCTGTAGCGGGCCTTCCTGTTCGCCTTCGTATACCAGCTCTATTTTACCGGTGATAGCAGGGATGATGGCCTGCAGATCGCCGATGCGTACCTGGGTTTCTTTTTCTTTGTTGATGATGGCGCGCCGTTCTCCGGCGCTTACCGCATTTTCGTAGGCTGCGATCGTGAGGCGGGCAGATACCCCGCTTTTCTTATCTACGTATTCGCTGGTGCGGGCTTCGAAAGAAACCTGTTCGATCAGGCGTTTCACCATGTCGGCAATCTGAACTTGGGCCTGTTGATCAGTATGTATATCGGCTTCCTGTTCGGTGATGAGCAGGGCGTTTTCTATTGTTTTAGGGTAGTGGGTGATGATCTGGCTTTCGATCCTGTCTTTCAGCGGTGTAACAATGGAACCACGGTTCGTATAGTCTTCCGGGTTAGCCGTGAAAACAAACAGGATATCCAGCGGCATTCTCACTTTGAAGCCCCTGATCTGTATATCGCCTTCCTGCAGGATATTAAACAGCGACACCTGTATACGTGCCTGCAGATCGGGTAGTTCGTTAATAACAAAGATGCCGCGGTTGGAGCGCGGAATGATACCGAAATGGATCACTCGTTCGTCGGCATAGCTGAGTTTCAGGTTGGCGGCCTTGATAGGGTCAATATCGCCTACCAGGTCGGCCACGGAAACATCTGGTGTGGCGAGCTTTTCGCCATAGCGGGCGCTGGCCGGAAGCCATGTAATGGGTGTTTGATCGCCTTTTTCGGCGATCAGGTCTATGGCATAGCGCGACAGCGGATTAAACGGATCGTCGTTTACTTCAGAGCCTTCCACGATGGGAATATATTCGTCCAGTAGCTCCGTCATTTGCCGGGCCATGCGGGTTTTTGCCTGTCCGCGTAAACCCAGGAAAAGGATGTTGTGCCTGGAGAGCAGGGCTCTTTCTGTATCGGGTATTACGGTGTCTTCATACCCGATGATCCCCGGGAAGGTGTTTTCTTTACTTTGTAATTTTTTTACCAGGTTACGTCTGATCTCTTCTTTTACTGATACTGGTTTATAGCCACTTTTTTTGAGCTCGCCTAATGTTTTTATGTTTGTGTTCATCTGAGATAATTACGAATGATTTTAATAGAATTTTCGTTTACCGCTTTCGAAGTCGCGGAAGAGAAATTGTCCGAGTTTATCGGTGCCGGAAAAGAAGGCTTTTCCGTTGTTGGTTTCGGTAAACTCCTGGACAAATTGCTGCAGCCATGGATCGGTGGCTACCATGAAGGTGGTGATCGGTATTTTTAGTTTTTTGCATTGTGCGGCCAGGTTGAGCGTACGGTTTAGTATTTTCCTGTCGAGGCCGAAGCTGTTTTTATAATATTGAGATCCTATTTTCAGGCAGGTGGGTTTACCATCTGTGATCATAAAGATCTGTTTGTTGGGATTGCGACGGCGCCGCAGCAGGTCCATGGCCAGTTCCAGCCCGGCAACGGTATTGGTATGGAAAGGTCCTACCTGCAGATAGGGCAGATCCTTGATTTCTATTTGCCAGGCATCGTTCCCGAATACGATGATATCCAGGGTATCTTTCGGATACCGGGTGGTAATCAGCTCAGCGAGGGCCATAGCCACCTTTTTAGCCGGTGTGATCCTGTCCTCCCCATAAAGAATCATGGAGTGGGAGATATCGATCATCAGGGCGGTAGATGTTTGTGTTTTGAAGTCGGTTTCCTTTACTTCGAGGTCGTCCTGTTGTATAGAGAAACTATCTATGCCGTGATTGATCTGGGCGTTGCGGATGGAGGCGGTAATATCCAGCTGATCTACGCCATCGCCGAATTCGAAGGGGCGGGTTTCGGCGTTGAGTTCATCGCCCATACCGGATTTGCGAATGTTGTGGTTGCCGGTGGCGGATTTTTTCAGCTTGCCGAATATTTCTTCCAGGGCATTTTTACGAATGGTTTGTTCTGCCTTGGAAGTAATTTCTATGTCGCCGCTTTCCTCGTTTTCGCGGATATATCCTTTGTCTCTCAGCTCCTGTATAAAGTCGCCAATCCCATAATCCTGGTTGGTCAGGTTATATTCCTTATCCAGCTCAGTGAGCCACTGCAGCGCTTCTGAAACATCTCCGCTGGTGTAGGTGAGGAGTTGGGCAAAAAGGTCCAGTAGTTTCTGGAAAGGTGGTTTCTTATTTTCGTCCGGGTTGAACCTGGTAAATTGTATTCCTCTCATAGCACGTCTTCTGAATTAAATTTACCACTTTTCGATTAGAAAGTGTACTCTGTGCGGAGAGTGGGGAGGGGAGCGCCTTCGGCGCTAGTCTTTGGGCAGGATTTAGAAGATTTTAATGATTATGCTGATTTTATTGCCTTTCGGATCAAGATCTTTATCCTTCTGATGAAGCCATATATAAAGGATGTTAGCTTCTCCCGAAAAAAGAAATAAAATCGGCATAATCATTAAAATCTTCTAAATCCTGCCCAAAGACAGTCGCCGAAGGCGACCTCCCTCCGCATTTTTTGGCTGGAAACTTGCATTTTATCCTGAAACCAATTACTTTCAATCATCAAAAAAATAACTATATGAAAAAACTGAGAAATGCATTGATGCTGGCAGGCGGATTAGCAGTTGCATTATTTGCAAATTCTGCGGGTGCACAAGCCAGGGCAGATGCATTAGGCTGGAAGCTGGGAGCACAGGCGTGGACATTTAATCACTTTACTCTGGCAGAGGCACTGGACAAGATGGACAGCTGTGGTATCCAGTATGTGGAAGCCTTTCCCGGCCAGGTGATTGGTGGTGGCATCGAAGGTAAATTTGATTACCATATGTCGCCGGAGCAGCAGGAGAAAGTAAAATCCCTGTTTAAGAAAAAGCATAAAGTGCTGATGGCATTTGGTGTGGTAGTACCGCCATCTGCAGCGGAATGGCGTTTGTTATTCGATTTTGCAAACAGGATGGGCATCCAGAGCATTACCTCTGAACCTAAAGAAGAAGATCTCGACCTGATTTCTTCCCTTTGCGACCAGTATAACATTAAGCTGGCGATCCACGACCATCCGAAACCAAGTCATTACTGGAACCCGGATATCGTGCTGGCTGCCATCAAAGGCAGAAGCAAGTTAATGGGCGCCTGTGCTGATATTGGTCACTGGGTACGTTCCGGTCTGGACCCGGTAGAGTGTATCAAAAAACTGGATGGCCATGTTGTGAGTCTGCATTTCAAAGACATGAGCGACAAAACCCCCGATGCACATGATGTAATTTGGGGTAATGGTTTTAGCCAGATGCCAAAGGTGCTGGAAACATTGAAAAACCAGAAATTCAAAGGATTATTTTCCGCTGAGTATGAATACAACTGGGACAATAACGTACCGGAAGTTAAAGCCAGCGCTGCTTTCTGGAGAACAATGGTAAGCAACCTGTAATTATTTTTCATCTTTCTTAAGATGACAGATCCGAAGATAACGGTATGACCGGGATCTTCGGATTTTTTTAGTGGGTCCGATACCGGGTATCCCGATGAGTGATCATAAAAGCAAAGAACCCGTCTGATATGTATCAGACGGGTTCTTTGCTTTTATGATGGGATGGAATCCGGTTATTTCGTGGAGTCTTTTGCCGCAGCTGGTACGGCGTTAGAATCTTCTGTATTTACCTGTATGATTCCTTCTTTATTTCTTTTGGTGCCATTAACGCCAAAGTCAGATTTCATCTGGTGTAACCAGGTAATAAATTGTTGTGCATTCTGTCCATCGCGTTGTAAGTCGTTGGTCATTTTGCTTGGCGGCAGTTGGCTATAGTAGCGCAGCTGTTGTTCGCAGTCTTTAACTACTTTGTCTGCCAGTTCATCTGCTCTTTTCGCATCGCCTGCCATATAGTAGGCATAGATGGTTTGAATAGATGTATAGTTGTGCATGTTACCCGGTGTGGTCATGGCATACGGGAAGTTTGTTTCCATGATGTTCTTGTCCATATAACGGAGCACGTTCAGGGCGCTGTCTTTCGACAAACCTTCCTGTGTCATCGCCACAGACAGTTTGGTAAATGCCTGACGGAGATACATGATCATTTTCCTGTTGGGTTCATCGAAGTAGGTACCGCGGGTTTGTGCGCCACCGAATTCAAATTTGTGCATCAGGTTATCATACATTACGCCTACGTTGGCATTAATATCCATGCCCAGCGGATCGGTAGATGTTTGCTTAGGCAATGGTACCAGGTGGTAGGTCAGACCATCGGTCTGCATATATTCATTGAGGCCAAGATCTGTTGGGCTGGTAAAGTAGATAGGTCTTTTCCAGTTATTGGCTGCAATGATATCATATACTGCGAGGTCATTTTTCAGCAGGTAATTTTTGCTGATTTTGAAAGGCATGGAAGGAAGGATCTTCGCACTGTCTTTCATTGCTACCACACCATTGGCGAGGATAGTTTGTTTGTCGACCGGAATAAATAGCTGACGGGTAGGCAGGAAGTTTTCTGCGCCGCCATCCTGGGTAGTTACTTTACTGTTGGCATCATCGCTTCCCATGAAGTTCATGATTTCTTTCAGGTTAAAGTATTTATCGGCAGGAATATTTCCCGGATCGAAGAAGCGGATGTAGTTGCGGTTTTCGCCCTGGTATTTGTCGGCGGGCCAGGTCATCGGGATGGCCGGGCTTTGGTTAACCGCTTTGCGCATCTGATCGATGTACCAGTCAACTCCGAGGAGGCTCAGGTTGATGACCCTGATATCCGGACGGATGCCTTCTACTTCCTGTGCATACCAGAGCGGATAGGTATCGTTATCCCCAACGGTGAACAGGATGGCATTTTTCTGGCAGGATTCGAGGTAGTCTTTTGCCACATCTCTTGCTACGTATTTGGTAGAGCGGTCGTGGTCGTCCCATTCCTGGAATGCCATGAGCACCGGTACTGCCAGCAAACATATGCCGGTGGCGAGTACTGGGGAGATGGGGCCAGAAAGTTTCTTTTTCAGGAAGCTGTAAACAGAGAGCACACCCAGACCTATCCAGATGGCGAAGGCGTAGAAGGAGCCTACGTAGGCGTAGTCACGTTCACGTGGCTGGTTACCGGCCTGGTTCAGGTAGAGAATGATGGCAAATCCTGTAAAGAAGAAGAGCAGCGATACGATGAGGGTATCTTTGCGGTGGTTATTGTATTGATAGAAGAATCCGAGGAGACCGAGGATGAACGGCAGGAAGAACAGGGTGTTGTGCGCCTTGTTTTCTTTCAGACTGTCGGGCATCGCTGCCTGGTCGCCATAGATCAGGTTATCGATAAACGGAATACCTGAGATCCAGTTACCATCGCGTACGTTGCCATAGCCCTGGGTATCATTTTGTTTACCGGCAAAGTTCCACATGAAGTAGCGGAAGTACATAAAGTTCACCTGGTATTGCAGGAAGAACTTGATGTTATCACCTAAACCTGGTTTTTCGCCTTGCTGGAGGCCCAGCCAGGATTTATAGAAATCGGCGTGTCCCTGGTCGTTGCTGGCATCCCAAACGCGTGGGAAGAGCATCATATCTTCGGGAGCATATACCGGGTCCATTTTTTTACCGGAAACGATGTAGTTTTTAGGACCACGTGCGTAGATGTTGCCGCCTTCCTTGTATTCGGTAGGGCGGGCAGTGAACACCTGGCCATATATCAGTGGGAAATCGCCATATTGTTCACGACCGAGGTAACCCACCAGGGAAATCGGGTTGTCTACATTGTACATATCTACTGAAGGATTGGCAGTGGAGCGTACCATGGTAGTTATATAAGTGGAGTAGCCCAGTAGCATGAACAGCACGAAGGAGATCGCGAGGCGGCTGAAATGGGCGGTTTTGGCAAAATCTGTTTTGATGCCCACCACTTTCATCAGGTATGGAATGGCAACGAAGAAGGCTGCCAGTATGAATTTGAAGAAGATAACACCGCCGCTGGTATCGTTAAATGCGGGTACCAGGATTACGGTGGCGATCACGATAAACGGTGCATAGATGCCAAATTTGGGCTTTCTGTAACCGATGATCAGGATGGCTATGATGAGTACGAAATAGAAGATAAATCCGGAGAAGTATCCCATTCCGAGGCTGTTTACGAAGAAAACGTCCATATAACCGGATGCCTTTACGGTATCCTGGATCAGGTATTTCTGTACCAGGCCTGTAACACCGCAACCTATGATAAAGGCCCAGAAAGTGCCCCAGCTGGTAACTTTGAAGCGTCTGAAGTAGTACACCATTACCATAGCAGGTATGGTGAGGAGGTTGAGGAGATGGACACCGATAGAGAGACCGAGCAGGTAGCCGATCAGTACGATCCAGCGGTCGGCATAAGGTTCATCGGCTTCATGTTCCCATTTCAGGATGGCCCAGAATACGATGGCCGTAAAGAAAGAGGACATACCATATACTTCACCTTCCACAGCAGAAAACCAGAATGAATCGGAAAAGGTGTAAGCCAGCGCACCTACGGCGCCGGCGCCCATGATGGCAATCATTTTCTCCCGGGAGATCTCTTCACCGGCTTTCACCATGAGGCGGCGTGCGAAGTGGGTAATGGTCCAGAAGAGGAACAGGATAGTGAAACCACTGGCCAGGGCTGTCATGGTATTTACGCCCAGTGCAGCCTGAGATGGTTTCAGGAACATACTAAACAATCTTCCAAGCAACACGAACAATGGTGCTCCGGGCGGGTGTGGAACCTGTACTTTGTAAGCACTTGAAATAAACTCGCCGCAGTCCCACAAGCTGCCTGTAGCTTCCATCGTTTTAATGTAAACAAAGCAGGCAATGATACAGATGACCCAGCCGACCATGTTGTTGGTCCTTTTAAAATTCATAAGGTTGTTTTAAGGTCCGACAAAAATATAAAAAACAGCAAATTATGCTAATCTGGCGAACAGTTTTAACTTTTTGTAAATATCTTTTTAGCTGTTAGCCTTTGGCTACCAGCTTCCAGGTGCCCGTTTTGTGTTAGCGGGGGAGATTAGAAAGTCATTAAACTTCAATTATTAAGATGTTGCCTTACAGGCTAGCGGCCTTATTTACGGTCCAGGCGGCGGGTTGGGCGTTGAAAAGCACTTTGGTGGCGGCCCAGGTTTCCCGGAAGAGTTCGGACTGCCGGTACTTTTCAAGTGCGGCTTCAGATTCCCATTGGCTGAAGGTAAACCAGGTGTTCCCGGAGGCGGGGTGTTCCCATAGTTCCAGGTGCAGACATCCAGGAAAATGGCGGATCAGCAGTTGTTGTTGTGAGAAGAGCTCCCGGAAGGCAGTTACTTTTTCCGGGTGAAATTCCATTTTAACGATACGGTTAATCATTGAAAAATTATTCTTACAGTTTGGTAGTACGACAGTTGCTGGTATCCGGCGGGTTGTGTGAGCTGGTCCCTTCTGAAGCCCTGTAGGCCAAAGAGTCCGGCTGCATTGCCTTTGTTGATGGCTATTTCCAGGTATCCGGCGGCGTTGAAGAGGGCGAGTTTGGTGCCTTCGGGTACGTCGGCGTAGGTTTCACTGATCTGGCTGATGACTTCATCGCGGCGGAAGAAGATCCGGAAACGGCGGTTTTTGCATTGCATATCGAATTGTTGCCTGGTGATATTGACCACCACGTTCTCAAAGGTGTCGATATGAATGATTTGTCCTTCTATGAAATCGTCGCCCACAAGTGGTTGCAGGTTATTTTTGACCGTGATCTGCTGGGTTAGTGGTCCCAGTTCTCCGAGTGCCTTACCCCGGCTAAGTTCCCTGGCGGCCGAAGCCATCAGCTGAATGATGGTAAAGGTATTTTTGGGTGCATCGGGAGGCAGGGGTAGTTTAATCACCTTTTCCGGCATCCCGCCGGCAATCATGGTGAGCAGGCCATTGTCTGCGCACCCGATATATTGACCGTTATGTTCGGCTATCAGCACGTTATCCGGTCGTTTGTCAAATAAATTGATCAGGACAAAGTGGAAGGTACCGAGCGGGAAATAGGCGAAGGCGCTTTTGCAGATATAGGTAGCCTGTGGTAAGTTAAAAGGGCTGATATGATGGGTGATGTCCGTAACATGACATTCCGGGCAGTATTGCCAGAGCTGCCCTTTGATGGCACCTACCAGGTAATCCTGCATTCCTATGTCTGATGTTAATGTTATGATGGACATGCCAGAAAATCTAAATCCAAATCCCTATGTTCAAAATCCACAGTTCAAATCCCGTCCTCACTATTCAACCAGTTTTCTCACATTCAGAATGACAAATTAAGTGTGCGCTTTCCTTCCAAAAAAGATGCCATCGGGGTTATGCGAGCTAACTTACTGCAAATAAAGACAAAAAACCCGAGGCGATCGTATTTTGGGCGGAATTTTTTCACACTAACGTTAACGGCTAAAGCGAAATAATTGTTTACTACTGGAGGGGAGACCCCGGCTCTTTTTTAAAGTGGTTATACACCATGCCATCGAGGAAACCCGGAAATAGTTTACTGAGTAACACGGTGAGTTTGCCCTGGCCGGTAAGTACGAGGGTACGTTTACGTTTAGCGATGGCCTTTGCAATTTCGGCTGCCACAGCTTCTGCGCTCATGAGCTTTCCTTCGTCCAGCGGAGTTTCGCTTTGTGCCTGCCCCTGTGGGTTAAGTGCTGTATTGCGTATATTCGATGCCGTGAAGCCGGGGCATACCCACATCACGTTAACGCCTGTATGTAAATTTTCGGTGCGTAATGCTTCGAGGAAGCCCTGCATGGCAAACTTGGAAGCAGAGTAGCCGGTACGTGCCGGCAAGCCTCTGTAGCCGGCAATAGATGATACCCCTACAATTGTTCCTTTATTAGCCAGGATAGAAGGATATGCAAATTTGGTGCAATACACTGTTCCCCAGAAATTGATGTCCATCAGGGATTTCAGCACACTTACATCCAGGTCGCGGAACAGGGCACGCATAGAGATGCCGGCATTGTTGATGAGTATATCTATCTTCCCGAATTTTGCAATAGTTGCTTCGATAAATGCTTTACAATCTGCTTCCACACTTACATCCGCTACAAAGGTAAACAGGTTGCTGTTATTGATTTCCTGTTGCAATGCATCGAGGGCATTTTGTTTTCTGCCACATACCGCAACGGTAGCTTCATGCGTCAGTAATTCTGACACCAGGGCTTTTCCAATTCCTGACGATCCGCCTGTGATGACAACAGTCTTGTTTTGAAAGTATGTTTTCATGGGTATAATTTAGCCACACAAAAATAGGTGAGAAGATGATAGTAACAGCATTTTATTACAGGGCATTTACAGAAATGTAATTGCCGGATTGCGATGTGTAGCGGCTGAAATGGTTTGTGGTGGCCGTTTTTATAATTTTTTCAATAAAAATTTGGCAGGAAAAAAAATATTCCTATTTTTGCAACCGCTTAACAGCAAAGGATTCCCTAGCTCAGTTGGTAGAGCAATACACTTTTAATGTATGGGTCTTGGGTTCGAGTCCCAAGGGGATCACGAAAGAGAGTAAAAAGAAATACTCTTACGTAAATAAAACCTTGTAGAAGCTGATTCTACAAGGTTTTTTTGTTTTTAGTGGTAAATGTGTGAAAAGATAAGAAACGATAGAAAAGTGAGCGTTGAGGTTAGCAGCAGAATGATTAAATTGTGCTAACCGTCACTGGCCTTAAATGCTATACTGTATTGCGTTTGACCAATGTTAAGTGATGTCAGGATAAGTGCAATTGAAACAATTTTGGTTAACTTAAAACAAATGGTGTATGACCAGCTTTTCTGTTCTTTTCTGGCTCAACAAGAGCCGTACAAAAAATAATAAGCCCGCAATCTATCTTCGCGTCAGCGTAGGCGGCAAACGTGCAGAACTTTCCACGTATCAGTATGTAACCCCGGCATTATGGAATGCCTCCGCCCAATGTGTTAAAGGAAACTCCGAAGAAGCACAGGCGATTAACCGACAGTTACTCACCCTGAAAGCTAATCTACACAAGCATTACAGCCTATTAGTTACATCGGGCGAACCGGTAACCGCAGCTGCTGTTAAAAATTCTTTCGCCGGAATTACGGAACACTCCCGGACTTTATGCGAAGTGATAGACTTCCATAACCGCCGATTTGCAGAAAAGGTAAAAGCTGGGAAGAAGCCCGGGCGCACGCTGAAGCGCTTTGAGATCACTAAAGAAAAGGTGATCGCCTTCCTGAAATCCCAGTATCATGTTTCAGATAGACCGCTTTCCGAAATTCGTTTTTCTTTTGCCCCGGATTTTGAGCATTTCCTCACCACGGTGCAGGGGATAGGGGCTAACACTGCTATGAAGTACGTGAAGATTTTAAAGCAGATGCTCAAATTGGCTGTGGATCAGGGTTGGTTGGTCGTTAGTCCTTTGGCAGGGTTTAAATGTACCTATGAAGATCCGCAGCGGGAGCGGCTTACCATGGATGAAATAATGACCTTGTATAACAAGCAACTGATTCCACGATTAGCAGAGGTGCGCGATATTTATCTATTCTGTTGTTTTACCGGCTACGCCTACACAGATGTACTGCATCTTACGCCAGATAACCTTGTGATTGGCATCGATGGTGAAAAATGGATCGTGAAGGATAGAGAGAAAACTCAAACAGCGGAACGGGTGCCGCTGCTTCCTATTCCGTTGGAGATAGTAAACAGGTACAAGGACTCCCCGTATTGCCTGTTATACCGCCGTTTATTGCCGGTTAACAGCAATCAACGGTATAATGCCTATCTACAAGAAATAGCCACGTTATGCGATATTAAAAAGCATTTAACGACCCATACCGCACGACATACTTTTGCCACTACGGTGACGCTGGAAAATGATGTGCCGATTGAAACGGTGAGCCAGATGTTAGGGCATAAATGTATACGGACTACACAGATTTATGCGAAAATCACACAGCAGAAGGTTAGCAACAACATGCGGGCATTGCGTGAGCGCCTGGCAGTTGATAGGCCGAAGTTGCAGGTGATCGTTTAATGAGGTATCGCTGCCGCGGGCTTGCGCCTTATAAACAAATGTTTTTTCAACGGTAGATCGTTACCGGGCTTCAAGGGAAAAACATTTGTTTATAAGGCGCTTTTATTTTCTTGGGTGTTTTTTCTTTTCATGAGCATATTCGAAAATAACTCGTGCCGGCTTTATTCTTCACTGTAATTGGGCATTTCTCCATGCTCTTTATCAAGCTTTATAATTAAATCAAAGAAACTTTGGGCCATCTCCTGTATTTCTAACGGCCTGTCATGATCCCATAAAACAATCGGGTAGTCATTATTTGGAGATTTCCTGTTTGTATCAAAGCAAAGTGCGCCCCAGTCACTCCAGTCGGCAAAATGAATATACCCTTTATTAAACATGTATTCTAGCGGCCAGCCATTGAAAACCATTTTTTTGAGGTGATCTCTCCACTTATTTATTGGGTGTCTGCAAAAGCTGGCTTCCGAGATATACAGGTCATAAAAGTGTTTATACTTCAGAAATGTTTTGTAATCGGCCGGTAATTTATGCCCCAATTGAGCTTCTACGGTTTCAATTTCAGCGTCAGAGACTTTGCTGTCGATTGGAAGCCAGAGCCATGATTTTTCTTTTGAATCTTGGTTGGGGGCAATCATTTCGATTTCTATTTCAGGTGAAATCCAATTGATACCATTATTGATACATTCCTGTAAGTAGGTGTCTATAATTTTTTTAATGGCATGGTCATGGGTCATAGTTATCCTTTTAATTGATTAAAATCTGCCGCGAAAATTCATCTGCACATTTTTGTTGGGTAATAAATGTAGTGTATTATTTGGATGTAAAGAGAAGTATCTGTTATGTAAGTTTCACTACGGAGGGAACTGCTGCTGTAACGTTGGCACGACGAAGGTTATTTCCTGCTTTGCGGAAAACTGCAAGATAACAGGTTGTATCACAACCTGCTTTTTTTAGCGCTTCCCCTCCAAAGTCGGTTGCTGTTTTTACCCCTTTAGAATTTTTAGGGGTAGAGGTTATTATTTAACAATTGACTAGTTTCGGATAGGTAGTTCCACGCTTTGCCAGAACCCGCAAGATGTTCGGTTGTATCACAACCGGGATTTTTGAAACTTCTCTCCTAAGTCGGGAAGCGGTTTAACCTATAGCAAAATTCGCTTAGGTCAAGGTTATTATTATGCGCTTAATTATTTTTGAACTGTTAACCATCTGTAATAAATTTTAAAAAGCAAGTGTATGAATGAAAATGTGAGTAATGAAAATGCTATGTCCTCATTGTCGTTTCCTTTTGGCTCTGACCAATTTTGGCAGCAAGTAAGAGTAATAATCCGGGAAGAATTATTTGCAGGAAAGAACGGCCCTTCTAAGATTGTTAATGAAGCTGGCAGTTTGCTTCACAAGCCAGTCTATAAGATCACAGAAGTATGTGACTTGTTTCAGATAACCCGGCAAACGGTGTATGATTGGATAAAGATTGGTAAGTTAAAGCGCTATAAGATTAGATCGCGTGTTTTCTTTTTGAGAGATGAAGTCTGGAAGCTATTTCAGGAGGTGGTTGAAACTGATAAATAGCTGTCTAAGGCGCATATTGTTTATTGAGATGAGAGATGTAAGAGTGCTTATTCGTCTACCTCGTTCATTGGGCTTAATAATGCTGTAGCTTCGACATTCAAGAAACGGGCAATAGCATACAGTTTTTCAATGGAGGGTTGTTTGAAATTTCTACACCAGGTAGATACTGCGCCGGAACTTACCCCAATGGCTTCAGCCAGTTGATCATTCTTTACTTTCTTTAATGCAAGCACCGCTTTGATTCTATTATAAGTAGCCATACTTATTTTGATAATATCTGTTCGGAACAAATATATCGATTCCAAAAAAGTGTAATTTTTGCATATTTCGATCTTTTAGAATTAAAAAAGATGCTAAAAGGATGAAAAAAGAATCTAAAAGGTTGTTTTTGTAATTATAATAATTATATTTGCTACTTAGGGAATCGTTTTTGCGTCTTTTAGTATTATAATTAACGTCATTCGATTCTTTTGTAAAATGCTTTATTAAAGCAAGGAAAAGTTATATTTGTAACTTCAATAATGATTTGAAGCAACACATAAGATTCTCGTTTCAGAAAACTGGTAATTTTAAGACGACGAGAGATGAAGTGAGTTGCTCATGCAATACAGCGTGGGCTTCACTTTCTCGTCGTCGGGTATACCAGTACCTCTGAAACGGATTGTGAGTGCCTGCGCTTTTTTATTCTCTCTTTTTGCAGTGCCTTCTTTCTCTTAAGCTTTTCCTTTCTTCTTTTGGCGGCATAGTGCTATCCTGGTGGTTAGCATTTATAGTCCTCATCATCTTCATTTAGCCTAATCGATAGTTATCGGTTGGAACGAGAAATCTATGTCTATACGTCAATCTTATATAGTAATAATCACTTTTAAAATTAAATGTTATGGAGAATCTATTAACCATCTTGGATCAAATCACAGCCTGCGGTACCTCAGATGGCTTTATTGAGGTCTGCGAGTACGAGTTGTCAAATGTTATTGGTAGCGACATTGCCGATAACTGGAAAGGGGACCAAAGGGCTGATTTCATGATGTTCTATGCCTTGTTTAGAACTAACATCATTGCGGCTTTTACCATTCGTGATGCCCTACGAAGGGACGAGGTAGAGGACTTAACACCTTCGCTGGTAAAGGAGCTTGAAAGTGATCTTTATGAGTTATCGAGTTTTCAATCTGGTATCGAATTGCATGATCTGGAAACCGCTTTGGATCAATATATCACCATTCTGATAGATGGGGATAAGGGGATAGATGGAACAATAGCCGCTATTACTGGCAATTATTTCAAGACTTTTTTCCTAACGCTCCACGGATTAGGGGTTGAGGAACGGATCAAGAACGTAAAAGCGAATAGTACTAACCTTTCAAAACTTCATTTATGACTATTAAATCCCATTCAGTAAACATTTTGCTTGACCTGCATACTAAGTTTTCTAAGTTGCCTGTGCTTTTTAGGGAACGCGTTTGTGAGGAATGTAACTATAGTACCCCTACGTTCTACAGAAAGATGCGGGGGATGGATAAACGGGTTGAAGGAAAGCTAGTGCAGGCATTAAGTAGGGCAGAAAAAGAGAAGATAAGGGAGATTGCAGAGGAGGTTACCAATGATCTATCTACTTCCATTTTCGGCGTTGAAGAAAAATAAGATAGTATTCTTTTTTGTAAGATCGGACTGAATGACAATGGTGCTTGATTCTTCTTGCGCCATTTCTGTTATAGAATACTGAATGCGTAGCATGAAAAGTTTAAGGGTTTTGGTATTACCAAAACATAGCTGGCCACATATTTCAGCGGCCAGCTTAAATAGTAAAGTAATTCAAGGGCTGCTCAAATTCAGTGAAAGCATTGAGCAGAGGCCATGAGGCTAGTTCTCTTTACGAACTCCCTTGAAAGGTTTGCCATCAGCCTTTTGGTCCATAAACTTACCAGTAGTGGTGTCCCTTTTTACAAAGGTTTCAGTTTTAGGATTGTAAGTCTGACTTCGATCAGTTACTTGACCGTTGCGGTGCCCATCTCCGGGCTTGCCGTTCTTCGCCATAGTTAAAGATTGTGAAGTGACAGCAGCTATTTGATACTGAGGCGCTAGCCAGCCCAAGTGACAAAATTTGCAAAGATTAATGTTACCACTTATCTTTGTATCGCAAAGGTACCTCTCCAAGTTTCCTTGCGGCCAGAGCATTGTCAACATTTGCTTTGGCTTTTTTATATGTGTATCAAATCAAATGCGTATTTATAACTTATTTTCTGGGTGTGTTCAATATTTTCCTTCCACGCAAGTTCCTCATGGCTAATGTCGACAATTTCCTTTGTAGTTTTGCTGCTAAATACATTTTTTACGGCTTCAAGACTAGCTAATTCTTCTTCAGAAAATAATTCCTCGTCAAACTTACGTTTATCGTGTGCGGCGAACTTTTCACCATACTTACCCTCATTAAATTCATGGTATAAAATATTCACTAGCTGACTCGTCGCTGCGTATTCGAAGATGCTATTAAAGTTGTTAGGCACGGGACCCATTGGAATGGCATAATATTCTGCCCCGCTAATACTGTTAGCAGTCTTCTTGTAATTATAAAAATCTGCATAGAAAAGCAGTTTATTAAGCTGTGTTTTCCAAGGACGGATTTCAATGGCAAAATAAACTATCATTTCAGTCAAGCGTTTCAGGCTAGGTCTCCTATAACCTGTAAAAACATTTGCTGTTTTACATTGGCCTCCCGCCATTAAGTATTGCGGAAGGCCATTAAATTGAAAATCATCTCTCTCATCTAGGAGTATCTGAATTCTTTTATTGACTTCCAATAAAGATTTTTCATCGATTACTCCGATTGAATTTTTGATGAGCTTTTTAAATTCAGCAGGATCTTCCGCCAGTTGAATTAGGCGTGCGTTAGATATATTAGGTATCTCGCCGTTTTCGTACTGACGATACATGTTAATGCCAAAACCAAGTACTTCTGCCATTTTGGATTGATTTAACCCATATTGGTTACGTATTTCTCTAATTTGGTCTGGGAAAGGAAGATTATACTTTTCACGGTATTGATTATATACCTGGTTAATGTTTAATACTTCCAGTTCTTCATCAGTAAATTCTTCATTGTTTTCCTCGTCCCAATAATAGTGATAGACAATGGAAAACGTTTCCTTACGGAATACGATCTCGTCAGCACGTGATCGCCGTACCATTTCTTTTCCTGTAATTGGACTTTTCATAATAATTAATTTAATTAAAGGGGTACCGCATAGGATGTTCAGATTCATGGAAAGAAAGACAGACAACTGCCATTCCATCCAATCCAATAGAAAACTTTATATATAATTCGATCCCTCTAAAATCATAACCGAAAATGGCTACTTCCTTCCAAGGGTATTTTTCATCTTTTTCCGGACCTCCACAATAATCAGTCGCCTCTAAGTCATTTATAATCTTTTTTTGAATCTCAACAGTAATGCCTAAATCGGCTAACGCCTGTGTATTCTTTCTTCGCTGGTTCATAAACACCAGTCCATTTGCCGCTATTGAATCTTTAATTTTGTTCAATAATGCTTCGGCGTCTTTGATGCTTCTTACTTTGGCTATGCCATTGGGAATCCCAGTCATAGTGAATGATTTTAAAATATATTCCTTTTCTCGTCATAATTGGGATGTTTATAATTTTGCATTACAAATATAATGAAAATAAACAACTTTAACGTTGTTTTTAAATTTTTTCTTTTTAGACCTTAATTAGTTTTTGTAAATAATTGATTATTATGTATTTGTATTTATTTTTTCATTTGTTATTTCTTGTTTTATGGCCACGAAGAAGTTGTTGGATAAAGCAGCATGACAATGATCACTATGATGTTAGTAAAAGACTCTTTTAGCTTCTATTTCTATAAAGACCTACGTCTGTAAATAGTGGGTTTAAAGTTCAGAAGGGGATTTCAGCACCTCGCTGGACTTAGCATATATATTCAATACGCTTAAGTGGATTTTTAAATAAAGTTGTGACTGTTTACTATATTCGCGTAGTATTTTGACTATAATGGTTAGACGTAATCAGGTTAGCATAACGGTTAGCAATAAACGCTCACCACTATCAAACACAGATTCTACAAGACATTACGAAGATACGTGCTACTCCCAAGGGGATCACTGGAAAATTGGAAGCCTTCAAATTCATTGAGTTTGAAGGCTTTTTTGTGTTCGATAATTTTACGAAAAGTTATTTTTAATTTGTAGCTGCCTGAAGGATGGTGTTGTTTCGAGTGCCGTCAGGCTTCCAGAAAAGTTATATGAAATTGTTCTCTTCTTGAGAATTGTTTATTGATCTTTTCTATTTTTAATTTAATTAATTATTTTAATGACCTTTGCGGGAATGCCACCGACAACAGTATTATCGGGAACGTCCTTTGAAACGACTGCCCCGGCTGCTACTATTGCATTTTCTCCGATCGTTACTCCAGGTAGGATGGTAGCGTTAGCACCTATCCAGGCATTCTTTTTAATGTGGATATGCCCGACCCTCAGTGAATGCCTGGTCTCCGATGATACGGGATGCCCCTCTGATAGTAAGCTGACTTTAGGTGCCAGTAATACGTTATCTTCAATGGTGATCCCTCCCAAATCAAGAAAAGTGCAGTCAAAGTTGATGAATACACTTTTTCCAATTTTGGTATGCTTCCCATAGTTGATATACAGTGGGGTAAACACAGTGGTGTCTTTATCAATTTCAGTATCGATAATCTGCCCGAGCAAATTCCTTATCTCTGCCGGGTCTGCCGAATTGTTCATCTGAATGAGCAGCTTTTTGGTAGCATAAGATGCCTCCTTCATTCTATAGGCTTGCTGGTCGTCAGGCGGAATGGTTTCACCCTTCCTCAATCGCTCAAAAATATCTGTTGTGCTATTACTCATTTTTCGTTGTTGTATTTTGCTCTGGGTATATTTTTTATGGCTGCCATTTTTTGAATGGAATGGTGTATTTTCAACTCGTCCGCTTTGTTATAGTTCCAATGTTGAAACTTACCCGTTGTCCATGTTGCCTACTTTTTTAATTTTATGAACATGTGTGTTGCTGCTTCTAAATCCAGTGCCTCCATATCCACAAGTTTTAATGACCTAACCATGTGGAGAGTAGTTGTTTTGTACAGTAGGAAATGCTCTGTTTTCAGATGGGCCTGATAGGCTTCCTGATCTTTATACATTTCTAATATCCGCACCTGTGTTCGATTGCTCTTTTGGAACATCGGGAAGATGGCAATAACGCCTTTTTCAAGTCTAATCGAAGCCTCTGCTTCGTGCTTTAATATTGTTTTGTATTGTTCCAAATGTTGCGGATGTATCTCAATTTCTGAAATGCGCACCATCACATCCTGTTTTTGTGCGTAGGCAATGTTATTCATACAAAAAAGCGTTACTATTACCAGCACAGCCCGCAAGGGATGTTTAAAGCAAATGGGCCATTGGAAAATACGTTTAGACATATCATTATGTGTTTATTTTTTACTTCATCATTTTTGAAAAAACTGCTCTTGATATGTCAGCCTGTTCTTTGTTTATCGACTTTTCAATAATATCAAACGCTGCTTTCACTTGCTCTGCTGTAATCCCTGTATTTATACCCATCCCAATATGGGCCTGCAATTGTCCTGCTGTCCCCTGCATAGCAGCCAAGGCAGAAATTGTTATCAATTCTCTTTGCTGGTGGTCCAGCACATCGCTGTCAAAGATGTCGGCGAATAAGTGTTCTTTCAGGAAAGCATCAATACGTGGTGCAAACTCACCGAAACCCGGTGCTGGTCTTGACTGCGGCGTTTGGGTCAGGGTTTCAAGCGTTTTTCTTCCGCGCTCATAAGTATCCGAATTGTCTTTTAAGGGTGTTGCTTCTTTACCTGTCAAATCTGTAATACCTTTCTTTCTCCTTTCTTCCAATACCTGCATGAAACTGCTGATGCCATTAAGGCTTCTTGGAAAACCACAATAAGCATATAACTGTACCAATGCTTCCTTTATTTCGTTTATGGTAAGCCCGGCATCCAACCCGGTATTAAGCTGTGCTTTCAGGCTTTCAATGTTTCCGGTTGCTGTTAATGCTGATATAGCGGCAAGGCTTTGCTGACGGGCACCTAAAGGCGGTTTTTTACTTCCATTATTCTGTGCGCTCATATTTATTGTATTTAAGATTAAAACAGATGTTGAAATCAGTTTTATAAATTTGTGCCGCTGCATACTTGAGTGGTTATTGTTTGCTTTACATCTTCCTTAACATGAGAAACGAGATATCATTTTTGTTATCGTTCAAAAAATTTAATCCCAATAGCCTCATTATCTAAATTACCCGATTGTACAAAGTTAACCATCAACCAGTGGTTCCTTTTATATAAAACACAGAATTATTTACCACTTTCACTGAATATGCGCCGTAAGTACTCGACACAAGCCAATGTTTACTAAATTTGTATAAATTGAAGTCCAGGCTATGGAACACGTGGAAAGAATAGATACCGTTAAACAATACAACCAGACATTGGGAGTTGATACATTACATCCTCTTGTCAGCGTTGTGGATTTTGATGAAATGCCCACCTATCAATATTTTAGGAGATACATGGGTATTTATGCCGTTTTTTTGAAGTATATCAAATGTGGCGACATGAAATATGGTTGCCAGTCTTATGACTATGAAGATGGGACATTGGTGTTTATTTCGCCCGGTCAGATTTATGGGATCGACAGTAAGGGTAAGATAATCAAGCCATCTGGCAAGGCACTTGTATTTCATCCCAATCTAATAACAGGAACTGATCTTGGAAGAAAGATAAAGAATTACACCTTTTTTTTGTATGAAGTGAATGAGGCACTTCACTTATCCAAAAAGGAAAGGGATATTGTAAATGATTGTTTTGAAAAGATTGCTTATGAAATAAGTCAGAATATAGACAAGCATAGCAAAACGCTGATTGTATCGAATATCGAATTGTTGCTAAATTATTGTATGCGCTTTTACGACCGCCAGTTTATTACTCGCAACCATGCTAATAAAGATATTTTGATGCAGTTTGAAAACCTTCTTAATGACTATTTTCAGTCCGATAAATGTCATACGCTGGGCCTGCCAACCGTATCCTGGTGCGCAGGGCAGTTGCACCTCTCTGCCAATTATTTTGGCGATCTTATAAAAAAGGAAACAGGCAATACGGCACTAGATCATATCCAGTCCAAAGTGATTGATGCGGCAAAGGTCATGATATTTGACAACAATAAATCTATCAGTAATATAGCTTTTCATTTGGGTTTTAAATACCAACAGCATTTTACGCGGTTGTTTAAACAAAAAACAGGGAAAACACCTGTTGAATACAGGTCAACAAATTAGTATAAACTAATGTTACTCTAATAAATATTGGCAATGATTAATCAATTTTAGCTAGTTTCCGTAGGTCAAAAATAAATCTAAGCGTACAGCAACAAGAGATTTGAAAGAAATGATGGAAAGGAGATTGTTAAGGAAAATAGGGACTACAGGAAAAGGAACTTCATATATTTTTGAAACGCTAAGGTAATACGGGCCATAAAGGGGCCAAAGGGGCCATAAAGATAAATGCAATCGCAGATTCAGGTAGCTCCTCATGATCTCTATCGAGCCTTCTGAAAAAATTAAACCATGCGAAAGATCTTTCCACCAGCCACCTACCAGTTTGAGCTATTATCTGTCTCAAAGAAAATTAAGGCCGCGTAAATCAGCCGATTTGAGCGGCTTTCATGACTTTGGTATAAAAAAGATAAATTGTATCAAACGATTTTAATCGTCTACAAAAATGGCTACACTAAAAAAAATAATGTAGATATTTTTATCTGGAATACTCCAGTATGGATACCTGTTGTTGGAAGATAGCTTTATTCAAGAACGGTGACATCAAATACCTGTGTATTGATGGCCTGACCGTTTCTTTCCCACACCCTTCTTTGTTCAAATGTAACAGTTGTATGGCCCGGTGAAATTCCGGTGATCACAAATACTTCATCATTGCTTGTTCCGGCATCACGATGCATTGAGTCTACAGTATAGTCATATGGCCTTACTTTAACACAATGCTCATTTTCGACTTTAAAGAACCATTGAAAACCTGCTGTGCCCAGTCCGGGTAAGATGATAGGGAGGTCGCCTCCTGCTTTCAATTCTTTCGGTATGATTTCCATATGTCAGTTTTTGCGAAGTTACGAATTACGGATTACAGAAGGGAAGCGCTTTTAAAATCGGGCTGCTTCACGTTACCGCCTCCATACTGGAGCCGATCGATAATCCGTAATCCGTAATTCGTAATTTACTTCTTATGCATACCACTTATGGTACATGGCAGAATCCGTACCTTCTACAAAGCAGTCAAGTCTGCCTGCCTGCCATGATGATACGCCCACCGCTGAGGATAAGATGCCACCCAGGTTTTCATCTCCGCTCCAGGCTTTGCCATCCCACCATTTGTGCATCATATTGTAGTTTTGTCCGGGGAAGAATACATCAATCCTGTTAGGCCCCCATGAAACAGCTCCAGGGCTATCAAACATGTTTGACTGCAGATTTTCCCAGCCACTCCAGCCTTTATCATACCATTTGTGCCAGAGTTTGTTGTCCTGACCACGGGCAAAACAGTCTAATCTGCCGGATGCCCAGGAAGATACTGCAGGCGCAGAAGTAATAACGCCTCCCAGGTCTTCCCAACCATGCCAGGTACCATCAAACCATAAATGCCACATGGAAGAATTCATACCGCGGGCAAATATGTCGATTCTGTTAGGACCCCAACTTACACAGGTTGGTTCGGAAGAAAGTGTTCCTCCCAGATCTTCCCATTGGCTCCATCCACCCTGGTAGTATCTGTGCCACAGATGATGATTCAGTCCTAATGCAAAGATGTCCAGCCGGCCGGCTGCCCAGGAGCAGATAGCGGGAGCGCCCTGTATTTGTCCACCCAGGGATTCCCAACCCAACCAGGAGGAACCATTCCACCATTTGTGATATACTGCGGAATCCAGGCCCCGTACCACTACATCGATCCTGTTTGCTGCCCATGAAACGGCATTAGGTCTGGAAGTGAGCAAGCCGCCCAGGTTTTCATAACCATGCCATCCGGGTTTTGGAGCAGGGATAACTACACCACTGGCAGTCCAGAATGGAAATTCTGTATCTATTCCTGCCTGTCCATAACCAATTTTAAAGAATCCACCTTTACCCCATCCCGGGCCCCAAGAATTTTTGCAGATCCAACAATGTTCTGCTTCAGAATACCCGATAACAGTAACACAGTGTAATCCTTTGTCTGTGCCACTTACATGGGTATATACGCCGTCTGCATAAGAAAAGAAATCTTCAAAAACGTGCATGACTGCGGAGCAAGGACCATGGGTAGAAAGATAGTTTTTACGTTCAATTACATTTGCGATAGTAGTAGAATTGGTGATTTTTACCGCACGGGCATCCCTGTTAGGCCCTATCACACAATGAGGAGGTTGTTTCCAAATGTTGTTGTCAGGGAAAGCAGTAGCATACGGGAAGCATGCTTCATCCGGGATGCCACGGGTTTTTATCTGACTAAAAGCGTCAGTAGGCCACCAGCCACCGCAGTTAGCACCATGATTGGAGCAAAAATGCAGATCTGCTTCAGAAAGATTTAATAACTGGCCATGTTCTATGGAGGCCATTGCTTCAGTAACAGAAGTAGTACAGAAAGAAACGCAGGAACCACATCCTCCCTGATCTTTTACAGGGGTAATATGGTTACCGTTGTGGTTACGCCAGTCTACTTCGGGGGCATAAGTGGCTACAGGCGCAGCGCCTGCGGTAGGTTTCATTACGGATGCGAGTTCCGCAGTGTTCACGATAACACCCAGCAGGGCTTTTTGTTGATCTTCGGGCAGCTGGGAAACGGCTGTTTCTCTTGCCTGCCATCGGTTAGGGCTTTTGTTAAGATCAGCAACGAGATCTGTGATTTTCAGGTTCGACATAAAATGGTCATTTTGAAGGTGAGTAATAAAAAGAATACCTTTTTGTGTAAATGGATTAGTAAGCGCTCCGATGTTATGACAACATCTCAACGGCAGTAAATGAAGGGATTTTGGGTATCAACTATAGCTCCAATCATAGAATAACTTAACCAGCCTAATGGTAATTATAACAGGAATTTTGGGGTAAAATCATAACGCCTTTCGGCTTAAAGTACACGACAACAAATAGTGTTTTTTGCTTAGAGAACCCGAAAGTATGAAGTAATGTGACACGAAAAAAAAATACTTTTAAAACAATCGTTTGCAGCAAAAAAAAATATCAGACGCGCTATAGGGGCATATTACCACGAATATTTCGGGAATTTATAATAGCAGTATAATATGCTATACATCGTTGTAGTTTTTTGCGGGTCGTACAGGTTTTGTTTCGCGGGGATCACCAAAACTATATATGGCCGTCGTCAAATCGAACGGCCACATATGGTTTTGGGATCGCGTAAAATTTAAGTATAATTTAGCGCTTGTTTAAAAATTGCATAGCAATCCAGCCAACACTGAATTGATTGTTAATTCTATAATGCCCCATACGAAATCGTTACGTAATACATACCACCAATAGACGGCCCGCCCAATAGTGAATAATAGTAGTTATTCAGCAGGTTGTTGGCTCCAGCTTTTATTTTGCAACGGATCTTAGGGAAAGCATAATGCACCTGTGCATCAAGTGTATTATAAGCAGCTACATATCCGTTCGCCAGGAAGGCCTGCCAGTAGTAAGTATTTTGCCACCTCCAGGTAATTCCGGCTCCCAGTTGCTGAATGATCCTGTCTTTGGAAATGCCAGCACTTACTATCCAGTCAGGCGTATTAAATCCATCCTCTAAGCCATCTTCATTGGTGGATTTATGAAGTTTTGCGTAAGAGGTGTTGGCAAACAGCCGATAATCCTGGACGGTATAAGAAATGCTGAGACTACCGCCATAATTGTATACTTTGGTCCGTGAATTCGTCCACATCCGGTATTGGCGCTGCTGTGCCTTGTTATAGAGCGCAAATGGAATGGAGTCGGCAACAGGCGTATTGGGCACATTCATATTGGCCTGTGCGATAAAATTCTGATAATTGTTGAAATAGAAATCCGCATCCACAAATAACCTGTTCTGCAGGAATAGCCCTTTATACCCGATCTCAATAGACTTTACCTGCTCAGGTTTCATATAGGTATATGGGTTCTTTTTAAGCAGGGATTGATTCTTTTTGATCGCCTCTGCCTGGGACAAACCGTTTTGGTTGATATCATTGAGTACCGCCTGTTGAAAGCTGGTAATGGAGGATTGTAGCCATGCATTCTCAAAGATCCCCTGCGACATTGCCGGCAGGCCGCCTACTCTTTTCACTCCACCGCTGTTCACGTTGGAATAGGCCTCGAATATGCTTGGATATCGGTACCCGCTTTGGAAGGAGGCCCGGAGGTGCTGTGTCGCCACTGGTGAATACACCAGCGTAAAACGAGGACTCCAGCTCGTCGTGAAATAGTCATTTTTGTCCGCCCTCAGGATGGCTCCCAACCTTAACTGCTCGCTGAACAAGGATTTGGTCAGAGAGATAAAACCTCCCGTTTTGCCATAATGAATATTCGTATATTCTTTTCCTTTTTTGGGGTTGATAAAGTAATTCCCATCCGGCACAATAATATAGGTCCGGTGATCTGCTCCCACCAGTAATTCCAGCCCGGCTTTCTCTTTCAGCGCCGGCCATTGCTCAGACAGGTTGAAGAGTCCTTCTGCGTGTATAAAGCTCGCCTTTACTTTTAAAGCGGCTCCCGTATCCCAGTTATTGATCTGTTGCAGTTTCTCCAGCGTTTCCCTGAACGCCGGGGTGCCGGGCTCATATCGTCCTGCATCTGCAGCAGTACGGGCCTGATGATGTGCCTGAGCTGCACCGGCCCCGCTATTTACTGCATTATTAAAAGCTTTCGTATAATCTGAATACCATACGTTGTCTGGTTTGTAATTACGATCTATATTCTCGGCCATAGAGCGCAGGTTATAAGAATTGCCGGTATGCTCATTGTTGAGATATACTTTCAGCTGCAGGGTATTTGACTGATACTGGATACCATGCTGCTGCACGAGGTAGTCCTGCAGCCGGAACCGGTTAGAACGCATATATACGTTATCCAGCATGGCTATATGAGAGAGATAACTGATCATTGCTGTAGGCGACAGCTTGTAATAAATGCCGGCATCTGCCTTTATATTTTGCAGGTCATAGTTCACCACATCCTTTTCATTATAGCCGCTGCGTGCCACCATATAATTTTTTTGCTGCAGGGAGATCGTTTTCCTGTCGGAAGATTCATTCCCGAAACTGCTTACCGGGTCCCGGGCTGGGTTGTCCGCGCCGAAAAGACCTGTGCTGGCATTGGCATTTGGATTCAATTCTTTTTGATCGTTTGCGATCCAATCATATCCCTTGCTGAAGGTGGCGTTCACCTTAAAAGCCAGCTTGGGCGAGATCACATGTGCCCAGCGAAGGCTGGTTTCGTAGAATAGTCTGGCGCTGCTATTGGAGTCGCCAAGGTGGTTTATCCCCGTCTTTTGTTGTATGCTGAGTCCTGGAAAAGTGAAGGGGTCTTTGGTGCTGATATTTGCCAAACCGTTGATCGTGTTCATCCCATATAAAGCGGATGCCACTCCGGGCAGTATTTCAACATTGTTCACATCCAGGTCGGATGGCCCCAGCGCATTGGCGATAGGTCCTCCGATATGGGGCGATTGCACATCCATCCCGTCCACCAGTTGCGCAAAGCGAACATTGGTGGTGTTGGCGAATCCACGGGCATTCAACACTTTGAAACCCATACTTGGCGTGATCACCTGTACGCCCTGTACATTCTCGAGTGCATCATAGAAAGAAAGGGCAGGAGATGACCTGAAATAGGCGCTCCCCACTTTTTGGATGCTCACCGGAGAGCGAAGTATGCTCTCCCTGATACGGGACGCCGTTACGGTGATTTCCGAAAGTATCTTCACTGTGGTATCCGTTCTGGCGGGAGCAGTAGTAAGTTGTTGCGCTTGTGTACCCACAGCCAACAGGCAAAACAAGCCTGTAAATGTTGGTTTCATAGATTCTTCTTTTAATCTTCGTTATATATTTTTATGAATAACGATAAGCTTCGATTGTCAGTGGTGTCATGATTTGATGAATAACGCCGGAAAATGAAATGGATCGACACGGGCGAATGTCTGTATAAACAGGAATTGTTTATTGGAGGTTGAAAGTACTAATTTTAAATTAATATTCAGAATAATGTTGACCTGTATAACGATAGCGCTGTTCCGGAATTTTTAATAAAAAACCGGCTGATCGTTGCCCCGAAATTTCCAGTTTGCACGTGCGTTTCCCTTCATTACTTTGATTTGAAAATAATTAAGGCGGTATAGGATGCACCCATTGCGGCAAAGAGATCAGCGATAATTTAAACCTGTTATTTTGCAATAGCCTTGGTGGCATAATTTTTATTATCTTTGGCATACTTTACCACAAATAGATCCATAGAATGGAAGATATCAATCTTTGGTTAAACCAACCCAAAAAGGGTTAATTTGAAGTTAAGAATAAGGAGATTTTATTTAAGCAAAATCTTTTGATGAGCTACCTTGAAATTTTTCAAGACATTTTAGTATGCTCATCTATCAACGCTTTCAACAGCTTCTTTTTTAACTTCATAAAGAAAAGATGAATACAATTTTGTGGATAATACAGGGACTTCTCTCTGCTTTTTTTATTATGCCTGGTTATGGAAAAATTACAGGCAGTAAAGAAAAACACGTCGCAGACGGACATTTGAAACCGAACAACTCTATAATACCAATCCGAATATTAGGGGTTCTTGAATTATTAGGATGTATCGGCATTATAGTCCCGTGGCTTTTAGGCATTGTACCAATTTTGACACCCCTGGCTGCAACGGCCTTTTGCTCAATTATGTTAGCCGGCATGTTTGTGCACGCCCGGAAGAAGGAATACAAAATGCTCCCAATGTTGATGATAGTTTTTATCCTGTCAGCAGTTGTTGCATATTTTAGGTTCGCAGCCTTAGCATCACAATAGAAAATAGCTGAATGGAATATAGCAACATTTAACCCAACACCATTATCAATTGCCACTTGCAGCCATTAATAAGGGATGATTTAAGTTGATATTTTCCGTTTATCAGCCTAAATATCCGGGTTAATATGAATCATCCCTTTTTTTTATTTGAATCCCTTTTTTACTCTTCTATTAATTCCCTTTCCATTTCTTCAATGGTAGGTAATTGAGTTTTCAAGTTGTCCGGTATAATTTCGGAGAGCTCAAAGGAACTTATACCTATAGGTTTATTCAAATCGCGCAGCGCATATTCCACTTCTATTTTGTCTTTCATTCTGCATAGTATCATTCCAATTGAAGGACCATCACTAGCATGTTTTAATTGGCTATCCACTGCAGATAAGTAAAAATTTAATTTACCTGCATATTCTGGTTGAAATTTTCCAGCCTTCAATTCCATAACTACAAAACAACGAAGGTGTAAGTGGTAGAATAATAAATCCAAGAAATAGTCTGACTGTAGATTCCGGAGCATGTTGACCACCCATTCCGTTTTATGTTGACCAGGCATTCCGGAGCATGTTGACCAGGTATAATCTGTCGGCTTTTTAAGTCATTATATCGGGTTACCTTGGGGGCATTTTCAGGTTTTTATGCGCATTTGATTTAACCTTCCCCATTTGATGTCCTGTCATTCCGGCACATGTTGACCACCCCAGTCTTATACTGCCCTTCAATATTTAAGGACTAAGAAAGATTGAGTTTTTGTGTTCATTTTACCCCCTTCATTCAGTTAAACAAAGGGGATGGCTCAAAAACCAATTGCAATGATTCAGGCAAAACAAATTCAACAATTGACTGCTGATGGAATCTCCATCAGCGAGATAGCCCGTAGAACGGGAATGAGCCGCAATACCGTTAAAAAATATCTCCGAAAAGTAGAATACCATAACGAGGCAGAGGCGACAGAGAGTCCGGGTCAGATGAGCGATAAAGCGCTGGCAGCCATCATTTACAATAATGATGTCGCCCCTGTGCGCGGAGAACGTTTGGACAAGCTGTTAAAGCACTTTGAGCAGGCCAAACAAGAATTACATAGCACTGGTGTCACCAAACAATTATTATGGGTGGAATACATGGACCAAAATGAGGATGGATATAAGTATAGCCAGTATTGCTACCTGTTTAAAAAGTACCTGAAAGATACCGATCCTGCTTTCCATTGGGAGTATAATCCAGGTGAGTTTACCCAGGTTGATTTTGCAGGCCGCAAGCTGTCCTACGTGCAAAAGGAAACCGAGGAGATGATCAGATGCGAAGTGTTTGTTGCCATACTTCCATACAGCGGATTTATTTTCTGCTTAGCCGTTCCCAGTCAGCGAATACCTGACTTTACAAGATGTATCAATGAGATGGTCAAATACATCGGAGGACTTACCAAAACAATTCTTTGTGATAATCTGCGGACAGCAGTAACACGCTCAGACCGCTACGAGCCAGTCTTTACAAACATGTGTTATCAGTTATCTGAACATTACACGACCACTTTTAGCGCAACACGCCCGGCAAAACCAACGGATAAGGCGATGGTAGAGAAGGCTGTGAACATCATCTACAATCATGTATATGCCCCTTTGCGCAAAGACGTATCCACGAGCCTTGAGATGCTGAATCGTCGCATCCGCGAACAGTTGGATCTGCTCAACCTGAAGCCCTATAAAGGCAGCAACGAAAGTCGCAGGGATATCTTTATACGCTGGGAACAAAGTGTGCTTAAACAACTTCCTGAACAGCCTTATCATGTTAAAAAGAGCAAACAGGTAACTGTACAACGCAACTATGCGATACAACTACCAGACAATGGGCATTATTACACGGTACCCTATGAACACGTTGGTCGTAAAGTGCATGTTAGCTATGATGAAAAAACAGTAGAGGTATACTATGGTCTTGACCGCATCGCCTTCCACGTGAGAAGTAGTACAGAAGGGAAGTTTAACCGCATACCGGATCATATGCCGCCGCAACATAAGGCCATGCTGGAAATGGCGGGATGGACAGTGGAGGAGTTGCTCAACAAAGCAGGATGGGTGGGTGAATATACCCGGCAGTGTGCCTCCCGTATTATTCATAGCAGCATCTATCCGGAACAGAATTATAAAGCCTGTAATGCTATGATCCTGCTACAGAACAAATACAGCAAACAAAGATTAGAAGCCGCTTGTAGACGGGCTGGCAATGTACCTCGCCCTACACTTAGAATGATCCGAAACATACTGGAATCGGGATTGGATAAACAGCCATTACTTTTTGATACGGAAGCACATCCGTTACCTGGTCATAATAATATCCGTGGAAAACATAACTACTCATAATACCGCTATTGCTTATCTGGTGCGATCCCGCGGGGCGATTATTGTTAACCGATGATGAAAAATCATCGGTCAACAATAATCTGTACACTATCCTGATTACAGGCATCTACAACACTTATTTATTACCATAAAAATCAATAAAACAATGAACACAAATCAAACGCTGGAACAAATGAAGGAGTTGAAGTTAGCTGGCATGGCTGCTTCATATAGCTCCCAGCTTACATTACCAGTCAATCATCAGTTGGAAGGCCATGAACTAATCGCACATCTTCTGGAGGCCGAAAAACTACATAGGGGAAATGATCGAATGACAACCCTGCTGAAGGCTGCCAGGCTACGTTATCAGGCATTGCCGCAAAGCATAGAATGTAATACTACCCGTAATCTGAGTAAAACGACCTTGAGTACACTTCTGGAAAATAATTATATACAGCAGGGAGCGAATATACTAATCACCGGTTCCACTGGCTGCGGTAAAAGCTATGTAGCCTGTGCATTAGCATATCAAGCCTGTTTATCAGGCATTAAAACCCGCTATTTTAACATGAACCGGCTCATAGAAGGGATTATCATGGCGAAGACAGAAGGAAGCTACCTGAAGTTCTTAAACCAGCTGGAAAAGATCCCACTTATTGTGCTGGACGATTTTGGACTACAGAATCTTAATAAAATATCCAAGCTTGCACTCCTGCAGATTATGGAAGACAGATACGCTAAAAAATCACTTATTGTGACCTCACAGTTACCAGTATCAAGTTGGTATGAATATATTGATGAACCTACTTTAGCTGATGCAATAATGGACAGAATGACAGCCAATAGTCACCGATTAGAACTCAAAGGGGAGTCTTTGAGAAAGAAGAAATAAGGTTCTCTTAATTACTCAACGTGTATCTTTGAAAAATCCACAAAAAGTTCTTTCTTTTTTAGTCTCTTAAAAGGGTGGTCAACATGCCCCGGAATACATGGTCAGCATCACCGGAATACACAGTCTGACTCACTGATTTCTAATTTATATTGACGACCGACAAAAGCAAAACCCTTCCCAAGTTCTAGCATAAAATGCGTTATTTTCTGTGTAAGGGCCAGCTCAATTTCTCGTTCCTGGGCATTTTCTTCTAACCCGAGGAAATCAAAATGATAGGGATCTTTAATGCTTTCAGCTGCCAGATCAGATTGCGGTTTGGGTAGGGTCGATTCAAAGTTGTGATCTGCTTTTCCTTGTTTTAAATGATAATTACTTTTAATATTAATTTCAAGCTGCGTTCTTGACCAGCCATTTTTATGCGTCGCATTCGCATACTGGACGGCTATTTTGAGTTCTTTTATTTTTGAAATCAGGAGTCGTTGATAAGACCAGGGTAATTGTGCCACAGGTTGTGGCACGAATTCAAATTCTTGTGAAAAGAAGAGATACCATTGCCGGATTGTATATAAATTTCTCCGCGAGAAGCCGTTTATTTCCGGGAAACTCTTTTCAGATCAATGGAGAGTTGTTCCAGAAAGTTGTCCCCCCATTTTGATTCGGTTTGTCGTGAGACAATTTCTTTCCCTAGTTCCCAATAAAGCTCAATCAAAGCAATATTGAAATTGACAACTGCTTTTAGTTGAGCTTGTCGTACTTTGTTCTTTATTTCTAATAGCCAATCTTTGTAAGCTTTTTCATCCATAAATTTCCTCGTTATTGCCGTTGAATAATGGTCATTATTGGGTTGATAAGTTAAAAGAACATTCATGCGGAAATGAATCAATCAACAGAATAAAAAAGGATTAACCATCTGATAACATTTTGGCATATTAAAATGATAAACTTCATATTGGATTAAGAATAGGTCTGCTTCGATGTATCGGCGCTGAGAATTTAATGACTTAGAGACAGTAATGCTTGTATACAGTGTAGGAGAAAGTTCGATTTCTGTACCATAGGGATAGCGAAGCGTGACACAATTCGAAAGAGGGTATCACGCTTTATTTTTCTAAACTTTGTATGACCTGGTAGGTTACCTTAATTTAGAGCATACCTCTTTTAGACATGCCTACTAATAAAGCCCACTGGAAAGATGCAAGCCTCACACTGGGAGAGGGTTTGCATCTTTGCTCAATAACTATAAAAATTGCTTGGAGCGGTTGCGTTTATAAGGTTTTACAATGAGGAATGAGGAGCTATTCCCCAGGCTTTGTTAGCGGTAGGACCTAATACTATTTTCATCGAACCGCCGTTTGCAAAAACACTAAAAGGAAATTGAAAATTATTCCATGATTTACCATTTAATAATACTGATTGGATGTAGGTATTGTCTTTTCCTGCCGGGGATGTTGTTTGAATAACAAATGTTTTTTTACCCGGAAGATGAAAAGTAATTTTATCAAAAATAGGAGAGGTGATGTCCAATGTGGGATTGGCATCGGCCAAACCCTGTACATCAAACAACCCAACGGACATCAATGTGCTTAATGCGCTCATTTGTCCTTCGTCTTCATCGCCTTTATAACCACCAGAAGGTGTAATATCACCAAAGGCCACTTCTTTAACCTGCCTTACCCAATATTGGGTTTTCCATGGCGCTCCGGCATAGTTGAATAAATGAGCCAGCTCACAGCTCGGTTGATTATCGTAATCTACGATAGCGCCTCCATGTTTGCCGTGTTCAGCGGCAAAATCAAACCTTGCTGCCTTTTCAAAACTGGTATCCAACCGTTTGATAAAAGCATTGTTACCGCCCATTTCTTTAATTAACCCGTTTACATCTTGTGGTACATAGTAACTGTATATAGCACTGTTGGATTCTATAAAACCGGGCGCCGCAAAAGTACCCTTGGCACTTACCGGTTCAAAAGGTGTTAACCAATTACCCAATGTGTCTTTTGGACGTACATAGCCAATTGAAGTATCGAAAATATTTTTCCAGTTGCCGGCTCTTTTCAGGAACAATTCACCAGCTTTCTTTTTATCTAAATTAAAAGCGATATTGGCAAGGCACCAATCCTGATAGGCGTATTCCAGTGTCATTGCGGCGCCGCCTCTATGACCGCCGGTGCCGCGATCTTTGATTTCGATGGGCACATAGCCGTACTTAACATACCAATCTATGCCACCACCAGCTGGCGATGATCCTGATTCGTAACCTGCCCTGTCTTTTATACCGCCCGGGAAGGCATTTTTATACGCACCCTGGTAGGCCATTTCTTTATCAAATGTTGCTCTTCCGGTTTGGATTAACGCAGATAACAAGGGTACGGTTTGATCGCCTACCATTACATAACACTCTTGTCCGCCCCAGGATGTCCGCCCCAAAATCCCCATGTTTTCATAGTAAGCCATGAAAGTGGAGGCGATATCGTTCCCATATTCCGGATAAATCATGGACCATAAAATATTCAGGTTCCAATGAGTACCCCAAAGCCCATCGGTATCCATAAAATGATAAGCAGGAACGCCCTTATGAACAGGAACATATCTTGTAACAGGATTGGGGCCATTATTGTCGGTATAAGCACCATTCACATCGTCTGCTATTCTGCGGCCAATAGCAGTATGCATCAAGTCGGTATAAAATTTAATTTGTTGCTTTTGTGTGCCTCCGGTTACTTCAATTCTACTTAGGTAGTCGTTCCAGGCTTTTTTTGCTTTTGCTACTGCCTGATCAAAATCCCAGTTGGGCATTTCTTTATCGAGGTTCATTTTTGCATTTTCCATGCTTACAAAGGAAATGCCTACCTGGACCATAATTTGTGTTCCCTCTTCCAAATTATTGTAACTGGCATAAACACCTGCCTGCCGGTCATCAGTTACATCACCGTTAACTAATATTTTGCCTGTTGATTTATCGTCGGCTTTCCAGAAATTTATTTTGTTGAATGGTTTGCTGAATCTGGCAAAAAAATACACGGTACATTTTTTCTTTCTTCTGGAAGTAGGTGCATTTACGGAATAGCCTTCTATTTCGGTGCTGCTTACTTTTTTTGCATAGCCATGCAGCATATTTACCGGCCCTAACGAAGCTGTCAGATCCATAATGATGTGTGCTTCTTTTGCTGCAGGAAATGTATATCGGTGAAAACCTACTCGTTGCGATGCCGTTAGTTCGGCGGTTATTCCATAGTCTCCCAGCATTATTTTGTGGTAACCGGGTTTTGCTATTTCGCCTTCGTGACTAAATTTACTCTTTGAGACTTCCAAACCTTGTAGTGCTTTACAAGTCCCTACAATGGGCATTACCGGAATACCTGCGGTTTGCGCATTATGTACGTGGCTGAAATTAAGAATATATTCATCGTTATATCTATAACCTGCATTCCACAGATCGCCATGATGGGTATCGGGGCTTAATGCCACCATGCCGTATGGTAAAGATGCTGCTGCGAAAAAATCAAACCGGGGTTTCTCTGTTGCCACCAGTGGATTGGCTAAATCTGCCGGCTGTTGGCCAAATGCATGGGTAAGGTTTAAAAAAAGCAATAACGATAGAACTCTTTTCATTTGTGTTGTTATTTGATAGATTGTCTGTATTTGTTTACAGCTTTGTTTCTGGCAAGCCTATTCAAAATTTATTTTGGCGTATGGTTTGATTTTGTAAAACTAAGCGTCTGCTTTCAGATTATTTAGTTGGTTTTAGAGAGAAAAATCAATTTCCGTATCTCATTTAAAGAAGGTAGCGAAATAATCAGTAAGCCGGAAATTCCGCGCAGATAGCGGCTGGGCCTATAAAACCTCGTTTCTTTTACTGGTCAAAACAGGTCGGGTTCTCTTTGACTTTATCCGTTAGTCGGGGAGTGCCGGGCAAAAAAAACAGTAGTAATGGTCAAATTAGTATTACTTACACGTGTGGCATCAAGATCATTGTAATCTGCCGGAAGAACAGGATTAACATAAATTCCATTTTACTGGTCTACCCGGTTTCCATTTATCTGGTTAACCTCATTCACCCCACCAATCCGGCATAGGGATCTGTTTTAGCTCTTTGTAGCTTTTCGTAATCAGATTATCCAGTGCCGCTTTTCCTTTCCCGGCTTCCAGGATATACCCGTCGTTTAGGGTATATATAATGCCCTCTTCATTTATAGCAAGACAAGTGCTGGTGTTTTCTCTTCCGATCAGGGTAAGCATCTTACATCCGATTGCTCTGGGATAGTCTTCTACTATGAGATCTTTTTCATATAGTCCAGCCTTCGATAGTGACCATTCGATATCAAAGGTCACAAACATATTTACATCCATGCTATTCTTATAGTTCAGATCCAAGCCGCCAAACTCAGTGAGAAAGGCTTCCACTTTATCAAAAATGGGGTACCCGGCGTTCTCCAGCAAATGAATACTTTTTTGGGTGGCAATAGTTCTTCCTTCATACCAGCCCGCATGCTGTAATACCGCAATAGCGGCACCTGAAATTATGCTCATAATATTGTTATTTACCGTTCTTATTGTTCATATTATCTCTTCGGGCTTTCGACTCGTCCGTGTTACTTGTTACGTCGCCGTTGTTAATTTCATCCTTCATATTTACGTCACAGTTTCTGCAAGTATGTTTATCCTGGATATTCCCTTTTTGATCAACTTCTACTGCGTGATATTCGTAATCTTCGCCATTTTGCCCTTTCCGATGTATTTGTTCGGATACATCTGCCTCCGAGCAGTTTCTTTCATTCCAGTTCTCCTTCGTATTTTCTGTAAATTTCTCTTTCGTTTTACTATGGAGTTCTGGTGGAGGATTACCTTTATTCAGTGTTTTATTTTCGCCGATCACCACTTCCCCTGTTTTTTTATTGACAGCTACTTCCAATGAGGAAGGTACATGACTCTTACCATATGGCTTCCCCGTTTTAGGGTTGATGATACCATTTTTTACATTATCCAGTCTCCGCTGCATTTCTTCATAAGCCAGTTGTTTGGCAGTTTTTCCATCCGTCGACAACACGGGTTTCTTTGCAGCCAGTGTTTCGTATACTTTTCCTTTTAACTTGTTTCCTATCTTTTCCGTCACTCCCTTCAGCGCCGTTACCGTTTCTTTGGGCATGTTTACATCTGCTGCAGCCACCTTCGCCATTTCCCTGGTCCCTAAGGCTGATAGCGCCATGCCATAAAAGTCCTGCCAGTTCAAAGGTACAGGATTTCCCTGCGGGTCTTTAATATCACCATTCAATTTTTTGTAAAAATTGATAAAAGGTTGTTCGAACATAGTAAATCCGGTCCCTGCATTTTCTTTTACAGCATCCCCAAAACCTTCTCCGTTCCGAAGCATCCCTTCAAATAGTACTTGATCTGCCACGCCTATTGTTCTGGTGCCGCCAATAACGGGGCATATCATCTGCGCGCGTGCGGTGAGCAATAGATATGGTCGTGCTGGTATGGAGCGACATACTAGGGGCTTTTAAAGATGATGGATATTCAGGTTAACCAGGTTATCAAACTAATGCCAGATCAAATAAAGCTAATACTTTTTATTATTGTTGTCCGACTAAAATCGGGTTAAAATAGGCTGTATTTCTTTGCAGGCAAAGTTTACAGGTAAAAAATCGATTGTTTCAGAATCAGGGGAAGCTCCCCCATCTGTTACGTAGAAAAATCAAATGACGCGTTATGTGTTTTCCTCCAGGCTTTATACGTGTCTTTAATGAACTCCAGCAGCCCTACATAACTCATCAAATGCAACCGGATCACAGTAATCATATTGGCG